>BNJU01000806.1_pt1 | contig 488478 bp, 579 predicted proteins | sample 8539281 | NCBI WGS metagenome assembly BNJU01 (sample SAMD00202456, study PRJDB9452) | human saliva metagenome | isolation source: human saliva | place: Japan
TTTGGTTACTGGTCTTATTTACCAAAATACATCTAAACCTTCCTTCGAAAAATCCTTGGCAGCAGCTAATGGCGGCGCACACCCACGTCCATTGACTGAAGATGTTGTAAAACCTGACCAAGCATTATTCGATAGCCTTTGTAACGGCTTCAAATAAGCATTAGCAGAACACAATAGATACTTGCTTATCTACATGATAAACGTGTCACCTTCGGGTGGCACGTTTTTTGTTTATCCTATATTGTGTATCTCTCGTGTGTATGTAACTTTCATCTGTAGTTTAATTGTAATTGTCGCTCTTTAATGGAGACCGATTTTGATGTATTGATTTCTGCGATTTGTCCCATGTGGTTATATAACGTGATATAATAAGGACATTGTATGATATTCATTGCAATTGTATCGCAGTCATTGCAGAGGTTTTTATGAAAACATACGAAAAGGGGATTAGTTTATCTATCTGGACTTTGAGTTGGCCTATATTTATCGAAGTATTCCTACAGCTGTTAGTAGGTAATATAGACCAAGTGATGATGAGTCACTACTCTCCTCAAGCGGTAGCAGCGGTAGCTAATGCCAATCAAATTTTAAATATCTTTATTATGCTCATCATTGTTATGAGCACAGCTACGACGATTTTGATTGCCCAGTATTTAGGGGCTCGAAATCAGTCCAAGCTATCTGAGGTATGTACGGTCAGCTTAGTGATGAATTTTCTGTTTTCATCCATAGCGGCAGTATTTTTTATCACTTGCCATGAATGGATCTTTACATGGCTGGGAATACCGCCAGAAACGATGAGTGATACGTCGCTCTATATGACCATAGTAGCGGCGGGCCTACCGATACAAGCTATGTACTATGCATTAGTGGCTGTGTTTAGAGGTCATTCACTAACGCGTATTACCATGTACATAGCACTCGTTATGAATGTAATTCATATTATAACGAATTATGTATTAATCTTTGGACATGGACCAATACCAAGTCTTGGTGTATTAGGTGTTTCTATTTCAACATGGCTATCTAAACTGGTAGGCCTAATGATTATTGGATATACTTTTAAGAAATTATTGACCTTAAAGGTAAGCTTTACATTCTTAAAACCATTTCCGTGGCATACGATTAAGTCTTTATTGCATATCAGTGTTCCTTCTGGTGGCGAAACATTGAGTTATCAATTGTCTCAAACGATGATTATGAAAATGGTCAATATTTTGGGACTCGCAGTAATCAATACAAAGGTATATGTATCCGTTATTGCTATGCTTTGCTATGTATATACAATAGCACTCGCCAATGCTTCACAGGTAATCGTTGGATTCTTGATGGGGGCCAAACGCCAAGAGGAGGTAAGTAATCGCGTATGGCATTCTACGTTTTTAGCCATTGCTATTAACGTAGGTCTTGCTACATTCTTCTATCTTGTTAGCGATGTTGTTCTTTCTGTCTTTACTACAGATCCTGAAATTTTATCATTAGCCCATAATGTATTATTAGTAGAAATCTTCCTTGAGTTAGGTCGTGCCGTAAATATCGTTATGGTATCTTGTTTACAAGCCGCAGGGGATATTCGAACTCCAATGCTCGTAGGCATCTTTGGCATGTGGTTATGTGCAGTGCCACTATCATATCTCTTTGGCATATATTGGGGCTGGGGCCTCGTAGGTATTTGGGTTGCTATGGCTGTTGATGAAATTTTACGGGGGTTATTATTTGTGTATCGCTGGTATAGCGGTAAATGGAAACAAGAGACTTATTGAAGCTTAGGTTTGCGTTTCTGTTATTTTAATTAATTCCTTTTATAGTTTGTAGATATATGTAGCATTACATAGGAGCGTGTAATTTACTAGATATTGTGAAAGTAGGTTTATATGAGTAAGACAGTAGGTATTATTGGCTTAGGCTTATTAGGCGGTTCGTTGGCAAAGGCTTTGAAGGCTTACACCGATTATGAGGTGGTAGGGTATGCTCGTCGCCAAGAGGTTTGTGATGCGGCCATCCAAGATGGGGTGGTGAAAGCTGCTTGGACCGAGGTAGAACCGTTGATTGAAAACTCAGATATTGTTGTGTTCTCCTTACCACCAGATACAAATGCACGACTCTTTACTGAAACGGCACATCTATATAGACCAAAACAAATCGTAACAGATGTATCGAGTGCGAAGGAAAACTTCATCCGTGCTGTCTATGAATCAATTCCTAAGGGCACGATTTTTGTCTCCGTTCATCCTATGGCGGGTTCAGAAAAAGGTGGCTACGAAGTATCTCATAAAAACTTATTTAAAGGGATGGGATGGATCGTCCTAGAGGATAAGGCCTCTGAAGTATATAGCGAAGAGGTAGCCGAGGAGCTAGCTGAGATGGGCCGTGCCGTAGGTTCACGCATTGAGTTCGTCGATATTTACGCTCATGATGAATATCTAGCCATGGTTAGTCATATGCCTCATTTGTTAGCTGCCATTTTGACGCAAGTTTCTGGTGGCGACGAATTGGGCGAATTGCGGATGAGATTATCTGCAGGTGGTTTTCGAGATTGCACCCGTGTAGCTGGGGGCTTGCCATCTATGTGGCGCGAAATCATCTACGGTAATCGGCGCAATGTCATTGAAGGGCTTACTCGGATAGAAGCTGAAATACAACGTGTAAAAGAGGTGCTTTCACAAGATGATGAAGGTGAAAGCTTAGAAAATTATCTCGAGCGCAGTCGTGACATACGCACTAAGTTGCCATATTTAACAGGGCAAATTAAGGATAGCTAACTCAATCCAGGTTATGTAGCTGAAGTGACATTGTTTATGCCCTAAAATGTGTATACTAAAATTCTAAAAATATACTAATATTATAAAAATATACTAATATTATAAAAACATACTAATATTATAAAAACATACTAATATTATAAAAACATAATAGTATTATAAAGATATACTAATATTCTAAAAGTAAACTAATCTATTAATTAGTTAAGGGAGATCGTATGAGTTTGTTACAAGAAACTTGTGGCGCTATTGTAGGTCGCAACCAAGAGATTGAACAACATATAATTGATAGCTGGAATACAGCGTCACTTGTAGAGCAATATGGTCGTCTTGTAAATGTAGTGGCCCAATATGGTTCTGCTACAAATCAAGAGACTTTGACTGTACCAAAGCCATGTATGATTATCGCTAGTGCGGATCATGGTGTGGCGGATATGGGGGTTAGTGCGTATCCAAAGGAAACGACCGTTGGTATGACACAGAACTACCTAATTCCAAAAGGGGCTGGTGCCAATTCCTTAGCTAATTACTGTGGTGCTCAAATGGAAGTCATCGACATGGGCATTGATGCGGATATGAGCTGGGTACCAGGCTTACGCAGTCATAAACTGGGGATGGGAACAAAAAACTTTGTAGAAGAACCAGCCATGACACGGGAACAAGCGATTGAAGGCATTGAAGCAGGTATTCGTCTTGTAAAAGAGAAAATTGATGAAGGCTTTAACGTATTCTTAGTCGGTGAAATGGGTATTTCCAATACGACTGCTAGCGCTCTTATGACCGCTAAGTTTGCCGGTCTTACTGCGGAAGAAGCTACAGGTCGAGGGACGAATATTTCCGATGAACGGCTCAAACTAAAACAGCGCATCGTTCATGATGTGCTGGAAAAATATAAGGATATTCCAAAAGACGATGCTATTGGTATTTTATCCTCTGTAGGTGGTTTTGAATTTGCTTGTATCGTTGGCGTCATCTTAGGTGCGGCCGCTAATAATGGATTAGTTATCATCGATGGCTTCAATACATCTGCTTGTGCATTGGTGGCTAAAACCTTAGTGCCAGAAGTCATGGATTATGTGATGGCATCTCATTTGTCGGCCGAAAAGGCAGCGAAGTCCTCTTTAGAAAATCTAGGCTTAGAAGCGTATGTAGACTTGGGACTTTGTTAGGGGAGGCCTCTGGTAGTTCGGTTCAAATGGGGATGCTAGATCTTGCAGTGCATATGTATATGGCCATAACAGGAGGTAATGCATGAGAACTTTTCAAACATTGAGCCGTTAGATACACAAGCAATGGAAACATGTCGATTCCGTATTGATAATTTGACAAAGCCCATCTATAGCCTAGCTACGTTAGAAACTATAGCGGAGCGTTTTGCAGGAATTTTAGGAGACCCTAAACCAAATCATTTACGTCAAGGTGTGCTTGTTGTGGCAGCTGATCACTTGGTAGATGGACCGCAAAATGATCAACATGGTAGTGAAAGTTATGCTGCCATAAAACGCTTTAATGAGGGAACAACAGCTACACAAGGGGCAGCAGCTAAATTAAATGCTGTTGTATATGTGGTGAATGTAGGTCTAGAACAAGACACTTCTGATTTAGCAAATATTGAGCAACAGGTGATTCGAAAAGGGTCCCATTTCTTTGGTGTAGAACCTGTTATTTCTCGAGATGAATTAGAGCGTGCTCTTGAGCTAGGTTTTACCTATGCAGATAAATTACATGCAGATGGACTACAAGTGGTGGCGATTGGTAACGTAGGGGAGAGAGCTTTCTTAGATTCTCTCGTAACGACGGCTACAATTACGGGCTGCGCCTATGACGATATTCTCGTTCATACCGAATGTGGACCTACGGTAGAACAACGGGCTGCTCATATTCATTCCTTTGTAGATCGCTTTAATATTGCCGTTGATGATTGGTCTGCATTGAGTGAAAGCGAGCGCCGTGATGCGATATTACATTTGCTCCATATTGCAGGCGGTCTTGATATTGCATTTTTAACTGGCTTTATTTTAGGTGCTGCTAGTCACCGTATGGCTATCGTTTTTGATAATGCCGTAACAGGTGCTGCTGTATTGGCGGCTGTTACCATTGAGCCATTAGTAAAAGACTATGTATTCCCATCGGCGGCCTATGAGGAACCAATTCATAAGGAACAATGTCGATTCCTAGGTGTGAAACCATGTTTGCACTATCACTTACAAATCGATGAAGCCTTAGGGTCAACAATGGGGCTATCTATTATCAATGCGTCGATGCATATGTTAAACGACATGAAAACGTTCATTGAAGCCGAGGTTAGTGTCGCAGAAGATGGGGCCGGTAAAGGTAGACAAGCCGGTAAAAATTAATTAAAGATAAGGTAACACTAACCAAATATGGGGGAACTCAAGCTAAATATGGGTTAACGCAAGCTATATAGGGAATAAGACTAGTTGAGTTATCAGTCAAAGTTACCGAAAATCCTAGAAAATAGGGATTAAATAGATGAGGGATTATGTAATCCCTCATTTTTAATTAGCACCGTTGTAAAATCAAAATTTTGCAGGAATTTCATGGAAAAACCATTGACACTATATGTGTAAATTGATATTATTATAAGGCAGTCAGGACATTCTCAATTTGTTCTTGACGACAGATTGATAATTATGTTATATTAATTATCGGTTCTGTATGCGGGAATAGCTCAGCGGTAGAGCACCGCCTTGCCAAGGCGGGGGTCGCGAGTTCGAATCTCGTTTCCCGCTCCATACATTCCTCGATAGCTCAGTCGGTAGAGCAATCGGCTGTTAACCGATCGGTCGTAGGTTCGAGTCCTACTCGAGGAGCCATTTTGACTCACTAGCTCAGTTGGCAGAGCACCTGACTTTTAATCAGGGTGTCCCGCGTTCGAGTCGCGGGTGAGTCACCATTTCTGGCCCGTTGGTCAAGCGGTTAAGACACCGCCCTTTCACGGCGGTATCCCGGGTTCGATTCCCGGACGGGTCACCACATATGGACGATTAGCTCAGCTGGGAGAGCGCCTGCCTTACAAGCAGGATGTCGGCAGTTCGATCCTGTCATCGTCCACCACATGCGGGAATAGCTCAGCGGTAGAGCACCGCCTTGCCAAGGCGGGGGTCGCGAGTTCGAATCTCGTTTCCCGCTCCATAAACATTCCTCGATAGCTCAGTCGGTAGAGCAATCGGCTGTTAACCGATCGGTCGTAGGTTCGAGTCCTACTCGAGGAGCCATATTTCTGGCCCGTTGGTCAAGCGGTTAAGACACCGCCCTTTCACGGCGGTATCCCGGGTTCGATTCCCGGACGGGTCACCACATGGACGATTAGCTCAGCTGGGAGAGCGCCTGCCTTACAAGCAGGATGTCGGCAGTTCGATCCTGTCATCGTCCACCAAAGTAAACGGTTATCTTCGGATGACCGTTTTTTAGTATTTAAAAGTACATACAATCATAAGAAAATACATATGGTTATATAAATAAAGAAGGAGTACAACTGTTACAGTTGTACTCCTTCTGTTGTAATGCTTATAGAGAAACTCTATATTTCTGTTTACCGTGGTGCGTACATGATGATATATACACCTACGATGCAAACGAGACCGCCGATGATATCATATGTATCTGGTCGCAAGCCGTCAACAAGCCAGCCCCATAGAATAGAAAGGGCGATGAATACGCCGCCGTATGCGGCGTATACTTTGCCAAGCTTGCTTCTGGTTGGAAGGTAGGAATGATACCATATAAAAATAGAATAATGGCACCTGCGATTAAATAGAGGGGGCCTTTATCATCGCGCATGTAAAGCCATACAAGATAACCGCCACCAATCTCAGCAAGTCCTGCTAGTATAAAGAAGAGGATAGATAAGAGCATAATAACCTCACTGTATTCTACTACATTAATTGAAATCTATTCTCTATTCTACAACCTAGATTAGGAAAGAGCAATTATTTTATATCCTTAGATTAATAATTGTTTAGAATGAAGGCGAAAATGTACTCATAAATAGATTCTAGTAGTAATGGCATCTTGTGATGGAATCGAGTTATGTATAAAAAACCCGTACACCTAAAAGGTATACGGGGTTTAGTTAGCTTTTATAAGCGTGGTGGTGATTCGCTGTGTACATAGTCCATAAAGGTATGCATAGTTTCTGTTTTAGAGTTATTTTTCTTGAATGCGAAGCACACTTGTAGTTTGAATGGTTTTTCTAAAGGTACAAAACCATCAGTGATGCCTAAGGAATTTAAAATTTGTTTTGCTACGATGCAACCAGAATTATTTTTTTGGCAATAGTCGATCATTGTGTAAGGGTTGGATAAGCGGCTACCACGGATGTGTAGATTTTGTTGACCATTGCCTACGTAGTTTTTCAATGTGCGATACATGAAGTATTTAGGTGGATACATGAGCAAAGGTTGTGACTGAATCGCTTTCAAGCTAGCGGTTTCCATGCCTTCTATTAAATTTGGTGCATAGTATACGAATTCGTCCTCTCTAAGAGCTGTAGATTCGTATGCGGACATATCTTTGTTATTTGGTAAATAGAGTAGAGCAATGTCGATACGATTTTCGCGTAAGTCGAGCATTAACTCTTCTTCTTCCATGTCATAGATGCTGACAGAGAACTCAGGATGATTTTGGAAGAAGTGTGATACGTAACCATTTAGACGAATATCACCTAAACTACGCAGTACACCGATGTTCAAAATCGGACGTTCCACCTTGCTTGCTAGGCGGATGGATTGAATAGCACGTTCTAATGTATCGAGAACTTGTTCTGCTTCTGGTAAGAATAATTCGCCTTCTGGCGTTAAACGGCTACCTCTTGTAGAACGGGAGATTAATTTCACACCAACTAAACGCTCTAATTTTTTCATTTGAGCGCTGAAAGCTGATTGTGTAATATTCATAGATTGTGCTGCTAATGTAAAGCTTCCTGTTTTATTATAAGTAATAAAACTTTGTAGCTCTTGCATTGTAGGTAACTCTTTCATGTTGTTCCCCAATTTTGTAATAAGAATCCACATGATAACTATTACCTTACTTTATTCATATTGTAGCATACTATAATTGTTTTTTTCATCTAAATCTATAAAAATATGATGAAGCATGCACAATCGATATAGCGTGTACTATTATCATAAAAAAAATGATTTAATGCTAAAACATTGTGATTATGCACTTATTTCAATAACTTTCACAATTATCATTAATTGACATAAGTAAATGAAAATGATATTATACATGGGTACCATTATGTGTCGGTACAAGTTTTTTATTCAACTATGAGGTGATAATCACATGGCAACGAGAAGAGAGGCTCGATTCAAACTTTGTCGTCGCTTTGGTGTGAACGTATTCGGTCACGCAAAAGCCTTGAATCGCGTCAAAAAAGACCAACGTCAGAAAAAAATGTCTGAGTATGGCACACAATTATTAGAAAAACAAAAAGTTAAAGCTTACTACAACTTGCTAGAACGCCAGTTCGTACGCTATTATGATAAAGCGAAAAAAATGCAAGGTGTTACAGGTGAAAACATGTTGATCCTTTTGGAACAACGTCTTGATAACCTTGTATATCGCATCGGCTTCGGTAACTCCATTCGTCAAGCTCGTCAAATGGTAAACCATGGCCACATTTTGGTAAATGGTCGTCGTGTAGACATTCCATCCTACTCCTGCAAACCAGGTGACGTTATTGAACTTCGTGAAGCTTCCCGCGACAACGAAATGTTCAAAACTAATTTCCAAGAACTTCGTTCTTTCGAACTTCCTTACATTGAAAAAGACTTGGAAGGCTTCAAAGCTACATTTCACTCGTCTTCCTCAACGTGAAGAACTTCCTATCGAAGTTAACGAAACACTTATCGTCGAATTGTACTCCAAATAATTTGAGAGCTATGCCCTGCAGTGCTATGCACTGCGGGTTTTTGTATATATTGTGTTGTTTGTATTATTACTAAAAGATTGTTTTGAGTATATAAATGAGTGAATTAATTAGATTTTTTTCGAAATATTGATCCACAGTTTTTATGTCTGTATATTTGGTCTCATTGTAACTGGAATCGGCATATATAATCCTTTATTATTGGGCTTATACTCTCCTGATAACAGTTACAATGAAAACCCAATTATGATATTGATTTTTAGGCTTATTAGTGGGATGTTGTTTTTTTAATAATGGTTTTGTATTTATTATATCGGCTTGTTACAGGGACATGGTTTGGTACTTAATCTTGAGTATTTAGATTTTTTTCAATTAAATGAAAGTAAATATAGAATATTTCTTCTGCAGCAGAGAGAAAGCTAGAAAGTATTGGCCGTTTTAATTAAAGAGGTACTTTGGTAGAATATGTTTTTATTATCATATATTGAAAATATATCATTTAGTCATCTTATAATGATGATATCTCTAATTATTTTTTTCTTATATTTTTCTTATAAAAGTATTATTGGAAATCTTAAAAAAATATGGCTTTGTAACTTATACAATAGGTCGGGATTATGCTTGGTATAATTGGTTGAGCCTTGTTAATATCTTGTTTTCGTTAGCATTCATAGTATCATCTTACTTTTATTGGCTCCGTTGATTTCTTTCAGTTTACTATATCGGAACGCATACTCTTAGGTATTGTACTATTAGATGTATTATTATCATTTAATATACATAATCACTTATTAGAATATCGAGCATATAATCTTAAAGAGATTAAACGAATAGAATATACTACACAAAGAAAACATTATGTTAGGCAAGCATCTTATTTGATAATTATATGGTTGTTGAGCATATTAGTCTTTAATATTGATTTATGGCTTTTTTGATGTAAATACTCAACTAAGAAGTATGTTACGCGCTCATAGGGACCTTTTACTTGAAAGAAGACTAAAAGCGGTCTATTGGTGGTGCTATATGCATTCACCAAGACCGCTTTCTATTTCAGATATATTAAATTGTATGCCTACAGATGAATCGATTGCTACTATCTACAAACGGTTATCTGATTATTGCCAAATAGATCGTTCAATCCCTCAATGGGGTGATGCTCCTGTTTGGAATGAGCTACATATGTCTACAGATTTTCCAACTTATTGGGATTAGTCACACACACTTTTTGTCCTATAACCCTATTATGTGTGTATTATTTATAAAAGGATAAATCAAATAATTATCATAAAATCTATCTTTCTTGGTTTAATCGAGTATAGCCTATTATAATAACTGTACTTATAATTATCCCCTAGTCCACATATAAAAAAAATATATCATGTAGCGGTAATATATTTGCTAAGTTTGTAAATATAGTTATTGATAATATTGATCCAATAGAGAAGCCTGTACTTACAGAACCGCTAGCTAATGTTAACTCTTCCTGTGAAAAAAATAGATTGTATATATGCATGAACTAAAACAACGGCTGTAAATAATAATATTTCAGATATACTATATAGAATATAAAGTTGTTCTATTGTTTCTATATAGCCTATACAAAAAAATACTTCCTCCATATAGTATAAAAAAAGAGGGAACAAAACTTTTTTTAAAAACTCGTTGCTAAGTTAATAGTAAAATATTTAGCAAGAAGTCCAAAAAAATAATGAATGATGCCAATCTAGAGATTGTTTGCGTATATCCATACTGACTATCAGTTAAATGTAAGATATCTTTAATAAATATTAATAGTAGAATAGGTATACACATATAAAAATATTCTGGCTAATATACCCAAATAAACTATAAAATTGATTTTTTTATTTAGGAATAATAACTTATATCCTTTTTAATAGAAAGTTGAATGCGATCATATATGCTTTCTCTAATGGTTTTTTTGGAGATAGTCGAGTGTGACTGTATTCTTACATTTTTTTATTTAAACGATAAAGTAGGTAGGCTGAAAGAATATAAGTAACTGCATCAATAACGAATACCAGCGTTAAAGAGTAATTAATTATAACGCTAAATAATAAGGAACCACTTATTAATGCAAAAACGATTAATAGAACGGAGCAGTGCATTGAAATTTGACTAAAGTCATTTGTAATATTAGGTACAAAAAGAAAGTCTAGCGATTCCTAAAAATTTTTATTATTAAAACCTATAAGAAAAGCTATGATATATACTAGATATAGGTTATCTATGAAAACAAAAATTAATAATATAAAACTCGAAACTATTTCAGGAACCACCATAGACCACATTAAGCCTTTTTCTTTTACGAGTATCCCTAAAAATGGGCCTAATAACATTCCAACTAATAATGTCGCTATTGTAACTGTCCCCTGTATTAAAGGGACTGTGGGTGGTATTGAATATATATGTTATAAAACCTAGTGTTGTTGCTGTGCTTCCCATTGTTGAAAAAGAATAGAGCACTATTTAAGAGAAATGAGTTTTTGTTTTTCTAGATTCATACTATCATCTCCTAGATTATAGATGTACTGATATAATATGTATTATTTTACAAAATCTCAAATTAAACTTTTACTCAATTTTGATGTTATATATTCATAATTCTATATAAATATTTAAATTTCCTGCACAATATAAAAGTAATATGTAATATAAGTAGGTTTTTGCTAATGAAAAGGATAATAAAGAGGTCTGTTCATTTTTATTATTTAGAGGAGATATTAATGGATATTATCCGTGTTGAGTTAGAAGAAAAAAATATCGCTGATGCTGAGCCGCGAGATGAGTGTATCGCTTTTTAGTGTATACATCAAAAGTGGAGACTTTTCTGGTCGAGGTACCTTTGTTTATACTGTAAATGAATTTAGAGAATTAATCAGTCAACTCAAATTAATATATATAACATTAGATGGAGAAGTTCGTATTGCTTATGCTGATTCGGATGATTATGTCCATATTATATGTAATTCATATGGACATATAAAAGTAGAAGCTCAATTAGGAGGCAGTTGGCGTGATAATTGGGTTAAACTTCTTCTTAATACTGATCAGACCGTATTGAATGATGTAATACAGCAATGTAATTCTATATTAAAAAAATAATTTGATGACAGCATATAAGTACTAAATTTTAATTGACACAAACCCATAAAATCTGTATACTATTTTGAGTAAGCTTTAGTCGTGTTTCCATTAGCCCCGGAAGCAAAGGACAAGCTGATTTTGGTAGAATTATGACGTTATTAGGAGGATATGCAGCATGAAAACTACATTTATGGCCAATCCGAACACAATCGAACGGAAATGGTATGTTGTTGACGCTGAAGGTAAAACTTTAGGACGCCTTGCTGCCGAAGTTGCAAAAGTTCTTCGGGGCAAAAATAAACCAACTTTCACACCACACGTAGACACTGGTGACCATGTGATCGTTGTAAACGCAGAAAAAAATTCGCGTAACTGGTAAAAAAATTGGAACAAAAGGAATACTTCCGTCACTCTGGTTATCCCAGGTGGTTCCCGTTTCACTAAATTGTCCATGATGCTTGAAAAACAACCTGAACGTGTTGTTGAAATGGCAGTTCGTGGTATGCTTCCAAAAAATAAATTGGGTGCACAACAATACCGTAAATTAAACGTATACGCTGGTCCTGAGCATCCACATGCAGCTCAAAAAAACCAGAAGTTTTAGAAATTTCCGTACGATAATCTAGAGGGAGGAACATATAATGGCAGTAGCACAATATTACGGCACTGGTCGTAGAAAATCTTCCGTTGCTAGAGTTCGTCTGGTACCGGGCACAGGTAAAAATCACTGTTAACAAACGTGAACTTAATGAATATTTCGGTCGCCAAACTTTGGAATTGATCGTAAAAACAACCTTTGAACTTGACTAACACAGTTGAACAATACGATGTAATCGCAACTGTAGCTGGTGGCGGTCCTTCCGGTCAAGCTGGTGCAATTCGTCACGGTATCTCCCGTGCGTTATTGGACGTAGATGGCGAACTTCGTCAATCTTTGAAAAAAAGCTGGCTTCTTGACTCGTGACCCACGTATGAAAGAACGTAAAAAAATACGGTCTTAAAAAGCCCGCAAAAGCAAGCCAATTCTCCAAACGTTAATATTTGGACATACAGGTTATTACACCTGCAGACAATGTCTGCAGGTGTTTTTGCATTTCTATCATTTACAGGGACATTTAATTCTCCTATAATAGATATATAATAATCGAATTTTTTTCGAAAAATAGATTTTTCATATAGGAGAAATCATATGATTTATAATACAATTCAATACGTAGTGGACAACGGCATTGGTACGTTGACATTTAATCGCCCTACAGTGGCGAATGGTTTTAATATCGAGATGTGCAAGGAGATCCTTGAGGTTTTAGCTCAAGCACACAACGATGAAAGTGTTCGTGCATTGCTTATTAATGCTGAAGGCAAGGTATTCTCTGCTGGTGGCGATTTAACAGAAATGGAACGCGCTGTAAACGAAGGGGATACAGAGTCTTTGTTTGAAATCGTTGAGCTTGTAGCTCAAATTTCTATGGCTCTGAAACGTTTGCCTAAACCTGTTATCATGAGCCTTCAAGGTGCTGCAGCAGGTGCGGCCTTTAACATGGCGTTAGCTGCAGACTTTGTTGTAGCTGCTAACAATGTACGCTTTATCCAAGCTTTCGTAAACGTCGGTCTTGCTCCTGATGCAGGTGGTTTATTCTTGTTGACTCGAGCTATTGGTATGAACCGTGCTATGCATATCGTTATGACTGGTGAAGCCGTATCTGCTGAAAAAGGTAAAGAACTTGGCTTTGTATATAAAGTTTGTGAATTAGAAGATCTAGAAACGGCCACAAGACGTCTTGTAGAGAAGTTAGCTAAAGGTCCTGCACAATCTTACCGCGTTATGAAGGAAATGATGTGGAATAGTTTCTTAGCTGGCTGGGAAGAATACAAGAAATTTGAAGTAGAAAAAAACAATGTGAATTAGGTCTTTCAGAGGACTTCAAAGAGGGGTTCTGGCTTTCACAGAGCGTCGTCGTCCCTAAATTTGGTCAAAAATAATAATTATCCTCTTGTAATTGTACTAAATATCATGTAATTTATAAGCAGTTACTAATATAATTCGAACCGATGTGGCTCCCTATATTGAGTTACATCGGTTTTTGCTTTTCATTACGATGCAAAAGTGTATATAATAGTACTATTATAATAATTTAGGAGGTCATTATTACATGGCTCAAAATACAATTAAATGTTATGACAGTCCTAGTGATGTAGTCCAAGCATTAGCGGAGGATTTCATTGCTTTTACCAATGAAGAGATTAGCCGCACGGAATCGTGCATTGTTGGTATCACAGGTGGCACTGTTGTTAATGGTTTGTTAGAATTGCTTAATTCCCCTGAATATATTGAGCGCCTCAACTGGGAGCGCATATTCTTTGTGTGGACTGATGAGCGTTTCTTGCCACAAACGCATGAGGATAATTACTTCAATCGCGTAAAACCTCATTTGCTATGCAAGGCAAAAGGGGCTGCTCATTTCTTGCCAATTAATACGGATTCTAAAACCGTACATGAAGCGGCTGAAGAATATGAAAAAGAGGTTCGCAATGTCCTCAAGGCGTGTAAGAAATCTGGTCTTGATTTAGCATTGCTCGATCTAGGCGAAGATGGGCATACGGCAGGATTATTTGCAGGCTCTCATGCACTTCGCGTGGCAGATCAAGAGGTAGTGGCCGTAGAGGATGGCAAGGTATGGGAACGTATTTCTATGACCTTTTCTTTCCTTGCTAAATCCGATGCTGTTTGGTTCACTGTAACGGGTGAAAGCAAGAAAACCGCACTTACTAAGGTGTTGTACCAACGCGAGGATTATGAGGATTTACCTTGGGAAAAACGCATTGGTCGCGTACTACCTGGGGCAGTGCTTTCACAAGAAGCCACTTGGTATGTGGACAAGGCAGCCTATAATGATGTACACTAAAAGATATAAGTTTTAGTAAATATAAAGGAGATACATATGGGATCTATAGGAACACCTGAATTAATAGTTATATTAGTGATCGCTCTAGTTATCTTCGGACCTGGTAAATTACCTGAAGTAGGTAAAGCTATTGGTAAGGGCATCAATGAATTTAAAGATGCTATTTCCGGCCCTAAAAAAGCTGTTGATGAAACGAAAGAAGCCGTTAAAAAGGCGACTACTATCGACGTAACAGCAGGGGCTAAAAACGACGATAAACATAAAGAAGCTAACGATTAATAGGAGGTATTACTATGTGCAAAGATTGTGGTTGCGGTGAAGATAATGGCGTTGTAACAAAGGTATTTACTGTACCTGGTATGATGTGCAATAACTGTAAGGAAGCAGTAGAAGGGGCATCTCTTGCGCTACCAGGCGTATTGAGTTCAGAAGTAAATTTAGATGATAAGACGGTAACGATTTCTTTTGATCCTACTAAATCTGCAGTAGAGGTTATTTCTACGGCCATTGAAAAAACTGGCTTTGAAGTAACAGGCGTTGCAGATGGTGTACAACAACATAGTCATGGTTTAATGGGAACCTTGAAACGTTTCTTCAAATAATCGAACCTTTGGTGCTGTATTGAAACACTGTTTCGATGCAGCACTTTTTTGTATGAAGAGGTAATATATGATACGCAAGTTTGATGCTAAAAATTTCAAGTGGGATGGCGTCGACACCTTGGTATATAAACAAGATGGTAGTCCTTTTAAAGATGTAACACGTCAAGTGCTATACGATGGTGCTTATGATATTCCATGCCAATTCCGTTATTTTGAATGTTTGCCAGGAGGCTATTCCACATTAGAATATCACGAGCATACGCATATGGTTATGATATTCCGCGGCAAAGGTCAGCTTTTATTAGGTGACGAAATTCATGATGTAGAGTCTGGTGATTTCATTGAAATTCCAGGGAAGACAATTCACCAGTTCCGCGCTAATAAAGGGGACTATATAGGTTTCCTATGCTTGGTAAACCAAGATCGGGATAAGGTTAAATTATTATCCTCAGAAGAAATGGAAACATTACAAGCAAATCCTAAGATTAAAGAATTCTTAGAAAGTTGCTAATATATGGCGGTTATGTGTGATGACCGCCATATAGTTTTTATAATCAACTGTAACTGTAACTGTAACTGTAACTGTAACTGTAACTGTAACTGTAACTGTAACTGTAACTGTAACGGTTGATTTGTGTAGTTTGATAGGGAGGTTCTATGAATACTTTTACACGTGCGGCCCTTACCGTTTTGGTTGGCCTCGTAATCTGGTTCTTGCCTCACACGGAGGCAATTAAGCCTGAAGGGTGGCATTTATTAGCTATCTTTACGGCTACCATTGTGGGCTTTATTTTGCGCCCTTGGCCAACTGGCATTATGGCGCTCTTTGGTATCGTTGCAGCAGTAGCCACGAATTCTATTACGATGGTGCAAGCCTTAGGTGGTTATGCAGAGGCGAATGTATGGCTTATCGTAGCGGCCGTATTCTTTTCTAGAGGCATTATTAATTCTGGTCTTGGTAAGCGCATTGCCTATACTTTGATTCGTTCTTTCGGTACAAGTTCTTTAAAACTAGCCTATGCATTAGCTTGTACGGATTTGATTATCTCTCCAGCGACGCCATCTAATACGGCGCGTGGGGGTGGTATCGTATTCCCAATCGTGCAAAATATTTCTTTAGCTTTTGATTCTGAACCATATGGGAAGACAGCTCGTCGCATTGGGGCTTACTTGATGACGACGGCTCATACCATCAACACTATTACTGTAACGATTTTCTTGACTGCATGTAGTGGTAACTTGCTCATTACGTCCTTAGGGGCTAAGTTATTTGGTTATGATATTTCCTGGTGGGAATGGTTCCAAGCGGGTGTGATTCCTGGTGTGATTTGTATGATTTTGATGCCTTGGTTCATCTATAAGATCTATCCTCCAGAAATTAAAGAAACCCCACAAGCGGCGGCGATGGCTCAAAAAGAGTTAGATGCTCTTGGGCCTATTACAAAAGCAGAAATTTCTGTAGCTATTATCTTTGTGCTTTGTATCTTGCTTTGGGCTACGGCGATTTGGACTAAGCTTCATCCAACCGTAGTGGCTATGATGGGCGTTCTTGCATGTGTAGTAACGGGCTCTCTTACGTGGGATGATATCTTAGGTGAGCGCACTGGTTGGGATATCCTCATTTGGATGGGCACTTTGGTTGGCATGGCAGGCTTACTCGGTAAACTCGGTGTAGTTGCTGTCTTTGCAAACTTTGTTAGCCAGCATCTTGCTGGTATTGACTGGTTCTGGGCATCCTTTATTATCTCTGCAACCTTTGTATACTCCCAATATTTCTTCGCTAGTGGTACGGCGCGTATTACAGCTTTGTTCTCCGCCTTTGCGGCCATTCTCGTGGCTATGGGCGCACCAATTCCGTTTACCATCTTGCTCTTTGGTTTGATGAATAGCCCTGGTTGTACATTAACTCACTATAGCTCTGGTGTAACGCCAATCTTCTTTGGCGCTGGTTATGTGCCGCAAGGTACGTGGTGGCGCGTTGGGCTTGCCATTTCCGTGGTAAGCTTCCTCATCCACTTCTGGGGCGGCGCCCTTGGTATGTGGATCTTTGGTATCCTATAATATAAAAATCCCTCACTACGGTGGGGGATTTTTCGTGTTATATGTACATCTTTTATACCTAACTAGGCTTGCTATAGCTTTTTTATATGGTGAACTTCATAAAAAAACTATAGTGAATCTATAGAATTTATAGCGAATTATCTTGCACAGGATAATGTAACGTGTTATTATTATTCCGTGATTAATATTACAGATTATTTTAGGAGGAAACATGTTAGGGTTTAGTCATTAGCTTATTGATTATTGCGCTAGTCGTGATTATTAATGACATTCGAATTATGAACAACAACTTAACACGTTTTTTGTCTTAGAAGTTCCGCGAATGGGTTAATATACAATCAGTAAGATTTTTGGCTATATAGTTTGTTTCTTATGTGTATATTTTTCCAAAGGGGTACATAGGTCTATTTATGTATATAGGAATTCTGTAAACAAAAGGAATATCATTTGTAAACTTTTAAGACGATTCATAGGAATCGTCTTTTTTTATGCGTTGTGAAAGCCGTCCAAGTGGATGCTTTCAAAAGTGAGGAGATTAACATGAGTTGTAGAAGTGACAATTTAAAAACAGGCGTAGCACGTGCACCACACAGATCTTTGCTAAAAGCTCTAGGTTTCGTTGACGAAGAAATGGGCAGACCAGTCATTGGTATTGCGAACTCTTTCAACGAGATTATCCCTGGTCACGTAGGCCTGAAAAATATTGTACAAGCCGTAAAAGACGGCATCCGCAACGCAGGTGGTGTGCCAATCGAGTTCAATACAATCGGTATTTGCGATGGCCTCGCAATGAACCATATCGGCATGAAATACTCCTTGGTTACACGCAATATCATTGCTGACTCCATCGAGGCAACTGCAATGGCAACACCATTCGATGCAATGGTATTTATTCCAAATTGCGACAAAGTAGTACCAGGCATGTTGATTGCGGCAGCTCGCCTTAACATTCCATCTGTATTCGTATCTGGTGGCGCAATGCTTGCTGGTGTACATAAAGGTAAAAAAATTGGTTTGTCCGACGTGTTCGAAGCAGTAGGTAAACACCAAACTGGCGAAATGGGCGACGAAGAATTGGCAAGCATTGAAGATAATGCATGTCCTACTTGTGGCTCTTGCTCTGGTATGTACACAGCAAACACAATGAACTGCTTAACAGAGGCTCTTGGTATGGGCCTTCCTGGTAACGGTACAATCCCTGCTGTATACTCTGAACGTTTACGTTTGGCTAAATTAGCAGGTATGCAAGCAGTAGAAGTATTAAAAGCAAATCTTCGTCCAAAAGATGTTATGACTCGTGAAGCCTTTGAAAATGCGGTAGCACTCGATATGGCATTAGGTGGTTCCTCTAATACAGCACTTCACTTGCCAGCCATTGCTCACGAAGCAGGTGTACCATTATCCTTAGACGATTTCGATCGCATTGCTCAAATTACACCTCAATTATCTAAATTGTCCCCATCTGGCGTATACTTCATCGAAGACTTGTATGCAGCAGGTGGCGTATCTGCAGTATTAAAACGATTAGCAGAAAATGGTCGCCTCCATACAGAGTGCCAAACAGTAGCCCTTAAAACACAAGGTGAAATTGCTGAGGCTGCTTATGTAGCTGATGAAGATGTAATTCATCCTTGGGATAATCCAGTTCACGAAACTGGTGGTATTGCTGTACTTAAAGGCAACCTTGCTGAAGACGGTTCCGTTGTAAAAAGCTGGTGCTGTAGATGCGGATATGCTCGTTCATTCTGGTCCAGCAAAAGTATTCAACAGCGAAGAAGAAGCTGTTGAAGCTATTACAGGTGGTAAAATCGTAAAAGGCGATGTGGTAGTTATCCGCTACGAAGGCCCTAAAGGTGGTCCTGGCATGCGCGAAATGTTGACACCAACATCTATGATCGCAGGTATGGGTCTTGATAAAGACGTAGCCTTGTTGACTGACGGTCGTTTCTCTGGTGCTACTCGTGGTGCATCCATTGGTCACGTATCTCCAGAAGCTGCGGCAGGTGGCACAATCGCCGTTGTTGAAGATGGGGATATCATCAACATTGACATTCCAAACGGTAAATTGGAATTAGCAGTATCCGATGAGGAAATCGCTCGTCGTAAAGCCGCATTAAAACCATTCAAATCCAATGTAACTGGTTACCTTAAAAAATATGCTCTTCATGTATCCTCTGCAGCACAAGGTGCTATCGAAGTATTTGAAGACTAATAGTAGACTTTCATTAATACTAACTAGAGGAGATAGAGTACATGCATAAGTTGTATGATTTTATGGAGGCTCGTGAGCGATTAAGCACAATCACGGTGAAAACAAAATTGATTCATAGTGATGTGTTCTCTGACGAGTGTGGCAATGATGTATATATCAAGCCAGAAAACTTACAAATAACAGGCTCCTTTAAGGTCCGCGGAGCTTATAATAAAATTGCAAAATTGACGGAAGAGGAAAGGCGCGCGGTGTTATCGCCGCGTCTGCCGGCAACCACGCACAAGGTGTGGCACTTGCTGCAAAACGCCTCGGCATTAAAGCGATAATCGTAATGCCAAAACATACACCTCTCATCAAGGTCAATGCAACGAAACAATACGGCGCAGAGGTCGTACTACACGGTGAGATTTATGATGAAGCTTACCAAAAGGCGATGGAGCTCCAACAAGAACACGGCTATGTGTTTGTTCATCCTTTTGATGATGAAGATGTAATTGAAGGGCAAGGTACAATTGCATTAGAGGTTTTAGAGGAATTGCCTGATGCTGATGTATTGCTAGTCCCAGTTGGTGGTGGCGGTATTGTTTCTGGTATCGCAGCGGCTGCTAAATTAAAAAATCCTAGCATTAAGATTATTGGTGTAGAACCAGAAGGTGCCGCTAGTGCAATTGCTGCACTAAAGGCTGATTACCCTGTGCCACTTAATGAAGTGGCAACCATCGCAGATGGTACAGCTGTGCGTCAAATTGGTGAAACTACATTAGAATATATCAAACAATATGTAGATGAAATTATTACTGTTTCTGACTACGAGTTGATGGAAGCATTCTTGTTACTCGTAGAAAAACATAAATTAGTAGCAGAAAACTCTGGTATTTTACCATTAGCAGGCCTTAGAAAATTAAACTGCACTGGTAAAAAGGTGGTGGCTATCGTCAGCGGTGGCAATATCGACGTACTTACCATTTCCTCTATGATCAATAAAGGTCTTGTCGTACGTGGTCGTATCTTTACCTTCTCCGTAAACTTGCCTGATAAACCAGGTCAGTTGGTAGCTGTTTCTCAAATGCTGGCAGAGGCAGATGCAAACGTAATTAAACTTGATCACAATCAGTTTAAAAATCTTGACCGCTTCCATGAAGTGGAATTACAAGTAACAGTTGAAACCAATGGTGAAGAACACATCCAACAGATTATTGATACTTTCAAAAATAATGGTTACATTATTAAACGTTTAAATTCCAGCGAGACCTTGTCTGAATAGCTGGTTGAAAGGGTTCCTATGAGCGCAGAAACAATCAATGGGGCACGCATTGTCCTTGAAACATTGCATCGCCTAGGTGTAACCGATATGTTCGGCTACCCAGGTGGCGCAGTCATTCCAATTTACGATGAAATTTATAGCTTCCCTGAAATTAAACATTATTTCGTTCGTCATGAACAAGGTGCAGCACATGCAGCAGACGGTTATGCTCGCGTATCTGGTCGCGTAGGTGTATGTCTTGCTACGTCTGGTCCTGGTGCGACAAATCTTGTAACAGGCATTATGACTGCGTACATGGATTCCGTACCAATGGTAGCCATTACTGGTCAGGTAGGTCGTCCTTTCATCGGTAAGGACTCCTTCCAAGAGGCGGATATTCAAGGTATTACAATGCCGATTACAAAGCATAACTATCTTGTACAAGATATTCATGATTTACCTCGCATCATTAAAGAAGCGTACTTTATTGCTGGTACAGGCCGTCCAGGTCCAGTACTTATCGATATTCCAAAGGATATTCAAACAGAAAATATCCATGACAGAATACAATAAATTATATGAAGTACCGATTCAACTTGAAGGCTATGATCCAACTTATAAAGGTCATCAAGGTCAAATTAAGAAGGCTGCTACGCTCATTAAAAATGCTAAGCGCCCTCTTATCATAGCTGGTGCAGGCGTATTGAAATCCGGTGCTGTAGATGAGCTTAAAGCATTGGCTGAAACAGCTCATATTCCTGTAACGAATACTTTAGTAGGCCTTGGCGGCTTCCCTGGGGACCACGAATTAGCCCTAGGTATGGTAGGTATGCACGGTTCTGTGGCGGCTAATAATAGTACAGACGAGGCAGACCTTGTTATCGCAGCAGGTATTCGCTTCCACGACCGCATTACAGGTCATCCTGATTTCTTCTGTAAAAAAGCTAAGATCATTCACATCGATATCGATCCAGCTGAAATCGACAAGAACGTCACAATCGATGTGCCGATCGTAGGCGACTTGAAACGGGTATTAACAGAGCTTAACGCACTTGTGGAGCCCGCAAAACATGAAGCCTGGCTTGAGCAAATTCGTCAGTGGCAAGAGGAGTATCCTATTGTTGTTCCAGAATCTACTGATGGTGAATTACATCCACAATATGTATTATCTGAACTTAATAAAATTGTGAAAGATGATGCCATCATCGTTTCTGATGTAGGTCAGCATCAAATGTGGGCAGCTCAATTCTTAACACATAAAAAACCTCATACCATCGTTACATCTGGTGGTGCTGGTACAATGGGTTATGGTTTACCGGCAGCTATTGGTGCACAAGTAGGTGCTCCAAAGAAACAAGTCGTTCTTGTTGTAGGTGATGGTGGCTTCCAAATGACTTGCGAAGAGCTCATGATGGTTCGTCAATATAACTTGCCAATCAAAATTGTAATCATCAACAATGGTTACCTTGGCATGGTTCGTCAATGGCAACAAATCTTTAACGATCGTCGCTACTCCTATGTAGATTTGGAAATGAGCCCAGACTTCTTGAAATTGGCTGATGCCTTTGATTTAAAGGCGGCTCGTCTCGATAATGTGGAAACTTTCAATAAAGATTTCAAATCTTACATTACGTCTGATGAAAGTATTGTCCTAGATTGTCGCGTTGAGCGTGAAGACAATGTATTGCCAATGATTCCAGCAGGCGGCACTGTAAGCGGCATGATGGGTAAGAAAGGGGTGCTATAATGGCTAAAGAACATCAAGTCTTAGTAATTGCAAAAAATACACCAGGTATTGGTACACGTATTTTAGCACTCTTTAATCGTCGTGGTTTTAACGTTACAAAAATGACCTCTGGCATTACTAATAAGCCAGGTTATGCGCGTATTACCCTCACTGTTGAGGCGGATGATCGCATCTTAGATCAAGTTCAAAAGCAAATTTACAAGCTTATTGACGTTGTAAAGGTTAAAGTATTTGAAGATCATGATGTAGTATGTCGTGAATTAATGCTTATCAAGGTAAAAGCAACGGCTACAACACGCTCTCAAATTGTACAAATTGCCGATGTATATCGTGGCAATGTGCTAGATATTTCTCCTACGTCCATGATTATTGAAGTCATCGGTAGTGTTGAAAGTTGCGCGGTTTCATCCAAATTATGGAAACGTATGGTATCCTAGAAATTGCAAAAACTGGTATTACAGCGATGAGCCGTGGAGAAAAAATGTAGGAGATGATAGAGTGGGGAATGAATTACTCCATTATGAAAATGTCTGCTTTCGTCGCGATGGCAGACATATCCTAGATAATGTAAATTGGCATATAGAGGAAGGTGAACATTGGGCCCTCTTAGGGCTCAATGGGGCTGGTAAATCGACGCTTCTTAGCATGATACCAGCCTACCAAATTCCAACAACGGGCACCTTACGTGTCTTTGGTCATGAATTTGGGAAATATGCATGGCCTAAAATCAAATCGAGATTAGGCTTTGTTAGCTCTGCTTTAGGACAGTTTCAGTCTACCTTGGATAAGCAAGTTGTAGAGGATGTCATCATTTCTGGTGCTTTCAGTAGCATCGGTATATACCAAGAGGTTGCACCAGATGTGCGTGAGCGTGGTATGCAATTATTAGCTGAGTTTGGGGTAAGCCACTTAGAAGGGCATCGCTTTCATACTTTGTCCGCTGGAGAACAGCGACGTGTATTATTGGCACGGTCCATCATGGCAAATCCAGATTTACTGATTTGGATGAGCCTTGCTCTGGCTTAGACTTACCGGCGCGAGAACAATTCTTGCGTACAGTAGCTAACTTGGTTGCGGAGCAACAGACACCGATTATCTATGTGTCACATCAAATTGAAGAGATACTACCAGCGATTACACATGTAGCCATCTTGCGAGAAGGCAAGATGATACATGCGGGGCCTAAACACGCTGTATTAACAGATGAAAATCTGTCTGATGTGTTTGGTATTCCCGTACAAGTTGTGTGGAAAGATGATCGCCCGTGGGTGATTGTTCGGTAGTAATCAAATTTCTTTATCAGTAACTTTGAATTTAGCTTACTGATACTAAATTAATGTACGCCACATCTTGCAAAAATTTGTTGGATTGTGTACAGTATATATTAGTCTATATTCTATTGAATATGTTTGGAGGTTGTCTAATATGGCAGGTAAAATTTTAGGTACTACAGTTTATTATGATGCAGATTGTAATTTGGGCAAATTAGAAGGCAAAAAAATTACAGTTTTAGGTTACGGTTCTCAAGGTCATGCGCATGCATTGAACTTAAAAGAAAATGGTATGGACGTAACAATTGGTCTTCGTGGTGGTTCTTCTAGCTGGAAAGCTGCAGAAGAAGCAGGCCTTACAGTAAAAGAAACTGCAGAAGCAGTTAAAGGTGCTGACATCGTTATGGTATTGATTCCAGACGAATTACAAGCTGACGTTTACGCAAACGATATTGAGCCAAACTTGAAACAAGGCGCATACTTGGCATTCGCTCATGGCTTCAACATTCACTTCGGTAAAATCGTTCCTCGTGAAGACGTAAACGTATTCATGGTAGCTCCTAAAGGCCCTGGTCATTTAGTTCGTCGTACATACCAAGAAGGCTCCGGCGTTCCTTGCTTGTACGCTGTAGAAAAAGATCCATCTGGCGATACTGAAGAAGTTGCATTAGCATGGGCTTCCGGTGTAGGCGGTGGCCGTTCCGGTATCTTGGAAACTAACTTCAAATCCGAAACTGAAACTGACCTCTTCGGTGAACAAGCTGTATTGTGCGGCGGCGTTACTGAATTGATCAAAACTGGTTTCGAAGTATTAACTGAAGCTGGTTATGAACCTGTAAACGCTTACTTCGAGTGCTTACATGAAATGAAATTGATTGTAGACCTTATCTACGAAGGTGGCTTCCAAAAATGCGCCACTCCATCTCCAACACTGCTGAATACGGCGACTACCATGCAGGTCCTCGCGTAATCACTGCAGATACTAAAAAAGCGATGGAACAAATCTTGGCTGATATCCAATCCGGTAAATTCGCTGACGAATTCTTGGCTGATTCCAAAAATGGTCAAAAATTCCTTAAAGAACATCGCGAAGCAGCAGCTGTTCATCCAATCGAACCAGTTGGTGCAGAACTTCGCAACTTGATGAGCTGGTTGAAATAAGAGTATTATTTAGTAATCTCTTGTACAGCAATATGCAAATTAAAAGCGCTCCTTTTATGGGGCGCTTTTGTATTGTATTATTTAATACCTATCTAACTATATGGTTGAGTTAGAAAACATATACTAAAAAAACAGATGATGTGCTAATCACATCATCTGTTTTATATATCAAAAATAGTAATTTTTGTGTATTGAATAATAGGAAACTTTTTTTATAATATTCTTTCAAATTTTAATATAATAGATATGATAGTAATTAACGTAAATAAACTTGTGCTTTATAATAAAGGGCCTCGTTATTTATAAATAGACGTAATAGTAATTCATTTGAAAGGAGTATTAAAAATGGACTTCTATACGGTTTCATATGTGGAGAGTCAGATTACATCTAGTCACACAGTAGGCTTTTGTTATTTTTGTAGTTATTTTATTAGCCCTTCTCGGTGTTGGGATTCAGGTGTTGCGTAATGGGTTTACTAGCCGTTATCGCGATTTAACTGTTATTTTATCCTTAATTATTGTATTTTTCTTAGGGTTAGAATATCAAGAATATGGTCGTGTAAAAAACTACTCTGAAGATTCCTCTCGAATGGCTCAATTCTTACATTCCTTTAGTGCCGAACGCAATATACCAGAAGAGCAATTAGCGATTAACTCTTTGAAGGTTCGTAATGGTATGATTTTAAAAGTAAGTGATGCTTATTATGAGGTACAATTTAATCCTGAATATACGACGTATACAACTACTCGTGTGTATAAGGTGAGTCCAGAAGATCGACTTCATGATAAAGCTGATTAAGGTTGTAAGGAGTTCATCATGACAGATTTCATACCTATGTATGGGATGGTATTTGCTAAATTAGGTATTGGCTTATTGGCTATCATTTTACAAATTAATGTAATGGGGAAAGGAAATTTAGCTCCTACATCTGCGCAAGACCAATTACAGAACTATGTACTTGGTGGTATTATCGGTGCGATTATTTAGAATCCTGCCATTAGTATTCTCCAATTTATACTAGTTCTTGTCTTATGGACAATTCTAGTAATGACCATAAAATTCCTGAAGGGTAATTTTAGATTCTTCAAAAAAATTCTTGATGGTCATCCTGCTATTCTTGTAGAGAATGGTGTGATTCTGACAGATCAATGTATGCGATTTGGTATGCAGGCTGCAGAATTAAAAATGAAATTGCGTGCAGCTGGTGTTCAGCGAGCAAAGGACGTAAAACGTGCTATTTTAGAACAAAATGGACAGTTAAAGGTTGTTAAGTTCGGAGAAGAAAATGTTTTATTAGATTTGATCACTGATGGTCAAATTAATCCTTTTGCACTAGACTTAATTAATAAAGATGAAGAATGGCTTATTAGTGAAGTGAACAAGCAAGGCTATACGGTTAAGCAAGTATACGTAGCTGAATATACGGATGGTCAGGTTGATATATATCCATTTGAACAAACTTCAGTCTTAAAGATTTTTAAAAAGCATAAAAAGGAGTAATAATATGATAGAATCTATGACTATATATGGCATGGTTTTTGCTAAACTTGCCATCGGTCTCTTAGCTATTATTCTACAAATCAATTTAATGGGGAAGGGCAATTTAGCACCAACATCTGCATTAGACCAATTGCAAAACTACGTACTTGGTGGTATTATCGGTGCCATTATTTACAATGATCAAATTGGTATTTTACAATTTATGTTAGTCCTTATCTTATGGACTATCCTTGTAATGACGCTTAAATTCTTAAAAGGTAATCTTCGCTTCTTCAAAACGATTCTTGATGGTCATCCAGTTATCGTTATCGAAAAAGGGCAGGTGTTAACTGAAGAATGTATGCGTTATGGGATTCAATCAGCAGAGTTAAAACTTAAACTTCGTGCTGCTGGTGTACAATATATTACAGACGTTAAACGTGCTGTATTGGAGCAAAATGGGCAGCTTAATATAGTTCAGTTTGGTGATGATAATATCCGATTTGACCTCATTAATGATGGCCAAATTAACCAATTTACTCTTGATATGATTGAAAAGGACAGAGAATGGCTTGAACAAGAGGTTCAAGAACAAGGTTATTCCGTGAAGGATATTTATATTGCTGAATATAAAGATGGTAAAGTTGTATTATATCCTTATGAGAAAAAACGTCGCCCTCAGATTGTAAATAGTCTTAAAGCTAAGACTACTCAAACTAAGGATACCTTAAAAATCTAAAATTTAATATCCTTTATAGTATTAATAGATTGTTCTATAATTTGCTAAAGATAATATAATAGACTTTTATTAAGCCCACTACTTGTGTAGTGGGCTTATATAGAAAGGAAAGTAGTGAATCGTAAAGATTTAATTGATCGATTACAAGCATTATATAAAGACGAGGCTAGTCGAGTTACTGTAAATCCTCATGCAGGGCAAAAGGTAGCTATCGTCTATCCCAATACATATTTTGTAGGCATGAGTAATCTTGGTCTCCACATCATTTATGAGGAAATCAACTTACTCCATGATAGCGTATGTGAACGTATCTTCTTACCTGAGAAAAAGGAATTAGAAGCATATGATAAGACTAAGACACCGTTAATGAGCGTTGAAACACAGCGGCCTATGCATCAATTTGATGTGGTGGCCTTTGACGTGACCTTTGAAATGGACTATTTCCATATTCCGCTGATGTTACGTCATGGACGCGTACCTATTATGGGGAAAGACCGCACTGAATTTGATCCTATCGTCATTGCCGGGGGCCCTTGTGCTACCTTCAATCCAGAGCCCTTTGCGGATTTTATTGATGCTTTCATCATTGGTGAAGGGGAAGGCATCGTCAGTCGCGTTCTAGATATTATTCGCGATGGCAAAATGGAGGGTCTAGATCGACATGCTATTTTGCGTCAATTAGCGAATATATCTGGCGTGTATGTACCATCCTTGTACGTGCCAATTTACAGCGACAACGGCGAATTTAAAGGTTATGATATTGCAGAAGGCGCACCAAAAACGATTAAACGCCACTTTGAAATGCTCACTAGCGGCGGCGAAACCGTAGTAGCAACAAACTATACAGAATTTGGCGCTATGTACATCATCGAGGTAGCACGTGGTTGTGGCCGTCATTGTCGATTCTGTATGGCTGGATACTGCTTCCGTGTGCCTCGTGTGCGTCCTCTCGACATTTTAAAAGAAGGTGTAGATAGAGCAGAGCAGTTAGGCAAAAAAGTAGGCCTCATGGGCGCCGCTATTTCTGATTATCCAGAGGTCGATGAGTTAGTTAATTACATTCGCTCTAAAGATATGCGCTACTCTTGTGCGTCCTTGCGGGCGGACTCCTTAACGCAAGCCGTAGTTGATGGCTTGGCAGATAGTGGTCAAAAGACGATTACTATTGCTCCCGAAACGGGCAGTGACCGGCTGCGCCGCGTCATCAATAAGGGCATTAGCGAAGAACATTTACAAAATGCAGCTACCTTATCTGCAAAGTCTGGCATTCAACATATGCGACTCTATATTATGATTGGGTTGCCTACGGGAAACTGACGAAGATATCGAAGCTATCGTAGGCCTTGCAGAACGGACGCAAGCTCATATGGCAGAGGTGGGATGTAAAGGGCGGTTAACGCTCAGCATTAATCCATTTATTCCAAAGCCTTTTACACCCTTCCAATGGATGGCCATGGACAATCAAAAAACGGTAGAGAAAAAACTGCAATATATTAAGAAGGCATTGCAAAAGAATCGTCGCATCGAGGTGCTCGTAGAGTCTCCAAAAGAGGCGTATATTCAAGGCGTTCTCGCTCGTGGTGACCGCCGTCTTGGCGCTGTTCTTGCGGCATGTGCCGCAGATCGTGGTAGCAAGTCCTTCAAGGCTGAATTGAAGGCCGCAGGCCTAGATATGGACGAAATGAACTATCGTGAACGTAGCTTTGATGAATTCTTACCATGGAGCCACTTAGATATGGGGATGGACGAAGGTTATCTTGAAATGGAATGGAAGCGCTCCATTGATGAAGCGTATACACCGCCATGTGTACAAGGCTGTAAACGTTGTGGTGTGTGTAAATAGGAGATACGCATGAATGAATCTGAAAAACGTATAGATGTAAAAGGACCTCATGGTACTTGGTCCTATGAAGCACCCAAATGGGCTGAACAATTTCCTATCGTTATGGGGGATACCTATCGTCATGGTGGCGTATCGAAGGCCCCTTATGAATCGTTAAACTTAGCCTTTCACGTAGGGGATGAGGCTCAGAATGTACGAGCTAATCGAGCTGTTGTGGCGGATCATTTAGGTGTTGATCCGACGCGTATTTCCTGCGGTAATCAAGTACATGGTCTTAAGGCTGTAGAAATTACGGAAAACCTCGTTGGTGCTGGTGCTCTCGGGGAGGATACGGCTATTGCTGACTGTGATGCGGTATTTACAAGATTACCTAATGTGCCATTATTCTTATTTACCGCTGACTGTGTAGGCGTTGGTATTTACGATGCTAAACATCATGCTATTGCGACTGTCCATGCGGGCTGGCGCGGAGCTATTGGTCATTTACCAGTCCTTACGATTGAGGCTATGAAAGAAACTTATGGCACTGAGTTCAAAGATTGTTATGTATATCTTGGACCTAGTATTGGACCTGAGTCTTTTGAAGTCGATGTAGAGCTAGGAAAACGCTTTGAATTAGCTTGGCGAGGCATGACAGAGCGAAACGCAGCTGATGTGGTTAACTATCCTGGTGATAAATTAGACAAGGCCTATATTAATTTATGGAACTTTATCGCCGAAGGACTCATAGTTAATGGTGTACCTAGAGAACATATTGCTATCGGTGGTACCGATAGTGTAACTGAAGCGACTGCTATTCCTATCGCCGTGAAGCAGGAACAACAGGCCGTATGGCACTTTTTGGGATGTTACAAGAGCGCCAATAATTAGCTTTCACAATAATTAGAATCAAGCAGATGATTGTTAGCATATCCATGCAATGATTTATGGTGCTTATAAGCTCTAAATCATGTACATTCAAGGCTAAATACTATATAATAGAATAGTCTATACAAATATATTTAATGATTACTATATATAGATTGAAGGGGGCATTCACGTGATTGAAGAATCCCTACACGCAATACAGCAGCGCATGGCAGATGCTATGGCGCGCGTTGGTCGCGTAGATACAGCATTGTTAGTGGCGGTTACAAAGAATCACCCTGTGTCAGCTGTAGAGGAGGCGGCTAGTCTCGGTGTCACTCATGTAGGGGAAAACCGAGTACAAGAGGCCAAGGAAAAACAGCTCACCTATAAGGGGCCACAATTAACATGGCACTTGATTGGACATTTACAGGTCAACAAGGTGCGTCAAGCGGTGCCTATGTTTGATTTAATTCATTCTGTAGACAGCCGTAAACTATTAGATGAAATCGAAAAGGTTGCTACAAAGCACGACAAGGTACAAGACGTATTATTGCAAGTCAATGTAGCTCGAGAAGCCTCCAAAACGGGCATGTCCGTAGAGGAGTTTCCAGAGATTCGAGACTATGCAAAGACATTGCCTCATGTACGTGTACGGGGCTTGATGTGTATGGCGCCATTTTTCGACGATCCAGAGGAAGCACGTCCAATCTTCCGCGTAGCAAACGCCTTGTATGAGGATATGAAAGGCTACTTTGAAGAGGGGCAGATTCAATATTTATCTATGGGGATGACTCACGACTTTGAAGTCGCTTTGGAAGAAGGAGCTAACATCGTTCGTGTAGGCACAGCAATTTTTGGGGAACGTGTGTATGATTAAGGCTTGGGTTGCCTGATAATCGATAGCGTTAAGTATTAGGAGGAAATCCAAATGGCATTGGGAGATTATTTAGACAAAGCAAAAAACTTATTCTTAGGCAAAAATGATGATGACTATGAATATGATGATTATGACTATGAAGATGAAGAGGAATATGAAGCGGAACCTACACCAGTAGCTCCCGTAGCTCCAGTATCCGGCGCATCAGAATTTCATCCACGCAAGGTAGGAGGCCAATCTACGATGACACAACGTCCAACAGCTATGAAAGTAGTTGTAATTGAACCAAAAGTATTTGAAGACTCTGAAAATATTACACATCAATTGCGCGACATGCGTCCTGTATTGATCAACTTTGAAAATACAGATCCTCATGAAGCAGCTCGTATTGTGGACTTCGTATCTGGTGCGACTTTTGCATTGGATGGCAAATTGGAAAAAGTAGGTAAAGACATTTTCATGTGCGTACCTGTAAACATTTCCATTGATTATTCTGATAATGACAATAGCAAAACTGAGCAAAACGAATACGCTTGGGACAATAAATAATTTCTCTATAAATGGTGGTGACAACGATGTTAGGTAAAACCTTATTTATCGGCGTTGGCTCAATGGGTGGCGCTCTATTGCGCGGTGCATTACAGCATGGCGTGTTGAAAGCAAGTGATACACACATTCTCGTGCGTCGCGAAGAACAATGTAAGGCTCTAACTGAGGAGCTCGGTGTAGTAGGTTTTACTACATTGCCTGATGTAAACGAGTACAATACCATTTTGTTGGCCGTAAAACCACAAGTGTTACCATCTGTATTAGAGACGTTAAAAGAAGTACCTTATGGGACTGTTATGATTTCCGTTGCAGCAGGTATCACCTTAGATACTCTAGATTCAACGATTCCGCAAGCTAACTGGTTTAGAGCTATGCCAAATACACCGGCTTCTATCGGTGCAGGCATGACGGCTCTTGCAGGGGATGATGTACATACTGACCTTGGTCGCGCTGTCCAAGCCTTGTTTGAGGCTGTCGGCGAAGTGGCCGTGGTAAGTGAAGCTGATTTAGATCGCTTAGGCGCACTATCTGGTGCGGGCCCTGGCTATATGTTCGTCATTCTTGATGCGTTAGCTGATGCAGGCGTTCGTATTGGATTGCCTCGTCACTTGGCAATCAAGGCAGCGGCTCAAACGATGTATGGTGCTGGTAAGATGGCTCTTGAAAGTGGCAATCATCCAGCAGTACTACGAGATCAAGTAACAAGTCCAGGTGGCACGACCATTGCCGGTATTGGTGCCATGGAAAAAGGTGGACTTCGCAGTGCTCTCCAAGACGGCGTAGTAGCATGTCTTGCTCGGTCGAATGAATTGGGGAAATAATTTTGGCAGATACTAGTAAATTAATTCGATATTTTGAAGCCAGTGGCAGCGGTGAGGAAGCTCGCCGCATGCTAGACTTGGCTGAGCAGGTTGTAAAAGGTCGCCCCTATCGCGTGGCGGACTTTACAAGCCCTGCAGGTCTTGTCATTGCAGACGCAATCAAGGCTAACTACCCACAGCTTATCGTTAAGACAGACGGAGGCTATGAAGGGGCGGAACGTATCCGCATCGCCTTTGTAGATAGCGACTTTAACGGTACTGTGGACATGGGCATTCGCGCCCTTAAGGTGAATTGGGACCCACGGTTCCGATTGCTTACCCATCGCGATGTGCTGGGCTCCTTGATGGGCCTTGGCATTGATCGCTCCAAATTTGGGGACGTTATCGTTCAGCAAGGGGGCGCTCAAATTATGGTGGATGAAAGCGTAGCAGACTTTGTGATTCAAAACTTCACAAAAATTGCTATGGTTTCTGTATCTGTAGAGGCTATTGAGCTATCGGATATTGCACCAAAAGAAGAAAAAATTAAAGAAGTTCGCACTACAGTTGCTTCTTTGCGCTTAGATGCGGTGGCAAGTTCTGGTTTTAGCGTGTCTCGTACTAAATTGGTGAGCGCTATTAATGCAGGATTATTGCAAGTAAACTGGCAACCAGCTAAGGGTGCATCCCAAGAAGTGAAAGAAGGGGATGTGATCTCTATGCGTGGTCGTGGCCGAATGAAGGTAGAAGCCATTACAGGTACATCTCGTAAGGGGCGTATCGGCGTATATCTGAAACGATTCATGTAGGCAATTGAAAATCGGCTTGACCATCAAGCCGATTTTTTTATATATAGTAGGACAGCCATGGTATCCATAACATTTCAACCTACAATTGAAGATACAATTCTATTCGTTGGCGGCGGGGAGGTTGCAGAGCGACGAATGCAGCTCTTTATAGATGAGCCGTGCAACATTGTGGTAATCGCTCCCACTGTAACAGATAGGATTAGCCAATGGGTAAAGGATAATCGTATCACCTGGTACGACCGTGCTTTCACAATGGACGATGAACACCATATTATAACGAGCAGTTTGTTCTTTATCTGCACAGATAATGGCGAATTAAACGATAGGTTATACGAGATGGGGAAAAAACACCGCGTGTGGACTAATCGCAGTGATGACCCTAGGGCGTGCAGATTTACTGTGCCTTCATCCCTTGAACTAGGCGATCTTCACATCGCTATTAGCGCTAATAACGTAGGACCTCGTATCAATCGCCTCGTAAGGCAAGATATGATGAATCGTTATGGGCAGTTGCAAAAGGCTATGCCTAGACTTAAAATATTTAGAGAAGAAGTAAAGTTACTACTTCTACCCCAGAGGCTCGACAGAAATTTTGGCGAGACCATCTGACCGTAGAAACTTTTGAAGCCATTCTCAAGGGAGAGTGGATGACTATAGAGGAGAAACTTGACCATGAAATTAGTGGTATTAGGTCTAAATCATAGAAGTGCCGCTGTAGAGGTGCGTGAACGTTTCTCGTTTGATAAGGACGAGGTAGCTTCAGCACTGAACCGCCTCTATGAATTCAACTGTGTAGCAGAATGTGTTATTTTGTCTACATGCAATAGAACTGAAATCTATGCGGCCTTAGAAGGTGTAGAGTTCCCTAAAGAATATATGTTGGCCGTGTTAAAGGATTTAAAAGGTGCCAACCACATCGATGAAGATGCCTTTTTCTTCTATGAAGAGCGCGATTGCATTGAACATCTATTCCGCGTATCTGCGAGCCTTGATTCCCTTGTGTTGGGGGAAGGTCAAATCTTGAGCCAATTAAAAGGGGCATATATTCAGGCTTATAGCGCAGGCTGTACGGGCACAATTTTTAATATTTTATTCCAACGCGCTATTAGTGTTGGTAAAAAGGTGCGTACTAATACGGGCATTGCTAATACGCCTGTATCTGTTAGCTACACTGCTGTTAACCTTGCGGAGGACAGCCTAGATAAACCATTATCTGAAGCGACGGTACTCATCTTAGGTGCTGGCACCATGAGTGAGTTGACCGCAACGCACCTACAAGCAAAGGGCGTAAAAACGATTTTTGTATCCAATAGAACCTTTACCAAGGCAGAGGATCTAGCAGAGCGATTTAATGGTAAAGCTGTTAAGCTCGATAATTTTGTAGATTACGCTAAAGATGCGGATATCCTCATCACATCTACAGGTGCGCCGCATTATATTATTACAGAACGAGAAGCAAAGAAAATTGCCTCTCTTCGCAAAGGAGAGCCAATCGTGATGATTGATATTGCGGTACCCCGCGATATAGATCCCGGCGTGGCAGATATGGAAGGTATTTACCTGTTTAATATCGACTCTCTTGAAAGTGTAGTCGAAGAAAATAAGGCACAGCGCGAAGAGGAAGCTCGTCGTGCAGAGCCTATCATTCATGACGCCATTGAAGAATTATTAGATAAATTGAGTTATTTAACGGTGCGCCCTATGATGGCATTGCTCACAGAAAAAGCAGAACGCATTCGCCGTCGTGAATTACATCGCGCATTAGCGAAATTGCCTGATATTTCTGATAAGGAGCGCCGTATTATGGACTCTATGAGTCGCATGATCATCCGCAAAATGTTGCGTGAACCGATGATTCACTTTAACGAAATCGCTGGTACAGAGGAAGAAGGTTTGTACTGGGATTTATTCAAAGATATGTTTAATCTTGAGAAAGAAGGCTAAGGCCATGAGAGACCATATTCGAATCGGCACGCGAAAAAGTGCCCTTGCCCTATGGCAGGCTGAACATATTAGTGCAGAGTTACAACGTCTGTACCCAAACATTACGGTCGAGCTAGTTCACTTTAATACAAAAGGGGACCGTATTTTTGGAAAAACCACTGGCTCAAGTTGGTGGTAAAGGTTTGTTTACAGCTGAATTAGAAGAAGCTATGCACAAAGGCGACATTGATATCGCCGTACATAGCTTGAAAGATATGCCTACAGAGTTGCCAGAAGGGCTAACTCTTGGTGCTATCTCTGCTCGTGAAGTGCCTTACGATGCGCTTGTGAGCCCCGTGTATAAAACATTAGATAAATTGCCTGAAGGTGCTCGCGTTGGTACAAGTAGCTTGCGTCGCCAAGCACAATTATTACATGTCCGTCCTGACCTTAAGGTCGAGGTTATCCGCGGTAATGTACAAACTCGTTTGAGCAAGATTGAAACAGAAAAACTAGATGGCGTAATCTTGGCACAAGCCGGTCTTAAACGGTTGGGCTTAGATGATCAAATTACCCAAGTATTTAAAGCCGATGAAATGATTCCTGCTGTTGGTCAAGGGGCACTTGCTATCGAGTGTCGTGCTGACGATACGGAAATGCTTGAAATGCTAGCTCCTATTAACGACGAAGCTACGCGCTATGCTGTTGAAGGGGAACGCAGCTTCTTGCGTCAGTTAAATGGTGGTTGCCAAGTGCCGATGGGGGTACATGGTACTATTAATAAAGGTCAATTGACCTTAAAGGCCATGATTGCCTCCCTCGACGGTAAAACGGTATACGAAGGAGAAATTTCTGGCCCAGCAAAAAAAGCTGAAATTCTTGGTAAAAATCTTGCGAAAGCCTTATATGAAGAAGGGGGCAAACATATTGTGGATGCTCTCATAGAGGAAGGAATCATAAAATGACAGGTATGGTATATCTAATCGGTGCAGGCCCTGGCGATGTTAAGCTCATTACTGTAAAAGGTCGCGAATGCATTGAAAAAGCAGATGTAATTGTATATGACTATTTAGCAGATGCTCATTTGTTAGAATGGGCTCGCCCAGATGCAGAGTTGATTTACGCTGGTAAACAATGTAAAGATCACACAATGCACCAATGGGAAATTAATGAGCTATTAGTTCAAAAAGGTAAAGAAGGTAAAATCGTTGCACGCTTAAAGGGCGGCGACCCACTTGTATTCGGTCGCGGTGGTGAAGAGGCGATGGCTCTTGGGGAAGCTGGTGTACCATTTGAATTTGTACCTGGCGTAACATCTCCTATTGCAGCCCCTGCCTATGCAGGCATCCCTGTAACACAACGCGCTATGGCAACGTCCTTTGCGGTTGTAACAGGTCATGAAGATCCTACTAAAGAAGTATCTGGTATTCACTGGGAAGGCCTTGCTACAGCCGTTGATACACTTTGCTTTGTAATGGGCGTTGGCAACTTGCCTACCATTGCAGAAAAATTGATGGCTCATGGACGCCCAGCTTCTACACCCGTAGCGCTTATTCGTTGGGGTACAAAAACGGTTCAAGAAGTTCTCGTATCAACCCTTGAACATGTAGTAGAAGACGTAGAAAAGGCACAACTAAAAGCGCCAGCTATCATCGTAGTAGGCGATGTAGTTAACCTTCGTGAAAAATTACAATGGTTCGATAATAAACCGTTATTCGGCAAAACTATTGTAGTTACACGGGCTCGCTCCCAAGCAAGTGCATTCCGCGAAAAATTAGCAGCTCAAGGTGCTAACGTAATAGAAGCGGCAGCGATTAAAACATCTCCATTGGAGTTGTTTGATGAAGATAAACGCATCATTAACAATACAAAACAATACCAATGCATCGTATTCACATCTGGTGAAGGTGTTCGTTACTTCTTCGATGCTCTTTACAAAGAGGGTAAGGATACTCGTGCATTAGGTAACTCTAAAGTGGCAGCTATCGGCTGTGCTACAGCTCGTGAACTTCAAAAATACGGCATTGTTCCAGATATTATTCCTGTAGACTACAAGGCTGAATCTGCTGTAAAGGCTCTTGAAGAAGAACTCAAAGCAGGCGATTCCGTATTGCTCATCCAACCAAAAGTAGCGCGCGATGTAATTCCGCGCTCTTTGCGTCATCACGATATAGATGTAGATATTTTGCGTTTATATGAAACGACACAAGATACATCTCAACAAGAAGCATTAGTAAATGCATTAACTGCAGGTTCTGTAGACTATATTACGTTTACAAGTTCCTCTACAGTAACGAATACAATTCAATTATTGGGCGATGATGCATTGAAACTATTAGGCAATACTAAGATTGCTTGCATCGGACCTATCACAGCTGCTACAGCTATGAGTGCAGGTCTTAAACCAGCGGTCATCAGCGATGTATATACAACTGATGGCTTGGTAAATGCTATTGTAAAGGACATTTAGGAGGATTACATGTACGATTTAACATACCGTCCTCGCCGCTTGCGTATCAATCCAGAAATGCGTGATTTGGTACGGGAAACGACACTCGACGTAACTGATTTGATTTATCCATTATTTATCGTTCCTGGTGAAGGTATCAAAAAAAGAAATCGACACATTACCAGGCCAATACCACTTATCCGTTGATGAAGCTGTAAAAATGGCTCAAGAGGTATATGATCTTGGTATTTTAGGTGTAGAAATCTTCGGTATTCCTACATACAAGGACGAACAAGGCTCCTCTGCATGGGATATGTCCCAACCTGTACAACAAGCTATTAAAGCCATCCGTGCAGCTGTACCAAATTTATTGGTCGTAGCTGATGTGTGCTTGTGCCAATATACTACAACAGGCCATTGTGGCATGATTGATGACCATGAAATTTTAAATGATGACACACATTGCCACTTCTTTGTAAAGTAGCGGTAAGCCAAGCAGAAGCAGGTGCACATATGGTAGCTCCATCGGATATGATGGACGGCCGTGTAGGTGCTATCCGTGAAGCTCTTGATGCGGCAGGTTATACAAATGTATCCATCATGAGCTATGCAGCAAAATACGCATCTGCTTACTATGGTCCATTCCGTGGAGCCGTTAACTCTGCTCCTAAATTTGGGGACCGCAAGTCCTACCAAATGGACCCAGCAAATCGCTTGGAAGCTTTCAGAGAAATCGAACTCGACATCGCTGAAGGTGCAGATATTATCATGATTAAACCAGCCTTGTCCTACTTGGATATCGTTCGCGAAACACGTGACCGCTATGAATTACCTGTAGCTGTATACAATGTGTCTGGCGAATATGCGATGGTTAAATCCGCTGCTGCAGCTGGTCTTATCGACGAAGAACGCCTCGTTATGGAAACAATGCTTTCTATGAAGCGTGCCGGTGCTAAAATTATCATTACGTACCATGCTATAGATATTGCTAAATGGTTACAAAGTAAGGAGAAACCATGTTCCAACTCGGTAAATCTGAAAAGGCCTTTGAAGAGGCTAAACGTTATATGCCAGGCGGCGTAAACAGTCCAGTTCGTTCCTACCGCAGTGTAGGTTCTAACCCTCCGTTTATCAGCAGCGCTAGTGGTAGCCGTATTTATGATATCGATAATAACGAATACATCGACTATGTGTTGAGCTGGGGTCCTATGATTTTGGGCCATGCGAACCCTGAGGTTATTGCTAGCTTGCAAGAGGCGATTCCTCGCGGCACTAGCTACGGTGCACCTACATTGCTAGAAACAGAATTGGCTAAAAAGGTACAAGCCTTCATGCCATCTATGGAGGTTATTCGCCTCGTTAACTCTGGTACTGAGGCTACTATGAGTGCTTTGCGCGTAGCTCGTGGCTATACTGGTCGCGATCGCATCGTGAAATTCGTTGGCTGTTACCATGGTCATAGTGATGCGCTTTTGGTAAAAGCTGGCTCTGGCCTTGCTACCTTTGGTGTGCCAGATAGCCCTGGTGTTCCTCAAGGCGTAGCAGAAAATACGATTACCTTGCCGTACAATGACTCTGATGCGGTTCGCAAATTATTCGACAAAATCGGTGATACTATTGCGGCTATCATCGTAGAACCTGTAGCAGGTAATATGGGCTGTGTGCCTCCAGAACCAGGCTTCCTTGAAACCTTGCGAGAAGTGACTAAGGCTCATGGCGCAGTGTTGATCTTTGACGAAGTAATGTGTGGCTTCCGTGCTAGCAGTGGGGGGGCACAAAAACGTTACAATATTAAACCTGATCTTACATGCCTTGGTAAAATCGTTGGTGGTGGCATGCCACTCGCTGTATTTGGCGGTGCTCGTGAGATTATGAACCAAATTGCACCAGCTGGTCCTATTTACCAAGCCGGTACATTAAGTGGTAACCCTATTGCCGTTACCTCTGGTCTTGCAACGCTTTCCATTTTGCAACGAGACCCAACTGTTTTTAAACAAGTAGAAGATACGACAATTGCCCTTTGTGAAGGCTTTGAACGTTTGGCAGCACAATACAATGTGCCTGTTGTAGTACAACGGGTAGGTTCCATGTTCACCATCTTCTTCACTGACAAACCAGTAAAGAACTTTGATGATGCAGCAACGTGCAACGAAGAACAATTCAAAATGTTCTTCCACCATAACTTGAGCCATGGTATTTACTATGCGCCAAGCCCTTATGAAAGTAACTTTGTATCTATCTGCCACAAGAGCAGTGAAATCGAACGTACATTAGCCGTAGCTGATGAAGCTTTCAAAAAAATCAGTGATACACTACTATAAAAATTAGTGATACACTACTATAAAAATCAGTGATACATTATTATAAAATATATAGTTTGTAGTTGTTTATGTATCGATGTAGGTGATGAACATGCAGTTTTATAAGAACTTAAAGCGTGCTCGCGTGCGCATGGGCAAAAGCCAAATCGAAGTAGCAAAGGCCGTAGGTATCAGTAATGCGGCGCTTTCAAATTACGAAACAGGGTATCGCGAACCAGATTTAGATACACTCTGTGCCCTGTCTCGCTATTATGGATTGACCTTGGATGAGCTGCTAGATGTAAATGGAGAACAACACGAGCCCATCTATGACCTCAGTCCTGTACTCAAAAATAAATACATCGCCTATAAAGGTGAAGTATTCGAGTTGAAAGACTCACAAAAACGTGCCCTCTTGCGCGAGCTAGACAATCTATTTACTAAATTTGAGAAATCAAAAGTAGAAGATAAAAGTAGCAAGCCAAAAACGTACAAACATGGGAACCCACATATCAATCGGGCGGGACTAGCCAGCAGTGCTGGTAGTCTGGCAGCACGACGGAATATAAAGTAGTGCTATACTACATTGTATGTGAGTGGAACTGTTTATTTGAACAATTTAATTAGAACAATTATAAAAGCACCATCTATCTTAATGGGAAACGATACATAAGTCGGACCTAGGTAGATGGTGCTTTTTATTGTCATTGACAGACTGCTAAGATAAGGAATTATTTTTTTGCGTTAAATATAAACAGAACATTAAAATATTTAATATTTTGTTGCAAGAAAAAGACAATTTAATATATAATTTACCTTATAACGAAAGGAGAGGAATTAATGAGAGTTGTATGTATTGCAGCAGGTTGTGTTGGCTTGCTAACCACATTAGGTACGATGCCTAGTTTTGCGGCAGAAGTATCAAACCCATTTATACAACAAGAAGCGGCCCGAGCCGATGCTTCATTACGCCAACGCGCAGAAGCACCAATGACTGGGGCCGCTTTGTTGCGTTCAGAATCTGCTTATACAGGTTTAGATAAAGCACCAATGAAGTCATTACCTAAGGAGAGTACATCATTTGCAATAGAGCATATCGTAGTAACCTCCTCAGAATCAGTGCTTCAAAAATATAAAAATCGATTGCAGGTATATAACCATAATCGCATTGGAACAGAGGGTATTCAGTTTTTACAAAAGGAATTACAAGAGCAACTGTTATCTGATGGGTACATTACGAGTCAAGTAGTTGTGCCAAATCAAGATTTACAGTCTGGTACACTCACTTTTGAGATTATGCCTGGCTATGTAGAGGATATTGTTCTTACGAATCCTAAGGCACGTACTAATTGGAGAAGTGCCTTTCCTGTGAGACCGGGCTACGTATTACGACGCCAAGCACTAGAGCAAGGGATTGACCAAATGCGTAATGTACCTGGTCAAGATATTAAAATGACCATAGAGCCTGGTACAAACCGTTACATTCTATTGTTAAGCTTACAGTTGAGCAAAAAGGCTTTGTACACGGATCTTTGATGCTAGATAATTCTGGAAATAAATCAACAGGAACATATCAAGGGACTGTATACTTATCTTTCAGTCAATTGGCAGGATTAAATGATGTACTAACCACTAGCTTTACAAAAGATATCAGTCATCATGATGATGGTCATGGATCAAAACAATATGCGGTTAGCTATTCAGTTCCTGATGGGAACCGTACATATCGTCTTTCAACGTATAAGTATAGCTATAATCAATTAGTATTCATGCCAAATGCGTTTCGCTCTTCTGGTACTACGCAAGGTACAGAATTTGCAGTAGAGCAAGTATTAAATAGAACAAGTCGCTCTAAGACTTCGGCTGTGGCTAAAGTTATTCATAAAGAACGCCACAATTATTTAGATGATGTAGAGCTTGGTGTACAAGAGCAACATACGACAGCTGTTGAAGTTGGTTTATCTCATCGTCAATATAGTGGCAATACTGTATCTGATGTATATCTATTTTATCGACAAGGTATTAATGGATTGGGTGCTCAAGTACGGAGTTGGGAAGGCTTGTCAGATAATCCTACTACACTATATAAAATGGCAGGCGTAGAAGGTCAAATTCAAACTGGTGTTCGTATGGGCCATAAGCAAGGTACATATACGATGCGTTTTAGAAGCCAGTTCACAGATCAACGTCTATTCGGAACCGATCAATTTAGTATTGGTGGTCGTTATTCTGTACGGGGTTTTAGTGGAGAAGAAACCTTAAGAGGCGACTCTGGCTATTATGTACAAAATGAATGGGCATTACCATTTAGAAAACAACAAATTACTCCATATGTAGGTATAGATATTGGACATGTATGGGGTCCATCTACAGAAACTCAATTAGGAAATACCTTAGTTGGGGGTGTAGTTGGTGTACGTGGTATGGTTGGTGACGATGTAAACTATGATGTATCATTAGGAACACCAATTAAGAAACCAGAAGGTTTTGATACAGATACGCGTGTGTGGGCCTTTAGAGGCAGCTATCAATTTTAAGTGTTGTAATCTAGTGCAGCCATACAATTAAATTGTGAATGTTAGTACTAGAAAAGGAGAGTAATATGAATATAAGAAAGCAGACGGCAATGGCTATCTTCGCTGCATTGTTAGCGACTAACTCTGCACCATGGATTCCTATGGCCCTTGCTAATCCTGTTGTACCAGATCAAGGTAAATTAGGACCAAAAATAGAAGAAGCTCGTAATGGCATGACTGTCGTTAATATTAATACGCCTAATGATAAAGGGTTATCACATAACCAATATAATGCTTTTAATGTAGACGAAAAGGGACTTATTTTAAATAATGCGAATCGACCTGTAAATACAGAGCTTGCAGGCTATATTATGGGGAACCCTAATTTAGTAGGTCCTACGGCTAATACAATTTTAAATGAAGTAACGGGTACAGGCTCTACATCTATGACTGGTGCTCTTGAAGTAGCTGGGGATAAGGCGCATGTTATCGTTGCCAACCCTAATGGTATTTCTGTTAATAATGGCACATTTATTAATGCAAGTAGTGCTACACTTACAACGGGTAATCCAATTATTAATAATGGTAGTGTTACAGGCTATAATGTACAAAAAGGTGCTATTACAGTCGGCGAAAAAGGTCTTAATGCCTCTAAAACAGCTCGTACAGATATGCTAGCTGAGGCTGTAAAGCTTAATGGTAAAGTTTGGGCGCAAGATGCTCAAGTTGTAACGGGTAAGAATGCTATTTCTGTTGATTCTTCTGGTAAAGTTACGAACACAAGTAAAACTGGGGAGTCTAATCAAATCGGTCTTGATGTGGCGGCTATTGGTGGTATGTATGCTAATAGTATGTACTTAGTGGGGACTAATGAAGGATTTGGTGTTAATAATCAAGGTGTATTATCTGCACAAAATAAATTAACCATAGATAGTACTGGCAAATTACAAAATACAGGCACAATTGCTGCTACAGATGCCAATATTACAACCAAAAGTCTAGAGCAGATGAATAAGGGTAAATTCTATGTAGATACGGCAAAGATTACTACTGACTCTATAATACAAACTGGTAATGCTACGACTAAAGAAGCACCTGTTATGATTGCTCAAAAAGATTTGTCTATAGCGACAAAATCTATCATTAATACAGATGGTAGTGTCATCAAAGCAGAAGGTAAATTACAGCTTGGTAAAACGATGGATGAGAAAGGTACAGTGTCCGGTAAAATGGATAGTGTAGTAAATACTGCATCTACCATTGAGTTTGGTCAAGGTGGAGCTTTACTTGCAAAATCTGTAGATAATAAAAATGGTGGTATTACCCTTAAGCGTGTAGCAGTAGAGGGTAAAGAACATGTCAAAAACGAAGTGGCTCCATCTGGTAGCATTAAGCGTTATCAATTATCTGAGGAACGGATTTATGGACATGATGATGAAATTCCTAAAGATAAAGTCGTAGTACACTCTTATGAAAACCTTCAACTTTCAGTGTATGGCGATCATAAAGATAAATGGACTAAATATGAATATGATCGTACTCGCGAAGTAGATGCAGTAGATACATCTAACCCTGGCCGAATTATTTCTGGTGGTAATTTACATATGGATGTAGACCATATGGTGAATAACGCGAGTCAAATCAGTGCTGTTGGAGATATAACTGGTACAGTAGGTCACTATGAACAAGTAACCCGAAAGGTAATGAATATATTACTGAAGAGGGGACTGCCACAAGTTATAGCCGTCGTAAGGAAGATGGTTGGGATTCAACCAATATTCGTGAAGCGAAGTATAAGAACACTAAGGTAAACCCTAAAGATGTACCTGTTGCCGTGTATGGCGGTCATGTAGAAAACAGTAAAAGCAATGCTACAGTAGATGCATCTCTATTAAATAGCATGAGTCATTTATCGACAAATCCTAATACTTCCTATGTGATTGAAACAGATCCAAATTTCACAAGTCGTCGCAACTTCTTATCTTCTGATTACGTATTATCTCGCCTTAAATTAGACCCTATGAATATACAAAAACGATTAGGTGATGGCTACTATGAGCAACAGCTTGTTATGCAAGAGATTATGCGTCAAACCGGTAAAAGTAGACTGCAATCTGGTCTTTCTGCAGAAGACCAATATCGCCAGTTGATGGATGCAGGGATTAGTGTAACAAAATCTCAATCTATTGCATTAGGTCGAGGATTAACAGAGGCTGAGCAAAAGAATCTTAAAGAGGATGTAGTACTCCTAGTTAGTAAGTCTGTTGTATTACCAAATGGTAAAACAGAAACTGTATTAGTCCCTACTCTGTATTTAGCACCAACCACAAAACGAGTAGAGGGTGGCGCTAATTTGCAGGCCCAATCGATTAACCTTTCTGTTGATACTATGCATAATAGTGGTAGTATTGTGGCGGATAAAAATGTGACCCTTACTGGTAATACTATTCACAATGATAATGGTCTTATTAAAGGTAACACGGCTACAGTTACAGCAAATGACGAAGTTCGTAATACACAAGGCACTATTATGGGCAATGATACAGTCTCTGTGTATGCTAAGAAAGACGTTGTTAATGAAGGTGGCACCATTACACAAACTAATGCAACTGGCTCCACAAAGGTTGCTGCGGGGCGTGATGTAATTAATAAAGGCGTACAGTATGAGGCCGGTAATAGCAAGGTTGAGTGGAACAGTAGCAACAACCGTCGTGAAACGCTGACTGGTGTAAGATCAAGGCCGTATGGGTGGTGCTGGTCAAACAACAGTAGTAGCAGGCCGAGATGTATCTATGGAGGCAGGTATTGTCTCCTCTGATGTGAATACAACTGTTACGGCAGGTCGCAATGTAACGATGAAAGCAATGAATGCTACACATGAGCTTGAAGAACATCGTTTTGATAAAGGTAAATCTGGTGGTGGACATTCTCAAACAACTGAGTCTCATGATCTTGTGAAAGCACAATCAGCTGTTGGTAGTAGCATTGAAGGTAAGAACGTTTCCGTTGTAGCCTCTGATGCCGTACACCTTGAAGGTAGTCAACTATTAGCGGCAGACAAAGTACACGTATCTGGTAATACGGTTACATTAAATACAGCGAAGGCAAATAGTACAGTCAATCATGCATATCTAGATAAAAAGAAAAGTTTAGTAAAACGTGAAAGTACCAATGCGGTGGATGATGTAACTACTACATCTGTAACAGGTTCTACGTTAAGTGGTAAAACTGTAACGATTACTAGTGCTCAAGATGTAACAGGTCAATCTGCTCAAATTATGGGCGAGAATGCTGTATCTGTTACCGCTGGTGGTAAGGTAGAATTGGGCGCTGACAAATCTACTACAGATGGCTCTAGTGTGTATCGTCATAAAAAATCTGGCTTGCTTGGTGGTGCCGGTATAGGCTTCACTATTGGTAAAGAAAAACACAATATTGATGAAGCAAACCATGAAGAATCTACAGTAAGAAATACAATTGCTAGTACGAAAGGGACTGTCACTGTTAAAGCAAATGATACAGTACACATTACAAGTGCAGATATTGTTGCTAAAGAAGGTGCAGTGTTAGACGGCTCTGCTGTTACATTAGATGGTAACGTGGATAATAACCACATGACACATGATGAACGTTACAAAAAAACTGGTCTTACTGTATCCTTAGGTGGTGCAGTAGCGAACACGCTTACAAGTGCTACTCGTACAATAAAACAAGCTGGTGGCCGTGATGACAAACGTTTAGCCGCACTTGAACTCAATGAAGCACGTAAACAATTACAAGATGGATATGAAGCTGTTGATCAGGCAATCAATGGCGTTAAATTAAGAGGTCCAGAAGGTGAAGTACTAAAAGAAAATGGTCACTCTAAACGAGGCGCGAAAAATATTGACGATGCTATAAACTTGTCTGTAAGTATTGGTAGCACTTCTAAGAAACAAGGGCAAGTAGTAGATACAAACACTTATCAAGGTGGTACTCTTGTTAGTGAAAATGATGTACACATTATAGCTCGTGATGCTCAGCAAAGTGGTATTGGATTAACTGGTGAAACAGTAAAGGCTAAAAAACTAGTATTAGATAGCGCTAGTGATATTAATCTTGAGGCTGGTAAGAATACGGTAGATGTTAATAATATCTATAAAAGCTCTGGATGGAGTGTTGGTGCTGGTATTAGTTTAACTGGTGGTGGCCTTCTAGACATTAATGCGAGTGGTCATATGGCTCGTCAAAATGGGGATACTCATCAAGAAAGTTATGTACCAACTAAGCTTAAAGCAGTCGAATTAGCACAGCTTAAAGCAAAACGAGATACAAATATTATTGGTTCCACTGTATCTGGTAAAAAGGTAGAAGTAAATACAGGCAGTGATTTACATATTCAAAGCTTACAAGATGTAGATAACTTTAAAGAACATAGTAAATCTGCGGGGTTCTCCGTTTCTTCTAAACCTAACTTCAAAAATCCAACTGGTAGCATAAATGCTAGTGTAGGACGAATTGATAGCAAATGGAAGAGCGTAACTCAACAAGCCGGCATTTATGCTGGAGAAGAAGGCTACAATATTAATGTAGGTAATAAGACTACATTAGAGGGTGCTGTAATTAAAAGTGATGCCCCGAAAGCTAAGAATAAACTGACTACAAAATCTCTAGAGATGAAGGACATCAAAAACGAAGCTGAGTATACATATAGCAATAATGGTATCGGCTATAACTACTATGGTAGTAAAAAAAGAAACTTGAAGAGATGAAAACCAATGATAAAAAAAGGTTATGATAAGATTTATAACAGTATCGGTCTAGTTCCAAACTTAGGTGTAGGCTCTAAAGGTAAAGCAAGCTCTACTACTCAATCTGCTATTTCTGATGGTATACTGTCTGTAGATGGTAAAGAAATTGATACTAAAACCATTAACACTAATACAGAAAATACGTTACATCAATTAGATAAGATTTTCGATAAAAAGAAAATTGAAGAACGTCAAGAATTAGCACGTCTATTCTCTAAAAATGCATTTGAACAACTACATAACTGGCAACCAACAACGAAAGATGGCAAAATCGCTAAATCTATTGCACATGGTATCATAGGTGAAGTAGCAGCACGTATGGCTGGTAATGCACCGGGTAGCGGGTTTAAAGCTACTATGACTAATGAGTTGCTAATTGGTGAAATAAAGAAAGTAGCTAAACATGATCCCGCATTAGCACAATGGTTGAGTGCTGCAGTAGGTGGTGTGGTTAATAAAGTAACTGGCGGATCCGTAAATACTGGTGCAGCAGTGACATCTTATGCCACTAAATGGAATGATGAAACTGGTGTAAAAAGTTCTTTAGAAGAAGCTTATGCTGCTATGGATAGAGATATATCAGATGAAATAAATAGGCAAGAATACGATGACCTTAATTTTTTATCTAAGTCAATAATTAAAGGCACTCAGATTGGACATAGTTCTGATTTCTTAGCTTCTATATTTGGCGAATTCTCTCCTAACTATAGTGTAGCGGTAGCTTTATACAAACATGCATTACATGGAGATGGGGAAAAACAATATTTTCCGCTAGGTACAGGGGCATCTGAATTAATAAGTAACTATTCAACTTTTATTAGTGGTGTGAAACAAAACAGTGCGAATATGTCGGTTGGTGAAAGTAAAGTACAATACTTTGTTATTAGAACATATGGTAATGCTAGAGCTGCATTCGGAAAATTAAAGATTGGTGTTAGAATGACAAAAATTTCTGAAGATAAAGTTCATGTGGTTGGGCAAGCAAAAGATCTATATAATTTTGAATGGATTCCTGATTATGATAATGATATTCCAGCTGTTCCACCAGCGGAATTCTCTGCTGAGTATATAGCTAAACTGTTGTCTATAGCGGAAGATACATCAAAGCAAAGCGCATTAATTGCTGCAAATAATATTGCTTATTTAGAACAGAGAGCTGGAATTATAAAGCCTTATAAATATGGAATTCAAATTGATACTGTTATTTAAACTAAAGTGAGTGCATAGTGAAATGAAATATATATTAGGTATTTTTTTATAGGTATTGTTCTTTTTAGTAGTAGGTTCAATAATTTATATTGGTGAATCTAATTCTTATAAATATGAACCTCGTTATTTTTTTGGGTTATTCAAAGGGTGAAAATTATATACTAGATACTCAAACTGGTGTTACATTAGAACATAATGGATACTCTTATGAAGCGCAATCAGATTATTTATATAGTTATGGAAAAAAACAGGGTTTTTAAAGCTTGATTTAAACTCAGGTCAAACTCATTATTTGTTTGATGACCAAACTGATGAAATATATAAAAATAATATTTTAAAACAGATGTTTAATAGAGAAAAGAGAACAGAAACCAACACTAACATATATTTGGTCTAATAAGAATGACTTAACTTTAGAAGAACAGGATGTTTATAATCAGTTGAAAGATAAGAAGATGAGATATCCTAATCGTTCTATCATTGTTAAAGTAAAAACAATAGTACTTAATATTTTTTTAGTTAATTTATATGCACCGTAAGATAAACTTGTGATATATTTATTAAGACTTTTATACACTAATAAATAATTTGATATTACAGATTATTTTTAATGGCACCTATATCCCCCATATGGGGAAGATATAGGTGTCATTTTTCTATACACATATTAAAAAAATCAGTATTGATTAAAAATCTAAGTATTTCTATTAAAATTACTAGAATTTTTACGATTTTATGAGTGTTTTATGTTAAAATAAAAAGGTATGAATACTTCAACAACTAGGTCTATTACCTATAATGGCGACACAATTGAATATGAGTTAACCATCAAGCGTGTGAAGAACATGAACATGCGCATTACAAAGGATGGTGTGATCCATGTGTCGGCGAATGCCTATGTGCCGGATTATAGGGTAGATAAGTTTGTCATCGAGAATATGCCCTTCATTGAGCGGGCTCGTTACAAGATTGATGCATTGAATGCCAAGCGCGTTGAGGCGTTACAGTATGTGAATGGTGAAAGCTTATCAATCCTCGGTATTCCCGTTACGTTGCGCCTAGTTGAGCAGGATGGAAAGCCTCATATCGGCTTTGACGGGAAGTCCATTCTTACCATGGTGGTGCCTCGAGGTACGACCTATGAAGCGAAGCATAAATTAATGCAAGTTATTGGCGTAATTTAGGGGAGAAGGTCTTTGTCCATTGGGCAAAGGTCGTGTATCAGCGCTTTCACAAGCAAGGTATTGATGTGCCTATGCCAACCATAAAACAGCAGCGTATGAAGAGCCGTTGGGGCTCTTGCACGCCAGCCAAGCAACTCATTAAAATGAATACCCGACTATTAGAGGGGCCACAGGCGTATATTGAGTACGTTATGGTTCATGAGTTTGCTCATTTTAAATATTTAGACCATTCCAAAAACTTTCACAATCTAGTGGCACAGTTTTTGCCAGATTGGAAGGCTCGTAAGAAGTCATTGAACGTGTATTTTGCTCATCGCCCTTAAAGGAGGTGTACCATGCAGCCATTTGTACATTTACATAGTCATACAGAGTTTAGTTTGTTAGACGGTATCAGTCGTTTGCCTGACATGGTACGTCGTGCGAAGGAGTTAAATCAGCCGGCCCTTGCCATTACAGACCACGGCAATATGTACGCAGCCATTTATTTTTATAAAGAGTGTATAGTGCAAGGCGTTAAGCCTATCATCGGTTGTGAAGTATATGTAACGGAAAACAGCCGATTCGATCGTCCCGAAGGTCGTAGCCGTGAAAGACTAAAACATCTTATCTTGTTAGCGGAGACCATGGAGGGGTATCGTAATCTCGTTAAAATTGTGTCTAAAGCGTCTACGGAAGGCATGTTGTATCGTCCCCGTGCAGACCGCGATTTATTGCGTCAATATAGCAAAGGAATAATTGCCCTCAGTGCTTGTATTCAAGGTGAGATCCCTCAATATATCTTGCAAGATAATATGGAAGGCGCCCAAGCGTTCCATCGAATGGTATATCGAGACGTACGGCAAGGATAATTTCTTCTTAGAAATCCAAAATCATGGCTTACCAGAGGAGGCAAAGGCTCAAGAGGAGCTCATTAAGCTCAGCAAGGAATACGGTCTTGGCATCGTAGCGTCTAATGACTTCCACTATGTCTTAAAAGAGGATGCAGACGCGCAAGATATTAAGGTATGTATTTCTACAGGTCGTCGTCGTGCTGAGGTAGACCGCTTAAAATTCCCCAATGATGAGTTCTATCTGAAATCTGGGGATGAGATGGCGCAATTGTTCTCACATATTCCTGGGGCCATTGAAAACACATTAAAAATTGCAGACCGCTGTAACGTAGAATTCAATTTCGACGAACATCACTTGCCACACTTTGATGTGCCAGAAGGGGAAACCTCTAAGACATATTTACGTAAGGTTTGTGAACGAGAAATTCCACGCCTCTATGGTGAGACCTCTGAAGAGTTACAAAAGCGTCTCGACTATGAGTTAGATGTTATCGGTACGATGGGCTTTGAGGATTACTTCCTCATCGTATGGGACTATGTACGCTATGCCCGTGAACACGATATTTTAGTAGGCCCTGGCCGTGGTTCGGCAGCAGGTTCTGTAGTTGCCTATCTCTTAGGCATTACAGGCCTTGATCCATTAAAATACGATTTGCTCTTTGAACGGTTCTTAAATCCAGAGCGGGTAAGCATGCCCGATATCGATATTGACTTCTGCTATGAAAAGCGTGGTCAAGCTATCGAATATGTAACGCGAAAATACGGTCAGGAGCGTGTATCCCAGATTATTACCTTTGGCACTGAGGCAGCGCGTGCCGTAATTCGTGACGTAGGACGCGTGCTAGACTTACCACTGGCGGAAGTGAACCGCATTGCGAAGATGATTCCCAACGAATTAGAATTACCTTAGATAAGGCTCTACAAGGCAAAGAATTAAAGGCTTTGTACGAAGCTGATCCAAATGTTAAAGAATTATTTGATTTTGGTAAAAAGCTAGAAGGCATAGCGCGAAATTCGTCCACTCATGCGGCGGGCGTCGTAATTTCCGCGGACCCACTAGATGACCATGTGCCAGTACAAAATGCCAATGATGAAGGCTTTGTAACGCAGTACGACAAGGATAACATCGAGGAATTAGGCCTCTTAAAGATGGACTTCTTAGGTCTCCGTACCTTGACGGTTATGGGGGATGCTTTAAAGCTCATCAAGGCGAACCGCGGCATTGACCTCGATTTAGATGCAATACCTCTCGATGATAAGGCGGCTTGTGATATCCTCACAAAAGGCGATACGTCTGGTGTATTCCAGCTCGAATCGGAAGGTATCACCAAGCTCGTTATGGACCTTAAGCCTGAGCATTTTGAAGACTTAATTCCATTGGTTGCCTTGTACCGTCCAGGTCCATTGGGCTCTGGCATGGTGGCGGACTTTATCGACCGCCGTCACGGTAAAAAAGAGGTTACCTATTTACATCCTATCTTGGAACCGATTTTAAAAGATACCTTTGGGGTAATCTTGTACCAAGAACAGGTTATGCAGATTGCATCCGCCATGGGCGGATTCTCCCTTGGTCAAGCGGACTTGATGCGCCGTGCCATGGGTAAGAAAAAGGAATCTGTGCTAAAGGCGCAGCGCGAGTCCTTTGTTCAAGGCTCCGTAGCGAACGGTATTACTGAGTCCATTGCAAATGAAGTATTCGACTTGCTCGTATACTTCGCTGGCTATGGCTTTAATAAATCACATAGTGCGGCCTATGCGTATATCGCGTACCAAACGGCGTATTTGAAAGCCCACTATTTCCCTGAATTCATGGCTGCTACAATGACTAGCTTCATGCAAAACATGCAGAAATTGACGTACTACATCAATGCTTGCAAGAAGCATAATGTTAAGGTACTCGGTCCAGATATTAACTATTCTGAACGGAGCTTTGCCGTACAAGGTGATGCCATTCGCTTCGGTCTTGGGGGCATCAAGAACGTAGGGGATAATGCCATCGATCGCTTGATTCGCGAGCGCAATGAGCACGGCCTCTATACAGATATCGTAGATTTCTGTAAACGCGTGGACAACAAGGTTGTTAATAAACGACTTCTTGAAAGTCTCATTCGATGCGGAGCCATGGATGGTTTCAAGGAAAACAGAAACCAATTATTGCACATGTATGAAAGCGCTCAAGCCGTAGGTGCTAAAGAGCAAAAGGATGCCGCTATGGGCACCATGAGTCTCTTTGGCGATATAGAGGAGTCCGTTGACTTCATCCCTGTACCGAATGTGGAGGATTTATCGGAAGATGATAAATTAAAGGATGAAAAGGAATATACAGGCTTTTACATTACAGGCCATCCATTGCAAGGCTATGCGAAGGAGCTAGAGGGGCTCTTTGAACTGGGGGCTCTCGTAGAAAATCCAGAGCAATACGATGGTCAAACCATTACCTTTGGAGGCTTGATTGAAAATAAGACAGACCGCATGACGAGACGAAATGAGGTTATGTCCATTCTTCGCATTGAAGATTATTCTGGTGCAGCCAATGTTGTGGCGTTCCCTAAGGTATTTAGTCAAAGTCAACAGTTCCTTGCGGTCGATATGATTGTTAAGGTAAAAGGCCGCGTTGATGCGGATGAAAAGGGTGTGCAAATTATTGCAGACCGCATTATGCCGTTAAAGGTAAACTATAGTCAGGCAAAACATGTGGCTATTCATATTTACAGTCAATATGACACGCCAGAAAATAGTGAAGCCTTAAAACGAGTGTTAGTGAATACATCTGGATCCGTGCCGACGTCGTTATACTTACACCGTCAACGGAAACGCATTAATTTGCCACCGAATATGTGCTTTGACCCTAGTGATGAATCTATTAAGGCTATTGAAGCTATATTAGGTGATGGCTCCGTAGAGGTGCAATAATATATGCATAAGTAGATATTAAGGCACGAATAAATATATTTACTACTTAATAACTTATGTTGCGTGAAGCACAGCTAGCTTTCACTAACATTACTATAATAAGAAATGAAAGATTCAATATAGAAATTGCTTTCATAGGAGGAAAGATGAAACGTACAAAAATCGTATGTACTGTAGGTCCGGGAACGGATAAATTTGGTATTTTAGAAGATATGATGCGAGCGGGCATGAATGTGGCTCGTTTTAATTTCTCTCACGGATCTCATGAAGAGCAAGCAGAGCGCATGCAAATGGTGCGCGATGCGGCGATGATTGTTAATAAACCAATCGCATTATTGCTCGATACGAAAGGTCCTGAGGTTCGACTTGGCCTATTTAAAGAGGGCAAAGTATTCCTTGAAGAAGGTCAAAAGTTTACATTGACTACCGATGATGTGGAAGGCACAAAAGAGATTAGCTCCGTAAACCACAAAGGTCTTGTAGGCGACGTGTCCGTTGGGGATAAAATCCTCTTGGCTGATGGTCTTGTAACACTTAACATCGATGCTATCGAAGGGAATAACATCATTACTACCGTTCAAAACAGTGGTGAAATAGGTAACCGTAAACGGGTGGCTGTACCAGGTGTAGCGCTTAGCTTGCCACCTGTATCTGAACAGGACGAAGCAGACTTGCGCTTTGGCTGTCAACAAGGTGTAGACTTTGTAGCCGCATCCTTTATGCAACGCGGTAAAGACATTGTAGCCATCCGTCGTATTCTTGAATCCGAACAAAAAGATATCAAGATTATCGCGAAAATTGAAAATGCTGAAGGTGTTAAAAACATCGATGAAATCTTGGAAGTAGCGGACGGCCTCATGGTTGCTCGTGGTGACCTCGGTGTAGAAATCCCTGCCGAAGAGGTACCAGTACTTCAAAAAATGATGATCGAAAAATGTAATGACTTGGGTAAACCAGTTATTACGGCAACCCAAATGCTGGAGTCCATGATTCAAAATCCACGTCCTACACGGGCGGAAGCAAGTGACGTAGCCAATGCCATCTTAGATGGTACGGATGCGATCATGTTGTCTGGTGAAACTGCAAATGGTGCTTACCCAGTAGAGGCGGTTACGACTATGACACGCATTGCTGAGGTAACAGAACAAGCTGCTATTTACGATAGCAAAAGCCGTGCTCGTCAAGATGTGGATATGACGACTACCAGTGCTGTATGTTTAGCAAGCGTGCGCATCGCTCAAAACCTTGGGGCAGCTGCTATTTTGACATGTACTGAATCTGGTCATACTGCAATTAGCACAGCTCGACATCGTCCGGCTTGCAAAATTATTGCTGTAACTCCGCATGACGAAACAATTCGCCGCATGCAATTATGCTGGGGTGTAGAGGCTATTAAAGGTCATGAAATCGTTAACTCTGATGAAATGGTTAAACAAGCGATTACAGGTGCTCTTGGCACAGGTGCCATTGAGTCTGGTGACTTAGTTGTGGTAACGGCTGGCGTACCATCTGGTGCTACAGGTACTACAAATATGATTCGCGTTCATATTGCAGGCCAAGTACTCTTATCTGGTAATGGCATTTTGCGTAAATCCGTTACAGGCACTATATTCATTGCTGCTAATCATAAGGGTAATTATGAAAGCTTCAAAGACGGCGACATCCTTGTGGTGGGTACAATGGAGCCTGAATTAATGGCTATTGCTAAACGTGCAGGTGGCATTATCGCTGTTGAAGACGGTTATACCTCTGACAGTGCTATTGCTGGCATTACCTATGGTATTCCTGTAATTTTAGGTGCTAAAAATGCTCATGACGTACTTCTTGAAGGTCAAGAGGTAACTATCGATGGCGAACGCGGTAAGGTGTTTGCAGGCATTGCCAATGCTCGATAGTTAGGGATAATGATTTTATAATATAGGGACTGCCTAATTTCGTGATGGAATTAAGTGACGAAGTGTAGGCTAGTCAAAATATAAATGCTTAATACAAGGAGCGAGACTATGAATCCATATAATGTAACAGGACCTAGCAACTCTCAAGTTGCTCAGGTTGAAAGTATCGTATCCCAACGTTTGAAGGGATCTTTCTTGTGGATGGTTGTAGGTTTGCTTACAACTATCGGTGTTGGATTTGCTGCATTAGCAAATCCAAATTGGTTGCGATTCGCGTACCAAAACTTCACTATCATTTTATTAGTAGAGATTGGTGTTATAGTTCTATTTAGTGCTCGAGCATATACGGCAAATGTAATGACTTTGCGCGGTATGTTCTTCCTCTACAGTGCATTGAATGGTCTTACATTGACCTTGATATCGTTGCGATATAATGTGTTTGATGTAGTCATTCCTGCATTAGTAGGTACACTGGCATTCTTCATTGGCTTTGCCGTAGTAGGGGCTACTACGAAACGTAACTTGTCATCCCTAACACCATATGTAATGGCTGCCTTAATTGGTATGATTATCGTATCTTTGTGATGATAGGGGCTCGTTACTTTAACTGGGCTGTACTCAGTGCTTTCAGTGATACAGTGAGCCTCGTGCTTGGCTATGTAGGCGTTGTTGTGTTCTCCATTTTCACAGCTATTGACGTTAACCGCATTAAAAACAATGTAACCGAAGTAGCTTTGATGGAGGATGAAAGCATCTTAGACCGTATCGAAATTACAGGTGCGTTAAATCTATACTTAGATTTTATTAACTTATTCTTATCCTTATTGCGCATCTTTGGTAATAAGCGATAACAAGGAGATTGTATGGATAATAGAGAATGGCAAACCTTTGTAACCGTTGTGGATGAAGGGAATATTACAAGGGCTGCAGAAAAATTATTTTTATCGCAACCGGCGTTGAGCTATCGGTTGCGTCATATGGAAAAAGCCTTGGGCCATTCTCTGTTGTTGCGGACTGCTGAAGGGATTGCCCTCACGGCACAAGGCGAAATTTTCTATGATTACTGTAAAAGAATGATGCAAGATCAAGAGGCATTGGAGAATGCTATGAACTCTGCGTCTGGTAAGATTCAAGGGACCTTGAAAATCGCGTCATCTATCAACTTTGCAGACTATGAGCTACCTGCCTTATTGAAAGCCTTCCGCGAACAATACCCAGATGTTCATATTCAAGTAAAGACTGCTTTCAGCCATCAAGTAGTAAAAATGTTCAATACAGGCGATTGTATGGTTGCCTTTGCTCGTGGTGGCTATGATGTATCTGGAAAATCTGAATTGTTACTGGCTGAGCCGTATTGTTTGGTCTATAAAGAATTAGTACCACCTGAGTCGTTAGAGAAGGTACCGTTCATTAAATACCAAACAGATGTGTCTGTAGCTAACATCATCGAAACATGGTGCGCTGAACATTTTGAAGAGCCACCGAGTGTTGCGATGGATGTAAACTCTATGAGTACCTGTCGTCACTTTGTTCGTGCAGGCCTTGGCTGGTCAATTTTGACCTATATGGGCCTTGGATCTTGCAAGGATAAAGATATTTATGTAAGTCCGTTGCGCAATAAAGACGGTGAATGCATCACACGTGATACGAATATGGTGTACACAAAGGATGCGGAGAATCTAGTAGTAGTAAAGACATTTATTGAGTATGTTCGCAATTACTACAAAGAACATACCGTAGTAGATAATAGTATTTTTAGAGAATATAAAGCATAAGAATCCTTGCAATAGAGCATATCTATGAGCTTTTATAACTGTTTATCCATGCTATTTCAGTATTGGACTTTTTCGATATAATAGCCCATAATAAAGATGTCTCGAAAGAGCAAGGCAGTACCATGTAAGTGCATGTATACCCCCCTTTGGGGACGTATACATGCATTTTTTTCATTTGGAGCTGCAAAACTATGCTCAAAATGCATAAAAAGTATGATTGATAGATATAAAAGTTTTTATAACCCCTATAAAGGTAATCTATTTTTCATAATTCTTTTAAACATTTATAATGAGTGTAGACTTAATCGATGTAACAGACGTCGCGAGCTGTTACGTTGTTCAAGACTAGATGATTTTATGTATGCCTGAGTTAGTTAAGAAAGGTAACGACACACATGAAAGACAAATTATGGCGTATTGGCATTATGGCTGCCATCGTCGCGTTTATGTGGTTCGGTGGCACACCAGAAGGCCTCAAACCGCAAGTATGGAAATTATTCGGTATTTATTTAGCTACTATCGTGGGCTTGGTATTAAAACCATTCCCAGTTCCTATTACAGTATTATTAGGTGTTGCTACATCTTCTATTTTATTGAGCAATACAAAAGAAGTATTGACTGGTTACAGCAATACAGCATTATGGTTGATCTTCGCAGCTTTCGGTTTATCCGTTGCATTTGGTAAAACTGGCCTAGGTCACCGCATTGCGTACTACTTGGTTCGCGCTTTTGGTAGTACTACACTTCGTCTTGGTTATGTTACGGCATTCCTTGATATGATCTTATCTCCTGCCACACCATCCAACACGGCTCGTGCGGCTGGTATCGTATATCCCAATTAACTTGTCCATCGCTGAAGCAGTTGGTTCTTATCCTGGCGAATCTGCAAAAAAAGCAGGCGCTTACCTCTTACAGAATGGTTACTTTGCTACAAAGGTAACATCCTTCTTCTTTGCAACTGCGATGGCGCCAAACTATTTAGCTCTTGACTTTATTACTAAATTGACAGGAGTATCTTTGAACTGGGCTCAATGGGCATTAGCAATGTTCGTACCTGGCTTTATCATGTTAATGCTTGTTCCTATTATTGGCTACATGTATGAACGCCCTACTGTAAAAGAAATCGACAACAAGAAAATTGCTGAAGATGGCTTAGCTGAATTGGGACCTATGAAAGCGTCTGAAAAAGGTCTTATTGCTATCGCGCTTCTTGCGATCACAGGTTGGATTCTTCCAACATTTGATATCAAAATTGACGCTACAGCAGTTGCTATCGTAGCGATGATTGCTACATTTATATGTGGTATTATTACTTGGGATGACTTGCTCAAAACTAAAGCTGCTTGGAACACATTGATTTGGTTCGGTGGTATCCTGGGCTTATCCTCCGCATTGTCTAAAGGTAAATTCTTCGAATGGTTGGCTAAATATTTAGAAGCTCACATGAACTTCGGTTTAGATCCATTCATGATGCTTATCCTTATCTCTGTTATTTCCGTTGCTGTTCGTTACTTCTTCGCATCTGGTACTGCATACATCTCCGCGATGCTTCCAGTATTCTTGATCGTTGGTATGAACGCAGGCATCGATCCTACATTACTTGCATTCATCCTGATTGGTACAAACTCCTATGGTGGTTCCGTAACTCACTACGGGGCTGCTCCTGGTCCAATCATCTTCTCCGCTGGTTATAACAATGTAAAAGACTGGTGGACAGTTGGTTTAATGATTGCAGTAGTATGTTTAGTATTGAACTACGTAATTGGTATTCCTTGGTGGAAAATCACAGGTTTCATGTAATATGAAACTTTCACTATGGAGTGTTAGAATTTAATTGTTAGTATTCAATGTCTGTATATGGCTCTCGCGACGAGCCTGTACAGACTTGGGTTTTATAAATGTTTCACAAGGAAAGGATGCAACATGGCACAATTAGTAAAAGCTGCACAAGCTGGCTTCGACGAAAAAAATGATGCATTAGTAACGGTTGAACCGATTGCTAGCGGTATCGAAATTGAATTAACATCCAAAGTTATCCGCCAATACGGCGACCAAATTAAATCCGTTGTTTTGAACACAGTAAAAGAAGCTGGTTTTGACGGCGTGAAAGTAATCGTACAAGATAAAAATGCTTGGGATTACACAATTAAAGCTCGCGTATTAGGCGCATTGGAAAGGGGGAGCAAAGCATAATGGCTAACGATAAAACATTCCCAGAAGTTAAAACAAATCCATTAACAGAGGCTGCTAAAAAACGCTTGTCTCGTTCCATGATGTTCGTACCTGGTAATACACCTAAAATGATTAACAGTGCTGACATTCACGGCGCTGACTCCATCATGATCGATATCGAAGATTCCGTGCCTATTACAGAAAAGGATACAGCTCGTCTTTTAACTGCAGAAGCATTGAAATCTCGTAAATTCCGTGCAGAAACAGTTGTTCGTATCAACCATCCTACACAAACTCCTTATGGTTATGACGATCTTGATGTAATCGTTCCAGCTAAACCTGATATGATTCGTTTACCTAAAACTGAAGACGTGTCTGAAGTTGAAATCGTAGCGAAGAAAATTGAAGAAGTAGAAAAAGCTAACGGTTGGGAAGAAGGTACCATCAACATTATCGTAGCTATCGAATCCGTTCGTGGCTTGTACAATGTTCGTGAAATCTGCCATGGCCCTCGCGTAGTTGCTATCGCTCTTGGCGCTGAAGACTATCGTGCTGACCTTCGCACTGGTAAAAGCAAACCAGCTGTTGAATTGTTGTTCGCTCGTCAAACAATCCTTCATGCAGCACGCGAAGCAGGTATCCGCGTAATTGATACTGTATTCTCCGACGTGAAAGATCCTCAAGGTTTCCGCGAAGAAGTTGAATTCATTAAAGCTTTGGGGTACGATGGCAAATCTTGTATCCACCCAAGCCAAATTAAAATTATCCACGAAGTATTCACTCCTGACGAAAAAGAAATCGCTCATTCCGTTAAGGTATTGAACAGCTATGCAGATGCATTGCGCAACAATAAAGGCGTAATCGCTGTAGATGGCAAAATGATCGATGGTCCTATCGTAGTTCGTGCACAACGCGTTGTTGATAAAGCACGTGCAGCAGGTATTAAAGTTGAATTAGAGGAAGGAGCAGAATACGATGTTAAATAAAGTAGGTCGCGATATCCCAACAAATATCCCAGCACTAGAAGGTCGCGAAGTATACCAAGGTGAATTCGCAATCGAACCAAAAGCTCATCGCGCAGGTAAAACTGTACACATGAGTCGTGTGGGTACTAATAAAGTTCTTGCTTCTATCGACGAAGCAATCGAGAAGCTGGCGTAAAAGATGGTATGACATTGTCTTTCCACCATCACTTGCGCAATGGCGACTATGTAATGAAAATGGTTATGGAACGCGTTCAAGCAAAAGGTATTAAAGACATTACAATTGCGTCTTCCTCCTTATCCCCATGCCATGAGTTCTTAGTAGAAATGATTCAAGATGGTACTGTAACAGCTATCGAAACATCTGGCTTGCGCGATCGTCTTGGTAAATTCTTAACACAAAACCCAGGCGTATTAAAACGTCCTGTAATCATTCGTTCCCATGGTGGCCGTGCTCGTGCTATCGAATGTGGCGAAGTTCATATCGACGTAGCTTTCATGGGCGCTCCTACAGCTGACCCACGTGGTAATGCTACTGGTCGCACAGGCAAATCCGCATGTGGCGCACTTGGCTATGCTAAAGTTGACTCCCACTATGCAGATACAACTGTTATCATCACTGATAACTTAGTTGACTATGTACACAACTATGCAATTCCTCAAACTGACGTAGATTATGTTGTTGAGGTTGAAAGCATTGGTGATCCAGAAGGTATCGCTTCTGGTGCGGTAGGTTTCACTAAAAACCCTATCCAAATCAAAATTGCTGAATTGGCAGGTGAATTCCTTGACCAAGCTGGTATCATTAAAGACGGTTTCGTATTCCAATTGGGCGCTGGTGGTGCTCCATTGACTGTTGCGAAATTCATCGGTGAAAAACTTCGTAAACGCGGTGAAGTAGCTGGCTTTGCTATCGGTGGTGCTACTGGTATCTTGACTGGTATGCTTGAGGAAGGTTTGATTCGTGCTATTTATGATACTCAAACATTTGATACTACTGCAGCAGCATCTTTGGATAAAAACTCTGCACATATCGAAATGTCCGCTTCCATGTACGCTAACCCTTGGACAGACTGTACTACTAACTACTTAGACGTAGTATTCCTTGGTGCTACTGAAATCGACCTTGATTTCAACGTAAACGTAATGACTGACTCCAATGGCGTATTGATGGGCGCTTCTGGCGGTCACTCCGATACAGCAGCAGGTGCTAAATGCACAGTTATTACTTGCCCATTGATCCGTGGCCGCTTGCCAATGATCCGTGATAAAGTAGCTACTGTAATTACACCAGGCTCCTCCATTGACGTACTTGTTACTGAATATGGTATCGCAATCAACCCAACTCGCACTGATTTGATTGAACGCTTTAAAGATAGCAACTTGCCTATCTTCACAATTGAAGAATTACAACAATTAGCATTTGACTTAGTAGGTAACCACAAGATATTCCTGTGTCTGACAAAGACGAAGATATCGTAGCAATCGTAGAATACCGCGATGGCTCTATCATCGACGTGGTTCGTAAACCTCTATAATTAAAATCAAAATACTCCCTATGATCTTCGGATTTGTAGGGAGTGTTTTTGCGTTGCATCATATACTCGAAAATACCTGTAGGTATATATCTAAATGCTTGTTATACTTATAAACCTTTGATATACTATAAGGGGGGAAGCTATGTTTCACTTTATGTTTTAATTTTAAGAGAGACTATGAGCCAAGTATTTAAACAAGATCTAACAGATAACTCTGTTCGTCCTGGCGGTTTGTTTTTCGTTGAGTTATTAATGCCTAAGCAGTGTGATATGCCTACTCGAGATACAATGGTAGAGGTATTTACAAAGCATTTAGGCCCTGTTGATTGCTTTAGTTATGGAGCTGAATCTGCTGGTTTCGCACCTCAAAATTATAAGGTTCATTATGAAGATAATGATGCCGATATTTCACCGACCTTAATGGTGACGAATTGTGAGAAAATCGATAAACCTGTACTAGATGATTTTGAACGTAGTCAGGTGTGGGATTGTCCAAATGTAGATGAGTTATTAGATGAATGCCAATATAGAGTATTTGCTACCGATATGTTAGCTTCAGGGTTAGAGCCTAACGAACGAGCTGATATGCTCGTAAAATATGTAGATGCGCTATTGGAGTTATATACATCTTGCAAGGCCGTTGTCTTTGGTCCATCTCGTAAGTTTTTAAGTCGTGAAACCATTGAAAATCATCCAGATAAAAATGTAACTCGTTTTATTTATTATGCCGTAAATGTGCGTTATTTTAGCATTCAAGGCACAGATGATATGATGGTTGATACGTTAGGTATGAGCACCTTATTCTATCCTGATTTGCAGTACCACTTTCACGGTATGAATCCCGATGAGATCGTAAATCATGCGTATAGTGTGTTGTACTATATCTTTGAGCATGATAATCCTATTGACGACGGGCAAACGATTGCCGGCTTAGAAAATGGAGATCTGAATCCAGATATTAAATGGAAGGTTCAGTATGAGGATTCCTTGATTCAACCTGTTCGATACTGTTATAGATATTAATATGGGTGAATATGCATCGGGCACTCGCTAGTTGGTAATTGATGAAAGGTGTGAGCATTATGAATGATCAACGTGTTTTTGACATGGAACTTGTGAAAGTTGAAAGTCTAGAGAAAGCTGTTAGGACTCCATTTTATCAAACTGATTCCACAGGTGGTTCAGTATGGGTTATTAAACCTGGTCAAACCTTACCAAAGCATTACCATCATAACTCTGATGATATATGGGTTATATTGCAAGGCAAGGGGGTATTTTATCCAACGCCTGATACGGAGGTGCCTTTTACAAAGGGGCAAGTTATAGTATCTAAAAAGGGTGAATGTCATGGCGCAAAAAATACTGGAACAGAAGATGTTATCTTTGTAAGTATCGTTGCTCCTGTACCTGCTGATTATGACCCTGTTAGTACTAATTAATATGAAAGCACTTTATAGTATTTTGTTATCTTGTAATAGAGATAGAGTTATACCATAAAGTGCTTTTTTTATTTTATACTGAGTCATTCTTTGTGAATATACCTTTTTCTATTTTTAGATGCTATGATTTTTGATTTTGCTATTCTTATTTGTTATTTCTATATTCTATACAATTCCATTGACAGGGGACTTTTGTTTTCTTAAGATAGTATAGTATGTAATATCTTAGTTAGTAGAAAGGAATTGTATGAACTCATCTGTAACGGAGTCTCGAAGTGAGGCTATTGATGTTAAGGATTTTACACGGCGACGTATGTGGCATGTAATCCTGCCATTATTTATTGTTTCTATTATTGCCTTCTTGGACCGCGTAAATATTGCTTATGCAGGTCTAACGATGAAAGAAAACTTACCATGGTTAACACCAGAGGTATTCGGTATGGGAGCCGGCATTTCTTTATTGGCTATGTTCTCTTTGAGGTGCCTGCATCATTGATCGCTGCACGTTGTAATGCTATGCTTTGGATTGCACGCATTATGTTTAGTTGGGGCATAGTGTGTGTCCTTATGACGACCATGACTACTATATGGGAGTTTTACTTATATCGATTCCTATTAGGTTTATGTGAAGCGTCATTGTATCCCGTAGTATATTCCTTGTTGATTCCTAACTGGTTCTTACCGAAGGAGCGAGCAAAGGCGATTTCCTTAATGCTTACATCTTTGTTATTCTCTAATATCATTGGTGGTCCGTTAGCGGGTGTATTACTTGATACAACGTTCTTTGGCTTACATGGGTGGCGCACACTCTTCATCGTAGAGGCATTACCTGCTGTAATCTTTGCTTTCGTTTTTGCATTCTGGATGAAAGAAAAACCAGAACAAGCTTCTTGGGTAAGCGATGCTGAGAAAGCTTATATGAAAGAAGAACTAGCTAAAGAGGAAGCTAAAAAACAAGAGGTTAAGAAATATACAACTTGGCAAGCCTTAAGAGATCCTAAAGTATTACTTTTATCTTTAATTTACTTCTTATGGATTATTGGCTTCTGGGGCTTTAGCTTCTGGATGCCTCAAGTACTTAAAAGTTTATCTGGCTGGCCACCAAGTGTGGTAGCTTGGTCTATTGCTATCCCAATGACGGCTGCATTACTTGTGCAAGTATACTGTGGTCACTCCTCTGAGAAGCGCAATGAAAAACGTTGGCATATTGCTACAACCTTATTTATTGGCACCTTTGGTTTTATTGCTACACCACACAGTCCATCTCCAGAAATTAGCTTGTTATTCATCTGTTTAACGGCTGTTGGTGTTTACGGTGGTATGGGTGTATGGTGGACAATGCCGACCACGTTCTTATCTGGTGCAGCCGCAGCAGGTGCAATGGGGCTTATTAATTCTTCTGGTAACGTAGGCGGCTGGGTAGGTCCTTATATGCTTGGCTTTATCAATGGTCATACTGGTAGCTTTGCAATAGGCTATTACGTAATGGGCGCATGTATGTTCCTTGCAGGTCTATTGATTTTGACACTTCCAAAATCTATGGAACATAAGGATGACTAAGTAGCCCTGAATCAAATTTCAAAATTAAAAGAGCTATATCTCTAATACTTTTGCATTGTAGCAATTGTATGGAGGTATAGCTCTTTTATTATAAAAAGCCAGAGACAGTATTTTACTCGTTTGCGTCCAAATACTGTCTCTGGCATATTTTATTTTGTTACATCAGGCACTTTCCCAGGGTTCATATCGAGGTTTAAATCTGTCGATTTGAATTGGTGTGGGTTGGCCTCTGGCGGTTGTACTTTGAGTTCTGGGTGTAACCATTGCAGTTGTTTTAGCTCCCAGTCGTACTTAGCACCATCATTTTGGAGTTGGCGAATACTTTTAAAGACTTCGTCTAATTGATCGCCATGTTTATTAGCCATCCCTTCTAGGATGTATAGGCGACCTGCTACGCTATTAGTGGTGGAGCCATCGTGGTCTTCATCGACGCGCCATTGTAATTCTGAAATTTGTATTTGCTGGAAGATTATAACAATAACCAGCACAATAATCACGCCCCACATAGGAGCTTCTTTAGCTTTCAAAAGGGCCCGCAATTTAGCTGCGAGCCCAGATGTTTTATTCATTATTGACGATCCTCGAGTTGTAATCCAGGTAATGGTAATTTGGAATTTACAAAGTCTAACCACAAGCGAGAAGCGTGGGAGAGGTAATGACCTTTTTTCCAAATAACATAGAGGGTATGAATGATTTCAGGCACTAGTGGTCTTACGACAACCTTGGAACCAACTTCAGTATTTTCACCTACCTCAGGGCAGAGGCGAGATGGTAATAATGCGATGGCAAGGTCTGCACTAACCGTTTGTAACATAAGATCACGTTGACTTGTTTCAAACACGATATGCGGTTGGAAACCGGTGTGCTTACAAGCTTTGATGATTTCGTCATGTAAGTTGAAGTCGTCTTTGTGCAATACAAAGGATTCATCAGCTAACATTTCTAAACGAATTTCTTTTTCCTTCGCTAGAGGGCTAGATTTTGGAATGATAACGGAAAGTGGGTCACTAGTAAGGTAGAAGGACTCAAATTCTTTAGGGTTTGGTTTAGTACAGATGATACCAATATCAATTAAACCTTCTTGAACACTGATTTCAACCTTTTTAGAACCTTGCTCATATAGCTCTAATTCAATTTGCGGATATACTTTTTTGAACTCCCCTAATAATTGGGCAAAGATTGGTGCATCTGTAATTGGTGGAATACCAATTCGGATGGAACCTTGCTCCAAACGAAATTCATTTTCAAAATCAGTTTTTAGATGTTCAAACATAAACACAACGCGTTTTAGCGTGGGTTAAGAAGATGGTACCCCCATCAGTAAGTTCTACAGATTTAGCATTACGCATGAAGAGAACAACACCAAGTTCGTCTTCTAAAAGCTTTTGATAGTACGGCTGATAGCAGATTGGGAGATGTGTAAATTCCTCGCAGCCTTACTGAAGCTTTTTTGATCAGCTACTTCAACGAAGTATTTCAAATGATGAAAATCCATAATTAACCCCCTAAAAAAAAAACTTGGTTATAGGAAGTGACCTAACTAAATGAGAATAGTTATTACTAGAATGCAACTAGCTATTACTTTATGTAAAGCATGAATAGCAATATTGGCAAAGCGACAGTCACTGTATGTGTTGCGTTGATAGGGCCCAGCACGTTATAATTAGCTTATAGGGCTATATCAAGTTATGATATTAGGAATTATGGTTGTGCCCATTACAAAAAAGTATGTTCACACATAATGCCGTATTATATATAACATATATATTATTGCATTATTTTTTCATGTACGCAAGTTTGTAATGGTTGTTATTCCTAAACATAATGATAGATTAAGCAAGTGTTCTATTTTTGCTAAATGCTTAAGGAGGCAATAATCACATGAGTCGTAAATTTAAAACTATGGACGGCAACCAAGCGGCTGCTCACGTTTCTTATGGTTTTACAGAAGTTGCTGCGATTTACCCAATCACTCCATCTTCCCCAATGCCAGAACACATTGACGAATGGTCTGCTGCTGGTCGTAAAAACATCTTCGGCAACACTGTTCAAGTTGTAGAAATGCAATCTGAAGCAGGTGCTGCTGCTGCATTCCACGGTTCCTTACAAGCTGGCGCATTAACAACAACTTTCACATCTTCCCAAGGTTTGTTATTGATGCTTCCTAACTTTATACAAAGTAGCAGGCGAATTACTTCCAGGTGTATTCCAAGTAGCTGCTCGTGCATTGGCTGCACATGCTTTGTCTATCTTTCGGTGACCATCAAGACGTTATGGCTGCTCGTGCATCCGGTTGCGCTATGCTAGCTGAATCCTCCGTACAAGAAGTAATGGACTTGTCCGCAGTAGCTCACTTGACAGCTATTAAAACTCGCGTACCTTTCATCAACTTCTTCGACGGTTTCCGTACATCCCACGAAATTCAAAAAAATCGAAAATCTGGGACTATGAAGATTTGAAACCATTAGTAGACATGGACGCTGTTAAAGCTTTCCGTAAAAAAATGCTTTGAACCCAGATGCTCCTGTAACTCGTGGTACTGCAGAAAACCCTGACGTATACTTCCAACATCGTGAAGCATCCAACAAATTCTACTTGGAACTTCCAGACGTTGTAGAACATTACATGAACGAAGTTAACAAATTGGCTGGTACTAACTACCAATTGTTCAACTACTATGGTGCTCCTGATGCAACTGACGTAATCGTTACTATGGGTTCTTCCGCTCAAGTAGTACAATCCACTGTTGATTACCTCAACAAATTGGGTCGTAAAGTAGGCTTCATCAACGTTCACTTGTTCCGTCCATTCGCAACAGATCGTTTGTTGAAAGCTCTTCCTCAAACTGTAGAACGCATTGCAGTGCTTGACCGCACTAAAGAACCAGGCGCTTTGGCTGAACCATTGTTCTTGGATGTACAAGCAGCTGTAGTTGACGGCGGCCGTAATGTAAAAGTTATCGCTGGTCGTTATGGTTTGAGCTCCAAAGACGTTATCCCTGCAGACATCGTTTCTGTATTTGATAACTTAGCTGCTGAAAATGGCAAGAAATTCTTCACATTGGGTATCAATGACGATGTTACATTCTTGTCCTTAGATCGTGCTGAAGGCGTAGAAGTAGAAACTCCTGGTTTGACTGAATGTAAATTCTGGGGCTTCGGTTCTGACGGTACTGTAGGTGCGAATAAATCCGCTATCAAAATCATCGGTGACCACACTGACATGTATGCTCAAGCATACTTCGACTACGACTCCAAAAAATCTGGTGGCGTAACAATGTCTCACCTTCGTTTTGGTAAAAACCCAATCAACTTACCTTACTTGGTAACTGAACCTCAATTCGTAGCATGTCACCGTCAATCTTACGTACATGAATACGACTTGATCCGCGGCATCAAAAAAGGTGGTACATTCTTATTGAACTGTACTTGGTCTCCTGAAGAATTGAACGAACATTTACCTGCTAAATTACGTCGTCAAATCGCAGAAAAAGAATTGAACTTCTACATCATCAATGCTGCGAAAATCGCTTCCGAAATCGGTTTGGGCGGTCGTATCAACATGGTAACTCAAGCTGCGTTCTTCAAATTGACTGAAATCATCCCTGTTGAAGATGCTGTTAAATACCTTAAAGAATCCGTAGTAACTTCTTACGGTAAAAAAGGTCAAAACATCGTTGACATGAACAATGCTGCTATCGATCAAGGCGTTGGCGCTTTGGTAAAAGTAGATGTTCCTGCTGACTGGAAAAACGCTGTTGATGAAGGCAACCACACAGTAAAACCTGGTTGTGAGTCTTGCCCATCCTTCGTTCAAAACATTGCACAACCAATCAATGCTCAAGCTGGTTACGATCTTCCTGTATCCACATTCGCTGGTTACGAAGACGGTACATTACCTGCTGGTACTGCTAAATTCGAAAAACGCGGTCCTGCATTGTTCGTTCCAAAATGGTTACCAGAAAACTGTATCCAATGTAACCAATGTTCCTTCGTATGTCCACATGCTACAATTCGTCCAATCTTGGCAACTGAAGCAGAAGTGGCTGCGGCTCCAGAACATTTCGATACAATCCCTGCTATGGGCGCTAAAGATCTTCAATTCCGTATCGCAGTATCCCCATTAGACTGCTTGGGTTGCGGTAACTGTGTTGATATCTGTCCATCTCCAAAAGGCAAAGCTATCGTAATGACTTCCATCGACACTGAAATTGAACAAGCTGAAGCTTGGAATTACGGTGTTAACCTTCCTGTAAAAGAAAACCCTATGAATAAAGAGACTCTTAAAGGTTCTCAATTCGAACAACCATTGTTCGAGTTCTCCGGTGCTTGCGCAGGTTGTGGTGAAACTCCTTACGCTAAATTGTTAACTCAATTATTCGGCGACCGCATGATGATTGCCAATGCAACTGGTTGTTCCTCCATCTGGGGTGCTTCCATGCCTGCATCTCCATACACAACTAACCAACAAGGTCAAGGTCCTTCTTGGGCTAACTCCTTGTTCGAGGACAATGCTGAGTATGGTTATGGTATGTACATCGGTGTTAAGAAAGTTCGTCAACAATTAGCAGAAGTGGCTGCGAAAGCTGCTGAAACTGCTACTGGCGAATTGAAAGAAGCTTTAGAACAATGGCTTGAATTCGCTAACCTTGGTGCGGCTACTCGTCAACGTTCCGAACGTTTAGTAGCAGCTATCGAAGCTGAAGGTGCTACAACTCCTGAGTTGAAAGAACTTCTTGAGAAAAAACAATTCTTGATCAAACGTTCCCACTGGATCTTCGGTGGTGACGGCTGGGCATACGATATCGGTTTCGGTGGTGTTGACCATGTATTAGCTTCTGGCGAAGACATCAACATCTTCGTATTCGATACTGAAGTATACTCCAACACTGGTGGTCAAGCTTCCAAATCCACTAACGTAGCAGCAGTTGCTCAATTCGCAGCTTCTGGTAAACGTACTAAGAAAAAAGACCTTGGCATGATGGCTATGTCTTATGGTTATGTATACGTAGCACAAGTAGCTATGGGCGCAGATAAAAACCAATTGATGAAAGCTGTTGCAGAAGCTGAAGCATATCCAGGTCCATCCTTGATCATTGCTTACAGCCCATGTATCAACCATGGTATCTAAAGCTGGTATGGGTAAAGCTCAAGAAGAACAACGTAAAGCAGTTGCAGCTGGTTACTGGGATCTTTACAGATACAACCCTCAACTTAAAGAAGAAGGTAAAAATCCATTCTCCTTGGATTCCAAAGAACCAACTGAAAGCTTCCAAGACTTCCTTAAAGGTGAAGTACGTTACGCTTCCTTGGCTAAAGCAGCTCCAGACGTTGCAGAAGAATTGTTCGCTAAAACTGAACAAGACGCTAAAGAACGTCGCTTAAGCTATGTTCGCTTACAAAAAGGTTTTGAAGACGTAAAATAATTCGTTATTTAACGACTGATAACTATATGAGGCACCCTTTCGAGGGTGCCTCTTTTTGTTGTATTATTTAGTTAACTATGTGAATTTATTTTTTATGTTTTTAAATTAATGCGTCATTTTTTTGAAAAACTAGCTCTGAAATACTACATAGGTAATATACTTTTGGAATTTGGTATAATGATTAAAGTAGCTATGCATATACTACTAGGCATATATGTACTGATATATATTTGAATAACTTTCTAATAGTAAATATAGAGGTATATATGGCTAAGGATAATACACAGATTGCAACATGAAGATATGCAACAAACAATATATAAAGAGTTAGGCTATAAATCCTATCCATTTCCTTTTACTACACCTGCCTATTTAGAGGCGTATGGTACACTTGTAGGTCTTAAGCCACCAACAGCTAAAACAGCACGTGTCCTTGAATTAGGTGCTACGTATGGTGGTAATATCATTTCCCAAGCTGCTGCACAATCCAGAAGCGACATTTGTAGGGTATTGAACTTTCCCAAGACCAAGTAGAGAAGGGCAAATAAAATTATTAGTGATGCAAAAGCTAGATAATGTATCTCTAGTACAAGGGGATATCTTTGAACTTTTGATGAAATCATTAGGGAAGCTTTGATTATATTATTGCCCATGGTTTTCTACTCTTGGATCAGCGATGAAATGAAGGATAAAGTTGCTTGATATTATATCCCAAATCATTTAGCTGATAATGGTATTGCATATGTATCCTATAATACCTATCCCAGGTTGGCATACGATGGAAGAGGTTCGTCAACTCATGTTATTTGCTAATCGTGGCCATGATGAATCTGACGCATAAGGAAAAGGTATTGCGTGGTAAAGACTGTGGGTAGTCTAGTAGGTGCTCAAATCCTTAACTACGATAATCTTAAAGAGCGTAATAGTAAATTCCTAGGTGCCTTGCGCTCCGTTATGCAAAAAGGATGACTATTATGTAGGTCATGACCATTTAGAACCTCATAACGATCCATGTTATCTCTATCAATTTAACGATCATCTTAAAAAGCTCACGATCTAGCTTATGTGTGTGATGCAGATCTTACATTATCCATGGTTCGTACTTATGATGACAGCATTGCAGATAAACTTGAGCAACTAGCGCCTAACAGCCAAGCGAACCAAGAACAATATTTAGACTTTTATGCTTGATACGACATTCCGCAAGTCTATTATTTGTAAAGCAAAGTGCTGCAAAGATATCAGTTATGCTGTATCGAATCCAGCTGAAGTGAAATACAGTACCCTGTACGGTACTATCGTAAATAGCTTTTGTACCTTCCAAATTCTATTTGATGAAGAGGCTTTTGAAAATGTTTGAAAACGAGCTTAGTACAAAGATACGTTCCAAGCGCTCATCAAGGATGGTGGCACTTTCACATGATTGAAGCATTAGCTATTTTAAAAGCTGCTCATGAGGCTGGCTAATGCATCTGATGATGACTTAGAACCAGCTGTATGCAGCTTTATATAAAGCTGTCGTAGAACATATGGTACGCGGTGGTATTCGATTTCTATAAAACATTCCCCAGATAAAACAAGAATATATGGAGGGTCTATCCTATGTACCAGCTCGATTTTACAAACTTTAGTGAAAAGCTATAGCTGAAGGTGGTAGTGAGTATATTTATGGTGCAAATATCATTCAATGATGCTATTGGAGATATTTCTGAAGAAGATTTAATGTTCATGGAGTTATTGAATAAACCGAAGCCAAGTCTACTATGACTAAGAAGATTAAAGATACTATCTTTTAGTGCTGATAAAGTCGCAAACTGGTAAAGCACCAAAATGCGATGGCAGAAGCATTCTATAATGAGCTGACGAAAGCGCATGGGAGAATCTAGGTTTTCATTAGAAAGTAAGAAAACAGATGGTCTTTCGTAGGGACTGACAATGTATTAGATTTCTGAACTATAATATTTTGATGATTCATATTAACTTCATGAGTAAATATAAAACCCATTATACTTATAACATTTATATGTAAATAAAGTAGTTAACGGGTTTTTGTTTTATATAATTTAAGTTTAGAATTATTTAATAATTATTACATTTAGTTATTTAATCTTGCCAAAAAAAGTATAGTAAATCGATAAAATTAATGAGAAATAAATGAACCATATATGAAAAAGTATGGTATACTATGTATGGGTATTTTTTTGTGAACATCATCCGATGTGTTGTGGATGATATATATAAATTGTATTAGTTGTACTATTTATTGTATTATTTGTAAAAAGGAGTCTTTTATGGCATCTAAGAAGGCCGTTCTAGTATACATACTAGAAATCCTGAAAAAGTGAAAACAGATGCTAATCATACTTTATCTCAAGAGGAGATTCGCAGTATATTAGCTGAGCGGTACGAGGTATCCGTCGATCGGAAGACCTTAGGCCGTCATTTAAATGATTTATATGAATCTGGTGATTTTGGTATTCAATGTGAAGAGTCTGCTGTGGGGATCAGATGGTACTATTCGCCGTACTGATTTCTATATGATTCATACCTTTTGAAGATTCAGAATTGAGATTATTGATTGATGGTATGTTTGGCTTCCCGTCATATTACTGCATCTCAACGTAAGGATTTAATTAGTCGTGTTGCTAAATTGGGCAGCTCTCATTTCAAGCCCCATGGTATTGATATTGAAAAGTGCTACAGGTTACCTTCATAGAAGTCAGGACTTATTCCTTAATATCGATCTCATAGAGGAAGCGATACAAAAGGGGAGAAAAATTTCGTTGGCTTATTGCCAACCTGACGTGGATAAACGATTTACATATCAATCTCGGTCCAGATAATAAGGAGCGAAAGTATGTATTTCAATCCATTCCAACTAGTTATGAATCGGGGACACTATTACCTAGTTGGGAACCATGAAAAATTATGATGACATGTCTACATTGCGTGTCGATCGAATTGCACACATTACGGTGCTGAGCGAACGTAGAAAACCTTTACGGGAGATAAAGGGATACTAATCAGCAACGCACCTTTAATGTATCGCAATACGTAAAAGAACATATTTATATGTTCGGCGGTGAATCCGTTACGGTGAGTTTTAAAGGCAAAAGCGTTCTATCGTAAACCAAATTTTAGATTGGTTTGATGGCAATGTGGAATTTAGCAACGTCACATCTGATGATGTGGTATGTCGTGTACGTGTAAATCATGATGCTTTTAAAGTATTGGGCACTCCAATATATGCAAAGTGTGAAAAGTACTTTCACCAGCATCCTTGGTAGCAGAAGTGAAAGAAGCTATAAAGAAGGCTTAGAACAATATTCATATTAAAAAGAGCTAGTTGATCGTTGAATCAACTAGCTCTATTTTTATGTATGCTATTTTAAACGTCCGATTTCTAATTTATAGAACATGCATTTTTTTCTGCTTCGTGATAGTCCTTAAGAACTGGACGAGGAGGTAACTTTATCCCATGATACTCACCACATAGATAGCGATGGAAGAGAAGATGAAGCCTGGCACGATTTCGTAAAGGCCAAGGAATTCGAAATTGTTTCCAAATGAGTACTGTTAAACCACCTACGACGATGCCAGCGATACAGCCATGACGTGTCATACGTTTCCAGAATAAGGAGAACAAGATGGCTGGACCAAAGGCAGCACCAAAACCCTGCCCATGCATAGGCAACCATGGTTAAGATGTAGCTATCTCGGATCCATTGCCATATAGATGGCTATTAATGCAACTAGTAGTACTACGATACGACTTACTAGTACCAGCTCTTTATCACTCGCTTTAGGATGAATGATATTCGCATAGAAGTCATTAGAAATGGCAGAGGCTGTTACTAATAACTGGGCAGATGCGGTACTCATGATAGCTGCGAGTACTGCAGACCAGATGAGACCTGCTACAAATGGTGTAAAGAGACGCTCTGTCATGATAAGGAACACAGTTTCTGCATCAGTGCCTACCAATTTATCTGGTAACATATATACGTGACCAATGAGGCTAACTGCAATAGCCGCCATAAGGGATAAGATAACCCAAACCATGGCGATGTTTGTAGATTTTCTTTAAGTTCTTTTGCATCGGAGATAGCCATGAATCTTACGAGGATATGAGGTTGACCGAAGTAGCCAAGCCCCCAACCAAGAGAAGAAATCAAGCCAATAACCCAAGTGAACCAATCAGATGGATCACCGAATAGGCTAAGTCCTTGAGGAAACTCCTGTTGAATGAGTTGGAATGTTTCAATAGGACCACCCATAAACATGGCAGCTGTAATTGGTACCGCTAAGATAGCGAAGAACATCAATGCCCCTTGGATACAGTCTGTCCAAGATACGGCGAGGAAGCCGCCGAGGAATGTGTAGAATACAACGATACCCTGCTGTAATAAATAGAGATACGGTGTAATCAAGACCAAAGATGGTATTGAACAGTTTGCCACCTGCTACGAACCCTGATGATGTATAAATCAAGAAGAAAATCAAGATAAATAGGGCGGAGATAACAGCTACCGAATGAGATTGATCGTGGAAACGATTTTTCAAATAGTCCGGTAAAGTTAAACTGTCACTAGCTACCTCAGTATGGTTACGCAAGCGTCTAGAAACAAACTTCCAGTTTGCCCATGTACCTAATGTGAGACCTACGGCAATCCATACACCAGAAATCCCCGTAGTATACGCTAGGCCAGGCACACCCATGAGCATCCAACCACTCATATCTGATGCTTCCGCACTAAGTGCTGTGATCCATGGTCCTAGTTGTCGGCCACCGAGAATGTAATCACCAATGCTGTTAGATTTCCTGTAATAGTAGACCCCGATATACATCATGAGTCCTAGGTATAAGGCAAAAGCGATGATAATCATTAAGTTGTCTTGTGTCATGCCTATATAAGACCTCCTTAGGTTGTAGTTCCATTCTATAGTATTATAAATAATTCCTATTGTACCATATATTAGCACTTTAGAGTGTAAAAATTTGGTGAGATTGTATTGATTTCTATACGAATTTTAAGCATATACTTTCATCTTGGGTATTAGACGGTTAACCTATAAATCGTATATACTAAGTAAACCGAAAATACTCGAAATATGATAAAATAATAGAATGGAAAAATGACACATGAAAGGAGGTACTCATGGATCAACAGGGGACAAGAAAAACAAGAAAATCTAAAAACAACCAGTTGTGACAAAAACAACAAGCACTACGCATGTTAGAAACTTACTTTGGGTATACCTCCTTTAGACCGGCTCAAGAGGCGCCCGTTGCATCCTTGTTACGTAACGAAGATGTAATTGGCATCATGCCGACGGGGGCTGGCAAGTCTATCTGTTTCCAGATTCCTGCGCTTTGTAAGCCGGGCCTTACTATCGTGTTTTCGCCGCTCATTTCTCTTATGAAAGACCAGGTAGATGGTCTATTAGTGCAGAACATTCCAGCGGCACTCATTAATAGTACCCTTACCCAAGCGGAGTTTAATAAGACTATGTACGAGGTACGTAGTGGTAAGATTAAGCTCTTATATATTGCACCAGAGCGACTAGGTTCTAATTTCTTCTGTAATGTATTGCGAGCATTGCCTATAGCTCAAGTTATCGTTGATGAGGCTCACTGTATTTCTGAGTGGGGACATGACTTTAGACCGTCCTATCGGCTCATTGGTGAGTGGCTCAACTCGCTACCGAAGAGACCTATCGTAGGAGCTTTTACCGCGACGGCTACAAAATATGTAGAAAATGATATTAAGAAACTATTAGGCCTTGAGAATGCGAATGTGTATGTAACGGGCTTTCGATCGGCCTAATCTATCCTTCTCTGTCATTCGTACACCAAAGCGCATGGATTACGTAGCCCATTATGTGCGTCAACATGCCAATGAAAATGGTATTATCTACTGTGCAACGCGCATGGATGTAGATCGGGTGTATGAAAATCTAACCCGTGCAGGCATTAAGGTAGGTCATTATCACGGTGGGCTCAGCGATGAGGTGCGCCGTGAGATGCAAAACGCCTATGCAGATGATAAATTGCAGGTTATGGTGGCTACCAATGCCTTTGGCATGGGCATTGATAAAAGTAATGTGCGCTATGTGTTGCATTACCAAATGCCGCGTAACATGGAGTCCTACTATCAAGAGGCGGGCCGTGCAGGTCGCGATGGAGCACCTGCAGAATGCATCTTGCTCTACAGCGGGCAGGATGTACAGGTTCATAAAGTATTTGATTGAACAGTCCATCGAGACGCCTGAGCGCCAAGAGGTGGAACTACGCAAGTTGCAGTCTATGATTGATTACTGTTTCTGTAGTAATTGTTTACGTAAATATATGCTTAACTATTTTGGTGAAAGCACCGTTTGGACCACATGTGACAATTGTAGCTCCTGTAAAGGTTCTGCCGATAAGGTAAATGTAACGAAAGAGGCGAAGGCCATCTTCCGTGCCATTATGGGTACCGACGAGCGCTATGGCGCATCTATGATTACCGCTATCGTGTGCGGTGAACGAACGGATCGCATCATGCGGGCAGGACATGATGCATTGCCTGTTTTTGGTTTATTGAGCAATGTAGACGAGAAATCGATTAAGGGCCTTATTCAACAATTTGTGGCTTCTGGCTACTTGCGTAGCTCTACAGGTAAATATCCAGTACTATCTTTGACGGCTGGTGCTGAGGAAGTCCTTGCTGGGCATAAAGAGGTAGAGGAAATCAGACAACATGTGTCTGTACCGTCTCGCACTCGTCGGTCTACGTCCAATGTGGCTCGAGGAAATTCTAATTCCGGTGTAGGGTGGTTTATTTGAACATTTACGACAACATCGTAAGCGCTTAGCCGAAGAGGCCGGTCTTCGACCATATCTTATCTTCCCCGATACAGTACTTATTGACCTAGCCAATTTACGACCAACTACATTAGGTGAGTTTGGAAATGTAAAAGGTGTAGGGGAAGCAAAATTGAAAAAATATGGCCTCAGTTTTTTTACAGGCCATTGCAGAATATAAGGGATAATAAATTTTTACTGTATATATGGTAGTACGATGTATTTTTTAGTATGATAGTACTATATATTGTAAGATATAAAGTTAGTATTATTCGACGTGTTATATATAAGATTTAGGGGGACATATGAGTCTAGCAGATACACAATACCTCGGTATTATTGAAAATATTTTAGAACACGGCACGTATGGTCAAAATCGTACCGGTGTTGCAACTTATAAATTGCCACATCAAATTATGCAATTCGACTTGCAAGAGGAATTTCCAATTTTGACTACAAAATTTGTAGCTTTCAAAACGGCGGTAAAAGAATTGTTATGGATTTGGCAAATGCAATCTAACGATGTACGTAAATTACAAGAAATGAACGTGCGCGTATGGGATGAGTGGATGCGTGAAGATGGTACTATTGGTAAGGCTTATGGTTACCAAATTGCAAAGTACAAACAACTTGATAAGCTCATCAAGACTATCAAGGAAGATCCGGATAGCCGCCGTATGATTGTTACATTATGGAATATTGAAGATTTAGATGATATGGCATTGCAACCATGTGCGTATGAAACATTATGGGACGTAGCTGATGGACACTTAAACTGCATGCTCATTCAACGTAGTGGCGATATGGGCCTTGGCGTTCCATTTAATACAGCTCAATATGCAGCATTACAATGCATGATTGCCCAAGTTACCGGTCTTAAACCTGGTAAATTTACTCATGTTATCAACAATGCTCATGTCTATGAAAACCATGTAGAAGCATTGCGCGAGCAATTAGCACGTCGCGATCAAGCATTGCCAGCTCCAAAAAAATTATTGTGAATCCTGAGGTAAAAAGACTTCTATGACTTTCACACCAGAGGACGTTACATTAGACGGGTATGAACATCTAGGTAAATTGTCCATGACTGTTGCTGTATAGCATTATATTCATGACAATTGTTAAATAGCATAATATGTATGGCTGTTGCTATATAGTATTGTGTTCGTAGACATTGCTAAATAGAATAATTTATGACTGTTGCCATATAGCATTAACCGAAAGAGGCCAGTATGTTAGCATTAATCGTAGCCGTAGCACATAATCGTGTGATCGGTAAAGATAATACCTTGATTTGGCACTTGCCGAATGATTTGAAATTCTTTAAAGAGAAAACGACAGGTCATGTCATCATTATGGGCCGTAAGACCTTTGAAAGTTTGCCGTTCTTGTTGCCAAATCGTGAGCACTGGGTGATTACTCGTGATAAGGGCTTTGATGCGCCAGAAGGGGTTAAGATATTCCATAGTCCTGAGGCGGCTGCAGAAGCAGCACGTGCTCTTGATGCGGCCTATGTCATCGGTGGTGCTCAAGTATATGAGGCTTTCTTGCCTTACGTGGATACGATGTACATTACAGAAGTAGACCATGAATTTGAAGGGGATGCATTTTTCCCAGAGTTCCCAGCGGAGGCTTTCACCATTGAATCCGTAGTAGACGGAGCGGTGGATGAAAAAGAACAAATATCCTTATCGTTTTGTAACCTATCGCAGAAAGGCATCTAAATGAGTGAAAGAATGTTTGCCATTATTGGCAGTGAATTAAATGTTAAGCCAAAGCAGGTGCAAGCTGCCGTAGAATTATTGGACGAAGGCAATACGGTGCCATTTATTGCGCGTTACCGTAAAGAGGTAACGGGCGAATTGCAAGATGAGCAATTGCGCACCATTGAAGAACGCATTAAATACTTGCGCAACTTGGAAACACGTCGTCAAGAAATCATTGCATCTATTACAGAGCAAGAAAGATGACCGACGAGTTGATGAAATCCTTAGAAGCCGCAACAAAGCTTCAAGAGTTAGAGGATCTCTATTTACCATACCGACCTAAGAAACGTACCCGTGCGATGATTGCCCGTGAACGAGGATTAGAGCCGTTGGCGGACATGATCCTTAACGATACAGTTACCGCTGGTGATCCTTTAGAGATTGCTAAAGACTTTGTAACGGAGGAGGTGCCCACACCAGAGGATGCTATTCAAGGTGCTTCTGATATCGTAGCGGAAATCGTTAGTGATAGTGCTGACTTCCGTGCTTACTTGCGTAAAAAGATGTGGAACGAAGGCTTTATTCAAGCTGAGTTGACTGGTGATGAAGAGGTACAACAACAGTTCTTGCAATACGCAGAATATGCTGAACCGGTTCGTCAAATGCCATCTCACCGTATTTTGGCGGTTAATCGCGGTGAAAAATTAGGTGCTTTGAAGTTAGCCCTTACAGTACCAGGTGATACGTATGTTACTTACATGGTGCAAAAGCTAGAGAAAAATCCAAAATCCATTTTCGCAGACTATAAAGCGGCTGCAGTAGCCGATGCGTACAAACGTCTAATTTTCCCTGCTCTAGAGCGTGATATCCGCAATGAGTTGACGGGGAATGCGGACGAACAAGCTATCAAGGTATTCGGTGTAAACCTTAAGAACCTATTATTGCAACCACCTTTGGCAGGCCACGTTATCATGGGCCTTGACCCTGGTTACCGTACAGGTTGTAAGATGGCTATTATCGACCAACAAGGTAATGTGCTAGATTACGGTGCCTACTATTTAACGAATAGTGAAAAGCTTCGCAAAGAAGCGCAGAAGGTATTGGCTGATAAAATCCGTAAGTTCAAAGTTACTCTCTTATCTATTGGTAATGGTACTGCATCCTATGAAACAGAGCAGTTTGCTTCCACCATGATTGAAGAGGAAAAGTTAGACTGCCATTACATCATCACCAATGAAGCAGGCGCATCTGTATACTCTGCTTCTAAATTGGCTATCGATGAATTACCAGATTTAGACGTAACCATACGCGGTGCCGTATCCATTGCACGGCGTGTACAAGATCCATTGGCTGAATCTGTTAAGATTGATCCTAAATCTATCGGCGTAGGTCAATACCAACATGACGTCAACCAAAAACAATTGACTCATACCTTAGATCAAGTGGTTGAAACTGTAGTAAACCACGTTGGGGTAGAGCTCAATACGGCATCTCCTGCTATTTTGCAACATATTGCAGGTATTTCTAGTACAGTGGCTAAAAATATCGTTGCATATCGTCAAGAGAATGGTGTATTTAAAAGCCGTAAAGAATTGTTGAAAGTACCTCGCTTAGGCCCTGCGGCGTTTACACAATGTGCGGGCTTCCTTCGCTTGCAACACGGTAAAAATCCATTAGATAATACATCTGTCCATCCTGAGTCTTATGAATTGGCAGAACGCATTATTGGTGAATTAGGTTTTACCTTAAAAGATTTGCAAGATAAAGCACAACTGGAAGCATTACAAGTGAAATTACCACTTGTTGATGCCGAAAAAATGGCCGCAAAACTTGATGCGGGTGTACCAACGGTACGAGATATCTTAGGGGCTTTGGCAAAACCAGGTCGTGACCCTCGTGAAGACTTGCCAGCACCACTTACTAGAAAACATGTAGTAAGCCTTGAAGATATTCAAGTTGGTACTGTTGTAAAAGGTACTGTTCACAACGTAGTTGACTTTGGTGCCTTCGTAGACTTTGGTCTTAAAACTAATGGTCTTTTGCATCGCAGTGAATTATGCAATAGCCGTCAACATCCATCTGATGTGCTGGCTGTAGGCGATATCATTGAAGCTCAAATTATTTCTGTTGATGTAAAACGTAATCGTATTGGTTTATCTGTAAAAGCATTACAACCAGAAAAGCCAAAGAATAACGATAATAACCGAAACAGAAATAACAACGGACAACGTCGAAATAACAATCGTAACAATAACCGTAATAATAATCGTAACAATGGTGGTCGTCAAAACAATTAGTATCAATTGAATTATATTATTGAGAAATACTTTTGACTAAAAGTCATTGTACACAAAACCGCACTCTCTATGGATTTTGAGGGTGCGGTTTTTCTATATAACTTAAAACTATGTATAATAATGCAGAACAGATATATCGAAAATGATATATCTGATTGAAATATTTAGATATAAGGAGTATGATGAAATCACAGAGGAAATCTTCCTCAATCTATATTCCTACATAGGAGGTAATGCTATGAGCTTGAACCTTAAAGAAAGATATGGACTTTTAATTAATAATGAATGGGTAGCTGCATCTGACGGCGCTGAATTTAATGTATATAACCCTGCTAATGGCGAACAACTTGCTATCTGTGCAGAGGCTACGAAAGACGATGTTGATAAAGCGGTAGACGCTGCAACAGAAGCTTTTAAAACTTGGAAAACAGTATCTCAAGTAGATCGCGCTGATTACTTGTTAAAAATTGCTGACGCTATCGATGCTCATAAAGAGTATTTGGCACAAGTTGAAACATATGACAATGGTAAACCAATCCGTGAAACTTTGAACGTAGATATTCCACTTGGCGCTGACCATTTCCGTTACTTCGCTGGCGTGCTTCGTTCCGAAGAAGGCTCTGCACAAGTATTTGACGAAAATACATTGAGCCTCATCGTTCGCGAACCGATTGGCGTTGTAGGTCAAGTCGTGCCTTGGAACTTCCCATTCCTAATGGCTGCTTGGAAATTGGCACCAGCTCTTGCAGCAGGTTGTACAGTTGTAATTAAACCTTCTAGCCATACATCCCTTAGCCTTTTAGTATTAGGCGATATTTTGAAAGACATCTTGCCAGCAGGCGTTGTGAACATCGTAACTGGTAAAGGTTCTAAATCTGGTCAATATATCCTTGATCATCCTGGCTTCAGCAAACTTGCTTTCACAGGCTCTACAGAAGTAGGTCTTGATGTATATAAAGCAGCATCTGAACGCTTGATTCCAGCTACATTGGAATTAGGTGGTAAATCTGCGAATATCTTCTTTGAAGATGCAAACTGGAAACAAGCTCTTGATGGGGCAATGCTCGGCATCCTCTTCAACCAAGGTCAAGTATGCTGCGCAGGTTCCCGTATCTTCGTACAAGATACAATTTATGATAAATTTGTAGCTGAACTTTCCGCTTTATTTGATAAAGTAAAAGTTGGGTTACCTTGGGAAGAATCTACACAACTTGGTTCTTTGATTTACGAAGCACAAGTTGAGAAAGTACTTAGCTATGTAGAAATTGCTAAAGAAGAAGGCGCTCGCGTTGCAGCTGGTGGTGTACGCGTTACTGACGGCGAACTTGGTAAAGGTTGCTTCATTAGACCTACACTTATCGTAGATGCTACAAATGATATGCGCGTAGCTCGCGAAGAAATCTTCGGCCCTGTAGCTGTTGTTATCAAATTCCACAGTGAAGAAGAAGTGATCGAACAAGCTAATGATAGCCTATACGGTCTTGGCGGCGGCGTATTCACTCAAAATCTCAACCGCGCAATCCGCGTAGCTCGAGCAATCGAAACAGGTCGTATGTGGGTTAACACATATAACTCCATCCCAGCAGGCGCACCATTTGGTGGCTATAAACAATCTGGTATAGGCCGTGAAACTCACAAGGTTATCCTTGAACACTACACTCAAATGAAAAAAATATCATTATTAACTTGAGCGATAAACCATCTGGTTTCTACGATTTAGACTAAAAAAATATAAATCTCTCCAATAAACTATAACAACGAGGCACCTCAAATGAGGTGCCTTTTTTGTGCTTAACAATAGCTTATTATATTTGAAAGGATACGGTATGCTATAATTGTAGCCATATAAAATCGTGTTGTTTAGAGAGGGCCATTAGAAAATCAAACCCTAAGGCAATACTTAAGTAAATAGAGTAAATGCATAGTGAAGAATATTTGTACTAGATAAAAAAATAAGGAGTATCAAATTAATGAATCCTATTCCCATCAAAAAAATTGTATAATCCTCAATATGATTTGTTATCTACTAGCGATAGAATGGAATTATTAAATAAGATTGGAAAAATATATAATTTAGAATTAATATGCTTTTAAAGAATTTACTGCCTTTTGGAAAATCCACATATACGGCGGTATATCGTTCACATAATGGTATAGACTTTGTATTTGTTCCTGGAGATACTGTTACGTTAGGGTTTGATTTTAAAAATAAACCATTTCAGGATATTTTTAATGATGAAAATTTAGCGGACCTTGCCTATCCATTTGTCGAGGGATATGAAGAGGAAATCTGTAGTGAAGACGATGTTCAAACTAAGATTAGGAAACGCTAGAAGATGAAGAGATACTATCCAACATAGAAACGTATTTTAAAAATAATTTTACTCAAGAAGATGAGTTTGTAATCCATCCATTATTGGTACAAAAAGAGTATAGTGAAACTTGTTGGATACCTATTTCAAATGAGACACTCAGACAAAATAAAGAGTGGCAACAGATGATAGAAAAAAAGCCAAAAAGCGAGGGTCTTTCTGAAATCATGATTCATAATACCATTTGTTTATATCAAACAGATGATAACAATTGGTATGGTAAACTTTATGAAGAAACCACATTTAAGGAATTGTTACAGAACATAAAAAAACATGGGTACTCTTTACCGACACGAAGAGAGTGGGAGTATTTAGTTGGCAAGGGGTGTAGGACTATTTTCCCATGGGGGAACAATATAGATTTTTCTATGAACTTAAAACATATGGAATGGATGGATAATGATGGAGAGTATACATTAGAAAAGGAAAACTTTTTTGGCTTGATTATAGGTGATGATCCGTATTGTAGAGAAATCGTATATGATGAAGATGAATTTTCCTATAAAGGTGGAGACGGTGGCCGCAATATATGTGGAGGCTTAGGGGTTATGTGGGGCTATTTACCTGTTTCACCATACTTTCAAGATAGTGAAATGGTAATTGGCGATAATATAAATGGTGGATATGATTTCTTCAGACGAGTTATAAGGATTAATGACAATATGAAATGATGTTACATATAATAATTCTAAAATATCAAATGATAACGTCGTCTCATACGTAAAAGAGGTACACTAGAGGGTACCTCTTTTATTAATATTGGGATAAGCGGAATATTCTTCTATATTCTTGCGGTGCATCAGATCCATCAGCAGGTTTTATGATGACTCTAATATATATTTTTTCTTTGAAGTCTGGATATGTTGAAGCATATTCTTTGCAGAATTGATCCATACGATTGTAAAAGTTTGGTACATCTTGATTTTGTATGGCTGAATAGGGGATAGGCATTTCAATATACAAAGAAGATGTATCATATGTGGCATAGGTTAACTCCTCTGCTGTTAGATAGTTTTTCATTAATGGAAATGCTGTTATCAACGGAATATTGGTTATTAGTATTCGCTCAACTTGTGGTACAACAGGTGCAGAGGTGTGCAAGACTTCAGATATTTCAATTGGTATTTGGGGATACTTATCAAAGGTGACTTGCCATGTATTGTTCCTTTGTGACTCCAAGTGATATGTTAGGTTAGGATAATTCTTACTTATATATTGTTGAACTTCCTCTTCACTGTAATGTGAGAGAAGATGACAACCCGTTGTTAGTATGAGGGATAGTACAATCAACGGTAGTAATACAAATCTTTTTAAGAGTAAATGGTTTCATTGGTATTCCTTTTATACTATTTTAGAAAGTTCATTAAATCGTAATTGCTTAACAGGCATTGCTTAATTATTGGCGGTATTTTGAAGTACGTTCTTTTAATTATATTATACCTAAAACATATTTTTACTTATATAGTTGATTAATACCATACAAGTCTCCAATAAACTATAACAATGAGGTGCCTTTTTTTGTGCATAATATAGAAATCAGTATCTTATAAGTGTGATCTGCCGTATGCTATAATAAAGAACATCTAAAAAGTGTATTGTAAAAGAGACTGGTAAAAAAAATGAAAAAAACTTGAAATGTTAGGATATTTTTGGATTTTTCATATCTATATCATCATCTATAGGGTTATATAAACTTGAGATTCGTAAGCGTCCAATTGATAAAAAAATATGAATATATAAAAAAACATAGAATTTTTTTGGTAGTCTAACAAAGTATTTATCTATAATTTCTATTATAAGTTTAGTGGTCTTAAATCTTAAATTTTTTAATAGATAAAGATTATAAAATTATAGTGAATTATGGTAGTATTTGGTTGATTTTTTTCCCTTTTTCACAATGATTACAGGATTTTTGTCAAAAAAGAGAGTATATATTTTTAAACGGAGTCTTATTGCTATATTTTTCTGTGTTATTTTATATAATTGTGCTTGCATATGCATTTAGGAATGTAATATTTTAGATAGCAATTATATATCTAAAATATTAATTCTTTCAATAGCGCTCATTTTCGAAATATGATATACTATTCTAACGCGCATAATTCGTGCGCGATAGGAGGAAACACATTTAGATGTTAGAAAAATTTGAACAATTAATGATTAGCGAACCTGTTCTAAGAGCGTTAAACGATATGGGCTTTGAAGAGCCTACGCCAATTCAACAGGAAGCTATCCCAGTAGCCATGAGCGGTAAAGACATGATCGGTCAAGCTCAAACAGGTACTGGTAAGACAGCAGCATTTGGCTTGCCTGTATTGGAACGCGTAGACGGGAATGAGCGTCACGTTCAAGTAGTTATTTTATCCCCTACACGAGAATTAGCTATCCAAGTAGCTGAAGAGCTTAACAAAATGGCTCAATACACGAATATCACAGCACTACCTATCTATGGTGGTCAAGATATTAATCGTCAGTTCCGTGCCTTGAAAAAAAATCCACAAATCATCGTTGCCACTCCAGGCCGATTGATGGACCATATGGATCGTGGTTCTATCCACTTTGACCATGTGAAAGTTGTGGTATTGGACGAAGCCGACGAAATGTTAAACATGGGCTTTGTTGATGATATCAATAAAATCTTGGTGCTATCCCAGAAGACCATCAAACATTGTTGTTCTCCGCAACTATGCCTAAAGCTATCCAACAATTAGCTGAAACATATTTGACAGAGCCAACATTGATTCGTATGAAACCGACTCAAGTTACGATGGACTTAATTGAACAATATTATATCGAAGTGCAAGACCGTCAAAAATTCGATGTTCTTTGCCGCTTGTTCGATATTCAAACACCTGAACTTGCTATTATCTTCACACGTACAAAACGTCGTGTTGATGAAGTAACTGAAGGTCTTAAAAAACGTGGTTACATGGCGGAAGGTATTCATGGCGATTTGTCTCAACAAAAACGGGACAGCGTAATTCGTCAATTCCGCGAAGGTACCATCGATATTCTCGTGGCTACTGATGTGGCAGCTCGTGGTCTTGACATTTCTGGCGTATCTCACGTATATAACTATGATATGCCTCAAGATCCTGAAAGCTACACACACCGCGTAGGTCGTACAGGCCGTGCCGGTAAAGCTGGTCAAGCTTTCACGTTCGTTATCCCTCGTGAAATGGAGCATTTACATGCTATCGAGCGTTTAACAAAACGTAAAATCGCACGCCGCCGTGCACCTTCCTTAGGTGAAGTTCTTGAAGGTCAACAACGTTTGGCAATTGAAAGTCTCGTTGAAATGACAGATAATTTAGAAGCATTAGCACCATTCAAATCTAGTGCAGAGGAATTGTTGAATGATACAGATTCCGTAACACTTTTGGCAGCAGCTCTTAAATTGTTAACAAAAGAACCAGATACAACTCCTGTAAATATTACAGAAGAAAAACCATTGCGTGTACGCCGTCGTCGTGAAGGTGGTCGTAGTGACCGCCGCCGTAGTGACCGTCGTAGAGATGGTGATCGCCGCCGTGACGGAGATCGTCGTCGTGATGATCGTCCTCGTCGCAGTCGCGATGACCGCAGAGGTGAACGTCGTGATGACCGCCGCAGAGATGATCGTAGATCTGATCGTCCACGTGGTGACAGAAAACCTCGTCATCAAGGTGAAGGTTTCAAGCCTTACTTTAAAGACTAATAGAATGTGGATTGCTTTCGAGCAATCCACATTTTTTATTACTTAATAGTTAATACTATCTATCTTGATAAGTGTTGAGAATTCTGATATAATAGATAATAATTATTTCTTGTGAATGGCCGATAATGGTCGATGCCTTATAGATTTCCAAGTGGAGAAAGGTAGAGTAGAGTATTATGGATATCGCACAAATTCTGCGTAGCCAAGGGTTCAAAGTAACCCCACAACGTATTGCGATTTATGATGCCTTGCGTGGTCATCATGATCATCCAACAGCAGAAATGTTGTATCATACGTTGCGCCCTGAACATCCAAGCATGAGCTTGGCAACCGTGTACAAGACGATGGAGATTTTTGAAAAAATCGGTCTTGTAAAAATTTTAGAAGTAGGTGATGAGCGCGCTCATTACGATTGGGACACACAAGCTCATTCCCATATCCGTTGCATCCGTTGCAACAAGGTAGAGGATATGATGGGCATTGATTTACAAGCTATCAAAAACAATTGCTGATCAAGGTAGCGAGTATCAAATCACAGGTCAACATATTACCTTTGAAGGTGTATGCCCTGAGTGTGCTAAAAAAGAAAGTCATTAATACATAACCCCTGTCGCGAAGGGCTCCTTCACGGTAGGGGTTATATTAGTTATATATGTCTTCTATTTATTAGACTTTTGGAATAGATGTAAGCGTAATAGAATAGATATTAGAATTGAGTATTTTTAGAATTTTTAGAATTATATAAATATAAAGGAGTATTATGTTTGTCATCGGCAGTCATTTATCAATTAGTAAAGGTTATTTAAACATGGGGAAAGAAGCTACCAAAAATTGGGGGCAATACATTCCAATACTTCACGCGCAATCCTCGTGGTGGTAGTATGCGTGCCATCGATGTAGAGGATATGAATAGCTTGAGTGCGTATATGAAAGAACATAACTTTGGCACCTTATTAGCTCATGCACCTTACACATATAATCCATGTGCAGCAAAAGAAGATTTGCGTGCTTTTGCTAAGCAAGCCATGACAGAAGATTTGGAGCGTATGGAATATTTACCAGGCCAAATGTATAACTTTCACCCTGGCAGCCATGTGAAAGCAAGGTGTGATCAAGGCATCGAATATATCGTGGAGTGCTTGAATGAAATTTTATTCCCTGGCATGAAAACAACAGTCCTCTTAGAGGTCATGGCAGGTAAGGGTACAGAAATTGGTTCTCGATTTGAGGAAATTGCACGCATCATCGACGGTGTGAAATTAAAAGAATACATGGGCGTATGTGTTGATACATGCCATATCCACGAAGGTGGTTATGATATCGTTAATAATCTAGATGGTGTTATTGATGAGTTTGACCGTATTGTAGGCTTAGACCGTTTAAAAGCCATTCACTTGAATGACTCTAAAAATCCTATGGGCGCTCATAAAGATCGGCACGAAAAAATTGGTGAAGGTCATATCGGTATCGACGCCATTGCTCGTATTGTGACACATCCTAAATTGACGAACTTGCCGTTCTATTTAGAAACGCCAAACGAACTTGATGGGTATGCAAAAGAAATTGCCATGTTGCGCTCTATTGTAGAGAATCAATAATTAAGCTAAAACGCAGTCTTAGTTATATAATTAATTATATAACTACATTCAGATAAGGTATAGGGAGAGCTGGAAAGGGGGATAAAATGCGTTTTTTACATACTGCTGATTGGCATTTAGGACGTATTTTTTATGGTCAGTATTTAACAGATGACCAAGCTCATGTGTTGGAGAATCAGTTCTTTTCTATTTTGAAAGATGAAAAAATCGACGGCATATTGTTAGCCGGGGATGTATTTGATAGAGCGGTACCTCCTATTGAAGCTATTGAGTTATGGGATTCCATCATTACCCGTCTCGCTATGGATTATAAGGTGCCACTCTTCGTGGTAAGTGGTAATCACGATGGAGCTGAACGCCTTGAAGTGGGGCGCTCTATGTTGAGTCAATCAGGAATCCATATTTGGGGATCCCCTCATCATGCATTACAACCCTTTGAATTTGAAGGTGTTGATGGTAAAGTGGCCATTTGCCCTATGCCCTTTAGCGAGCCTCGTCGTATTGGGGATGCATTAGGGTTAGGTTTTGCTACCCCTTCTTTGGAAACTGGTCTCAATCTACATAATTATGATCAAATGTATCAGGCTTGGAGCAACCATTTACGTAATCAAGTGCCAAAGGGGATGCGTAGCATTGCTATTAGTCATGCCTTTGTAATGGGCGGTGATGTAGGTGGCTCTGAGCGTACCTTATCTATCGGTGGTAGTGAACAAGTAAGTCCACAAGTCTTTAAAGACTTTCACTATACAGCCCTTGGCCATTTGCATGGGCCTCAGCGAATGGGGGCAGACTATATTCGTTATAGCGGATCGCCTTTAAAATATTCCTTTGATGAGCATACGCAGAAGAAGTCTTTTACCATCATTGACATGGATGCAAAGGGAAAAGTAGATATTAGCACCATTCCTGTAGAAGCGAAGCGTGACGTAGTGATTTTAGAAGGTTATTTTGAAGACCTATTAAACAATAAGGAATTACAGGCTAAGCATAAAGATGATTATGTACAGGCCCGACTGCTTGATACGATGCCTATTATGGATGGGATGGCTAAGTTGCGCCAAGTGTACCATCGATGTATGACCATTGATTTAGTTGGTCGAGTAGCAACGCCTATGGCAGATATGGATGAAGCTGTATTTAAAGAGTTAAACGAACGTGAATTGTTTAACCAATTTGCCGAAACTGTATGGAAAGAACCATTAACAGAGCGAGAGCAACAATACATCAACTCTGTATGGGATCGAATTCTAAAGGAGGACTAAATGAAGCCTATATCTTTAACTATAGAAGCCTTTGGTCCATACCGAGATTCGGTTACCTTGGACTTTAATGAACTGCAAAACCATTCCATGTTCCTCATCTCTGGTCCTACAGGAGCCGGGAAAACGTCGATACTAGATGCCATGGTGTATGCCTTATATGGTGAGCCTAGTGGAGAGGTGCGCAAAACAGATGCTATCCGCAGTGACTTTTGCAGAACCCTGATCGTATGACGCGTGTAGATTTTTTTCCTTTGCTATCGGTGATGCTCGGTACCGTGTTGAAACGATTGCCAAAAGCAAATGGTTGCAAAAAAACGTGGTACAGGTATGCGTGAGCAGAATGCTAGTGCTACTGTTTACGAAATGAAAGATGGGGAATGGAAGATCATTGCCACTTCTGCGGCTGCTATTCGTGATACAGTTCAACGAATCATAGGCTTTTCGGAAGGACCAATTCTTACAGGTGGTTCTTTTACCGCAAGGGAGTTCCGAAAATTACTAGTAGCATCCACTAGTGAACGGGAAGAGTTATTACATACACTCTTTAGAACCGAGTTATACCGAAGATTACAAGATGCCTTAAAAGCTGCTTATGATGACGCAAAAGCAGGGATTGAAGAAAAATGTAACAAAACAGAATGCATTGCTACAATCCATTCCACATGACGAAGATACACCGGTACTAACCATTGAACATGTACGAGATCTTTTTGAAACATAGAGAGCCACACCGAGATGCTCTTGTTATTGAACGTGATAAAGCTGTAACTGTAGTGGAGCAGTTCAATACGTTGCGAAATGAGTGGGCCTTATATAACCAAGCACAACAATCTCTTGCAGAGGCCACTTCTAAATTAGACCTCGTGAAAAGCCAGAGAAGCGGAGCGTGCTAGCTTTACGTGAAAAAGGTACAGTTCCTCACCTCTTTAATGCCAAGCTTTGAGTTATATAAACAGGTTAGTGATAAAGCAGTCGGTATTAAAAAAACCTTGGATACGTCACTTTCAGAGGCTGAAAAACAATGTGGACAGTGCAACTCAATATGAGTCTAAATGTATAGAGGCGCATGCAGTATTAGAAGCTCAAGCTGAAAATATGCAAGCTAAGCGAACTGCGCTAGCCCAAATGGAACAGCAATCAGAAAAGTTTAATGAGCTAGCAGTGCTAAATAAGGAACTGAGCACATTAAAGAGTAACTTAGTAACACAGGACCGTGAGAAAAGCGAAGCTGCGTTACAGGCACAGCATAAGCTAGTAGATGATTTAGAGGCTAAGTTAGTTGCGGACAGGCAGCAGTTACAAGGTAATAGCAAAGCATTAGACTCTATTTCCCGTATCCAAGAACAGTTAAGTCATTTGCAACGATATTCTGAATTGGTTGCTCAGAAACAGAAGGTTCAAAAATGATATTGATGCTAAAGATAAGGTCATTTAGCTACGCTTGATGAATCTGTAAAGAATTCAAAGGTACAGCTTGAACGGTTTAGAACATTTGATGGCAGAAGGGCGTGCCTTTTGAACTCGTTCATTTAGTTAAAGATAACGAACCTTGTCCAGTATGCGGCTCTACAGAACATCCACAGTTAGCATCCAAGCCCGAGTTATATCCCACTAAAGAGGAGATAGAAGAGGCTCGTGCGATACGTGATGCAGAATTACAAAAACAGGCTAGTGAAATTGGTCAGAAAGAAACGTTAGCTCTTCGTTTACATGAGTTAGATCAGCAAATTAAAGACCAAGTTTCTAAACTTGAAGTCATCTATTGAGGGCTTTTTCAGAAGAGGCTTTTGCTTCTATTCAACATGACTTGTTATCCCGAAATGGAGCAGCTTACAGCTTTGCGTAGCGATACTGAGCAGCTGAGCAACACTATAGCTACTAATGAGGATGAACTGAGTGCGGCCAAAGATACACTAGCGAAATTGGAGACGGCTCATAAGGAATTACTTGATAACTTGCACAATTTAGAGGTTCAGATTAGTACTGTACAGGCTAAGATTGATGCTCTTTCTGAAAGCTTGCCAACTACGGATGTAGCTGCATGGCATAAAGAGATAGAATCATTGGCGTCTGAGCTTACAGACTACGATGAACAGGTGAAAGTTTGTAAGCAAATCTAGATTCTGCTAGAGAAGTGCTCAATGCTAAACGGGGACGTCTAGAAACCTTATTTGCCCAAGTGAAGGAAGACAAAAAAAATCTTGATGTACTCAATAAAGACTATGTAGAATCATTGCAATCGATTTCTTTATCTGAAAATGACTTTATAGATGCGTTGGATGATTATAAGGCTTTAGATAGGTTTAGAACTGAGTTACATGCATTGGACGAGGCTTTCAATAAAGCTCAAGCTGTATATGATGCGGCCTTAAAGCATGCTCAATCTGTAGTGGAGCCAAGTGATACGGTTTCCAATGAAGTATATGATACAGCAGTAGAGCAGCGTGATGATTTAGTGGGGGCTCTTGCGGCTTGGGATAAAGAAACGAAACATATTGAAACAACACTGGCTTCCCTAAAAACACTTGAACAAGCTATGGGCGAAGCTCGTGAGGAAATCACTTTCTTAAGCCGTCTTAACGACTTAGCCAATGGAGGTGAACAAGGCTTTAAAAATGTAACCTTTGAACGATATGTGCTAGGTGCTATTTTAGATGAAGTTGTGTATGCCGCCAATTTACGACTTCAAAAGATGAGTCGTAGTCGATATTCCTTGGAGCGGTCTGACTATACTGGTGGTGGGCGAGGCAAACAAGGCCTTGATTTGGCCGTTATGGATGCTTTCACAGGTCAGTCAAGACCGGCGAACACCTTGTCTGGTGGTGAAACCTTTTTGGCGTCGATGGCTCTTGCCTTAGGTCTTGCGGATGTCATTCAAAGTTATGCAGGTGGTATTCATATGGATACGATGTTCATCGACGAAGGCTTTGGTACTTTAGATCCAGATACATTAGAACTTGCCATGGAAACATTGGTACAATTACAATCTTCTGGACGCCTCATCGGTATGATTTCTCATGTACCTGAATTAAAGACCCGTATACCTGCCCACTTAGAGGTCACACGTGGTGATGATGGTAGTACAGCAAAATTTGTGATTAACTAGCTATAGAATTATAAAATGTGATACTATTAAAAGAGGAGAATTCCTACAAACATACTGGAATTAATTAAGGAGGTCCTATGAAATTTTCATTTGCGCACAATAATATAAATGTTAAGGATCTTGATAAAAGTCTAGCATTCTATAAAGAGGCTTTATTACTTGAGGAGTCTCGCCGTTTGGAAGATCCAAGTGGTGCTTTCATCCTTGTATATTTAAAAAGCCCATATACAGCGCATGAGCTAGAACTTACTTGGTTGCGTGATTGGGATCGCCCTTATAATCTGGGAGATAATGAATTCCACTTGGCATTTTATGTAGATGACTATGAGGCAGCTCTAAAAAAACACAAAGAGATGGACGTTGTAGCCTACGAAAATGCTGATATGGGGATTTATTTCATTGCCGATCCAGACGGTTATTGGACAGAAATCATTCCGGCGGGTAAATATTAATGGAATATATGTTAACTCGTTTAGAATGGTTAGTTGGACCAGATAAAATCCAAACCTTAAAGAATACATCTGTGGCTCTCTTTGGTGTCGGTGGCGTTGGTGGTGGTGCCCTTGAGGCGCTAGTACGAGCCGGTGTAGGGCGCATCGTCATTATTGATGGTGACTCCATTGCTCCTAGTAATTTGAACCGTCAAATGATTACGACTTATGACACGATTGGTGAGCGTAAGGTAGAGGTAGCAAAGGCGCGAGCTCTTTCTATTAATCCTGATGTGATCATAGAAACTCATGATATTATGTATACTGAAGAAAACTATCCTGGCTTTATTCAAAGTTTAAACGTTGATTATGTAATCGATGCCATCGATATGGTAACGGCTAAACTTAATGTTATTGAGATTTGTCAACGTGAAAGTATCCCTGTTATTTCTTGTATGGGCGGCGGTAATCGCTTTTACCCGGAAAAACTTATGATTGCTGATATCAATAAGTCTCATACCTGTCCTTTGGCGCGCGTTATGCGTCGAGAACTCAAAAAACGGGGTATTAAAAAACAATTAGTTTTATTTTCTACAGAAAAACCGACAAAACCGCAGTTCCGCGGCGAAGCAACAAGTCCTGGAACATGTAGTTTTGTGCCCCCAGTGGCAGGTTTTATATTAGCAGCACATGTGTTGCGTACAATTTTGGAGGTACCTGAACAATGAAAAAAGCAAAAATCCATATGGCTGACGGCGGCGATATCGTAATCGAGTTATTTGATAAAGAAGCTCCTGGCACAGTTCAAAACTTTGTAGACTTAATCAACAAAGGTTTCTATAATGGTCTTCGTTTCCACCGTGTAATCCCTGGCTTCGTAGCTCAAGGCGGTTGCCCTAATGGCAATGGTACAGGTGGTCCTGGCTACACAATTAAAGATGAATTAATTGGCAATCCTCACAAACATGAACGCGGTGCATTATCTATGGCTCACCGTGGCCCTAATACAGGCGGTAGCCAATTCTTTATCGTATACGAACCACAACCTCATTTGGATGGTGTGCATACAGTATTTGGTAAAGTAATCGAAGGTATGGACGTAGTTGATGGTATCCACCAAGGTGCTATCATGGAAACTGTTGAAGTAATCGAAGGTTAATCTCATGAATGATGTATCTATTAAACATCCGGAATGGCTATATATTGATGTAGACGGAAAGACATCATATGGGTATGACCAAGAGTGGTTCACAGATGAGTGGCAACGCTTGTCTGGTTGTGGTCCTACATCGGCATCACAAGTGTTGAGCTATTCGCTATTTAGGGATGGCTTATTAGATTTAGAAACCACATCCGATCAAACGCTTGCTTTAGAACGGATGAATTTAGTTTGGAAATATGTAAAGCCACGCTTTGGCGGTGGTGTTTATAAAACGCAATGGATGGAACGAGGCCTGGTTCGTTTATTAGAAGACGAAGGTTTGTCATATGATGTACATATGTTAAATGTGTCTCCCCTTCTGTGCTTCTCGTGTAGAGGTAGAGGCAGCAGCTCAGTTTATTCATGATGCATTGGCACAAGATGTGCCTGTGGCGTTTTTGAATCGTCATAAGGGCAAGGAAAAGGCTCTTTATACATGGCATTGGGTTCCAATTCACAAGATTTTTAGAGATGGCGATGATATTCGCTGTGGCATCTTTGATGAAGGTGAGATCCGAGATTTTTCGTTAGCGAATTGGATGAAAGATACCATTTTAGGTGGCGGTTTCTGTTATATTAGCCGTAAAGGTTAAGTAATAGAGCAATTAAAGTAATATACATACGCATCGCAATAACCTGCGGTGCGTATTGTAGTATAAAAGTAGGAGGTACTACATGAGTCAATGGATTACAGAGGAACAAACTCCTCATTTACGTCTCAGCGCTGAAGCAGAAGAAGTATTATATTCAGGTGAATCTGAGTTCCAAAAAATTGAAGTATTTAAATCTAAAGAGTATGGTACAATGCTCGCATTAGATGGCGTATTCCAAACATCTGAACGTGAAGAGTTCATCTACCATGAAATGATGAGTCATGTTCCATTATTCTTACATCCAAATCCTGAACGAGTACTGATCATCGGTGGCGGTGATGGTGGAGTAGCTAGAGAATGTGTACGTCACGACTGTGTAAAAGAAGTAACAATGGTTGAAATTGATGGCAAGGTAGTAGAGTTGGCAAAACAATATTTACCAACTATTGCTAAAGCTATGATTGAAAACCATCCAAAATTAACTGTAAAAATTGGCGATGGTATTGGTTTCATGGCAGAAGCAGAAGATTATTATGATGTAATTATAGTAGACTGCTCTGATCCAATTGGTCCAGGTGAAGGTCTATTCACTGAAGAGTTCTATAAGAATACCTTGAAAGCTCTAAAAAAAGACGGCTTGTTTGTACAACAAACAGAATCTCCTATGTTGCATCAACCGCTCGTAGAGAAAGTATTTGGGTATGTAAATAATCACTTCCCAATTGCACGTTTATATACTGCATTTATTCCAATTTACCCAGCAGGCATGCATTGCTTCACGTTGGGTTCCAAAACATATGATCCATTAACATGGACTCCAAACCGTGAACAAAACTTTGAAACTAAGTACTATAATGCTGAAATTCAAAAGGCTGCTTTTGCTTTGCCAAATTTTGTAAAAAACTATTTGCCAACTAAGTAATTTATATGTATAATAGGGAAGCACCATTCGAGGGGCGTTGGCTTCCGAAGTGCTTCCTTATGTATATAAGGCTAAAGAGTTTATATTTAGAGATAATACATTTCTTAATTTTAATTGTAAAAAGTTAAATGAAATTGAGAAAAAAAGGTGTTGACACAAATCTCTAGAACAGATATAATTCTCTTTGTTACGAAGACAACGTCTTCGATACCTACAAGGTGGTGGGTATGGTGAAGCGGTTAACACGGCGGATTGTGGCTCCGTTACGCGTGGGTTCGATCCCCACTACTCACCCCATAACCTACACATCATAATCACTGTAGGGGTGTCGCCAAGTGGTAAGGCAACGGACTTTGACTCCGTTATGCGCTGGTTCGATCCCAGCCACCCCTGCCAACATGACTCACTAGCTCAGTTGGCAGAGCACCTGACTTTTAATCAGGGTGTCCCGCGTTCGAGTCGCGGGTGAGTCACCAAATTAAAACTCACAAACTTCGGTTTGTGAGTTTTCTATCTCTATTTCTAGAGAATTTGGTTATGATTGTATGTATAAAATCAGTTGAAAATAAATTGAAAAAATCTTTGAAAAAGAGGTTGACGATTTAAGACTTCGCTGATATACTTATACAAGTCGTTAGGACAACAACCTAACGTAACAGATCTTTGAAAACTGAACAATGATAGGTAATCAATCAATATGATTGAACATATGCCAGAGTGCGGGTTTTGACAAAGTCAAAACCAACCATAATTCAAAGTTACTTAAATGTAATGACAACAAATAATGAGCTATTCAAATAGCTTCAAGATATCTTGGAGAGTTTGATCCTGGCTCAGGACGAACGCTGGCGGCGTGCTTAACACATGCAAGTCGAACGAAGAGCGATGGAAGCTTGCTTCTATCAATCTTAGTGGCGAACGGGTGAGTAACGCGTAATCAACCTGCCCTTCAGAGGGGGACAACAGTTGGAAACGACTGCTAATACCGCATACGATCTAATCTCGGCATCGAGGATGGATGAAAGGTGGCCTCTATTTATAAGCTATCACTGAAGGAGGGGATTGCGTCTGATTAGCTAGTTGGAGGGGTAACGGCCCACCAAGGCGATGATCAGTAGCCGGTCTGAGAGGATGAACGGCCACATTGGGACTGAGACACGGCCCAGACTCCTACGGGAGGCAGCAGTGGGGAATCTTCCGCAATGGACGAAAGTCTGACGGAGCAACGCCGCGTGAGTGATGACGGCCTTCGGGTTGTAAAGCTCTGTTAATCGGGACGAAAGGCCTTCTTGCGAATAGTTAGAAGGATTGACGGTACCGGAATAGAAAGCCACGGCTAACTACGTGCCAGCAGCCGCGGTAATACGTAGGTGGCAAGCGTTGTCCGGAATTATTGGGCGTAAAGCGCGCGCAGGCGGATTGGTCAGTCTGTCTTAAAAGTTCGGGGCTTAACCCCGTGATGGGATGGAAACTGCCAATCTAGAGTATCGGAGAGGAAAGTGGAATTCCTAGTGTAGCGGTGAAATGCGTAGATATTAGGAAGAACACCAGTGGCGAAGGCGACTTTCTGGACGAAAAACTGACGCTGAGGCGCGAAAGCCAGGGGAGCGAACGGGATTAGATACCCCGGTAGTCCTGGCCGTAAACGATGGGTACTAGGTGTAGGAGGTATCGACCCCTTCTGTGCCGGAGTTAACGCAATAAGTACCCCGCCTGGGGAGTACGACCGCAAGGTTGAAACTCAAAGGAATTGACGGGGGCCCGCACAAGCGGTGGAGTATGTGGTTTAATTCGACGCAACGCGAAGAACCTTACCAGGTCTTGACATTGATGGACAGAACTAGAGATAGTTCCTCTTCTTCGGAAGCCAGAAAACAGGTGGTGCACGGTTGTCGTCAGCTCGTGTCGTGAGATGTTGGGTTAAGTCCCGCAACGAGCGCAACCCCTATCTTATGTTGCCAGCACTTTGGGTGGGAACTCATGAGAGACTGCCGCAGACAATGCGGAGGAAGGCGGGGATGACGTCAAATCATCATGCCCCTTATGACCTGGGCTACACACGTACTACAATGGGAGTTAATAGACGGAAGCAATACCGCGAGGTGGAGCAAACCCGAGAAACACTCTCTCAGTTCGGATCGTAGGCTGCAACTCGCCTACGTGAAGTCGGAATCGCTAGTAATCGCAGGTCAGCATACTGCGGTGAATACGTTCCCGGGCCTTGTACACACCGCCCGTCACACCACGAAAGTCGGAAGTGCCCAAAGCCGGTGGGGTAACCTTCGGGAGCCAGCCGTCTAAGGTAAAGTCGATGATTGGGGTGAAGTCGTAACAAGGTAGCCGTATCGGAAGGTGCGGCTGGATCACCTCCTTTCTAGGGAGACATACACCAGGCCAAGAGCTTGGATGTCACTTAGGTCGACACTTTGGCACCTAACATTGTTCGGTTTTGAGAGATCTGTTATCTACAAGATAATATATTTCTCATTATATTAAATGGGCCTATAGCTCAGCTGGTTAGAGCGCACGCCTGATAAGCGTGAGGTCGGTGGTTCGAGTCCACCTAGGCCCACCATTTAATACATGGGGGCGTAGCTCAGTTGGGAGAGCACCTGCCTTGCAAGCAGGGGGTCAGGAGTTCGAATCTCCTCGTCTCCACCATTTAGTATTTGACAGCTAGTCTGTTATGTACTAAAATAACTAGGCTATCATTGATAGCAACATATGACGCATGAATCGTAAGATTTATGTCAGAATATTGTTCTTTGAAAACTGCATAGAAGAATTAATATATATTTGTAAGGTCATCTCTTAGAATTTCTAAGTAGGTTGACCCGAGCACATAGGAAATAATTCTCTGACTTAATGGTGACGTACATGAAAATGTACGGCTACAAAAAACGACAATGTATCTAATGCATGTCAATAAAATCTCAAATACGAAAGTATTTTAAGTAAAGATTTTAAGGGCGTACGGTGGATGCCTTGGCGATATCAGCCGAAGAAGGACGCGGTAAGCTGCGATAAGCTACGGAGAGATGCAAGCAATCTTTGACCCGTAGATTTCCGAATGGGGGAACCCGGCAGTGGTTATGCACTGTCACCCATAGCTTAGACTATGAGGAGGGCACCTGGGGAACTGAAACATCTAATTACCCAGAGGAAAAGTAATCAAACGAGATTTTCTTAGTAGCGGCGAGCGAACGGGAAAGAGGCCAAACCGGAGCGGGCAACCGCACCGGGGTTGAGGACAGTCATCAAGTGTAAATGAGGTAGAAGAATCGAGTTGGAAAGCTCAGCCGAAGAAGGTGAAAGCCCTGTAATCGAAACCTTGCATACACGGGACTGTATCCAGAGTACCACGAGACACGTGAAACCTTGTGGGAAGCAGGGGGGACCACCCTCCAAGCCAAAATACTGATATCGACCGATAGCGCATAGTACCGTGAGGGAAAGGTGAAAAGAACCCCTGGCGGGGAGTGAAAGAGAACCTGAAACCGTATGTCTACAAACAGTCGAAGTCTGTATATATATCAGGACGACGGCGTGCCTATTGAAGAATGAACCGACGAGTTACTGTTGCTAGCGAGGTTAAGTGGAAGACACGGAGCCGCAGCGAAAGCGAGTCTGAACAGGGCGTTCAGTTAGTAATAGTAGACCCGAAACCGTAGTGATCTATCCATGGCCAGGTTGAAGCACAGGTAAAATTGTGTGGAGGACCGAACTCGTGAGCGTTGAAAAAGCTTTGGGATGAGTTGTGGATAGGGTGAAATGCCAATCGAACACGGAGATAGCTGGTTCTCCCCGAAATAGCTTTTAGGGCTAGCCTCGAGGTTGAGAGTATAGGCGGTAGAGCACTCGATCGGGCTAGGGGCCATACCGGTTACCGAACCTAGTCAAACTACGAATGGCTATACTTATACTCGGGAGTCAGACAGTGAATGATAAGGTCCATTGTCAAGAGGGAAACAGCCCAGAACACCGACTAAGGTCCCAAATGTTACACTAAGTGGCGAAGGATGTGGAATTTCCAAAACAACCAGGATGTTGGCTTAGAAGCAGCCACCATTTAAAGAGTGCGTAATAGCTCACTGGTCGAGAGACTCTGCGCCGAAAATGTCCGGGGCTAAAGTGTAAAACCGAAGTCGTGTCATATGCAGCAATGTATATGGGTAGGGGAGCGTTCTCATTGGGTTGAAGCAGTACCGTAAGGAGTTGTGGACTGATGAGAAGTGAGAATGTCGGTATGAGTAGCGAAAAGAATGGTGAGAATCCATTCCACCGAAAGCCTAAGGGTTCCTGAGCAACGATCGTCGTCTCAGGGTAAGTCGGGACCTAAGCCGAGGCGGAAAAGCGTAGGCGATGGACAACAGGTTGAAATTCCTGTACCGGTGTGAATCGTTTGATCGATGGAGTGACACAGTAAGGTAGGTCAGCACGCGATTGGAAGTGCGTGTTTAAGCATGTAGGTTGAGTTATAGGCAAATCCGTAGCTCTAAAAGCTGAGATGTGATGACGAGTTACTAGCGATAGTAACGAAGTGATTGATCCTACACTGTCGAGAAAAGCTTCTAGGTAGAGACACATCGCCCGTACCAAAACCGACACAGGTAGGCGGGGAGAGAATCCTAAGGTGCGCGGGAAAACCCTCGTTAAGGAACTCGGCAAAATGCCTCCGTAACTTCGGGAAAAGGAGGACTCATGTAGTGTGAAGTGCAGCAACGCATGGAGCATGAATGAGTGGCACAAGAGAGGCGCAAGCGACTGTTTACCACAAACACAGGTGCCTGCTAAAGCGAAAGCTGATGTATAGGTGCTGACACCTGCCCGGTGCTGGAAGGTTAAGAGGAGGGGTTAGACTTCGGTCGAAGCTCTGAATTGAAGCCCCAGTAAACGGCGGCCGTAACTATAACGGTCCTAAGGTAGCGAAATTCCTTGTCGGGTAAGTTCCGACCCGCACGAAAGGTGTAACGACTTGCGCACTGTCTCAACGAGGGACCCGGTGAAATTGAAGTACCTGTGAAGATGCAGGTTACCCGCGACTGGACAGAAAGACCCCATGGAGCTTTACTGCAACCTAAGATTGAACTTAGTTAATGAATGTACAGGATAGGTGGGAGACGTAGAACCTAGGACGCCAGTTTTAGGGGAGTCATTGTTGGGATACCACCCTTTCATTAATTGATTTCTAACGGGCCGAGTAACGACCGGCCGGACAGTCTTAGGCGGGCAGTTTGACTGGGGCGGTCGCCTCCTAAAGAGTAACGGAGGCGCCCAAAGGTTCCCTCAGAGCGGACGGAAATCGCTCGAAGAGTGTAAAGGCAGAAGGGAGCTTGACTGCGAGACGGACAGGTCGAGCAGGGACGAAAGTCGGGCTTAGTGATCCGGTGGTGCCGAGTGGAAGGGCCATCGCTCAACGGATAAAAGCTACCCTGGGGATAACAGGCTAATCTCTCCCAAGAGTCCATATCGACGGGGAGGTTTGGCACCTCGATGTCGGCTCATCACATCCTGGGGCTGAAGTAGGTCCCAAGGGTTCGGCTGTTCGCCGATTAAAGTGGTACGTGAGCTGGGTTCAGAACGTCGTGAGACAGTTCGGTCCCTATCCATCGCGGGCGCAAGAAACTTGAAGGGGGCTGCTCCTAGTACGAGAGGACCGGAGTGGACGAACCGCTGGTGTACCAATTATCCTGCCAAGGGTACAGTTGGGTAGCTACGTTCGGGACGGATAAACGCTGAAAGCATCTAAGCGTGAAACCAGCCTTGAGATGAGGTTTCTCATAGCATAAGCTAGTAAGATCCCATGTAGACGACATGGTTGATAGGCCAGGTGTGGAAGAGCCGTGAGGTTTGGAGCTGACTGGTACTAATAGATCGAGGGCTTTACTTAAGCAGTGTAGCCAATGTAAAGGAGCATTGCGACGCATACATTGCGCGTAATCGCTTATGTCGCAGCGTAAGATTTTGTGAAACAAAATCCACAGCTGACGACGAAAACAAATTAGTCTAGAATTTCTAGTGCAACAAATATATATAACTTCTATGTGGTTTTCAGAGTACAAACTCTGTCAGATTCAGTGGCGATGGCTATGAGGATCCACCTGTTCCCATCTCGAACACAGTAGTTAAGCTCATAAACGCCGAAAGTACTTGGCTGGAGACGGCCTGGGAGGATAGGAAGCCGCTGATTGCTTAAAGGCACACCTGAGGGTGTGTCTTTTTTGTTGTATGGCTTCCTATCCTTCCAGGGTACCTGGTGAGCAGGGCAGTAGAAGATGGAGAAGCGAAGCGACGACAGATTCACTGCATCGCTTAGTTCGGAGCGTAAGATGGACATGTAGCGAAGCTACATAGGCCATCCACAGCGACGAACACCCAGTATCCTGGAGAGCAGAACCGTACATAAGAACTCGCTGATTGACGAAATAGAGGGTCAACCCTAAAGGGTTGGCCCTCTATTTTTGTGCTCTAACGAGCACAGCTTTTATACCTACTAGAGCCGTCTCCAGCCAAGGTTGTAGAGGTTATATCTATGTGTATTCATCAATACAGACGGCGTGGGAAGGGTAGGGTGTGAGGCCACAGAGGAGCGTAGCGACGTATGGGGCCCACACATCACCTTCGACGAAGCCCTAAAATGTATGCTGTACATTAAACTATTGTATTATATGTTGCCATGGGCGAGTGTGATAGGAAGCCGCGTCTAGTGGTAGGAGGCAAAATAAATCTACACGGTAACGCGGCACAATGTGCCAATGTTACCGAACCTTAAATCATGTGATTAACTCTAAATTTATGCAAATAAGATATTTTATAGACTTCTATGATAATCTTGTGAGGGATTTTGTTGATAATACTGATATACTTGTGGTATTCTCATTATGTATGCTAAGTAGATTGGGAGTGATTAGTTTTATATGTATAAATATGGCAAGAGCTGTATTAAAAAGTTTATTATATTTCGTTGTTGCATGTATTGCAATATTAGCTGTCTCTATTTGGCGATTATGTGGGGACTGTCTGCTGATTATAAGATTATATGGTGTGCCGGTACTCAAACTATCATCAGATGAAATGATGAAAAAGCATTCTGCTTTGACACTGCATGTCGATCAGTTTAGAGAACAGATGGAATATCTACATAATCATGGGATACAACACGATTACGTTGGATCAATTATATGATTATTTGCAAAAATGGTACAGAATTACCTAGATAAGCCAATTGTTATTACCTTTCGATGATGGGCTATGTAGATAACTATAAAATATGCTATTGCCTATATTAAAGGAATACAATATGAAGGCTACATTGTTTATGATTAGCGATGCAGCGAATACGCCTGGATTTGTTAGTACGGAGCAAATGCGGCAAATGGAGGCCGGCGGCTTTGATATTCAAGGTCATACAAATCATCACAAGATACTAACCCATATGGACCCAACGGAGTTGCCAGATGCAATCTTAGGTGGTAAAACCTCTATGGAAGGTATTCTAGGGGAGCCTATCGTTTATTTAGCCTATCCAGGTGGTTTTAATGATATGCTCGTTCAGTATGTTACGAAGCAATCTGGTTATAAGATGGCTTTCACCGTTCAACCAGGTACAGTTAAGCCTGGAGATAATCTCTATGCCTTAGATCGATTAGCTATATTCCAAGGTGATACACCGTATTTATCTTTCTGGTTGCGCCTACATTGCGCACCATTTATTAAGTATTCTTGGGCATTGCGTGATACATTACGCGATAATGGATGGCCAACCTTGGCATCTATTTTGCCTTTATTCTAGGAGGAATTATGTCTTACGAAGTTGTAGCAAGACCATTACGTGTTGCGGTGTTAACTGTTTCTGATACTCGTACATTGGAAACTGATAAAGGGGGCAACAAGGTTCAAGAGTTTTTAGAGCAAGCGAATCATATTGTGGCAGAACGCAAAATTGTTATTGATGATTATGATTCTATTAGAAACGCTATGATTCCGTGGTGCAATGATGAATCTATCGATGTAATCATCTCTACTGGTGGCACCGGTATTGCCATGCGCGATGTGACAATTGAGGCTGTAAATAGCTTGTATGAAAAGCATATTCCTGGCTTTGGTGAAATCTTTAGATATCTTTCCTACACAGAAGATATCGGCACAAAAGCGATGGCTTCTCGTGCGGAGGCTGGAGTGAACAATAATACATTGATGTTCTCTGTCCCTGGTTCTGTAGGTGCTGTAACATTGGCTATGAGTAAACTCATCATTCCTGAAATGGCGCACCTCGTTCGGGAAATTACAAAATAATATGTTGAGACTGCTCATACATGAGCAGTCTTTTTTTGATATAGGTATGAAATAGTATCATTATAGACTCTAAATTTGCCATGTAAGACATAAACTAGGGGCATAAAAACTGGTTTGTTTAATTCTCAATATATAAACAATACCATTGCAGTATTGTTTTATTTCGATTATACTAGATTTAGTAATACGTTTGTCCGAGTGCACGAGAAAGGAGACCTTATGAAGTTAAATCAGGCCACGGATTATGCATTTCGCATGGTCTTACATATGGCGATGTTACCTTCGGGTACGAAGATAACAGGTGCTGTATTGGCTGAGCAAGAATTGATTCCAGAACGATTTTTGCTCAAGATTATGCGTAGTCTCATTGCAGCAGGGATTATGAAATCCTTCCGCGGTGTAGATGGTGGGTTTGCCCTCAATCGAGACCCTCAAGAGATTTCATTGCTCGATGTAATTAGAGCGGTAGAAGGGGATGCGTATTTACAACGGTGTTTATATGATGTAGGTTCTTGCTCTAAATCTTGTAAGGGGCATTGTGCTATAAATGAAGCAATGGGGACGATTCAGCATCAATTAATTGGTCAGTTGAAAGAGGTTAACTTTAAAATCCTCGCGCAACGTGAACAAACTATTGTAGCGGGGTCCTTACTTTTTTTACAAGCACAATGATTCAAGGTTTTTTGTAAAAGCTCATCAAGTGATGTAAGTTTTTTATTCTAAGGAGGAAAACACATGTTTGAAGCTGTAGATTTAGCTCGATTACAATTTGCGCTAACATCTATCTATCACTGGTTGTTTGTGCCGTTCACACTAGGCATGACAGTGATTGTCGCTATCTTAGAGTGGACATATGTGTCTACAGGTAAAGAAGTGTACAAAAAAATGGCAAAATTCTGGGGCAAATTGTTCCTAATCAACTTTGCCATGGGTGTGGTAACTGGTATTGTTCAGGAATTCCATTTCGGTATGAACTGGGCAGAATATTCTCGTTTTATGGGTGACATTTTCGGCGCTCCATTGGCCCTTGAAGCATTAATGGCATTTTTCTTGGAATCTACATTCATGGGTGTTTGGATCTTCGGTTGGGACCGCTTAAATAAAAGCGTTCACGCCCTTGTAGCTACGTTGGTAGCATTAGGTACAAACCTATCTGCGTTCTGGATTCTCGTAGCGAACTCCTTCATGCAACATCCTGTAGGCTTTGTATTGCGCAATGGCCGTGCAGAGATGGAAAACTTCCTGACAATTGTTCAAAATGGCTATGTACCTGGCCAATTCTTCCATATCGTGTTGAATGGTCTATTAACAGCAGGCGTAATCATTATGGCAATCAGTGCATGGCACTTATTGCGTAATAATGCGACAGAATTCTATCGTCGTTCTGCTAAATGGGGCATGGTTATTGCCCTTGTATTCGGTACTTTAGGCGCAATGGCAGGTCATCACCAAGGTCAATACATTACAAAAGTACAACCTATGAAAATGGCTGCTATGGAAGCTTTGTGGGAAACACAAGATCCAGCTCCATTCTCTTTAGTTGCTAACATCGATACTAAAGCTCAAAAGAACACAAGCGCTCTTGAAATTCCTGGTGGCTTGTCCTTCTTGACTCAAAACTCCTTCACTTCTGGTAAAGTAGAAGGTATCAAAGATCTTCAAGCTAAAGCTGAAGCTCAATACGGTCCTGGTAACTATATTCCAGACGTTCCAGCAATCTTCTGGACATTCCGTGTCATGGTTGCAGCTGGTTCCCTTATGTTACTTGTTGCATTCGTAGGTCTTATCCTTAATGCAAAAGACAAACTTGTTGAAAATCGCACATTCTTGAAAATTATGTTCTGGATGTTGCCATTGCCATTCATCGCTCACTCCACTGGTTGGTTTGTAGCTGAAGCGGGCCGTCAACCATGGCTTGTATATGGCTTACAATTGACTGCAGACGGTGCTTCTAAATCCGTTACAGCTCCAGAAATTATGACTACAATCATCGGCTTTACACTTGTGTATATCGTAGCAGCTATTGCGGCTATCTACCTTGCTGTAGAACACATCAAAAAAGGTCCAGATGGCAACCCATCTCACGATGTAGTTGAAAAAGAGGAGGCGAGATTATGGAATTAATTTTTAATAACCTTGAAGTGGTATGGTTTATCTTAATTACTGTACTATTCGCTGGCTTCTTCTTATTAGAAGGTTTTGACTATGGTACTGGTATTTTGTTACCATTCATCGGTAAAACTGACGTTGAACGTCGTCAAATGATCAATGCCTTAGGTCCTGTATGGGACGGTAATGAGGTATGGATGATTACTGCAGGTGGTGCATTATTCGCATCCTTCCCTCATGTATATGCTACATTGTTCAGTGGTTTCTACTTGGCGTTATTCTTGATGCTTGCAGCGCTTATCATGCGTGGCGTAGCATTCGAGTTCCGTTCCAAGAGCCCTAACTTGTTATGGCGTAAAACTTTCGACTACTGCATCTTCTTTGGTTCCTTGATTCCTGCATTATTGTGGGGTGTTACAGTTGGTAACTTGATCCAAGGTACGCCAATCGATGCAAGCATGACGTATGTAGGCACATTCTTTGATTTGTTAAGCCCATACACAGTGCTTTGTGGCATCGCTTTCATCTTGGTATTCACATACCACGGTGGTTTGTTCACTTCTATCAAAACTGCTGGTGCTATTTCTGAACGCGCTCGTGCAGCTTTCCTTGGTAGTAGGTGTTCCTACAGCTATCGGTGCATTAGCATTGGTAGGTGCAACTTATGTATTTACAGATTTGTTCAACTCCGTATTAGCAATTGTTTGCTTTGCGTTGGCAATCGTGTTCTTCCTTATTTCTTGGGGCGCAACACGTACTCGTAATACAAAATGGGGCTTTGTATTCAGCTCCTTAACCGTTATCTCTGTAACGGCTGCTTACTTTGCTGGTTTGTTCCCTCGCATCATGGTTTCTTCTTTGAATCCTGAGTGGAGCTTAACTATTACAAATGCAAGTAACTCTACTTACACATTGACATTGATGACTTGTGTAGCTTTCGTATTTGTGCCAATTATCTTGGTTTACCAAAGCTGGGTATACTGGACATTCCGTCATCGTGTAACAGAAAAAGACTTACACTATTAATAGAATAGCTTTATAACTCTGGTGAGTTGTAAAATTTAGGTCTCAATGTGAGGCGTGCCGTAGCGGCACGCCTCTTTTTTGTGGTAAGATGAATAATATTGATAAATTTAGATTCATTTGGGACTCAATTAGATTATAGTTTAGCTTAAATCTGAGTACGACCTAGATAGAGGAAATCTAATCAATTTGAGTTTTATATTCTTTAGTAGTTTTACCGTAGAGGATAATATGATACAGCGTACCGCTTTTAAAGCGCTGCTAGAACATAAAGGTCAGCTTTTACTACTGGGATTAACCTGCTTAGTAGAAAGTCTGTCCATTGTTGGGCAAGCTTGGTTCTTTGGAACCTTAATTAATAATTTTATATTTTTAGAGAATACCTTAGCTGATGAGATGAATACAATCTTGTATTTGGCTATTGCCATTATTGTGCGATTGTTAGCTCATTATATACAAGAGGCTGTGGCAAATCACTTGGGCAGTGCTGTGAAAGCATCTTTTAGAGAGCATGCCTTAGAGCATATGTTTAAGCTTGGTGTACAGCATAAGGAGCGTCACGGTGATGTAATTCATTTGCTTACGGATGGTTTGGAACAGGTTGATGCTTATGTAGCTCGCTATATTCCTCAAATCTTATACGCTATTATGATTCCGCTCATCATGGGGATTGCTATCGTAGATGCATTACCGATTATTGGTATTATCTTGATTGTTACGGTGCCATTGATTCCATTCTTTATGATTCTGATCGGTAAGCAAGCTGATCGATTGAATAAAGAGCAATGGGAGCGCATGAGCTTTTTGTCAGGGCATTTCTTAGATGTATTGCAAGGGATTACTACGCTTAAATTATTTGGTCGTGCAAAAGATCAAATTAAAGTTATTGGTCGCTTATCTGAGGAGTTTAAAGATTCTACTTTAAAAGTATTGCGCGTAGCATTCTTATCAGCATTGGTGCTAGAACTAGTAAGCACCATTAGTACGGCCTTAATTGCCGTATATTTAGGCTTAACCTTGCTAGATGGTGAGATTGCCTTCTTCCCAGCGTTCTTTATTTTGCTATTGGCACCAGAGTTTTATACACCGTTTAGACAATTGGGTGCTGCTTTCCACACGGGAATGGCAGGTAAAACTTCAATTTTAAAATACGAAGACTTTATGAATCGTGAACCATCCTTACCTGTTGGTGGGACCACAAGATTAGATGGTTCTGTAGAACATATTGAGATTAAGGATTTAACTTTTACCTATAAGAATAGTGATAATGGAGTTCGCCATATAACGCTTGAGGCTAAACGCAATGCACCTATTATGCTTGTTGGTGAAAGTGGGGCGGGCAAGTCCACTATTGCACATATTGTAGGCGGGTTCTTGCAAGCGCCGCGTGGTACAGTGACAGTAGATGATCATGACATATGTGATCTAAATATCGACTGGTGGCGTCAACAAATTACCTATGTATCTCAACATCCACACATTATGAAAGGCACCTTGCGTGAGGTTCTATCCTTTGGCATGGATGTAAGTGATAAAGAAATTCTTGATGCTTGTAAAGAGGTTCAACTCTTAGATGTCATCAGTCGTCATGCTGACGGTCTTGATGCGGTCATCGGAGAAGGTGGTTTAGGTCTAAGTGGTGGTGAGCGTCAACGGGTTGCCTTAGCACGTGCATTCTTACGGAAGGGGCAAGTGCTGATTCTCGATGAAGTAACGGCCCATTTAGATGTAAAAACGGAATCTATCATTAGTACAGCTATTCAACAATTGATGAAGGATAAGATTGTCATCATTATCGGGCATCGCTTACAAACGATGCACTGGGCTTCTAAACTATATGTTTTAAAACAAGGCATCATTATTCAACAAGGCTCTTATGAAGAGCTAGTTGCTGTGGATGGTTATTTTAAAGACCTCGTAGCATCTGGCTTGGGACAATTCTCTTCTGCCATAGAAGAAGAATTAAAAGCAGGTAAACATTCAACTGCGCAACATATAGCTGCTATGGATGAAACTCTGAAACAGGAATGTATTGCTGACGCTCAGAAACAGGAAGTTGTTACTGATACAATAACTAAATCATCTACCCTTGATAAACATGATGTGAAGATACAGAAAATGGGTTTACAAGGGTGGAAGCTATTATTCGCAGTTCTAAGTCCTGCTAAGTGGTCCTTAGTGTTAGCCTTGATATTTACATTCCTTACGGTCTTCATGAATGTAGGTTTGTTAACTGTTTCATCTTGGTTATTAGCGTCGGCTGCGTTACAACCAGGTCTTACCTATTTAAGTCTTGCCATCGTAGGGGTTCGTTTCTTTGGTGTTAGTCGTGCAGTATGTCGTTATTTTGAACGTTACACCTCGCATCGTATGGCATTCCAAGGCCTCTATGGTTTGCGCCTGTGGTTCTATGCACATTTGGAACCATTAGCACCAGCTATTTTAAAACGCTTTGGTGCTGGTGATATGCTCGGTCGCATTATGGGGGATATAGAGGTATTACAATTCTTCTACTTGCGAACTCTGATTCCACCTGTAGCAGCCATTGCTTTGACGGCGTTAGTTGCTTATGGAGCATCTACTATTGATGATAGCTTGGTTATGCCAATTTTAATGGCAGCTCTTGTCTTAGGGGTAGTAGTACCATTAGTTGTTTACGCCCATAATAAACAATCTCTACGTGCCATTGGGCCTCAACAAGGGGACTATAAAGCACTGTTAAGTGATACTATGGATAGCCTCGAAGATGTTATTAGCTATGGCAATGAAAATCTTGTATATAAACGAATTCAACAGATGATGAGACATGTTGATGGTCATAAAGGAACTATTGATCGCGGTATGAACTTAGGCAACACATTATTCCTAGGCGGCGTTCAGTTAACTGTTGTTGTGGTAGCGATTATGGCTGCTAATGCATTAACTGGGGCGTGGGCCAGCGTAATGGTTGCGGTAGCCGCTATTGGTATGCAAGCTTGGTTTGAAGCGTTACAACCGATGATTGCAGCGGTCCATCACGGTGCTGAAAGTAAAGTAGCCACAAGCCGTCTTATAGCACTTGCAAATGAGCCGTTACCGGTTGTGGAGCCATTAGAGCCTAAGCCTTTTAATCCGAATCGAGATATTACTTTTACAAATGTATCCTTTGGCTATGATCATGCGCATACTATCTACGAGAACCTTAGATTGAATATTAAACAAGGTCAGTCGATTGCCATCGTGGGTGCCAGTGGTTCTGGTAAAACTACATTATTTAATATGCTAGAGCGTTTATATGATTACAACGGCTCTATCCATGTGGGAGATGTAGAATTAAAGGATATTTCTATGGATACCTGGCGTAATGCATTAGGTACCATTACTCAGGACACCTATATTTTCCATGCGTCCTTTGGTGATAACATTCGCCTTGCCAGACCGGAAGCAACAGCTGATGAGTTAGAGCAAGCCATACACCGTGCATCCTTGCAAAATGTTGTAGATAAGCTGTCCGATGGTATACATACAATCGTTGGTAGTGGTGGACATGGACTAAGTGGCGGTGAACGTCAACGGGTGGCGTTAGCGAGATTATTTTTGCGAAACCCTCAAATTGTTTTATTAGATGAACCACTAGAAGGCTTAGATCAAGTAACTCGAAAAGCTTTACATCGCGATTTGATGCACTACGTAGAAGGTAAAACATGCTTATATATTACGCATCAACTAGAAGGTTTAGAGCAAATGGATCGCATATTATTTATGGATAAAGGTGAAATTGTAGAAGATGGCACCTATGAAGAACTCATTGCGTTGCGTGGTCATTTCTACGAATATTGCTATCTATCTATGGCAAGTATTCAATAAAAATTAATATCAGTAAAAGTATCTATTATAATTATTAACTTATAATAGGTAGTATATTAAACTACAGTAATAAAGCCCCTTGTGCCATGCAAAAGGGGCTTTATGTATACCGATATTTAATAGTAGATATGGGAGTCTTTTATCGATAAATCATGCAGTATATGGTATAATTTTTATGTCGAAAGCTAATTTCTCACCCTTGGAGGGATTATGACTAAAATTTTCACCAAATTAAGAGCTTTGGTGGATGAAGCATTATCTGATCGTGATACGGCGGTAAATAAGGAGCCTATTATAGAAAATACTCCTATAGAAGAAGATTTGTTTGACCATCGGTTGCTATATATAGAGGAAGACACTATCAATCGTATGTTGCGTGCCGCTCTTCGCAATCACTGGTTCTTTTATGCTGTAACATTTGAATTTGAACCAAATAACCAAATATTCCTATCCATTATTACTAAATGGGGGAATGTGATTAATGTGGAATTCACCTTAGAGGATCTATGGTTTGATGATTACTCATCATCCTTTGCGATTCGCCTAGATACAAATAATATAGATACAGGTGGGTTTATTTTAAACTCCCTCTTACATTTAGTAGGTAATTGGTGCCTCAGCCTATTTGGCGTATTCTTTAATCCTATCGCATTAGGTGAAAAGGGTTCTACTGTACGCTTTGAGAAAAAAGGCATTATTCAATTTGACCTATTACCAAATACACAAGTAAAGAAATTTATACCGTTACCAGAACGCCATATTGGTAGTAATGGTCCCGTTCTTTTGGGGAATCCTCGTACTAGTCAATCTGTATTGCAGCTTGATTACTATGCATTCCATGATCCAGTAGATACCTTTACGGTACCAGATGTACCAACTCGTACTAGTTGGCTACGTTCTATCGATATTGCGGCGGTTCTTTTATTGCCGATTGGTGTATGGATTACCTTTGTTATCTTGCATCATTACTTGCCAACTGAAACGTTGGAGTTCTCATTCTCCACGTACTTCTTAATTTCTTTAGGGATTTTTATCATTTCCTTCTTGGTTATGAATATTCCGCGGTATTTGTACATGTATTTTGACTCTCGTAAACAGTGGCAAAGTGCGTTTGTACATAATAATATTAAGATTCAAATGCGCAAGCTCCATCGTCGCATCTTCATGCAGCAGGCTACGCTGACCTCTGACTGTGATGAGTGTACTGCTAATGAAAGCCAAGAGCGAATTAAACATTTATTGTTACAAATTCGCGACAAGCGATTCCTCGCTAATCGACTTAAGATTGCCGATGATGATCGAGCCCGTAAACAAAAGGTTAAGTTTATCATCGCCTATATTGGTTGTACATTAATTGAGTTAATGTTGATTATGAACTAAATTGAGTTAATGGTGATTATGAACTAAATGGTTTTAACAACATAAGAAAGAAAAAAACGTATCTCTTTAGAGATACGTTTTTTCTATTTCATGATTAAATTTTCTTATCGATTTTACCGTTTTTTACGACGTTTACGGACTGTTTTTTTCTAATTTCCCGCTCTGTTTCTGTTTTTAGGTTGTTGCATCGATTCATAAGTTGGTCGATTTACAGGCATAAATGGTGGGTTACCATATTGGTTCGGTTCTGGCTGACCAGGCAATACCCAGAATAGGAAACCGATGAGCCATATGAAGAGTTCAAGCAAGTAATTGAATGGAGATACAGCAGAGTAGGTATTGATGAAGATCATAATGACCGACCAGAGAATCCCTGCCCATGCATTAAAGCCGATGTCGTGAATACGACGACCAAATAAAATGCAAGATAATGGGAAGAGGGCTGCTAGTAAAATCCAAATAATAACTCTTGTAAACCAGTATGCAGGTAAAGAGACAACAAAGTCCAAGAATAGATCATCGATATAGTGGATGATGTGGAATAGAATCATCAAAGCGATAAAGCATATGATGAATTGTAGTCGATTTAACCGTCCCGTCAGGTTAAATCGATAAGCCCATGCGACGCCCTTGGAATGCAATGAGTAAACCGATGGCACATATGAGCAATGTTCGTAATACAACATAGAGTAAATCCATAAGTTCCCCTTTATGTATAGCTTATAGTTGAGTTAATTCTGGCAAGACTAGCTCAAATGCTACACCATGTTTCATTGATTTTACAGTATCTACTGTAGCTTGAATTGCTTTAGTAGTAAAATTCATTGCCAGTTCTGCTGCATCATAAGGTGAATATCCCCTCATTACTGCACCTGATAATACAGCGGTGAAAATATCTCCGGTTCCTGTTGCTTTCACAGGGACAAGAGGTATAGAGTAGGTTTTTAAAAAGTCTGTAGGCCCATCATAGACGGCGATGACCGCATGTGTTTCAGATGGAACGCTTGTCATGATAACCATGTCAGGCCCCATGTGATGTAATTGTTTACAACGGTCACGCAATTCATCATCATTAATAGGATCTGTAGAAAATGGAATATCTAATAAGAAGCAAGCCTCTGTATAATTGGGCTTTACAATATGAGCCTTGGAAACAAGTTGGCGCATAGCGACCACCATATCAGGAGTGTAGATTGAATAGAGGCGACCATCGTCCGCCATAGCTGGATCGACGATGACCATTTGCCCATTGTTGCCAAAACGGTCGATTGCTTCCTCCACAAGGTGGATTTGTTCTGGCGATGCCAAGAAACCGCTTACAATAGCGTGAAAGTCGATTTCGTTTTTATCCCAACAGTCCATGAATCCCTCATGTGAGCCGATAAATCTACAAACTCATAATGGGGATACTCCAAGTGATTGCTCAAAACGGCTGTAGCCAAAGGTACTGCCTGGCAGCGCATAGCACTGATGATGGGAATCATAACGGTTAGGGCACAGCGGCCGATTGAGCTCATATCTTGAATTGTTAATACTCTAGGTACTGCTGTCATAGACACCTCCAATTAATTATATATTTTATTGTACGTTATGTACGGCTTTCTGTAAATGTAATGATGCTATTCATGAAATTAACTTCATAATGTAGTATAATAAAACGGATAGACTTTTAATGGAGGATAGTGAAATGACAAGGTATGTATTTCGACGCCTAGGTGGCGCAATCATAATCTTATGGGTCATCATTACCGTAACATTTGCGTTAATGCACGCAATTCCGGGGGGACCTTTTACAACAGAAAAGAAATTGCCGCCTCAGGTGAAAGCAAGCATCGAAGCAAAGTATCATCTTGATGATCCCGTGTGGAAACAGTATGGAGATTATTTAGGTGGTGTTATTACCGGCGATTTGGGGCCGTCATATAAGTATGAAGGTCGTAGTGTGAACGACATTATTAGTGATGCATTCCCAATTTCTGCTCAGCTAGGCTTGCTATCTTTAATGGTAGCTGTAGTAGGTGGTATTACAGCGGGGGCCATTAGTGCCATGCGACCGAATAGTATTGTAGACTATGCTGTGACCGTGTTATCGACATTGGGAATCTCAGTGCCTACATTTATTATCGGTGCTGTCCTTGTATATGTAGTGGGCTTTGAGCTTGGGTGGTTCCCAGTAGCTTTATGGCGCGGTCCATCGTATATGGTATTACCAGTTTTAACATTGGCTGCACAACCGATGGCATTCATTGCTCGTTTAACGCGCAGTGGCTTATTAGATGTGTATCAACAAGAATATATTCGTACTGCTCGTGCGAAAGGCTTAGGGGCTTGGACTATTTTGATGCGTCATGCGCTAGGTAATGCGATTTTACCAGTTATTACGTATTTAGGTCCATTGGCGGCGAGCCTCTTAACAGGTAGCTTTATTGTAGAAACGATTTGCTATTCCTGGTCTTGGACAGTATTTCGTAACATCTATCTATAACCGTGATTACACTGTTATTTTGGGCATTACGATTTTCTATAGTGCGCTAGTAGTATTTCTTAATATTTTAGTGGACATGATTTATCCATTAATCGATCCACGTGTTACGACAGAGGAGGGGACAGATGAATAAGGAAGATTTTTTACCTATTGAACGGGCCCCTCAAGAAGAACTGACTAGTTTTATTAAGCGCCCTAGTAAATGGGAGCGGTTCAAGGTGAATCGTTTGGCTGTAGTAGGGGCAAGCATCATTCTCGTGATGATTGTATTGGCTATTTTAGGCCCCCTAATTTCACCTTATACTTATGCGGATCAATCCTTAATCGATGCCAACCAAAGTCCAAGTTTTAGTCATTGGTTTGGTACGGATACATTAGGCCGCGATATTTACACTCGCGTTATGTACGGTGCTCGCATTTCCTTGACCATTGGTTTTGTAGCTGCCTTTATCAATCTTGTAATTGGCGTTGCTTACGGCGGTATTGCAGGTTACTTAGGTGGTAAGGTTGACCGTATCATGATGGGTATCGTAGATGTTTTGTACGGTATCCCTCTCTTGTTATACGTGATTTTGTTAATGGTTGTACTAGGCCCTGGTCTTACATCTATTTTTGTAGCATTGGGCATCGCGTACTGGCTTAATATGGCCCGTATCGTACGTAGCCAAATTTTGAAAGTTAAAAACGAAGAATACATCATCGCTGCAGAAGCTATGGGTATTCCAAAGCATCGCATTTTGTTGCGTCATATTTTGCCGAACTGTGTTGGTCCGATCATCATTACCTTAACATTGGCCATTCCAGAGGCTATTTTTACAGAAGCATTCCTTAGTTTTATCGGTTTAGGTGTAAATGCACCGATGGCGAGCTGGGGTGTATTAGCTTCTGAAGGGATTAGTAGCATGCGCTCTTATCCATTCCAATTGATTTTTCCCTGCTGTTGCCATTAGCGTTACCATGCTTGGTTTCGCATTCCTTGGCGATGGCTTACGCAATGTATTAGACCCTAAGGAAGGAGATAGATAATGAATAACGCAATTGTTGATGTGCGCAATGTGTCCATTACCATCGAAACCTTTCAAGGTCCATTACGAGTGATTCGCAACCAAGATATTTCGTTACAGCCTGGCGAGATTTTAGGGATTGTAGGTGAATCTGGTTGTGGTAAATCTGTTATGGTGAATTCCTTAATGGGGTTGTTGCCATATGGTAAGACTAAAATTAAAGCGGATAAATTCATGATTGATGGTCATGATTGTTTAGAATTTACTGAAGATGACTGGAATGAACTTCGTGGTACTACAGTTGCCATGGTATTCCAAGATCCTATGACCTCTTTAAACCCAATTATGACGATTGGTGAGCAAATGTATGAGGTTATTCATCGTACTAATGCCTATGGTGAAGATTACGATGAAAGAGCCATAGCCATCGATTTATTGAAGAAGATGGGCCTTTCTACGCCGGAAAGACGTCTATCTCAATATCCGCACGAGTTGAGTGGTGGTATGCGCCAACGGGTATGTATCGCCATGGCTGTAGCAGGTCGTCCAAAGATTTTGATTTGTGATGAGCCTACAACAGCACTTGATATTACTACAGAGGCACAAATTTTACGCCTTATGCAAACATTAGCCGTAGAGGCTGGTATTGGTATTATCTTTATTTCTCACAACTTACGCGTTATCGCTCAAATTTGTGACCGCGTTATGGTTATGTATGCAGGTAAATGCGTTGAGTCTGCTACGGTAGAAGGTATCTTTAATGAACCTCGTCATCCCTATACCTTGGGCTTATTACTAGCATTGCCGCAAGGTAAATGGCATGGCGAGTTGAAAGCCGTTGAAGGTCAACCACCAGATCTATTTGATTTGCCGAGAGGGTGTGCGTTTAACCCACGTTGTAAATGGGCTATGCGTATTTGTGGTAATCGGATTCCTACGGTTACAAATGTTGGTGAGAATCATCAATTTACATGTTGGTTAGCTAAGTTGGAGGGACTTTAATGAGTTACGTATGGGAGACTGACAATCTCGTTAAAGAGTTCACCCTGTCAGGTGGCTTGTTTAAGCCAAAACACACGGTACACGCTGTACAAGGCGTGAGCCTATATCAATCACCTGGGGGAAACCCTTGGTATCGTAGGTGAGTCTGGATGTGGTAAATCTACTTTTGGTTACACTTTGATGGGTTTACATCAAGCTACATCTGGTTCCATTTATATGAATGGTCGTCACATTGATCCTTATGTGGAGAGACAAGCTGTTCATCCTGTGATGCAAATGGTATTCCAAAATCCATACGCATCTCTTAATCCACGACTTACGGTGAATGCTATTTTAGAAGAGCCTTTAGAGCTGAATCCAAAGTATACACCGCGTGATCGCGTTATTCGTGTAAAAGAGGTGCTCGATCAAGTTGGATTGAATATGTCCTTTGGTGAGCGTTATGCTCATGAATTATCTGGCGGTCAACGCCAACGTATCGGTATTGCACGGGCTCTAATTATGCAGCCTCAATGTATCATCTGTGATGAACCGATTTCTGCACTAGATGTATCGATTCAAGTGCAAATTATGACATTGATTGAACGTTTACAAGCAGAGCATGGCATTTCGTACCTCTTTATTTCTCATGATTTAAACATGGTGCGCTACATTAGTCATCGCATGGTTGTTATGTATTTAGGTGCTGTTATGGAAGAAGGTCCAGCATTGGACTTGTATGAATTCCCACAACATCCATACACCCGTGCCTTGACGGCCTTAAATGGCCCAGTTATGCCACATGCACCAATTGGGGCCCCTCTAAAAGGAGACCCACCAAATCCACTAGATCCGCCAAAAGGCTGTTTGTTTAGTGGTCGATGCCCAGAAGCGGAAGGTCGTTGCTTTACAGAGCGTCCACCGCTTCGCGATTGGGCTGATCGCCGCATCGCATGCTGGCACATATAATGGGAGAATAGTATGGAAAAACTAATTGTTGGTAAGTCCTTAGAAAATCAACTTGATACGGTTATTAAAGAATTGGCACCTACAGGGAATATATCCTATGTAGTATTGCAATTTGATGATGAAGAAGAACCGACACTTATCGCATCTAAAAATGAACATACAGTTCATTCTAGTGCAAGTTTGATTAAGGTGCTCATCATGGAATATGTCTTTCATTTAGCTCGCGCTGAGCAGTTGGACCTTAATGATACGGTGTCTTTATCTAAAACTCCACGCGTTGAAGGTGGTGGGGCACTGCAAGAGCTTGTAGGTAAACATAGCTTTACGTATCTTGAGTTATGCCGTCTCATGATGGTGCTCAGCGATAATATAGCAACGAATTTGCTCATCACTGTACTTGGTATGGAAAATATTAATGCTCGTGCTGAGAAACTCGGTGTTGATGAGATCGAATTAAATCGTATGATGATGGACTTTGATGCGTTAGCTGAGGGTCGAGATAACCATATGACTGCTATGGCCTTAGCTCGTCTTTATAAACACATTTTTGAATATCGTGATAGAGATGCGTACGGCTGTGAAATGTGGAATATTTTAGGCCGCCAACAATTCCGTGATATCTTGCCATTTTACTGGGGCGAAGGCATACGCTTTCACCATAAAACGGGTTCCCTTGATCGCGTAGAGCATGATGGGGGCGTGTTAGAAACGTTAAGAGGTCATTTTTGCTTTATTTTGTTGATGAGCGATATTGATAATGACCGCGGTAAAGAGTTAGGCGCTCAAGTTGGGCGCATCATGAAAGTATTTGTAGAGGAAGCATTGCCATGATGGATAAACGAAATTTGTTAAAACTCATGGTCCTTGCTCTTGGGGTGAGTGTGCTCTTGTTTGTATTTGGTTACCCTCGTGGGGCCCAACCAATCGATGAGCATACAATCCGTTATGTTATTGAGCAGGAACCATCCACATTGGATCCCGCAAAGTCTACTACCTCTCCGGAGGCTACGGTTCAACTTCAACTATTTGATGGTCTAGTTCGTCTTAATGATGAAAGTGAACCAGAAGCAGCACTTGCAAAAAAATGGGAAATCTCCGATGATGGTCGTGAGTATACCTTCCATTTACGACCTGATTTAAAATGGTCCAATGGAGAGCCTTTGACGGCTCATGATTTTGAATACGCTTGGAAACGCGTATTAGACCCTGAAGTCCATGCGGACAATGCATATATGTTATATGTATTAAAAAATGGCGAAGCCTTTAATAGTGGCGACGCTAAAGCAGAAGATGTTGGTGTTAAGGCCATCGATGACGATACATTGGTAGTTACCTTAGAAAATCCAACAGCGTATTTCTTAAAATTACTAGCAGCTCATAGTTTCTATCCAGTGAGCAAAAAAGCTGTAGATGCTCATGAAAATTGGGCTGCTAATGCTGAAACTATTGTATCTAATGGTCCATACCGCTTGTTGTCTTGGAAGCATAATGGGGAAATGGATTTTATTAAGAATCCTAACTATTGGGATGCAGAATCTGTGAAAACAGAGAAGATGAACTGGCCTATTAGTGAGTCTCAAAGTACGCGTCTCACCTTAGTTGAAGGTGGCGAAGCTGATATGACTGTTGAGCCTCCAGTAGCGGATCAAAAACGCTTAGAAGAGGCTGGTCTATTACATATCGGTCCTATGCTTGGTAACTATTACTACGTATTTAATGTAAAGGCTGATCCTTTCACAAATCCAGATGTACGTAAAGCATTCTCCATGGTTATCAACCGCGCGAACATTGTTAACAACATCGTTCGCGGTGGTAAAGAAGCGGCTTATGCCTTCGTACCGTATGGCATGCTGGAAAGTAATGGCCGTGAAGACTTCCGTGAAGCTGGTAGTTATTTGGTTTACGAAGACGTAGAACAAGCTAAAGAAATTTTGAAAAAGCAGGTTACGATAAGAATCATCCATTACCTCAAATTACGATTCTGTATAATACAAGCGAGTTGCATAAATCTATTGCCGAAGCAATTCAAGATGCATGGGTAAATGCTTTTGATGCTGATGTACGCTTACAAAATCAAGAGACAAAGGTATTCTTAGCAGACCGTGAAGCTGGCAAATACCAAGTAGCTCGTGCTTCTTGGGTTGCTGACTATAGTGATCCGCAAAACTTCTTAGAAGTATTCTCTGCAGAAGATAATGATGGTCAGTACCACAGTGATGAGTACAATGAATTGATTGCACGTATTCGTATAACGCCAAATGGTGCGGCTCGAGATGCTTTGATGCATGAAGCAGAAAAGATGATTTTTGATGAATCTCTTGTAATGCCGTTGTACTTCACAACACAACCTTATGTAACGAACGGAACGATTCAAAATTATTTCTGGACTACATTAGGCCTTGTTGACTTTAAAAAAGCATACAAATAAGATACACTTAAGACGTACACTATGTGTACGTCTTTTGTTGTATTTTATGAGGATATATGAACTGGATTGAACCAAAACGTTTAGCATCGGGCATGACCATAGGTATTATGGCACCTGCCAGTGCAAGCGATGAAGATTTACATAAAATAGAAGAAATTTGTGCCTCAAAAGGCTATAAGGTATTCTGGGGTGATAGTGTACATCGTAAGGGCCTCTATGGTGGTACTCCTGAGGAGCAAGCTACAGAGTTTCAATATATGATGACTACAGCCCCTTGTGATGCGGTGCTGGCCTTGCGTGGTGGGTATGGTACGATGCGGTATTTAGAACAATTAGACTATACAGCGATTCGTAAGTATCGTAAGGCTTTTATTGGTTATAGCGATTGTACAGCACTTCATATGGCTATCAACCGATATAGTCGGCTTATTACGTATCATGGTCCTATGGGCGTAGATTTTAAGCCTGAACGAAAAGCAGATATTGATGCCTTATTTAATACCTTAGAAGGTAAATTACAAGTTATTGAACCATTACCTGAACCACCTCGAGGTGCCATTGGCACTGACCTTGGTGATGGGGTTTTACGCGGTGGTAATATGACAATGCTATCTATGCTATTGGGAACACCTTATTTTTTAGAGGATGAGTCTTGGGAGAATACCTTACTATTCATTGAAGATGTAGGGGAGGCTCCTTATAAGCTAGATCGCATGTTGCAACAATTTCGTCTCAGCGGTTTATTGAGCCGCATTAAAGGTTTAGTCATCGGTACTTTTACAAATTGTGAAGGCGACGAAGATGAAGTTGATTATGATTTGGGATATGAAGCGCTGCGGTACATGGAGGAAAATCGAAATTCTGAATTACCAGAACCTTTTGTGTGCTATGTGCCAACAGGCCATGGCTCGCCGCATCAAACCTTGCCATTAGGAGCAACGATTAGTTTTAGATATATTTCTAATACCATTATCGTTCATCCTTATACGAAATAGGTGACAAATGTTAGCTTACAGATATTAAATAACAATAAGGGGAGTTATGACATTACAAGAACGAGAGGCCCGTGCCTGTGCCATCATAGATAGTATGGCTGAGGAATTGTGCGATGTCTCTTTATATTTACACGATAATCCAGAATTGGGCTTAAACGAGCATAAAGCAGTTAATGTAATTAACCAATTCTTAAAAACACATAATTTTACATCTCAAGTGGGGCTAACTGATCTTCCAGAGTTACAAACGGCGTTACGGGGTGACTATAATGGTACTGCACAGCATAAAATAGCCTTTTTAGGTGAATATGATGCATTACCAGAACTCGGTCATGGTTGCGGACATAATCTCATTGCTATGATGAGTTTAGGGGCGGCTATTGCCTTTAGTCAAAGTGCACCGGAAGCGTGGGGAACGACCTTCTTTGGTTGTCCTGCGGAGGAAACTATTGGTGGTAAAGTATACATGGCTGAGGCTGGTTTATTTAAGGGCTATGAGGCGGCGCTCATCATTCACCCAGGCGGTGAAAATGAGGTGGGGGGCACATCATTAGCGACGCATCCTCTAGAGGTTACCTTCCATGGGCGTTCCTGTCATATCGCATCACTTACTGATTCTGGTATCAATGCCTTAGATTGTGCTGTAGATCTTTATCAAAGAGTTAAAGAGTTAAAGAAAACCTTCCCTAAAGGTGCTATTGTAGGTGCTATATTTACCGAAGCTGGTACGGCACCAAACGTAGTAACTCCTAAGGCTACGCTTCGCATGACTGTACGGGGGCGTACGGTGGATGATTTAGAAGGTATTATTTTGCCGGCTATCAAAGCGGCTGCTCAAGAGATTGCAGCAGCCTATGGCGCTCAAGTTGAAATGCATCATTATGAGCCACTTTAAGGATATGCGTCAAGATAAAAAGTTATTAGATCTCTTTAAAGATGTGATGACTGAGTTTGGTGAAACACCTCGTATATTGCCTGATGATGAAGCGGATGGTAGCACTGATGTAGGTAATGTATCCTATGAGGTGCCTACGGCACAGCCCACATTACAGATTGGATTAGGCTTAGAAGCGCATACGCCAGAGTTCACTTGTGCAGCCGGTTCTGATTATGGATTGGCACAAGCTATTAAGGGGGCTAAGATTATGGCCGTTGTAGCCTTGCGTCATGCCATGTGTAAGTGATGTTCAATTTTTGACATATAGAGGTCAAAAAGGTACAATAGATATAATATTTAAGTAAGTATGAAACAAGCCGTCTTCAACAAGACGGCTTTTATTCCGGTGGAGATAGATATGAGTGTTTTAACCGTTTCAAATGTAACCCATGGTTTTGGAGCGCGACAAATTTTAGATGATGCATCATTCCGTTTGTTAAAAGGCGAACACGTAGGCCTTATTGGGGCTAATGGTGAAGGTAAGTCTACGTTCCTAAATATCATTACAGGTAAAATACCGCCTGACGAAGGTAAAATTGAATGGTCCAACCAAGTAACAGTAGGTTATTTGGATCAACATGCAGTGCTCGAAAAGGGCATGACTATTCGCGATGTATTACAACGCGCTTTCGATGATTTGTTCGTTATGGAGCAAAATATTAACGATGCCTACAATCGCATGGGCGATGTGTCCGAAGATGAAATGAATAAGCTCCTCGAGCAAGTTGGGGAATGGCAAGAAATTCTTGAACAACGTGGGTTCTATGAAATTGATGCGGTTATTGAGCGTACAGCTTCTGGTTTAGCCTTACAGATATCGGCTTAGATCGAGATGTTACAGAGCTCAGTGGTGGTCAACGTACTAAAGTGTTACTTACTAAACTGTTACTAGAGAAACCGACAATTTTATTGTTGGACGAACCTACAAACTATCTTGATGTGGAGCATATTCAATGGTTGCAAAACTATTTGCAGAACTATGAAAATGCGTTCATCTTGATTTCTCATGATATGGAGTTCTTAAATTCCGTAGTTAATGTCATTTATCATATTGAGCAAGCAGTACTTACTCGATATACTGGTGATTATCATCAGTTCCAAGCTGCTTACGAAGTGAAAAAGGCACAAGCTGCCAAGGCTTATGAGCGTCAACAACAAGAGATTGAGCGTATGGAGGACTTTATTCAACGTAATAAAGCTCGTGTAGCGACGCGTGGTATGGCAAACTCTAGGGCAAAACGCTTAGAGAAGATGGAAATTTTGGAAAAACCAAAAGAGTATATCAAGCCTACCTTTGGCTTTAAAGAAGGACGTACTCCAAGCCGCTTCATTGTAGAGGCTTTTGGCTTACAATTAGGTTATGATGAACCGTTAACTAGACCAGTAGACTTTCAAATTGAAAGAAATAAAAAAATCGCCATTCGCGGCGTTAATGGTTTAGGTAAAACAACGTTGTTAAAAACTATTCTAGGTTTATTAAAACCTGTGAGTGGTGAGTTGGTAAAAGGTGAGTTCTTACAAGTTGGCTATTTTGCTCAAGAAGATACACCGTCTAACTCTGAAACAGCGCTAGATTATATTTGGAATGAATATCCGGCTATGACCAATGCAGAGGTGCGTGCAGCCCTTGCTCGTTGTGGCCTTACGAATGAACATATTACATCTCAAATGCGTGTATTATCTGGTGGTGAGAATGCTAAGGTTCGCCTATGCAAACTCATGCAGAATAAGTACAATGTGTTGGTTTAGACGAACCGACTAACCATTTAGACGTATATGCGAAGGAAGAGTTGAGCCGTGCATTACGTGATTTCAAAGGTACTATTGTACTAGTAAGTCACGAACCTGAATTCTATCAAGGTTGGGTTACGGATATTTGGAATATTGAGGATTGGACGACAAAAATCGTTTAGGAGGACCGATGAATCAACGTGCAAAGGACGGGATAAAGCAATTCTTAGAGGCTTTATCTGTTGATACAGAGGCACCAGAGTTAGAGAAGACACCAAGTCGTGTAACAGAATTATATAGTGAATTATTCAGCGGTGTAGGATTAGATACAAAATCTGCATGGGGAGAAACCTTTAGCACAGACTATAAAGGTCTTGTGGCAGTTACAGGGATTCCATTTATTCTATGTGTGAGCACCATTTATTACCTTTCTTTGGTACTGTAGATATTGTGTACCAACCTAAGGATGGGTGTGTTGCAGGGCTTAGCAAGTTCCAAGATATTGTTAATATTCTTAGCCGTAGACCGCAATTACAAGAACGGTTGGCATCTGAATTGGCAGATGCTATTATGAATGATTTATCCGCTCATGGCGTATTTGTACGCATTACATCGACTCAGTTGTGTATGCTCATCAAAGGTACCATGCAGCAAGATTCAAAGGTTATTACATTAGAAAGCCGAGGCGTATTGGCCGAAAAAGGCACATTAAGAGATGAAGCGTTGGCAATGTTAGGTGGAGGACAGGCAAATGTTTAAACGTAGAAATTATACATGGAATGATGGCAAAAGTTTATCTTTGTGCGATCGTACCCTTATTATGGGTATACTCAATGGTACACCTGACTCCTTCTCTGATGGCGGTCTATTTAACACACCAGAGTCAGCAGCAGCGCATGTAAAACAAATGATTGAAGATGGTGCGGACATTATTGATTTAGGCGTTGAATCTACACGCCCAGGTTCTACACCATTGACGGCAGACGAAGAAATTGAGCGTTTGTCTCTATTAATAGATCTGTATTAAATGCATCTACAGTTCCCGTATCTATCGATACATATCACGCTAAAACAGCTGAATATGCCTTCTCTAAAGGGGCGCATATTTTAAATGACGTATGGGGACTACATTATGATCCTGATATGGCGGCGGTAGCAGCTAACTTCAAGGTGCCTGTTATTATCATGCACAATAGTAATGATACAAACTATGGCGATATTATTGAGGATATGAAAGCATTCTTCTTCTGCGCTATCGATAAAGCGTTAAAAGAGGGGGTTACACCTCAACAAATCTGGCTCGATCCAGGTATTGGTTTCGGTAAAACAGAAGAACAAAATATTGAAGTTATGCAGCGATTAGGTGAGTTAACAGCTCATGAATATCCAATTTTGTTGGCACCTAGCCGTAAGCGTTTTATCGGGTCTATGTTGGGCGGTTTGCCACCAGAAGAACGCGATGAAGGCACTGTAGCCGCTTGTATTACCGGTGTATTCCAAGGCGTTGATATGGTGCGTGTTCACAACGTGAAAATGCATAAGCGTGCTTTAGCAGTTGCGGATGGCCTATTACGAGGTGAATAATGGATAAAATCGTTTTGAAAAATATGGCCTTCTATGGATACCATGGGAACTTGGAATCTGAACAAGCACAAGGTCAACGATTTTTTGTAGATGTGGAAATTACAACAGATCTTACCAAGGCTGGTCAAAGTGATCTGCTAGAGGACTCTATCAATTATGTAGAGGTATATGAAATTGTAGAATCTGTTATGACTGGTGAGAAACGTAATCTATTGGAGCGCTTGGGGGCGCTTATTGCGGATTCCTTGTATCAACATTACCAAGGTATCGTAGGTTTATCTGTAACAGTTCGAAAGCCATCTGTACCGATTGCAGGAATTTTAGATTATGTTGAGGTTGTAACTACAAGGGGACAAGTTTGATGTATACCTATTACATCAGTGTAGGCTCCAATATGGGGGACAAGAAAGGCTACATTCATTCTGCCTTTCAGTCATTGCAGCAACATGAAGCTGTTTCTAAGGTGATTAGTTCTACGCTTATTGAAACTGAGCCGTGGGGATATACGTCGCAAGATACATTTGCTAATGGCATGTGGTATTGTGAATGTACATTAGACCCTCATCAAATGCTTGGACTAATTCAATCTCTTGAAAAAGAGGCAGGCCGTGAACGTTTAATTCATTGGGGACCTCGCACGTTAGATTTAGATATTATTTTAGCTTACGACTCACAAGGTGCTATGCTTTCTTTAAATGATGCAACACTCGTTGTGCCGCATCCACATTTTTGGGATCGCTCCTTTGTATTAGAACCACTATATGAGTTGTTGCCAACTTTCACCTATAAAGATATGACAATTGATGAGCGATTAGCTCAATTAAGTGAATAAAAGAGCGTTGTATGTGTTAAGATTAGTGAACTAGTAAATACTAAGATTAATGAACTAGTTAATACGATACATATTGTACATGAGTTTACGTTTATGATTGGGGATTCATAGGGAGTGTAAATGAATATAAAACGTATCGGTTTATGTGTACTGGCTTTGATTGTAGTGGGGATATCCTATTGGCTTGCGGTAGGAGTCAACTACGATACTAAAACAGTGCGTATAGATCCGGAAGCGCATACATTAGTCAACTCTAGTGATGCCATTATTTCAAAACGAATATTAGCGATGAAATCCATTGATTCACAAGTGTATTTCTTAGGTTACGAAGGTTTTGGGATTTATAACCTAGCTGATAATACGCTTCGTCTTATGCCCATAACCTTTAGAGGTCAGCATATAGAACCACCTAAGACTGATGATTACCAACGGGGGTTACGAGATATTAGGTCGGTGAAAACTTTATCTGATTTTACGACTCAAGAGCAAACCGAATTAAAAGGTTTGTTAGAGTCTACTGATCGAGGGGCTCATTATTATGGTGACTTTTACCATTCTGGTTATGAATCATCTCTTATCGATATGAAGGACCAGTATTTTATTACGAATACGGTACGTGCCTTAAAAGGTATAAACCATACATTATATGTATATGATGCGTCAGGCTTTATTATTATTGATTTAGATAATCGTCGCTTGCAGGGGTTCTTTAATAATCGCCTTGGCGGGGAAGGGCCTAAAGGTGTACCGGATAGCTTACGTGGCCATTATGGCGGGGACTTCACTATGATATATGCACTATCTAAACTAGATCCTAAGGATTTAGAAATTTTATGGACTATGCGTAAACAATATTTAGAAAAATCACCACAAGTGATGGAGGATAAAGACTTATTCCCTCTTAACCTTGAAGATATGGCTTTATAAGTGCGATTTTGTTGTGGTCAGTTTCTTTACTAGATACAACTAAAGATAGAGAGACTGTTATATGAAATGTACCCCAAAAATTTGGACATAATTTTTGGGGTGCATTTCATATAACAGTCTTTTTTCAGTGTTTTTAATAGATTTTTCTAAAAATGGGTATATAATAATTATGTATTCTTTAAATCATATGATTTTTCTATAATTTGAATAGAAACATATGGAATTTTGATATGAAAGTATTTAAATATTGAGTATTTGATTTCGATATATTAGTGTTGGTTAAGGTTTTATCATTTACTCGCTAATAATTGGAGGCTCTTATGAAATTGCGTAAAGTAGGTATTATTGGTACTGGTCACGTAGGTTCTCATGTAGCTTTTTCTCTTGCGTTGCAAGGTGAAGTTGATGAGCTATATATGATGGATATTGATGAGAAAGGCGAAAGCCCAAGCTATGGATGTTAATGATGCGGTTAGCTATATTCCTCATAAAGTAATAGCTACTGCAGGTCCTATTGAGGGCTGTGGAGATTGTGATATTCTCGTGTTTAGTGCAGGACCTTTGCCAAATTTGTATCAAGATCGTTTAGAAAGTCTTGGTGAAACGGTAGAGGTATTAAAGGACGTTATTCCTCGTATTAAACAATCTGGGTTTGATGGGTTTATTATTTCTATCTCAAATCCTGCAGATGTGGTGGCTACTTACTTATGTAAACATTTAAATTGGAATCCTAAGCGCATTATCTCTACTGGTACAGCATTAGATTCAGCTCGATTCCAAAAAGAATTAGCTCACATTTTCAACATTAGTAATCGCTCTATTACGGCTTATTGCTTAGGTGAGCATGGTAGTAGTGCTATGGTGCCGTGGTCTCACGTATGTGTTCAAGGTAAGCCCTTAGAGCAGTTACAACAGGAATTACCTCATAGATTCCCTACACTTGACCATCAACAAGTATTAGATGATGTAAAGATTGGTGGTTACCATGTATTAGCCGGTAAAGGCTCTACCGAATTTGGCATTGCTAGCGCTACTACTGAACTAATTCGGGCTGTATTCCACGATGAAAAGAAGGTACTGCCTTGTTCTTGTTACTTGGATGGTCAATACGGAGAAAGCGGAATTTTTGCGTCCACTCCTGCTGTTATTGGTAAAGATGGTATTGAAGATATTTTAGAACTACAACTTACTGTTGAAGAGTTAACTTTATTTAAAGCTTCCTGTGCTATTATTCGTGAACATGCTACTAAGGCAGAAACTATGTAAATATAGCTTATCGTTAGATGTATACATAACTGTGCCTTTGTATACATATATACAATTGCACTCTGTTTTTCTAGAGAAATATCTGTAATATTATTTAGTCCCAAGCTATGTTATGTGGTATAATTTAGAAATGACAATATACAGATGATGAATATTTTTGGGGGACATTATGACTCAGGACACTATGGAAGTACAACGTCCAAAAAGGCCGCGCAAACGGGTTCGCCCTAATCGCAAAGCGCAGGATCAGCGTATTATCCTCATGTGGATCAAGCGAATTGGCATAGGGATTATGGTGCTGCTATTGTTAGGGCAGGCCTATCGCTTGGTGGCTGTATATCAAGAAAAACAACATATAGAGCAACAATTGCAAGAATTAAAACAGCGAAATGAAGAATTAGAGCAGGAAAAGGCTAAGTTACAAGATCCGAAGACCATTGAAGGGGTGGCTCGTGAGGAATTAGGCTTAGTTAAGCCTGGTGAAGTACCATATGTAAAATAGGTAAGAATTTAATTTTTGATTCGCTTTATTGTGTAGTTTGAGGTTTCCGCATTAATTAGGAGGTTGCATGGCAATCGAAGTTGGTAACATTGTAGATGGTACCGTATCTGGTATTACAAAATTCGGCGTATTTGTTGATTTAGGAGAGAAACAAACAGGGCTAGTTCATATTTCTGAAGTAGCTCATGGGTATGTCGAAGATATTAATACCGTATTAAAGGTTGAAGATGCTGTAAAGGTAAAGGTTTTATCCATTGATGGCAATAAAATTGGTCTTTCTATTCGTCAAACACAACCTAAAGAAGTGGTAAGTGAAGAAAGACGTCCTCGTCGAGTTCAATCTAAACAAAGTGCAGAGGCTTTCGAAGCGAAGATGAAATCATTTTTGCGCGATAGCAATGAACGCCTGCACGATCTAAACGCAATACAGAAGGTAAACGCGGAGGCCGAGGCGGTCGTCGAGATTAATAGTGAGAGATGGCTTTCTGCCATCTCTTTACTTATGTATAAAATAGTAAGGGGGCAGTAGTATTAGGTGGATACTACTGTATGCAAGGAGCGATTATGAAGTTAGCAATTATCGATATTGGATCAAATTCAGTACGCTTATTATTAGCTACTTATGAAAATAAAATTTGGCATTACGAGCCAAAACAGTTGTGGACCACTCGTCTAGGAGAGCGAAATACAGATGGTACATTACGTGCTGAATCGATGGAAGCATCATATCAAGCTTTCAGGGATATTAAGAAATTAGCCGACCAATACGGAGCGGAATACTGCTTTGGTTTTGCAACGAGCGCTGTTCGTGAAGCAGCTAATGGCCTTGAATTTATGGAGCACATTAGCGAATATTGTCCGATGGAATGGCGTATTCTCTCGGGCGATGAAGAGGCTATTTATGGCTTTAATGGCGCCTTAGGGGAACAGTTGAATGATGGCCGTCACTATACAACTATCGATATCGGTGGCGGTAGTACAGAGCTAGCATTAGGTAATAAGGACGGCGTTTATTGGAGCCGCTCTTATCCTATAGGGGCTGTACGGCTTCAATCTATGTCTGACGAAGGTCCTCAACGTGTGTGGGAAGAAACTCAATTCTTGTGGGATCCGATGATGATTGAAGGAGAATTTGGTGAATTCATTGGTATCGGCGGTACGTTAACGACCTTGGCGGCTATCGATTTAAAGTTAGAAGCTTATGATGGCACTAAGGTGCAAGGACATAAATTGAGCCGTGAGACTGTGGAAGGCATCATTATGAGATTGCGTTACATGAGCCGTGAAGAGCGATTGCAAGTCAAAGGCTTACCTGCAGGTCGTGCCGATATCATCGTAGCCGGTGCGGAGATTTTAACGTCCTTTATGGACGCTTATGAGGTGCCTCATGTATTTGTGAGTGATCAAGATGGTATGGAGGCGATGGCCCGTGAATGTGAAAGCACTCATTCGAAGAGTTAATCACACTTTAAAATTACATAAGCTATTTCCTGGACATAGCCGTATATTGGTAGCTTGTTCTGGTGGTCCAGATTCGATGGCTTATTACATTTATTACAAGACATTGCTGCGCATCGCCATACAAAATATAAGCTTGGTATTGCTATCGTAGACCACTCTATTCGCCCTGAAAGTAAAGATGAGGTTCTATGGCTTCGAAATCAGGTAGATGCATTAGGAGTGTCGTTTTATACAACTGCCTTTGATGTGCCTACCTTGAGTAAAGACCTAAAGCTATCTGAGGAGACCGTTGGTAGACGAGTTCGCTATCAATGGCTAAATGAAATAGCTCAGTCTGAGGGATATGATTATATTGCAGTAGCTCATCATAAGGACGATCAAGCTGAGTCGATTCTAGCGCATCTCATTAGAGGTACTGGATTAAACGGGCTAACAGGTATGGCTGTTGTCAGCCATGACTACGACATTCCTGTGATTAGACCCTTATTAGATGTTACAAAAGCGGAATTATTAGCTTATTTAGCCGATAGAAAGCTCACGTATTGTATTGATTCTACAAATGATGATATTCGATATCAGCGAAATAGAATTCGTCATCGCATTATACCGGAGTTAGAATCGATTAACCCTAATGTAGTAGATGCTATCGCTAGATTAGGAGGTTCTGTAAGTGAAGATTTAGCAGTAATTTCTAATTTGACGGTACAAGCTTTTGATCGATTAGTAACTATTGATAAAAATGAAATGCGTTTATCTCGTAAGGCCTTACGAAAGGAACCCGTAGCCATACAACGTCGTTTGTGGCAGCGTTTGGTGAGTTCTATTGACTCTGATATAACGCTTACTACAGCTCATCAAGAGCAATTACTAGATATTGTTAACACAGGAGAAGCGAAAACTTTCACTATAAAAAGTATAAAAATAACCGCTCAATGTGATACAATAAAGGTATATTGCAAACATTAATATGAATCGTGGAGGTCATATAGATGCATCAAGATGCAAAAGATATTTTATATACAGAGGAACAATTAAAAGCACGTGTAGCGGAACTGGGTAAAGAGATTAGTAAAGATTACCAAAATGAATCCGTTGTGCTCGTAGGGGTATTAAAGGGTGCTATCGTATTCTTTACAGATTTAGCACGCGCTATTGATGACAGCGTAGATGTAAGTTTTGATTTCATCTCTTGTTCTAGTTATGGCAGTGGTACAACTAGTACAGGGGTAGTTCGAATTTTAAAAGATTTGGATCGCTCTGTAGAGGGTAAACATGTACTCGTTGTAGAGGATATCGTTGATACTGGTACAACATTACATTACTTGCTAGAAAATTTACATGCTCGTGGCGCTAAAAGCGTACGTCTTGCAGCGTTATTAAATAAACCTGACCGCCGTAAAATGGACGTAGAAGTAGACTATGTAGGCTTTATCATTCCTGACTACTTTGTTATCGGTTATGGTTTAGACTACGCAGAAATATCGTCACTTACCATATATCGGTATTTTAAAGGAAGAAATGTATCAAAATTAAAAATATGATATAATATATGAGTGCATCTCTCAATGAGATGTACTCAATTCGTTTATACAACTAAATTACTATTGAAAGGGGTAATATTTTGGGTCGATTTACTAAAAATATCGTCCTTTATTTACTTATCATTGCCGCTTTCGTTATCGCCATTGACGCTTTCTCTGGTCAAAGTGCGAATAAATCTGAACTTAGTTACACAGGATTTATTCAACAAGTACAACAGAAAAAGGTTGAGTCCGTAACGATTACCAATGATCACGGTATTAAAGGTAAACTAAAAAATGGAACAGAGTTCAATTCTTATGCGCCTAGTGATGAAACATTAATTAAAACATTACAAGATAATGGCGTAGAAATCACAGCAGCTCCACCTGAGCAACCAGCTTGGTGGATGAGCCTGTTAGGTTCTGCTATTCCTATTATCATCTTGGTCGTATTGTTCTTCTTTATCATGCAACAAACACAAGGTGGCGGTGGCCGAGTGATGAACTTCGGTAAAAGCCGTGCTAAATTGATGGGTGAAGGTAATGTAAAGGTTAGCTTCAAAGATGTAGCAGGTGCTGAAGAAGCTAAACAAGAATTGGAAGAAGTAGTAGAATTCTTGAAAGATCCAGGTAAATTTACAACTATCGGTGCTAAAATTCCGAAAGGTGTATTGCTCGCTGGACCTCCAGGTACAGGTAAAACATTGCTTGCTAAAGCCGTAGCTGGTGAAGCAGGGGTACCATTCTTTACGATTTCTGGTTCTGACTTTGTAGAAATGTTCGTAGGTGTTGGTGCATCTCGTGTGCGTGATCTTTTCACACAAGCGAAAAAGAATGCTCCATGTATCATCTTCATCGATGAAATTGATGCGGTTGGTCGCCAACGTGGTGCAGGTCTTGGTGGTGGTCACGATGAACGTGAACAAACATTGAACCAATTGCTCGTTGAAATGGATGGCTTTGGTGCCAATGAAGGTATTATTACTATTGCTGCTACAAACCGTCCAGATATTCTTGATCCAGCGCTGTTGCGTCCAGGTCGTTTTGACCGTCAAGTTATCGTAGGTCGTCCAGACTTACGCGGTCGTGAAGCCATCTTGAAAGTACATGCTCGTAATAAGCCATTGGCTGACGATGTGGACTTAAAAACAATTGCGAAGAAAACTCCAGGCTTTACTGGTGCTGACTTGAACAACTTGTTAAACGAAGCGGCTTTATTGGCTGCTCGCCTTAACAAAAAAGTTATTACTATGGCTGAAGTTGAAGAAGCAAGTGAAAAGGTTAGCATGGGTCCTGAACGCCGCAGTCATATTGTGAGCGAGAAAGACCGTAAGTTAACAGCGTACCATGAATCTGGTCATGCTATTGTGGCACATTTATTGCCTCATGCAGATCCTGTTCATAAGGTAACAATCATTCCTCGTGGTGCAGCAGGTGGTTACACTATGATGCTTCCTACAGAGGAACAAAATTACAAAACAAAATCTCAATTATTAGCGGATATTCGCGTAGCTCTTGGTGGTCGAATTGCAGAGGCCTTAATCCTAGATGAAATTAGTACAGGTGCTTCTGGTGACCTTCAAAGCGTAACGAATACAGCTCGTGCGATGGTAACGCGTTGGGGTATGAGCGATGAGCTTGGTCCTATCGTATTTGGTGAACAACAAGAACAAGTATTCTTGGGTAAAAACCTTGGACACGAGCGCAACTATAGTGAAGAGATTGCAGCAAAAATCGACTCTGAAATTCATCGTATTGTAGAAGAAGCGTACAAAGATGTAACAAAACTTCTCAGTGAAAATGAAAAATTCTTACATGACATGGCAAATGCTTTGTTAGAAGAAGAAACAATCGATTCTAAAGCTGTAGACAATCTTTATAAATATGGTACAACGAAAGCCCCTGAAGTTGAGGAGCCTAAAGAAGCTCTAGAAGCGGCAGGTATTGTAGTACCAGAGGTGGTTGAAGCTAAAGAGAACACTGCTACAGTGGATGCTCCTAGTGAAACATCTTCTAATGAAATCAAATAATGAGATATCTAAATAAAAGAGCTGGCCTCGTTGAGGGCCAGCTCTTTTTATATATGTTCTTTTGATTATAATTACCTATTACTAGCTATAGTACTTAGTATTCTATCTATATTGTGAAGCTCGTAATGTAGTTGGTGAGGATTAGCTATTGGCCATCGTTAATATGACGTGTTGCCAAGTGCTGTTGAATTCTACGCTCTTTTCGGGCTTTCAAATATTTTTGAGCCAGTACATTTGGAATTGCTACACCAACCGCAATACTTACAATAGTGAGGATGCCTGTTACACCGTTTTGAACCATATGAAGTAAACCAGATTCTGATAGTGCATCGATATGAAGTATATCAAAGAGGAATCTGTAATATAAAATACCAGGCATTAAGGCTATGGCAGATGGGACGATGATGATTGTGCTAGATGTTTTAAGCCACGTAGAAACTTTTACATAAATTACGCTCATTACAGCGGCGCCTACAAAGGTAGCACCTGGAATGGAAAAGCCAAATTCAACAGCTAATAAATTGCGGATAAATACGCATAATACACCGCCAATGCCAATGGATACTAGTAATCGGACAGGAGCGTTAAAGAGTACCGCAAAGGAAGCAGCAGCTGTAAAAGACCCTATAATTTGCTCAATGGATAATACATGAGGCTTAATATCTACAAAGCTAAAGGCCGGCATAGGGCTAAAGTATAGAGCCATTGCCATGCCTAAGGTCATGCTACCAACGATAAGGATCGTTCTAATAGCTCTTGTAATTCCCGATAAAATATGGTTATTGATGGTATCGATAACGGAGTTTATAAGCGGTACACCAGGTATCATAAATAAGGTACAACAAACAAGAACGTAAACTAACGAATCTTGTTCAATATGTGAATAGAAACCATAGGCAGAAACCATGGCGGCAAAGCCGCCAATTGCAATGCCTACATATTCATTGCAACCAAAGCGTACCGATAAGGTACGACCAAAATAACCGATTAGAGAACAAATAACAGTTACAATAAAAGCTATCATATCGCCACTATACAAAAAGGCAAGGCCTGCTGATCCGAGGGCACAAGCAATACCCTTTATCCAATCAGGATATACTGGAATAGTGGAATCTAATTTTGAAATTAACTGTTCATAAGTTGTAAGTGAATAATGTCGTTCAAAGGCTCGCCAAGTTAGTTTAGATACTGCATTAATCATGGCCATATTGGGTACATGGACAGGTGTTTTTCTAAATACGGTAATAGATCGTTCTTTATGCAGTAAATTGACCATAATCGTAGTATAGGAAATATGTATATTTAAATAATCATGAGGAATACCCATAAATGTGGCGGCTTTAAGCATTTCTTCAATGATTCGATTTGTATCGGCACCACATTCCATGAGTAGTTTGCCTATGTTTAATAGGACATCGAGCTTTCTATGAATATGAATAAACGGGTTCTCAAGAACTTCATTTTTTTCTTCTAATGTAAATTGTTTCATATATCTCCCCAGATAATGATAGATTATACTATTGTTATCTTTTACATACGGTATAACTTAATACTATATGTATTATATCATTAATTACTATAAATAATCCTTGCTTTTTATAGGGGACACTTGTACAATCGAATTGTAAACCTAGGTTGACAAAGAAAGGGGCTCTAAACTATGCGTGATGAAGTGCTAGAATTCTTGAGACAAAACCAAGGTAGTTTCGTATCGGGACAAGATATGTCCGAAGCATGCCATGTTTCGCGCACAGCTATTTGGAAACATATCAAGGCGTTACGTCAAAAAGGCTACAAAATAGAATCTTATACCAAGAGGGGGTATCGATTATTGGAGGAACCTGATTTGTTAAGTCCATTGGCCATGAAGCAAATCTTAAAGACCGATGTGTTTGGCAAACGATATGTTTATATGGATGTTACAGAGTCTACAAACCTAGAGGCTCGTCGATTAGCTCAACAAGGTGCTGAAGAAGGTACTGTTGTCGTTACAGAAGAGCAAGCAGCTGGTCGTGGTCGCTTATCTCGTGGCTGGTATTCTCCATTTGGTAAAGGTCTATGGTTTAGTCTTATCTTGCGCCCTGATTTTGCGCCTGTAGAAGCACCAAAGTGTACGTTGATGGCCGCAGTGGCATTAACAAAGGCATTCCATAAAATGGGGCTCACTGATGCGGGTATTAAGTGGCCTAATGATATTTTAGTGAATGGCCGTAAATTGGTAGGTATCTTAACAGAAATGTCCGGCTCTATGGAGGAAATCTCTCATATTGTGATGGGCATTGGTGTCAATGTTAAAACAAAACAAGAAGAACTACCAGAAGAATTAAAATTAATTGCTACATCCCTCGCGATGGAAGGGATCGATATTGAGCGGACGGAAGCATTTAGAATTATATTAGAAGCCTTAGAGCATCAATATTATGATGTGCTTGATAGCGGCTTTGAGGAAACTCTCAATGAATGGCGTCAATTATCGGTGACTCTTGGTGAAGAAATCGAGGTTCGCGCTCCTGGTAATACCTATGAAGGGGTAGCTACAGATATTGATGAAGATGGTAATTTATTAGTAAGAATCCCGGATGGGACTGTTAAACGTGTTATGGCAGGGGACGTATCAATTCGTCCGCGTAAATAGGAGGCATTCATGTTATTAGTAATTGATGTGGGGAACACCAACATTGTTCTAGGTGTATACGACAAGGCAGAGCTTGTAGGTCACTGGCGTATTTCCACGGATCGGGTTCGTACCACTGATGAATATGGCATGTTGATGATGAACTTGTTCTTCCACGATCGCAAGGTTAATGTGAAAGATATTAAAGATATTATCATTTCTTCTGTTGTACCTCCAATGATGCCTACCTTAGAACGTGTATGTTTACGTTATTTCAATGTGAATCCTCTTATCGTAGGTCCTGGTACTAAAACAGGTGTTGCTATTAAGTATGATAATCCGCGTGAAGTCGGTGCGGACCGCATCGTAAATGCTGTAGCGGCTCATGAAAAATACAAGGGTGACTTGATTATTATCGACTTTGGTACAGCAACTACTTATTGTGCAGTACAAGGTAATGGCGATTATATGGGCGGTGTTATTACGCCAGGTGTAACAATTTCTGCGGAGGCTCTATTCCAACGGGCTGCTAAATTGCCACGTATTGAAGTAAGAGATCCAGGGCAAGTCATTTGCCGGAACACCGTATCTTCTATGCAATCCGGTATGTTCTATGGCTACGTAGGTCAAGTAGAGGGTCTCGTAACGCGCATGAAAGCAGAAATGGGCGACCACGTAACTGTAGTGGCTACAGGTGGTTTGGCACAGCTTATCAGCAGTGCTACAGACTGCATTGACCATGTAGAGCCTATGCTTACACTAGAAGGTTTACGCCTTATTTACGAAAGAAATAAATAATGCTACTATAATATAGTTACGTATATGTAACGAAGTAGTGTACATTCGGGTACAGCTTATGCTGTACCCTTTTTGTTAGGGGATATAGAATTATATGAATCATAAACAGTGGCAAATAGGGTCCGTCAAAATTGATGGTCAAGCCATATTAGCGCCTATGGCAGGGGTAAGCGATATTGCCTATCGCTTACTTGCTAAAGAGCATGGCGCCGCCTTGGTTTGCACCGAAATGGTCAGCGCCATGGGCATTAAATATAAAAATGAGCGCACTCATGAATTGTTGCGTATTGAAGAGGCAGAACGCCCTGTATCTATGCAAATCTTTGGTTCCAATCCAGAAGCAATTGCGTTAGGCGCAAAGGTAGTAGCTGATGCAGGTGCCGATATTGTAGATATTAATATGGGCTGTCCTGTGAAAAAGGTAGTAACCTCTGGTGATGGTTCTGCGCTTATGAAAAATCCAGATTTAGCAGCTCGTGTAGCAGAGGCTGCGGTTAAGGCCGTCGATGTGCCTGTAACCGTAAAAATGCGAATCGGTTGGGATAGTGATTCCATCAATGTTGTGGACTTTGCTAAGCGTATCGAATCTACAGGTGTGGCGGCTATTGCAGTACATGGCCGTACTAAGAAGCAAATGTACAGTGGGCATGCTGATTGGTCTTATATTAAGGCTGTAAAAGAGGCTGTGTCTGTACCGGTTATTGGTAATGGCGATATAGTAGAGCCTGAAGATGCAAAGCGTATGCTTGATGAAACGGGTTGTGATGCGGTAATGGTAGGCCGTGGTGCTCAGGGGAATCCTTGGATCTTTGGTCGTATTCACCATTATTTGGCGACTGGTGAAATATTACCGGCGCCTACAGATATTGAACGTCTCGATATGCTATTAAAACATTTTGATTTGTTATGCCAATATAAGGGTGAAAGTATGGCCGTTAAGGAAATACGAACTCATGCAGGGTGGTATATGAAGGGACTTCCTGAATCTGCCTATTGGCGCAATCGTGTGAATACAATTCATACTGTAACAAGCTTTCACGATGAGCTAGAATCATACCGTAAAATACTGGTTGCAATGTAGTCAGATTGACAAATGAATAGTATTTTTATATAATGGTTGAGATAATTTAGAAACAAAAGACAAGGTGTCATCTTACTATGGCACTTTTTCTTATTATTTATATGTAGAAAGAGTGGGGTACCCATGGCAGACGTAAAAGAAACATTACTTACCGCCGACGGTTTAAAGAAATTAGAAGAAGAATTAGCGTACTATAAATCTGTACGTCGTATTGAAGTATCTGAACGTATTAAGACAGCTATTGAATATGGCGATATCAGTGAAAACTCTGAATATGATGATGCAAAAAATGAACAAGCTTTCATCGAAGGTCATATTGTAGAGTTAGAAAATAAAATTAACACGGCGAAAATCATTGACGAGTCCGTAAAGGGCGATGTTGTATCTGTAGGTAGTAAAGTTATTGTACTTGATACGATGTACAATGATGAATTGGAATATGTTATCGTTGGTTCCTCTGAAGCGGATCCATTCAACAATCGTATCTCTAACGAATCTCCTGTAGGTAAAGCTATTTTGGGCAAACGTAAAGGTGATGAAGTAGAGGTTTCCACACCAGATGGTCCTGTTACATTCAAAGTGTTAGCAATCCAATAATTTACATTTACTGACGAAGAGGCGATAACATGAGTGAAGAAATTAAAAATGTACAAGAAGAGCTGAATGAGCAAATGCAAATTCGCCGCGACAAATTGGCTGAATACGAAGCAGATGGCATCTATCCATTTGGTCAACGTTTTATTGTAAAAGATAATGCAAAAACGAAATTAAAGATGACTTCTTCTTGAAATATGATGGTCAACCTGTAGTTATTGCAGGGCGCTTGATGACAATCCGTTACCATGGTAAAACAGCATTTGCCAATGTTCGTGATAAATCTGGGGATATTCAAGTATATTTCCGTAAAGATGTATTGGGCGAAGAGGCTTATAAATACGTAAAAATGCTTGATATCGGTGATATCATCGGTGTAGAAGGTCATGTATTTAAAACTCATACAGGTGAAGTTACAATTAAAGTTAACAAATTAACTTTGTTATCTAAATCTTTACGTCCATTGCCAGAAAAATGGCATGGTTTAAAGGATACAGAACTTCGTTACCGTCAACGTTATGTTGATTTGATTGTAAATCCTGAAGTGCGTGATACATTTGTAAAACGCTCTCAAATCGTTGCTAAAATTCGCGAATACATGATGCGTGATGGTTTCATGGAAGTGGAAACACCAATGATGCATGCTATCCCTGGTGGTGCGGCAGCTCGTCCATTCATTACACATCACAATGCGCTCGATATTGATATCTACATGCGTATTGCTCCTGAATTGTACCTCAAACGCTTGATCGTTGGTGGTATGGACCGCGTGTTCGAAATGAACCGCTGTTTCCGTAACGAAGGTATCGACAACCGTCATAATCCAGAATTCACTACTATTGAATCCTACCAAGCGTATGGCGATGTAGAGGATGCAATTCGTTTAACAGAAAATCTTGTGTCCTACTGTGCTCAAGAGGTTCTAGGTACACAAGAAATCACATACCAAGGTACTGAAATTAATTTGACTCCACCTTGGAACCGTATCACAATGGCAGAAGGTGTAAAAAAATACACTGGTGAAGACTTTGATGCAGTAACTACTGTTGAAGAAGCTCGAGCTATTGCAGATCGTTTGAATGTAGAATACACAGATAACGATGGTATTGGTAAAATCTTAAATGCTTGCTTCGAAGATTATGTAGAAGAAAACTTGATTCAACCAACTATCGTATATGGTCATCCAAAAGAAATTTCTCCACTTGCAAAAGCAAGTCGTGAAAACCCATTGGCTACAGAACGTTTTGAAGCGTTCATTTATGGTCGTGAATTGGCAAACGGCTTCTCCGAGTTAAATGACCCAATTGATCAAAAACAACGTTTCTTGGATCAATTAAAAGAACGTGAAGCTGGCGACGATGAAGCTCACCGTATGGATGAGGACTTTGTTACAGCTCTTGAGTATGGTTTACCTCCAACAGCAGGTTTAGGTGTTGGTATCGACCGTCTTGTTATGTTCTTAACAGACTCTGCATCTATCCGTGATGTATTGTTATTCCCATTGATGAAACCAGAAGTGCATAAGCACGTTGAAGCTGAAGAAGAAGCAGCTGAATAATCTAACATATAAAGGCTCCCTATTCTTTGAGTAGGGAGCTTTTTTACATGACCATAATGTACTACGTTAAATACTATAAGCATATAAAGTATTGACATTAAGAGAGGAGGCTATGGTGAAACATTTAAAAATTGCTTTTACCGATAGTGTAAAACCTTGGATTAGTTCTATCGAGGACCGTACATGCATACCTATTAATGAAACGGATTTTACCAACATAGGTGCCGTTGTGGTGAGCGCCTCTGAAATGGATGTACTCGATAATGAGCAAATCCGTTCGTTTGGTATACCCGTTATTGTAATGGTAGTAGATCCATCCCATACTATATCTTTTGATATGGAGCAAATTGGGGCGGTAATAGATGTTACATCTACTAGTATAAATGACTATAAAGGGACGATAGAGCAGATTGTAGCAAGCTATGAAGTTTTGATTTTGCCCCCTTTCTTTAAGGCTTTATCTGATTATGTAGGAGATAACAATGCTCAATTTGACTGTCCAGGACATCAAGGGGGACAGTTTTTTGCTAAGCATCCTACGGGACGTGCCTTTTTTGATTTCTTTGGAGATCATATTTTCCGTGCAGACCTTTGTAATGCTGATGTAAAGCTTGGTGATCTTTTAATCCACGAAGGTCACGCTCATGATGCGCAGGCTCATGCAGCTGCAGTGTATAATGCGGATAAAACATATTTTGTATTAAACGGCACATCTTCTGCCAACAAAGTAGTACTCAATGCTCTTTTAACACCAGGAGATATTATTTTATATGATCGCAATAATCATAAATCTATTTGCCATGGCGGTCTCGTTATGTCCGGTGCAACACCAATATATTTAGAGACCGCACGGAATCCTTTTGGTTCCATTGGCGGTATTTTAGAACGTTGTTTTGATGAAAGCTATATTCGGAATTTAATCGGTGAGAAGGATCCTAATAAAGCTAAAGCAGACCGTCCAATTCGGCTAGCCGTTATTCAATTAGGTACCTATGATGGTACGATCTATAATGCGCGCCAAGTAGTTGATAAGATAGGTCACTTGTGCGACTATATTTTCTTTGACTCTGCCTGGGTTGGGTATGAACAGTTTATTCCTATGATGAAAGATTGTAGTCCTTTATTATTAGAGCTAGGCCCTAATGATCCTGGAATTTTAGTGACTCAATCTGTGCATAAGCAACAAGCTGGCTTCTCTCAAACTTCTCAAATCCATAAGAAAGATAAACATATAAAAGGACAAGACCGTTATGTAGATCATAAGCGATTTAATAACTCCTTTATGATGCATGCTTCCACATCTCCTTTTTATCCACTCTTTGCATCTCTTGATGTAAATGCCAAAATACATGAAGGTGAATTGGGAAAACAGTTGTGGCGTGAATGTATTGAAGTAGGAATTGATGCCCGTAAGTCAGTATTAAGCCACTGTAAATATCTGAGACCTTTGGTACCACCTGTAGTACATGGTAAGAAGTGGGAAGAAGGCAATACACAAGAGATGGCTAATGATGTGAGCTATTTTGCCTTTGAACCTAATGCAAAGTGGCATTCCTTTAAAGGCTATGGTGAAGGGCAGTACTTTATCGATCCTTGTAAATTCCAGTTGATTACGCCTGGTATTAATGTTGAAACAGGGGCGTATGAAGACTTTGGTATTCATGCCAATATATTGGCCAATTACTTACGGGAAAATAGAATTATTCCAGAAAAGTGTGATCTCAATACGATTCTATTCCTTATGACTCCTGCAGAATCTAAAGAGAAAATGGATGCATTAGTCGATCAGCTTGTGCGTTTTGAAGAGCTTATAGACCGAAATGCACCTATGGAAGAGGTGTTACCGTCGATTTACTATAGCCATATAGATAAATATAAAGGTTATCATATTCGCCAACTGTGTCAAGAAATGCATGATTTTTATAAAGCTAGAAACGTGAGTACTCTACAACAACGCTTATTCTACAAGGAATACTTCCCAGAATATGTAATGAATCCACAAGAGGCAAACTTTGAGTTCCAACGCAATAAAGGAGAGCTTGTATCTTTAGATGAGGCGGAAGGGCGCATTGCACTTGAAGGGGCTTTGCCGTACCCACCAGGCGTATTATGCGTACAGCCTGGAGAACGATGGTCTCGGACTGCTTGTGATTACTTCCTTGCTTTAGAAGAAGGAATTAACCAATTACCTGGATTTGCTCCAGAAATACAAGGTGTATACCTCATTGAACAACCCGATGGCTCTAAAAAAGCATACGGTTATGTCTTGAAAAAAGAATATGAAATGTAAATCATAAATAGTTATTGACAGTGCATAAAAATAACTTTATACTAGGTGCATAGATTGTATTATTGGCATAACAGATATGAGAAAAAAATTCATAAAATGAAAAATTTTTTTATTTAGCCTTATCAATAGTAAATAGCAGATAAGGATTAACTGTATAGACATATTGCTAATCTTGTATAACCTTGACGGGATGGGTCAAGGCTCTCTAGCGTAAACCGAGATTTACGACTACAAGAGCATCTTTATGATGCTCTTGTAGTCGTTTTTTATTTATCTATTTTTATTTTTTTTTCTAAAAAGTTTGGAGGAATGTGAGATGAGTTCAATGGAGTACGAAAGAACTAATGAAGCAAATGGTTTTCTTGATCGCTTTTTCAAGTTAACCCAACATGGTACATCAGTGAAAACTGAATTTTTTGCAGGTATTACGATGTTTATTGCGTCAGTATATATTCTGGCAGTAATACCAAACTTATTATCTGTATCAGGCATGCCGCATGCTAGTGCAGTGGCAGCGGTTGTGTTAACAACAGCTTTTGCGACCATGCTTATCGGTTTAGTGGCTAATGTTCCTGTTATCGTAGCACCAGGCCTTGGTCTCAGTGCGTTCTTCTCGTACACTATTTGTGGTGCCATGGGACTTAGTTGGCAAACTGCATTAGGTGCCGTTTTTATTTCCGGTACAGTATTTGTTATTTTAACGGTTACTAAAGTTCTTAACAAAATTGTAGATGGTATTCCACAAGTACTGAAAACATCGATAGGTGTGGGTATTGGTTTGTTCGTTGCTTTCATCGGCTTTAAAAACGCTCATATTATCGTACCTAATAATGCAACCTTTGTAACCCTAGGTAATATGCAAGATCCAGCGGTATTATTGACTTTACTAGGCTTATTTATTACTAGTATTTTGCTGGCAAAACAAGTTAAAGGCGGCTTGCTAATCGGCATGGCGTTCACTACAATTGTAGCAATGGCTTTAGGTTTAACTAAGATGCCTGCTACAAGTGCAGATATCTTTAACTTGGTGCCACCAGTTCCCGTTGATACATTCGGTCAACTAGATATAATGGGGGCTATTAAATATGGTATTTTCTCTATCATTTTCTCCATCACTATTGTAGATATGTTTGATAATATCGGCACATTGATTGGTGTAACGAGAAAAGCAAATTTGGTAAATGAAGATGGTAAGTTCGAAGGGTTAGACAAAGCCTTGCTATGTACTTCTATTGGCGCTGCAGCAGGTGCCGTTGTAGGTACTTCTACAGTTACTTCTTACATTGAAAGTGCAGCAGCCGTTGCCGACGGTGGCCGTACAGGTCTTACAGCCGTTGTAACAGGTCTTTTATACTTGGTAGCATTGTTCTTTGCACCATTGTTCTTATTGGTACCACCACAAGCGACTGCACCGGTACTTATTACAATCGGCGTATTTATGATGAGTGAGGTAACACATATTGACTTCACTGACTTTACAGAAGCATTGCCAGCATTCTTAACAATTCTTCTTATGCCTTTAACATTCAGTATTGCTCAAGGTTTATCTTTTGGTTTTATCTCTTATACATTGATTAAATTGACTACAGGTCGTCGTCATGAAATTCATCCTATTATGTATATCATGACATTGGCATTTATTATTCACTTTGCCATCTAAAACGCCTATACTATGAATCATATAGCATTGTATATTGATTGAAAATTAATCTAGCATGTGGTATAGAGTGACTCATCTATAATCTTGAACATGCGAGGAGGTTATATGAATTCAACAATCATTTTAAAAGGAAATATTTTATATACACCACGTCCATCAGAATTTGTAGCTATTCAACAAGGTTATGTTATTGCCGTCGATGGTGTAGTTGTTCATTGTGGTGAAAGTATACCACCAGCGTATGGAGAACATCCGATTACGGATTATGGTGATCATCTCATCATCCCCGGTTTTGTGGATACTCATGCTCATGCACCGCAATATTGCAATCGCGGTTTAGGTATGGATAAGGAGCTCTTACCTTGGCTTGAAACGTATACCTTCCCAGAGGAAGCAAAGTTTAGTGATCAAGAATATGCTCGTTTAGTATATGGCGCCTTTGTACACGACTTATGGCGAAATGGCACGACGCGAAGCATCTTGTTTGGTACGATTCATAAAGATAGTACATTAGTATTGATGGAGCTTTTACAAAAAGCAGGTTTATCTGCCTATGTAGGCAAGGTCAATATGGACCGCAATAGTCCAGAATTTAATTGAAGACACACATCAATCCTTAGCTGATACTAAAGAGTGGTTAGAAGCATCAGCTCAATTTGGTCCTTTAGTAAAACCAATTATTACGCCTCGTTTTGTTCCATCTTGTACAAGCGAGTTAATGAGTGGTTTAGGTAACTTGGCAGAAGCGTATAATGTGCCGGTTCAATCTCACTTGTCAGAAAATCATGGTGAAATTGAATGGGTAGCAGCCCTACATCCTGAGGCAGCTAATTATACAGATGTATACTATGAACATCATCTCATGGGGAAGGTGCAGACAGTGATGGCTCATTGCATTCATTTAAGTGACGTAGAAATGGACCGCATGGCAGAAACACAAACTATGGTGTCTCATTGCCCGTATTCAAATGTAAATTTATCTAGTGGCATTGCACCGATTCGTAAATTGTTTGAACGGAAAATACCTATTGGCTTAGTTCCGATATTTCTGGTGGACATATTGTATCCATGGCGAAGGTTCTTACCGAAGCCATTGGACTATCCAAGATGAAATGGGTGGAAGTGGATCAAACGTATGCGCCACTTACATTGAGTGAAGCCTTCTATATGGCTACAAAGGGCGGCGGTAAGTTCTTTGGCAAGGTGGGCAGCTTTGAAAAAGGTTGTGAACTTGATGCTCTTGTTATCGACGATACGACGTTGTTTGACCCTAATGAACGCTCCTTAGAAGAGCGATTGGAACGTTGGTTGTACGTAGGCGATGATCGACACATCGTAGAGCGCTATGTAGCTGGTAAAGTAGCTCCAGAGCCTACGAACTAAATAAGGATTAAAAGGATTCCAAAGATTGAAAATTTACTCCTTATAGAAAAAGAATATTGATACATTACAAGCAGCTGATTTGAAACACATTCAAATCAGCTGCTTTTTGCGTATCAATGTACTTGGTGTATAATAAAAGGATGTAAAAATTAAGAAAGTGGGGGACTTAATGGATATATTAGGCGCAAGGCGCTCTATTGAACAAAAGTTATTAATGCAGTCTGTTGCCTTGATGGCACTTGTGGCCGTTAGTGGTACTATAATGGGGATTGTTACAGGGTCTAGTGCCGTCTTATTAGATGGTGTATTTTCCTTCGTGGACGTAGTTATTAAGATTATGATGCTTATGACTGCTAAGCTTGTAGCGAGAGAAACAAGTAAGCGATTCCAGTTTGGCTTCTGGCAATTTGAACCGCTTGTGTTAGCTGTAGAAGGTTTCTTTATTTTACTTATTGTCATTTATGCTTTATCGAGTGGTATTACAGACCTTTTATCTGGTGGTCGTCATGTAGACTTTGGACCAGCTATTTATTATGCTATATTCTTTACTGTTGCAGATACTGCGTATTATTTATATGTACGTCGTATTAATAAAAGTTTACAGTCTAACTTGATTAAGTTTGATAATGTAAGTTGGTATGTAGATGCCTTGTTAGAGGCGGCTATTTTGATTAGCTTTGTGGTAGCTACCATGCTAGAAGGAACGGCATACGCTGAATGGGCAGCTTATATTGACCCTATCGTATTAATTGTATTAGCCGTACAGATGTTACCGTCTGCGATTCATATTATTGTGCCATCTATGAAGCAAATCTTGGGGTGGGCACCGTCTTCATTACATAATGAAGTACAAGAAATTATGGATCGTTTTATGGAGAAATATAATTTCAAAGATTATGTAACGAGTGTGCAAGTATATGGCAATACCCGTATCATCGAGATTGATATTTTAGTTCGCAAGAATTTCCCATATCAGACAATTGCTGAGATTGATGCAATTCGCAACGAAATTGACCAAGAAATCGGCGGTAATTCCACAGAGAAGTGGGTTACCATATCTTTCACAGGCACTCGCAAATGGATGGCAAAAGATTATTTGCTAGACGAAGACGATGATGAGTAGTATAAAATGTTGATGAAAAGACTAGTATATAACGTATAATTTAATGATAAATACACCAATATATGGTATACTTAAACGTATTGAATATATTGTACGTAGCATAGTTGGAAAATGAGGCTTATAGCATGTTAGATTTAAAATTTGTCCGAGAAAATATTGATTTAGTGCAACAAAACTTAGATAACCGTCACACAACAGGCGATTTGGAAACCTTTGTATCCGCTTATGATGAACGTCGTCAGTTGATTGGTAAGGTAGAAGAATTAAAAGCGCTTCGCAATTCCGTAACTGAAGAAATTAGCCAATTAAAACGCAATAAAGAAAATGCGGATGATAAAATCGCAGAAATGAAAAAAGTAGGCGACGAAATTGCTGAGCTTGATAACCGTATTCGCGAAGTAGAAACTAATTTGCGTGATGCAGCGTTAATGTTGCCAAATATGTGTGATCCATCTGTTCCAGTTGGTGCTGATGAAGAGGAGAACGTAGAGCAACGCAAATGGGGCGAACCACGTCAATTTGATTTGAAGTGCAAGCTCATTGGGATTTAGGTGAAAGTCTTGATATTCTAGATTTTAACCGCGCTGGCAAAATGAGTGGTGCCCGTTTCACTGTATATAAAGGTTTAGGTGCTCGTTTAGAACGTGCCTTGATCAATTTCATGGTTGATCTTCATGTAGACAAACACGGCTATACTGAAATGATGACTCCATACATGGTAACTCGTGAAACATTGACTGGTACTGGTCAATTACCTAAATTTGCTGAAGATATGTACCATGTAGCGGATACAGAATATTTCTTGATTCCTACTGCTGAGGTTACATTGACTAACTACCATGGTGGTGAAATCTTGAGCGAAGAGGAATTACCTAAATACTACACTGCATTCACTGCATGTTTCCGTGCTGAAGCAGGTTCTGCAGGTCGCGATACTCGTGGTCTTATTCGTCAACATCAATTCAATAAAGTTGAAATGGTAAAATTAGCTAAACCTGAAGACTCTTTCAAAGAATTAGAAACTTTGACAGATAATGCAGAAGAAGTATTACGTTTATTAGAATTACCATTCCGTGTTATCACTCTTTGTACAGGTGATATGGGCTTCGGTTCTGCTAAAACATACGATGTAGAGGTATGGATGCCAGCACAAGGCAAGTACAGAGAAATCTCTTCTTGCTCTAATATGACAGACTTCCAAGCACGTCGTGCTAATATTAAATTCCGTCGTGGTCCCAAAGGCAAACCTGAATTTGTTCATACATTAAATGGTTCTGGTCTTGCGGTGGGCCGTACAGTGGCAGCTATCTTAGAAAATTGCCAACAAGTTGATGGTTCCGTAGTGATTCCAAAGGTTTTGGTACCTTATATGGGTGGCGTTGAAGTCATTACACCTGCGAAATAAGAGGGGGAATTCTATGAAATTCTTTATTGATACAGCAGAATTTGATGAGATTAAAGAGGCCTATGCCTTTGGTTTTATTGATGGTGTTACGACAAATCCATCTCTTATCGTGAAAGCCAAACGGGACTTAAAGCAAGTTATTTCTGAAATTGCAAGTCTTGTAGAAGGTCCTGTTAGTGCAGAGGTTATTTCCACTGATGCTGAAGGAATGGTAAGAGAAGCACATGATCTTGTAAAATTAGGCTCTAACGTAGTTATTAAAGTACCTATGACTCCTGAAGGTCTTAAAGCCGTTGCAGTTTTAAGCAAAGAAGGCATTAAAACAAATGTAACTTTAATCTTCTCTGCTAACCAAGCGTTGTTGGCGGCTCGTGCAGGTGCTACTTATGTTAGTCCCATTTGTTGGTCGCATTGATGACATCAGCATGGATGGCCTTACATTGATTCAAGATATTGCAGACATCTTTGCTATTCATGAAATTGAAACTGAAATCATTGCTGCTAGTGTGAGAACGCCGTTGCACATCATTCAATGTGCTAAAGCGGGTGCTCATATTGCAACCGTTCCATTTAAAGTGCTTATGCAAGCTATGAAACATCCGTTGACTGATGCAGGCCTTGCGAAGTTTATGGAAGATTGGAAACAAGCTAATCAATAAGTTAAGTAAAGACTCTGGGTAGAGTCATATCAAAACATAGAGGACTTATAAGGAGGCCCATTATGGATCGTACATTATCTTTGGAATTTGCTCGTGTCGTTGAAGCAGCCGCTTTGCGCAGTGGTCGTTTGCTTGGTCGCGGTCAAAAAGACGCAGCGGATGGTCTAGCGGTAGACGCTATGCGTCAAGCTTTTGACTCTGTTCGCATTTCTGGTACTGTAGTTATCGGTGAAGGTGAAATTGACGAAGCTCCTATGCTTTACATTGGTGAACATGTAGGTGCAGGTGGTCCAGAAGTAGATATCGCAGTTGACCCTATTGAAGGTACAAACTTAATTGCGAAAGGTCAAAACGGTGCTATTGCAGTTATGGCAATTGCTGAAAAAGGTGGTTTATTACATGCACCAGATATGTACATGGAGAAACTTTGTGTTGGTCCTCGCGGTGCAGGTGCTATCGATATTACAAAATCTTTGACTGAAAACATTAAAAATGTAGCTGCTAAAATGGAACGTACTGTAGAGGAAATTACGTTGGTTATGCTCGATCGTGAGCGTCATCAAGGTTTGATGAAAGAAGCGCGCGAAGTAGGTGCTCGTATTATGCTCATCTCCGACGGTGATGTTAACCCAGCTATGGAATGTTGTATCGAAGGTTCTGGTGTACACATGGTTGTTGGTACTGGTGGTGCACCAGAAGGTGTATTGGCTGCTGCTGCATTAAAATGTGTAGGCGGTGATATGCAAGCTCGCTTAAAACCAGAAACTGATGAAGAAATTCGTCGTTGCCATGAAATGGGTATTACCGATGTAAACCAAGTTCTTACTTTGGATGATCTAGTTCGCACTGATGATGTTATCTTTGCGGCTACAGCCATTACACGTGGTAATCTATTGAACCCAATTCAATACTTCCCAGGTGGTGCGCGTACACATACTATCGTAATGCGCTCTAAAACTGGTACTGTACGCTTCCTTGATACTGTACACATGGATGACAAATTGAAATCCTTAAAAGCAAAATAATAAGAAGCCCCTCTACATGAATGGGACCTAAAAATTTAACAATATTTTTGGGTGAAACGATTCAAAAAAAGAGGGGCTTTTTTCTCAGTATTTTCTCACATTCTCTTGATGAGATATATCGAAAAATAGTATAATAACATTTAGTATATGACGTTATAAATACAACGTCTTGTAGTTTATACAAGATGATCGATATAAAGTGTAGGAGGAATTCTGTTGGAAAAGCTAATCATTCAAGGTGGCAATCGCTTGGAAGGCCGTGTACGTGTTAGTAGTGCTAAAAATGCGGTACTCCCTATTATTGCCGGTACTTTGCTAGCATCAACGCCTAGTAAATTACTTGAAATTCCAAATTTGGAAGATGTAGGTACGATTTGCCAAGTTATCGAGTCTTTGGGGGTTAAAATTACTCGTAATGAAGCAGATGATGAAATCATTTTTGATGCGTCTACATTGACTGCTACTGAAGCTCCTTATGAACTTGTACGTAAAATGCGTGCATCCTTCCTTGTAATGGGGCCTCTTTTGGCGCGTAAAGGGGGAGGCTAAAATCTCCATGCCTGGTGGCTGTGCTATCGGCGCGCGTCCTATCGATCTTCACTTAAAAGCTTTTGAAGCTTTAGGTGCTAAAATTGAAATTACTGAAGATTATGTATATGCTCATGCTCCTGAAGGCCTTAAAGGTACTCAAATTTACTTGGACTTCCCAAGTGTAGGGGCTACAGAAAACGTAATTATGGCCGCTTCTATGGCAGAAGGTAAAACTGTTATTGAAAATGCTGCAGAAGAGCCTGAAATCGTTGATTTAGCAACATTCTTAAACGCTATGGGCGCCAATATCCGCGGTGCTGGTACAAACGTAATCCGTATTGAAGGTGTACCTCAATTGCATGGTGCTATTCATACGGTTATTCCTGACCGTATTGAAGCTGGTACATACTTGATTGCAGCGGCTATGGCTGGCGGTGATGTATTCGTAGAAAATGCGTTACCAGAACATTTGAAGCCTGTAGTAGCTAAATTAAAAGAAGCTGGCGTTACTGTAGAGGAAGAAATCGACGGTATTCGCGTTATCAGCACTGGTAAAGGCATTAAAGCTGTTGATATTAAAACATTACCATATCCTGGCTTCCCAACAGATATGCAAGCTCAATTTATGGCGCTCACTACGATTGCAGAAGGTACAAGCACGGTAACAGAAACGGTATTTGAGAACCGCTTCATGCACGTAGCTGAACTTCGTAAGATGGGTGCTCATATCGATATCGATAATCGCCAAGCGATTGTAGAAGGGATGCCTCGCTTGCACGGTGCCGTAGTAAATGCTACTGACTTGCGCGCTGGTGCAGCTCTTGTTTGTGCTGCGTTGACTGCAGAAGGTAGAACTGAGGTAGGTCGTCTACATCATATCGACCGTGGCTATGATGATTTTGTAGGTAAATTGCAAAGGTTAGGTGCTGATATTGTTCGGGTTGACGAATAAGAGTACAGAGCCAAAACAGAATAATAAGAAAAGAAGCCGGCGCTCTAAAGGGCCGGCTTTATACAACGAGCAACAAAACCTAGGTGCTGCAAAGGTTGAAAACTCTAGGCGAGCGCGACTCGTAAGCCCTTGCGTAGAACAAAGCGCAAGTCTACGAAACTTTCAGAAGGTGTTGCAAAACAAGCGAATCACTTAGCCTCTAATATGCGCGAGGCCATGGTTAAGGTCACAAAAATGCGCCGTGCAGAGCGCCGTAGTCGTGAAACCGTAGCCATTGCTAAAACTACGCCTGCCATGACATTAAAGCGCTTAGTTCGTCCTGAGCAAGTTGGAGATTTGATGGGACGCTTGAATCGATCTTTGAATTTCGATTTAGGTATCGATTTAGGGACTGCCAGCATTCTCATTTTTGCTAAGGGAAAGGGCTTGGTGCTTGATGAACCATCTTATATCGCTCGAGATGATAAAACGGGGGATATTCTTGCTTTAGGTGAGGCGGCCCGTTCCATGGTAGGTCGTACGCCAAAGGGGATATCTGTCATTAGACCTGTTCAAGCCGGTGTTATTGCAGACTATGATATGACCGAATTCATGTTAAAGTACTTTATTCGCTCCGTTGTACCGGCTTCTCGATTGATGAAACACGGATTATCGTATGTGTTCCATCAGGTATTACACCTGTGGAGAAGCGCGCCATTTTAGAGGCTTTGCTTAGAACCGGTGCTAAAAAGACTGTTCTTATTGAAGAGCCACTGGCTGCTGCTATGGGGACCGGTCTCAATGATGCTAAGCAAGTAGGTGCTATGGTTGTTGATGTTGGTGGTGGTACCACGGATATTGCCGTTCTTTGCGATACAGGTGTCGTTGTAAGTGAATCTCTCCGTATAGGTGGAGATTCTTTTAACGAATCTATTATTCGTTATATTCGTCGGAAGAAGCGTCTTGTCATTGGGCCATTAACAGCAGAAAAGATTAAAATTTCTGTAGGCACTGTGGATCGCCGTGCTAAGGAACGTACTATAGAGGTACGTGGACGCGATGCGAGCTCTGGTTTACCAAAGATGGTAGCGGTGAACTCTTTAGAAATTCAGCGTGCTTTAGAGGCACAAGTCATGAATATTTTAGAGGGCATTAAATCTATTTTAGAAAAAACACCGCCTGAACTTGTGGCTGCCATTAATGATCATGGTATCATCCTAACGGGTGGGGGTGCTCTTATCGATGGTTTGGATCGCGTTATTACCCGTTCTGTTGGTATTGCGGCATATTTAGTAGAATCTCCGCGATATGCAGTTATTAAGGGTGTTGCGAAGGCTCTTGATGAAATGTCACAACTCCGTGACACACTAGATGAGTTACAATGATATACGACTTTAATATAAGTTAAAAAGTAACGAAGTTACTAACTATGAATTGATTATTATTTAATGATTTTTCTATAGCTAGTAACTTCGTTTTTTTAGTTTATATTTTTGAAATTTTTCATCTTTATGATGTATACTATAGTAAAAAGTATATTGTATAAAATTGATATAAAATATATGACCATTGATATGGTTTATCGTTGTAGAGGAATTATATATGAAACGATATCTATACATGACTTTTGCTGTTTTAGGTTTCTTAGGCAGCACTGTTCCTTATGCTGAAGCAGGTAATTTAACTGGGGTGCGCGTATCTAATCATGAAGGCACTAGCCGCATAGTTTTGGATGTATCTGAAATGCCTGTGTCGTGGGCTCGATCCTATAATGAAGCAACTCATGCTCTGACACTCAACTTAGGAGGGACTACAAATGGTCTGACAGGGCCTATTAGTCAAAATGATACAAAGACAGGTGTTCTAAAAGGTATTGGTTTACAGCCAGTAAATGGAAGTTTACAAGTAACTTTAACGGCAAATAAAGATGTACAACATCATGAGTTCACCTTGGAAAAGCCGGCACGTATCGTTGTAGATCTATTTTCAAGCTATGCCCAACAGACTACAAAAGATGTAAATAAATCTGTGGCGTACAGTAAGATTAATAACACCGTGCCTGAAGGTAAAATTCAAGCCTATGCTTTAACTGTAGATAATGATTCGCCTATGGTGGTAGCTCATGTTCCAGAAGGTAAAACCTTGGCAGCTGTCAGTCAGGCCCATACTGCTTTGATTGGAGCGAAGGTAAAAGGTGGTAGTTTTGAACGTCCTTATTCTGTAGCTAGCGATGGCACTATTGATTTAGAGCGTATCTCTAATCGTGGCACTTTACGGTATACTCCGAATCGCGGTTATTTCATAGAAGAGAAAAAGCCCTTATTACAAGCTAAAACACAAAAAGAAAGCTTTATGATTACTGCTGTAAATGCACCGCGCAAAGAGAATGCTTTAACATTGTATACGAATGCTTATGGTCCTTCTACGAAGACCAATGACTATGGCTATGAAGTGACTGTAGCCAATGGTAAGGTTACTAGCGGACAAAATGGTAACTCTAAGTTAGGGGAAAACCAATATGTATTATCCGGTCACGGTGAGGCTCGCGAGGCTTTACGTAAGTTAAAGGTAGGTACACCTATTTCGATACAAAATAGACCGGAGCTTGCTCAAGTGAGCACAACAGGTGGTGCTAGTCTACAAGCGGGGACAATGGTGATGAAAAATGGTCGCTATGTAGGGGCCGATTCATCTAATAATAAAGCGCGTAGCTTTATAGGCACTACAAAGGACAATAATTTGGTAGTATTAGCTGTTGATAAAGTAGGACTTCAATCTGTGGGGGTCACTCAAAAAGAAGGGGCAAAGTTATTATCTAAGCTTGGCGTAGTAGATGGCGCTGAGTTATCTAACCAAGGTAGTGTTGACTTAGTTGTGAAAGATGAGTATGTGCATAAGTCAACTTCTTCACCTACAAGCTATGAGGATATAGTAATCATAAAATGAATTCGTTGCATACAATTTTGTTTGAAAAATTGCTAATAATTTAGTATACTATAGGTACATAACTAATTTTGTAAAAGGAGGGATCGTTATGAAAAGAGTAGTGTTGGCTTTAGCTGCGCTAGGCATTTTAAGTGTTAGCTCTGTAATGGCGGCCCCTGTATCATACCAAAGTGTATTAACAGGTAAAGTTGCCTCTACAGTTTCTGTTGGCGCTTCTGTAACAGAAGGTCAAACATTGGTGACTGTCGAAACATTAGCTGGCCCTATGGCTGCTGCTAAATCTACTGTAACTGGTACTGTATCGGCGGTTAATGTTACAGTGGGTTCAGACGTTTCTCGTGATCAAATCGTTGTCACCGTAGAAAGTAAATAAAGGAGAGAAGGAATGAAGTTTTCTCATTCTTGGCGTCGGTATAGAAAAGCGATACTGGCGCTTTTCTTCTGTACTTCACTTACAGCTGCACAGGCTGTCGATTTCATGCCTGTCAATGATGTAACTACAGGTATGGAAGGTATTGCAAAAACTGTAATCGTAGGGGATACTATCTCCACCTTTGATGTAAAGGTGCTTGGTGTCATGAAGGATAAGGGACCATCTGGTCATCTTATTTTGGCAAAATTCTCCGGTCCTATTATGGAACAAACCGGTGGTATTGCTCATGGTATGAGTGGTAGCCCTGTATATATAAATGGTAAGCTCGTTGGCGCTGTTGCCTATGGATGGGGGTTTGCAGACGGCACAATTGGGATGATTACTCCTATCGAGGATATGGTAAAACTATGGAATATTCCATATGAGAAGAATTTATCTAAACCTGGGATGACACGCAGTTGATTCCTCTAGGAACTCCACTGATGGCTTATGGCTTTGACGCGGCATCCATGGATTACTTTAAATCCAAGCTGCCACAATATAAATATGAAACTTATGATACTGCTAGTGCTAGTGGTGATGAAATTGCAAAACCATTAGAGGCTGGTGGATCCGTAGCAGCATTATTAGTTGATGGAGACCTTAAATTAGGGGCTATCGGTACTGTTACTTATGTAGATGGTGAAAAAATCGTAGCCTTTGGACATCCGTTCTTGAAGCATGGATCTTCAAACTACTTCATGCATAATGCAAGTATTTTTACCGTAGTTAAAAGTTATAATGCAGCATTTAAACTTGGCTCTATGGGACAAGAAGTAGGTTCTGTTACGGAGGATAGAGGGGCCGGCATCGCTGGTGTATCTGGCGTAATTGCTCATGGCATTCCGTTGCGATTCCATTTAAAAGATCGCGATATGGGCCGTGATAAAACTAGCTCTGTTAAGGTAGTAGAAGATAGTGAAATGACACCAACCTTAGCAGCTACATCTTTGTATAATATGTTGAATAAAACATTGGATCGTAGTGGCTCTGGTACAGCGACAATTTCCTATACTATTACGCCTAAAGGAAAAGAGCACAAGCCGTTAACGCGGACAAATATGTTCTATAGCGCTGATTCTATTTCTGAGAAAGCCGTTGATGAGTTCTATAATGTCATCGATGTTCTAATGAATAATCGATTCATAAACTATGAAATTGCGGACATTACAGTTGAGACGGAAGTGACTCAAGATAAGAAAACAGCGAAGCTCATTGATGCGTCTGCATCATCTACTGTTGTTTCTCCTGGGGATACAATTGTTGTAGATGTTACTTTAGAACCGTTCCGCGGCGAAAAGGTTGTTAAACAAATCTTCTTTAAGGTTCCTGAAGATCAAGCAATTGGTAAATATACCTTAGAAGTACGTGGTGGTGGGGAAATTCCATTGCCATATGTTTTAGAAAAACAAAAATATAATTTAACAGATGAAATTTTGCGTCGTTTAAAAATTCATAAAGACTTTAATGAGCTTTACGATGAAATTCAAAAAACAGATACAAATAATCAAATCGTCGTAGAATTTTTGGAAGATGGTATTAGTCTAGTTGATGAGGATGGTTCTAAGTCTGTTAAAAAAGCTAAAATTAAAGATGTTGAATCAAAACCTATGCCAGGGGATGTACAAAAGAAAACAGGGCAAGAAGACTTGAGCTCTGGCAAAGATGATGATAAAAAAATCGAAAAGACTGCAGTTGATACTGAGTACATCGTACAAGGCGATGGTCAATTTACGATTCATGTTATGAAGCCAGCTGATCGTGATAAAGAATTAGCTAAACGCGTAAAAGAAGTTAAAAATCAGATCAAGATGGAACATAAATTAGAGTTGGAAGACCAAGCAAAGAAAGACAAAGCTGATAAAAAAGAAGCTAAAAAATCCGATAAAAAGGATGTAAAAGATTCCCCTAAAAAGGAGTCCAAAGAGGCTGATAAAAAAGGCGAGTCTAAGGTTGATGGTACTAATTCAGCTGAGTAAGTTAAGACTGTAAGGGGAATGGGTGAATCTGTTGAATTGGCTTGAATCGATAGGTAGAACCGTAATAAACGGCCTATCGCAGATGGGTAGTGCTACATTATTAGTGTGGCACACTATAAAACAACTAAAAATGATTAATCTGTGGCATGTATTTCAGCAGATGGCTCACCTAGGGGTGGACTCATTGCCGATTATAAGTTTGACGTTGCTCTTCGCAGGTGCGGTTATGACTTTGCAGATCACAGATGTATTAATTACATATGGCGCACAAAGCACAGTTGGTGGTCTTATGGCGGTAGCTATGGGACGTGAATTAGGTCCTATTTTAGTAGGTGTCGTGCTAGCTGGCCGCGTAGGTGCTGCCATTACTGCAGAAATTGGTACTATGAAGGTAACAGAGCAAATTGATGCTCTTCGAGTTATGGCTGTTGATCCAGTAGGTTACCTCGTAGTTCCTCGTGTTGTGGCTTGTATGGTAATGGTTCCAATCTTGGCCTTTTACGGTGTGGTAATTGGTATTGCCGGTGGTTACTTTGTAGCTACTGCTATTAAAGGGTTGGCTCCAAGTACATATTTAGATTCCATTCAAATGTTCTCTACTATTTCTGATTTTACATTAGGTTTAATTAAATCTAGTGTATTCGGCGCGGTCATTGCGTTGGTAGGTGCATATAAGGGGATGGAAACTAAAATGGGCGCAGAAGCAGTAGGCTTCTCCACAACTAGTTCTGTAGTAACTAGTATCATTTTAGTATTTGTATTAAATTACTTTATCTACTTTGTTATATTAGTAGAAGTTTTAGAGGGATTTATGATAGAACTACGCAATGTTGTAGTTGCCTATGAGTCGCGTGTGATTTTAGACTCCGTTAATCTCACTATTAATGATGGGGAAACATTAGTTATATTAGGTGGTAGTGGTAGTGGTAAAAGTACATTACTTCGCTTGCTGATTGGCTTACAACGTCCTACATCGGGGCAGATTATCGTAGATGGCACAGATATTACAACATTATCTGAAGATGAATTTAATACAGTACGAAGAAAAATGGGCATGGTGTTCCAATACTCTGCTCTTTTTGACTCTATGTCGGTGGGGGAAAACGTAGCCTTTGGTCTACGTCAACATACGAAGTTAGGGGAAGACGAGATTAAACGCATTGTGGCAGAGCGACTCGACTGGGTTGGTCTTAAAGGATATGAATCCTATATGCCAAATGAATTATCTGGTGGTATGAAGAAGCGTGTTAGCTTGGCTCGTGCGATTGCACTAGATCCGAGTTTAATTCTTTATGATGAGCCATCGTCTGGTTTGGATCCAATTACATCAGGTACAATTAGTATGCTGATAAAAGGGATGCAAAATCGGCTTGGTTGTACCTCTATCGTAGTAACACATGATATGCAATCTGCATTTTATGTAGCCGATCGCATAGCTTTACTTGATAAGGGGCGTTTTGTAGAGATTTCTGATACAATAGAATTTAAGAATTCTACAAATAAAAAGGTACAACAGTTTATTAATGGCGAAGCAGAACCGATTAACGTATCTGCGATGGGAGATATATAATGAAGTGGACGACGGAGGCCAAGGTAGGGGCTTTCACAATAATAGGTATAGCTTTATTTATTGCGGGCATACTGTTTGTAGGACGCATTGATATATGGGCTAACCACAAATGACAATTACTGGTGATTTTGCCCAAGTAAATGGTTTGAAAAATGGCAATCAAGTTAAGTTTTCTGGCGTAGCCATCGGGTCAGTTTCTGATATTGAAATTACACCGCGTGGCGTTGTAGTTAAGATGAAGCTTGATGAAAAAACTCAGATTCCAAGTGATTCTATTTTCACATTAGGCTCTGATGGTTTCTTAGGGGATAAATATATTCAAATTTCACCGGGCCAATCTAAAGTATATTTACAAGATGGTGACTCTGTTAAAGGGGAAGGCGTTGATGCTATGGAAAAAGCCATGCAAAGTGCTCAGAAATTAATGGATGGCACCGAAAAATGTTGCAGTCTATCAATAATATCATTGGTGATCCAGCAACTCAAAATGCTCTCAAGCATTCCTTGCAATCTACAGCGGTGATGGCTGATAATGCAGTAGCCATTACTGAAAATATGGCAAATGTAACTGCCCAGTTAAATCAAGCTGCTCAGCAATTTAACGCTGATGGTAATGCAGGCAATGATATGCGTGCTATTTTAACTAATTTAAAACAAACTACGGATCGTGTAGATAATATGGCTCGTTCCATGGAATCTACTGTAACAGATCCTAAAGCGCAAGCAAATATTCAGGAGACGTTACATAATACGGCGCAAATCTCTGCTCGTATCAATAAATTGATGGGTGGTAAAGCATATCGAACTGATGCAAATGGAAATGTTGTAGAGGTTGGTACAACTGAAAAAAAGTCCTCCTCTAAGGTTGAACCATCTGTAGATATGTTGTATAACACAACAGATAATGAATTCCGCATCAATGGTCGACTTCGTGCATTTAACGATAAAGGAATGGCTGAAATTGGCTTATCCAATATTGGGGATGATACAAAATTTGATTTAAATGCAGGTAAATTTATCAGTTCTAAATGGTTAGTGCGTGGTGGTATTTTTGAAAGTGAATTGGGCGTGGGCGTAGATTATAATTTACGTGGCCCTGTATCCTTGTCTGCTGCTATGTATGATCTTAATCATCGTAAATATCGTATTCGCAGTGATATACGTTTACATAAAAGATACGTATGGCGTTATTCAAATGACCAGACCATTCAGCTCTACGAATGGAGGTACCTATTTCGGTATTAAACAAGTATTCTAATGACTAATACATTTACTCTTTATGAGTATGGAGGTACATATTATGAATAAAAAGGTATTATCCTTAGGCGTAATGCTCTCCTTAGCTACTACTGGTGTAATGGCTGCCGATAGTGTAACTACATCTGTTAATAATGGTGATCAACTCACTAAATATCAGAAAGAGGCTATTCAGTTAACACAAAAGCTATTGGCTAATAAAGCAGTTCAAGATAGCAAGACTTATGAGCATGCACTTGCTCTTAATGAGACTCGTACTATTGATTTAGCATTGGCGAATAACCGTACTGCAAAACAAACTAAGTGGGGGTATGAGGCCGCAAAATCTGCTGTGAGTCAAGTAGCTGCTGGGAAAAATCCAAGTGTAAGTTATGCTTGGAATGCACAGAGAACCGGAGGCGATACTGGTAGTGGCAAGTCTGGTAGCCATAATTTCTCTATTAGTGCGCCTGTATTCTATCCTCAACTTGATGCAAGCATTGATTCTGCACGCTATACTCGTGAAGGTACTGGTGCTAGTTATGAAGAAGCACTTCAACAAGCAAAATACGACGCTATTAGCGGCTACTATACATTGATTATGAATCGTAATCTCGTTGATGTAGCTCAACAAGCTGTTAAAGACTATCAAGGTCATGTAACAAATGTAGAAGCACAATATAATGTAGGCTTAGTAGCAAGCTCTGATGTATTGGCAGCTAAAACAAATCTTGCTGATTCTGAAACATCTCTTGTAAAAGCGCAAAACACTGCAAATTTGGCAGAAGCAAGCTTAAATCAAGTCATTGCATATCCTGTACAAACATCTATTACTACGGCAGAACATGATTTACAATACAAGCCATACAATGTAACATTAGAGCAAGCTAAAGCGTATGCTATGCTTCATCGTTCCGCGCTTGTAAAATCTGCCCTTGATGTGAAATCTGCTGAAGAAGCTGTAAGATCTGCTAAAGCTGGCTACTTACCGACTGTAGCGGTAAAAGCGGGTCGTGGTTATATTGATCCAGATGGTTACTTTGGGACAAGCACAAAATCCTGGAGCGTAGGTGCTAGTGCATCTTGGAGTTTATGGGATGGCGGTGCTACACAAAATGCGATTAAAAAAGCAAATGCACAACTTGAACAAGCTAAAGAAGCTAACTTAGCAACTGTAGATGCTGTTTTATTAGCAGTACAAAAAGCATATTTGAATTTGCGTTCTGCGGAACAAACGATTCAAAGTACACAAACTGCAGTAGCTCAAGGTCAAGAAAGCTTCCGTATCGCTACACTTCGTTATCGTGCAGGCGTTGGTACTAACCTTGACGTTCTTGATGCAGAAACTAAATTGACAACAGCTCGTAACAATTATGTACAAGCTCTTTATAACTACAATATTAGCATTGCAGCGCTTGAGCAATTAACAGGTGTTCCATTGAATACTCCAATTGGCCAAGGTGCTGAGGTTATTACAAATAGTGGTGCCCTTGAACAATTAGCAAAACTTGGTAGCAATCAATAATATAATATGTAACCTAAAAAGACGACTACGGTCGTCTTTTTTTCTACTTCAGTATTTACTTTCGTATTTTTATATGTATATTTCATATTGGTTTAGATTAAGTATGTTATCGTAAAAAAAGCAATTAATTTCCCATATATGTATAGTCGTATAACTCAATGTACTTATATTAGAGCAATTGTATTAGCAGTGTACTTATAGCAGAAATTGATTAGTGTGAAATTATATTAGTTTTATAAAATTTACCCCTAAAACACTATAGTTATTACTGTGTCTGTGGTAAGATATAGTATATATATTTATATTATTCATAATGTGTATGGGAGTATCATTATGACCCGTAAAAAGTGGTGTCTTATAGGTGCAGCGATTTTAGGTTTATCTGGTATTAGTGCCAGTATCAATCCTATCGCTCAAACGTATGTAGCACCAATGGTTAAAGAACAAGTAAATAATGCCATAAACGGATCTGTAAACTATGATTCTCTACGTATTAACTGGAATGGTGATGTAGTTCTAACGGACGTTACTATTAAAGATAGAGATGATCATTTAGTAGGGACTGCACGAGAGGTAGCAGTAGGGGTTAAGCTATCTGCTTTGCCTAGTATTATTACAAGTAATACATCAGGGGCAACGGCTATTTCAAGTGTGATTGTAGAGGCGCCGGATCTTCATATCTGGCAGCTAGCTGATGAATCGTGGAGTGTAGAAAAGTTAGTAAAACCATCTGACCCTAATAAGTCGGGTAGCTTTGATGGTTCTATTACAATTCATGATGGTCGCGTAGCTGTACGAACCAAAGATGGACTAAAGAGAAATGTAGAAAGTCTCGATGGGACTATGGCACTTAATATGGGTGGTATGTCTAAAGGGGCATTTACTGCTGATGTTGATGGCTCTTCTGTTGTATTAAATGGCACCATTGATATGGACCATGTATCTAATTTCGATCTTTTTGTACAAGCAGATGAAATTGATACGGCAGGTTTCATGAGTTTGTACCACTTCGTCAAGATTTATCTGTAACGGGTGGGAAATTACAAGATTTACATCTCAATATTAAAAGTGAAGATGGCAATTACATTATGAGTGGTAATGTCGGTTTTAAGGGCTTAACAGGCACTTATAAGCGTGGTAATACTATATATAATATTACCGATGGTACAGGTCGCATTATGTTAAATCATGACCAAATCGTTATTAGTCGCAGCTCTTGGCGTGTTAATGATCAAGTAGCCAAGGTTAATGGTCTTGTTACGTTAGGTAAAGAGGAAGAGTATCTAAACCTCAATGTTGTGGCCGATAAGGTTGCTTTAGAAGCGCTTACCGATGTAGGCATAACTGGTGTTGTAGGTGGCCGTGCACATATCGGTGGTACAACGGTAGCTCCTCGTGTAGATGCTACGATTAGCAGTGATGGTATTTCTTATAAAGGATATTATGTTGATCGTGTACAAGGTGATATTGTCTATGATGATGGATTAGTTCGCTTTGAAAATACTCGCTTGTCAATTGGGGAAGGTAATGCAAAGGTTAATGGTCAATATGTAGTTGATACAGGCGACTTTGATGCTACAGTAAAGGCTCAAAATTTACCTTTGGATACTTTTACAAAAGATATGTCCACCCCTATTACAGGTAATGTAGATGGTGAGGTTCGTATCTTAGGTAAAAATAATCAAGTTACGGATGTAGTGGGCGCAGTTGAAGGGCGTCAAATTGGGATTCGTGGTGTAGTAGCTGATGCGGCGAAAGCTAATTTTACCCATAGTGATAATCGAACTAATCTAACCCTAGTAGGCAATATGGGGGATGGTGCGTTTAGCGGATATGGCTATATCCAAAATGGCAATGTAGATGCTACTATTTCTGGTAATGCCTTACCATTGACGTCATTAAGCCCTATTATCGGACAAGATGTAGATGGTACGTTGAATACGTCTATTACAATAAAAGGTGTTCTGGATAATCCAAATGTGACCGGCACTGTATGGGGGCAAGAGGTTCACTATAAAGGGGCTCGATTTGATAATATCCATGGGGATATTCAGTTGGATAATCATGTTCTCACCATCACAAATGGACATGTTGGAGATGCAAGTGGTGGATATGATGTAACAGGGCTGGTATAACATTAATACTGATGCATTAGACTTAAATGCTCGAGCTCGTGCAGTACGTATTGAAAATCTAATCCGTACAGTTACAGATATTCCAATTACAGGCTGGTTTGAAACAGATAACCATATAACAGGTACTGCGGCGAATCCTATTATAGAAGGTCGTGCTCATTTATGGGATGGTTCTGCGTATGGCAAGCTCGTAACTAATGCCTTTGCAAAATACAACTATAAAAATGATATTTTAGAGCTGTATCGCTTTGATATCGAAGGTTATGGTGCAACTATCACTGGAGGAGGTACAATCTCTAAAGACGCCATTAATGTTGACTTTGAAGGTAAGAAAATTGATATGGGCAGATTGCTCATCAATACAGACTACAAAGTTGACGGTTTATTATCGGGGCGCGGGATTATCACAGGTTCTATGGATAACCCTCAATTTAATGGATACATATTATCTGATGCACTATCGATTAATGGGGAATTATTAAATGATATTCATGGTCATGTGTATGCAGATAAAACGGTAGTGAATGTACAAGACCTTACCTTTGCTGAAAAAGATGGAGGCCGATATGTTGCTAAAGGCGGCATGAAGCTTGACGATAGTAAACAATTATTTGGCGTATTAGATGTTACTAATGGTAGCGTAAAGAATTTATTAACCTTACTAGATCGCCCTAATGAACATCTTGATGGCAAGTTAAATGGCTCTGTAGAAATTGGAGGCACAAAGGATAATCCGAGTGTCAATGTAGTAGGTAAGATTAGCGATGTAAGTATTGATGACAAGGTTGTAGGTGACGCAACTCTCAATGCTAGTCTTGCGAACCGTAAGTTCAAAATTACAACCTTAAAATTGCCTGTTGATGAAGGGCTCATTGCGATGGGTGGGACATTAGATCTTGATGGACAAGCAGATTTACAGGTTGCATTAAAGGATGTTGATATTGTACCGTTCTTGCCGTTAGTAGGTAAGGATATTCAAGCTACAGGTTGGATAACTGGTGTTATAAATGTTACAGGCGAAACTAAAAATCCTAAGGTTGAGTTATCTAGTTCTGTAGAGTCAGGTTCGTTTAATGGTATTGGCATTGATGAAGGCTTTGTATTGGCTACTATGCAAGATCATGTCATCCAAATTCAACGAATTCAAGGTGCTAAAGTGGTTACAAGCTAAGCATCTACGGTAAGGTTCCGTTAGCGGCTATCTACACGTCTGGCTATATTCCAGCAAATGACAGTAAGTCTATGGATGTAACAATTGACTTTAACGAAGCTGATATGGCGGTTATTCCTCTTGTAACGACGAGTGTTAAAAATGCGACTGGTCCGTTAAAAGGTGTTATTAGACTTACTGGTACTATCGATCAACCTGAAGCATATGGTACAGTTTCAGTTCGAAATGGTACGATGAAGCTAACTAGTGTGGAAAATGAAATCACAGGCATTGATGGAGATTTGATTTTCTCTGGTCAACAAGGTGATTTCCAATCTCGTATTAATATGGGTAATGGTTCTGCAGGTTTAGCTGCTAAAGTAAATTGGTCTGGTCATAGCCTTACTAATTACAAAGCTGCGGTTCAGCTGGATGGCTTAGAGGTGCGTAGTGAATATGTACGAGGACCATTAAATGGTGAACTTTATATCGCGGATAGAGATGGCTTGCCTACATTGATAGGTAATTTGAATCTTGAAAAGGTTCAATTCAAAATCCCTCTTTCCATGGAATCTAGTGAAAGTACTAGAAATATGGGCGTCGATGTCACTGTTCATGCAGGTAAAGGTGTACGCTTGTATGATCGTACGTTGTATAACATGTTTATCAGTGGAGATGTTCACTTTGGTGGCACCTTGCAAAATCCAACAGCTAGTGGTCAATTCGATGTAAGAAATGGTACGTTCAAATACTTGAGCCATGTATTTAACATTACAAAAGGGAAAGCTCATTTTGTAGGTGGTTCTTATTTGCCTAACTTACAATTAGAGGCTGAAACTAATGTAAGCAATTATAATATCATGCTCAGTGTAAAAGGGACTGTTGATCATATGGACTTAACACTGTCATCAAACCCTAATTTGTCTCAAAAGCAAATTATCTCTATGTTAACCTTTGGCCGTGGGGCAGATTCAAATAGCAGTACATTGACAAATGATGATGTAAATGCTGTTGCTACAGCAGGGTTACAAATGTTTGCCTTTGGTTATGTACAAGATGCATTACAAAATACATTAGGCTTGGATCGTATTAATATTACTACAGGTTCCATTGATCCTGATGAGCCGACGAATAAGGAAACCGCGGGTAACTATAATATTGAAATTGGTAAGTATGTATTACCGAAAGTTATGTTGACCTATTCACAAGGTATAAATAACAAGCAAAAAAAATATGGTATAGAGTATTCTGTTAAACGAAACCTCAAGTTTACTGCATGGCGTACATCTGAAGGAAACAATTATATAGGTGGTCGTTGGACACGAAGCTTCTAAGTGTGTGGCTAGAATGTGTAAACCCTATAGGTATGCACATTCTAGTCATATTAATTTCATAAAATTTGTTTATAGTAGTACTCATTCCACGTAATTTATGCTATAATAATAAAGATTTATTAGTCTTTATAAAACAAGATGTAAACTCTTTATGGGGATGAGTTCTAGGAGGAATTTATGTTTAAACCAAAAGCCTATAAAAGTATGCTTGCAGCGTCCGTGTTGACGGCTGTCATGGGGACAGGCAGTGTATTTGCTGCTGAGGTACAAGCTGGCTATACTCCAGATTTAAATAGCACAACAACAACTAGTGCTGCCACTGCTAATGATGCAGCTACTACTCAAGCTGTTTACAATGCTGATGCAACTACTACAACTACGCAAGATGAAACTGATGCGGCGATTTTAGCTGCTCGTGGTGATACAACTGTATCTAGCGATGGTACTGTAGTAAAGGTTCTGATGGCACTGTTACAGTCAATAATGCAGCTTTAAAAACTGATGACAAACAAGTAAAAATGGTATCTAAAACTACTGGTGGTACTGACCTTGATAAGGCTGCCGAAAATGGCCAAACTCAAGCTGTTACAACAGTAGAGGCTCAATATGTTTCTTCTGCTAGTGCAGAAACTGTGAATCCATATGTAGGTAAGTTGATTACTGGTTTATCTATCTCTGGTGTTACGGCTCAGCAACAAGCAGATTTATTGCCTATTTTGACTGAACGAGTGGGCGATGCTGTATCCGTTGATGGCGTATTTAGAGACGTAACTAACCTTGGCAATACAGGTTATTTCTCTGAAGTTAACCCTGTGTTCACAACAGTACCTGAAGGCGTTAAATTGGACTTTGCTGTTACAGTAAATCCAATTACTACAGGCGTATCCTTCGAAGGTAATACTGTTTACACATCCGAAGTATTGACTAAGTTCATGGATATCCAACCGGGTCAAGTTCTTAACTCTGTATACGTTGGTCAAAAAATTCAAGGTATCAACGCTGCATACGCTCGTGATGGCTACATGTTAGCTCACGTTGATGGCATCCGTGTAGATGACCAAGGCATGCTTCATGTACATATCGTAGAAGGCATTGTAGAGGATATCATTCCTGCTGGTAATAAGAAGACTCGCGATAAAGTTATTACTCGTGAATTTGTTCAAAAGAAAGGTAAACCTTTCAACAAATTCTTGGTACGTCGTTCTGTAGAGCGCGTATACAACTTAGGCTTCTTTGACGATGTAAACGTTCGTATGTTACCTGGCGAACAAGATCCTAACAATGTAATCATTGAAATCGATGTATTGGAACATAAAACTGGTACTATTACATTAGGTGCTGGCTACTCCAAATCTGACGGTTTGATGGGTATCATTGAGTTTGGTGAAGAAAACTTCCGCGGTACTGGTGATAAATTTAAAGTTCACTGGGAAATCGGTGGTAAGAAAAATACAAAAACTACCAAATTTCTTACTTAAAACCTTGGATCGATAGCAAAGGTACATCCCTTGGCTTCTCCTTCTTCAACCGTGAAGATGAATACACAGACTACAATGAAGATGGTAATGAAGTAGCAGAATACAATAAGAAATCTCGTGGTTTCAATATTTCCTTCGGTCGTCAAACTGGGGAATATACACGTGATTACTTGACATTAGAATCCCGTAAAGATTCCTATAAATGGGATAGTGATGATAGCTCTGGTTATCGTTATGATACTGATGCTATTTCCAATACAACCGGTAGTGGCAATGATTGGGATAATAGAAAACCTGGCACGAACCAAAGTTGGAACTTTGCGTCTAATAACTATGTGAAAAATAACTTTGGACGCATTAACTCCATTACATGGCAAAAAGTATACGATTCCCGTGACAATATCTATGATCCAACACGTGGTCGTCGTATTTCCTATACAGCACAATGGGCTGGTCATGGCTTAGGCGGTGACTTCGACTTCTACAAATTCACAGCTGAAGCACGTATGTATAAAAAACTAGGTGCTAAGAATGTATTGGCATTCCGCGCACGTGGTGGCTTTATCCAAGGTGATGCACCTTATAGCCAATTATTCACATTGGGTGGTGCTGACTCCCTTACGTGGTTATGAAGATGATCAATTCCGTGGTAAGTATATGTATAATGCTACATTGGAATTCCGCTTCCCAATCGTTAAAAAGGTTAGTGGCGTATTGTTCACTGATATCGGCGACGCATGGGATGCGCCAAATGTTACATGGTACAACAGCAAGAAAACCTTTAACTATGGTGTTGGTGCTGGTGTTCGTGTTACAACACCTATCGGTCCTGTTAAACTTGACTATGGCGTGGGTAAACACAAAAATAAATTCCACTTCAGCTTCGGTACACAATTCTAATATAGTAAAAGTATATGGTGGAGGCCTCTTTTCGAAGAGGCTTTCACCAATATCTCTATATGGCATCCTTTGATGCAATAATTTACAGAAAGATTTATAGAAATGAGGGCACTCTATTATGATGCGAATGATGAATAATAAGGCGAATGTGAAGATTTTTTCCATCGTCATTGCTACCGTATTTATTATCGGTATTGGTGCGTTAGCATACACTCAAATGGCTACGCCTAGTGGTAATGGTGGGGCTAGTACAATTGGTGTTATCGATACATCTCGTATGATGTCTCAAGATAATCCATTATTTGTGTCTGCCGCACAAGAGTTCATGAGTTATCAAAGTCAATTACAACAAGAAACTCAAGCTAAAATTGATGCAGCACAAGATGATGCGACGAAACAAAAGTTGGTAGAAGAAATGCGTCAAAACTTGGCTAAAAAAGACCAAGAAATTGCTAAATCTATTCAAGATAAAGCTATGGAAGCAGCAAAAGCTGTTGGTGATGGTAAAGGTTTAAGCGTTGTTATGTCTAAAGATACTGTATTATACGGTGGCGTAGATATTACAGATCAAGTGTTGAAAAAATTAGCTAGCGATGCAAAAAAATAAGCTGTAGTTCTATGTAAGGGAGAACGACAATGGACGGGAAAAAACGATATATAGGATTAGTCATATTTCTCGTTGCTGCAATAAGTGCTATGGTTTGGGCCTATGGGTTTGTAACAAATCGCCAACAGGGGCCAAATGGGGTATCCATAGGTGTTGTGCGTATTGATGATGTATTAGAGTTTAATCCATCTTATGAGGATTATAAGCAAGCTAAAAATGAGCTAGATCTTTTACAACGTCAATATGAACTTGAGCAACAAGCCTTAAATGCCAAGTCGGAGACACAAGATGAACAGTTGAAAACACTTGCACTGGATTCAACCTTGTCAGATGCTCTTACGGTGGAATTGCAAACTCGTATTGCAACAAAAGAAAATGAACTAAATCAGCAATTAAATGCTAAGCGTAACGAATTGACTCAAAAATATTTAGCTGAGTTAAAAGTAAGTACTAATGAATATGATCTAGAAATCGTAAACCTTCAATTAGATTTATATGCCTATGATGCTCGTGTATATATTGACGATGCACAAAAGGCAGCCGCTATGGATGAAAAAGCCAAGAAAGAAGAGCGATTAAAAGAATTATTAGCTAAACGAAAACCATCGAATCTCGATGTGGATTCTATAAAAGCAAAGGTACAGGCTGAGCTTGCCCCAATGCAACAAAAAGGACAAGAGGAACTCAACCAATATGCAGCATCTCTACAGAAGGAGTTAGCAGAAAAACGAGATTCTATGGTGCAACAACAAGCACAAGCTATCATTGCTAATAACAACCTTCCTGTAGCGCAAGAGTGGAATGATACATGGGCGAAAAAGCTTTCTGATAAAGAGGCAGAAGTGAGCGCTATTCATGAAGCTATTTTGGAAGATGTACGCATGCGCGTAGCTGTAATTGCAAAAGAACAACATTTAGATTTAGTCATCATTGATGACGGTGGTAATATTAAAGGGCTTGATATTACAGATGCAGTAAAGGCATCTTATCGAGTTCAATAAGGAGTTATATAATGAATAAACGTATTAAATCTTTAGTATTGAGTGCAACTTTAGTGGCTTCTATGGCGATTTTAGGTGGCTGTGGTTCCAATAATATCGGTTATGTTGATACAATGAAAGTAGCTAACAGCACTGAAAAAGGTATCGAGATTACTAAAGAAATTAACGCTAAAAAAGCTGAGTTGAATAAGAAAATTGAAGCTGCTGATGATGCTTCCAAACAAAACGTATATAACCAAGCATCTCAAGAGTTAACTGCTTTTACAAATGCAAAAGCACAAGAATACCGTCAATACCAAGAGCAAAAAATCAATGAGCTTGTAAAAGAGAAAAAACTTGATGTTATTATTGAAAAAGGTGCTGTTGTAGGCGGTGGCGCTGATGTGACTGAAGACTTGATCACCAAAATGGGTAAAGCATCTGAAGCTCAAATTAAAGAAGCTGAAGAAGCTGCGAAAGCTGAAGAGCAACAAGAAGCTCAACAAAACGCTCAACAAGCAGGTCAAGCTGCAGCAGCAGCTACTACTGAAAGCGCACAATAATTAAGGATTATCACAGGGGGAGGAGTTTACCTTGGAAAAAACTTTACAGGAACTCGCAACATTGGTAGGCGGTCGCGTTGTAGGCGATGAGTCTATTGTCATTACTGAGACACGTGGCTTTGAACAAGCTGTTAAACAATCCATCACTTTTGCTATTGGTGAATATGTTGAACATATCGCATTATGCCAAGCGGGTGCTGTTATCGTTGAATCTGAAGTTAAAGATGCACCGATGGCACAAATCGTAGTTGATAATGCAAAAGCAGCATTTGCACAAGTGTTAGAGCTCTTCCATCCACCTGTTGTAGTGCCACGTGAAGTACATAGTACGGCAATTATTGGCGATAATGTAACTCTTGGTAACAATGTATCTATTGGTGCCTATTGTGTTATTAATGATAATGCTGTTATCGGTGATAATGTAACGATTCGCCCTTATGTATATATTGGTCATAATGTGCGTATCGGTGAAGATGCCGATATTTATGCAGGTGCTATTGTTCATGAAAACTGTATTTTAGGTAAACGCGTTGTATTGCGCGCTAAAGCAGTTATTGGTGGCGAAGGTTTTGGTTTTGCTACGGAAAATGGTGTTCATACTCACATTCCTCAAGTAGGCAATGTTATTCTTGAGGATGACGTAGAAATTGGCTCCTGTACTACTATTGATAATGCTACAATGGGATCTACATTAGTTCGTCGTGGAACAAAAATTGACAATCTTGTGCATCTTGGACATAATGTTGAAATCGGTGAAGATTGCTTCTTGATTGCTCAAGTTGGTATTGCTGGTAGTACAAAATGTGGTAATCATGTAATCTTTGCAGGTCAAACAGGTTGTACCGGTCATATTACAATTGGTGATAATGTACAATTTGCTGGTAAAACCGGTATCACTGGTAATGTACCATCTAATTCCATCATGGCTGGTTATCCAATGAGACCGCATAAAGAGTGGTTAAAATTGGCGGCCTATGAAAATCGTTTGCCAGATATGGTGAAAACTGTAAAACAATTACAAAAAGAAATTGATGCTTTGAAAGCGCAGCTTAAGGAGAGCTAATAATCCATGTATAGGTTTATGAAAATCTTTAGTGCCTTTATTTGCTTATTACCTAAAGGTTTGCAATATGCTATTGGCACATTGCTTGGTGAAATTGCGTGGCTAGCGGTACCGCCAAAACGCAAGCGTCTGGCAATAGGCCAAATTCTATTCTGTAATATTACGGATGATCCTAAAGAAGCTCGTCGTATTGCTAAAGCTAGTACAACTCGCTTTGGCCGTATGATTATTGATGTATTGCGATATCCTGAAATTAAGGATGGCGCATACAAGATATGGTAGAGTTTATTAATCGTGAGTACTTAGATGATGCTTTGGAAAACGGACGAGGAGCTATATTAGCAGCTGTTCATAGTGGTAACTGGGAATTGCTGGGCGGTGTACTCGCATCTGAAGGCTATCCATTGATTTCTGTAGCCATGAAACAAAATGGTGATGCAGACAAGTTTATCAATGAATATCGTCGTATTATGAACCAACATGTAACGTATAAAACTGGTGTACGTGAAATGATTAATGAACTTAAAAAGGGCGCTTTTTTAGGGCTTATCATGGATCAAGATCCAGGTGATGATGGTGTTCTTGTGCCATTCTTTGGTTATGAAACATTAACAGCTGCTGGGCCCGCTGTGTTGGCTCGTATGCAAGATGTACCTATTATCTTTGTGACCATACATTATAGTCCATACTCTGGAAAACATGAGCTTGAAGCTCATCCACCGATTTATGTGGAACGTACAGATGATAAAAAACGCGATATAGCTGTTACTACAACTCTACTTAATGAGTTTATAGAAGACTATATTAGACGTTATCCTGAAGATTGGTTCTGGCTACACAACCGTTGGAAGTGGACTCGTCGTTTCTACGGTGAACAAATAGAAACGCCACCAGATGTATACCAATAATAAATAATTATAAAGAGATTTTATTTATGTAAAAGTAGGAATATTCTAGATAGAACTGATTCCTACTACATAGATGAAATCTCTTTTTATTTTTGGAAATTATTACGCAGTATTTAAAAAAATAAGCTATTATAATTTTTAAAGAATAAGAATAGGCTTTCAAAATAGTGTAATATGTGGTAAATTTCTTGTAACACCTATGCAAATAGGGTATAATACATAGTGGTGTATAGTAAACGTGAATTCAGATTATGAAAGGACATTCTTATGAGTAAGCCCCAACAAACAATAGAAAAGGCTGTTTCATATCAGGGATTGGCCTTCATAGCGGTGAACCAGTACATATGGTTTTCAGACCTGCACCTGAAGATACAGGAATTGTGTTTGTCCGCACGGACATTGAAGGTCAGCCTTCTGTGCGAGCACACATTGATAATGTGACGAACACTATGCGCGCTACCACATTGGAAAATGGTGAGGCAAAGGTATTCACTGTAGAGCATTTGATGGCAGCGTTCAGTGCTATGAATATTGATAATTGTTATATAGAAATGGATTCTCCAGAGCCTGCGGTAGGTGATGGCAGTAGTGCTGTTTTTATCAAGCTTATTGAAGAGGCGGGCATTGTAGAACAAGCAACACCGCGTCATATATATAAAGTGACTCGATCCCATGCTATTTATGATGGAGACCGTTTTGTTTTGATTTTGCCGTATGATGGCTATCGTATGACATTCACATCTATTAACAGTCATCCGTTGCTTGGCATACAACAATGTGACTTTGAAGTATCCCCTGAATATTTTAAAGAGCATATTGGATCTGCTAGGACTATCGGATTTATGAAAGAGTTAGAACAATTACAGGCCATGGGCCTTGCTAAAGGCGGCAGCCTAGATAATGCATTAGTTTATGATGATGAGAAATGTTTATCTGTACCACGCTTTGATGATGAATTAGTTCGTCATAAGGCGCTAGACGTTATAGGTGACTTATTCTTATTAGGACCAATAGAAGGTCATGTAATTGCTTTAAAATCGAGTCATGAATTAAATTCTAGATTGGCTCGCAGTATAATGGAAGAAATAAGGGAGACACAGCCATGATTCTTAATCACGAAGATATTTTAGAAATTTACCTCATCGTTACCCAATGCTTTTGGTAGATCGAATTGTTGAGTTAGAACCTATGAAACGTGCTGTGGGCATTAAGAATGCTACATTCAATGAATTGTTCTTCCAAGGTCACTTCCCAGGTAACCCAGTAATGCCAGGTGTATTGCTTACAGAAGCAATTGCTCAAGTTGGCGGTATTGCTTTATTGTACCCAGAAGAAAACCGTGGTCTTACTCCGATGTTTACAGGTATTGATAAAGTACGTTTCCGTCATCCAGTAAAACCTGGTGACCAAGTGCGCATGGAAGTTGAAATCGTAAAAATTAAAGGTAAGATGGGCAAGGTTGAAGGCCGTGCCTATGTAGGCGATAAATTGTGCGCTAGTGGTGAATACATGTTTGCCCTTGTATAATAGAATGAGGAGTGATTGTAGTGATAGTTGTAGGCATGGGAAATGCAGAATCCAACATCCATAGTACAGCCATAGTCCATCCAAATGCTAAATTGGGCAAAGATGTAATCGTAGGCCCCGGAGCTGTAATCGGCGAGAATGTCGAAATTGGCGACGGCACAAAAATTGGTGCAAATGTTGTAATTGGTGGTTGGACAACCATTGGCAAGCGTTGTGAAATTTATCCAAACGCATCTATTGGATTGGAACCTCAAGATTTAAAATTTAAAGGTGAAAAAAGCTATTGTAATATTGGTGATGAAACGGTTATTCGTGAATTTGTAACTATTAGCCGCGCTACTGGAGAAGGTGAAGAGACGCGAGTAGGCAATAACTGCTTGCTTCAAGCATGTACACATGTGGCTCATAACTGTATCGTTGGCAATAATGTCATTATGAGTAACTGTGCAGGTCTTGCTGGTCACGCTATCGTTGAAGATCGCGTGGTAATAGGTGGTCTTGCTGGCATTCATCAATTTGTTAAAATCGGTCGCAATGCAATGGTTGGCGGGATGGCTAAGGTAGTACAAGATATTCCACCTTATGTTATCGCTGATGGTCAACCTGCACGTGTTATCGGTCTTAATTCTGTTGGTTTGTCTCGTGCAGGTATTTCTGAAGACGTACGCCGAGATTTGAAACAAGCGTTCCGTATTATTTATCGCTCTGGATTTAGTTTGTCCAAAGCTATTGAAGAAATGGAAATGCAACTTGATTCTTCTGTAGAAATTGAAAACTTATTACGCTTCTTGCGCAATGCCGATCGTGGTATTATGCGTACACGTCGCGACTAAATTTAAGGACCTCGTATTATGTACGAGGTCTTTTTTGTGGGCTAAAAATATCTGATAAAATGATGAAGAAAAGGGCATAAACCGTGGTGTTTTAATGGTAAAAAGTGGCTATTTATAGTACAATATATTGTATATGATTATGTCTTTTTCTAGTCAAATCATTATAAATTTGAGATTACTAATTGATATATAGGCCATAGAGCCATCTAGGAGGTAAAGTCTTGGCAAAGGTAGGATTAATTGCGGGCATTGGTGCTTTGCCTGTAGAATTCATGCGCGCCGCTCATGTATTAGGCCACGAAGTGGTTGTTATCGGTGTGGTACCTGATATTGACCCAGCTTTGAAAGCTGAGGCCGATGCTTTCTATGATATTAGTGTTGCTAAACTAGGTAAAATCTTCAAGACCTTAAAAAATGAAGGTGTTGTTGAGTTAACTATGTTAGGCAAAGTAACTAAGGAAATACTCTTTAAGGGACTTAGCTTCCCCGATTTGAAAACACTAGGTGTTCTTAAACGGTTAAAAAATCGCAAGGATGATACGATCATGCTTGCCATCGTTGATGAAATTGAAAGAGAAGGCTTTAAAGTATTAGATCAGACAGTATACTTAAAACCATTTATGCCTAAGGTCGGTGTATTTTCAAAAGCACAGCCAACAGAAGAACAATGGGCTGATATATGCTTTGGCTTTGAATTAGCGAAACAAATGGGCGGCCTTGATATTGGGCAAACTGTTGTTGTTAAACACAAAGCGGCGATGGCCATTGAAGCCATCGAAGGTACTGATAAGTGTATTTTGCGCGGTGGTGAGCTTGGCCGTGGTGAAGCTGTTGTAGTAAAAACAGAAAAACCAAATCAAGATGTGCGCTTTGATGTGCCTGCAGTGGGTATAAAGACATTGATGTCTATGATTGATAGCGGCTGTAAAGTGCTCGCTGTTGAAGCTGAAAAGACTATTTTTGTACAACAACAAGATGTTCTTGATATGGCCAACCGTCACGGTATTGTTATTTGTGCTGTAGACCAAGAATTTGTAAATTCCAGAAAGGATGCATAATGAAAGTCATGTTTTCTGCCGGTGAAGCATCCGGCGATACTCATGCGGCAAGTGTTGCCAATGCATTGAGAGAAATTGATCCTTCTGTAGACATGTTTGGTATGGGCGGCACCTTGATGGAACGCGCTGGTGTTCGCATTGTATATGACATTAAAAACCTTGGAGTCATTGGTATTGTTGAAATTGTAAAATCATTACCAAAATTTTTTAAGTTACGGACGTACTTAAAACGCGTCATGATGAAGGAAAAACCGGATATCCTCGTTTGTGTAGATTATCCTGGGTTTAATATGAAACTTGCTGCTGTAGCACATGAATTGGGGATTCCCGTTCTTTATTATATTGCTCCCACAATTTGGGCCTGGCACAGCAGTCGTGGTAATACGATTCGCAAGTATGTAACAAAGGTTGCATCTATATTTCCCTTTGAAGCTGAAGCATATCGCAAATATAAATGCGATGTAGAGTTCGTGGGCCATCCCTTATTAGATATCGTACATCCTACGATGACTAAAGAGGAGGCTGAAGAATACTTTGGAGCTCGTAAAGACGCTAAAAAGGTACTGCTCATGCCTGGTAGTCGCAAGCAAGAGGTTTTATCTTTGCTTGACACGATGTTAAAAAGTGGTGAGCAATTGATGGCAAACCATGAAGACATTCAATTCTTTTTGCCTCGTGCACACACCATCGATCGCAGTGAGTTAGAAACTTTCATAGATGCTCATAAGGTGCCTGTTACGATTACAGAAGACCATACATATGATTTGATGCAAATTTGCGATGTGTGCCTTGCCGCATCAGGAACTGCTACGTTGGAAACGGCTATGATGGAATTGCCAACTATATTATTGTATCGCGTATCTCCCATAACATATGGTATTGGTAAGATGGTGGTCAATGTAACACATGTAGGATTACCTAATATCGTGGCTGGTAAAGAAGTAATTCCTGAATTATTGCAAGATGCTGTTACACCAGAGGCGATTGTATCCTTAGTGGAACCACTCATTAGTGATGTAGAAAAGAATGAAGCTATGCGTAGCGAATTACGTGAGGTACATCATAAATTAGGCGAGCCTGGTGCTGTAAAACGAGTAGCACATCTTGTATATGATCTCGGTAAGGAGAAATGTAATGAATAGTTATTCTAGGCTCTTATATTTGTAAAGCCTTATTATAAGCGCATGATTTTTGCAGTGTTCTGCATGATTGTCGCTGCTGCTGCCTACTTGGTAGTACCTTGGCTAATTAAGAACGTAGTTGACCAAGTATTAGACGAAAAGAATATGTTTATGTTGAACCTTATTGTAGGGGCAATCATTCTAATTTTCTTAATTCGTGGTTTCGCTACTTATGGCCAAACTTACAATATGTCTTATATTGGGCAACGGGTAATTATCGATGTACGAGAGTCCATCTTTAATCATTTACAAAAATTAAGTTTATCTTACTTTGATCGACGCAAGACAGGCGTTATCATGAGTAATCTTACGAATGACGTTGCTGCCTTGCAAACCGCCGTTGTAGATAATTTGATTTCCTTTATTACTGAATCCGTAACACTTATTGGTTCCTTGGTGTCTATGCTTCTCATCGACTGGAAATTGACCCTCGTTACCTTTATTACAGTACCAGTAGTATTGGTGATTATTAATGTGTTTGGTAAAAAGCTTCGCGTAGCAGGCCATGACGTACAAGGGCGTGTAGCAGATATTACAGCACTTTTACAAGAGGTTATTAGTGCAATTCGAGTTGTGAAATCCTTCGCTCGTGAAGATTTTGAGCGCAAGCGTTTCGAAGATGAAAACGATCGTAACTTTAGAGCTGTTATTAAGGCTACCAAATTGACAAGCTTACTAAGCCCAATGGTTGAGTTCTCTGCGGCTATTGCTGTAGCAGTCATTCTTTGGTACGGTGGTTATTCCGTAGTAACTGGCACAATTACGGCTGGTTCTTTAATTGCATTCTTGATTTATGCTATTAACTTGTCTAATCCTGTAAAACGATTGAGTCAAGTATATGGTAATATTCAAAAGGCCTTGGCGGCTGCGGACCGTGTTTTTGAAATTTTAGATACTAAGACTGATGTAGTAGAAAAAGCTGATGCCATTACAATGCCGCATATTAAAGGTGATGTTGAGTTCAAAGATGTGTCCTTCTCCTATGATGGAGAAAAGATGGCACTAGAAAACTTTACCTTGTCTGTTAAGGCTGGTGAAAGCGTAGCCCTTGTAGGTCCTTCTGGTGCAGGCAAGACCACTTTGGCAAACTTATTACCTCGTTTCTATGATGTTACAGGTGGATCCATTACTATTGATGGTTACGATATTAAGGATGTTACTTTTAAGTCCTTGCGCGAGCAAATCGGCCTTGTACCACAAGAAACTGTATTGTTCAACGCTACTATTAAAGAGAATATCTTATATGGTCGTTTGGACGCTACTGATGAGGAGGTATATGAGGCGGCTAAGGCTGCTAATGTGCTTGAATTCGTTGAAAAGATGCCTGATGGCCTCGATACTATCGTAGGCGAACGAGGCAGCTCCTTATCTGGTGGTCAGCGTCAACGCGTTGCTATTGCACGAGCTATTTTAAAAGATCCTCGTATTCTAATTTTAGATGAAGCTACATCTGCATTAGATACAGAGAGTGAAAAACTTGTACAAGAGGCGCTCGATCGCCTCATGAAAGGGCGTACAGCATTTGTTATTGCCCATCGATTGAGCACTGTTCAAAATGCTAATCAAATTGTTGTACTTAATCAAGGTCGCTTGGTAGAGCAGGGGACTCACCAAGAGCTATTAGCTGTTGACGGCGGATTGTACAACCATCTCTATTCCGTTCAATTCTCCCACAAAGGATAACCATGTACTGGATATATAATGTATTGCTCATAATCTATTGGATTGGCTTGATACCGGTTATTTTATACCGACTCGCCTTTGAAGAAGGTTTCTATGAGCGTATTAAACAGAGTGCAGGCTATATGCCAGCCTCACTATTAAAGAAAATTGAAGGACGCCGTGCCATTTGGATTCATGCTGCTTCTGTAGGGGAAATTGTGGCTACTAGTCCATTGGTAAAAGAGGTTAAAAAGGAATTTCCTGAAGCTGTCGTAGTTGTGTCTGTTGTTACTGCAACTGGGCATGCTATGGCACATCGAATCATTCCTGAGGCAGAAGGGATTATTTTCTTCCCTTTAGATTTGCCATATTTAACCCGTAAAATTTTGCATATTATTAAGCCAATTACTATTTTGCTTGTAGAAACTGAGATCTGGCCTAACTTCTTGCGTATTGCTCAATCGGAAAATATTCCGGTTATGATGGTTAACGGTCGTATTTCTGACCGCAGTATGAAACGCTACAAGTATATTAGCGCTTTCACCCGCGAAATGTTGCGTTCTATCGAGCGTTTCTGCATGCAATCTAAATTTGATGCGGCTCATATTGAATGTTTAGGTGCTCATACACCAGATATTACAGTAACAGGCAATATGAAGTACGATCAAACTTATGCCACTGTATCAGACGAAGAAAAACAAGCACTTCTTGATGAATTTGGCTTTGGTAACAATCATCCAATCATCATCGCAGGCAGTACACATAAGGGCGAAGAAGAGACTATTTTTGAAACTTTCATACAGGTTTTAAAAGAATATCCACAAGCTCGATTATTAATTGCACCTCGTGAAATCTATCGCGGCCATGATATACAAAATCTTGCCAAACGTTATGAACTGAGTGCAATTTGCCGTAGTGATATGACAGAACCTGTGCATGAAGGAATTCCTGTTGTTATCTTGGATACCATTGGTGAGCTCGGTCGTCTTTATAGCCTAGGGGATATCATCTTTGTAGGTGGTTCTCTTGTGAAGACTGGGGGCCATAATATTTTGGAACCTGCTGCACATGGTAAGCCAATCTTAGTTGGCCCACATATGTTTAACTTTAAAGAAATCTTCGCACTGTTAAATTTTCGCGGAGCTTGTGAACAGGTGAAATGGCAAGGCCTTAACAACTATGGTCTTACGCCTATGTAAAGATAAGGCACTAGCGGAAGAGATGGGCCGACATTGTCTTGAGATCATTCAAGAAAACCGTGGTGCTACACAACGTAATACACAAGAATTACGTTTGTTGTTTGAAAAACATCAAATTATTCCATAAGACTATATAATTCGTTTCATTACTCTATCATATTACATAATCGGAGGGGTCACCTATGAGTGGGGAAGCATTATTCAAATCCATAGTTAGTGGTGAAAATCAATCCATATTAGGTGATATAGCCCGTTCTAGCTTAGGCTTTTTAAGTAAAGGTTATGAGAAGGCTGTATCCATGCGCAATGCTAAATTTGATGAAGGCAAAGGCGTTACAAAAGTTACAGTACCTGTTATCAGTGTTGGTAATATTACGGCTGGTGGTACTGGTAAAACACCGATGGTACGATTTATCTGTGATGTACTCACCCAAAAGGGCCTTCATCCTACGGTGCTTAGTCGTGGTTATCGAGCAGAAGATAACAAGAAGAATATCATTATTTCTAAAGACGGCACAATGCTTGTAGAACCAACTATTAGTGGTGATGAAGCTTGGCTACTTGCAAAGGTTTTGCAAAAATCTAATGTTATCATCGGTCGTGAACGATCAAAATCAGCAGAGATTGCTATTAATGAACTTGGAGCTGATTGCCTTGTAATGGATGATGGATTTCAACATCGCGCATTAGCTAGAGATATTGATATCGTGCTTATCGATGCATCTAATCCGTTCGGCTATGACCATGTATTACCACGTGGTTTATTGCGTGAACCACTCCGTGGTTTACAACGGGCTCATATCATTGTCCTTACGAAGGTAGATCAAGTGGCACCAGGTATAGTGTCGGGTATTCGTAAGCGCTTATCTCAGCTGGTTCCCAATATACCTATCTATGAAACTACACATAAGCCTCAATTTATGTATACCTTGGATGAGTGGGCTAATGGTACTGCTGGTGCTCCTGTAGACTCCTATAAGGATCAACGTATTATGGCAGTTAGTGGTATAGGTAATCCACACTCCTTTACGCAAACTTTGACTGATGTAGGATATAATGTGGTTCATACTTTACCGTTTGGTGATCACCACGACTTCACTAATGATGATGTAGTAGACATTTGGAAAGAAGCATTTGCTCATCAAGCTGATGCAATTTGCATTACAGAAAAGGATGCGGTGAAGTTGAGTCAATTGCATGCAATCGAAGACTTAAAAATACCGATTCTAGTGCTATCTATAGGGATTGAGTTTATTTCTGGAAAACAAGAATTCATAGAAAATTTAGAGATTTAGTGTATAATAATAAGATACACGAATAACAGAAATGGGGTTTTATTGTGAAGTTTGGATGTGTCATTCCTGCCCGTTATGGTTCTACTAGATTACCTGGTAAACCATTAGCTGATATTGCAGGAAAGCCGATGATTGAACGTGTTTACGATAGGGTGTCTCAAGCAACAAACGGCATGTACTATTGTTGCTACTGATGATGACCGCGTTTATTCTGCAGTTCAACAATTTGGGGGAACTGTTATGATGACAGATCCTAATCATCCGACAGGGACTGATCGATTAGCAGAGGTTGCTAGTTATTATACTGACTTAGATGTAGTTATCAATGTCCAAGGTGATGAGCCTATGATTGAGCCAAACCTTATTGATGACTTGGCCCATCTATTTGAAGAGGATCCAAACTTACAAATGGCTACCGTAGCCACTCCTTTATTAGAGGAGGAATACGATGAACCGTCAGCGGTAAAGGTCATTTTAAATAATCGCAATGATGCGATGTATTTTTCAAGATCTTTAATTCCCTATCCTCGCCATGATTTTGTGCGAACTCCATTAAAACATATTGGTATCTATGCGTATCGTAGAGACTTCTTATTAAATTACGCTAAGATGGAGCCAACTGCTGCGGAGCAAACAGAATCGTTAGAGCAATTACGCGCTCTTGAAAATGGCTATACTATTCGTGTTATTCTTACAGATAAACGATTTATCGGTGTAGACACACCGGAAGACTTAGCTCGTGTAAATGCAATTTACGAGCAAGAGGAGAAATAAATGAAAACAGTTCAAATTAAAGATATTACAGTAGGCGGTGGCAAAGGCTTATTCGTTCTTGCTGGACCATGTGTTATCGAGGACTATGATCGCACATTAGCCATTGGGAAACGTGCAAAAGAGATCTGTCAGCGTTTAGGTGTTCCATACATCTTTAAAGCATCTTTCGATAAAGCTAATCGTTCTAGCTTTGGTTCCTTCCGTGGCCCAGGTTTAGAAGAAGGTTTAAAAATGCTCGCTTCTATTAAGAAGGAACTCAACGTACCAGTTGTAAGTGATATTCACTCTATTGAGCAAATAGAGCCTGCTGCTGAAGTATTAGATATTCTTCAAATTCCAGCTTTCTTATGCCGCCAAACAGACCTTGTCTACGGTGCCGCTAAAACTGGTAAATGCGTAAATGTAAAAAAAGGCCAATTTATGGCGCCTAAGGACATGGAAAATGTTCTTAATAAAATGAAAGAAACAGGTAATGAAAATCTTATGCTTACAGAACGTGGTTTTAGCTTTGGCTATAACAACCTCGTAGTAGATATGAGATCCTTCCCAATCATGCGCTCTTTCGACTATCCTGTAATCTTTGATGCGACTCACAGTGTTCAATTACCAGGCGGTGCAGGTACTAAATCTAGCGGTAATCGAGAATTTGTACCTAACTTGGCTCGCGCAGCTGTAGCTAGTGGCGTAGATGGCTTGTTCTTTGAAGTGCATGACAATCCTGAGGAAGCATTATCCGATGGTCCAAACATGTTGTATTTAGATCAATTCGAAGCTGTGCTTCGCGATTTAGTAGCTATTGATAAAATCGTAAAAGGTTAGGGGCGGTATTTGTGACTATTTTAGAACAAGCTGCACAAGTGCTTCATGAGGAAGCTCGTGCTATAGAAGAATTAAGTTCTCGTTTGGATCACAACTTTGTAAATGCTGTAAATATGATTTTGGCTTGTAAGGGCCGTGTAGTATGTACGGGAATGGGTAAATCTGGTCATATTGGCCGTAAAATTGCGGCTACCTTGGCAAGTACAGGGACTCCAGCATTATTCATGCATCCTGGTGAAGGCGTACATGGTGATCTCGGTATGATTACAGAAGATGACGTAGTATTAGCCTTTTCTAATAGCGGTGAAACTGGTGAAATCATTAGTATTTTGCCTTCCTTGCGTCGCATAGGTGCAAAATTAATCTGCGTTGTAGGGAAACCGGAGTCTACATTAGCTAAGAATTCCGACATCGTATTGTTGGCTGAAGTAGAACGTGAAGCCTGCCCACTAGGATTAGCGCCTACCACAAGTACTACAGTTGCGTTGGCGCTAGGAGATGCATTAGCTGTATGCTTATTAGAGCGTCATCATTTTACACCGGAAAACTTTGCTGTATTCCATCCAGGTGGTTCTTTAGGTCGCAAGCTATTGCTGACTGTGGAAAATATCATGCACGGTGGTGAAGATAATCCTACTGTATTTAAAGGTGCTACTGTTCGAGATGCACTCTTTGTAATGACAGAAAAAGGATTGGGCGCTACTAATGTAATCGATGAAGAAGGTCACTTATTAGGTCTTGTTACTGATGGTGATGTCCGCCGTGGTCTTGATTCTGGCAGTAATTTCTTAGAATGGCCTGTAGAGGATATGATGACTGCAATGCCTCGCACAATTACTAAGGACAAACTGGCTGCTGAAGCTCTTCACTTGATGGAGAAAAATCAACCACGTCCAATTACTGTTTTACCTGTTGTAGATGGTAATAATGTATGTCTTGGCATTGTTCATATTACGGATTTATTGCGTAGAGGCATTGTATAATGAATATTCAATGGATTGTTCTCGATGTGGATGGCGTTTTATCTGATGGATCTCTCGTTTATACATCGAGTGGAGAAGAGCTGAAATCTTTTTCTGTAAAAGATGGCTTAGGCTTAACAGCGGCTCGTAAATCAGGGATTAAACTCGCTATTATTACAGCTCGTATTTCTCCGATGGTTGAGCGTCGTGCTAAGGAGCTTCACTTTGATGCACTCCTTATGGGCCATGCTAATAAAACAGAAGCATTAAGAACACTCTGTACAGAACATCAAATCGACTTAAAGACGATTGCATACATGGGAGATGACCTCAACGATTTGGGGGCTCTTCAAATAGTTGGTTTACCAATGGCGCCAAATAATGCGGTACCAGAGGTAAAACAATTAGCAAATTTATTTCTACTGTTAATGGCGGTCAAGGTGCCGTAAGAGAAGCTGTAGAGTATATCTTGAAGAATCAAGGATTATGGGAAACTGTCGTAGCAGACTATGCACGAGAGGCCCATGCTCATGGACAATAAAGGAGGTGGGCAGAATGAATAACGAATGGCAATACCATTTAGTTAAAGGCATTAGCTGGCTTGTTTGCCGACTGCCGTACAAGCTCATTTTGCTCATAGGCGCTAGTTTAGGTCCTGTATATGGGCTAATAGCGAAGAAGCAAAAACTTAGAGGTATTAAAAATATCAAAATTGGCATGAACATGAATGATCAAGAGGCAGAACAACTCATTGATAAGTTGTTCAAAAACCTTGGCCGTAGTGTTATGGAAGTATTGTACATGCCAAACCTTACAAAATCCTTTATCGATGAACATATTGAAATGCGTGGTGTCGAATATTTAGAAGAAGCCATCGCAGAAGATAAGGGTGTTATTGTTCTTACTGGACATGTAGGGAATTGGGAATGGATGGGCGCTGCTATGGCGGCTCATGGATACCCATCTACTACAATTGTTAAGAAACAACCAAATGCTCAATTTACACGTCTTATGAATGAGTATCGTGAGATGGTAGGACTTGATGTATTTGCAAGTGGTGGCAACGAAATCGTTTCCGCTGCAAAGGCCTTAAAGAAGAAAAAACTGCTTGGCTTCTTAGCTGACCAAGATGGATATATACATGGTTTACCAGTTCCGTTTTTAGGTCAAGACTCCTCAGCGGTTATTGGGCCAGCTACATTTGCGAAGAAATTTGGTTCACCTGTAGTTCCAATTTTTGCATCTCGCAAGCCTGAAGGTGGGCATATTGTTCACATTTTACCTGCATTGCATTATATTGAAACTGGTGATGAAGATGCAGATATGTATCGTCTAACTGAGGAATGTGTACGCGTTACTGAAGACTTCATCCGCCAGCATCCAGATGAATGGCTTTGGTTCCAACATCGCTGGATGACTAAGATGGATCAAATTATTGATTATGATAAGAAGATAGCTGCACGGGAGAGGGCACATGAAAAACAATAAAAATTAATTGCCATTGTGGCCGCTATAGTGTTGGCTTTAATTGGTCTTATCGTATACATTATGAAAGACTCTAATGAGGTTACTACTACTCAAAATCCGAGTGGTCAACTCGTTAATTTCCAAGGCGCTGACCTACAAGAGGAGAAAGATGGCAAATTAGTGTGGGCTTTATCAGCTGAAAAGATTGAATATGACCCACGGACAAAGGCCATTGTTTTGACAAACTTGAAGGGTCTTTTCTATCAAGATGATGTGACTACTACTATTACAGCTCCTCATGCTGTATTGACGGGTGACCGCAATTCTCTTGATATCGACCAAGGTGTTACAGCTACCAATACGGAAGGTGCAGAATTTAAAACAGAAGCCCTTCACTTTGATAACAAAACGAAAATGTTGACATCTAAGTCGGCTTTTACTTATAACAGTAAGGATGTAACTCTTACAGGCGATAAGCTTGAAGGTAATATGTCTTTGAAAATTATTAAAGCCATTGGCAACGCAAAATTAACGAAGAAGTAATTGAGGGGAAATATGATGAATAAGAAAAAACAGATTGGTATGGCTATTTTGGCTGTACTCATGACAGCATCTGTTACAGCTTGGGCTGCAAATGATCCATTGACTATTAGCGCTGATACATTGTCTTATGATGGCAATACAGGTCGTGCTGATGCAACCGGTAATGTTGTTATTACTCAAGCGGATAAAACTATGACTGGTGCCAATGGTTGGTACAACACAAAAACTCAAGAAGCGAGTCTTGAAGGTGGTGTATCTTTGATTGGTTCTGATATGGCTATGTCTGCTCAATCAGTTCATAGTTACAACAATAATAAATTTACTGCTAGTGGTGGTGTTCATTTACAACGTGGTGATCGCCAAATTTTTGGTGACAGTGTGGAATATAGTACTGATTCCGAATATGGTCTCGTTAGTGGTAATGCTCGATTGATTGCTGAAGGTACAACATTGACAGGTGATCAAGTAGAAGGTTGGCTGAAGGAGATTCGTGCAGTAGCACAAGGTAATGTAACTTTCAATAATCCTGAAAGAAATGTATCTGGTTCTGCAGACCGAGCTACATACACACAAACACCTAACCAAAATGATGGTGTTGTACTCTTATCTGGTTCTGCTCATGCTGTTCAAAATGGGAATGTGCTAAATGCGCCAGAGCTTAGAATTCGTCTAGCTGATGATTCTGCTGAAACATTAGGTGGCCGTAGTACGCTCATCATTGTTCCGAATAAATAAGGATAGTATATGTATATAGAAACCAAAAACTTAGTTAAAACCTTTAGCGGGAGAAACGTTGTAGATGGGGTAAGTCTACGCGTTGATAAAGGGCAAGTTGTAGGTCTATTAGGTCCTAATGGGGCCGGTAAAACTACGTCATTCTATATGATTGTAGGTATTGAAAGACCAAGCTCGGGCATTATTACCGTTGATGGCAAGGATATTACCAATATCCCTATGTATAAACGGGCTGCTGAAGGTATTGGATACCTACCACAAGAGGCATCAATCTTTAGATCTATGTCTGTAGAGGATAATATTCGTGCTATGCTACAGACTACGACGAAAACATCTGATGAGATTGAGGCTATTGTGGAGTCGTTAATTGAAGAATTCCATATCGGTCATGTTCGTGATCGCATGGGGATGCAATTATCTGGTGGTGAACGACGTCGTGTAGAAATTGCTCGTTGTCTTGCACTAGAACCTAACTTCATACTTTGGACGAACCCTTTGCTGGTGTCGATCCAATTGCAGTAGCGGATATTCAACAAATTATTTTACATGTTAAAAATCGAGGTATAGGTATCTTGATTACAGACCACAATGTGCGTGAAACATTGGGGATTGTAGATAAAGCCTATATTTTGAGTAGTGGCAAAATCCTCCTAGAGGGTACTCCTGATGAAATCGCAAACGACCCAATCGCGCGCGAACATTACTTAGGGGATAACTTTAAATTATAGGAGGGACGATGAGATTATTAGATAAATATATTTTAAAAGCCTTCGTAGGCCCATTCCTATTTGGGGTATTTGCTTTTACCAGTATTTTTATTGGTACAGGCACATTATTTAGAATTGCTCAATACATTACTGAATATGGGGCACCATTATTGCTTGTTATGAAAGCCTTTGTCTTGGCCTTACCAAGTATTGTTATCTTAACATTCCCTATGTCAGTACTCTTGGCATCTCTTATGACCTTTAGTCGTTTGAGTAGTACTAGTGAGATTGTAGTTATGCGTGCCGGTGGCCTTAGCTTCTTGCGTCTTGCGATGCCGGTATATATCATTGCTCTTATGATTTCTATTGGTGCGGTAGCATTTAATGAATTTGTCGTACCTCGTACAAACCATATGTATCAAACTATTGTACGGGAAGAAATCATGAAAAATGCGACTCCTCAAACACAAAATCACATTGTGTTGAAAGCGATGAATGGCGATGAGTTAGGTACATTAATGTATGCAAAGAGCTACAATGCTGAGACTAAACAGTTGTCTATGATTACGGTGCAACAGTTTGGAGAAGGTGGCAAACTACAGCAAGTTGAAATGCTGACACTGCTATCTGGAATGGTCAGTATTGGGTAATGCAAAATGGTATTATCTATGACGTATCTGCTGGAGATGGTGTAGAACGAACTATGAAGTTTAAGGAACAATCCTTACCGATTAAATCTGCTCCAAAAGATATTCAGCAAGATCAACGCAAACCTGAAGAATTAACAATTAAGGAGTTGCGTCATCAAATTAAAGCATATAAGGCAGCATATACTAATGCTAATAAGTTGGAAATGGAAATGTACCAACGTTTTACAATTCCTCTTGCTAGCTTTGTCTTTGCTTTAGTAGGTGCACCACTAGGACTTCAAAAACAACGTTCTAGCTCATCAATCGGTTTTGGTATTAGTATTCTAATCATCTTTATCTACTATGGTGTAATGACATTTGCTGGTGCTTTAGGTAAAGGCGGTGCTTTGCCAACTGTATTAGCTGCATTAATACCTGATACATTAGGTATCATCGCAGGCTTATATTTAAATTGGCGCGTATCGAAGTAACCTGGGATAAAGAGATAAACTAGAATTAGGAAATCTAGTTTTATAATTGATTTGACTATTGTAATCTTATGAAAGGAGGGACTCGATGGTAGTAGGTGTTAAAATCTTAATAATTATTGCCCTTATGGGTGGTCTAATAGCCTACATGGGAGATAAGTTAGGCACCAAAGTTGGTAAGCGTCGCATGTCCCTCTTTGGATTGCGACCTAAGCATACATCGATTATTGTTACTATTGTAACAGGTCTACTAGTTGCCGCTGCTACAGTAGGTGTTTTATCCTTTACATCCCAAAGTGTCCGAACTGCATTGTTTGGTATGGACCAATTACGAGCGGATATGAAACATCTTAATGAAGAGGTTGCTGCAAAGACACAAGAGCTTATTCGTGGTAAAGCTTTGCTTGAACAAAATAAGCAAGAGCTTGAGGAGCGAATGGCCGAGATAGAACAAATTCGTCGCGAAGTAGAAGCTACAAAAGCTGAATTAGCTAGTGCTCAAGCTGCTAAGGATGCTACTGAAGCAGAACTTGCATCGCTACAATCATCTTATGCAGAGGTATCTAAAAAGCTAGCTGATCTTGAGGCTACTCGAGCTAAGATGGAAGCCCATATAAAAGAGCTACAAAATACACAAGAGCAATTGCAAAATGGCATTATTCATCTGCGGGAAGGGACAATACTATTCCAAGTAGATCAATTATTGGCCCAAGCTGTTGTTCGTCCTGGATTGAGTGCTGAAGATAGTAATGCGACTATCAAGCATATTATTGATGATACTAATCAGTTAGTCTTGCGCCGTCTTGGTATAGAAGATCAAGGTCAAGCTGTAGTTTATGTTGATCGTCAAAATATTGAGGTAGCTACTCAAAAGTTAATCGACTCTAAGACACCAATGGTTGTTCAAGTTGTAGCGGCAGGAAATATTATTTCTGGTGAACCTGCAGTAGCGCTTATCCAAGTGTATCCACAACAGTTTATCTATAAGAACAATGAAGTTATTCACTCTACTGTTATGGATGGTGGTAGCAATGCTCAATCCTCTATGCTTCAATTCTTGAAACAAGTAAATGAAAAAGCAAAAGCCAAAGGTGTTATTCCTGACTCTTTATCAGGGGATATTGGGACCATACCAGGCGATGATTTATTTACTGCCATTAGGCGTGTCAGCACAATGCATGGCAAGGTTCATGTAGAGGCTTATGTAGATGGTGATACATATTCCTCTGGTCCTGTACATCTTAAATTGCGTATTACTCAAATGCCTGTTTTAAATGATAGGGTAAAAATGAAAACGAATTAATATAAGTATGTTGGTTTCATACATTATAGTAGAGAAGGTCTTATGTAAATTTTTACATAAGACCTTCTTTTTATGTTAAAATATAACTACTGTATTTACAAAGAGGATAGTTAAATGACTGAAAATACATATATTTTGGCAGTAGACCCAGGTAATGAAAAAACAGGTGTTGCTATTGTAACACCTGATGGATCTATGGTATGTCGCAACATTATTTCTACGAAGACCTTCAATGATGATATTGAACGTCTACTAACAGAATATTATGGAATCGTTCATATTGTATGTGGAAATGGTACGAATCATAAACATTTATATCCATCTCTTCAACAAATTGGACGTAATCATAAAATCACTACAAGCTTAATCGATGAATCTCATAGTACAGAAGAGGCGCGTAAATTATATTGGAAATACAACCCGCCTACAGGATGGCGTAAGTTTCTTCCTACATCTATGCAGTTTCCACCTGAACCTGTAGATGATTTAACGGCTCTCGTAATTGGCTTACGCTATACAAAGCAGTTGGCTCAAAGTAAAGCCGAAGTAAAAGAAGAGACGATAAGCTCTAGTGAGTTAGAAGAAAAACGATTACATGCTATGGAGCAGTTATACGGAAAAGGAGAAGTACATGACAAGTGAGACTTCAACGCGTAACTGGTCAAACCTTATTATGCGTTGTGTAATGATGATTTTAGGGGCCTTTATCTATACAGTGGGCTTAGATTTATTTTTAGTACCCAATAGCATCATCGACGGTGGTGTAGTTGGTATTTCGTTGATGGCTGCGGAATTATCTGGTATATCCTTTAGTATTTTCGTAGTACTTATCAATTTACCATTCTTGTATTTAGGATATAAAGCAATCGGTAAAGGGTTTACTTTATCTACATTGTTTTCCATTGTCTGGATGGCTATATTCTCCAACTTTGCTCATGATTTTACACCTATTACGACAGATCCATTTTTAGGTTCTATCTTTGGTGGTATAATCTTAGGTATTGGTGTGGGCCTTATTATTCGTAATGGAGGCTCTTTAGATGGCTCTGAAATCGTAGCTATTATTTGGGATAAGAAGTCTACTTTCTCTGTAGGTGAAATCGTAATGGCTATGAACTTAATCATTCTTGGGGCAGCCGGCTTTGTCTATAGCTGGAATAGTGCAATGTATTCTTTAATTGCTTATTTCATTGCCTATAAGATGATTGATGTAACCATTACAGGTCTTGAAGAATCTAAAGGTGTTATGATTATTACTGATGCAGATAACTCTAAAGATATTGCAGATGCATTAAATGCTAATCTTAACCGAGGTGTTACAATTATGTATGGTGAAGGTGGTTATTTAAAACAACCGAAGCATATATTATACTCTGTAGTAACACGTCTTGAGATTACAAGATTAAAGGATACCGTTTATGAAGTCGATCCAGCTGCGTTTATTACCATTCAAGACGTACATGATGTCTTGGTGGAAGATTTACAAAAGGTGGTCATTAAGGGGATAATATGAGTAATAAATTAGGTAATACAATAATAAAAGAAATTCTAGATTGGATTTATGCCATCGTGTTAGCGTTGATTATTGCTATGGTAATTCACATCTTTTTGATTCAACCAACACGTGTATCTGGTGAATCTATGGATGATACATTGCACAATGGCCAATATTTGATCGTTACAAAATGGCATCATATCATGAATGAAATGCCAGATTATGGTCAAATTGTTATCATCGATAGCCGTGTCAATCGTGCTCGTACTTGGGTAGATGATGTGAAAGAGCCATTGATGAATTACGCATCTGTTTTTAATAAAGCTGCTCAAACTAATGATGTATGGGTAAAACGCGTTATCGGTCGCCCTGGTGATGTATTAGAGTTTAAAGATGGTCACGTATGGCGTAATGGGGAACAATTGCAAGAGCCATATACTAAAGATCCTAAAATGAACTTTACTCGTTCTACGCCTGTAATCGTTCCAGATGGTCATGTATTTGTAATGGGGGATAATCGAAATCACTCTAGCGATAGTCGTTTTATCGGTCCTGTACCTGTAGATCATATTTTAGGATTTGTATCCTACGCAATTTAATAATGGTAAAAGCCTATCTATTGATGTAATTGATATGTACCCCCTTTACTGGACAACCAGTAAAGGGAGTACATATCAAATAACATTGTAGATAGGTTTTTTTGTTAAAATTACGATGGCCTTACAACATTGTAAATGGTTTCTAGTAGTATGCATTAGTATATAACGTTATATAAAGTAGATTAATGATTTGAAAGAAGAAAATATATTAAATAAAAAGCATTGAACCGTACATTTATAAATAGAAGTATTTATTGCAATACAAATAAATTAGAAAAAAATTAATTAATGATGAGTGGTGATTAGATGAAAAAAACAGAAAAAAATAAGTTTAAGAAATGAAATTGTGTAAAATTTAATTTTAAGAAATACAGTAAAAACCTATGTTTATGAGATTATTTTTTTATTCATGAATGAAACTTTCATCAAATTTAGTTGTATAAAATGCTTTACAAAACTTTTTTTAGGTAGTGGTATATTCACATCACAGAAGGACGACACCACAAAGTGGTTGATCTAAGATAGATAATTAGTAGAGGAAACGTGGACACTCCTAATAGATCTTTCATAGTGATACTACATATGTAGTGAATGTCTTCTGCGAATATATATTCTTATATGAAAAGAAAGAAGGAATTCATTATGAAAAACAATTTGCTACAATTTTAGCAGCAACAGCAGTATTAGGTGTAACAACAGCATTCGCTGCAAACCCATTCTCCGATGTAACTCCAGATAGCTGGGCATACCAAGCAGTATCCCAATTAGCACAATCCGGTATCGTTAATGGTTACCCAGATGGCACTTTCAAAGGCCAAAACAACATCACTCGTTACGAAATGGCTCAAATGGTAGCTAAAGCAATGGCTAACCAAGACCGCGCTAACGCAGAACAACAAGCAATGATTAACCGCTTAGCTGATGAGTTCTCTAACGAGTTGAACAATTTAGGTGTTCGCGTATCTCGCTTGGAAGACCGCGTTGGTAATGTAAAAGTAACTGGTGATGCTCGTATCCGTTACCAAGGCTCTGAAGATAAAGGCGTTTACAAAGCTAATAGCAAATCCTTAACAGATGGCCGTGCACGTGTACAATTCAATGCTAAAGTAAACGATAAAACTGAAGCAGTTGTTCGTGTGAAAGGTAACTATGAATTTGGTGATTCTACAAAAGGCGCTGATGCAAAAATCGATCGTGCTTATGTAGATCATAAGTTTGGTAACCGCGTATCCGCTAAAGGTGGTCGTTTCCAACAAACAATTGGTAGCGGTTTAATGTACGATGATACATTCGACGGTGCTCAATTGAATGTAGGCAATGATAAAGTTCAAGTACAAGGTGCTTACGGTTACATGGTAGACGGCGCTGCTGCAGGCAACTCCAAATCTGATAACCCTTCCGTAGCTTATGTAGGCCTTAAAGGTAAAGTTGGTCAAGAATCTACAGTTGGTGGCTTCTACTCTAAATTATCTAGCGGCAACTTGAACCACAACGGTTCCACAGTAACTTCCGATAGCCAAAATGTATACGGCTTCAATGCGGACTTCCGTAAAGATAAAGTATGGGTTGGTGGTGAATGGTTGAAAGCATCCAACGTAAATGACTCCCAAGCTTGGACAGCCGGTGTTGGTTATGGCAACTACGACATCGCTAAAAAAGGTACATGGGATGTAAAAGGTCAATACTTCAACCAAAAAGCTAACGCTCCAATCGTAAGCTCCACTTGGGATCAAGCATATGACTTAACAAATACATCTAATGGTTACAAAGGTTACATGGCTAGCGTAGACTACGCAGTACAAGATAACGTAGGCTTATCTGCTGGTTATGGTTTCAACTCTAAAGACCAAAGCGGTAAATGATCTTCCGATTTCTACCGTGCAGAATTAAACTACAAATTCTAATTCCCTCACAAACAAAAAAAAAGCTTTTAGGAAGTCTTTTTTTGTTGTATAAAAATCTATTTATTATCTTTTGTATATAATAGTATATATATAGTAAAATAAATATATATATAAGTAGAGTTAGAGTATCGAATAAATTAGTAGTTCACAGTATTGTTGACACAATATATTGTATGAGGTATTTATGAACCGTTTTTGCATAAAACCTTTAATAGATTATTAATGATACATTTATTAATTAGTATTACTTAATAATAACAGTGATAAATAATCTCATTTAAAGCTAAAAACAGATAAATTTAATAAATTTTATTGAAAAAAATTATGCCTCATAAAACTAGATATTATCTAAATTTGAAGGCATTTTTAAATTATAAAAATTTTTATAATGAGAATGAAAATGAGAAAAAAAGGGTTTACACGAAAATTTGGTTATGCTAATATCACCGTACAAGAGATAACAAACACATGAAACGAAGAACTTTCGATGTAGAATATGGCGAGGAAACGTGGACACTCCCAGAAATTCTTAATCTGAAGAACGGAGTAGAATGTGAATGTTATAACTTGTAACATTTTATATTTCTATTTTTTTCAGAAAGAAGGAATTCAACTATGAAAAAACAATTCGCAGCAATCTTCGCAGCAACAGCAGTTTTGGGTGTAACTACTGCATTCGCAGCTAACCCATTCTCCGACGTAACTCCAGATTCTTGGGCATACCAAGCAGTTTCCCAATTGGCAAACGCTGGTATCGTTAACGGTTACCCAGATGGCACTTTCAAAGGCCAAAACAACATCACTCGTTACGAAATGGCTCAAATGGTAGCTAAAGCTATGGCTAACCAAGACCGCGCTAACGCTGAACAACAAGCTATGATCAACCGTTTGGCTGATGAATTCTCCAACGAATTGAACAACTTGGGCGTTCGTGTAGCTCGCTTGGAAGACCGCGTAGGTAACGTAAAAGTTACTGGTGATGCTCGTCTTCGTTACCGTGATGCTGAACATGAAAAATCTAAATTCGACGCTCGTGCACGTTTGCAATTCAACGCAAAAGTTAACGATCGTACAGACGCAGTAGTTCGTGTAGCTTCCAAAAACTTCGAATTAGGTGATTCTCGTAATGGTTCTAACGTAGGTGTGTCTGTTGACCGCGCATATGTTAACCATAAATTTGGCGAACGCGTATCCTTGAAAGCTGGTCGTTTCGGTCAAGTAGCTGGTGGCGGCCTTGCATTCGATGGCACATTCGACGGTGTTCAATTCAACGCTGGTAATGACAAAGTTAACGCTCAAGTAGCTTACGGTTACGCAGTATCTGGTGCAGCAGAAGGCTATACAAAAGATCAAAACGTAACTAACGTACTTGTTAACCTTAACGGTAAAGTAGGTAAACACACTATGGTTGGTGGTTTCTACGATCGCGTAAACCAAGACTCTGGTGTTAAAAACATCTACGGCTTCAACGCTGACGCTAACTTCGACAAAGTTTGGGTAGGCGGCGAATGGTTGAAAGCTTCCAACCTTGACGAATCTCAAGCTTGGACTGCAGGCGTTGGTTTCGGTAACTACAACATCAAAAAACAAGGTACTTGGGGCGTAAAAGGTCAATACTTCAATGCAAAAGCTAATGCTCCAATCGTAGATACTACTTGGAACCACATCTACACTACTGATGCTAAAGGTTGGATGGCAACTGTTGACTACGCATTGCAAAACAACGTTGGCTTGTCCGCTTACTACGGTTTCGACTGGAAAGACCAAAACGGTAACGACAAATCTGACTTCTACCGTGCAGACCTTAACTACAAATTCTAATTTGATAGTTATCAATACAAAAGAGACTCCTTCGGGAGTCTCTTTTTTGTGTGTAAAATATATAGAGCTATGTGAAATTGATATATAAGGCTTTTTTTAGGGTTATAGGACAAAAAGTGTAAAGATTAATGCCGATGGAACTAGTTAAATACTAGCTCCATCGGCATTTTTATCTTTTTGAGTAACTTTTACATATAGGACAAAAAGTGTTGCTAAAAAGTCTGAAACTCCTTGATTTTACTGACTCAAATGAGGTTTTATCTTTCTAAAGAGATATATTTTTTAGAAGGAGTATAATTATGAAACTAGTCAGATGCCCTAATTGTGGTTTCGTCTGTAAGAGAAATGGTAAAACAAATGCGGGTTCTCAACGTTGGTATTGTAATCAATGTTCTTACTCATTCACAAATAAAGTGAATAAAACTAACAATAATTTACAGATATGTTTTTGGATTGGTTATTTGGTAAACACACACAGTTAGATATGGCTGGCGATGGACGTTCATTTCGTAGAAAAACATCACAGTTTTGGGAGCTTTGGCCATTACCACCAAAAGTTGAATCATCAAGTAGTGTGGTATTTGTTGATGGTATTTATTTAGCTAGAAATGCTTGTATTTTAATCTGTTGTAATGAGACGCATGTCTTAGGCTGGTATGTTTGTAGATATGAGCATTCTAAGGCTTGGGAGGCTTTATTACGACGTATTTCATCACCTATAGTAGTTATATCCGATGGTGGTACCGGCTTTCAAAAGGCATTAAAAAAAGTTTGGCCGAAAGCCAAACTACAAAGATGCTTATTTCATGCATTTCAACAAGTAAAACGCTATACAACAATACGTCCTAAAACGATTGCTGGTTGTGAGTTATATGGAATTGCAAGGGATTTATTAACAATACACACGCAAGATCATGCTATAAAGTGGGTACAAAACGTTATGTCATGGAAAGTACGACATAGAGTATTCCTATCAGAAATAACAGTTGATGAAAATGGTACGATACGACCTAAACATGAACGACTTATAAAAGCAGAAAATTCCTTAGTTAAATTGATTAACAAAAGATGTTTATTTACTTACTTAGATGCATCGTTAACATGTACCTGCCCAGCTACTAATAATCGTATAGAAGGTGGTGTAAATGCTCAGTTACGCACTATGTTACGTAATCATAGAGGAATGTCTATTGAAAGACGAATAAAAGCGGTGTTCTGGTGGTGCTATATGCACTCACCAAACCCGCTTTCTAATGCAGAAATACTTAAGGTTATGCCGACCAACAAGAGTATTTCTGATATATATCATACCATACATGAACAATCTAGGTTAGAAGCTTCTATTCCGACTTGGGGTGATGCTATTGTTTGGAGTGATTTGCATAATTATGATCGCCTATTTACCAATCTTTGGGACTAAAATAGCAACACTTTTTGTCCTATAACCCGCTTTTTATTGTGCCCTTTATGTTTAACGTTTTAATATTTATGATATACGTAAAACTATTTTCGAGTTTATTTATTAGTAAGGTTAAATAATAGATACATATTAAGTTTGTTGAGTGAAACTAGGTTATTTCTATGTATATAAGTGCTATAAATGGTATAATAAAGAGTATTAGATTTTCCTATAAAGGAGGCAAATATGAACCCTTCTTTTTCTCATATTAAAATGGTGGCTATCGATTGTGACGAAACCTTGATACGCAGCGATAATACAGTATCTGACTATACTGTAGATGTATTACAAAGATTGCATAAAAAGGGAATTGCCATCACTATAGCTACGGGGCGCATGTATCAAACGGCTAAGCCTATTGGTCTGGCTTTGCAGCTTGGTAATGTACCGATGATTTTGTTTTCAGGTGGTCTTATTCAAGAGTTAGAGACGGGGCGTAAGCTATTTGAACAGACCGTTTCTATTCAGGCTGTACGTCGTATTTTTGATTTAGCTAAACAATACAACTGGCATATTCAATCCTATGTGGATGATCATTTATTATGCCACCATAAAACATGGCAGTCCAATCTCTATGAAACTCAAACAGGTGCTAAAGCAGAGTTTTTAGGGGATGATTTATATAGCTTACCATCAGAACCTAATAAATTAATTGCCATTGATACTGTAGAAGGCATTGATAGAATTATTGATACCTTAACGCCTTTGGTAGGAGATGTAGTTACATTAGTTCGCAGTCAACGTGACTTTTTAGAAATCATCGCACCGAATGTATCTAAGGGGCGTGCTTTAGAACAGTTAGCTTTTGATAATCACATCGGTTTAGAGAATATTATATCCTTTGGCAATGCAGAGAATGATATTTCAATGCTCAGTACAACCGGTTATTCAGTAGCTGTTGAAAATGCTACAGATCATGTGAAATCTGTAGCTCATGCAATTTGCGGTCACCATAATGAAGATGGTGTGGCCCACTGGATTGAAGAGAATCTTTTATAATGGAGTAAAACTATGGAAGCCTTTCGTTTATTAATCGTTACTGGCATGTCTGGTGCTGGTAAAACTCAAGTATTACAGGCCTTAGAGGATATGGGGTATTTATGTATCGACAATATTCCACCTGTGCTGATTCCAAAATTGAGTGAAATTTGCCGTCAAGGTGGGGAGCGTACAAATCGGGTAGCTTTAGTTGTAGATATTCGTGGTGGTGAGTTCTTTGAAGCGCTCTCTTCATCTCTTGATAGATTAAAAGATATGAAGGTAGATTTTGAAATCGTATTCATGGACGCTACTGATGAAACATTAATTCGTCGCTATAAAGAAAGTCGTCGGAGCCATCCATTGGCTCCAGATGGGTTGATTACGACTGGTCTCAAAAAAGAGCGTCAAATTCTTAATTCTGTACGCCATAAAGCAGACTTCATCATTGATACTACAAATATGAAAACAGCTAGTCTTAAAGAGTATTTAAAAACTCGCTTTACTCAAGTGGATGAAGGTCATGGCATGGCTATTACGGTAGTTAGCTTTGGTTTTAAATATGGTATTCCTCTCGATGCGGACATGGTATGGGATGTACGCTTCTTGCCAAATCCGTTTTATATTCCTGAATTCCGACATAAAACAGGTCGTGTGAAGGCGGTTAATGAATATATTCATTCCTTTGAAGTGACAGATGAGTTTAAAAAACGCTTCTTTGATACGGTAGATTTTCTTGTGCCAAATTATGAACAAGAAGGCAAATCTCAATTTATCGTAGCTGTAGGCTGTACTGGGGGTATGCATCGATCTGTTGCTATGGCAGAATCATTATATTCTCACTTGTTAGAAAAAGGCTACCGCGTATCCGTTGAACATCGAGATATGATGAAAAATAATGTGGAAGAAGATTTTAATCCTCATGAAATTAAAACACTTGGTAACTAGATAGGGGTTCATATGTTGCGAAAAAGATGGTTCCGGTGGCTAAGTCCGGGCCTAAATATAAAACGTTGGCTTGCCCTGTTTAGTGTTGGTGTAGGTCTATTAATTATTGGTATTTCATTGATGTTTAACTATCAATGGCTTGCCGTGCTTGAAGATATTGTACTAGCCTTTCTTATGATTTAACGGGCTTTTACAATTATAATGTTCTCATTGCTGTAGGATTTGTACTATTATCCATCGGTGCTATACTGATGCTCATCGGTACGAGTAAGGTTATTAAAACGATTATTCGTGCTGTATTACCAAATCCTGATAGCAAAGTATCGGATATTATTTTCCAGAATATTCGCCTTGATAAGGGCCCAAAAATCGTCGTTATCGGCGGTGGCACGGGGTTATCAAACTTATTGCGTGGCTTGAAGTCTCATACGTCAAATTTGTCAGCTATTGTAACTGTGGCTGATGATGGCGGTTCTTCTGGTCGCTTGCGTCAAGATTTTAAAATGATTGCTCCTGGCGATTTGAGAAACTGCTTGATTGCATTAGCTGAACAAGAAGGGGTTATGGAAAACCTGTTCCGTTACCGCTTTGAAGGGGAAAATGAGCTATCTGGGCATAGTTTTGGTAACCTCTTTATCACAGCACTTGCTCAAGTATATGATGGCGATGTGGAGGAAGCGCTTGAAGCGGCTAGTAAATTGTTGCGTGTACGAGGTCGTGTAATTCCGTCGTCTACTGAGTTCATTAAATTAGTAGCGGAGATGACTGATGGTACTATCGTAGAAGGTGAAAGCAATATTCCGAATTCTGGAAAGCGCATTCAACGTATTTACAGCGATCCTGCTCAACCAAAACCGGAAGGTGCTGCTTTGCGTGCCATCGATGAAGCAGATGTAATCATCTTTGGTCCTGGTAGTTTATATACTAGTATTATTCCAAATCTGTTGACCGATAAGATTGCCTCTCATGTAAGAGCAAGTAAGGCCAATAAAATCTATATTGCTAATGTTATGACGCAGCCAGGTGAAACTACGGGCTATACATTAAATGACCATGTAGAGGCTTTAATTGCTCATGGTGGGGAAGGTATTGTAGATACCGTCTTAGCTAATGACGGTCCGTTGCCAATTCAAATGGTTGAGCAATATAGTGCTGTAGGTTCTGAACCTGTAGCATTAGATACAAAAAAATTACAAGCTAAAGGTATTCGTACAATTCGTGCTACCTTGATTAGTTCTAAAAAGCCAGCTGTTCATGATCCAGAACGGTTAGGCAAAGTCATTATGGATATCGTTCATGCTATGCAATCTAACACAGAACCACATATCCTAGAATATTATCTCCAACGAGACGATCATTAATAAGAAAGGATACCCATGTCATTTGCAGAAGATGTAAAAATGAATTATGCCAATATGAGTCCTCTAGTGATGCAGATGTGGCCATGAAAATTGAAGCGTCCTGCTTATTGCGTATGGGTGGATCCATTATTTTAGGAATGAAAGGTGCCGTAGGAATTCGATTGGCTACGGCTAATAATGCGGTAGCTCGTCGTTTACTAGGTATTTTAAAGAAACAATACGAATTACCTACTAATGTATTAGTACGACAAGGCTTAAACTTGCGTAAGAAAAATATGTATACCTTATCTGTAGAGCCATCTATGGAGGGGCGTAAAGCTTTAGAAGACCTTGCACTATGGCCTGTAACTGAACAAATTCCACGCAGTTGGCTCAAGTCTATGGAGGCTCGACGTGCTTTTTTACGGGGGGCATTCCTAGGTGGAGGATCCGTTAATAAACCGCAAAGTGATTATCACCTAGAGTTTATGACGGGCAATGAAAGTTTTGCACGGGAGATTATCCATGTGTTACGGCTCTTTCACATTCACGCTGGATTAACGGAGCGCAAGGAAGAGTATGTAGTATACCTTAAAGAAGGCGATGCAGTGACGAACTGCTTACAAATCATGGGTGCTCAATCTGCTCTGATGGAATTTGAAAACGTACGGATTATGAAGACTGTACGAAATCAGATTAATAGACAGGTAAACTGTGAAACTGCAAATTTACAAAAGGTTGTAGATGCAGCGGTACGTCAGGTAAAAGCCATCCGTATTATTGATAGAGAAATCGGTATTGAAGAACTGCCTGAAAAATTGCGAGTCATTGCAAGACTTCGGTGGGAAAATCCCGAAGCGAGTTTAAAAGAGCTAGAAGAGTTAATGGATGGTGAACTGTCTAAATCGGGCATTGGCCACCGTCTTAAAAAGATTGAAGCATTAGCACTTACATATGACCCGATGGGGCTTGAAGAAATATAGAGGTAATAATATATGTTTTCTTATAAATCAAGATATTGTGTAGCTGCGGCTATGGCCGCCATGGCTGCTCTTACAGGCCATGTAGAGGCTCGTGATATAGATTTACAATCAATTGGATATTTTCAGTTCTCTCCGTTACCACCCACATTAGTATCTCAAACGGATACATTACTCCTATCAGATAGCCCTGAATATGTAGGGCCTGTAGGTGGTACGCTTAGTGCAGGTACAATTAATGGCAATGGCCGTATCTATTTTTATCATGTAAATGAAATGGATCAGCCTCATAAAATTGCTATTGTCCTCGAAAATCAAACGGCATATCCTAATACAGTCCATGTAATGCGACAGTTAAAGTCTGTAGCTACACCTGACTATTTTGCGGCTGGTCGTGATTTGTCGCGTAAAGATTTAGAACAGCCTCTTAATGAAAGCCCTAATGCTAGACCATTATATTCATTAAGTATTCCACCACAAGGTCGTAAACTAATATTTAGCGATTTAGAGCAAACGCCTGTATATCAAGACGCATTATTTACAGGGATTGTAGATATTAAAACGGAAGCGCCTGTATTTGCTCGCGTTATGATGCTACCTATGGGTATTGACGCTGTAGAGGCATCTCATTGGGCGAAAAATTTGCCTATTGATGAAATTCAGTTGCGTGGTACCTATACTGGGTCTAAGCGTAATATGGAGGTTACTACACCATTTGATACGGCATTAGGCGGTGCATTTGTAGAAATCGGTAATGACCGTGAAGATATGTTTATCAACGGTGTAGACGAAATGCAAAATAAAGCATTTGTTCGCGATCGTGGTAACTATGGTGTATCTTATACACTAAAAATTCCTACAAAAGGTAATGAACCATTTAGATTGTATTTTAACCCTCTTGGTGGTCCCTATTCTGGTTCCTTTACGGTGAAAGCATTACACCAACAAGGTGCTCGTCGCGGTCAAACAGATACACGAACATATCATATTGGCGGTGCTGATGGTATCTCTGCACTTGGGGATGGAACTATTTAGATAGTCGCATCATGGGTAACTATAACGCAGGTGATTTATTAACATTAAACTTTATGCCTGCAGGGGCATCTAACTTGCCGATACGGTTCTTGTTAATTCCTGAATCTCTTGCAAATCCACAAAAACATCAAACTATTGCTGTTAATGTTCCTAAGGATGTAAAAGATAGTTTAGGTCATCCAACTCAAGGGACTACGCAAATTCCGGTAGGCCCTATAGGTGGTAAAGATAGCAATAAAGGTACTGTAGATACTACAAAATCCACATTGACACCTAGTAAGCAGGCAGAGAATATCGCCCATGAAGAAACTAAAAAGTTAAGTGATAAAGCAGCTGCTGAAGCTAAAAAAGAAGCTCAACTTAAAAAATCAAAAGAAGCGGAGGAAGCATTAGCTCGTAAAAAAGCAGAAGAAGCTAAATTAGCTGCTGAAAAAGCAGAAATGGCACGCAAGGCTGCAGAAGCCAAACATGCTGAAATTGAGCGTAAAATGGCAGAAAAAGCCGAAGCTGATCGCAAGGCAGCTGAATTAAAAGCGGCTCAAGAGGCGCAAGCGGCAAAAGAAAAAGCAGCTTTAGAGGCTAAGAAAGTCGAAGAAATGCGACAAGCAGAAGAGGCAAAACGCATAGAAGCAGCTAGAAAGGCTGAGCTTGAACGCCAAGCTGAGGAAGCTCGCAAGGCAGAAGAAGTGCGTAAAGCTGAGTTGGCCCGTATCGAAGCGGCACGTAAGGCGGAAGCAGAACGTGTAGAGGCAGCACGAAAAGCGGAAGCAGCTCGCATAGCAGCCGAAGAAAGACGTCTTGAAGAAGAGCGTAGAATTGAAGCCGCTCGTGTAGAGGCAGCTCGTAAAGCTGAGGAAGCACGTAAGGCAGCTGAGGCTAAGGCTCGATTTGAAGCGCAACGAGCGGCAGAAAAGGCGGCCTTAGAAGCTAAGAGAGCCGAAGAAGAACGTTTAGCAGCAGAAGCAAAAGCTCGTTTAGAAGCACAGCGAATTGAAGCGGCTAGAAAGGCAGAAGAGGCTCGCCGTGCTGAGGAAGCTCGTAAAGCTGAAGAAGCACGAATTGAGGCTGCTCGTAAGGCAGAGGAAGCACGTTTAGCAGCAGAAGCAAAACGTGCTGAAGAAGCGCGTAAAGCAGAAGAGGCGAGAATTGAAGCAGCCCGTAAAGCTGAACAAGCTCGCTTGGCTGAAGAAGCTCGTAAGGCAGAGCAAGAACGACTTGCGGCAGAACGAGCTGAAGCAGAACGCCAAAGCCGCAGAGGCTCGCCGTATTGCTGAGGAACGATACCAAGCGCATCTTGAAGCGGAGCGTAAGGCCGAAGCGGCTCGTCAACAAGCGTTGGCACAAGCCGAAATCGAACGTAAAGCTAAAGAGCGTGCTGAAGCAATTCAACGTGTTAAAGAACAACAAGAAAATGCTCGTCGTCGAGCAGAGCTTGCTCGACAACAAATTGAAGCGGAACGTAAAGCGGCTCAAGCTGCTAAGACTGGTCCATCCTTTAACGAGCTTGACGATATTCATGAAGATACACCGAATGTAACAATTCCAAATGCAGTATCTATCGATGAATTAACTAAGCCAAGACCGACAGCATCTCAAAATACGCGTCGTCGTGATCAACGACAACCGCAAGTGCCACAAGATCAGCAATATGTGCAAGTGAATCCGATGCCAACTGCGCCGGTAGCTCCATTGGCACCACAAAATGAACAGCAAAACGAAGAACAAAAACCCTCCAAGAATTTATCCTTTAGGCTAATAATGTTAACTTCAATTGATAAAAATTTTTTTAAGTTAAATTAGTCTATTGTGAGGGGTTAAAAGCTGTTTAAATATAGAGAGGACAAGCAATTTTATGGGCTTGTCCTCTTTTTAAAATCATTATGAATTTTGCGTTTTACATTGACTTTTACAGGTAGATTCAGTACAATAAAAAAAGAAAATGCGTATATGGTACGAGAGACCATTGCATAATACAATACCTTTTAATTTAGTCCAGAGAGGCTGAAAAAGGAATATAGTTGAAGCGCCCATAAGGGCTTCTTTGTGCAAACTATTTGACCTTTTGCCCTGGGCAAAAGGTCTTTTTTGTTACGTGAGTTAGGAGGAAATCATGGGACAAGTTAGCCTAAAAGGCAAACATTTATTAGGTTTGCAAAATGTGTCACCTGAAGAAATCAAATTGATTTTAGATGTGGCAAAGAAAATGAAGAACATCGTACTTTCTGATGATAAGAAGGTTCCACTTTTGAAGGGAAAATCTATTATTAACCTTTTTATGGAGCCAAGTACTCGTACCCGTAGTTCCTTTGAGTTAGCCGGCAAATATTTAGGGGCTGACGTTATCAATCTTTCTCCAAGTGGCTCTTCAATGGGTAAAGGTGAAAGCTTCCGCGATACATTGTTAACAATGTCTACATGGGCACAGATGCTATTGTAATGCGCCACAGCGCAGAAGGTGCACCTTTATATGCCACTAAAGCAGTTGATCCTATCATCATCAACGCAGGTGATGGCGCTCATGAGCATCCAACTCAAGCTTTGCTAGATATGTACTCTATTTTAGAGAAAAAAGAATCCCTTGAAGGCTTAAAAGTAGTAATTATCGGGGATATCATGCACAGTCGTGTAGCAAGATCTAACATCTACGGCCTTACTAAAATGGGTGCTGATGTACATCTAGCTGGTCCTCGTACAATGGTATATCCAGAACTTGAAAAACTAGGTGTTACTGTACACCATGATATTCGTGAAGCAGTTGCTAATGCAGATGTAGTAAATGTACTTCGTATTCAATTAGAACGTATTCACTCTGCACTATATCCTACAAATAGAGAATATGCACGAATCTTTGGCATCAATAACGAAGTACTGAAATTAGCTAAAGACGATGTAATGGTAATGCATCCAGGCCCGATGAACCGCGGTCTTGAAATTGCGCCAGATGTAGCATATTCTGATCAATCAGTAATTCAAGAACAAGTACGCAATGGCGTAGCTGTACGTATGGCTGTATTGTACTTAACTATTATCGGAGGTGACGGTAGTGAGCTTGCTTATTAAAAATGGTACGGTAGTAAATCCGGCAAAAAAACAAAACGAAGTAGCAGACGTTCTCGTAAAAGATGGTAAAATTGCAGCCATCGGTCAAAATTTAAGTGCAGATGGCGCTGAAGTATATGATGCAACAGGTCTTATCGTAGCACCTGGCCTTATCGATATTCATACACATTTGCGTGAACCAGGCCAAGAAGCGAAAGAAGACTTCCACTCTGGTACACAAGCAGCTGCAGCGGGTGGTTTCACACGCGTTGTAACTATGGCTAATACTAATCCTGTAGTAGATAATGCGATGCTAGTAAGAGGTTTGCAAAGACAAGCAGAGCTTACTGGTGTAGTTAAAGTAGAATTCATCGGTGCTGTATCCAAAGGCCTTGAAGGTAAGGAACTTGCTGAAATGGGCGATATGGCGGAAGCTGGTGTAGTTGCATTCTCTGATGATGGCCACTATGTAGAAAATGCTGCATTTATGCGTCGTGCCTTAGAATACTCCTCCATGTTTAATAAAATGGTTATCGACCATGCTGAAGATATTACATTGACTAAAAAAATGGTCATATGCATGAAGGCATCGTTTCCTATGAACTAGGTGTTATTGGACGCCCTGCAGTAGCTGAAGATTTAGCGGTTGCTCGTGATATCTTGTTATCTGAAATGACAGGTGGTCACATTCATATTGCACACGTAAGTAGTAAAAAAATACTGTGGATATGGTTCGTCGTGCAAAAGCAAAAGGTCTTAATGTAACATGTGAAGTTACAAGCCAACATTTATCCTTCACTGACGAATATTTACGCGAATATAATCCAGCTTTCAAAATGGCTCCTCCAATTCGCTCAGAAGATCATCGTCAAGCTTTATTAGAAGGTTTGAAAGATGGCACAATTGATGCCATTATCACAGACCATGCACCTCATGCATTTGAAGAAAAAGACCATGAGTTCTGCTGTGCACCAAATGGCTTCAGCGGTCTCGAAACATCTTTGGCAGCGGTTATTACAAATGCCTACGGTCCAGATAAACTTAGCATTGACCAAGTTGTGTACAATATGAGTACTCGTCCAGCTGAATTGATGCGTCTCGATGCAGGTGTTCTTGAAGTTGGCAAACCAGCGGATATTACAGTATTCTCTACAACTGAAGAATGGACTGTAGACCGCAATAAATTCTATACAAAAGGTAAGGTAAGCCCGTTCGATGGCATGACTGTTAAAGGTAAAGCAAAACTTACAGTTGTTAATGGCGAAGTAGTCATGAAGGAGGGCGTAGTCTTACGATAAAAGGCACGTTAGTACTACCTTGCTTAACAAGTCTCGATACAGCACGCGAAGTATTACGGGTTGTAGCAAATCGTAAAAATAATGCAAATTATACTGTAGAAGCGTTACAGGATTTTGAATTGGAGTAATAACCATGAGTGGCTATGTAGAACAGGGCGAAGTCGTTCGCAATGAGCAAATAGGCTCTGATGTGTGGATTATGGATATCCACGCACCAAAACAAGCAGCAGAAGCAAAGGTAGGACAGTTTTGTAATGTTCGCGTAGCGGACTCAACAGCACCATTATTGCGCCGACCTATCAGCTATGCAGGCTTTGATGCACAAAAGGGGACGATTACCCTTTTGTATCGGGTCGTAGGTAAAGGGACTGAGATTATGACTCGCCTTGTTCCTGGCGATACTCTAGATTGTTTAGGTCCTTTGGGTGAACCATTTGTTACATCTAAGAATATGCTTCTCGTCGGTGGTGGCGTAGGTATTGCACCAATGTTATGCATATCTTCCCATTTGAAAGAAGGGGAAGAAGCACAAGTTATTCTCGGTTTTAGAAATGAAAGCGAAACCTTCTGGGCTGACTTATTTAAAGATACGCCTGTTAAAGTACATATCACCACTGATGATGGTAGCGTAGGTACAAAAGGTTTTCCTACGGCAATTATGCCTGAGTTGATTAATGCTAATTCTTTCACATCTGTTATGACTTGTGGTCCGACGCCGATGATGAAAGGTGTAGCTCAAGTGGCTAAAGACCTCAATGTACCATGCCAAGTTTCTCTTGAAGAGCGCATGGGTTGTGGTACAGGTGGTTGTTTAGGCTGTGGTTGTGATGGTGCAGAAGGTAAACGCTATAAAGTTTGTAAAGATGGTCCTGTATTCCCGGCTGAGGAGGTGTTCTTTTAATGAGTGAACGCGATTTAAATAACACCGTTACGCCAAATCCAAAGTTAGCTATCGATTATTGCGGTATTAAGATGAAAAATCCTATTATCGCTGCGTCTGGTACATTTGGTAATGGCCCTGAATATGCAGGTTACGTTGATCTAAGCAATGAAGTAGGGGCTATCTCTGTAAAAGGTTTGACTCCAAAAGGTCGTCATGGTAACCGCGGTACTCGCATTGCAGAAACACCATCTGGTGTTTTGAACTGTATCGGCCTTGAAAATCCTGGAGCAGAATATTTTGTTACAGATATTTTGCCAGATTTAAAGAAATATGATGTACCATTACTTGCTAATATGTCTGCAGGCACCATTGAAGAATTTGCGTGGATGGCTGAGACTTTATCTGTAGATGGTATTGCAGGTTTAGAAGTTAACGTATCTTGTCCAAATGTAGAGTGTGAAGGTATGGCCTTTGGTGTAGACCCAAAGGTAGTTGAAGAAGTAACTAAAGCAGTTCGCAAAGTTACCGATAAACCTGTTATTGTAAAACTTTCACCAAATGTAACAGACATTGTGGAAATTGCAAAGGCTGTAGAAGCCGGTGGTGGTGATGGGGTAAGTCTCATTAATACCATTCTCGGTATGGCCATAGATATTCACCGTCGACAACCTGTATTGGGTAATATTTATGGTGGTTTATCTGGTCCAGCTGTTAAACCGGTAGCACTTCGTATGGTGCACCAAGTTTATAAAGGGGTTAATATTCCTATTATGGGGCTTGGTGGAATTATGACTGGTACTGATGCTATCGAATTTATGATGGCTGGTGCTCAAGCCGTTCAAGTTGGAGTTGCTACGATGGTAGATCCAACAGCGATTTCACGTATTGCCAGTGAAATGAGTGAATATGTAGAACAATATAACTTAAACAGTATCTCTGATATTGTAGGTGCTGTACATCAAGCTTAATCTAATCATATCTATGGTAAACTTACACAACCATAAGTTTTACTGCACAACCATAAGCTTTACTGATATACAAGATATGATGCGAAAAGACCTAGTACATATTGCACTAGGTCTTTTCTTATGTATTCTACTGAAGGCTATATTTATCGCCGCTACAGTAGTATGCTCTGTTAAAGTCATATTTTGGTAATCGTTTTGCCTATTCTTGATTAGACATAAGCTTTGTAGAAATCGATAAATTGCTGTGCTACAGGAGATAAAGCATGTCCTTTAAGAGTGATAAAGGCTTTTTTAAAGTCCCCTGAGAATTCTGGCAATTTGATGCGGACCATCTTACGATGGTTGATCAATTCTTTTGCATCCATTGGAACTAATGATACAGTGCGGCCAGAAGAAGCCCATTCAATAGCGGAGCTTTTAGTAGTAGTTATAGCCACTGCATTGAGTTGTTCCATGTCTGTTAAGCTAGATTGCATAATCATACGTACGGAACCACCAGAGAGGGATAGTGGACATTTTTTTATGTCTTCCCACGTGATGGTATCATGTTCACGATCTGTCCAGAATACATCGCGACGGAAGATAGCATATAAATGTTCTTCTTGGGTAAGAAGAATATCAAATTTATCAGTGTCTACCATCTGAATGTTAGCAATACCTAATTCAGCACTGCCGTTGATGAGTTGATTTACTACATTTGTCATGAGACCTTCGTAAATCTCAAAGTGAACAGACGGATATTTCATAGAAAAGGCTGGTAAATATTGCTGCACGATTGGTGTTGAACGAGAAGCAGAGGTTGCAATACGCAAGGTACCTTCAATGCGAGAGTTCAATTGTTGCACAGCATTATAGGTAGATTCTTCAATAGAGCAAAGCTGTTGTGCCTTTTCATAGAAGATTTTACCAGCATCTGTTAATTGTAAGTTGGATCCTCGTTGCCCGCGTTTGATATTGATTAATTGGGCTCCAAATTCAGCCTCTAAATATTTCAACTGCTTGCTTAACGCTGGTTGTGTAATATGAAGAATCTCTGCGGCCTGCGTCATATTGCCCGTTTGTACGAGGGTAATAAAATTGTGGTAGTAAGATGTATCCATGGAATCTCCCTATTATACACAAAAATAAGATAAATAAAAAAATTATAACGAACTAAGTAACCGTCATTTCACATTTTTATAAAATGGTATATATACTATACTCAACAAGGAAATAGTGAGTTAATTAAATATGAAATAAACTTTCTATCCTTATCACAATTTTTGATATAATAACGACAATTAAGAAAGTGGGTACTACTATGGGCGTGGTAAAAAGAACATTAAGTAAAGCAATTCGTAACTGGGAAGCACGTAGATTAATGACTGCACATAATACTGGTTTAAGTCGTAAAAAACAACTTGAACGCGTGTGGCCTCATCCGTTGACTAATGAAAAACGTCGTGAACTTAGTCAAGGCGTAACAGGTTTAGTTAACCACGGCAACTAATTGCCTAGTGTCTATTGGTTAGATGATTCATCTAGCGGTAGTACCACTTCAATAGAATCTAATATTGTACAATCTGCAGCTCCATGACTCATGTCTTGGAGCTCTTTTTGTATGCCTTCCACATCAGTAGGGGGGGACTAAGATTGTTACCGTTACATGTTCACCAAAATTTGCTTCATAATGTAGTTTTTTGTCTTGTACAAATCTTTCTACTGCGCCATATAGTGAGTAATCGATGGTCGCTTGTAGTTGAGTTCGTGTTGTGTGTAGTTCTTTAGGGGCAAGACGTAATGTTTCCGCAACGGAGTGTGAATATGCACGAATCAAGCCACCAGCACCTAGTTTGATACCACCAAAATAGCGAGTTACAACAACTGCCACATTGGTAACTCCAGTTTTCTTGAGCACTTCTAACATTGGCTTGCCAGCTGTACCAGATGGCTCGCCATTATCGGAAGATCGTTGTTGTTCTTGCTTAGGACCTAATGCATAGGCTGTACAGTTATGAGTGGCATCCCAAAACTCTTTGTTGATGCGGACAATGAAGGCTTGCGCCTCTTCTTCAGTTGTACAAGGGTATATAGTTGTGATAAATCGTGATTTATCAACAATATATTCATGGCGGAATTCCTTCGCTACCGAAGTAAATTCTACTGTAGGACTCATTGATTCAGGCATATTTTCACCTCCTTTAGAATCAAAGTTTATGTTTATTCATCATCACTTTATTATAATCTATTTATGAATGTTGTGTATAGGTAGGGACATATTAATTCCCCTGTAAAAAAAGGAATAATCCTCTAAATTTAGTAGGATATTGACGTATTGAGAATTTATGTTACTATTAAATAGAGATGTATGAATGTGTACTCATGTAAATGTGTTCATATGTTAAATGTTAGAACTTAATAAAAAAATCTCTACTATTAATACAAGCTATGTACACTATAAGTTTATGGTCATATGTCTTGTATTTCTATAAGTGTACATATCTTTACATATACGGTTAGAAGGAAGTGATACTATGAGTAAGAAGAAACAAGAGTTTGATATAACAGGTATGCATTGTGCCGCCTGTGTAAAGCGTGTTGAAAATGTTGTTTCTAAAGTCGATGGTGTAGAGTCTGTAAAGGTAAATCTTTTGACTCGAAAGGGTAGTGTTGAATATAAAGAGGGCTCTAGCGTAGAACCACAACAGATTATAGAGGCTATTACAAATATCGGCTTTGGTGCTGAAGAGGCGGATGAAACAAAGCAGGAAATAGAAAAGGTTAATTTAAAGCCTCATATTATCCGATTAATAGTTGCAGCTTGTATGGCTGTGCCTATGATGGTGAATATGACCCTCCATCGATTTGGTATTGAAGCATTGCCTGTATGGGTTGAGTTTATTCTAGCTACTATCGCTCAGTTTGGACCTGGTCTCATGTTTTATAAGAGTGCGTGGAGTGCCGTGAAAAATGGTGCCCTTACAATGGATGTACTCGTAGTAATGGGTACGACAGTAGCGTATCTATTCAGTATTTATAATTGGCAGTTCCATCCTGAGCTAGGGCCTCATGGCATTTACTTTGAAACCTCTGCGTGGCTCATTACCTTTATCCTTCTTGGTAAACTCTTAGAAGAGATTGCAAAAGGGCGTACCTCTGAAGCACTTCAAAAATTGATTGCTTTACAACCTGCAACGGCTCATGTGTTGCGTGACGGTGAGTTTGTAGATATTCCTACTTCTAAAGTAGTAGCCGGCGATATTTTACAAGTACGGGCAGGCGAAAAAATTCCCGTGGATGGTACAATTACTGACGGCTATTCTACAGTAGATGAGGCTATGCTCACAGGTGAAAGCTTGCCTGTAGAAAAACAAGTAGGCTCCGAGGTAATTGGAGCGACCATTAACTTGAGTGGTGCTTTCACGATGGAAGCGAAGCGTATTGGTTCCGATACAATGCTGTCCCAAATCATCAAGGTTGTAGAAGAGGCACAAACCTCTAAAGCGAGCATTCAACGTATTGCTGATATCGTAGCACAATACTTTGTTCCTATCGTTATTGGCCTTGCTATTCTAACAGGTCTCGTTTGGTACTTTGTAATGGGCGATTCTCTCAATGTGGCGCTCATTAATGCCACAGCAGTCCTCGTTATTGCGTGTCCATGTGCCCTTGGTCTTGCAACGCCAACATCTATCATGGTTGGCTCTGGTCTAGGTGCAGAACATGGTGTTCTCATCAAGAGTGCAGAATATCTTGAAAAAGCAGGAAAACTTGATGCTATCGTTATGGATAAAACTGGCACCCTTACACAAGGTGTGCTAGATGTGACGGCTTTCAAAAACTTTAATGGTGATGAAAGCACAAATATGTCTATTATGATGGCTCTTGAAAGTGGTACATCACATCCGATTGCTAAGGCTATGGTCTACTACGGTGAAGATCGTGGCTATAAAGGTACAGCTGTTGAACTTGAAAGTTTTGGTGATGTACCTGGTAAAGGCTTACAAGGCGCTTATCAAGGTGTGTCCGTACAACTCGGTCACAGCCGTTGGATGAATGAACTAGGTTATGACTTAAGTGCAGTACAAGACGATATTCTTCGTTTTGAAGAACAAGGTGCATCTGTATCTGTTCTAGCAGTTGATGGTATAATCAGTGCTTTGTGGGCTGTAGAGGATGAATTGCGTCCAGAAACTATTGAGGTTGTAAAAGAATTACAGTCTCAAGGTATCGATGTATGGATGCTTACCGGTGATAATCGACGTACGGCTCAATATATTGCTAAACAAGCAGGTATTACTCACGTTATTGCAGAAGTCTTGCCTCAAGATAAAGCTAGCAAGGTAAAAGAGTTACAAGATAAAGGTCTTGTAGTGGGCATGGTAGGCGACGGTATCAATGATGCACCAGCTCTTGTAACGGCAGATATTGGTTTTGCCATCGGTAGTGGTACAGACATTGCGGTAGAGGCGGCAGATATCGTTCTCGTAAGAAATGATTTACACACCCTAGTACAAGCGGTACGCCTCAGTCGTAAGACAATGACCAACATAAAACAAAATCTATTCTGGGCGTTGATCTTTAACTGCATCGGTATTCCACTTGCAGCCATCGGTGCATTAAATCCAATGATTGCGGGTACAGCGATGGCATTCAGTTCCGTTACAGTTGTGGGTAACTCCCTTCGCTTGAAACGAGCTAAACTCTAATTATATATGAGATAAAATATAGAACAGCACCTATAGAATGGTATAGGTGCTGTTTTGTAGTTCTTCATTTTTATTGCTAATATTTTAATTCCTATAAATTCGGTATTTTTATAGTATCTATCATCTGATATACTGAGTATAGTTCTTAAGAAAAGGGAAGGAGTTTATTATGAAATTAAAGACTCGCGATATTGTATATATCGGTTTTATTGCTGCCTTATGTGCAGTAGCAACAACGATTCGCATTGAAATACCAGGTGGGGCCATGGTTCATTTAGGTTCTGCAGCGCTCTTTACGACATCAATTCTGTTCGGTGGTTTGTATGGTGGTTTAGGTGCGGCTATTGGTTCCGCATTATTTGATCTTTTTGGAGGACATACGCAATATATTGTATTCTCTTTCTTTATTAAAGGTATTGCAGGTCTCATCGTAGGTGGTATGACAGCAGGTTACTTGCCTCCATCTATCAATAAACCGACAGCATCTTTTAGTCGTATTTTAGTAGCTCTCATCATCGGTGCTATTTGGACTGCCTTTGGTTACTTCATTGCTTGGTGGTTTGTTCTTAACAGCGCGGCTGTAGCAGCTAGCAAAATCCAATACTCCTTGATTACCAGTGCGGCTGGTATCATTGTAGCTATTGTGTTAACACCAAAACTACAAAAGGTAGTACGTAGATTATTTACAAAAAACTAATGGCTATTATGTGGTAGCCTAATCATAAAAAGCCTTTAGACTCTATATTATTTTAGCGTCTAAAGGCTTTTTTAGGGTTATAGGACAAAAAGTGTTGCTATTTTAGTCCCAAAGATTGGTAAATAGGCGATCATAATTATGCAAATCACTCCAAACAATAGCATCACCCCAAGTCGGAATAGAAGCTTCTAACCTAGATTGTTCATGTATGGTATGATATATATCAGAAATACTCTTGTTGGTCGGCATAACCTTAAGTATTTCTGCATTAGAAAGCGGGTTTGGTGAGTGCATATAGCACCACCAGAACACCGCTTTTATTCGTCTTTCAATAGACATTCCTCTATGATTACGTAACATAGTGCGTAACTGAGCATTTACACCACCTTCTATACGATTATTAGTAGCTGGGCAGGCACATGTTAACGATGCATCTAAGTAAGTAAACTAAACATCTTTTGTTAATCAATTTAACTAAGGAATTTTTCTGCTTTTATAAGTCGTTCATGTTTAGGTCGTATCGTACCATTTTTCATCAACTGTTATTTCTGATAGGAATACTCTATGTCGTACTTTCCATGACATAACGTTTTGTACCCACTTTATAGCATGATCTTGCGTGTGTATTGTTAATAAATCCCTTGCAATTCCATATAACTCACAACCAGCAATCGTTTTAGGACGTATTGTTGTATAGCGTTTTACTTGTTGAAATGCATGAAATAAGCATCTTTGTAGTTTGGCTTTCGGCCAAATTTTTTTAATGCCTTTTGAAAGCCGGTACCACCATCGGATATAACTACTATAGGTGATGAAATACGTCGTAATAAAGCCTCCCAAGCCTTAGAATGCTCATATCTACAAACATACCAGCCTAAGACATGCGTCTCATTACAACAGATTAAAAATACAAGCATTTTCTAGCTAAATAAATACCATCAACAAATACCACACTACTTGATGATTCAACTTTTGGTGGTAATGGCCAAAGCTCCCAAAAACTGTGATGTTTTTTTCTACGAAATGAACGTCCATCGCCAGCCATATCTAACTGTGTGTGTTTACCAAATAACCAATCCAAAAAAATATCTGTAAATTATTGTTAGTTTTATTCACTTTATTTGTGAATGAGTAAGAACATTGATTACAATACCAACGTTGAGAACCCGCATTTGTTTTTACCATTTCTCTTACAGACGAAAACCACAATTAGGGCATCTGACTAGTTTCATAATTATACTCCTTCTAAAAAAAATATCTCTTTAGAAAGATAAAACCTCATTTGAGTCAGTAAAATCAAGGAGTTTCAGACTTTTTAGCAACACTTTTTGTCCTATATGTAAAAGTTACTCAAAAGATAAAATGCCGATGGAGCTAGTATTTAACTAGTTCCATCGGCATTAATAGCAACACTTTTTTTGTCCTATAACCCCTTTTTTTATTAAATTATTGCTTTATAATTAGCGTTTATATTGACTGTTAAACGATTAAAAATTACATAGGTCGTTTAAGTTTTCTGCCATGGTAGGATGTGTGAAGATTTGATTTTTGAAATATGTATATGGAATGTTGTTGTCCATAGCCATTTTAATGAGGTTAATCAACTCTTCAGCACCTTGAGAATAAAGTGTAGCACCAAGGATTAAATCGCTATCTGCATTTACTACAATTTTAAAAGCACCTTTTAAATAGTCATTTACATGTGCTCTTGGCATGGTAGCTACGAGCATTTCTTTAGTTTTAACAGTATATCCTTTGTTGATAGCATCTTCTTCTGTAAGACCAACACGAGCCAGTGGCGGCGTTAAAAATGTTGTGTAAGGAATATTTTTGCGATCTTTTAATGTGTATTGGCCATTTCCTGTAAGTGCACCAAATACAATGCGGAAGTCATCGAGAGAAATATACGTAAATTGAGGACCACCGTTTACATCGCCTACTGCATATACGCTAGGAACGGAGCTTTCACATGTATCATTCACTACGATAGCGCCACGTTCGTTAGTAGTAATATCCGTATTTTCTAAACCGATGTTAGCTGTATTTGGTTTGCGACCTGTAGCATATAAAACAGCATCAAACGTATAGTTTTGACCATTTGCTGTGATAACAGGTTTGTTGCCATCATTAGATACAGAGTTTAATGTTACATCGTTAAGAATAGTAATACCTTGCTCAGTCAAGTACTCATTAGCTAATTCTTGTACGATCGGTTCCTCCCGTTTTAAGATGCCAGATTCAATATTAAATACTGTTACCTTTGTACCTAGTTTAGCATATAGGCTAGCAAATTCAAGGCCGATAGGACCAGCACCGATAACGCCTAGTGTACTTGGTTGAGGGGATAATTGTTGGATTTCTGTGCTATTATAGAAGCCTGTTGCTGTGTCGATGCCATCAATGTTAGGCTTAATCGCTACAGCACCAGTGTTAATAATAATTGTTTCACCAGATAAGATGATTTTATCTTCCCCAGCTGTAATGGCGATTTCTTTATTACTAATAAATTCACCATGTCCAGTATATACATCGACATGTTCATTGTTATCTAACATACCGAAGTTTTTATTGCGTAAACGAGATGTAACTACCTCGCGTTGGTTTAATACTTGATCGTAAGATAAGCCTTTTGATGCGGCTATAATCATCGTTTTAGTTGGGATACATGCAATATTAATACATGTGCCACCATACATTAGTGGGTTTTCTTCAATCATAGCTACAGATTTGCCCATGGAGCCAAATTTAGCGGCTAATGTTTTACCGGCTTTGCCGAAACCTAGAACGATAAGGTCATATTGTTTGGTATTCATAAAATACCTCCTGTCTTTATATTGAAAATATTAGATGTTTACATTATAGCACATTATAGTAGATATAAAAGTTGAAATATAAAAAAATTACTATCATTAATTGGAAAAAGAGTCTATAATTGACAAAAATACAAAGGTTCATGATAAATTCATGTTAGATTCATTAGGCGTTCATGTTTTGAGAGAAAGTTGGGGCGTTTATTGTGAAAAAATTTATTCTTAGTTTTTTATTTCTAGCTCTATGTATAGTTTCAGTTAATGCAGAATGGGTAGATACTACAAGTGATGCTGAATTTAAGTATTATATAGAGCGATCATCTGTTAGATATGTAAATACACATAATCCGCCATACTATCAGGCAAAAAGTAAAATTAGAGTCTTTAAAAAGAAAAATTATTATATTGAAACTAATATATATGTATACGAAACTGATGCATTTGAATTTTCAAAAGGGGATGTTTATAATACCTTAAATGGGCGAAAAAAATAGACGAGGTTGAAGGTCTTAGCGTAAGACCGATTCAAGCTGGAAGTATAATATATAATATTTCAAGCAAGATAATTCAGCTAGAAAAATAATCAACAGCAATATATTAAGAATGAGAATAAAAAAAGGTTCAAGAAGCTGAACAGGCCCGAAAAACATTCTAAGATAGTGGATTCGATAACTATAACCTTTGTAGTTGGCATAATAACTTCTATTGGAAGGTATTTCTATACAAGATGGAAAAAAAATAGTAATAAAAAAATGATAATGAAAAATAATTAATTTTTTTATTAATTTATATTTAGTGTGTTAAGTAATTTTACTTGACACATGTTTTTTTATTGTATAGTGTAAAGTAATATGACTTGACAGTGATGGAGGTGGCGAAATGGAAGAACGAGTACTTATAAGTTTGCTCTTAGATTTCTATGGGCCATTATTGACGGACAAGCAACGCATGTCCTTACAACTTCACCACGAAGACGATATGTCCCTTGGCGAGATTGCTGAGGAATTAGGTGTATCACGGCAGGCTGTACATGATAATTTACAGCGTGCTCGACACATTTTAAACGATTACGAATCTAAATTACACTTGGTAGCACAATATGAACAGCGTGAAGAACTGCTTTCACAGTTGAAAGAAACCTTGCCTAAAGAGGTATTAGCTGAAAGTAAGGTACAACAAGTATTGGCGCAAATGGAGGGATATTATGGCATTTGATAGCTTGTCAGAAAAACTGCAAGAAGCCTTTCAATCCTTAAAAGGGAAGGGCAAAATTACAGAAGAAGATGTCAATCTTGCGTTGCGTCAAGTACGTACGGCACTTTTAGAAGCGGACGTTAACTTTATGGTTGCGAAGGATTTTGTTAAGTCCATCAAGGAAAAGGCCCTTGGCGAAGAGGTGTTCGGTTCTTTGAATCCAGCCCAAACGGTTATTAAGATCGTAAATGACGAATTAACAGCTCTCTTAGGTGGTACACAAAGCCGTATCATGATTTCTAGCAAGCCTCCAACGATTATTATGCTTGTTGGTTTGCAAGGTGCTGGTAAGACTACAACAGCTGGTAAATTGGCAGTATACCTTCGCAAACAAGGTAAGCATCCAATGCTCGTAGCTGCTGACGTATATCGTCCAGCTGCGATTACTCAATTGCAAGTTGTAGGTAAGCAAATCGATATTCCCGTATTTGCTGATGAAACACCTGGTGCTAATCCAGTAGACATTGCGCGTCGAGCCGTAGAGCAAAGTACGCATATGTTGAAAGGATGTTGTTATCATCGATACAGCTGGTCGTTTGGCGATAGACGAAGTCCTCATGGACGAGTTATCCAATATTAAATCTGCTGTTCGACCTCATGAAATTCTACTCGTTGTAGACTCCATGATCGGTCAAGATGCGGTAACAACAGCACAAACGTTTAATGAAAAATTAGGCGTTGATGGTGTTATCCTTACTAAACTCGATGGTGATGCGCGCGGTGGTGCTGCATTATCTATCAAAGCTGTAACAGGCTTGCCAATCAAGTTCACTGGTGTGAGCGAAAAAAATGGATGGTTTCGATGTATTCTATCCAGACCGCATGGCTTCTCGTATTCTCGACTTGGGCGACTTTAAAACATTGATTGAAAATGTTCAAGGCGCTATCGATGAAGAAGAAGCTCGTGAAATGGCTAAGAAAATGGCGAAAAACAATTTCACCTTGGATGACTTCTTGAAACAGATGAATCAGGTGAGAAAGTTAGGGCCATTACAAAATATTATTGGCATGTTGCCGGGTATGGGACAAATTAAGGATCAATTGAAAGACCTTGATTTGAACAGTAAAGAGGTGCGCCGCATTGAGGCCATCATTACATCTATGACGGCAGCAGAGCGAGAGAATCCAAATATTCTTAATGGCTCTCGCCGCAAGCGTATTGCATTAGGTTCTGGTACTCAGGTACAAGATGTAAATCGCTTGTTGAAACAATTTGAGGAAGCGCGGAAGATGATGAAGCGCATGCAAGGTTTACGTGGCGGTAAGGGCGGCTTCCCAGGAATGCCTAAATTACCGTTTATGTAATACATGGGCAGGGGCGCTGAACCTGTCCACCCACATCAGTATAAGGAGGTGAATTTCACATGTTAAAAATTCGTTTGACTCGTTTAGGTGCTAAAAAAGCTCCTTTCTACCGTATCGTTGTTGCTGACGCACGTGCTCCACGTGAAGGTCGTCCTGTTGACACTATTGGTCAATATGATGCTACTAAACAACCAGCTATCGTTAATGTAGACGAAGAAAAAGCTTTGGCTTGGTTAGCTAAAGGTGCTCAGCCTACTGACACTGTTCGCTCCTTGTTCAAAAAACAAGGCGTTATGCAAAAATTTGCTGACGCTAAAAAGTAATTAATAGAGAGGCATACTGTGATGATAGAATTAATTTCATTAATTGCGAAATCATTAGTGAAGCAGCCTGATGCCGTATCTGTTACCATGGTCCAAAAGGGAAATATGGAGGTTTACGAACTTCACGTAGCCCCAGAGGATATGGGCAAAGTCATCGGAAAGCAAGGACGAATTGCGAAAGCGATTCGCGCTGTGGTGAAAGCGGCGGCTATTAAAGAGAACAAAAAGATATCTGTCGATATTGTCTAAAAGGGAGTATTCCAATGGAAGAAATGACATTACGTGTCCCTGTAGCAGTAAAAGCAAAAGTAACAGAAGACTTGAAAGCGAAAATTGTATCCGATCTTGAAACTCGCCTTGATATGGTAAATAAAGATTTGGAAGCAATTGAGTTTCAAGCCCAACGTATTTTGGCTGATGCAGCTAAAGTTGATGCAACAAGTCTTACTGCTATTCGTCAACAAATCGACGAAGAAAAAAATAAACGCTTGGCTTTCAAAGAAGAAGTAACAGCTAAATTGAAAGACGCTCAAGGTTTAGCTTTGGGAACTGAAATTCCTCAAGGTACTTTAGAGCAAACAGTTACCGTTAAAATCGGGGATGATTTGGATGCCATGATGGGCGCTGAAATCCTATTAGAAGACGGTAAAATCGTTGCGTTTCGTCAATAATGAAACATAACGATTTCATCACAATAGGTGTTATCATCGCCCCGCACGGCGTGCGGGGTGATCTTCGTATTCTGCCTCAAACCGATTTTCCAGAACGGTTTATGCATATGGATGCCTGTTACATCGATGGTAAAGAATACCACGTTGCATCCGCACGATTTCATAAGCAATTTGTACTAGCATCCTTTAAGGAAATTCCTGATCGCAACGCGGCTGAATTATTCGCTAAGAAAGAGATTCAAGTCCGTCGTGAAGATTTGGTAGAATTGCCAGAAGGTCGCTACTACATTTTTGATATCATCGGTCTTGAGGTTCAAGACACTAAAGGTAACGTGCTTGGTACGGTTACTGATGTGTTGCAACCTGGTGCTAATGATGTCTATGTGGTTTCCAAAGATGGGGAACCAGATCAATTATTTGCAGCCATTGAAGAGGTCGTTAAAGACATCGATGTGGAAAATAAATTGATGATCGTAGATCCGCCTGAATGGATATAATCCTTTAGGCGGTTTTATTTTATCTAAATATAGGTATATTATGGTAAAAGTTATATAATATAGCTATATATAGATAATGCTAATGAGTTTATGTGAGTTAATAAGTACAGAGGACGGTCTATGCGTATCGATATCGTATCTTTATTTCCTGAGTTTTTTGATGCTTTTTTTAGTCATTCCATCATAAAACGGGCTATCGAAGCAGAACGCTTATCTATGGGCGTAACTAACCCTCGGGACTTTAGTCATAATAAACATGGTCAAGTAGATGATACGCCGTATGGTGGTGGTGCGGGTATGCTTATGATGGCACCTCCCATCTTTGAAGCGGTAGAATCTGTTATTGCTCAATATGATAGCGAAACTAATAGCGCCTATTCTATAGATGAGATGTGTGATGAAATGAGTCTTATTGGTAATCCCAGTGAAAGTATACGACGTCGTGTTATTTTTATGGGACCTACAGGTCAACCGTTTACACAAGAAAAGGCTCGGGAACTAGCGACGTACGATCAATTGGTGCTCATTTGTGGTCATTATGAAGGCGTCGATTATCGCGTAGAGGAACATTTAGTAGATGAAACTATTTCAATTGGGGACTATGTGTTAACAGGTGGCGAGTTGCCTGCTATGGTGGTAGCTGATGCGGTGGCTCGTATGATACCCGGTGTATTAGGCGCAGCTAGTGGGGCCCAAGAGGATTCCTTTTATGAGCCTTTATTAGAATGTCCGCAATATACAAAGCCTCCAGAATTCAGAGGCTGGGTTATTCCTGATGTACTACGTAGCGGTCATCATAAAAACATTGCTACGTGGCGAAAAAAGGAAGCCTTAAAGCGGACACGATTGTTGCGGCCCGATTTATTAGAACGACCATTAACAAAAGAGGAAGTTAAACTTTTAAAAGAGATTATTGCTGAAGAGTCTGAAAGAGATACAGGTGAAGTATGAAAGCTTTAGTATTAGGTTCTACTGGTGCAGTTGGTCGCCATATTGTAGAATCATTGATTGACAATCATGAAATTCAAGAAATTCATGTATTTGTACGTCGTCAAGTTACGTATACATCTCCAAAGGTAACCGTTCATATCGTTAATTTTGATGAACCTCGTGAATGGGCACACCTAGTAACAGGAGATATTTTATTCTCTGCTATGGGCACAAACCGTAAACAAGCAGGTTCTAAAGAAGCACAATGGACAGTCGATTATACCTACCAGTACGAAATGGCTCGCATTGCAGCTCAAAATGGAGTAAAAAAATATGGATTAGTCTCCTCTTTAGGGGCGAATCCAAAATCGAAATTCTTTTATATGTCCATGAAAGGACAATTGGAAGAGGTCATCTTAGAACTTCCATTTGAAGCGATTGTTATTGTTCGTCCAGCTACCTTGATTCGAGAAGAACCTAAATTGGTAGAACGTATTAGTTGTGCTGTATTTGGGGTCATTAATAAAGCACGTGTATTAATGAGTCAAGAGCCTGTAAAAACTGCTGATGTAGCTAAGGTGCTTGTAACAGCTACTATGGGGCAACAATATGGTATTTCTATTATTGAAAATGAAACGATTCATGAACGTGTAGGCTACTTTAAAGCTTAATTTCATTAAATCCCGTTTAGGAGAGAGAGTAGTTTAGATGCGTAAATAGGTTATTGCTACTCTAACGAGGTTGTTTATGGAGTTTAATTGTTACGATGTCCTTGAGGTTCAGGGCAGCCGTTATATAATAACTGAAAAAATTAAATATAATGAGATTATTCCAAAAGCTGATCAGGAACAAGCCTATAAGGCTAAACCATCTATGCAAAAGTCTCCTGGTGATTATTGGCATGAATATGGCCTAGAGGCTGTTGAGGGAATTGATAAAATATGGGTTACCATCGAGTACAATGATAATGAGTGGTGCACTGTATCTAGAACATCCTATCGTAAGCGTGCACCGAAAGGCTTTACATTACATCAGATCGGTTTGGAAAAGGTTGTAGCCGTAGATGGTGATAGTGGTGCGTCCGTAGGTGATCGAGCTGGGTATAAGGAATATCAATTGCCCTGTGAAGGCGGCGCTAGCGTATTCTTTGAAGAAAATTGGTTCAAAGGGGAAAAAATGTTTGCCGAAGGCTCTCGAGTACAGTTGGTGAATATTAAACTCTGTAATGATGCGGCAGCTAACGCTGTTCGTAAAAAGAAACGTAATCAACGTTTGAAAAAACGACTCGAAGGATTTGCTATTGCCATTGGATGCGGCGCATTATTTTGGATGTTCCTTGTTAGTGGGGATTCTGACTTTTCTTGGCATGAAATACGTGGTACCTTTGGCTTCCCTTATACTGCAAAGGAGCATATGCATGATACATCCGTCTATTATACTAAGACGGATTCGGATAATGAATATACTTCTAGTTTAGATCCTGTTAGTACAGCATTAGAATTAATCGATTCTTTAAACGGGGATATTAAAAATGAAGGTGAGAGCTTAGCAGAAGGTCGTGAAGTTATTGTATTTTATGATGCTAAGTCTGCCTATATTATCACTAACGTAGATGGGCAAACCCGCGTTAAGGTGTGTGAACCAGGAAAGTTGACACCAGAAGAACAGGAGCTCATTAATAGTACAATGCGCAAGACACATGTGCTTGATTCCTATGCCTATATGGTTCGCCAACGGGATAGTAGTGGGCGCGAGAAATTCCTTAATATACACAATCTTAATGAAGCCGATAAGGCTTATATGTTTAACCGTTGACTATGAATATAAAGGGACAATATTAGGAGGTTTATCATGATTTATTCCTGATGTATTATTGACGATTTTTTATGCTTGTTTTGGAATTTTCTTAATGTTAACTGCCAACACGGTTATTGATTTTTTTGTACCTGGTAAATTTAGTGAAGAAATCAAACGTGGTAACTGTGCTGTAGCATGGCTATCTGCAGGTTCCTTTATCGGTATTGGTGAAATATTGCGTGCTGTTATCATGTCTCCTGTAGTTACTACAGCAGATACTTCTTTATTGCACGGTGTAGTAGCAAGTGTTGTTTATGCTATTCTTGGTATTGTACTATTTGTAACAGGCTATATGTTTATTAGTCTATGGCATCGTAAATATAATTTATCTGAAGAGATTATGCGTGGTAATACAGCTGCTGGTATTCTCGTATTTGGTATCTTTGTAGGTCTTGCTCTCGTTGTTAGTGGTGCTGTGCACTAAGGGAGTGTCCTATGTATAAGCCAAGTAAGAAAACTATATACATAACGAGTGCCTTTGCCGCTGTGGCGGGCATCGTTGGTGTGTCTTCATACTGGAATGACATCGCTTATGCCGTATGTGATAAATCTACCCAGAAGCAAATGATGGGGAAGTTCGATTAAAGGATAATCAAGGAAATCGCTACTCTTTATTGAATCATGGCGATGGTAAAGAAACAGCTTTGTTTGATGATGACCGATCCGTTACCTTTCACCGAGAAAAAGATGGCAGTTTAGTGTGGGATGCTGGTTTAGCCAGTCTTTTGCCAAGTATTGCAGCAGGCTACTATATTTTCCATGGATTTAATCCACCTACAGCTCGTATGGATGGACGAACTATGACATATCGCGTGGCGGCTCCATTAAAACCCTATGAGGAGCCTTATGTATATACAGCAACAGGTTCAAATGTGCGTACTTCTTTGGGGCGACGTACTTATCAAGACTATGAGAAGCGAAGAAGTCAAAAAGCCTCTTCTATAGGTCAAAAGTCGGGCTTTGGTAGTGCTGGTTCACGCTCTGGTGGCTCGTGATGGGAGGCGGTACTATGCAATCCTATATTGATGAGTTAGATACGGGCATATTCCCTTTTGTAGATTATGAAGGATATGATGACCGATATCCAACGCTTTCAGTACAATCTTTTCCTGCTGAGTTTTACGATGAAATACGACATGCATCTCGTATGTTATTCCAAATATTTTATAAGGCTACTAAGGTCTTTCAGCAGGCACCTGATGAGTTCGCCCTCAATATGGATATGCCGGAAAATCTGATTCCTTATCTTCACCGAGGGAATCCGCTAGGTCTACCTACGTGGCTGTCTCGCTTTGATTTTGTTCTCGATACACAGGGGCGATTGCGCATGGTGGAAATTAATGCGGATACCCCTTGTTTTTTGATTGAAAGTTATTATGCTAATGAGGTAGGGGCCCGTTATTTTGATAAAGAGCATCCAAATGAAGGGGCTAGGGATGAGCTAGAACGTTTTTTGAAACGTGTTTATGAACGCACTTCTCAGGAAAATAGTAAATATAATACGGTAAAGAGTGGTGAAGCGAATTCATTTGTGTTTGCTTGCTTTCATGATTATTTAGAAGATTTAGGAACTACTAAGTTTTTAATGAATACCATGAAATCCGCATGTCCTGAGGCGGATGTACGATTCTTATCATTTTATGATATGGTCATTGATGATGAAGGGATTTTACTTCCTGATGGCTGTCATGCATCAAACCTATATCGTTTGCATCCCATGGAATTGTTAATCGATGAGACGACGGCAACGGGAGAACCGTTAGGTGAAATGTTCTTAGATTTATATAATGAGGGGCGATTTAATTTATTTAATCCTCCAGAAGCGATCATTTTGCAAAATAAGTCATTTATGTCCTTGGTGTATGCCTTATACTTAACTGATCAATTTTTTACAGGTCCTGAGCGAGATATTATTGAACGTTATTTGACTCCGTCCTATTTTGAAAGTGATTTTCCTAACCTCGATGAGGGCCTTTATATTCAAAAGGAAATCTGGGGTCGTGAGGGACGCAATATACAAGTCGTAGAAAAACATGGAGATCAAGCAAAGATCTTTATGGAAAAGTTTGTAGATAATTATGATGACATTGTTTGTCGTGATAGTAAAAAGGTTATGTACCAAGATTTTATTAATCAAAAACGTTTTATTCACACCGTAGATAGTGGTACAAAAGAAGGGTGCTTGACGCTGTCTTGTTTTATGCTTGGGGACCAAGCCTCTGCTGTGGGAGCCCGTTTCTCTCCTGAAGAAATTGCTGGCACAGAAGCCTATTTTTTACCTTTAGTTATTGATTAAAAACTATATAGAATGATTAATGGTACATAAATTATAGGGTTAGGAGCATAAAGTTATTAGGCTAGTATTACTATAGTTTCTATTTGTTGTAAGGCTGGTATTTCTATTATATTGTTTATATTTGTTGTTAGATTATAGGAGATATAAGGCATTGGCTAATTTATATATTGGACTTGTTCATTATCCGATTATGAATAAACATAAAGAGGTCATTACGACGGCCATTACCAATTATGATATTCACGATATTGCACGCGCATCTATTACGTATGATGTGTCTAAATATTTTGTGATTCATAATATACCTGCTCAACGAGAGTTAGCAGCTACTATTATGGAACATTGGAAATCTGGCTTTGGTTCTACCTATAATCCTGATCGTAAAGATGCTTTCACCGGTGTAGAACTGGTGAACTCTATTGCTGTAGCAGTAAGAACTATCGAAGGCATCGAGGAGACAAAACCTATTGTAGCCACCACAGATGCTCGTACTTACGATAATACAATTTCCTATGTACGGATGCGTGAACACCTTGAAAATGAGACGCGCCCTGTGTTAGTATTATTTGGTACCGGTTATGGTATGACAAAAGAAACGATGGAAAGCTTTGACTATATTTAGAACCCATATATGGTCACGGTGAATACAATCACTTATCTGTGCGCAGTGCTGTATCGATTATCCTTGATCGATTGCGAGGCGAAGCATGGTGGAATAAATAGGGAGGCGTCTATGTCAGGACATTCTAAATGGGCAAATATTAAACATAAAAAAGGTAAAACAGATGCGTTAAAAGCTAAAATGGCTACGAAAATCGGTCGCGAAATTACCGTTGCAGCGCGTATGGGTGGTGCTGATCCAACAGGTAATATGCGTTTGAAATTGGCTTTGCAAAAAGCTCGTGAAAACAATATTCCTAAGGATAATATTCAACGTGCCATCGATAAAGGCGTTGGTGCTACGGATATGAACGCATACGAAGAAATCGTATATGAAGGTTATGGTCCTGCAGGTGTTGCTGTTACTGTTGAGGTTATGACGGATAATCGTAACCGTGCGGCGGCAGATGTACGTCATGCATTCTCTAAACAAGGTGGTAATCTTGGTGAAAGCGGTTGCGTAGGTTGGATGTTCAAATCCAAAGGCGTATTCGTTATCGAAAAAGAAGGTCATGATGAAGATGAATTGACTATGCTAGCTCTTGAAGCTGGTGCAGAAGACCTTAAATCTGAAGATGATGTATTTGAAATTTATACAACTCCAGAAGATTATGATGCGGTAGAAGCAGCTCTTGCTGATGCGGGCATCGAAACAGTAGTTGCAAAAATTACAATGATCCCTGATACTACAATTGAGTTATCAGGTGATGATGCTGTAAAAAATGCAAAAAATGCTCGACGTATTGGATGATCTTGATGATGTACAAAACGTATATCACAATGGTATCTTGCCAGACGACGAAGAATAATAAAACGGAGCACTCCGAGGGGTGCTCCTTTTCTATTGCTCAATGATGTTAGAATTTTTTGTAAAAGTTAATAAAACTAATAGACTTCTTATAAAATTTTATGCAGGAATTCATGAATTTCGATGTGGTATTGTGCTATAATAAAATAGATTATGTAATGGAGGTAGGCGTTAGCTTATCTCATTTTTAGACTAAGGGGGTTGGGGTGCGAATTATAGGAATTGACCCAGGCACGGCGATATGCGGTTATGGCATTATTGACGTGAAGGGCAGTAAACTAACACCGGTAGCCTATGGGGCTATTACAACTCCTAAGGAATTAACTGATTCACAGCGGTTGGAAATTTTATTTAATGACCTCAGTGATATTCTAGAAGAATATAAGCCAGATAAGTTCGGTGTAGAAGAATTATTTTTTAATCGAAATGTAACGACGGCTATTAAAGTTGGTCAAGCACGAGGCGTCATTTTATTGGCTGCCGAGCAACAACGGATTCCAATCTATGAATATACGCCGCTGCAAATCAAGCAAGCTGTCACAGGTTATGGCAAGGCTGATAAGAATCAGGTTATTTATATGACGATGAATATTTTGGGGATTCGTGAGAAAATTAAGCCCGATGATACAGCAGATGCATTAGCTGTCGCTATCTGTACGGCCCATAGTTCTCACCACGATAGATTGAAGAGGTTGGTATAATGATAGGGTATGTACGGGGCATCGTAACACATCTCTTTAAAGAGTCTTGCTACGTAGATGTACATGGCGTAGGGTATCGCGTATATGTGCCGACCACTACGCGTCAACAACTGATTGAAGGCCATGAGGCAACGTTATTCACGTATCTCAATGTGCGTGAAGATGCGATGCAACTCTATGGCTTTGGACGGAAGAGGAATATGAGCTATTTATTCTACTCATTTCTGTTTCCGGTATAGGGCCTAAGGTGGGGTTAGGTATTTTGTCTGGCATGACACCGGAGGCTTTCAAATTAGCAGTAATCAATGGCCAAGTTCAGCAATTAACTAAATTGCCTGGCATTGGTAAGAAGTCCGCAGAGCGACTTGTTCTTGAATTAAAGGACAAGTTAGCTAAAATGACACATATCTCTGCGGAGTCACCGGCGGTGATTCAACCAATTGGCTTTACTGCAAGTGGAGCTACAGGAGAGGCTATTGAAGCTCTTGTATCATTAGGATACTCCGAGCGCGATGTGGCCGATATTGTGGAGTCTTTAAATGATGGTAAACGCGATGTATCTGAGTTGATTAAGGTCAGCTTGATTGAGCTTGGGAAAGGACGATAAGGATGAACGAAGAAGTACGCCTTGTCGGAAATGGCGAGCACGAAGAAGATATATGGCAATATAGTCTACGTCCTAAATTCTTTAATGAATACGTAGGTCAAGAAGAAGCCAAAGGAAATCTGAATGTGTATATTCAGGCGGCTAAGCAACGTGGTGAAGCATTGGATCACGTTTTGCTTTATGGTCCACCAGGTCTTGGTAAGACTACATTAGCAGGTATAATTGCGAACGAATTGGGTGTTAACTTTCGCATAACCTCTGGTCCTGCCATTGAAAAGTCTGGTGACTTGGCTGCGATTTTAACGAATTTAGATGATCACGATGTACTATTTATTGATGAAATTCATCGCTTGTCTCGTAGTGTAGAGGAAGTACTGTACTCTGCTATGGAGGACTATGCTATCGATATTATCATCGGTAAGGGGCCAAGTGCTCGAACGGTACGCATTGACTTGCCAAAGTTTACGTTGGTCGGTGCCACTACACGAGCCGGGGCTTTGGCGGCACCGTTGCGGGACCGCTTTGGTATTATTAATCGGTTGGAATATTATAAACAACCGGAATTAGAGTTTATTGTGACTCGGGCCGCAGAAATACTCAATATTGGGATTGAGCCAACTGGGGCTAGCGAAATAGCGCGTCGTTCAAGGGGAACACCGCGTATCGCAAATCGTCTACTTAAGCGGGTACGTGATTTTGCACAAGTTATTGGTGATGGGGTTATCACTCAAGACATTGCAGATGAAGCGTTACAACGTTTATACATAGACAAAGAAGGACTTGATCGAATCGATCGACGTGTGTTGGAGTGTATTATTGGAAATTATGATGGTGGTCCAGTAGGTATTGATACTATTGCGGCGGCTATCAGCGAAGAGAGAGATACCATCGAAGATGTGTATGAACCATATTTGATGCAATTAGGATTTTTAGGACGCACACCACGTGGGAGGGTGGCTACTAAACTTGCCTATGAGCATTTAGGTATTTCACAGACAGGGAAATGACAATGAAAACGAAACGATTACAATTGATGATAATGGCAACGTTGTTTTTAGGTGTAAATATTGGTGGTGCTTCTGTAGCACAGGGGGCTACATTGCAGAATAAAAATGTAGTAGTCGCGAAAAAGCCTACACCAAAATCAACAGTATCTAGTACAAATGTATCGAAAGTAAATACGACGAAGAAATCTAGTTTTCGTCCTCTTGTAACGAAATCCGTTGCAAAGCCTGTAGCGAAAACGACTTCTAAGTCTACTGCTACACCTACTGTAGCAAAACCTAGTGCTAAGCCGGTGAATGCGGCAAAGCCTAGTACTGCAGCAAAGCCTGCAACGACTGTTAAAACAGTTAGCACTGCTAAATCAACAGCAGTTGCAAAACCTGCAGGTACTGCTCCGAAGCCAGTTGCTAAGCCTGTAGCTACGGGCGCTAAACCAAGAGCTCAAAAGCCAGCTGCTTCAAAACAAACTACTCCTAAGGTAGTCAATACAACGGAAGCGGATAGTATTAAAGCTAATACAGCTGTGATTACTCGTAATAAAGTAGGTTCTGTGATGACACCTGCTACAGAGCGAATCGAACATGTGCCGAATGTACGTGTTCTATTAGGTAGTCGTAGTTCTGATGCTACTGTTACATCTACAGCAAATATGGTTGTGTTGAACAGTGGTAATGATCAAGTTAGTACGATAAGTGCTAATCGTGGTACGTCAATTGGTGTTCGAGGTGGTAAGATCGCTGTCAATGGCAAGGCTATTGATACAGTAGTTACATTGAAACCGACTAATAGTGATGCCCCATTCTTGTTTGAAGGCAAAGGGTACCGCGGTGGACTTACATTACGTGCTAATAACGGTACAATGATGGTGATTAACTCTGTTCCTCTTGAGGATTATCTCTATGGGGTTGTGCCACAAGAGGTAGTACCATCTTGGCCAGCAGCTGCTTTAGAGGCTCAAGCTGTAGCAGCTCGTACCTATGCTCTTCATACGATGGAACAAAATAAAGGTAAATTGTATGATGTGAGCAATTCCACGGATCACCAAGTATATAGTGGTATGAGTGGCGAGTACCAAGCGACAACAAATGCAGTAAATAAAACTAAAGGCGTAGTTATGCTGTATAACCAACGTCCTATCAATGCTTTATTCCACTCCGATGGTGGCGGTTATACAGAGGATAGCGTCAATGTTTGGGGGAATGACATTCCATATTTAAAAGGTGTAAAAGACTATAGTGCTGGCACATCTACATCAAACTGGACCGTTACTACATCTCGTCAAGCTCTTGAAAGTAAGCTCAATGCAGCAAGTAAAGGTGTCGGCAAATTGAAGAGTATTCAATTGACTCCTCTTGGCAATCCTGGTCAACAAACATCTGACAGAGGCGTGTCTGGACGTATTAAGAGTGCTACTTTCATAGGCACCTCTGGAAAGACGACAGTAGATGGCGATTCCTTGCGTAGTATTTAGGTTTAAAATCTACACTATTTGATTTCTATGTAAATCACAACCCTGCTAAAGGCACGGGTAAGGCATATCATAACTTTACGGGCAATAATGATACTGTCTATATTAAAGGCCACGGTTGGGGACATGGTCTTGGTATGTCTCAATGGGGCGCTGCGGAAATGGCTAAGCGCGCTACTCCAGGGGATGCTAATTATTACCAAACTATTTTGCGTCACTACTATAGTGGCATTACATTGAAGAAAATGTACTAATAAGGATTGCGATGAAAGTTACAGATTTTGATTATGAATTGCCAGAGGAACTGATTGCTCAGCACCCTGTAGAGCCTCGTGATACTGCGCGACTCTTAACTTTGGACAAGGTAACGGGTGAAGTTGTGCATAAAGAGCACTTTTACGATTTGCTAGAAGAACTCCACGAAGGCGATGTACTCGTATTTAATAATACGAAGGTTATCCCTGCGAGATTATATGGCCATCGTCAAGGCTCTGGTGGCAAGGTTGAGGTATTACTCCTAACACCGTGTGGTGAAAACCGCTGGGAATGCCTTGTTAAACCTGGTAAAAAATGTCCTGTTGGTCAAGTCATAGAGTTTGACGACCGCTTAAGTGGGACTGTAATAGATAAGACTGAATTTGGAGGCCGTATCATTGAGTTCACTTGCAATGGTGTATTTGATGATGTGATACAAGAAATTGGTGAAATGCCATTACCTCCATATATTCATGAAAAGTTAGAAGATAAAGATCGTTATCAAACGGTATATGCTAAGGAGAAAGGTTCTGCTGCGGCTCCAACTGCGGGTTTACACTTTACACCTGAGCTTTTAGAAAAAATAAAAGCTAAAGGCGTAGAGCTTGAGTTTGTAACCTTGCATGTTGGATTAGGTACCTTTAGGCCTGTATCGGCAGAGACTATTGAGGATCATGAAATGCATAGTGAGTTCTTCGTAGTGTCACAAGATACAGCTGACCGTATTAATGCAGCTAAACAAAAAGGCTCTCGCATTATTGCAGTGGGTACTACATCGGTACGTACTCTTGAATCTGCTACTAATGATGAAGGGATACTGCAAGGGATTAGCGGGACCACACAAATCTTTATCTATCCTGGCTACAAATTTAAAATGATTGATGCATTGGTAACGAATTTCCACTTGCCTCAATCTACATTATTAATGTTAATTAGCGCATTGGCTGGTCGAGAACATTGTTTAGCGGCCTATGAAGAGGCTGTAAAAGAGCGGTATCGCTTCTTTAGCTTTGGCGATGCTATGTTTATTCGTTAGGAGGGACCATGGCGAGTATTACTTATGAATTACAAAAACATGTCCTCATACAGGGGCACGGGCAGGTTTATTGCATACGCCACATGGCACCTTCCAAACACCTATGTTTATGCCTGTAGGTACACAAGCTACAGTTAAAACTATGACGCCAGAGGAATTAAAGGCGATGGGGTCTCAAGTTATTTTGAGTAATACATACCATTTATTCCTTCGTCCTGGTCCTGAACTAGTAGAAGAAGCTGGTGGCTTACATAAATTTATGAACTGGGATCAAGCCATATTGACTGATAGCGGTGGGTTCCAAGTTTTCAGTTTAGGTGATATGCGTAAAATCACTGAGGAGGGTGTAACCTTTAGATCTCATATCGATGGTTCTAAACAGTTCCTATCCCCAGAGGTGGCTACAAAGGTACAAGAACAATTAGGTTCTGATATTGCGATGGCCTTTGATGAATGTATTCCATATCCTGCAGATCACGATTATGCGAAGCGCTCTACGGCGCGTACCACACGTTGGGCTCATCGTTGCCAAGAGGCTCGTAAGGCTCATGACCGTCAAGGTATGTTTGGTATCGTGCAAGGTGGCATGTACAAAGACTTGCGTAAACAAAGTGCGGAAGAGCTAGTAGCTATGGACTTTGAAGGTTATAGTATCGGTGGTTTGTCTGTAGGTGAACCGCATGATTTGATGAATGAAATTCTTGAGTATACTACACCACTATTGCCAACAAATAAAGCACGCTATTTGATGGGCGTTGGTACTGCAGACTGTCTAGTAGAAGGCGTGGCACGTGGTATAGACATGTTCGACTGCGTCTATCCAACTCGTGTTGCTCGAAATGGTATGGCTATGACTTGGAGTGGTCGTCTTAATATTCGAAATGCTCAGTTTGCTCATGATTGGGGTCCTTTGGAAGAAGGCTGCCAATGCTATACATGTAAAAATTATTCTCGCGCTTACATTCGTCATTTGTATAAGGCGGAAGAAATATTAGCATTGCGTCTCGTAACGTATCATAATCTCTACTTCTTATTAGAGTTTATGCGTCAAATGCGACAAGCCATCTTAGAAGATCGGTTCCCTCAATTTAGAATGCAATTTTGGGATAGCTTCAAAAAATAGTAATTAAGTCTAGTCAAATCTATATTAGGTGGCTATACTAGAAAAGAAATACATATTTATTAAACTAGGAGGATAACATGGAAGATATTTTACAAGTGCTGCAAACTAGCTGGCCTATTTTATTAATGGTGGTAATCTTTTACTTCTTGTTGTGGCGTCCACAAAAGAAACAACAAAAAGAACGCGCTAACTTATTAGGCAGCTTGAAAAAAGGTCAAAAAATCGTTACTATTGGCGGTATTTATGGCGAAATCGTAGAACTTGATGATGAAAAAGTAAAAGTTCAAGTATCTGAAAAAGTTGAGTTAACCTTTGCTCGTACTGCAGTGGCTAACGTGCTTTCAAAGAAAAACAAGGAAGAAAAATAATGAATACAAAGGAAGCAGTGCGACGGGCGTGCAAGTCCCAGCGCGCTGCTTTATCCGTTGCTGATTGTAATACGTGGACGACTCTATTGACGAAGCAGATTGTCAATTGTCCTGAATATATATCAGCAAATGCCATTATGGCCTATTTGGCGATGCCCAAAGAGGCCAATTTAGACGATGTGATTCGTCATGCTTTAGAACATGGTAAATCTGTATACGTTCCAGTATGTACTGATAAGACGACTATGATTGCAGTTCGTCTCAAGTCTCTAGAATCTATCACTCGGGGTGTGTTAAATATACGCATTCCCTCTGAGCCATACGAGGTTATTAATCCACATGACTTGGATTTGATTTTAGTGCCTGGTGCTGGCTTGACCGTCACGGTGGTCGCATGGGAATGGGGAATGGGTATTATGATCGATTTCTCAAGGAACTTTCACCAAGTACATTTATGGGCGTATGTTGGTCAGTGCAATTGTGGGATACACCAATTCCTATGGATACATTGGACCAACGAATGAGTAAAATTGTGACAGAGCAGGGCGTTATACATTGTGTATAGTAGAAGGGAGCAACTATTTTGAACGGTAAAGCTATTATCAAGTTTTTAGTAGTCGTTGCTGTCATCATTGGTACTTTTGCGTATTGTATTGAACCTTTAGCGGGTTCTTTGAAACAAGGCCTTGATTTGCAAGGTGGTACGCATATCGTATTGGAAGCAGAAGATTCTGCAACTGGTAAAGCTGACAATGATGCAGTTGAACGGGCAAAGCAAATCTTAGAGCGTCGTATTAATGAAATGGGTTTATCTGAACCATTAGTACAACGTGAAGGTGCTCGTCGTATTATCATCGAATTGCCAGGTGTAAAAGATCCTGACGAAGCGATTAAACGTATCGGTAAAACAGCGGTGTTGGAATTTAAAAATGACCAAGGCCAAACTGTTATGACTGGCGATGACTTAAAAGATGCGAAAGAAGAATTAGGTCAAAACAAACAACCACTTGTTGCCATTGAGTTAAGTGATGAAGGGGCTAAAAAGTTTGCTGACTTGACTTCTAAAAATATCGGCCGTCGCATTGCGATTACATTAGACGGTCAAGAATTGACTAATCCTGTAGTACAACAAGCGATTACAGGTGGTAGAGCAACTATCTCTGGTAGCCAAAGCTTAGAAGAAGCTAAAGATTTAGCTATCTTATTACGTTCTGGTGCATTGCCTGTTAAAATTAATGTATTAGAGGTGCGTACAGTAGGTCCTTCTCTGGGGCAAGACTCCAAAGACAAATCCATAGTAGCTTTCAGTGCTGGTATTGCGATGATCATGATTTTCTTGGTTATTTTATATCGCTTATCCGGTATCGTAGCTAATATTGCATTGCTTGTATATGTAATGCTTTTACTCCTAGTATTAGGTAAAGGTTTTAGTGCTACAATGACGTTACCTGGTATCGCAGGTATTATCTTGTCCATGGGTGTGGCGGTAGATGCGAACATCCTTATCTTTGAGCGTTTCAAAGAAGAGGTATTCTCTGGTAAATCTATGCGCGTATCTATGGAGGCTGGTTTCAGCCGTGCGTTGGCAACTATTACAGATGCGAACGTATCCGTTATCATCACAGCTGGTATCTTAACTGTTTTAGGTTCTGGCCCTGTAAAAGGCTTTGCTATCAGCTTAGGTGTGGGCGTAGTAGTAAGTATGTTTACAGCAATTATCGTAAGCCGTTTCTTATTGCGCATGTTAATTGAATGTAATTTTACAAACCATCCATTCTGGTTTGGTGCGAATATTTCTCCAAGCACAAGTGCTGACGCATTTGCACCAAAAGTATTGAAAGGAGGTAAACGCAAATGACATTAAACGTAGTTAAACATCATCGTTGGTGGTTTGCTATTTCCTCCATCCTTGTAATCATTAGCTTAATATCGATATTCATGAAAGGTTTTAACTTTGGTATCGACTACACAGGTGGTACGATTGTTGAAGTAGTATTTGAACAACCTGTAGAAGTTAGCCAAGTTCGTGATGTTTTGAAAGAATACAATCTTGAAAACGCACAAATTCAGCTTTCTGGTGATACTACAGGCGATACATCTGGCAAGGATGTAATGATCCGTACTCGTAACCTTGAATCTAGTGAAAGCGCTGCTGTTGTTGAGTCTTTAACTAAAAACGTTGGTCAAAATACTGTTAAGCGTATTGAAACAGTAGGTGCTGTTATCGGTTCTGAAGTAACAGAACATGCGTTAACAAACCTTCTCATTGCATTCTTGGCATTAGCGATTTATATTTCTTATCGATTTGAATATAAAGTTGCTATTTCTGCATTGATTGCGATTTTCCATGACTTGATTATGGTACTTGGTGTATTCTCTTATTTCCAATTGGAAATTGATGCATCCTTCTTGGCAGCTGTACTTACAGTTGTAGGTTATTCCATGAATGAGTCTGTAGTTATCTTTGACCGCGTTCGTGAAAATACACATACGCATAAACGTTCTGATACATTTGCAGACCTTGCAAATGCCTCTGTTACACAAAGTATTCATCGTAGTTTCTATACATTGGCAACTGTTATGTTTGCCTGCGTATCTCTTTATGTATTTGGTGGAGATACAACGAAGAACTTTGCGCTTTGTATGATCATCGGCTTTGCTAGTGGTGCGTACTCCTCTATCTGCGTAGCGACATCCTTATGGGCTATCTGGAAGAGCCGTAACAAAAACGACGTACGTAATCAACAATAATATATGAACTACTTTTACTATAATAATGGTGAAAGTACTGAACCTCTCTAGGATACAGTCTAGAGAGGTTCTTTTTATTGTACGCCGAATAGGCATGACTAAACCCCCAGTTAAACTGGGGGTCGGTAAAAATTCTTAGAGAAAAGGAAAGAACCTCCTAGTGATAGAATGAAGTTGGTCTGGCAACCACAACATTTCAACATAGGAGGTTCAATGTCAATGAATGACGTAAAAAGCTTATCACATAGTAAATGGAGATGTAAATATCATATTGTTTTTGCTCCAAAGTATAGAAGACAAATAATTTACGGTCGGATAAAAGCTGATGTAGGTAAAATCTTACGAGATTTATGTAAGAGAAAAAATGTAGAGATAATAGAAGCGGAATGCTGTCCGGATCATATTCATATGCTAGTAACGATACCACCACATTTAAGCGTATCGAGTTTTATGGGATATTTAAAAAGTAAAAAGTAGCCTCATGATATTCGATAAACACGCAAATTTAAAATATAAGTATGGAAATAGACATTTCTGGTGTAGAGGATATTATGTGGATACGGTAGGACGATATGAAGGAGCGATAAAAGAGTATATTCGCAATCAACTACAAGAGGATATAGCGCAAGATACATTAAACTTTAAAGAATACACCGACCCGTTTACGGGTGAGCCAGTAAAATAGGCAAAATAAAAGCCCTCGAGTAGGGGGCAGCCAGTGGTAATAGAGTGGTTGTCAGATCATTCAATGCCCTCTTTAGAGGGCCACCACTAGAGAAAGACCCTTATAGGGTCAGAGCAAACCACCCGTTCTACGGGTGGTTATGATTTTAGCTTTAGTAGTAATTAGCGAAGGTTAATTAAAGATAAAATGAATTAAAGTAATTGAAAAAAGGATGTTATACAATTTAAAACCTGAATTAATAAGAAATTAAGGCATGCTTATGATTTGATGTAGTGAATTTAAAATGAAGTTGCGAAAACAAAGGTTTTATGTGTTGACGATTATTTAATTTGTGCTATACTATACAAGTCGTTAGGACACAGCACAAACGATGAGCACAAAAAAACTTCTAAAAAGTTTGAAAAAGTACTTGACGGAATGAGCTGAACTTGATAGAATAATCAAGTCGCCAGTTGATGAAACACTTCGAAAGAAGATGGTAGAGACTGGTACAGATCTTTGAAAACTGAACAATGATAGGTAATCAATCAATACGATTGAACATATGCCAGAGTGCGGGTTTTGACAAAGTCAAAACCAACCATAATTCAAAGTTACTTAAATGTAACGACAACAAAAACAAATGAGCTATTCAAATAGCTTCAAGATATCTTGGAGAGTTTGATCCTGGCTCAGGACGAACGCTGGCGGCGTGCTTAACACATGCAAGTCGAACGAAGAGCGATGGAAGCTTGCTTCTATCAATCTTAGTGGCGAACGGGTGAGTAACGCGTAATCAACCTGCCCTTCAGAGGGGGACAACAGTTGGAAACGACTGCTAATACCGCATACGATCCAATCTCGGCATCGAGGATGGATGAAAGGTGGCCTCTATTTATAAGCTATCACTGAAGGAGGGGATTGCGTCTGATTAGCTAGTTGGAGGGGTAACGGCCCACCAAGGCGATGATCAGTAGCCGGTCTGAGAGGATGAACGGCCACATTGGGACTGAGACACGGCCCAGACTCCTACGGGAGGCAGCAGTGGGGAATCTTCCGCAATGGACGAAAGTCTGACGGAGCAACGCCGCGTGAGTGATGACGGCCTTCGGGTTGTAAAGCTCTGTTAATCGGGACGAATGGTTCTTGTGCGAATAGTGCGAGGATTTGACGGTACCGGAATAGAAAGCCACGGCTAACTACGTGCCAGCAGCCGCGGTAATACGTAGGTGGCAAGCGTTGTCCGGAATTATTGGGCGTAAAGCGCGCGCAGGCGGATTGGTCAGTCTGTCTTAAAAGTTCGGGGCTTAACCCCGTGATGGGATGGAAACTGCCAATCTAGAGTATCGGAGAGGAAAGTGGAATTCCTAGTGTAGCGGTGAAATGCGTAGATATTAGGAAGAACACCAGTGGCGAAGGCGACTTTCTGGACGAAAACTGACGCTGAGGCGCGAAAGCCAGGGGAGCGAACGGGATTAGATACCCCGGTAGTCCTGGCCGTAAACGATGGGTACTAGGTGTAGGAGGTATCGACCCCTTCTGTGCCGGAGTTAACGCAATAAGTACCCCGCCTGGGGAGTACGACCGCAAGGTTGAAACTCAAAGGAATTGACGGGGGCCCGCACAAGCGGTGGAGTATGTGGTTTAATTCGACGCAACGCGAAGAACCTTACCAGGTCTTGACATTGATGGACAGAACTAGAGATAGTTCCTCTTCTTCGGAAGCCAGAAAACAGGTGGTGCACGGTTGTCGTCAGCTCGTGTCGTGAGATGTTGGGTTAAGTCCCGCAACGAGCGCAACCCCTATCTTATGTTGCCAGCACTTCGGGTGGGAACTCATGAGAGACTGCCGCAGACAATGCGGAGGAAGGCGGGGATGACGTCAAATCATCATGCCCCTTATGACCTGGGCTACACACGTACTACAATGGGAGTTAATAGACGGAAGCGAAACCGCGAGGTGGAGCAAACCCGAGAAACACTCTCTCAGTTCGGATCGTAGGCTGCAACTCGCCTACGTGAAGTCGGAATCGCTAGTAATCGCAGGTCAGCATACTGCGGTGAATACGTTCCCGGGCCTTGTACACACCGCCCGTCACACCACGAAAGTCGGAAGTGCCCAAAGCCGGTGGGGTAACCTTCGGGAGCCAGCCGTCTAAGGTAAAGTCGATGATTGGGGTGAAGTCGTAACAAGGTAGCCGTATCGGAAGGTGCGGCTGGATCACCTCCTTTCTAGGGAGACATACACCAGGCCAAGAGCTTGGATGTCACTTAGGTCGACACTTTGGCCGCCTAACATTGTTCGGTTTTGAGAGATCGTAAAGACCTCATGGTTTCTATACCTATACAATTTAATAGATTTTTGGATATCTAGGCGCATGAGATGAACGACGTCGCCGCGTAATGGTAATTACGCAAGACAAGTGAAACGAATGCAACGACGATAGACGCGAAATATATGAATTGTTTGTTCTTTGAAAACTGCATAGAAGATAATTATATATATTTGTAAGGTCATCTCTTAGAATTTCTAAGTAGGTTGACCCGAGCACATAGGAAATAATTCTCTGACTTAATGGTGACGTACATGAAAATGTACGGCTACAAAATAAACGACAATGTATCTAATGCATGTCAATAAAATCTTAAGTAAAGATTTTAAGGGCGTACGGTGGATGCCTTGGCGATATCAGCCGAAGAAGGACGCGGTAAGCTGCGATAAGCTACGGAGAGGTGCAAGCAACCTTTGACCCGTAGATTTCCGAATGGGGGAACCCGGCAGTGGTTATGCACTGTCACCCATACCTTTGAGTATGAGGAGGGCACCTGGGGAACTGAAACATCTAATTACCCAGAGGAAAAGTAATCAAACGAGATTTTCTTAGTAGCGGCGAGCGAACGGGAAAGAGGCCAAACCGGAGCGGGCAACCGCACCGGGGTTGAGGACAGTCATCAAGTGTAAATGAGGTAGAAGAATCGAGTTGGAAAGCTCAGCCGAAGAAGGTGAAAGCCCTGTAATCGAAACCTTGCATACATGGGACTGTATCCAGAGTACCACGAGACACGTGAAACCTTGTGGGAAGCAGGGGGGACCACCCTCCAAGCCAAAATACTGATATCGACCGATAGCGCATAGTACCGTGAGGGAAAGGTGAAAAGAACTCCCTGGCGGGGAGTGAAAGAGAACCTGAAACCGTATGTCTACAAAACAGTCGAAGTCTGTATATATCAGGACGACGGCGTGCCTATTGAAGAATGAACCGACGAGTTACTGTTGCTAGCGAGGTTAAGTGGAAAACATGGAGCCGCAGCGAAAGCGAGTCTGAACAGGGCGTTCAGTTAGTAATAGTAGACCCGAAACCGTAGCGATCTATCCATGGCCAGGTTGAAGCACAGGTAAAATTGTGTGGAGGACCGAACTCGTGAGCGTTGAAAAGCTTTTGGGATGAGTTGTGGATAGGGGTGAAATGCCAATCGAACACGGAGATAGCTGGTTCTCCCCGAAATAGCTTTTAGGGCTAGCCTCGAGGTTGAGAGTATAGGCGGTAGAGCACTGATCGGGCTAGGGGCCATACCGGTTACCGAACCTAGTCAAACTACGAATGGCTATACTTATACTCGGGAGTCAGACAGTGAATGATAAGGTCCATTGTCAAGAGGGAAACAGCCCAGAACACCGACTAAGGTCCCAAATGTTACACTAAGTGGCGAAGGATGTGGAATTTCCAAAACAACCAGGATGTTGGCTTAGAAGCAGCCACCATTTAAAGAGTGCGTAATAGCTCACTGGTCGAGAGACTCTGCGCCGAAAGATGTCCGGGGCTAAAGTGAAAACCGAAGTCGTGTCATATGCAGCAATGTATATGGGTAGGGGAGCGTTCTCATCGGGCTGAAGCAGTACCGTAAGGAGTTGTGGACTGATGAGAAGTGAGAATGTCGGTATGAGTAGCGAAAAGAATGGTGAGAATCCATTCCACCGAAAGCCTAAGGGTTCCTGAGCAACGATCGTCGTCTCAGGGTAAGTCGGGACCTAAGCCGAGGCGGAAAAGCGTAGGCGATGGACAACAGGTTGAAATTCCTGTACCGGTGTGAATCGTTTGATCGATGGAGTGACACAGTAAGGTAGGTCAGCACGCGATTGGAAGTGCGTGTTTAAGCAGGTAGGTTGAGCTATAGGCAAATCCGTAGCTCTAAAAAGCTGAGATGTGATGACGAGTTACTAGCGATAGTAACGAAGTGATCGATCCCTACACTGTCGAGAAAAAGCTTCTAGGTAGAGACACATCGCCCGTACCAAAACCGACACAGGTAGGCGGGGAGAGAATCCCTAAGGTGCGGGAAAACCCTCGTTAAGGAACTCGGCAAAATGCCTCCGTAACTTCGGGAAAAGGAGGACTCATGTAGTGTGAAGTGCAGCAACGCATGGAGCATGAATGAGTGGCACAAGAGAGGCGCAAGCGACTGTTTACCACAAACACAGGTGCCTGCTAAAGCGAAAGCTGATGTATAGGTGCTGACACCCTGCCCGGTGCTGGAAGGTTAAGAGGAGGGGTTAGACTTCGGTCGAAGCTCTGAATTGAAGCCCCAGTAAACGGCGGCCGTAACTATAACGGTCCTAAGGTAGCGAAATTCCTTGTCGGGTAAGTTCCGACCCGCACGAAAGGTGTAACGACTTGCGCACTGTCTCAACGAGGGACCCGGTGAAATTGAAGTACCTGTGAAGATGCAGGTTACCCGCGACTGGACAGAAAGACCCCATGGAGCTTTTACTGCAACCCTAAGATTGAACTTAGTTAATGAATGTACAGGATAGGTGGGAGACGTAGAATCTAGGACGCCAGTTTTAGAGGAGTCACTGTTGGGATACCACCCTTTCATTAATTGATTTCTAACGGGCCGAGTAACGACCGGCCGGACAGTCTTAGGCGGGCAGTTTGACTGGGGCGGTCGCCTCCTAAAGAGTAACGGAGGCGCCCAAAGGTTCCCTCAGAGCGGACGGAAATCGCTCGAAGAGTGTAAAGGCAGAAGGGAGCTTGACTGCGAGACGGACAGGTCGAGCAGGGACGAAAGTCGGGCTTAGCGATCCGGTGGTGCCGAGTGGAAGGGCCATCGCTCAACGGATAAAAAGCTACCCTGGGGATAACAGGCTAATCTCTCCCAAGAGTCCATATCGACGGGGAGGTTTGGCACCTCGATGTCGGCTCATCACATCCTGGGGCTGAAGTAGGTCCCAAGGGTTCGGCTGTTCGCCGATTAAAGTGGTACGTGAGCTGGGTTCAGAACGTCGTGAGACAGTTCGGTCCCCTATCCATCGCGGGCGCAAGAAACTTGAAGGGGGCTGCTCCTAGTACGAGAGGACCGGAGTGGACGAACCGCTGGTGTACCAATTATCCTGCCAAGGGTACAGTTGGGTAGCTACGTTCGGGACGGATAAACGCTGAAAGCATCTAAGCGTGAAACCAGCCTTGAGATGAGGTTTCTCATAGCATAAGCTAGTAAGATCCCATGTAGACGACATGGTTGATAGGCCAGGTGTGGAAGAGCCGTGAGGTTTGGAGCTGACTGGTACTAATAGATCGAGGGCTTTACTTAAACAAAAACATTAAGCAGAATGTGCAACAAATATATATACTTCTATGTGGTTTTCAGAGTACAAACTCTGACAGATTCAGTGGCGATGGCTATGAGGATCCACCTGTTCCCATCTCGAACACAGTAGTTAAGCTCATAAACGCCGAAAGTACTTGGCTGGAGACGGCCTGGGAGGATAGGAAGCCGCTGATTGACTAAAAGAAAAAGGTCTACCTAAAGGTAGGCCTTTTTCTTTTAGCTAGTCTTCGACTAGCTAACCCTGCTAGAGCCGTCTCCAGCCAAGGTTGTAGAGGTATTATCTAACTAAGTGTCCGTGTCAGACGGCGTGGGAAGCCTAGGGCAATAGGGCGTAAAGGAGCGCAGCGACGCGTACGTCCATTGCATCAGGTTCGACGAAGCCCTATGGTTTATTCTGTACATTGGCATAATGTATTATATGTCGCCATGGGCGAGTGTGATAGGAAGCCGCGTCTAATGGTAGGAGGTCAACTACATCTAAACGATGCCGCGGTGCGTAGCACCTATGGTATCGAACCGTATAGCAGCTGAGAAATTTAGATTTATGTAAATAAACTAGTTTTAAGTGACAACTTAGTTCGTAGCACCTATGGTATCGCATATAAAAAGAAATTTAGTAAGATCATAAACAGATAAATATATCTTCTATTGTAGTATCTATATAAAACATAAAAGCCCTATAAGCTGCTTAATAACAGCTTACAGGACTCATTTTTTATTCATATCAATTTAATACAAAAATTAATTTATATAAAAAAAAGAGCCGCCGAAGCGACTCTAGTTTTATTATTCTACACCAACCATTACGCTAGTGGATTTGATAACAGCTACAACTTCTTTTGCCAACTGCTAAGCCTAATTCTTTAACGGATTGAACTGTAATATCAGCTGTAAGAATGTTATCGTTACCTACATTAATCTTTTACAATTGCGTTTACAGCACCTTCTTGAACTTCAACGATTGTACCTTTTAATTGGTTTCTTGCGCTTAATTTCATGAAATACTCCTTATAAAAAAATATACAATACAAAGCTTTTATTATTTTATCATTATACAAAAAAATAACCATGATATATATCACATCTCGGAAATTTTTATGCATGGAGCGGGCGAAGGGAATCGAACCCTCCTCTCAAGCTTGGGAAGCTCGCATTCTACCGATGAACTACGCCCGCATGATGTACATATTGTATCATACTATAATATATACATTCAAGTGGAGCTTCTTTATATACTCTATACCCATAGTGGTTGCTGTATTGTGTTGATATAAGAATTGATGTATAAAATAATGAGAAAGGAGGCATATGTATGTCAAAAATTTATAAAATTCATAAATGGTTATCTATACTTTCTGTGCTATTTTTCTTAATGTTCTGCATTACAGGTCTTGTCCTTATGTTCAGAACTGAATTAAATGCATGGGCTCAAGGAGGGTCACATCATTCCTCGTTATCAATGGCGATGAGCCAACAAGAAATGTCTATTTTTAATTATGCTGATGAAGGAGCCCTATTAGTGAAAGAAAAATATCCGTCTAAGGATATTTTAAATATTTCTCCAGCTATGGGGGCTACACATATTTTACGGTATCGTATTATTGATTCATCTGCTACCGTAGCACCTCCAGCGCGTATGGGGATGGGAGGGGATTATGCATTATATAATCCTGAAACAAAGGGGCTTATTACTACGCATCATGAAACGCCTGCGCATCCTTGGGTTCGAAGTGTGTTACATACGCTTCACCAATTACATACTCGATTAGATCTTGGCAAAACAGGAATTTATATTGTAACGATTTTATCTTTTATATGTAGTTTATCTATTATTTCTGGTATTTTTTTATATGGTCCATTTCGTAAAAGCTTTGCAAAATCTACTGTATTGTCTAACTATATGAAATTAAGTACATTACATCGAGAATTTGCTATGGTTGCCACTGTATGGGGATTCATATTATGCATTACAGGTGTATGGGTAGGTGGATTTTTTATTGCTAATGGCAGCTATAATGCAGATGTACTACACACTGCAAAGCAAGAACTTTCAGTTGGTCAATCTGACATTTTACAACCATCTGAAGCTATCTCTCGAATTATGAAAGCATACCCAGATCGTCAGCTTATATCTATAGATTATCCATCTAAATTTAATAATCATCATTATGCATTTTATTTAGGTGCTGAAAATGATGATGATCCAGCTATGTTCTTGGGCCAACCAGTCTATGCTAATTTATATACTGATTCTACTAAGGATATGTATTCTACAAAAAATATCCCCTGGTATTTTACGGGCATGACTACAATGATTAATCTCCATATTCATAATCATGATACGATGGCTCTTAAAATATTATGGGCCATCTGGGATATTGTTCTTATTGTAGGCATCGTGACTGGTATTATTATGACTATTAAAAAAAGAAATTTGGCAGAGCTAGTGCTACAGAATCTAAAATATCGGCTGAGATAAAACATGTTTGGCGTACACCAATCTGTTGTGGTACCTTAGTATTACTTGGATTTATTATGCCACTTTGGTCCAATCCAGTTACAAATACTATAGCAGGTATTTGTTTAACTATTCCTCTAATAGTATTTTTTTATTTCTTTTAATTAGAGGATTTAATCATTAATTTATTGTATATTTTATCCACTTAATCAATGAGGTTCATCATTAGTTTATTGATTAATTTCGAACTAAAATGATATAATAATATATATCAACTAGGTTTTTTTATGTATTAAACCTGTATTTATATTATGATTGAGAAAGTGGTAGTTACTATGAATTATATAAAAGCATTTTTCCAATCAGAGTCTGCAGGTGGGATATCGCTCCTGTCCGCGGCTATTTTAGGTGTGCTCGTTGCTAATTCACCAATGGCTGATCAGTACTTTGCTACTATGCAAATACATCTTGGTCCTATGACCATATTAGAATGGGTAAATGACGCATTAATGGCGTTATTTTTTCTATATGTTGGTATAGAGATTAAGAAGGAAATGATTTCTGGCGAGCTAGATACTAAGCAAAAACGAGTACTTCCTGTATTAGCTGCATTTGCAGGTGTTTTTACTCCAGCTATAGTATATTACTTTGCCGCTGGGTATATGCCAGAGTTTAGACATGGTTGGGGGATTCCAACTGCTACAGATATCGCATTTGCTATAGGCGTTATTACAATGCTTGGTAATATGGTATCTCCAGCGATGAAAGCCTTCTTAGCTGCTTTAGCTGTTATTGATGATTTAATTGCTATAGTAGTTATCGCTCTCTTTTATGGAGCAGGCGTCAATTTTATGGATTTAATAGCTGCAGCTGCGGTAACAGGTTTATTGGTATATACTAATAAACAAGGCTATTTACGACCATTACCGTATTGTGTACTCGGTCTAGTTCTTTGGTATCTTGTTTTAAAATCCGGTGTTCATGCTACTATTGCTGGTGTTGTACTAGCCATGACGATTCCATTTAAAGGTAAAGTTTTGGATGGTATAGTTTTGGATGGTAAAGTTTTGGATAAAGTAGTATATCCGATGGAGGAGTGGGCTCATGCCTTAAAAAATTGGGTAAACTTCTTTATTATTCCACTATTTAGTTTCTTGAATGCTGGTGTATCTTTTGCTGATTTCTCTATGGAAAACTTATTCCATCCAGTGATTATAGGTGTTTCATTAGGTTTAATTTTAGGTAAGCAATTAGGCATATTCTCTGCCGTGTATATTTTGGTTCAATCTAAAGCGATTAAAATGCCAACTAATACGACATGGCCTGAGATTTATGGTACAGCCATTCTATGTGGTATCGGCTTTACTATGAGTCTCTTTGTTGCGACATTAGCTTTCCCACCGGGTATAACTCAAGAAATGGCTAAGGTAGGTATCTTTATAGGTTCTATTGTAGCTGGTTTACTAGGTGCAGTTGTTCTAACTTTAGCTTACCAAATACGCAAGATGCGTGGTAAAATTTAATAAGGTAATCTTTTTGAAAGTATAGAAAGGATTCAAATGGAACGCATATTTGTATTCTTACGTTCTCCAAGTGCAGCTACGTCTGTATTATTAGGAGCAACAGTACTCGCTTTAATTTTAGCGAACTCTCCATCATCTGAACAATACTTCCAGATTGTTAATCACCATATCGGTAATTTAACAATTCTTGAATGGGTTAATGATGCTTTGATGGCCATATTCTTCCTATTTGTGGGACTCGAAGTTAAGCGTGAGTTTGTAGCAGGTGAGCTTAATACGAATGCCAAGCGTGTAATGCCTGGTATTGCTGCCTTGTTCGGTGTTCTTACACCAGCTTTTATTTACTACTTAATCGCAGGTTTTGATCCCGAATATATTCATGGGTGGGCTATACCGACGGCTACAGATATTGCATTCTCTATCGGTATCATCTCTGCATTAGGTTCTCGAGTGCCGAACTCTATGAAGGTATTTTTAACAGCTCTTGCTGTTATTGATGATTTAATAGCTATTATTGTAATTGCCATTTTCTATGCTGCAAGTATACAAACATTTTATTTAGTAGCTGCAGCGGTAGTTGTAGGTGCGTTAATTTACTGTAACAAACAAGGCTATGTAAGACCATTACCATATATCATTTTAGGTTTTATCCTTTGGTATTGTGTATTGAAATCTGGTCTACATGCTACTATGGCAGGTGTAATCTTAGCCATGACAATTCCTGAAAAAGGTAAATGTGGCCATAAACACGTTCGTCCAATGCAACATTGGGAACATCTACTATCCAACTGGGTTAGCTTCCTAATCGTACCAATCTTTGCCTTCTTTAATGCAGGTGTAGATTTACGTAATGTAACTATTAATGACTTATCGCATCCGGTAGTACTTGGTGTAGCATTAGGCCTTATCCTTGGTAAACAACTTGGTATCTTCGGAGCCGTATTTGCTATGGTAAAATGTGGTCTTGTGCCAATGCCAACAGAAGCAAATTGGAAACATGTATATGGTACTGCTATTGTATGTGGTATCGGTTTCACAATGAGTATCTTCGTATCTATTCTGGCATTTGCTCCAGGACATGCTCAAGAGATGGCTAAAGGTGGCGTAATTTTAGGCTCCTTAATCTCTGCCGTACTTGGCTATGTATTCTTACGAATTGTTGGTGCAAATCGTAAGGAATGCCATATCGGTGTATATCATAACTGCTAAAATTAAATAAATGTATTACATCTCCATTGTAGTCTGAACAGTATTTCAAATTTAGAAGAATAAGTCTAAATGAAAACTTTATCAGTATGCAGTGGAGATTTTTCATTGTTACCCTATATTCTTATGATATATATGTGATACACCTTTGAGATCTTTATTAATAGCTTAATATATATGAATTTTGGATATTGATAGAGAATCTATGGTTTATAAATTATTTAAAACTATATAGTATACTACTTGTTGTAAGGTGAGGTGTATATGGTAAAGAAAATAATTATTGCATGTACGCTTGTTTGTATGACTACAATGGTATCTTCTGTATCATTGGCGAAAACGATTGATAAGGGACAACGGGGGCACCATGTAAGTAAGGTCCAAACAATGTTAAAACATCAAGGGTTTTTGCATGATTCTGTAGATGGCATTTATGGTCATAACACAGAACAGGCCGTACGAAAATTTCAAAAATCTAAAGGACTCGCTGTAGATGGTCGCGTTGGTCCAAGTACGATGAATGCTTTAGAAAAGATGGAGACTCGATATGGTGGTCATGGTACAGCATTAAGTCATGATGGTGTGCCGAATAAATACTCCCGAGTGTTAACTATGGAGGCTAGTGCTTATTCTTCTCAAGATCCTGGCAATGGAAATTATACGGCTACGGGCAGTCGCTTGAAAAAAGGGATTGTATCTGTGGATCCTAGATTGATTCCATTGGGCACAAGGCTATACGTTGAGGGCTATGGCTATGCTGTAGCTGACGATGTAGGTGGTGCTATTAAAGGTCATCGCATTGACTTGGCATATGATTCTCGCTCTGAAGCATTGCAGTTTGGTCGTCAAACTGTAAAGGTATACGTCTTATAATCAAAGCTCTCTAGTATATTATTCTAAGATAGGTTTAATCGACTTATCTCATGATATATGTACTAGAGAGTTTTTTCTTTTACCGAATTATGATGTTATCGAAAACTCGAATATTCGGAGATTATGGTATAATAAATAATAGATATATGGGAGGATAACTCATCATTTTTTTAATAAATGGGTGTATTCAATAGTTATATGATAAATGGTAAAGGAAAGTCTATGGATAAAGTACGGCGCGTGGAACGAATGGTGGCAATGACAAAATTGTTAGTTGATTCACCGCAAAAATTGATTCCTTTGAATTATTTTTGTGACTTCTTTGGCATGGCGAAATCTACAGTTAGTGAAGATCTAACCTGTGTAAGACAGTCTATGGAACACTTTCAACTGGGAACATTAGAAACGGTAGCCGGTGTAGCTGGTGGGGTGCGATTTATTCCTCATCGTAAAGGCTCTCAAGCAAATGATATTTTACGAGATGTACAAGCTCGTTTAAAGGAGACGGATCGTATTATTCCTGGCGGTTTTATTTATATGTCTGATATTCTCTACGACTGGCATGTGATGACTCGCCTTGGGGAAATTATTATGACTCGCTTTATGGATCGCAATCCAGATTATATTTTGACTGTAGAAACAAAGGGGATTCCGTTAGCTGTCATGGTAGCGCGAGCTTTCAATAAACCTCTTGTCATTGCTCGTCGTGATAGTAAGGTTACTGAAGGTTCGGCTATTAGTATTAACTACGTAACTGGTTCCTCTGGTCGCATTCAAACTATGACGCTTACAAAGCGCGCTATTCCACCGAATGCTAGGGTTTTGATTATCGATGACTTTATGAAAGCAGGGGGGACTGCGAAGGGATTAAAAGAGCTTGTCCTTGAAATGAGTGGTGTCGTTGTGGGGACCGGTGTTTTAGTAGCAACGGCAGAACCAAACCCCAAATTAATCGATGATTATGAATCACTATTTACCTTCTATGGTATCGATGAAAATACAAAGAAAATAAGTATTGAACCAGTATTTGATGAAGAGTAAAGATAAATATTAATATTAAGCACATCATAGGCCAGTATAATAGTTTTATATTAACTATTGGCTAATAGGTTAAAAATGTAATTAATATTAAAATGTCAGACATATAAGAGATAATAGATAGGAGATTACTATGAATATTGCAAGCCTCATTTTAGCTGCTGGTAAGGGTACGCGCATGAAGTCTAAATTGCCAAAGGTGTTGCACAAGGTTGGCGGCAAAGCTATGGTAGAGCGCGTTCTTGAAACCGTTCAGTCAATCGGCACAAACCGCGATGTGGTTATCGTAGGTTTTGGTGGTGATGCGGTACAAAATTATTTAGGTAATCGTGCTGAATTCGTTCGCCAAGAAGAACAAAATGGTACAGGGCATGCCGTAAAAATGGCTCAGCCAGTGCTTGGTGATTATGATGGTACAATCTTATTGTTGTGTGGTGATACTCCACTCGTTACAAAGGAAAGCTTAGAAGCTCTTTTAGAGGAGCATAAAAACTCTGGTGCAGCTGCTACGATTTTAACAGCACATATGCCTGATCCAACTGGTTATGGTCGCATTATTCGTAATGAAGCAGATTCCGTAGTTCGCATTGTAGAACAAAAAGATGGTAAACCAGATGAATTAGCCGTTCAAGAAGTAAATACTGGTATGTACGCTTTTGATAGCAAAAAATTATGGCCGTGCTTAGATCAACTATCTGATGATAATGCACAAGGTGAATTGTATATCACAGATGTAGTTGGTATTCTTGTAAATGGTGGCGATAAGGTAAGCGCTTATATGACTAAAGACTTTGAAGAGTCTCTAGGCGTAAACTCTCGCTTGCAATTAGCTGAAGCGGAGTCTATTTTAAAACACCGTAAAAATGTTGAATTAATGACAGCCGGTGTAACAATTATCGATCCAGCAAATACTTACGTAGCTCCAGAGGTAACAGTAGGGGCGGATACAATCTTGTATCCTGGTACAATCCTTGAAGGAGATACTGTAATTGGTGAGCGTTGTGAAATTGGTCCACATACTCGTTTAACTAATGTGAAAGTTGGTAACGATACGATTATCCACTTCACTTATGGTCATGACTGCGAAGTAAAAGATGGTGTAGATGTAGGTCCATATGTTCATTTACGTCCAAATACTGTACTAGGCAACAAGGTTCATGTAGGTAATTTCGTAGAGGTTAAAAACTCAAATGTTGGGGAAGGCACCAAGTTCCCACATCTTTCTTATATTGGCGACAGCGATGTAGGCGCTGGAGTAAACATCGGATGTGGCACAATTACTGTAAACTACGATGGTAAAGTTAAACACCGTACCACAATTGGCAATGGTGCTTTTGTTGGTTGTAATAGTAATTTAGTGGCTCCTGTAACTGTTGGCAATTATAGCTATGTTGGTGCTGGCTCTACTATTACTAAAGACGTGCCAGATAAGGCTTTGGCAGTAGGCCGCAGCAAGCAAATTGTGAAAGAAAATTGGGTAACAGAGGATACTTTCAAAAAGAAATAAAAAATTTTCGTATTTTTTAACACAATTAGGGCAAAATAGTATACAATAAAAAGGCAATAGTGTGTATCTGTAATGGATGATTATGGATAAGTAACCAGTATAGGAACAAATGAAAGGGTATCAAAATGGCATTTGAAGACGGCAAAAAACTTAAGATTTTCACAGGTAATGCAAATCCAGCATTGGCAAGAGAAATTTGTGATTATTTAGGTTTGCCTTTAGGTGAAGCATTTGTAGGTCGCTTCAACAATGGCGAAGTACAAATTATGATTGATGAAAGCGTACGTGGCAAAGATGTATTTATCATTCAACCAACTAGCTATCCTGTAAACGATAATTTAATGGAATTAATGGTTATGGCTGATGCGTTGAAACGTGCTTCTGCACGCCATATTACTGCTGTAGTTCCTTATTATGGCTATGCTCGTCAAGATCGCAAAACTCGTGGTCGTGAGCCTATTACAGCTAAATTAGTAGCTAATTTGATGCAAACATCTGGTATTACACGTCTTGTAACTGTTGACTTACATGCAGGTCAAATTCAAGGCTTTTTCGATGTGCCTGTAGATCATTTATATGGTGCATCCATCTTGGCTAAATACATTAACGAAAAACATCTTGAAGATGCTATCGTTGTTTCCCCAGACCTTGGTGGCGTAACACGTGCTCGTGACTTGGCTGACCGTATTGGTGCACCAATCGCAATTATCGAGAAAAAACGTCCTGAACCAGGCGTTGCTAAAGTTATGAATCTCATTGGCGACGTAAAAGGTAAAAACTGTATTATCGTAGATGATATCGTAGATACAGCTGGTTCCCTTGTAGAGGGTGCGAAAGCTTTGGAAGAGTTTGGTGCTAAATCTGTAACAGCTGCTGTTACTCATGCAGTATTAACAGATCCTGCTAGCGAACGCATTGCGAACTCTAATATTAAAGAGCTTATCGTTACAAATACAATGCCATTACCAGAAAATTGTAAATTGGAAAATGTTACACAATTGTCTGTTGCTCCATTGTTGGGCGAAGCAATTATGCGTATCTTCCATGAAGTATCTGTAAGTAATTTGTTCGACAAATAATAGGTGATTCTTGAAATTAGTAGTAGGCCTTGGTAATCCAGGTAAGCAATATGAAAAGACAAAACATAATATAGGATTTATGGTTGTCGATGCTATCGCTGATAGTGTTCCTCACACTCCTTGGAGGGAGGAACAACGGGCAGAGGTATGCAGTATTACCGTAGCTGGTGAAAAGGTATTGCTTGTGAAACCACAAACATTTATGAATGTAAGTGGCGAGTCTGTAGGGCCGTTGATGCGGTATTATAAGATTGATCCATCTGATGTGTATTGCATTTATGATGATATGGATTTACCAGTAGGCAAATTGCGCATTCGACCAAATGGTAGCTCTGGTGGTCACAATGGTATTAAGTCTTTAATATCTCACTTGGGAACAGAGAATTTCCCGCGCTTCCGTGTAGGCATAGGTCGTCCGTTGCCACAATGGACTGTCATTGATCACGTGCTGGCACCATTTAGTGAAGAGTCACAAGAGAAAGTACAAAGGGGATCAAGGATACAGTAAAAGCTGTATTAGGTACCTTAGAAGTGGGTATCGATAAGGGGATGAACCAATTCAATCCTAAACGTCGTCCACATCGATAAATACATGCATAAGGGCATGAGTCTCATAGAGATTCATGCCTTTTTTACGAGGTATATATGAGTAAGCAAGAAAAAATGCCTTTTGTAGAGGCCTTAGAAGCATATAAAGAACAACATTTTGTGCCCTTTCATACACCAGGTCATAAAATTGGTGTTGAAGCGCCTCAGCGACTAAAAGACTGGATGGGACCTGCTTTGCCATATGATTTAGGTGTTATGTATGCCTTAGATGACTTACATGAACCAGAAGGGGCATTAAAGGAAGCACAAGACTTAACAGCTGAGTTATATGGTGCTGATCACTGTTGGTTTTCCATCAATGGCACTACGGCCTTGATCGAAGCTATGGTTATGGGGACAGTAGGTCCCGATGAAACAATCATTATTCCTCGTGAAGCGCATCGCTCTGTTATAAGTGGTTTAGTCTTATCTGGTGCAAAGCCTGTCTATATGGATTGTCAGTTTGATGAGCGATGGGGCATACCTTTAGGTGTCTCTTTAGAAGATGCAGTTAGAACCATGGAGGCCCATCCAGAGGCAAAGGCGATTCTATTAGTCTACCCGAATTATTATGGTGTAGGTGTAGATATTGTAAATATTGTAAAAGAGGCACATAAACGAGGTTTAATAGTTCTGGTTGATGAAGCACATGGTCCACACTTACCATTTGATGAATCCTTACCTATAGGTGCTATCGAGGCGGGTGCAGATTTAGTAGCACAAAGCACGCATAAATCAGTTGGGTCTTTGACACAAACCTCTTGGTTATTAGGCCAAGGAGATATGATTAATAAACGTCGTATTACACAAATGCATCAAATGCTACAAAGTACGAGTCCCAATTATATTTTCCTTGCCTCCTTAGATATGGCGCGTTATCAATTGGCCACAGCAGGTAAGGCCCTAGTAAGTCGTACCGTAGAATTGAGCCTATATTTACGGAATGAATTACATAAGATTTCTGGTGTCACTACCATGGAATATAGGGATATTCAAGATCGAGTGGCTAACTACGATTGTACTAAGGTCCTTATCGATGCAAAGAATTAGGTCTTACCGGTATTGTATTTGAACAAATGTTGCGAAAACAACGTATTGAGGTAGAACTAGTGCAAGCTCATCATATACTGGTACTTATTACAATTGGCGATACTAAGGCGTCTGTAGATGCTTTAATTAAGGCTGTAAAAACTGTAAGTGATGAAGTATTAAATGGTTCATATACAACTGACCATAGCTTAGAGGGTAATTTTGATGTGCTTAGTAAAGATTCAGCTCTATTACCTGAGCCCGTCGTTCGTGTAACACCTCGCAATGCTATGTATGCTCATCGTGAGCAGGTTCCGTTACGTGAAGCATTACATCGTATTGTTGGGGAGACTATAGCTTATTATCCCCCAGGGATTCCTTGTGTAGCCGTAGGTGAAGAGATTAGCTCCTCTGTGTTACAATATATAGAGAATCGAAAGGCTCTAGGTTACGTGCCGAATGGAGCCGATGATATGACATTAGAAACAATCTGGGTGTTACAGGAGTAATTATGGGGACTTTAATCATATTAGAAGGTGGAGATGGTAGCGGTAAAGCTACGCAAACTAAACTCTTAGTAGAACGCTTAACTAAAGAGGGGCATGCAGTTGAATCTGTAAGCTTTCCAAATTATGATAGCGGCGCTGCTATGCCTATTAAAATGTATTTAGCCGGTGAATTTGGCAAAGATGTGCATGATGTAAATCCTTATGTGGCAAGCTCCATGTACGCCATTGACCGCTTTGCTTCCTTTAGAACTGATTGGGAAGAGTTCTATAAAAATGGGGGCATCATTATTGCAGATCGCTATACGACGTCTAATATGGTGCACCAAATGGTAAAATACGATGATCAGAAGGAACGCACTGCATTTTTAGATTGGCTTGAAGACTTTGAATTTAAAAAGTTTGGATTGCCTACACCTGATGCGGTATGTCTCTTAGATATGCCTCTTGAAGTCAGTGAAGCCCTTATGGCGGAGCGTACTGGCAAAACGGGAGGCAGTACAGGTGATATTCATGAAGGAAATCATCAGTACTTAGTAGCTGTTCACGATGCCTATGAAGAGCTAGTAGAACGCTACCAATGGCACCGTATTCCTTGTGCTAGTAAAGATGAATTTAGTCAGTATACGTTGCGCACCATTGAAGAAATTCATAACGATGTATATCAAGCAGTAGTAAATCTACTGCCTTAGGATAGGGCGGCTCTTTTAAAAGTCGCCTTTTTCTTATATAATATTAATATTGAGCATGTATTGATAGGAGGAGCTATGACATATTTTGATTCTATAATTGGTCAAGATTCGATCAAGGCACACCTATCGGAACTTGTAAGTCGCAATGCATTACCACATAGCCTTTTATTTTATGGTGAAGCAGGTCTTGGCAAGCTAGATATGGCCATAGGTCTTGCGTCTCTATTATTGGGGCGCCAAGTATTTTCTCAACCTAAGGGAGAAACTTATTTAGAGGCTGTTAAAGAAGCACGTCTTGCCAATGGTGAGACCGAAAAACGCATCGAAGCAGAAGGTTTGCCTATCTATATGGATAAGGGAGATGCCTTTTGGATTCGTCCTATGAAGACGACCTTAAAGGTGGAACAGTGGTATTCATTATTGCAAGATCATCTGTCAGTAGCAGGTAATGGTAACCGCGTTGTCATTGTGGAGGACTTTCACACGGCCAATGCAGTTATGGCAAATGCCATGCTTAAAACCATCGAAGAGCCGCCTGAACAGGTGTATTTCATCATAATTACGAACAAGATTAACACTGTGTTACCAACTATCATTTCTAGATGTATGGGCGTTGGCTTTAATAGTGTTGATGTAGATACGATTCGGAAGGCTCTTGTAGCTCGTGGAATCACTGGTGATATTGAGCAGGCTTTGTTAGCAGGTCATGGTAATCCACAGTTAGTGGAGAAACTGGCTACTCAAGGTCGCATTGAAATGCTAGAGTTAGCAGTTAAAGTGATGGATATCCTCGCCTTTGAAACGAGATGGTTTTCTATGATTTCGCTAGCTTGTGAAAGCTTACCTCGTGAAAGTCTAACCGAGTTAATGCACTGGCTACGTCTTGTGAGTAGAGATATGATGGCTCTTAAAATGGGGGCCCAAGACGCACAATTACAAGTACCAATGTACAAAACTCAATTATTACGATTATTACCGCGCTGGTCTATGCAAGCACTGTCAGAGGTTATTACCGAATCATTGCAAGCAGAACGGGCCTTGCGCTTACACATAAAAACCGCTCTCGTGGTGGACGGTCTCAGTATCGCCCTTCATGATGCTCGGGAGGAGGATTAAATGCTAACCATAGTTGGCGTACGCTTTAAAAAGGCAGGTAAGATTTATTATTTTCTGCCTGAACAATTAGAATTATCTGTTGGAGATGGGGTTATCGTTGAAACGGCACGTGGCGTTGAATACGGTACGGTTGTGATTGGACCAAAAGAGGTCTTTGAAGATGCTGTTGTAGCCCCTGTTAAGCCTGTTATTAGAAAGGCAACTCCAAAGGATTTGAAACAAATCGAGAAAAATAAAGAGCGCGAAGAAAAAGCCTTTGAAATTTGTCTCGAAAAAATTGGAAAACGTAAGTTACCAATGAAGCTCATCAATGTGGAATACACATTCGATATGAATAAAATTATATTCTTCTTTACTGCGGAGGGTCGTATCGACTTCCGTGAGCTAGTTAAGGATTTAGCAACAGTATTTAGAACTCGCATCGAGTTGCGTCAAGTAGGCGTCCGTGATGAGGCTAAGGTTTTAAATGGTATTGGCGCTTGTGGTCGACCTTTATGTTGCTCTAACTTCTTAGGTGACTTCACACCTGTATCGATTCGAATGGCTAAAGACCAAAATTTGAGTCTGAATCCTACAAAAATTTCAGGTGTATGTGGTCGTTTAATGTGCTGTCTTAACTACGAAGATGATTTATATAAAAAAGGTGGCGACCTATATGTGAAGAAGGAACGCCCTCAAGCTCCTCAAGAGGTTGCACCTCCTGGGATTGGTAAAGAGGTTGTAACTGATGAAGGTATTGGTAAGGTCTTAAAGGTAAATCACCATAAACATACGGTGAAGGTACAGCTAGAAGCTGGCCGTACTATTGATTTGAAATGGTCCGAGGTGGCATTGCCTGATGAATGATCAAGAACGACTTGATGATTTAATTATAGATGGCTTACAGATTTATCAACGTCCTGATATGTTTCGCTTTTCCTTTGATGCTATAGCACTCATTCACTTTTGCCGTTTTAATAGTCGTCATACTTATGTTGATTTTGGAACGGGAACGGGTGTTATGCCGCTCATAGGGACGTCTTTAGGGGCGGGGCATATAACGGGTATAGATATTAACGAAACTCTTATTGAGTTAGCTCAGCGCAGTGTTGAGCACAATGGTAAACAAGATGTGGTAAAGATGTTGTGCGGCGATTATCGACATATATCTTACCGAGATATACAAGATAAGCCCTTTGATGGCGTTATTGTAAATCCCCCTTTTTATGATTCTGAAAGTGGTGCAAAACCTACGTCTGAAGAGCGGGCTTTGGCACTTCATGATGGACATACAACATTGGATGAGGTTTTGAAAGCTATACAGTCCTTTATTAAGTGTAAAGGGCGCTTGTGGATGATTTATAGTGCTAGTCGCTTACAATATGTGCTACATGAGTTAGAAGTAGCCAACTTTCAAGCTAAGCGAATTCGATTTATTCACGGTATGATAGATAAACCAGCGAAACTTGTGCTAATTGAAGCTATTTATCAAGGTCAGGCTGGACTTGTGTTAGAGCCGCCACTTATCGTTTACGAGAATCCTAATGTGTACACGAAGGAGGTGTCCTCTTGGTATGAACGATAACGAATGGGGCACCTTATACTTGGTGCCTACACCGATAGGTAATTTAGAAGATATGACGTATCGTGCAGTTCGCATCCTAGGTGAAGTCGATGCTATCGCCGCAGAGGATACGCGCCATACGGGTATATTGTTAAAACACTTTGATATTAAGAAGCCTTTGATTTCTTATCATGAACATAATAAGGACGAAAAGGGTGCTTATATTATTAAGCTTTTATTAGAGGGACAGTCTATTGCTTGTGTTAGTGATGCGGGTATGCCCGCTATATCTGATCCAGGGGCTGACCTAGTAACAAAAGCGATTGAAGAAGGCATAACGGTAGTGCCATTACCCGGTGCAAATGCGGCGTTAACAGCGCTAATTGCATCAGGATTAGATACGAAATCCTTTACCTTTGCAGGTTTTTTACCTAAACGGGGTAAACATCGGATTGAAGAACTACAGCGACTTTCACAAGCGACGGGAACTTTGATGTTTTACGAAGCCCCCCATCGATTGCAGGAGGTCTTACAAGATATGTATGAAGCCTTTGGCAATCGTTCTATTACGGTGGCAAGGGAGTTGACTAAGAAGTTTGAAACCTTTGTGCGCACCGATTTGGAACGTCTTGTAAATGATTTAGAACAGCTCACCTATAAAGGGGAATTCGTCCTCATCGTAGGGGGTGCTGATACAGTGAAATCTGACATTAGTGAAGTGTCAGATGAACCAGTATCTTATGTAGATGCTGTACAAGCCCTTGTAGAAACAGGGGTGCCTAAAAAAGAAGCAATTCGCCAGGTGGCAAAGCGATTTAACGTTTCCCGCCGGGATGTATATAATATTGTAGAACGTTAAACCTTCCCATTCGAAGGTTAGAAGGAGACTCATCATGGGAGACACAAAAAAAACGTATTATATTACGACACCTATTTATTATCCAAGTGCTAAGTTGCACATTGGACATACGTATTGTACATCTGTAGCCGATACGATTGCTCGTTTCAAACGTTTAGCAGGTTATGATGTACGTTTCTTGACTGGTTCTGATGAACATGGTCAAAAGATTCAACGTGCTGCAGCAGCAGAAGGTATTACACCTCTTGAATACACTACGAATATCGTAAATGGCTTCAAAGCATTGTGGGAGAAGATGCATATCTCTAACGATGACTTCATTCGTACTACTGATGAACGCCATGAAAAGGTAGTGCAAGAGCTCTTTACAAAGCTTATGAAAAAGGCGATATTTACAAGGCTGAATATGAAGGTTGGTATTGCACACCGGACGAAACATTTTGGACAGAGCAGAAGCTAGGGCCTAATCATACTTGTCCGGATTGTGGTCGCCCTGTAGAGCGCGTTAAAGAGGAAAGTTATTTCTTCAAACTCGGTAAATATACTGATCAATGGTTGAAATTTATCGAAGAAAACCCTGATTTTATTCAACCTGAATCTCGTCGTAACGAGATGATTCAATTCGTAAAACAAGGTCTTGAAGACTTGGCTGTTTCTCGTACATCCTTTGATTGGGGTATCAAAGTGCCATTCGATCCTAAACATGTTGTGTATGTTTGGTTCGATGCATTAGTAAACTATATTAGTGCACTATCTCCATTTGATGGGGATGGCGAATTATACAAAAAATACTGGCCAGCAGATCTCCATTTAGTAGGTAAGGAAATTGTACGTTTCCATACAATTATTTGGCCTATGATGCTCATGAGCCTTGAGTTGCCATTGCCTAAAAAGGTATTTGGTCACGGCTGGATGATCGTTGACGGTACAAAGATGAGTAAATCTTTGGGGAATGTTATTGACCCAATTCCATTGATCGATACCTATGGTGCAGATTCTTTGCGTTATTATTTATTAAGTGAAATCACGCTTGGCAATGATGGTAACTTCACATTGCCTAATTTCGTTACAAAAATCAATGCTGACTTATCTAATGACTTAGGTAACTTATTGAACCGCACTATTGCTATGATTGAAAAATATCATGGCGGTGTGATTACAAAATGCGATGATATGGACGATTTAGATCGCGACGTATCTGCATTAGCAGTTCAAACTGTAAAAGACTTTGAAGCATCTATGGAAAATATGGAGCTTAATAAAGCTATTAAGTCCGTATGGGCATTTATTGGTCGCATGAATAAATACATCGATGAAACAATGCCTTGGGTATTGGCTAAATCTGAAGACGCTAACGATAAAGCTCGTCTTCAATCTACTATGTATCATTTAGCGGAAGCATTGCGCATCATTGCTATCTTAGTAAGCCCTGTTATCCCTGTAGGGGCTCCGAAATCTGGGATCAATTAGGTCTTGTAGGTTTTGGTGAGGCTACATTAGAAGACGCTAAAACTTGGGGTGCATTGCCAACAGGTACAAAAGTTGTGAAAGGTGAACCTATTTACCCACGTTTTGAAATCCCTGAAATGGTAGAAGCTACTCCAACAGAAGCTAAAGAGGCTGTAGATACATCTAATATTCCACCATTAAAAGAAAATATTACGTACGATGACTTTGAGAAACTCGATCTTCGAGTAGCAAAAGTGGTTAGCTGTGAAAAAGTGCCTAAATCCAAAAAGTTATTGAAATTTGTATTGGATATCGGCATTGAAGAACGCACAGTACTAAGTGGTATTTCTCAATATTACGAGCCAGAAGCTATGGTTGGTAAAAAGGTAATTTATTTGTCTAACTTGGCTCCTAAGAAGATGATGGGCATCGAGTCTTATGGCATGATTTTGTCCGCATCTGACTGGGAAGAACATTTAGAGGTAACAAATATTAAATCTTTACCAGCAGGAAGTGTGGTTAAATAATGAAACTCTTTGATACACATGCTCATGTGAATGACGGCCGTTTCAATAATGACCGTGATGAGATGTTACAAGCTTGCTTTGATGCAGGCGTAGAATACATCATGATTCCTGGTGTAGACCGCAGTACCGTTGAATCTGGTTTAGCGTTAGCAAAACAGTATGACCGGCTTTATGCTGCGGTAGGCACACATCCTCATGAGTCTAAAGATTTTACAGAGGAAGACTATGAGTTCTATAAGGAGCAAGCACTCAATAACGATAAGGTACGTGCTATCGGTGAAATTGGTTTAGATTATTACTATGATTTCTCAGATCGTGAAACACAAAAACGCGTATTCATTCGTCAGTTGGAGTTAGCTCGTGAAGTAGAGTTGCCAATTATTATTCATGACCGCGATGCACATGGTGATATTATGAATATCTTGCGCAATGAAGGTAAGGATAATTGGGGCATTTTCCACTGCTATTCTGGTAGCTGGGAAATGGCAAAAGAAGCTATTAAATTAGGCTTCTATATTTCCTTTGCCGGTCCTGTAGTATTCCCTAAGTCTACTAATCTTAAGGAAGTAGCTCGCCAAGTACCCTTAGATAGAATACTTATTGAAACAGATTCACCATATTTGACGCCACCTCCATTTAGAGGACGTCGCAATGATCCTAGCAAAACTCAATTTGTGGCAGAGGAAATTGCACGTCTAAAAGGTATCGATGTAGATGAGTTCTGTGAAATTACTTTCAATAATGGTAAACGAGTGTTTGGCATCGAGTAGCTATAGACTAGTAGACAATATTTCTAATGCACTACATATACGCTAAATTCTCATGGTCGTAGCTATGGAATAGAGATTAAAACTATATAGAAATATAAATTATAAAACGCGATTCTCCCTTTGCGGTGAGAATCGCGTTTTTTTCTATGGTATACTAAAGTATATTCATACTGAACACGTAGTAGGATGAGGGTAGTAGGATGAAACGTATTGCATTTATAGATTTAGGTTCTAACTCTGTTCGATTTGTCATTTATGAGATTTCAAAAACAGGTAGCTATAGACTGATATATCAAGAAAAAAATAGTGTGCGCCTCAGTGAAAATATGTGGGGCACACAGAAATTAACAAATGAGGCAATGGAACGTTCCTTGCGTTCTTTGAAAGCCTTTGTTCATATGGCGGAAGCTATGGATGTTGATACGATTAAAGCTGTTGCTACGGCTGCCGTACGCCTTGCTAAAAATGGCGATATATTTATAAAGACTGTAAAAGAACAAACAGGTCTAGATTTAGAGTGCATTGCAGGTGAAGAAGAGGCTCGATTAGGCTTTCTTGGTGTCATCAATACCATTGGACTCAAAGACTTTATCATCTTTGACTTAGGTGGGGCAAGTACGGAGGTAACCCTAGTACGAGATCGTCATATTGCAGAGGTTATAAGTTTGCCAATTGGTGCACTTACCTTGACAGGCACGTATCAAAAGGGGGAGGAGTATACCCCTAAAGAGCTTGAAAAAATGACTAAAGCAGTGAGGAAAGTAATTAAAGAACATACTTGGCTTCGCAATGTAAAATTACCACTCCTTGGCATTGGTGGTACAGCACGTAATATAGCTAAAATGGACCAACGAAAGTTATCGTATCCTATTACAAAACTCCATAACTATGAAATACCATATCATCGATTCCATGAAATTTTCGAAGACGTAAAAGGTAAATCTTTAGAGGAGCGTAAAAAGATAAGTGGTTTGTCTTCAGAGCGTGCAGATATCATTATCGCAGGCCTTACCATCGTGGAAGAATTATTTAACTACGTAAATACTAAAACTCTCGTTGTTGGTGGTTGTGGTTTACGTGAAGGTTTATTCTATGACTACTATGGAACACATTATTTAGGTGGAAATCCTATTATCGATGATATATTAGTTCATTCTGCTGAAAATGTACTGTTAGGCATGACTAAACATGAGCTAGTACACGCCAAATATATTACTGGTTTAGCTACAACCTTATTTGATGAATTAGAGTCACTTCATAAAGCAGATAACAACGCAAGAAGATGCTTAATTACGGCTGGCCTACTTCATGATATTGGTAAACGGGTTAATTACTATAGCCACGCACGTCATGGTTGTTACATGCTTGTAAATAGTAATTTATATGGCATTTCTCACGTAGAACAAGCTTTTAGTGCTTTCTTAGTTATGAACTCCCATGGATTGACACCTAAAGAGTATAAAAACTTCTTATATGGTAAATTATTAGATCAAGATCAACGCTCATTAGGTCAAAAATTATCTATTATCTTAGCCTTGGCTGAGGCTCTCGATGAAAGTCATGAACAATTTATTCGACGATTAGAGGTAGCTATTAAATATACTAGTGTGGCCTTAAAGGTACACTATTTAGAAGGTCGCGATGTGAGCGTTACGAAAGCGGCTGTTGAAAAATTAGCAAAATCCTTCAAAAAAGAATTCAAAAAAGAGTTAGAAATAGAGTGGACGGAAGCTCGTAAGGAGGCATAATGGCATTACCAAAAGCATTACGATATGCAGTATTACATGTGGGCTCCAGTAGTATGAGCATTACTATTGTAGAATATAGGGACATCGATGATGTACGTATTATCGATCATGCGGCACGAGAAGTAACCTTTGGAGAGGAATTATTTCAAACGTCTCGCTTAAGCTTTAAAACGATAGAAGAAATCTGTCATATTTTAAAAGGTTACAAGCAATTAATGGCAGATTATGGTGTAACTCGTTCTAGACTATATGGGACAACCGTAATTCGTGAGGCTGCTAATCGCCGTAGTATTCTAGATCAAATCTATATCCAAACAGGTATGCGTGTTGACGTTATCGACATGCCAAAAGAGGTATATTACAAATATGCCTTGCTATACTATAAGATGACGAATCAGTATCGCTTGACGGATCCTACCAAGGCGACGTTGTTCCTTGATATTACATCTGGTGGCGTGGGATTAACAGTATGGCGTGGTGAAAGTTTATTATTCCAACGCAATATGCATAGTGGTTCCTTGCGCGTTATGGAATCCTTTAACCGTAACCAACGTTCTTCTACGTCGTTTCCTATGGCAATTACTGAATATTTGCATCGCATGATTGGCCCATTACGTGAGGAACTTCAAACTTTCAATATTAATAGTGTCATTTTATCTGGTGATGAAGCTCAGTATATGGCTCGTCTCATGGGGGATGAAAGTAATAAGGACGATATTATTACTATTGAACCTGAACGATTTAAAGGCCTCATTAACTCCTTTGATGGTGTAACGGCTACCAAGCTAATGAACCGGTATAAATTGCCAGAGTATAAGGCTAATATTCTGATGCCTACCATGATTTTATTTAATGAAATCATTACGGCTATAGAACCTAAATCTTTGATTTTTAGTAGCTTCTCCTTCTCCCAAGGTGTAAGCTGGTTTTATGGTGTAGAGGCTGAAAACAATCCGTTTATGTACCAGCTACGTGAGCAAAACGCTCAATTAGCTCGCGCTGTTGCAGATAGATATCATACCGATAGCATTCACGATGCTGAGGTAGAACGATTTAGTTCATTATTCTGTAAAACTTTACGGCACAAAGGTTTACCAGAGCGGTGGGGCTATTTATGTCGTATAGCCGCTATCCTTTGCTCTGTAGGTAAATTTGTAAATTTGCGGAATCATGGGGAGCATGCCTATCATATCGTGATGGGTACAGATATTTTTGGACTTTCAGAAGAAGAAAAACAAGTAGTGGCCAATGTTGTATATTATCACTACAAAGGCACACCATCTGATGACGATGCTTACTTTAATGCACTAACCGAATTGCAAAAGATTCAAGTGACAAAGTTAGTAGCTGTCATTCGCGTAGCTTGTGCCCTTGATGCGGGCAGTAATCAAAAGATTTCAGATGTTACCTTAGAGGAGCGGGATAATGTATTATATGTATTCTGCCGGACTAATGAAGATATCTCTTTAGAATGGTGGACATTTATAGGTGACTCTGAATATTTTACAGAAGTCTTTGGTATGGAAATTAAGTTAGTAAGAGGAGGTGACCGCCATGTTCAGTAATGCAAAATACTATTTTAACCGTGAACTATCTTGGTTAAAGTTTAATCAGCGTGTACTATTAGAATCGATAGATAGCAATACGCCTTTATTAGAACGGTTACGCTTTATTGCTATCGCTAGCTCAAATTTAGACGAGTTTTTTATGATTCGAGTGGCTGGTCTACGACATCAAGTGGTAAATGGTATCGTTAAATATGATGCTGCGCATATGGATGCAAAGGCACAATTAAAGGCCATTGATGAGTCTGTACAACGACTCGTTTCTATGCAAAGTACATATTTAAACAATGTGCTCACTGAACTTGAAAACTACGGTTTCTTCTTTACTCAACCGGATCTACTCGATGTAAAATCAAAAGCTTGGTTACGTCATTACTTTGAGGAACATATCTATCCTGTTGTAACGCCACTAGCCGTTGACTCTGGACATCCATTTCCGTTTTTAACAAATCATACTATCAATGCTATTGTGCGTATCTTTCAAATATTACCGGATGGAAGAAAGGATTATAAGATTGCTATCTTGCCTATTCCATCTGTACTAGATCGTATTATTGAAATCCCAAGTAGAAGTAATAAAGAACATCGATTTGTTTACTTAGAGGATGTTATTACCTACTATGCTAATCAATTCTTCCAAGGTTACGGCATTGAAGATTATATGGTATTCCGTATCACTCGTGATGCGGACTTAGAAATTGATGAAGAAGAGGCAACGGATTTACTATCGGAGGTAGAGGAATCCTTGCGTCGTCGCCGTCGTGGTGATGCGGTGCGCTTAGAAGTATGTGGGGATGTGAAAGGCCACTTGCTTGACTTTGTTCTTACAAGTGTTGAGCTTGAACAAAAGGATGTATATCGTATTGATGGTCACTTGGACTGTCGTATGTACTTTGATTTTTGCAACTATCCTGGATTAGATGAACTGCGGTACGAGCCTTTTGACTCCAAGATTCCTAGTGAATTAGTTGATCATGAAGGTGAAAGTCTGTTCTCTATAATTGGCAAACAAGATCTTTTTGTTCATCATCCTTTTGAATCTTTTACTGTAGTTGAACAGTTTATTGCTCAAGCTGCAGTTGATCCTGATGTGCTTGCCATTAAACAAACCTTGTATCGCGTAAGTGGTGATTCTCCAATTATTGCATCCTTAATTAAGGCTGCAGATAATGGAAAACAAGTTACCGTTCTTATGGAGGTTAAGGCTCGTTTTGATGAAGAAAATAACATTCAAATGGCCCGTCGCCTTGAAAAAGCCGGCTGTCATGTAATTTATGGGTTGAAAGGTCTTAAAACACACTCTAAAATCACTATGGTGGTACGTAGAGAGAATGATGGCATAAGGCGTTATGTTCATCTTGCTACAGGTAACTATAATGGCAAAACTGCTCGAATTTATACTGACTGTGGTATATTTACGTGTAATGATGAATATGGTGACGATGCATCTCGCTTCTTCAATTTGATTTCTGGCTATTCTGATCCGCCAATTTGGAATAAATTTATCGTAGCGCCCTTAAATTTACGGGAAAAAATTATAGAACTGATTGATCGTGAAATTGAATTGGCTAAAAAAGGGGAGGATGCTTATATCATCGCTAAGATGAACTCCTTACTTGATAAAAACGTTATTGCCAAGCTATATGAAGCATCTACTGCAGGTGTTCGTATTGAGCTCATCGTTCGCGGTATTTGTACACTTCGTCCTGGTATTGCCGGTGTAAGTGATAATATTACGGTTCGCTCCATAGTAGGTCGTTTCTTAGAACATCATCGTTTATTTTATTTCCGTAATGGTGGTAATGAAAGTCTGTATTTATCTAGCGCAGACTGGATGCCTCGTAATTTAAATGAACGTGTAGAGCTCATGGTTCCTATTGAAGATAAGCGTCATAAAGAACGTGTGAAGGGCATATTGGATCTTTATTTGGAAGATACCTTAAAAGCTCATATTATGAGAGCTGATGGTTCCTATCGCAAGATTAATGATCGAGAGTATCCAATTTCTGCTCAAGAAGAGCTTATGAAAGCAGCTATTGAGAATGAACGTAAGGAGTCGATGACCGTCATCGAACGTCTACAACCAATGCTGAAGATGAATAAGTGATGAATTTTGACTTATAGATAGTATTATGAATTTTAATACAACTATAGTACGAAAAAAAGCCTGTTTATACAGGCTTTTTTTCTATGTATATCTATTTGAAAATGAGATAAAAATGAAGTTTTTAGAAAATGTTGAAAAATCTTGGTAACAATTTAAAAACACATAAAAAAATACAATTTTTGGTAATAAAAAAACTGTGTATACTATATATGGTATGAGTGTCGTATATATGTACACAATTCGGAATATATTGTATTGTACTTAAAAAAATATCGATATGTTCGTATACAGTGGACTTTTTGTGTAAAAACCCTAAAAAAATATAATATGAAAAAAATCAGTAATTATGTATGTTTGAGTCTTATTGTTAACCTAATGCGTTTGACAGGTTATATCTATCTGTAGTAGAATAATACCATTACAGGAGGGATTACAACATGAGAATTCATAAGACACACAAACGATATATTTCGTCTGTTGTTGCCGGATTGATTGTAACAGCTGTAACTATGACAGGTTTCTTATAATGATAAAACCGTTACCGTTATGGTAGATGGTGCAGCACACACTGTTAGAACGCATTTAAATTCTAACGAAGGCATCGTACGCGACGCTGGGGTTAAATTAAATCCAAATGATAAAGTTATTTCCAGCTCTACATCAGTTCAAAATGGTACAACACTAACTGTTGTTCGCGCTATTCCAGTTTATGTAACTGTGAATGGTAGAACAAGAGCTGTTTTCACTACAGAAACAACGGCTCAAGGCGTTGCTAATGAGCTCGGCTTTAAAATACCTAACTATGTAGTTGTAGGTGATGCAAATGGTTCTGTATTAAGTGGTACACATATTACAATTGCTCAAGTAACAAGTCGTTCTTTATCTACAGTGGATCAAGAAGTTGCTATTGAGGTTATCCGTCAAAAAGATGATACAATGGCTAAAGGTGAAGAAGAGGTTGTTCAAGTTGGTCAACCTGGGTTAGAACGAGTACAACGTGAAATATTATATAGCAATGGTACAGTTATTAAAACAAATGACATATCTAAAGTAACACAACGCGCAATGGTTCCTACCATTATTAAAGAAGGTACCCGTGAAGTGACTACTTCTCGTAATGTAGCGGGTCGTGCATCTCGGGCTATCGTAATGGAAGCATCTGCTTACCTAGCAGGCGATGGTGATGGCTTGGGTATTACGGCTACAGGTGTTCCTGCAGTTCGTGGTATTGCTGCTGTTGACCCTGATGTTATTCCATTAGGTACACGCTTGTTTATTCCAGGCTACGGTGAAGCTATTGCAGCTGATACAGGTGGTGCTATTATAGGCAATAAAATTGACCTTGTAATGGACTCCTACGGCGAGGCTATGGAGTTTGGGCGTCAAGACGTAACAGTGTACGTTTTAGACTAAATTATGTTAAAAATACTAAAAAAGACGACTTACATTGGTAAGTCGTCTTTTGCTATTTAATCTTGAATATACGGTAAAAGATATTCGTATTTTGTGCCTTTTAACTCTTCTTTAGGAATAAAGGTTAAGGCAGATCCATTGATGCAGTAGCGAAGGGAGCCATTAGGCCCATCTTCGAATACATGGCCTAAGTGAGCATTACCGATGCGGCTGCGCACTTCAATACGATTCATACCATGAGAGTCGTCTTGATAGTATTTAATAACATCCTTAGCGATTGGCTTTGTAAAGCTTGGCCAACCGCAATGGGAATTAAATTTATGTGATGATACGAAGAGGGGCTCTCCAGTAGTAATATCTACGTAAAGACCTGCTTTAAATTCATCTGTTAATTCATGACTAAAAGGAGCATCAGTAGCAGAATTTTGGGTAACTTCATACTCTTGTGGTGATAGTGCATCTAAAGCTTCTTTAGATGGTTTATTATACTCATTATCATCGATAAGTGGCTCATCGGATAGGCCTAATGGAATATGACAATAACCGTTAGGGTTTTTATCTAAGTAATCTTGATGATATTCCTCCGCAGAGTAGTAGTTCTCTAAAGGCAACACTTCGATAGCAAAGAGTTTGCCTTCAAAGGTTTGCGCACGGGCTAAGGTGCTTTCAATAATAGATTTATCGGCTGTATCCGTATAGTAAATACCAGTACGGTACTGAATACCTACGTCACCGCCTTGTTTATTAACACTGAAATGGATCGATAGCACGTAGGAAATATTGAATCAAATGGTCCAAGGAAAGTGTGTCTGCATCGTAGGTCACCTTGAGGGCTTCAACGTGGCCACTATTGTGACATACATCTTCATAGCTTGGATTTTCAGTAGGGCCATTGGCATAGCCTACTTCAGTCGAAAGGACGCCTTCGATTTTTTTGATGTATCCTTGCAAGCCCCAGAAACAACCGCCTCCTAAATATATAGTATGTTCATTCATTTAATCACCCCATACTTCTTGAGCTATTTCTTTAACTAATGCTAGTTTAGCCCATTGTTCCTCTTCGGTCAATTGGTTACCAATCTCACAAGAAGCAAAGCCGCATTGAGGAGATAAGCCAAGTCTTTCGAGAGGAATATATTGTGTAGCCTCTTGAATACGTTTTTTAATAACTTCTTTGTCTTCTAATTCTGGACGTTTAGATGTAATTAGACCTAATACGACCTTCTTGTTAGGAGATACTTCGCGCAATGGTTCAAAGCCACCGGAACGATCATCGTCAAATTCTAAGTAATAAGCAGCTACATTTTCTTTGGCGAATAGAATAGGGGCAACTGGTTCATAACCGCCGCTAGCAGCCCAAGTAGAGTTGTAATTACCACGACATACATGAGTAGTGAAGGCTAAATCTTGAGGGCGACCTTCTAGGGCCAAATTGTTTAAGCGCAAATATTTAGCTGTTTCGCCTTCAATGGTTACGCTTTTATCCTTTTGACGACCTGTCCAGTAAGCGTGGTCACAGCACATACCCCAAGTACAATCATCAAACTGGATGTTGCGGCAACCAGCGTCATACAAATCTTTGATAACTTGACGATACGCAGCGGCAATGTCTTGAATGAGTTCTTCTAAATCAGGGTAGAAGGAGCGTGTCGTAATGCCGTTATCCTCACGGAATAATTCCGCTAAGAATTGAGATGGGGCTGGGATTGTTTGACGTGCCGTAGTATTTTCGTCTTCAAATTGTTTTACAAATTTGAAATGTTCAACGAATGGGTGGTTTGTCCCCGTAATTTTGCCAGTAAGGGCGAGGGAACCTGGCGCTGTTTCTTGACCGACGAATTTGTAACCGTGTTCCAGTTCAATTTCTTTTACGCCGTTAAATCCCCACATGAAATCTAGATGCCAATAGGCACGACGAAACTCGCCATCTGTAATAACTGGTAGGCCAGCAGCCTTTTGTTTTTGAATGAGGTCTGTAATGAGACGATCTTCAACGGCTGTTAATTCTTCTCTAGAAATATTTCCATTATTGAAAGCTTCGCGAGCTTCTTTTAATTCTTCAGGACGTAGGAAAGAACCTACAATATCAAAGTGGAATGGTGCTAATTGTTTGGACATAATAGTAATCCTCCTTATATAAACGGTAAAACCGATAATTTCGATAGGTTTATTATAACGAAGTATGAGTATATGTAAAAAAATATCTATATTTTTAGAGTTGTATATAACCCTAAAAGCTATATAGGTATATAAATTTTTTTCGTTAAGTTATATCAAGATATAAAAAAAGCACTCTCCTGAAATGAGTTACATCTCAAAATTGTGTCCAATTTTGGGGCAGTTCATAAAAGAGAGTGCTTTCAATATACTATTTAATACAATTATTTAATTCGCCTAGAGTTATTAAAATGTACAACTCTATTAATACTATAATTTTGTAATTATTTTTTATCCTCTGGTAGTTGAATATGTCTGCCATAGTTGCCAACGTATTGTTCTAAGGCTTGAATATATTCTTGGCCTAAACGACTGCGTTGCATTTTGTTGTTAGTAATATAGCCAATATGCATCAAGCCTTCTTCTGCAAGCGGCACAGAGATGATGTTTTCACCATTAACCTCTTTGTCGATTACACCACTGGATACAGTGTACCCATCAAGTCCAAGTAATAAGCTAAATAAAGATGCTCTATCGCGAACGCGGATGTGTTTTGGACGTACTACGGTACTAAAAATTTCTTCAGAGAAATAGAAGGAGTTATGATCCCCTTGTTCAAAGGAGATATATGGATATTCTTCTAATTCATCCATAGAAACTACATCTTTATTGGCTAATGGGTGTGTTTTACCGATGAAGATATGTGGGTGAGCCGTAAATAATTCTGTAAAAGTTAATTCGTTGGTGTGAATTAATTTTTCTAATACAGGACGATTGAAATCATTATAATAGAGCAAACCGATTTCACTCTTCATATGAGCTACGTCGTCGATGATTTCATAAGTTTGAGTTTCGCGCAAAGATACATCGTATTGATCGATGCCTGCACCTTTTAAAAGCTCTACAAAGGCATTAACTGCAAAGGAGTAATGTTGAGTAGAAACGGAAAATTGTTTTTTCCCGCCGCTTTGGCTCTTGTATTGCTCCTCTAAAAGAGCTGCTTGCTCAAGGACTTGGCGTGCATAGCCGAGGAAACGTTCCCCTTCTTTAGAAACAGTAATACCTTTATTGGTACGATCGAAAATGGTGATGCCCATTTCCTTTTCTAACTCTTTAATAGCCTTTGTAAGGCTAGGTTGAGATACAAATAATCTCTTGGCAGCTTCACTAATACTACCTATATTGGCAATTGTTGTGACATACTTTAATTGTTGTAAGGTCATAATTGGCCTCCTTTTAAATATTACACTACTTATACTACCCGATTATAAGTATTTAAGCAATGTTATATATGTGTTACAATGTACTAATAGAATAAAGGAGGAATTATGCTCAACAAGTCATCGTCGTAGAAGGAAAATCTGATATTCAACGCATTGCTCAAGCTGTAGAGGCTGACTGCATAGCAACTGAAGGTTTTACCCTTCGAAAAGGCGTTATTGATATGATTCGCGTTGCTTATGAAAAGCGTGGCATCATCATATTAACTGATCCGGATACGGCAGGGGAGCGAATTCGTCGAGTATTAACGAAAAAATTTCCTAATGCACAACATGCCTTTGTCCCTCGTGACGAAGCTTTTGCAAATGATGATATTGGCATAGAACAAGCATCTCCAGAATCCATTAGAAAGGCTTTATCTACATTACATGTAGAGTCTTTAGAATCATCCAATGAATTTTCCATGGTGGATTTAGTGCGGCATGGTCTTTCAGGTATGCCAGATAGTGCAGCTCGTCGAGCTGTTATCGGTGCAAAATTAGGGATTGGCTATGGAAATGGTAAGCAGTTTTTATATCGGTTAAATCATTATGGTATAACGAGAGATGCTTATGAAGAGGCAGTAAATAGTTTAAAATAGGAGTTAAGATGTTAGAATCAGTAATTGCAAGCCCTGAGGTAGTACATTATATATGTAAACGCTTCGACATTAAAATGAGCAAAAAGCTAGGGCAAAACTTTCTTATTAAACGAGGCATCGTCGATGAAATCGTTCATGCTGCGGAGTTGACACCTGGGGAACCTGTATTAGAGGTTGGTCCTGGTATTGGTACCTTAACACAAGGTTTAGCACAAAGTGGTGCTGATGTAACGGCTATTGAGCTTGATCGTCGTCTATTAGATGTACTAGATACAACATTAGCATCTTATGACAATGTACGCATCGTTCATGGTGATGTATTGAAACTAGATGTACCGACCATCATGAACCATAAACCGTTTAAGGTGGTTGCCAATTTGCCGTACTATATTACAACGCCAATCATTATGTCTCTATTGGAAAGCAAATTACCAATTGAGCGCCTCGTTGTAATGGTACAAAAGGAAGTTGCTTTGCGCATGGTAGCAAAACCTGGTACAAAGGATTATGGTGCGTTATCTGTGGCTGTTCAATATTATACTGAGCCGGATATTGTTCTTGATGTACCTCCTAAATCCTTCTTACCAGCTCCTGCGGTAACAAGTTCTGTCATTCGCTGTGTATTGCGTCATAAACCTCCTGTAGATGTCATTGACGAAAAACTATTCTTCCGCGTTGTGAAAGCTGGTTTTGCGCAACGTCGCAAAACATTTTCTAATACAATGAAAACAACGGGGTTATCAAAAGATAGAATCGAAGAGCTACTAGCAAAGGCAAATATCGACGGACAACGAAGAGGCGAGACCTTTACACTTCAAGAATTTGCAGATATAGCCAATGCATGGGCTTCTTTAATTAAATAGTATAATATAAAAAGAGCTTATTAGATTGATAACATATCATTCTAATAAGCTCTTTTAAGTTAATCAATTAATAAAAAAAGGACCCTTATGGGTCCTTTTAATTTAATAAAGAATACCTGCCATTGTTGTAATAAGGAAAGCATTCGCAAAGTCGATTAAGAATGCACCTACCAAGGAAACTACGAGCCATGCACGAGGAGATGGACCGTGTTTGCCTGCCAAGGATAACATGTTAACCAACGCATTTGGTGTAGCACCTAAACCGAAGCCGATGGCACCAGCGCCGAGCATAACAGCATCGTAATTGCGACCAAAGATGAAGTAGATAAGATATGCAAATACACAGATAAGTGCCATTTGCGCTACTAAGATTGTAATCAATGGTAATGCAAGATCGATTAATTGAACTAGTTTCAAGCTGTTAATAGCCATTGTAACGAATAAGGACAATGCTACGTTAGATACTGCATCGAGTGCGGCATCATTAATTTTGTAAGCTTTACTGAAGTCACCAACGTTACGAATTACAGCTGCAACAATCATGGCACCGATGTATGCAGGTAGTGGTGTAAGGATGGATAAACCAGCACTTACGATAGTACCAATGCCTAATGCAAGGCCAATCCACATACAAATTGTTAAAAGGTCTTGAGAGTCGAATTGCTTACCGCCGCCTTCAACGTGATCTTCAATCATATCAATCCCATCATCTTGCAATAATTCAGGATTTTCGTAAGGTGTTTTTACATTGTGCATTTTAATAATGCGCTCACCTACAGGAGCACCAAGGATAGTACCAGCAACCATACCGAATGTTGCGGCTGCAACTGCAGCAGATGCTGTACCAGGGATGCCAAGTAATTGTTCGTAATACGGACCGAAGGCACCAGCTGTACCAAGACCGCCGATCATGGATACGGAACCTGCCATGATGCCGATGATTGGTTCAATGCCCAAAGCTTTAGCAATCATAATACCTGCAGTATTTTGTACTACAATCCACACTGCGCAAGCTAGGAAGAAGAAGATAATGAAAATGCCGCCTTTTTTGAGGACTTTCAAGGAAGCCATCAAACCGATAGTGGTAAAGAAAGCGAGCATTAAGAATGTTTGTAGAGAGCCTTCAAATGTAATGTTTAAAATCTTGTAATAAGAAAGAATAGCAGTTAAAAATGCAAATGGAAGGGCCCCTACAGCAGGTGCAGGCATACACATTCTTTGTAAGAATTGTGAATGTTTGTTAATCCAAGTCCCTATGAACAAGGTAATAACAGCGAGACCTACGGTTTGGATCATGGACAGTTTTAATGTCCATACATTGTTGACTAAGGCTAAGTCAATCAGTGGCATAAAATCACTCCTTTAAAAAAATAAACCTATATTTTTATGGTATCATGAATGGTTGAAAAAAATACTATAGAATATACACTGTATAAAAAAATCTTATATATTTTCTTTTGCAACACTCACAACAACATTAAAAACCTATACTTATATGTATATAATATGTATATAACTATTTATAATTATATACATAGCATACGTGACATGTCAAAAAGTAATATCATAAATTACTTACCTACATAATCATATTATATGTATTCGACTTAAATCTGTGATTTTTCCTCCTACATATAAAAATAAACTGGAATATATTTCTTAAATTCATAATTCTATGAAATATATTCCAGTTTTTAAATTTTAAAAAGTATTATATAGTCTTATTTTTGCTTAGCTTCTTGAATTCATATGGGGCAAAATTTAACCCGTATATACATATATGGGTATAACTAAAATGTATATACTAATACATAAAATAATTAGAAGTTATAGCTGTTATAGATTGTATAAGCATTGTAAAAAAAATAAAAGTATTATAGAAAACATAAGTATTATAGCTAGTTTAAGCGTTATAGCTCATGATGTAGTTTAGGCGTAGCTAGGAAGGTAACATCTGGATTACGTTCTATAACCCATCCCATTTGCCATTCGTTAGAAATGAGAACTACTGTGCGATCTCGATTATCTTTTACGATCATCGCATTATCAACACCTTTTAAGGAAGAAATATCTACTTCACCGTCAATCCAGCGAGCAACACTATATGGCAATGTATGATTTAGTAAATCTACACCATATTCGTTTTTGAGGCGATACTCTAATACTTCAAATTGAAGCATACCAACAGCGCCAACTACGAAGGAGTCAAGGGCGCCTGGTTGTTCAAAGATTTGAACGGCACCTTCTTGAGCTAACTGAGTCATGCCCTTTTGGAATTGCTTACGCTTCATCGTATCTTTTGGAGATACGCGAGCAAAGAATTCCGGTGGGAATACAGGGAAGTCGCCGAAGGTTACTTTGTGCTTTGGTGCGCATAGTGTGTCACCTACACCCATAGTACCAGCATCGAAGACACCGATAATATCGCCAGGGTATGCATCCTCTACAATAGTACGTTCTGTAGCTAAGAATTGTTGAGGTTGAGATAGGCGAATCGTTTTGTTAGATTGTCGATGTAATACGGACATACCTTTTTCAAACTTACCAGAGCAGATACGCATGAATACGATTCTGTCATGGTGGTTAGGGTCCATATTAGCTTGGATTTTAAATACTAAGGCGGAGAAGTCTTCACTAGTAGGTTGTACTATTTCTTCTACAGCTTTACGAGGCGCAGGGGATGGCGCTAGTTCTAAGAATTTTTCTAAGAATGGTTTTACCCCGAAATTAGTCATGGCAGAGCCGAAGAACATTGGTGTCAATTCGCCGGCGCGAACCTTATCAAAGTCGAACGGATCGCCTGCAACGTCAAGCAACTCAATATCATCAAGCAAAGCTTGATATACATCATCACCTAATAATTCTTTCATGCGAGGATCAGTTAAAGCACCTTTTTCAGAGGCTAGTTTTTCTTGACCATGTGTTTCGTCTTTTGCAAAGAGCTCGATAGTTTCATGTTCTCTATCGTATACGCCTTTGTATTCGCCGTTTATACCAATTGGCCAGTTCATAGGACATGTACGAATGCCAAGAACATTTTCGATTTCTTCCATCAAGTCAAATGGACTACGACCGAAATGGTCAATTTTGTTTACAAACGTAAAGATAGGAATGCCGCGCTCTTTAGATACGGCAAATAGTTTTTTTGTCTGTGCTTCGACGCCTTTTGCTACATCGATAAGCATGACAGCGCTATCAGCAGCCATCAATGTACGGTACGTATCTTCGGAGAAGTCCTGGTGACCAGGGGTGTCTAGGATATTGACGCGACAACCATCATAGTCAAATTGCAACACAGAACTTGTTACGGAGATACCACGTTGCTTTTCGATTTCCATCCAGTCAGATACGGCGTGTTTTGCTGTTTTACGAGATTTAACGGATCCCGCTAAGTGGATAGCACCACCGTATAAAAGTAATTTTTCTGTTAATGTTGTTTTACCCGCATCCGGGTGAGATATGATAGCAAACGTACGACGACGTTGTACTTCTTCTAAAAATGTCATGGTTCACCTCTATTAGTATGTTTGTATAAGTAGATATATATTACAGTTCTACTTTTACAGTCTATATCGTAAAAATTATACATGATTTTTCTAGTTATGACCACTAAATTGTAGTATAATGAGATTTCATAGAACGGCTTGGGGATTAGCCGTTATCTTCATGTTAAGGAGGGGGACCATGCGGTTATTTATTGCAGAAAAGCCATCCATGGCTCGCGAAATTAGTAAATGCTTGCCAGAAAATAAAAATATCCAAAAGCGGAATGGCTATTTTATCCAAGGTGATGATGTAGTGACTTGGGTGGTTGGTCACGTATTACATCAAGCAGAACCAGGCGATTACGACGATAAATATATTCGTTGGCGCCCTCAAGATCTGCCGATTGTGCCAGATGAGTGGAAACTACTCGTTACAGATAGCAGTCGCCAACAGTTTGAGACGGTAAAAGACCTGATTGGTAAAGCGGATATTATCGTAAATGCAGGTGACCCGGACAGGGAAGGGCAACTTTTAGTTGACGAAGTATTGTACTATGTCGGTAATACAAAGCCAGTACAGCGAATTTTACTAAATGCGCTCGATGAAAAATCTATTCGTTCTGCTCTTAATGATTTACGAGATAATAAGGACTTTCATAATTTATATCAATCGGCATTGGCAAGAGCTCGTGCAGATTGGCTTATCGGTATGAATTTATCTCGCGCTTATACTTTAGCTGAACGTTATAAGGGCAATAAGGTGACATTGCCTATAGGGCGAGTTAAGACCCCTACCTTGGCGCTTGTGGTACGTAGAGAACGAGAGTTAGCTGCATTTAAGCCAGTAGACTATTTTACTGTGAAAGTTTGTATAACCATCCTAATGGTGTATTCTGGGCTACATGGCAACCTACAGATGAGCAGAAAGGCTTAGATCCTGATGGTCGTCTCATTAATAAGGCTATAGCTGATGCATTAGTTGAACAGTTAAAAGATGGTCCAGATGGCATTATTAAGGCTGTTACTAAATCCAAGAAGAAAGATGCACAGCGGCTACCATTATCCTTGTCATCCTTACAGGTATTGGCCGGTAAAGCATTTTCCTATGATCCGCAAACTGTGCTTGATACGGCACAGAAATTATACGAAAAGAAATTGACCACCTATCCTCGTTCTGATTGTGAATATTTACCACCGAATCAATATGGTGACCGCAATGCGATCCTCAATAATTTACAGAATGCAGGTGATGAGCGGTTAGCACAGTGGGCTAGTGATGCTGATCGCTCTATTAAGAGCCGCGCTTGGAATGAAAAAAAAATTACGGCCCATCATGCTATTATTCCGACTACGGTTGCTTGTAATATAAATAGCTTGACTCGTGAGGAACGAAATATTTACTTCCTCATCAGCCAAGCTTATATTGCTCAGTTTTATGGAGAGCATGTTTATGAGCAAACTAAAATTGTAGTAGAGCAGTGTAAAGAAGAGTTTGTTGCTAATGGTCGTGTGGTTATTGAAGAAGGCTGGAAGATCCTATATAAACGACAAAAATCTAAGTCTACAACAGATAATGAGGAGCCGGATTTAACCGATGAACGTGGGGCCGAATCAGATCCTAAAAAAGAGGTTCCTGAAGAGGCAGATCACTTGCCGGCCGTTAAAAAGAACGACACTGTTTTATTTACGGACTCCTCTGTAGAGGCGAAGCAAACAAAGCCACCATCTCGCTTTACGCCGTCTACTTTGTTACAAGCAATGAAGGAAATTCACAAGTTTGTAAAAAACGAAGATTTGAAAAAGCAATTAAAAGCGGTGTCTGGTATTGGTACGGAGGCGACTCGTGCTAATATTATTGACGAGCTCATCAGTCGTGGATTTATGAAAACATCGGGAAAGAAGCAAGTTCTATCACCAACTGAAACGGGCTATCTCTTAGTTGATGCATTGCCTGATGAACTGTTATATCCTGATGAAACGGCTGTATGGGAGGAACGATTGGCGCTCATGAGTGAAGGTGAGGATACATTAGATTCTTTCTTGTCTGATCAGATTAAGTTTTTGAAACATTTGATTGATAAACTGGGCTTTGATAAACAAGGTAGTCCTGGTCAGATGATGCCAAATGTGGTTCGCACGATAACGAATCAAAATCGGAAACGCCCTATGGATAATACTGACGTTGATGTATCTTCCTTGCCTGTTTGTCCGAAGTGTAATAAGGGCCATTTGCAACAGCGAAATGGCAAATTTGGCGCCTTTTTAGGCTGTACCAATTATCCTGCATGTAAGCATACGCAACCTGTTGAAGGTGTGAATCCTAATGGTGAAAGTAATATTGAAATATCTGATGACGATAAACAATATAAATGTCCGCGATGTAAACAAGGTTATTTTGTAAAGCAAGAGGTGAGAGGTCGAGTAAACTGGATTTGTAGTAATCGATCTCAATGTAAAACTCAGTGCTCCGATGTAGATGGAGTACCAAGTATTTACGTGAATAAGTAAATATTAATCTATTATAGTTAAATATATACTAATATAGAAACTACTAATGTAGTTTGATAATTAAAAGACGCGTACAGCTATGCTGTGCGCGTCTTTTGGTTGTATATAGAAAACCCCCGGATAGTCCGGGGGTTCAGTAAAAGCTTTAGCGTTGCGTCTTCGAAAAGTTACTCCTTTAGGGTAAGATTAGATTGCGGTCCGTCAACTGCAATTAAGACCCTAAAGGAGGCCATATAATGTATGACAATCAGAGTTTAGCACATACTAAATGGAACTGCAAATATCATATAGTATTTGCACCAAAGTATAGAAGAAAAGTATTTTTTGGACAAAAGCGATTTGAAATCGGAGGTATAATTCGTGAATTATGTAGATGGAAGGGTGTAGAGCTTTTGTCTGCAGAAGCATGCCCAGATCATATTCATATATTAGTAGCAATTCCACCTAAAATGTCAGTCTCATCATTTATGGGATTTCTAAAAGGTAAAAGTAGTTTAATGATATATGAGAAATGGGGGAATATGAAATTCAAATATCGAAACCGACAATTTTGGTGTCGAGGATATTACGTCGATACAGTCGGAAAAAATGAGAAAAAGATAGCGGAGTATATTTCGAATCAATTAAAGCAAGACGAGATGTCAGAGCAATTAGTTTTAGACTTTCAAGACCCGTTTAACGGGTAGTTAGTATTAGATTGCAGATGACGGATCGACATGCGCTCCCACGCGCAGCCGGTAGCATTCGCCTTATAGGCGTAAAGAAGAACCACCGGCTAAGCCGGTGGGTAGCTTTTTGATATATTCTTTGAAGAGAAATAATATCTTAATTTACTAAACAATCAATATATATGCTGTATTATCTACGTTTGCCACGACGTCCTGTTTGAGACGTAGCTGTGCGGCGTTGGCGTGTATTGGAACCCTTATGACCACGTGCTTTGTGGGCCTTAGCCTTAGTAGCTTGGTAAGAGCTACTTACTTTAGGTTTACCTGTTGCTTTTGCACGTTTTGGTGCAGCACTTGCGTTACCCTTAGTTTTGATTTGACCATCTTTAGTATATTTAGTAAGCGTTGCTTGAATGGCACGCTCGATGCGTCGCAACCAAGATTCATCTTGTGGTGTTGCAAAGGTTACGGCCACACCAGAATTACCAGCGCGACCAGTACGGCCAATACGATGGATGTAGTAATCTACATCGCGAGGTACATCGTAGTTATATACATGAGTAATACCTTCAATATCGATACCACGAGCTGCAATATCTGTAGCAACTAAGATTTGTGTTTTCGCTTTAGCAAAGTCTCGCAAAATTTGTGTACGACGGCCTTGTGTTAAGTCGCCGTGCATTTCTGCTATGTTAAGACCAGCTGCAGTCAATTCATAGGATAAACGAACGGCACCTTCTCGTTTATTACAGAATACGATGGCTAAGAATGGATTATCTTCTTCGATCATTTTGATGAGACGTTCTGTTTTCTCTTCAGGGTTCATCATATACACTCGTTGATCAATCGATTCAAGGGTAACATGTTTACCTTCAGCTGTAACAGAAACTGGCTTAGACATATATGCCTTTGCAAGGTTACGAATTTTGTCTGGAATCGTTGCAGAGAATAGTAATAGCTGTCTATTTGCATCTGTTTGACTGATGAGACTTTCAATATCAGGCAAGAAACCCATATGAAGCATTTGGTCTGCTTCGTCTAGTACAACACGGCGAATACAATCTAAATGTAAAGAACCTCGTTTCGCGTGATCTAGTAGGCGACCTGGTGTACCTAAAATCACTTGTGGACGACGACCTAGTTGTTGTAATTGGGCTTCAATTGTTTTACCGCCGATAAGAGGTAGGATATCTACGTTTAGAATCGCTCCAATTTCTTTCGCCTCATCTGCGATTTGTTTTATAAGTTCACGTGTAGGTGCAATGATAAGCACTTGTTCTTGATGTACATCTGTATGCACACGCTGAAGAATAGGCAATAAGAAGGCAAGAGTCTTGCCTGTGCCTGTTTGAGCTTTTGCTATAACATCATTCCCTTTAAATACCATAGGAATGGATTGTTCTTGGATTGGCGTGGGCTCCTTGATACCTTGTTTTTGTAGGGCTTGGATAAGCTCATCGCAAACGCCTAAAGTTTTAAAAGATTTCATGGATAGTCCTTTCTATAATACATATTATATTAATTATACCTTATGCACATAGCAGGGGCAAATAAATCGAATTGTTATCCTTGGCAGTATTATTAGCGGGGAACCATAGATGAATTTTTAAATAAAATAGGTGTGAAATTATATTAAAATCACAACTAATTGATAATAAATTGAAAAAAATAACGATGTAAATAAAGGTTTATGAGAATGAAAAAAATATAAAAATATAAATGTTTAAAATAAAATTCAAAGAGATAAATGAGAATGATTAAGTTATCAGTAATGATAATCTTAGTAATATTTCTTATTTTTGTGTTTGTACTATGAATTAATAATGGATAGATAAATGCTATACCCAGTGGGGTTATCTTGAATCATAATAAAATAATATTCATAGTTAATATGAGAAAAAAATATATATATGAGATAGAAAATAACCTTAAAATTGATAATAATTGTTGAAATTAATACTTGATTTGGTATAATAGTTTAAGATATTAATACGCATTCTTATTTGGTGTGGTTAATATGAGGTTGTTAGGTACAAAATATACATAGGAGGTGTAGTATGGCTATCAAAAATTGAAAGACATGAAGCCAGGTGAGTCTGGTCTTATTGTTGCTCTACATGGCAGTGGCAATGTTAAACATCGTCTGATTGACATGGGCCTTGTTAAAGGTACAAAAATTTATGTTATGAAGTTTGCCCCTTTGGGTGATCCAGTAGAAGTTAAAGTTAAAAACTTTGAATTAGCACTTCGTACAAGTGAAGCTGGCATGATTGATGTAGAGGTATAATAGGAGGTCTATATGGCAGAAAATAGGCAAATTCGTATTGCCTTAGCAGGTAACCCTAACTGTGGTAAAACTACAATGTTTAACAATATCACAGGGGCGAAGCAACACGTTGGTAACTATGCCGGCGTTACGGTAGAAAAGAAAGAAGGCCATGCTAATTTTAATGGTCGTGATTTATTATTTATTGACTTACCAGGTACGTATAGTTTAACAGCACGTTCATTGGATGAGTTAGTAGCTCGAAATGTAATCGTAAACGATAATCCAGATGTAATCGTAAACGTTCTTGATGCATCTAACTTAGAACGTAACTTGTATTTAGCGGCACAACTGTTGGAACTTGAAAGCCAATGGTTATTGCTCTAAACATGTCTGACGTTGCTGAAGAAATGGGCATCAAATACGACTTTAAAAAAATGGCTGAATTAACAGGCGCTACAATCGTTAGTACAGTAGGTCGTACAAACATTGGTACAAAAGAGTTGTTAGAAGCAACAATTAGCGTAGCTGCTTCTCAAAAAGCGCCTGGTGTAACAGTTAATTATGGTGATTTATTAGAAGGCAAAATTGCTGAACTAGTAGCAGCACTTGAAGAAGCTGGTACAGTAACGTATCCACTACGTTGGATCGCTATTAAATTATTAGAAAACGATCCAGATGTGGTGGAAAAAGTTAAAGGCTTTGCGAATACAGAGGCAGTTTTACAAAAGGCAGCTGCTATCCGTGAAGAAATCAAAGATCAAGTTGATCTTGATATAGTATTCCAAGAATATCGTCATCGTTATGCTGTTGAAGTATATAACCAATCTTTAACACAAGCTCCAAAAGAAATAGAAACACGCTCCGATCGTTATGATAAAATCTTAACACACCGTATTTGGGGCTTACCAATCTTCATGATTGTTATGTACCTATTGTTTGCGTTCGTAAACATCGTAGGTGGTATTCCTCAAGGTTGGATTGAAGATGGCTTTGCTGCATTACAAGCTTATGCAGTTCAAAATATTCCAGAAGGTCAATTACAGTCCCTTGTATCTGACGGTATTATCGCCGGTGTAGGTGCCGTACTTTCCTTCTTACCATTGATTCTATTGCTATTCCTTGGTATTTCCTTCTTGGAAGATACTGGTTATATGGCCCGTGCAGCCTTCGTTATCGACCGCGTAATGCGCGCTTGTGGTTTGCATGGTAAATCCTTTATTCCTTTATTATTAGGCTTTGGCTGTTCCGTACCATCCGTAATGGGCGCTCGCATCCTTGATAACTATAAGGATCGAATGGTTACAATTTTGATTACACCATTCATGAGCTGTTCTGCTCGTTTACCTGTATACATCTTATTTGCTAATGCGTTCTTCCCAAATGGATGGGATAGTACATTAGTTGTATTCTCTGTATACTTCTTAGGTATTATCTTTGGTGTTATCTTTGCGAAATCTTCCGTAAATTCATTTTCTCTGGTGAGGCTGAACCATTTGTAATGGAATTACCTCCTTACCACTTGCCTACATTGAAAGCAACTTGGTTACATATGTATGAACGTGCTAAATTGTACATTATTAAAGCCGGTACTTTCATCATGGCAGCATCCATCTTGATTTGGTTTATCACTGCATACCCTATGGATGTAGAATACTCCAAAGATTACGATGCAATGAAAGAACAAGTTGCTCAAGCGTACGAAGTAAAAGATGCAGCTACATTAGCACAATTTGGCATTACTGCAGATGACCAAAAAGAAGCAGTAGATAAAATTGTTGAAGATATGAAATCTACTGTACAAGATGCTACTGATGCTGCTAAGCAAGCAGGAGAAGATGAACCTGAAGTAGCCGTAGAAGCTGATTCTGCAGCGCCTGAATTATTCAATGATATTAAAGATAAAAATAAAGACTTGTTCCCAGCAGCATGGGCAATGTATAAAAACAGTGCTAACTTAGATGCTGAAAATGACAAACTTGGTAAAGAACAAGCTGCGGAAAAAATTGAACAATCCTATGCAGCATCCTTTGGTAAAGCCATCAACCCAGTGCTAGAACCATTGGGGTTTGATTGGAAAATGGGCCTATCATTAGTAGCTGGTTTAGCGGCTAAAGAGGTTGTTATCTCTACATTAGGTACTATTTACGCTGTTGGTGGCGATGATCAAAATCCAGCACCGTTGACTGAGTACCTACAAAATGACCCTCATTTCACACCGTTAATTGGTTTGACAATGATGTTGTTTATCTTAATTTACCCACCTTGTTTGGCAACATTAGCTGTTATTAAACGTGAAACAGGTTCTTGGAAATGGGTTGCTTTCATGTTCTTCTATGAAAACGCATTTGCTTGGACTGCTTGTTTCATCTTCTACAATGTGGGCCGTGCATTAGGTTTCTAATTCGTGAGTCGTTAAATACAGTATTTTAGCCACTTTATAGGTAGTTAAATCAAAAACTGCATTGAAGAATTGCGATTTAGTTATAGTTAATTTAAAAAAAATACTTGCTAATTATCAATATTCGTGGTTAAATGATAATGAGAAAAAGGGAATATCCTTTAGATATTGCTTTTTATCTTATTTATCACTAAGACAGATATTGTGATTTAGTTGATATTGAGAAAGAGGCAAAATAATGGATAATCTTATTATAGGACTCATAGTTGTTCTAGCTCTAGCTTATATTGGTTCTAAAATGTTTAAACAAGTAGGCGGTAAAGGTGGCTGTGGCTGTGGCGACGGTGGATCTGACTCCGGTAAATCATCTGGCTGTGGTGGAAACTGCAGTTGTGACGGTTCCAATAAAGCATTAGGCATTAAACGTGCTGATAAGTAATCAGAACAACACTCAAGTTTTTGGAAGAGAGAGAGTCTCTATAATGGCTTCTCTTTTCAAATATAGTATTTAAATTTTTTATCATATTTAGTAGAAAGGAATGTTATCATGTTCAACATCGATCAAAAAAATCTTAAAAACGCTAACTTATTCGCAGCAGGTCTTGCATTGGGTACTGTAGGTCTTAAAGTGTTAACTTCTAAAGACGCTAAAAAAGTATATGCTGGTATCGTAGCAGCTGGTCTTCGCGCTAAAAGAAACTGTATTAGAAACAGCTGAAAAAGTACAAGCATCCGCATCTGATGTATTGGCAGAAGCTCAAGAAATCAACGAAGCACGCAACGAAGAAATCTTTGAAGAAAAACAAATAATTAGAGGATTGCACATATGTTACAATTTTCTGTAGTAAAAAAACTCAGAAATCGCTTGCATGTTAAGGTAACTGGTCATCATTTTACAGAGGCTGAAGCAGCTTTTGTAGAGGATACATTACTCCTTAATGATGCAATTGTAGATGTAACCTTCTACACTCGTAGCAGTCAAATCGCCATTAAACATACTGGCGATGTTGATGCTGTGCGTGAAGCAGTGCTAGGTCTACGCGATTTAGATTTGTCCGAAGCACCTGCTTTGACGAATATTCTCCACGCTTGGTAAATAAAAAATACCGTGAAATGATGATCAACCGCACTGCAGTTTACTTAGGTAAAAAAGCCGTGTTGCCTGCACCAATTGCAGCTGCATGGGCATGGTTTGATGGTATTAAATTTATCGGCAAAGCCATTAAAACATTGTGGCAACGTAAGTTAACTGTCGAAGTACTTGATGGTGTAGCTATTGGTGCCGCTTTACTTCAAAAAGACTACCCTACAGCTAGCGCTGTTATGTACCTATTGGGTATTGGGGATATTTTGGAAGAATGGACTCACCGTAAATCTGTATTAAATCTTGCTCAAAGCATGTCTTTGAATGTAGATAAAGTATGGGTATTAGTTGACGATATCGAAGTGAGCAAGCCAGTTAACGAAGTTGTAGCAGGCGATCAAATTATCATTCGTCAAGGCGAAGTGATTCCATTGGATGGCGTCGTTATCGATGGTGTTGTTCTTGTTAATGAAAGCTCCATGACTGGTGAACCAGAAGCGGTTCGCCGCGATAAAGATAGTTCTGTATATGCAGGTACTGTTGTAGAAGACGGTAAAGCTATTGTAGAAGTACGTAGTACATCCAAAACATCTCGTTACGAAAAAATCGTTAACCTTATTGAAGAGTCTGAACAAATGAAATCTGGTATGGAACAACAAGCATACCGCATGGCAGATAAATTAGTTCCAATTAGCTTTATTGGTGCTGGTTTAACATATTTGTTGACTCGAAATGTAATGAAAGCATTGTCTTTCGTTATGGTTGACTTCTCTTGTGCTCTAAAATTATCTATTCCATTGTCAGTACTTTCCGCTATGCAAGAAGCATCTAAACGCGGTATCACTGTTAAAGGTGGTAAGTTCTTAGAACAAATTGCACAAGCAGATATGATTGTGTTCGATAAAACTGGTACTCTTACAAAAGCAGAACCTGAGTTTGAACAAATCATCCCGTTCAACGGTCATGATGCAGATGAAATGTTGAAATTAGCTGCATGTATTGAGGAACATTTCCCTCACTCCATGGCAAAAGCAATTGTACGCGCTGCTAAGGATCATGACTTGCCTCACAAGGAAATGCACTCCGATGTAGAATACGTTGTAGCTCATGGTATTGCATCTAAAGTCGGTCGCTACCGTGTACGCATTGGTAGTGCTCACTACATCTTTGATGATGAAAAGACAAAAATTCCTGCAGATGAACAAGAAAAATTCAACAATTTACCAAATTCATCTTCCCATATTTACCTCGCTATTGGGGGTACATTAGCAGCGGTTATTTGTATTAAAGACCCTGTTCGAGAGGAAGCAAAACAAGTTATAGCTGATTTACACACTTTGGGTATTAAAAAGATTGTCATGATGACTGGTGACTCCAAACGTAATGCACAACGTGTAGCTGACGAACTCGGTATTGATGAATTACATGCTGAAGTATTGCCAGAAGATAAAGCAGCTTATGTAAAGCAAGCTAAAGCTGAAGGCTATACAGTAATGATGGTAGGGGATGGTATTAATGACTCCCCAGCAATTTCTGAAGCACATGTTGGTATCGCTATGAATGAAGGCGCTCCAATTGCTCAAAAGATTGCGAACGTTACTATTTCTTCCGATAACTTACAAGCTCTTGTAGATTTACGCCGCATTTCTATGGCATTGATGAAACGCATCAAAGCAAATTACAATGGTATCGTTGGTTTCAATGGTGCTCTTGTAGGTGGTGGTGTACTCGGTATTATGCCGCCAAGCCAAACAGCATGGTTGCATAATCTATTCACATTGGGTATCGGCTTAGAAAGCATGACTCCATTGTTGAAGAAAGAAGAACAAAAGGAAACTGTTCCTACAATTGATGTAACAGCTGATTCTGTAGTAGCTTAATTAAAGACCTCCATACTTGGTAAGTATTTACCTGTGTGGAGGTTTTTCTTTTTTGATGACATTTATCCTTGATTATTGTAAAATACAAAGAGATTACATATCATAGGAGATCTATATGAACATTTTGATAGATATTTGTAAACGATCTTTTTATTTGAATCTATTTATCGTGGTAATTCCGATTATTGCGTATATGATTCATAATGGATCGAGTGCGACAGTAGCATTAGTATGGTATTTGTTGTTATCCCTATTTATGCCTTGGGCGTATTTATCGTTTAAAGACAGTACCTTTGGTGATGGTAAATCTATAAGCCGTATTGCTTACATAGTGAGTTGGATTGCCATTCATGGCATTGCATACAAAGGCATTTTCCTAGGTGTAGATTTATCTATGTTGTGGGGCTGGCCAACTGTAGGCAGAGATGTGGCTTTTTTAGTGTCTATGTATATTGGTGTCACAATTAGTCTAATTGTTGCTTACGGTTTAACTCGATTAGTGGGAGGCCGTAATGAATAAAAGTTTTTGGCAATTTACCTTTGTTTGCGCGCTCTTTGTTAGTGCCGTTACAACAGTACTTTCATTAAGTGGCGCCTTATCATTGCCAGTATTAGTATTTCCCGTATTATCGCTGGTGATACCATTTATGGTGCGCAGGCTAAAGAATGCTAAATTTAATGATGACTTGCCGTTGTATATGGGCTATCATACATACAGCTGGGCGTGGTGGACTGTATTTTCTTTTCTTCACACGCCGTTTAGCTTTAATGTAGACAATGGTATAACTAAAGCATTACTACTATTTGTAGTGTACTTTATTGTTCAAGTTCTTATTGAACTATGTGGTTTACTAGGAACAAAGTTTTTCAACCGTACTCACCGTTGGGGTATGATCGATGAAGCCCTCGATATAATTGGTTATATTATACCGATTCCGTTCTTGTATATCGGTTCCATTCTACATATTGATTTACAAGATCCCATGGTATATTTTATGTATGCATCATCAATGAATGTAAATATATTATTTGCTGAGCTTGTTTTGTTGCTAGTATCTTTATTGGTATTTGTATTTTACTTATATCCTCGTGATTTAGCATATAAAGGTGTGCGTTTATTGCGCATTGTTATTACTGCAGCTATGTGGCTTGCTATGAATGCTCATATATTATATGGTGGCTACATTCCTGAATTTATTTTATCTTTAGTTCCCACCGTTTTCCCAACGTACCAAGGTAATCCGCTTATATTTATAACGCCAGCTCTTTTAGAGGCTGGTATGATAGGTGTGGCTGTAATTATTGGTGCATTGGTAGAGCGTGGTATTATTTCACGACGCCGTGAAAGTATTTAATTTCTAGTTTCGACTTATATCCAGCATGGAATGAGAGCGAAGGAGGATTTATGAACAACAATGAACGTCTAGTGGATGATAACTCAACTGTATCAATCCAAGATAATGAAAAGGAAAGTCCTATGGAGATCCCAAAAGCTGAAAAACAAAAGAAAAGTAGTATTACTATTCGTGAACTTACCATTATCGGTTTATTGGCCGGCATTACGATTGCTTTAGGCTTATCTGGCTATGGTATCATCCCATTGGGACCACTCAATGTAACAACACTACATGTACCAACATTGATTGGTGCCATTGTAGAAGGTCCTAAGGTAGGTGGCTTTGTAGGCTTTATTTTTGGTTGCTATAGTTTGTGGCAAAATATTACAGCGCCTAATATCTTATCTCCACTATTTATCAATCCGATCATTTCCGTGTTGCCTCGTGTATTGTTCCCAATCTTAGCATATTTAGTATATCTAGTATTGTGGAAAGTGCCTCAAGGCCCACGTATTATCGTTACCGCATTTATGGGCACAATCTTCCATACAATCATGGTTATGGGCTTAATCTTCTTGCTTTACGCAGATATGTTTGCTCTTAAAATGAACCTTAGCCCAGATCAAGTGTTAGGATCTATTCTTTTCTTATCTGCTACACATGGTATTCCAGAGGCTGTTTTTGCGGCTGTTATCGTTACACCAGTTGCCATGGCATTGCGTAAAGTATTGCGTAAGGATAAGCCTAAGAAAACTAAAGGTGAAGATGTAACTGTAACAGAAGCTAAAGAACCTGAATTAGCTGGAACTACTGCAGTAGAAACTAAAGAAGCTAACGCCGGAGAAGAAAACTTAACGAAATAAGTATTTTACAGGCTTTTTATAAATATGATAAAATAAATATCATTCGATAAGTATTGAGGAGGATAACCATGGCTAAACGCATTCGTACTATCAACACTGAATCTTTACAAAAAACTGCTAAAACTGGCGGTTGTGGGGAATGTCAAACATCTTGCCAATCCGCTTGCAAAACAAGCTGCACAGTTGGTAATCAAGTTTGCAAACAAAAATAATAAAGAGGCTCGCTTAGCGGGCCTTTTTTATTTATGTTTATAATACATACCTTGTATGGTATATCTTTATGACTCTTTTCATAACCTTTACGTTAGAAATGTGGTACAATTATCTAGAAAGTTCTATATACTAGAACTTTACCATACATATCAATTGGAGGTACCATGTTAGAATTAAAACCAATGATCCATAAGTTTCGGATGAAGGATAACTACTATTGCTTAGATGTAAATAGCGGTATTATTCACGTTATCGACGAACTCATCGATAGAGTTCTTGACATATATGATGGCACCAATCGCGATGCGGTACATGCTGTGTTAGATGCTAAAGAAGATGCAGTAGAACTCGATGAGATTATGGACGAGTTAGATGAGCTCATTAAAGCAGAACAATTATTTGCTCCAATGAGTACAGAATTTAAACTTGTAGTAGGTGAAAAGCCTATCGTTAAGGCTTTATGTCTTAATATTGCTCATGATTGTAACTTAGCATGTAAATACTGCTTTGCTAGCCAAGGTGATTACGGCGGTGTAAAACGTGAGTTAATGAGTTTTGATGTAGCAAAACGGGCGGTAGATTTTCTCATTAAAATGAGTGGTCCTCGTCAACATTGTGAAATTGACTTCTTTGGTGGTGAACCGCTATTGAACTGGGATGTTGTTAAACAAACCGTTGAATACATTGAGTCCATTCAAGAACAGCACAATAAAATCTTTAAGCTTACATTAACTACGAACGGCATGCTTTTAACACAAGATAAAATTGACTATGTAAACGAGCATAAGTTGAGTCTTGTATTATCCTTGGACGGTCGTGAATCCGTGCATAATGCAATGCGACCAGTAGCAGGTAGTGGTGCTGAGTCTTATAAATATATTGCTAAAAACCTTATCAATGCCGTAAAACAACGTCATGGTTTAGAATACTATGTGCGTGGTACATATACGCATAAAAACTTAGACTTTACTAAAGATGTTATGGCTATGTCTGATCTTGGCTTTGAACATTTGTCCATGGAGCCTGTTGTAGGTGAAGAAGGGGACTATGTTCTTCGTGAAGAAGATTGGCCAGCACTTGAAAAAGAATATGAGAAATTGGCAGATATCTATTTGGAACGTCAATTAGAAGGTTGGGGTGAGAAGTTTAACTTCTTCCACTTCCGTATGGATTTGTACCGCGGTCCATGTATGGCAAAACGTCTTCGTGGTTGTGGTGCTGGTCATGAATATATGGCAATTGTTCCAAATGGTGATATTTACCCATGTCATCAATTCGTTGGTAAAGACGGTTTCGTAATTGGTAATGTGTATGAGGGCTTGCAAAATACAGAAATCCCTAAAGATTTCCGTAACACCCATGTATTCTCAAAACCAACATGTGCTGAATGTTGGGCTAAATTCTTCTGTTCTGGTGGTTGTCATGCTAATAATATTACATTAGGTGGCGACTTAGAAACTCCGTATGAATTTGGTTGTCGTCTACAAAAGAAACGTATTGAATGTGCCATCATGATCCAAGCTGAGTTGGAACAAGCGGGTATCGATGGTAGTATTCCTGTCGCTTTAGGTTAATTATCAATTATTCTCCGAGTATAGTAGGAGTTCATATGAAAGAAAATAGTAATCAAACTATAGAACGCTGGGGAATTCGCTATACCGGTATAGTTCAAGGGGTCGGATTCCGGCCCCTTGTTTCTATGTGTGCCCATTCTCTAGGATTAACTGGTATTGTATATAATGATAGCCGCGGTGTATATGTTGAAATACAAGGTCCTCTAGGAGCATTACAACTATTTTTAGATGCTATTCAAGAAGAGCAACCTCGTTTATGCCGTATCACTAGTCAAACAGTGCAGCCTCTTACTATAAAAGATGAGGAAACTACATTTTCCGTTGAACCATCTCCATTAGGAGAGGATGTTAGTACGTTTATCAGTGCAGACACGGCTCCTTGTGAAGATTGCCTTAAAGAGTTACAACATGATAAGCGAAGACAGGAATATTCTTTTATCAATTGTACAAATTGTGGACCACGATATACGATAATCAAATCGTTGCCCTATGACCGGGAACGAACGACGATGAACGAGTTTCCTATGTGTGAAGCTTGTTTAGCTGAGTATGAAGATATAGAGGGGCGTCGGTATAGAGCTGAACCAAATGCATGTTTACATTGTGGGCCTCGTTATACTTTATACAAGCCAAATCGAACGGCTGTAGATACCGTAAATGTATGGAATACAACGCGTGAATTGATTAATGAAGGTAGCATTATCGCTATAAAAGGGGTAGGTGGCTATCATCTTGTATGCGATGCGCGAAATGACGCGGTTGTACAACGCTTACGGAAGCGTAAGAATAGGCCTCATAAGCCATTAGCTATTATGGTTGGTTCATTAGATACAGCTATAGAGTTAGTTCAAATTAGCGATGTAGAACTAGATGTATTGACGGGGATGGAACGTCCTATTGTGCTATTAGAAAGAAATCATAATAGCTCTGTCCGTTTAAGTTCTCACGTAGCACCTGATAATCATATGCTAGGCGTTATGTTGCCGTATACACCGATGCACGAGGTCTTATTACATCTGATGCAGCTTGGGTTATGACTAGTGGTAACAGAAGCGGTGATCCCGTATTATATAACGATGACCAAGCGTTTAATGAGCTAGGTGAGGTAGCAGATTATTTTCTCGTTCATAATCGTGAAATCTACGCACCTCTTGATGATTCTGTAGTGATGGTTATCAATAATAAACCACGCTTTATTCGTCGCAGTCGTGGCTACGTACCTGAGCCGATTCATTGTGAAAGCATAGCGGCGACACCGATACTGGCTATGGGCAGTGATTTAAAAAACGCTTTTGCTCTCAACAAAGGGAATGAAATTTTAATAGGGCCTCATATTGGAGACCTAGAAAATGCATCTACCCATGAAACGCTAGAGTGGACGATTGATCGATATGAAAATTTATTTTCCATAAAGCCTAACAGAATCATTGTAGATAGTCATCCCCAATTTTTCTCCTCTCATTTAGGGGAACATATTGGGGCAAGCTCACAAATACCAGTCGTCACGATTCAGCATCATCATGCACATATAGCCTCTGTTATGGCTGAACACAATTTGATAGGCCCTGTACTAGGCATTGCTATGGATGGTACTGGTTATGGTCTAGATGGAACCATATGGGGAGGGGAGTTCCTTCTCTGTAAAGGCAATCAATATCAACGATTAGCTCATATTCATGAGGCGCCTTTACCCGGTGGGGAAAAAGCTGTCTCTGAGCCTTGGCGTCAAGCCTTGTGGTACATACGTAATTATTATGGAAATGATATTCCTTCTGCTTACCAAACATGGATGGAAAATCTTCCAAAAGGTTGGGAAATCCTAGATAAAGTGTTACAATCTACAATGCCCATGATACAAGCAACTAGTTGTGGTCGTTTATTTGATGCTGTAGGCTCTCTCTTAGGGTTAGGTATGATACATACATATGATGCACAAATTACCATTGCCTTAGAAGCCTTATGCGGCGAAGAAAAAGGTTCTTTACTTGACTATAATTATGATGGGAAAGTTCTAGACTTTACACCTACTGTACAAGCCATTATGGATGGCGTTGTACAAGGTGAATCGCGTGCTCATCTAGCTGCATCTTTCCATAAAACGATTGCTATTGCAGTTTGTGAAACTGCAGCTGATTTGATGGAACGTTATAAAATTAGCGATGCTGCTATATCAGGTGGCGTATTCCAGAACCGTAAATTAGTAGAGTTGATTTATCGTGCATGGCATGTAGGCAATTTATATATGAATGAAGCTGTACCAGCTAATGATGGAGGACTTGCTTTAGGCCAATTATGGCTTGGGAGTCAAGCCTGATAGTTAGTCTGAGCTACTTGTAGCGGCTATCACTAAATAATGTTTGTAATTGTGATACAATTATATTAAATATATTTATATATTCTGAGGAAGATTTTTGAAAAGCTTCTGATTAAAGTGACTTTTTTACTATATAAACGAGTGTTATTAGAAATAAAGATAAGGAGATCGTATGTGCTTAGCTGTACCAGCTCAATTAATTGCTGTGAATGATGCTATTGGCACTGTTGAATTGACGGGTGCTACACGAGACTGTAGCTTGCTCCTCGTACCAGAAGCAAAGGTAGGGGACTGGCTATTAGTTCATGCAGGTTTTGCAGTACAAATTGTTGATGAAGAAGAGGCTCAAAAAACATTAGAGGCCTTTAAGGAGTTAGAAGAACTTGAAGAAGCTTACTTTGCAGGAAAAGCAGAACACAGCTGATGCATTGTTAAAACGTATCAATGCACTTCATGAGCCCGGCGAAACTGTGCGGCTTATGGAGGTGTGTGGCACACATACAGTGTCGATTTTTCGAGAAGGTCTTCGTCAACTATTGCCAAGTGGCATTGAACTTGTTAGTGGACCAGGCTGTCCTGTATGTGTAACAGATCAAACATATATGGATAAGGCATTAGCCTATGCAGAACGTGAGGATACTATTATTGCTACCTTTGGGGACATGTTAAAGGTTCCTGGTAGTTATAGCAGCCTCAGTGAAGCTCAAGCTAAGGGGGCTTATATCCATGTAATCTATACACCTTTAGAGGTGATAGAACTAAGTAAAAAATATCCAGAAAAGAAAATCGTCTTTTTAGCTATTGGCTTTGAAACGACGATAGCAGTCATTTGTGCTACTGTGAAAGCTGTTCACGATGCAGGGCTGAAGAATGTTTTCTTCCTCGTATCTCATAAATTAGTACCACCTGCTTTGCGGGCTTTATTAGATAGACAAGAAGGCCATATTGACGGCTTTATCTTGCCAGGTCATGTAAGTGTTATTATTGGTGAAGAACCATATGGTTTCCTATCTAAAGAATATGGTGTTCCCTCTTGTATCGCTGGCTTTGACGGCTTAGAAATTCTGTCTGCTATTGCTAATATTCTAGAGCAACGAAAAACTGGTAATATTGTTGTGGGTAATACGTACCATTCTGTAGTTATGCAGAAGGGGAATCCTGTGGCTCAAGCTATGATGAAGGAAGTATACGACATATGTGATGATGCATGGCGTGGTATTGGTATTATTCCAAATTCTGGCTTAGCTTTAAAAGATGAGTATGCCGCTTATGATGCGGAGCGTGCGCTACCCATTGAGCTAGAGAAACCATCCCTTGATCCAAAAGGTTGCCAATGTGGACGAGTTTTGCAAGGCCTTATTAAACCAAGTGAATGTCCATTATTTGGTAAAAGTTGTACTTCAGATCATCCCTTAGGGGCTTGTATGGTCTCTGTAGAAGGTAGTTGTGCTGCTTGGTACAAATATGGATATTCCAGTGGTGGATCGACGTGGGAGGATTAATATGGAACGAGTTCGCTTAGTCCATGGTAATGGCGGTCGATTCAGTCATGAATTGACAGAGCGTTTTATTTTGAAATATTTTACTAATGATTTATTGGCTCCTTTACACGATGGGGCTCAATTTCCTGTTACAGCAGGGCGCATGGCATTCTCTACGGACTCATATGTAGTACAACCAGCATTTTTCCCTGGTGGAAATATTGGTAAACTCGCAGTATGTGGTACTGTTAATGATCTTGCCATGAATGGGGCAGTTCCACAATATTTAAGCTGTGGCCTCATTTTGGAGGAAGGCCTTGCCTTTGAGGAATTAGATGAAATTCTTCGTACCATGGCAGAAATGGCTACGGCTGCAAATATACAAATCGTTACTGGTGACACAAAGGTTGTAAAAAAAGGTGAAGTCGATAAGATCTATATTAATACTGCTGGTATTGGTATGATTCCAGACGGGATAGATATTGGACCGCATCGCGTAAAAGCGGGCATGGATATTATCTTATCTGGTGCTATTGGAGATCACTCCATTGCCGTTATGGGACAACGATTTGGTTTAGATTTATCTGATTCGTTAAAAACAGATTGTGCTCCTTTAAATAAGATGGTTCATGCTGTGCTTGATAAAGTAGGTCCTCGAGTTGCCTTATTGAGAGATCCTACAAGAGGTGGCTTGGGCACTGTGTTAAAAGAAATCGCAGATCAAAGTCAAGTGGGTATTAAGGTTGAAGAAACGGCGATTCCCATTCACGATGAAGTACAGTCTGTTTGTGATATTCTAGGCTATGATCCACTATATTTAGCAAATGAAGGTAAAGTCGTTTTAGTAGTTGAACCAGAGGTTACTGACCAAGTTCTTCAAGTTTTACATGGTTTTGAAGAAGGAAAAGAAGCAGTTCTCATTGGTAAAACCTTAGATAAAAATATTGGTAAAGTAGGATTGCAAACAGCTATTGGCGGTGTTCGTCTAGTCGATTTATTAGGTGAGGATCAAGTGCCACGTATTTGTTAGCTCTATAACTAGAAATAATTTTTTAATTAGTATATATAATTTCTTTCTTTTTTTGTGATTTTTTTGATGCTTTTTTTAAGTATTAGTTCTATTAGATATTGACAGTATTATGCCGTGATGATAGCATTAAATTAAGTTGTATAAAATTCACTACTCATTCATCGTGTTTTTATACAATATTGGTATCTTTATGTGTAAGTTCTTATACTTTCACTAGAATCTATGTATAGAATTTGTTAAAATATAAGTATCTACAGGAGGCTTATTATGAAAAAGAAAAATTATTACAGCTGTTCTAGGGATTTGTTTAACTACAACTGCATTTGGTGGCATCTTGACTACTCAAGCTGGCGGCTTAAGCAGCATTCTTGGCGGTGCAGCTAAAATTGGCGGCATCGGTATTGTTATTAACAAATTCGGTCCTCAAATTGACTCTTTCTTAAATAAATTATTGAAACAAAATAACTTAAGCACAGAATATACAACTAAAGTAGTACCTATTATTAGTATTGGTACAAAAGGTTATATCGGTGCTGCTCAAGTTACTGGTCCTGCTTCTAGTATTGAAGAAGTTAAAGCGGTTGCTCAAATAGAAGGTAGCTTTAACGGCATGGTTCGTGTTAAAGGTTTAGTACCTGTTGATAGCACAAACCCAGTTGGTGCATCTCGTGTACAAGGCGTAGGTGTATCTGCGATTATTGATTTGAAAATTTAATGGCCACTGAGCATATAAAATAGTAGACTCAGGGAATAAGCACGGTCTTAGGCCCGTGCTTATTCTGTTGTATAACAGTTATACATTAGATACGTTGTGGAGGAATTTATGAAGAAGCAAGTACTTACACTTTTAATGGCATCCCTAATTTCAGGCACTGCATTTGCTGCTCCTGGTACAGTAACAGAGAAAACACATGTTTTGGAAACTACTGTATATGGTTCTGTACAAGATGGTGCCGTAGTGGACCGCATTAATCAACTTGACGAAACCGTGTATGGTACTGGTTTCAGTGGAAACTCTGCGACATTGAGTAAACGTGTTGATACACTCTATAATTCCGTAGAAGGTAGTGGTACAAATATTTCTTTGCGTGAAGAAATGGACGCATTAGAATATACGTATCAAAATAGCATTAATGCAGGGTCTCTTGTTGATCGTGTAGAGAAAATGGAACGTAGCGTAAATGGTCGTATCGGTAGTGGCTCTTTACAAAAGCGTATTGTTTCTTTAAAAACTAAAGTATATGGTAGCAATGTAACTCTTACTAACCAAGTAGGCACATTGGCAGTGACCAAGTATTTAAAGTAACTTTAAATGATGCTGTTTCTTCTAAAACAAGTCATGAAGGCGATACTGTATCCTTCACGGTGGCTGAAAATGTAATGGATGGTAATGTATTGTTAGTTCCTGCTGGTACTGTAGGTTCTGGTACGATTACGTCTTTGAAAAAGGCTCGTTCCTTTGGTCGTAATGGTGCCTTAGATATTACATTCGATACTATTCCTGCTATCGATGGTACAGAATTCACTGCTGTACAAGGTAAAGAAGCTAAAGACAAAACTCGTAATGAAGTAAAAGCGGCTGGCGCTTCCGTAGCGGGTGCAGTTTTACTTGGACCTGTTGGTCTTGTTGGCGGTGCATTCGTTAAGGGGAAAAATATAGAGTATCCAGCTGGTTCTACAATCTATGTACAACCACAAGACTCTGTAACTATTCAAGGTCTTGTTATCGGTGGTGATGGTTTAGCGCATAGCGATGATGAATTAGCTGATGCAGTAACTGTGCCAAATGCAACTGGTGAAACTGAGGAATATGTTGAAAACAATGGTACTGAAGAAAATGAAGCTGTAGTTGAAGAAACTACTGAAGTTGAAGAACCAGAAGAAGTAGTAGAAAATGTCTCTCAACCTATCGTTGTTGTAAAACGCAATCAATAATTAACAAATTCTTAAAGCAAGAGGAGTTCTAGTAACCATGAGGAAACGTAAAGTACAATGGCTTGCAGCGGCATGTGTGTTTTGTTTAGCACAACCTGTATGGGCCGCTACGGAGTCAACCACGGTATATCAAGATCAATTGGATAGCGTAGGCCAATCTTATGCTGGGGAAATCTCTAAAGCATCTACACCTGAACATAGCAATATCCGTGTTGTACGTCGTGGTGAAAAGGCAAAATCTGCTGAGCCTACAGAGCAGTTACCTACTCGTATTGATGCAGACAAAATGTCTTATAATGGTTCCACAGGTAATGTATATGCACAGGGTGATGTAGTAGTTACTCAAGGTAATCAAACTTTGATGGCACCTCGTATTGAAGGTAATACGAAAACTACAGAGTACCGTACAGTTGGTGGCTATCACTACTTAGAAGATGGCGGTAAAACAAAGGATATTACAGGTCAAAATATGACATATCGCACTAGCGACCGTCATTTCACAGCTGACCAAGCGATGGGGTGGAACGATCCATATTATGTAAAGGGACAAAATGCAACCTTTGATGGTCAAACTGGACATATGGAAAAAGGCATGGTTACCACAAAACATGCGATGGCATTTAAACATACCCCGGACTACCGTGTAGAAGGGCAAGACATTAAAGTATATCCTGGCGATAAAGTCGTTATCAAAAAAACTTCCTTCTATATCAAAAACTTTAAAATTTTATCCTTGCCATCCTATACAGCTTCTTTACGTCATGATAAAAAGAATAAATTTAGTATTTTCTCTTTAATACCAAAACCTACGTATAATAGCGATAATGGTATTGGTTTACATGGCAGTACTGAATATCCAATTGGTAAGAGAGGTGAAGCTTATCTTGATTACCGCTGGTATTCTAAAGCCGGTTTTAAACCACAGGTTGGGTATCGTCATTACTTACCTTGGGGGACTGCTTCTATTGGTTACAGCAAGGAATCCAATGAGTACAATGATAAAACTGTATGGATTGAAAAAATCGGTGAAGTTCGCTTAGATACACATACGTACCATGTAGGAAAATCTCCTGTTACTGTGCGTGGTGGTGTTAATGTTGGTTATTGGAAAGAGGATTCTGTAAAAGGTACTCATAAAGAATATTATGCAGAGGTATCTCACGATCCAATTAAACTTGGTAAAAAGGCAGATTTGCGCTTCTTAGGCGGTTACCAACGCGACTACTACGGTTATGATGGTTCTATTCGTAGCATGCCTTATTGGGGGGCTAGATTCCAATCTAAAGTTGGCAATCGTGCAAATGTATGGGTAAGCTATGATCAAAGAAATATTTCTTACAATAACTCTCCATATCGATTCGATACGACAGAGCTTCCTAAGGAGCTTGTTTATGGGGGCTCTTATAAATTAACTCGCCTAGATGATATTTCTGTAAGTGTTAAAAATAATATGATGAGTGGGGATATTGATTCTATCTACTACACATGGCATCGTGATTTACACTCCTTCGATATGTACTTAACATATAAGGATGGTCATAAAAACAGAGATAATCAATGGAAGATTAAATTTGTAGGTAAAGACTTTTAGTTAGGAGACTATTATGCAACGCATTAGAAAAGCCGTAATTCCAGCAGCTGGTTTTGGCACACGTTTCTTACCAGCTACTAAGGCACAACCAAAGGAAATGCTTCCTATCGTGGATACTCCTGCTATCCAGTATATTGTGAAAGAAGCCTTAGATTCTGGTATTGAAGAGATCCTAATCATCACCGGTCGTAATAAACGCGCCATTGAGGACCATTTCGATAGTAGTGTTGAATTAGAATTATTGTTACAAAGCCAAGGTAAAAACAAACAATTGGCCATGATTAAGGATTTAGCGGATATTAAGGTTCACTTTATTCGTCAAAAAGCACCTCGCGGTCTTGGTGATGCTGTATTGTGTGCTAAAGCATTTATTGGTGATGAACCATTTGCAGTATTACTTGGTGATGATATTGTTTATAACCCAGAAAATCCATGTTTAAAGCAATTAATTGATTGCTATAATGAACATCCTGGTATTATCTTAGGGGCTCAATTTGTCCCTGAAGATAAAGTTAGCTCATATGGTATCGTATCTGGCGAGGCTTTGGCTGATAACTTATATCGCGTTGATAACTTGGTGGAAAAACCTAAGCAAGAAGATGCTCCATCTCAACTTGCTGTATTAGGTCGTTATATCTTGACACCAGATATCTTTAACATCTTGGAAGACACTAAACCTGGCGTAGGTAATGAAGTTCAATTAACGGATGCCTTAGCAGCTTCTAAGACTGACACCTATGCATTGGCCTATGAAGGCATTCGCTATGATACAGGCGATAAACTAGGTTATTTGAAAGCTACTGTTGAGTATGCATTGCGCAACGAAGAGTTAGGTGAAAACTTCAAGGCATATTTAAAAGAGCTAGATCTTAAATAATAAATCTATAAGATTTAACCTTATAAAAGAACCTATGATATATCATGAACTGCACCTCCAAAAATTGTGTCCAATTTTTGGGGGCAGTTCAATCATGGGTTCTTTTTGTTTTTTTGTAGTATATTTAGCTAATAAAGATATATTATTTTATATTTGTTAACAAATGGATAATGACTTTTTGTTGACGAATGAAATGATGTTGATTATAATCAATTTATTGAATGAAATAAAGGACTGTGATTATATGAGAACATTATTTAAAGCATTATGTAATAATGACTTAGATCTACCAGGACATAGCGTTATTAAGCATATGCATTATGATTCTTCCGGTAGTGATGAAACTATATGTAAGATAGTATCTCAAGTTGCTAAAACTACGACTATCGGTATTATGGATAAATCTGGATTCTTGATGGTTGATTTACGTCCAGTGCCGAAACAATTTAGCATTCGCACCACAATACATCAAGAGGAAATCAGTGGCGCTATATCGTTTTCCAAGAATGATATAGTACAATTCGTGAATGATATTAATGACACGAATCCAATTCATCGAGAGGCTCCTTATGTCGTACCTGGGTGCATGATTCTTGAAACATTGTGGAACTATTGGAATATTAGTAAATCTGCGCTGCAAATGGCGATTTACTTTCATGCCCCTGTCATTGCAGGGGATATGGTGACCTTAGTGGAAGTCCCTGAGGATGCTCATGTAGAAGGTTATGTAGGTGACACATTGGCATTTTCTGCTACTTTTTTTGGTGAAAATGAAGATTCAACATCTTTGAAACAAAGATCTATTAGTTAGAGGTAATTATGGAAGCAAGACGTTTAACAAAAATGGCTTTATTAACAGCCTTATTATGTATTTCAGCATATATTTCTTTTCCCTTTGCCATTTAGTCCAGCCATGGTAACGGCATTGACTTTGGTGGCTACATTAACTGGTTTGTTGTTACAACCAAAAGATGCATTTATTGTATTTATCATTTATATTTTATTGGGTGCTGTAGGTTTACCAGTATTTGTTGGTGGTACAGCTGGTCTTGGTAAATTATTAGGACCTACAGGGGGCTTTATCTTTCTCTTGGCCAATAGCTTATACATTATTAAGTGTATTTAAAGGTTCTAAGAAGAGCTTTTTCTCTTATGCATGGCGTTCTATTGTAATTACAATTCCTGTAGTATACCTATTTGGTGTGGCAGGCTTTATGATAGTTACAAAAACAGAACTTTGGGCAGCGTTGCCAGTAGTAATGTTCCCATTCATTCCAGGGGACATTGTAAAATGTCTCGTTGCTTCTTGGTTAGCAACTAAAATTAAAATTTAGAACCTAATAAAAGGGGCATTCCTAGGGATGCCTCTTTTATTTTAATATAAGGAGTTCATATGTCAGTATATATTCACGGTGGCCTTCGCAGCCCTATTGGCGTTTTAAATGGACAATATAAATATATGAGACCAGAAATCTTGGGGGCTCAACTTATTGATGAATTAATTAATCGTCATACTATTTCACAGGTGGATGGAATTTTTTGTGGCAACGCGGTTGGCACTGGTGGTAATATTGGTCGCCTTATGGGACTTATGTGTAATTTACCGAATTCTGTTCCTGCTATTACCGTAGATATGCAATGTGCATCGGCTTTGATGAGTATTGAAATGGCCTATACGCACATTGCATCAGGTGTTATGGATGCTGCTATTGCTGGTGGTATTGAAAGCTCCTCCTTACAACCCGATCGAATCTATGCAGCTGGAGATGATCGAGAAGGTTTATATAAGGTAGCTCAATTTACCCCTGAAGATCGGTCTCCTTTAGCTATGCTTGAAGGGGCTGAGCGAACGATACATAAGCATTATATAACGAAGGAAGATTTATATCCCTACATTATTAACAGTCATCGACGTGCTTTTGGAGCTTTAGATAATCCATATTTACAGTCTTATATTATGCCCTATTACGCTAGATGGCAAAAGTATGTGTAGACGAATGTATTCGTCCTAAGATGAACGAGAAACTCTTGTCTAGGATGAAGCCTTTATTGGGCCCTAATTCCATTACAAATGCAGGCAATGCTTGTTTAACTCATGATGGGGCGGCATTCGTGTACGTATCTAATACAAAGGGGCCCTTTTAGAATACATAGTGTCATGCCTTGGGCTGGAAATCCTCAGTTTAGTCCAGAAGGAGCATTAGAAAGTACTGAAGCTATTTTAAAGAGGACTGGCTTAATTATGGATGATATAGACGTAGTGGAATGGAACGAAGCCTTTGCCATCATTGATGTGCTTTTTAATAAGGCGTATCCGAATCATATGGAAAAATATAATACGTTAGGCGGTGCGTTGGCGTATGGACATCCGTATGGTTGTTCTGGTGCTATTTTAGTACTTCATTGTATGGCAGCCCTAGAATCGTGTAATGGTAGATATGGTTTATGTGCCATTGCAGGCGCAGGCGGTACAGGTACAGCTTTGATTATGGAGCGTATGTAATATGACAATCATTGAACGCTTGCAACAACATAAAGACTTACAACCATATAAAATTGCTCTCATAGTTGATGAGGAACAGTATACATATGGTCAGCTATATGATGCTATTATCTCTATGGAGTTTAACAATACAAGTAGAATAATTAATTTAGGTCAGTTTAATGATGGTCAGAAAAATAAGGTACTCTTAATTCAGAGTCTCTCTTTTGTAGAACAATTATTACAGTGGTTATGGGGGTTATATAAAGGGTATATCCCCATGGTGTGCCATAATGAAATGGATGTGGCTTATATCGATGAGCTAGCTCGGATTATAAGTGTTGAAGGCGTTCCTACATCTGCAGACTTTGGTGTCCTTACCTCTGGAACTACGGGGCGCCCCAAACCTTTGTGGCGCAGTGAGAGATCGTGGCGAGAGTTCTTTGATATTCAAAACAATATCTTTCATATAAACAAAGATGCAAAAATCTTCTTACATGGTAGCTTTAGCTTCACAGGTGTTAGTAATATGGTTATGGCTGTGCTATGGTCTGATGGAACCGTTATTACAACGAAATCGTTGCGTCCAATTCGATGGATACAGCTTATTGAGAAATATCATGTGGACCATATATATGCATTACCAACAAAATTACGATTATTAGTACGCCATTGCAAAAGTAAACTAGACTCTATTAGCTATATCATCGGAGGATCTCAAGTACTGGATCGACAGTTGATGGAACAGTTAGAACTAATATGTCCGAACATGGAGTTTATTCTCTATTATGGTGCATCTGAGCTTAACTATATAACATATTGTACAGGTAAAGAGTGGTTAGATAGAGAAGGTACTGTGGGAAGACCATTTCCATCTGTTAAAATAGCAGAGCAGAACAGTGTTATTTATGTGACTACAAAGTATCATATTGAAGGCATTCCCGATACATATACTGTAAATGATTGCGGCTATATAGATAGCGATGGGTATCTCATGTTTAATGGGCGGCGAGGTGATGTCATCAATAAAGGGGGCTATAAAATTTCTATCCCAGAAATGGAATTATATTTACAATCCTTACAGGGCGTTTCTGAAGTCGCTGTTATTACGATTAATGATGAAATACGCGGGGAAGATTTTATTGCTTATATGGTATTAGAGGATAATACTAAATTAAGTAAAATTATAGAATGCATTCATCATGAAAGACCTTTAGTGGAGTGGCCAAAAGCAATACTAGAAATTCCTATGATACCCCTTACGGAATGCTCAAAAGTTGATAAACGAAAACTAAAAGAATGGTATAATAAAGGGTAATCGTTTTTCTATTAAAAGGAGGCATCATGCAGATTAATAAGGCTGCGCTAGAGATTTTTGACTTTACGTCCTCTTTAGCCGTATATTCTGAACATGAACTAAAGGTTGGCGATCAAGCTATACAAGATTATATTGCTAATCATGTAGCTAAGGCGTTCAAAGACCCAGGTGCTAGAACAGGTACCTTACATGATGCAAGTCCATTTGGTAAACAGCTAGTGGAGTATAAAAAGGGAGACCTCAAGTTTATAGATTTATCTAAGAATTTAGGTGAAAGCTTGTTTACCTATATGAAACAAGCAACGGACTCCGTAGTAATCGATACGATTATTTGTGAAGCTGTTACAGATACGACTTATATTTGTATTCTTTTGTGCCAAGCTCATGATGCTTTTACCCATCAACTATTTAGTGAAGATGATGGTACATTAGCTACAGAACTTGTTTCTCATAAGGCAGTACTGCCTATGCCATCTCAAAAATTACGTGCCTTTGCATCTATTAATTTACATGATTTTAGTGTTCGTATTTTTGAACCAAAAGGTGAGTTTGATGGTGAAGTATCCTATATCTTAGCGGATAAGGTATTACAATTAGGGTACTAATCAATCCTCCCGAGATACAGTGAAAAAGGTGAAAGCCATTGTAGATAAGGTGGCTCAAGCGCATGAGTCTGATGGCGTCGTTGAATTGACGACTGCAAAGTCTATGATTGCTAAAAATGCTGAAGTATCAGATACAGTCGATCCTGTTCGTATAGTAGAAGAGGTATTCAAAGCGAATCCGATTCAACAAGAGGCGGCTAAGAAAGAATTAGCTGATGCAGATATGATGCGACCATTACCGGTGAAACCGTGAGTTTGCTACAAAGGTTGGAGAACATCATAAGATTAAAAACCGATACGGGCATTGAAATCTCATTTTCCCTGTGGAATATATGAAAAAAATCGCGAGTTTCATTGAAATCAAAACTAATGATGATGGAACGTTGCGCATTGAATTAAAGAATATCAATAAAATTATGAATAAATAAGAATGTTGAGTTAGATATAAATTTATGGCATATATAATATATAGAAAAATATTATATATTGATTAGATTTATTTGTTACGCTAATATATAAGGTGGGATATAGTGAGTAAAGAAAAACATAAAAAAAGACTAAACGCATTGCGTATCTTTAGATACCCATAAGGTACCTTATAGCATTAGTGAGTATGAGTGGTCTGAGGATCGTGCAGCAGGACTTCATGTAGTAGAGGCATTAGGGCCTCGAGGAAAAAGGAAGTTTTTTTAAAACTCTAGTTGGGTAAAGGTGATAAAAACAGGTTACGTTGTATTCTGTATTCCTGTGGCAGCTGAACTAGATATGAAACAAGCTGCTCGAGTTAGTCATAACAAGTCTGTAGAGCTTGTTCATGTTAAGGACTTTGCTAGGGAATTACAGGTTATTTGCGTGGAGGATGTTCTCCTGTGGGAATGAAAAAAAGCATTTCCCTACGTACTTTTGATGCTACTATGGAGCCTCAAGAGTTTGTATATGTTAGTGCAGGCCTACGTGGTATGCAAATGAAAGTAAATCCAAAAAGATTTAGCATCTGTTGTAAATGCTGAATTTATTGAACTTACAATGGATCATTAAGAGGTGTGTATGGCAAAAAGTTTTATGCAGTTCGTCAATGGTCATGTACCAGGTGTCTATATGACTTGGGCTGACTGTGAGAAAGCAGGTAAAAGGGCTTTGGTGGGGCTATCTACAAGTCTTTTCCCTACGGAAGCAGAAGCTCGTGCTTTTGTGGAGGACTCAGGCTTTATCCTTAAGTGATTTTATGAGCGCTAATAAGAGTGAACCTAAAATCTTCTCAAGACGTAAGTCTAAATCGATAAGCTCTAGACCCAAGGTTTTAGTTCTAGGGCACTCAAAAGTAAAGTATCAGCAAGTGATGTGAAAACCAGATTTTACTAAGCAAAAACCATGTAGTTGCTTATATTGACGGTAGTTATAATAAAGGGACAAATACTGTTGGAGCAGGTGGTGTTATCTTCTTGAATGGGACTAGAGAGACCTTTTCCTTTCCCATCTACTGATGAACGATATACATCATTTTTGGAATGTAGTCTGGTGAGTTATTAGCTGCGATGTATGTTATGAAATATGCTGTTGATCGTGGCGTTCCTGAATGTTCACTTTATTATGACTATATGGGCATTGAAATGTGGGCTACGAAGATGGAAACGGAATAATGCACTAACTCAACAGTATGCAGCATTTTATGACTCTATAAAAAGACCGTGTGCGTACACTTTCACAAGGTGGCTAGCTCATACGGGCGATACATATAATGAAAATGGCCGATGCACTAGCTAAACAAGGTGCAGGTATTTAGAAATATAAGAAGGAGGGATACTATGAATATATGTGTTACAGGTGGGGCCGGATTTATTGGCTCTCATCTTGTGGATCAATTAATTGAATTAGGGCACAATGTACTTGTTATAGATAATTTATCTACTGGTATGCGTTCTTTTGTACATGAAGCAGCTCAATTTATTGAGATGGATGTACGAGATCCAAAACTAGTATCTATTTTTTTGAAGAGTTTAAGCCCTCTATCGTATTTCACGAGGCTGCGCAAACTATGGTTCAATCCTCAATGGAGAATCCCTAGATATGACTGTGATGTTAATCTATTAGGGCTTATTAATGTCTTTAGATGCCTGTCGGCAGGTGAAAGTTGAACAATTCTTAATGCCTTCGTCCGCTGCTGTTTATGGGGATTTAGCAGTATTGCCGTTAACTGAGGAATTAAGTGGGATGCCATCTTCCTTTTACGGACTAACAAAGCTTACTGCAGAAGGTTATTTGCGTATTTATCGTGAAGCCTTTTGGATTAAATACAGTATGCTTTTAGATATGCCAATGTATATGGACCACGTCAAGGTGATGGTGGTGAAGGTGGCGTTATCAGTATCTTTTCAACCGTTTAATTGTTGAAGGTCAGCCTTTAACCGTATATGGTGATGGGCGAACAAACAGAGACTTTCATTTACGTAGATGATGTGGTAGATGCTAATATTAAGGCTATGGGGAATAGTCAATGTACAGGTATTTATAATGTATCTACCAATAAGGGAACATCTGTTAATGAGTTGATTACGCGATTCCGTGCTATTAGTGGTGCAGACTTTATGGTGCACTATGAGGCAGAGCGGGTAGGGGATATCAAGCATTCTCGTTTAAGCAATGCTAAGGCAGAACGCGATTTTGGCTTTGTTGCGACAACTACACTAGAGGACGGCTTACAAAAAACATTAGAATATTTTAAAGCTCATCATAAGTAAGGGATACAAGGTTTGGGGATATGAGTGATACACAATTTTGGGTAACTGTAGGTGTCTGGAATCTCGTCGTATTTAGTATGTATGGATATGATAAATTATGTGCCATCAAGGGATATGAACGAATTTCAGAGTTTACTTTATTATTTTTAGCATTTGCCTTTGGTGGTCTAGGTGCTTTATTAGGCATGGTTCTGTGGCGCCATAAGACATTAAAGATTAAATTTAAGCTAGCTATTCCTATTGCATTGCTGTGGTCTGTCTATGCAGTGGGCTTTTCGGTTATGGTTTGTGGGTAAAACTGATTGCATAAACTAATATTTTTATTCATTCTTTTTATGATATAATGGGTAAAAATATTGTACATAAAATGTCAGTGAAGGAGATATTTATGTTGCGATTACAATCGGGGTTCGAGTTAGATTACGCTAACATATATAATGAAAGTTGCATACAAGAGCGAGATGTAAATAATTTTGAACGAGCTATACAGAATGTTTGGCGTCATACAAATATTTTACGTTCTACCGGCTTTGAAGAAGGCCATGTTTCTAAAGATGGTTTACCTGAACCTGTATTGTTTTATCAGCTTCCATACATTTCGGAAGACGGTATCAATACACCTGATATGTTGAAACGTCTTTACGAATTGCGTGACTATGCGCGTCACAATATTGATACAGTTGTGTCTGTAGGCATTGGCGGCTCCTATTTAGGGAGCAAGGTTATTTTTGATGTTCAATGTGGTGCATTTTGGAATAATCTAAGTACAGAAGAACGCAATGGATATCCACGGATGTACTTTGCCGGGTTTAATGTGGATGGCGACTATTTAGCAGGTCTTATCCGTACCTTAGAATATCAAGCTCAGAAAAAAGGTCCTGACTATAAGGTGATGCTCGTTATTACCTCCAAGTCTGGTTCTACAATCGAACCAATGGCTAACTTCATGATTTTGGAGAAGGCTTTACAAGATCGCAACATTAACTATGAAGTAGTAGCTGTAACAGATGTATCTGATGATGAACATCCTACAATTTTAAGGTCTATGGCTCTAGAAAATAATTGGAAGACATATAGTATTCCATATGGCGTTGGTGGCCGCTCTCTGTATTTACAGAGGTAGGCTTTGTAACGGCTGCACTTGTGGGTTTTGATATTGAAGGCTTCTTAGCTGGTGCAGCATCTATGGACGTAGCCTGCCAAGAAGAGGATATTTTCAAAAATCCTGCTTTATTAAGTGCTTTATTAAAATATATTGCATCTGAACGGTATGGTCGTATTATTGAGGTGTTTATGCCATATAGTGACGCGCTTCACTCTTTATCCGACTGGTATGTGCAGCTTTTATCTGAATCGCTTGGTAAGATGAGTAATACATGCTTGCCATATGGTCGTACTCCAGTAGCTGCAGTAGGCACTATGGATATGCACGCTCAAGTGCAGGAACATCAAGAGGGGCGCCTTAATAAAGTCGTTCAATTTATTAAGGTTAAAGACTGGAAACATAATCTCATCGTGCCAGATACATATAGTGAATATGAACGTTTACACTCTCTATCTGATGTAGGGATTTGTGATATTTTAAATATTGCCTTAGATGCCAATAGAGAGGCCTTATCTAGTGACAATCGCTTTAACATGACTATAACTGTTCCAACGCTTAATGCATTCCATTTAGGGGAAATAATGTTTATGCATTGTTGGGCGGTTTATTTCGAGTCTATTTTTGCTGGTGTTGATGCCTTTGACCAACCAGGTGTTGAAGTCTATAAACGTCTCATCGGGCCTAAATTAGCTCGTGCAAAGGATACACATAATTCATAAGGGGGAACTATGAATATTTTAGTAACAGGTGGTGCTGGCTATATTGGGAGTCATACTGTACGTGCCTTACAACAAGCAGGTTATACACCAATCATTGTAGATAATTTATCTCGCGGACATGTAGAATCTATTCCTGAAGGGGTTACATTCTACAATATGGATATTGCAGATCCTAAGTTAGTCGATATTATGAAAGATCATAATGTCACTGGTGTTATGCATTTTGCAGCCCACTCGCAAGTTGGAGAATCCATGGTAAATCCAGCTATTTATTATGAAAATAATGTAGTTGGTTCTTATCACCTTATTGAATCTGCTCGTGCTGCAGGTGTGAAGCATTTTGTATTCTCTAGTACGGCTGCAGTATATGGTGAGCCTGAGGTGGTACCAATTCGAGAGGATGCTCAATTGCAACCAACAAATGTATATGGTCGCACTAAATTGATGATTGAAGAAATGCTATCTGATTATAGTTCTATTTATGGTTCTACATATGTAGCATTGCGCTACTTCAATGCGGCAGGTGCCGATCCATCTGGTACGATTGGGGAAGACCATCATCCAGAGACTCATTTGATTCCCCTTGTGCTCGATGCAGCTCGTGGTAAAAGAGAACATATAACTGTATTTGGTACTGACTACGATACAGCTGATGGTACATGTGTGCGCGACTATATTCATGTTAATGATTTGGCAGCTGCTCATGTATTAGCCATGGACTATTTACGTAAAGGTGGAGAATCCCAAGTATTTAATCTTGGTAGTGGTAATGGCTTCTCCGTAAAAGAAATCATCGAAACTGCAAAAGAGGTTACAGGCATCGATATTCCTGTTCAATATGGTGAACGTCGTGCTGGTGATCCAGGTACTTTGATTGCTTCTTCTGAAAAAATCAAAAACTTACTTGGTTGGGATCCTAAATTCAGCAATGTAGCTGATGTTATCAAAGATGCTTGGAAATGGCATACATCTCATCCAGATGGCTTTAACAGTAAATAAAATAAGAGCAAATCTTTTTGATTTGTCAATATAATGAATGACTCTATTAGTCACCTAGGTGACTGGTAGAGTCATTTTTTTGTAGGGATTTAGAAGGGGCTCCTAGAAATAGTTCGAAGGAGGTGAATTATGAACTTACAAGATTATATAGAACAGATCAAAGGCTGGATTGGTAGACAATGTTTTCTTGTACGACACTATCGAATTGCGATTTTTATATTCTTTATACTGGCTTTAGCAATGATAGTAGTTGGCATTTTTTACCCTCACGAAGAGGAACACATCAATATTATTTCAGCTCAATCAGAGGGTACTATTGATAATCAAAGGCAGGTAGATGCAAAAGAGCAATCACAAAAGAGACCTAATAAAAACAGAAGTGGTAACGATAACGGAAAATTTAGTAAAGATGGAGTAGATAATAAGTCCGTACATGATGAGAAAGATGACTCTATTGTTAAAGGACGCTTACTATATGATGTGAGTAGTGTAGAACGGCCTCATCCTTGGCGAGAGGTCTTTAAAGATATTTCTAGTACCGATTTATTAAGCCAAAGTGATAAGACGAAAGATATGGATAATGATTTAGATACTATTAGCGATGATGAAACATCACTTAGTGATAGCAAGAAAATAAGTAATAAAAGAATTTCACGGCAACATAGAAGTACGAAGAATCAAACTATAAAGACTGATAGGAAGAATAAAGATTGGAATAGCAATATGACCCATGATGATACCAATAACTATGGTAATGAAAGTGTTCACTCCAGAACAAGTATTAATTCTAACGCGTTGACTTTAGAACAACGGATTGAACTTGTAGGAATTATTGAAGGGATTCAAAAGATTGCTATTTTACGAAGAGGCTCAGAGGAGCAGATGGTTACAATTGGAAGTAGTTGGCAAGAGATATCAGTATCTACTATTACTGCAAAATAGTGTAGAAATCGTTGAAGGAGGTTCATCACGATGGCTAAAAAAATCGAGTAGAAAGTCTGTTCTTGAATATACAATAATAAAGACAAAATCATAAAACTAGAGCAAATAGGTATACTAACGTAATGCCATATCTAATACATTACTAAAAAAGTGATCATTAATAGTTGTATTAGGATATATACTAGCAGAAGAGTAAGTGTAACAGAAATACTACAGAAGATAATATAATACAAAATGTGAAATAATGCAACAAATAATATCAATCAATAGCGTTGAGAGCTAATAAAGATAAAGAACCAATTACAATATCTGTACGCAATGCCTCATTTAAAGAGATACTGTATTAGGCATTTGTCGAAGTTATGGTATATCAGTTATCGGTGTAGAGTCATTAAAAGGTAAATATTACGGCAACCGTAAAAGGGAGAGTCTCCAGAAGAGGTTATTAAAGAGCTAGGGCGGTTATATCATTTTTCTGTATCAAAACAACATAATACATTTCTTATTGAATCTGAAGATAGCAACACTGGAGAACAGAGAACTCTATGTACTTTCCCCTAGAACATCTGCCCAGCAGAATCTTTTATGAAAGCTGTAATGGGCACTGTAGTAAAGAATGATAAAATGGCCGTACTTTCAGAACAAAAACGAAGTAATTATGCATTTGACAAGCGGAGAAAAAGAGGCGTGTAGAAACCCTAGTCCATGCTAGTCGATAAGGAACCCTAAACAAGTACAATTAGAAGCTACGATTATTGCTATGGAACAATCTTATGCAAAAAGAACAAGGATTTAGATGGTCTTGGCTCAGCTTTGACTGGACATGGTGAAGATAAGACTAATTCCTATGGGGCTGTTACCTTTGGTAAAACACCAAGTGGAGAAGCTTATAAGTTTTTGTAAAACCTGAGCTAAGTCTGATGGAAAGTTCAGGAAAAAGCGGTTCTAATAGCTAAACCATCTATTATGGCCCTTAATGGTGAGACAGCACATATATTAATAGGTGAACGTATACCCTGTTATAGAAGAAGTCAGAGGTGAATGGAGAGCGAAAAACGTTCTACACGTTATGAAGAAGTTGGGGTATCAAACTGAAACTATACTCCCAATTATTACCGCTAGATGGTGGCGTAGATGCAAAAATATCATGCTGAGGTGAGTACTCCAATTATGGTATCTGAAATGAAAGCCTATAAAAATTAGTACGCAGCAAGCTCATACAAGAGTGCGTTTACAACCAGGAGAGGTACTCGTTATAGGTGGGTCTCATGGATAATCGAGATCAGCACCAAATACAAAAGATTCCTATATTAGGAGACATTCCTTTATTGGGGAAATTATTTCGTCATAGTAGAAAAAAACAAAAGATTCTATAGAAATGTTGATGTTAGTGCGAGCAAACTGTGGTATAATAAAGGGTAAATGATTAGGAGGTTGTGAATGGAACGCATTCGAATGATAGGCCTTGGAAAAGTCATTTGGGGTGCGCAAGTATTTTCAATGTGTCCTTTTGAGATAAAAAGAAGGGCGATCGACTCGCTTTAGTAGGTCCTAATGGGGCTGGGTAAATCGACCTTATTAAAATGCATATTAGGCTATGAAGAGCTTGATGAAGGTAATGTAGTTAAGTCTCCTGTTGCAAGCATTGGCTACTTACAACAAGATGTAAATCTTGGTGATGATAGTTTAGCTACTGAGATTGAAAAGGCATGGGCTGATGTACATGCATTGGAAGAACAACTTAAAGAACTTACGACACGCTTAGAAACAGAAGAGGCTAGTGAATCTGATTTACAACGATTAGATTATTTACAAAAATCGCCTTGAATGGTTAGGCGGCTATGATTACGAGCAAAAAGACTAAAGCGCATCATTTATGGTCTTGGCTTTTACTGATGAGGATTTAGATAAACCAGCTAAAGCGCTTTTTTTCTGGTGGTCAAAAGACTCGAATTAATTTAGCTAAAGCATTGGTACGGCGTCCAGACTTTTTCTGTTTTTAGACGAACCAACTAAACCATTTAGATATGGACATGTTAGAGTGGCTTGAAGGATACTTTGTCCGCCTATCATGGTGGGATTCTCATCGTCAGCCATGACCGTTATTTCTTAGACCGTATTGTCACTGGCGTTGTAGAATTAGATAACCATAAGGCTACAACGTATCGTGGTAACTACAGTCGTTATATTCAACAACGAGATGAACGATTGAAAGCGGATATGGTAGCCTATGAGAAACAACAAGAGTACATCAAAAAGACAGAGGCTTATATAGATAAATACCGCGCAGGTATTAAATCTAAAATGGCCGTGGTCGTCAGTCTCAACTGAATCGTTTAGAACGACTTGATGCACCGGTAACTTCACATCATTTACAATTTTCTTTCCCCCCTGCTGCGATGAGTGCCGATAAGGTTCTTGTTCTAGATCATTTATCAGTAGGATATGGTGAAAATCCTATCATTGATGATATATCACTCGTAGTACGACGTGGAGAATCAGTAGCCCTTATTGGACCTAACGGGGCTGGTAAATCGACACTCGTAAAAACTATAGTAGGTGAATTATTCCCTGAGAATGGTCATGTTGATATCGGTAATCGCGTACAAGTGGGATACTTCTCACAAGAGCATGAGGAATTACATGATTCTTGGCAGGTAGTAGAAGAGGTTATGAACCATTTTAACTATACTGAAGAAAAAGCTCGCAATGTATTAGGCTCATTCCTATTTAAAGGGGATGATGTATTTAAAGCTAGTAGGAGACTTTATCCGGTGGTGAGAGAGCTCGGTTAGCATTGTTAAAATTATTCCTTCAAGGAGATAATTTCCTTATCTTTAGACGAACCGACAAATCATTTAGATATTCCAACGCGTGAAATTGTAGAAGAAGCATTACAACAATTTGAAGGTACTTGCTTTATTATTTCTCATGACAGATATTTTTTGGATCAAGTTTCTACAAAAACCATTAGTTCTAGATGATGGGAAAATTACTGAATATCTCGGTAATTATTCGTATTACAAAGAAAAGTTAAAAGAACAGGAAGATTTGTTAGCCATAGCTAACGAGCAAAACTTAGAAAATAGTGTTAGTGATAATAAACATACTTCTATTAATGAATCTATACTTTCAGTTGAAGAATCTACAGAGGAAAATGCAGAAGAAACCGAACGCCTATATGATAGAAAAAGCAATTAGCTGAGGTGGAATCTGAAATTGCCCGATTAGAAGCAACTATGAAAATGTATGAAGTTCAATTAGCTAATCCTGTAGTACAGCAAGATTTAGATGAAATGTCCAAAATTTCCATACAAATTGAATCAACACAAAGTGAGTTAGATGTCATTGTATGAGAAATGGGAAACGACTATCTGAATAACTTATAATAGTATATATTATTATAGAGTTATTTTTTAATTGACAAAAAAATTTAAAAATCTAATAATATAGATATAGATTTAAAGTTTTATGTTTTCAAAGGAAAGGTGTAGCATGAATAAATCCATGTTAAAAAAAGCAGCCATTTTTGGTCTTGCTGGTGTAATGGCAGTTGCTGCTGGTTGTGGCAGTAATAAAGATGCAGGTAATGCAAATAGCAATGAAGCTAAAATTGCATTGTTAACAACAACAACTGGTGGTGCAGCGGCATATGGTGAATCCATTAAAGCTGGTGCAGAATTGGCAGTAAGCGAAATCAACGCTGATGCAAATGCTGTTAAAAATCAACTTGTTAGTAGAAGATACTAAAGGTGATAAAAAAACGAAGCTATCAATGCAATGAATAAAGTAATTTCTAAAAGATAAAGTTGTAGCTGTTATTGTCCCAATGTTATCTGGCGAAATGATGGCAGCAGGTCCTGTAGCAAAACAAAAAGTAAAATCGTAGCTCTTGGCACATCTACAACTGCTGAAGGTATTACAGATATCGGCGATTACATTTTCCGTAACGCTGTACCAGAATCCTTGGCAGTAGATACTGCAATTAAAGAAGCACATAAAAACTTTAGGCTTTCAAAAACTGCAGCTATTATGTACTCCAACAACAATGACCAAATGGTATCTGTAAATAATACAGCTCGTAAAGCATTGGAAGCTGAAGGTGTACAAATTGTTGATACTGAAACATTTGCAGATAAAGATACTGACTTCTCTGCACAATTAACTAAGATTCAACAAGCAAAACCTGATGTTATCGTAGTTGCTTCTCTTTACCAAGAAGGCGCATTAATCATGAAAAAAATGCGTGAAATGGGTATGAATCAACCTGTAATTGGTTCTAATGGTTTCAACAGCCCTGAATTCATTAAAATTGCAGGCGCTGCAGCTGATGGTGTTATCGTAGGTACACCTTGGTTCCCTAACAAAGACGATCAAAAGGTAAAAGACTTCCGTAAAGCTTACAAAGATAAATACGGTAAAGAACCAGACCAATTCGCAGCTCAAGCTTATGATGCTGTATACCTCTATGAAGCAGCTTTGAAAAAAGCAGGCTCTACTACAGATCGTGAAAAATTCCGCGATGCTTTGAAAAATATTGCTGACTTCGTTGGTGTAACTGGTCAATTCAAGTTCAACGAAAAACGTGACCCTTCCATGGAAGTTCAAGTTTTACAAATTAAAAACGGTCAATTTGACGCATTAAAAAAATAAAAAGTTGAGGTAATATAGTGTTTTTACAACAATTAGTTAACGGGTTAACCCTCGGTAGCTTATATGCTGTACTCGCTATTGGCTTAACACTTGTGTTTGGCGTTTTAAATATCATCAACATGGCACACGGAGGCATCTTTATGATAGGTGCCTTCGTTGGTCTTTTTATGGTAACTGTTTTTGACGTTAACATTTTTGTAGCCCTTATCGTAGCTATGGCTGTCGGTGCTATCCTCGGTTATCTTTTAGAATTTGTGGCGCTTCGTCCACTACGTAAGAAAAAGGTGTCTCACTTGGCACCACTTATTAGTACCATTGGTGTTTCTATTTTTCTTGAAAGTTTGGCATTATTGCTTTGGGGCCCTCAAACAAGATCTTTCCCACCAGACTATATTGGTGGTCTAATCGACTTTGGAGCTTTCAAAATTTCCATGGTACAAATTATTGGTTTAGGTGTTTCTGTAGTTTTAATGCTAATTCTTAATATAGTTATTAAGAAAACTAAAATTGGTAAGGCTATTCGTGCCGTATCTATGAGCACAGAAACAGCGGCTCTCTTGGGCATTAATCCAACAATGATTATATCTGTTACCGTTATGATTGCATCTGCCTTGGGTGCAGCTGCAGGTGTATTGGTAGGCTTGTCCTTCAATGCTATTGAGCCTACTATGGGTGTTATTATTGGATTTAAAAGGCCTTGCCGTACTTATCTTAGGTGGTCTTGGTAATATTACAGGCGCCATGGTTGGTGGTTTTATTTTTAGGTGTAGCAGAAATCTTCTCTGTTGCATATGGAGCCTCTACATTCCGTGACGCAGTGGCCTTTGGCCTCATCATCCTATTATTATTCTGGCGCCCACAAGGCTTGTTTGGTTCTAAAGATAAAGGGGTAGACCTTAATGGATTTATTAAACCCGTATTATCTACAGATCGTGATGTTCTTCATCATCAATGCCATCATGGGTATTTCTATTTACTTCACACTTGCAAGTGGTCAGCTTTCTTTAGGGGCTGCTGGTTTTATGAGTGTTGGTGCTATGTAGGGGCTATCCTTTCTTTGAAAGCTGATTTACCTATTGTTGTAGGCATCATTATTGGTGGTCTAGTTGCTAGCCTTGTAGCCGTTATTATCGGCTTACCAACAACACGTCTTCGCGGTTTATATCTTGCCATTGCTACTCTTGGTTTTTGGCGAAGTTGTGCGTGTTATTTTTCTTGAATTTGGACATTACTAATGGTGCGTTAGGCCTTTCTGGTATTCCATCTATTCCTCAAGAATTAACAAATTTAGCCTATGAACTTGATATCGATGGTTTAATGGGCATCGATGCTGTTGCATGGGGCAACTTAATGGCTATTATTATTTTGCTAATCATTTTAGTATTGATTATTGCCTTCTGTGTGCGCATTAATAATAGTCGTGTTGGTCGTGCCTTTTGCAGCGATTAAGGCGGATGATCATGCAGCAGAATTAATGGGGATTAACGTTGTATACTACAAGATGATGGCATTTATCATCGGTGCTTTCATCGCCGGTATTGGCGGTGGTTTGTATGCTCATATTACAAACTTTATCAATCCTACAGACTTTAGCTATCACAAGGTAGTACAAATCTTATTGTTCCCTGTATTTGGTGGTTCTAATGTAGTATGGGGCTCCGTATTAGGTTCTTTTATTCTTACATTATTGCCAGAAGTATTACGCTTCTTATCCGATTATCGGGACATCATCTATGGTGCATTACTAGTCATCTTGATGGCAGTTCGTCCAGATGGTATTTTAACAGAATCTATGGTAGACAAAATTAGTCGTAAATTAGGCTTTAAGAAAGCACCATATATTCCTGAATCACAAGTATTAACAGAACGTTTTGAAGCGTATAAACGTAAACAAGAAGAAAAACAAGGATAGGAGGGAACTGAATGCTATTAGAATTAAATGACGTAAGTAAAAGCTTTGGTGGCGTTGCAGCTCTCACAGGTATATCCTTTGGTGTAAAACAAGGTGAAGTATTTGGTGTTATTGGGCCAAATGGTGCTGGTAAAACTACATTATTTAACTTGATTACTGGTGTATTCCCTGTAAGTTCTGGCGAAATCGTATTTGATGGTATGTCTGTTGTAGGCATCAAGCCGCATAGAACTGTTGAAATGGGGATTGCTCGTACGTTCCAAAATATTCGTCTTTTTGGTAATATGACAGCTCTTGAAACTGTATTAACTGGTATGCATTGTCGTACTGGGTCTGGTTTCTTGTCTAGCTTCTTGAAAACAAAACGTCAACGCATCGAAGAAGAGCGTTGTCGTGGCATTGCGTATGAATTTTTAAAACTCGTAGGTCTTGAAGAAGATGCTGAAGAGGTTGCTACATCTTTGCCTTATGGTAAACAACGTCGCCTTGAAATTGCTCGTGCCTTGGCTACACATCCTCAATTAATTTTGCTAGATGAACCAGCAGCAGGTATGAATGATAGTGAAACAGAAGCGTTACGCCAATTGATTGGTAAAATTCGCGACCTTGGTATTACTGTTGTAGTTATTGAACATGCCATGGAATTAATGATGAATATTTGTGATCGTTTGGTAGTGTTCAACTTTGGTAAAAAGATTGCTGAAGGTACACCTCAAGAAATTCAAAACAATGAGGCTGTAATTGAAGCTTACTTAGGGAAAGAGGAGGCGTAATATGTTAAAGCTAGAAAACATCGTGGCTGGTTATGGACATATTACAGCCTTAAAAGATATCAGTTTAGAAGTACCACAAGGTTCTATTGTATCCTTGATTGGTGCTAATGGTGCTGGTAAGTCTACAACTATGAAGACCATAATGGGCCTTGTAAAGCCAACATCTGGTAAAGTATTATTTGAAGGCCAAGATATTACTGGTCATAAAACACATCAAATTGTACATGGTGGTATTTCATTAGTTCCAGAAGGTCGCCAAATCCTTCAAGATATGAGCGTTTATGAAAACCTTGAAATGGGCGCTTATATCCGCAACGATAATGAGATTGAAGAAGATATTAAAAAAGTATTTAAACGCTTCCCAATCCTTGATGAACGTAGTTATCAATTAGGTGGTACTCTATCTGGTGGTCAACAGCAAATGTTGGCTATTGGTCGCGCCCTTATGGCACGTCCAAAATTGTTATTATTGGATGAACCATCTATGGGTCTTGCACCATTAGTAGTAAACGAAATCTTTGAAACTATCAAAGAGATTAGTGCTGAAGGAACTACGGTTCTTTTGGTAGAACAAAATGTACGACAAGCATTAAAAATAGCTGATTATGCGTATGTATTGGAAACAGGTAAGATGGTATTATCTGGTCCTGCTGACGAAGTACGTCATGATCCTCGCGTTATGGAAGCATATTTAGGCGGTCGTGTTGAATAATTAATACTTTGAGTCGATAGACTTATCTAGAAATTTTTAATAAGGTGTATATACTAGAAAACTAGTATATACACCTTATTTTTATTTAATCAATAAAATTGATGAGTGTTTGATGATTTTTATGAATCGACTATGAATTGAGTTTATATTTTTTTATTTATATATCTAAAATTAATGAAAAAAACGAGTGAAATATGAGTGAAATGCGTAAAAAAATACACATAATTAAATGGTAAAAACCTTATATTTACGCGATTTATTCTTAAAGGTTTAATGAAGTTAGCTCAGAACGGTCTGTGTTTATGGAAGAAAGTTTAAAATAATGATAAAATGACTTAACCGATTTTTTAGGATTAATAATTCTAAAAAAATAAAGTGTTGTATTGAGTGAGTTGCATGTAAATCAAAGAGGTAAAATATGAATAAAAAACAGTATATGATGATGGCCGCATTCTTATGTGCCACAACAACATCCATGGCTGCACCTGTTAATGTAACAGCTGAACAGTCTTACGATTCTAAAATATTACAAACTGAAGGACACGCACCACTAGAAACTAGTGCATCTGTAGTGAGCTCTGATAAGGTGTATCGTCTACGACAAGGTGATGAACTAACTATTCAAGTTGTACAACAAGCAGATCTAGGTACACGTAATGGTAACGATATTATGTACACTGTTCGTCCTGACGGATATGTATCATTCCCTATGGTGGGACCAGTAAAAGCAGATGGTTTAACCGTCGATGAGTTTACCGCCCAATTACAGCAAGGTTTATCTCGGTACATTATTAATCCGGATATTACTGTAAATGTTACAAAACTCGGAGGAGTTCGGGTATACGTATTCGGTGAGATTAATAAGCCTGGTGCTTATACATTGACTAAGTCTAGTACTGTTATTGATGCGATTGGTGCTGCTGGTAGCTTTAACTGGGATACAGCTAAAAAGAAAATTTACTTAATTCATCAAGACAATCCTGAAAAACCAATTCCTATTAATTTAAATCGCATGTTACAAACTGGAGATATGTCCGAAAACTATATTATGCGAGAAGGTGATGTTCTTTACTTGACTAAAAATAGTCGTATTAACTTTGCTCGTGATATTGCTCCAATTTTGACTGGTGCATACATGGTATCACGTATCGGTAAGGATTAAGGATAGGGTTTATCTCACATATAAGGGGGCGTTCTTTTGCGTTCATATTTATTACCAGCCATACTATTTATTGCCGATATTGCGACGATTGTTATTGTTGCTTTCATTAGTTTATTTATTAGATTTGATGGCTATATAGAACCTCGATATATTGATCAAATGGTAGACGCATTGCCAATATTGCTGATTTCGTATATGTTGATGTTCTTGCTTATGCATCTATATACGCGTATTTGGCGTTATGCAGGGATGCGAGAGGTATTGGCAGTATTTGTCGCTACGACAGTAGGTACAGCAATCTTTTACTCCTCTATGTTTGTATTTGGTAAATCATTACCAAGATCAATCTATTTTATTACTTGGTTCCTTACAACTGGTGCAGTAGGTATGGGACGTATGTTGCTACATTATGTGGCGCTTCATTATAGCAGTGGTGATGATGGTGAAAGTGGTCAAGTGAATACGTTGATCATTGGTGCTGGCGATGCAGGGGCAACTATTGCTCGTGAAATTGAACGGTATCATAAGCGCTCTCGTCGAATCATTGGCTTTGTAGATGATGATATGTTCAAACATAACCGCCTTATGAATGGCTTTAGAATTTTAGGTAATCGTGAAGATATTCCAATGCTTGTAGCAAGATATAAGGTTGAAGAAATTATCATTGCTATGCCATCGGTAAAGCGTGATGTTATTCGAGAAATCATGGAAATCTGCTCACCTCTAAAATGTAAAATCAACACATTACCTGGGATGTACCAATTATTAGATGATGAGGTTTTAGTATCTCATTTGCATCCTATTTCCATTGAAGATTTATTGGAACGTGATGAGATTCATCTCGACACATCAAAAGTAGAACCATATTTAAAAGATAAAGTCGTTCTTGTTACGGGAGCAGGTGGTTCTATTGGCTCTGAAATTTGTCGTCAAGTATTACGGGTTAGACCTAAAAAACTATTGTTACTAGGTCATGGTGAAAATAGTATTTATCTTATTCACCAAGAGTTGCGTTCAATTGTAACTGAAGGTACATTGGTTCCCATTATTGCTGATATTCGAGATAAAAATCAGTTAGACCAAATCTTTACCGATTATGAACCAGATGTAGTATTCCATGCAGCAGCTCATAAACATGTACCGCTTATGGAAATCCAACCGATTGCAGCGGTGTTAAATAATATTTATGGCACTCGTAATGTGGCAGATGTAGCAGGCGCACATGGTGTTGAGCGCTTCGTTATGATTTCCACAGATAAAGCGGTAAATCCAACAAGTGTTATGGGGGCTACGAAACGGGTGGCAGAAAAGGTTGTACTTGGTATGAATCACAAGTACGATACAAAGTTTATTACCGTTCGCTTTGGTAATGTTCTTGGTAGTCGCGGTTCTGTTATTCCATTATTCCGCAAACAAATTGAAGCTGGTGGACCTGTAACAGTTACAGATCCTGAAATGACTCGTTACTTTATGACTATTCCAGAAGCAAGCCAACTTGTATTACAAGCTGGTGCAATGGGAAATGGTGGTGAAGTGTTCTTATTAGATATGGGTGAACCAGTAAAAATTGTTGATTTAGCGAAATATGATTCGTCTGTCTGGATTTGAGCCTGATAAAGATATTCGCATTGAGTTTACTGGTTTGCGTCCAGGTGAAAAGCTATATGAAGAATTATTAACTGCTGAAGAAGGTACTAATACAACTACACATAAGAAAATCTTTGAAGCTGCCTTAGAAGATGTAAATCAAGAATGGTTAAGCCGTGAAATTGATCGCTTTGAAACATGTAAATCTGACTTGGATGTAATCAATGTATTACAAGACATCGTTCCTACATATCATCCAAATCATAATGTATAACAATTTAGTTACAATCATTTATTTAGAGCTGTAGTCTACGTGAGAGGGAGATATACAGTAACTATTCCTTAGAGGGAGAGACCCTGTTGTTTGTATACTTTCACAGAAAGGGGTATATGGGTGGAACAAATTATTGATTTAAAAGAGGTCGGTAGAGTCCTCGTTAAACGACGTCGTAAGATTATCAATATTACGGTAGCATGTATAGTATTGGGTGGTGCATATGCTTTCCTAGCACCATCTACATATCAATCTACATCTATGTTGCGCATTAAACAATCTCAAGGATTAAGTAATTCTGTTTTATCAAGTACTAATGGTTACTCTGACTCTATGGCGCGTCAATTGATGAATACAGATGCTGAAATTTTAAAGAGTCGTAATGTTGTAGAACCTGTTATTGCAGCGATTGAAGATCCAGAAGGAACAGGTAAAGCACCTACATACGAAGAGTTTGTTAAAACACGTATTGAAACAAAACCATATAAAGAAACTGAATTATTACAAGTTAGTGTAACTGGTAAAAGTCCAGAACAAGCACAAGAGGCTAATCAATTATTAATTGATACATTCTTAAAGCGCTTGGCAGATATTTCCCATGTTGAGCAACGGACGACACGCGAATTTTTACAAAAACGTGTGGTAACTGCAAAAGAAGAATTGGGTCAAGCAGAAAAGAAATTACAACAATTCCAAGTGGACAATAAGGTATATTCCACGGCGGATCAAATGAAGGGGCTAACAGATAAGATTACCCTTATTGATCGTGAGAAAGCTCAAAACCAATTGGATTTGGAAACGGCGCAAGCAGCTTTAGGCAGTATTAATGAGCAATTAGGCTCTGCAGGTAAAAGTATTGCTGATAGTGCAACTGTTCAAGCATATAAAGGACAATTAGCTGACTTAGAATCTCGTAAGGCCTCCTATGTTGGTAAATATACTGATGAGCATCCGGCAATGAAAGAGATTAACCAACAAATCGAAGAAGCTAAGAGTGGTTTAAATGATGAAATTAATGCTATTGCATCCCAACAAGCTCCATCTAGTAACTCTGCACAGCAAGGTTTGTTAGCAGATAAATTCAGAAATGAAGCGGCTTTAGCTGTAGCACAAGGTAAAGAATCTACATTAGCTGAACTTGATAAAGAAAATGAGGAAGCTATAAAAGGTTTGCCTGAAAAAGAACGTGGCTATATCCAGGCAAAACGTGATGTTGATGTAGCCCAAGACATTTACGAAATGCTATCTAAGCGTTTGGAAGAAGCTAAAGTAGCTGAAGTAATGGTACCAAATGAAGTTCAAATTGTAGATGCTCCTACATTGCCAGAAAAGGCTATTGCACCTCGTAAAATCCTTATTTTATTAGGCTCTGCAATTTTGGGTATTATCCTAGGCTGCCTTTACACATTGGGTCAGTTCTTCTGCAACCGCAAGGTTCAATCTGTACAAGAAATCAATGATATTCTTGGCATTGAAAATTTAGGTGTCATTCCAAATCATGAAGAAAAGGAATATGAAGAACCAAGCAATCGTATAGTAGCATTGTGGCGTAAAGTGAGAGGTTAATATGATTAGACTAATTTCTAATGAGCGTGGTGATACACCACTTGTAGAAGCATATCGTACATTGCGTAGCAATTTACAATACGTATGTAATCAACATAAATGTAAGATCATTTGTATCACCGCTGCTACTAGTGGAGAAGGTACCTCTGAGGTAGCGGCTAATACGGCATTAGCTTTATCGAAGAATAATAACAAAGTTCTTTTGGTAGATGGTAATTTACGTAATCCAGTTCAGCATGTAGCATTCAACGTGCAAAATAAAGGCCTTACTAACGCAGTTATTATGGATGAAGATTTGACGATTCATCGCAATATTGTCCCTCATTTAGATGTACTTACTGCAGGCGAAATAGTTGAACATCCTTCTGAAGTCGTAGATTCGAGTAAATTATCTACAATTTGGGATTATATCCGCGACGAATACGATGTAGTTATCATTGATACACCACCAGTATTAGATGTTACGGATGCCATTGTATTAGCTGAAAAATCTGACGGTGTTATGCTTGTTGTTAAAAATGAAGTCGCAGGTCCTAAAGATTTAATAGAAGCTAAGAAACGACTTACTCAAGTTGGAATTCCTTTACTAGGTTCTATCATCATTGATGTGTAGTCAATAATTTAATATATATTCCATTAGATAAATCAAGCGTATCGACAAGGTACAGAAAGTAATGAGGTGATGTATATGAAAATTAATTTTTCCCCTCCTGATATTACCGACTTAGAAATCAACGAAGTCATTGAAGCCTTAAAAAGTGGGTGGATTACGACTGGTCCTCGTACTAAAGAGCTAGAGAAAAAGATTGCCGAACAGTTAGGCACACCTAAATCTGTTTGCTTGAATTCTGCTACTGCAGCGCTTGAAATGTCTCTTCGTGTATTAGGTATTGGCCCTGGTGATGAAGTAATTACAAGTGCTTATTCCTATACAGCTAGTGCGAGTCCTGTAGTTCATGTAGGTGCTACTTTAGTGCTTGTAGATACACAAAAGGACTCTTATGAAATGGATTACGATGCAGTAGCTCGTGCCATTACTCCAAAGACAAAGGCTATTATTCCAGTAGATATTGCTGGTGTACCTTGTGACTATGAGCGCTTGCGCTCCATTGTAGAGGACAAGAAATCTCTCTTTACTCCAGCCAATGATATTCAAAAAGCATTAGGTCATATTCCTATCGTAGCGGACTGTGCTCATTCCTTTGGTGCAACCTACAAAGGTGTGCATACAGGCAATGTAGCTGACTTCAGTAGTTTCTCCTTCCATGCAGTAAAAAACTTTACTACTGCCGAAGGTGGTTGCGCTACATGGCGCCATATTGAGGGCTACGATGATGAAACTATTTATAAGCAATTCCAATTGTTGTCTTTGCATGGTCAAGATAAGGATGCTCTTGCTAAAACTAAGGCTGGCGCATGGGAATACGATATTAAAGGCACATATTACAAATGTAATATGACGGATATTATGGCTGCTATTGGTTTGGCCCAATTTGAAAGATATCCAAAACTGTTAGCACGTCGTAAGGAAATTATCGAAGCTTATGATGCAGGTTTAAAAGATTTACCTGTTACAGTATTAAGTCACTATACTGATGATCATCAAAGTAGTGGTCACTTGTACTTAGTTCGCTTAGATGGACGTGATGCAGAATACCGTAACAAGGTAATTGAAGCTATGGCTGAAGCTGGAATTGCAACAAATGTACATTATAAACCAATTCCTATGCATACGGCTTACAAGAATTTAGGCTTTACTATTGATGATTATCCAAATGCTTATGATCAGTTTAAAAATGAGATTACATTGCCACTTCACACGTTATTAACAGATGAAGAAGTGCAATATATCATTGAAACATTTAAAAGGATTATTACCGAATGCTAGTAAAAAACTTTCACGATCTACCCCAAGAGTTACAGTGTGAAGAGGTGCGTCCGTACTTTGAAATATTAAATCAAAGACGAACAAGTCTTTTATGTAAAAGCATTTTTGACCGTGTCATAGCAGCCGGTATGCTCATTACATTGAGTCCTGTATTTCTTGTGTTAGCCATCATGATCAAACGAGATAGTGAAGGTGAGGTTTTCTTCCGCCAAACTCGGGTGACACAATATGGTCGCACCTTTGGTATCTATAAATTTCGTACCATGGTAAAAAATGCGGAATCATTAGGTGCTCAGGTGACATCACAAAATGATATGCGCGTTACAAAGGTAGGCAACATGCTTCGGAGCTGTCGTCTTGATGAATTGCCTCAGCTAATCAATATCCTATTAGGAGATATGAGCTTTGTTGGTACAAGACCAGAGGTGCCTCGTTATGTGGCGGCTTACACAAATGAAATGAAAGCAACTTTGTTATTACCAGCAGGGGTAACAAGTATTGCAAGTATTGCTTATAAAGATGAAGATCAACTTTTACAAAATGCTAAAAATGTTGATGAAGTGTATATCAATGAGGTTTTACCAGGCAAAATGGCTTGGAATTTAAAGAGTATTAAAGAGTTTTCTTTTTTACAAGATATTAAAACGATGGTTGATACCGTACTAGCTGTTTTACGTTAAGAGAGGTTCCTATGAGTACATCTATGACAAAGGAAATACAAGAAAAAGAGCTTAGTATGTTGCTGTACTTTAAAGAGTTTTGTGACAAACATAATTTGCGCTTTTATCTTTGCGGCGGTGGTCTCATTGGGGCTATACGTCATAATGGCTTTTGTCCCTTGGGATGATGACTTAGATCTCTTTATGCCTCGTCCTGACTATGAAAAATTAGCAGAGTTGTGGCCTAAATATGCTGATACAGAACGTTATACGTATTGTCGTACGGATCGTCATCATATTTATCACGATGCAGGCGCTTCTATTCGAGATAACAACACGACTTTTATTAATCGTCACAGTATGCACGAAGATATTTGTCATGGTTTAGCTTTAGAGATTATGCCAATTGACGGCTGTGCACCTGGCAAAATCAGTCGTGCTTTGCAGTTGATGTGGGCTATGACATTTGCACTCTTTAACGCTCAACGATTACCGGATAATAAGGGGCCTATATATCGTGCCTTAGCAGGCTGTATCTATAAAGTCTTTTCTAGTCAGTCCGTGCGCTATCATATTTGGCGTTTTGCTGAAAAGCAAATGACTAAATATGATTTCAATACAAGCAAGGAGTGTACTGAGTTAATCGGTAGTTTAAAAGGCATGAAGTTAAGACATCCGCAAGAGGATTTTGCTTCTGTCGTTTATAAAGACTTTGAAGGTCATCAAATACCTGTTATGAAAGGGTATGAAAGATATTTACGTCTCATTTGGGGTGACTATATGCAATTACCACCAGTAGAACAGCGTGTAGCAAAACATGATGCTGTGTTTGCTGATTTACATACACCTTACAAGGAGTATAGAGGCATACATTATGCCAAGAACGAAGCTCAACCTTAAGGAGGGCCTATGAAACGAATAGCAGTAATCTTTGCGGGTGGCGTAGGTGCTCGAATGAATAACAGCAAGACGCCAAAACAGTTTCTAGAATGGAACGGTAGACCTATTTTGATTCAAACTTTAGATGTGTTTGAACAAACCGACTCTATTGACGGTATTGTTTTAGCTTGCAAAGCAGAGTGGATTGATCATACTAAAAACCTCATCAAAGAGGCTGGTTTACAAAAAATTGTATCCATTGTTCCAGGTGGAGACAGTGCTTTAGACTCTCAATATAATGGATTGGCAGAGGCAAAACGATTATTTCCTAATGAAGAGGTTACCGTATTGATTCACGATGGTGTTAGACCACTTGTGGATAAGGCAACAATAGAGAGAAATATTGAATCTGTAGAAACAAAGGGTTCTGCTATTACGGTTACACCTGCTATTGAAACCGTTATGGTTACAGATAATGGTTCTATAAACCGTATTTTAAATCGTAGTCAATGCCTTATGGCAAAAGCACCTCAAAGCTTTAAACTAGATGATATTTTATCGGTTCATGATAGAGCTAAAGCAGAAGGCATCCATAATTTTATAGATTCTGCATCCATGATGATGCATTATGGATACACCTTGTATCCAGTATTAGGAGAAACAGAAAATATAAAGATTACTACACCATCTGATTATTATATGTTCACAGGTATTATTAAAAACCGTGAATTAGGAGGATTACAAGATGAGTAATTCCGTTATTAAACGCGAGTTAACAGCTTTATTACAAGACAAAGAGTACTTTGAATTCCTCCGCCATCAGCGCATTCTCGTGACAGGTGCAACGGGACTTATTGGCTCTATGTTTATAAAATTGCTTATACTTGCCAATGAGACTTTTAACTTGGACATAAAGGTAATAGGTCATGTACGAAGTCATGATAAAGCACAGGCTATATTAGGTAACTACTTAGATAATGATTCCATTACACTTATTGATGGTGCTTTAGAATCTATTGACGTACCTTGTGACTATATCTTACATGGTGCTGCACCAACACAATCTAAATTCTTTATGGAGCATCCTGTAGAAACTATTCGTACATCAATTCATGGTACTGAAGCTATGTTAGAGCTCGGCCATCATAAAACGGTAAAAAAACTTGTGTACTTATCGAGTATGGAACAGTATGGTGTACCCTATGAATCTGGACAAGTGATGACAGAAGAACGATTAGGGTATTTAGATCATTTAAATATTCGCAGCTCTTATTCTGAAAGTAAGAGATTATGTGAGTGTTATTGTAAGTCCTATGCTGTAGAATTTGGAGTTCCTGCTGTTATAGCTAGACTTGCTCAAACTTTTGGACCAGGTGTTCCTGTATCTGATAATCGTGTATTCATGCAGTTTACTAAGAGTGCTCTACGAAATGAAAACATTATTCTTCATACAAAAGGTGACTCCATGTCGAACTATTGCTACATTACTGATGCATTAACGGGCATTTTAACCCTCATGAAGGATGGCGAAGCTGGTGAAGCATATAATATTTGTCATGATGAGGAAACTCGCTCCATAGCAAGTATTGCGCATCTAGTAGCTACGCATGTAAGTCATGGAAAAAGTGAAGTAGTTTTTGACATTCCCGAAGATGTACAGGGGTTGGGATACGCACCAACAGTTCACATGTTCTTAAGCTCTAAGAAGTTGAAATCTTTAGGTTGGCAGCCTAAAGTGTCAATGGCACAAGCCTATGTAAGACTTGCAGAATATATCCAAGAGGAAGGCTTATGAAAAAGGAAATAATTATTGTTACCATCTCCCTCGGTAATGATGGAGCTGAACGTATTTTAACAGAGTTAGCTCGTCAGTGGGTGCATGATGGTCACCATATTACGGTTATCCAAACAAGCCCTAATCGTTATGGTAATGAATATGCTTTAGAGGAAGGTATTGAACAAATTCAGATTCATACTACAAGCTCTAATAAAGTAATTCGCTTTATTCAGGAAATTAAAGAGCTGATCAAGATTTTGAAGACAAGACCTAACGCAACATGCTTATCGTTTTTGTCGGCATCGAGCTTTATTCTCGCTATTAGCTCTTGGTTTGTGAAGAATCGCATCGTCTTTTCGGAGCGAAATAATCCGCGCAAAGGTGCCTATTGGTTGGCATCAACAAGCGTTGCGGAATTTTGCCTTTCGCTTTGCTGATGCTCTAGTATTCCAAACTGAGGATGCTCGTTCATATTTCCCTGAATCTGTACAAAAGCGTGGTGTTATCATTCCAAATCCTATTAATGGTAAACTGCCACCACCAATAGAAGGGGAACGTGAGAAGACGATTGTTACGGCCTGTCGATTACATCCTCAAAAGAATTTGCCTATGATGATTAATGCTTTTAGTATGCTGGCAGATGAGTTTCCAGAGTATAAACTTGTTATTTATGGTCAAGGTGTTTTAGAGGATGAACTACGTGCTCAAATTAAAGCGCTCAATTTAGAGAATCGTATTTTATTACCTGGCTTTGCTAGTAATATTTTAGAGAAGGTTGCACCTTGCTCTATGTATGTTTCATCATCTGACTTTGAAGGTATTTCAAACTCTATGCTTGAAGCATTAGGCATGGGCTTACCTACAGTAGTTACAGACTGTCCAGTAGGTGGGGCTCGCATGGTAATAAATAGTGGAGAGAATGGTATTCTTGTGCCTGTAGGAGATACACAGTCTATGTATGAAGCTATGCGTAGCGTTCTAAAAGATCCTGTACTAGCAGCACAACTTTCACAAGAAGCCATTAAGGTGCGTGATAAATTTCCATTATATAAAATTGCTAAACGTTGGTTAGATGTTTTATGAGTTGTAAGGAGGAGAACCATTGAAGTTAAATATTACGGCTATTGCTGACCGCATGATATGGTTCATAACTCTAATTTTTTTAGTGTTGTCGTTGACCATTTCCTTTGCCCCTTGGCGATGCGAATTATGGTGCCTATGTATTATTTGTATGCCTATTTGGACTTATTATTTTTTATCTCATACGAGAGCAGGGAGTTATAAAATTTAGGTTTACTTGGATGCATGGTTATATGCTGCTCTTTATTGGAGTCTGTTATCTGAGTACTATTAATGCTATTGAGCCATCTGTAGCACTCAGTCGAAGTTTTGATATCGTCAAGATATTCTTTATGCTTATCATTTTATACATGTGTTATCAAGATAAAACATCGGTGGACACATTACTAAAAATTGGTATGTGGACCGGTTATATAGTTTGTTTTTACACGGTATATTTCTATGGCTTAGATTACTTTATTACGGTTTTGTCATCTTCCGCACGAATTGCAAATGATGCATTAAATGCGAATACTGTAGGTTTATTAGGTGCCAATGCTATCGTTATGACATTGTATTACATGTTATACGATCGACCTCGTTGGTGGAATATTATAGCCTTACCTACATTGGGTATTCTAGCAGCTACTGGTAGTCGTAAAGCTTTAGTATTTGTTGTTGTTGGTACAGTATTACTATTTGTATTTAAAAAGTTTACGTAGTGCCAATGTAGTAAATTCTATTGCTAAGATTATTGGGTCATTGTTAGCTCTTACTATCATTGGTATTGCAGTTTTACAATTACCTATGTTTTTCAGAGGTTCTGGATCGTATGTCGAGTATGGTGGATGCTTTCTCCGGTACTGGTGGTGATTCATCTACCATTATTCGTTTAGCCTTGGTTGATATAGGGTGGGATTTATTTTTATCAATCGCCCATCACTGGGGTGAGGGGTAAATAATCCATCTGTACTTACCTATTTTTTTATATGGTAAAGAGAATTATTATTTACATAATAATTATATTGAACTATTAGCGGGTACAGGGATAATCGGCTTGTTGGCATATTACTCAATGTATGTGTATATAGCTTATAACTTAATTCGTTATCGAAATTTTCATAGCAATGAATATGTAATGGTGCTCATTTTATTCCTTTCTCAAATCGTCATGGATATGGGGATGGTGTCTTATGAAAGTAAGAGTACATATTTTTATATGATGATGTTTTATTTAGAGGTGCAATTGCTTCGGAAGGGACGTAAAAATGAAGCTCAGCAAGTTATGTAAAGTTGGCATGTCCTTTTTAACAAAACCTTACTATCGCACAAGAGTATTAATCAAATTAGGTTATTATGATTCTTTATCTGATGAAGAGTTTTTAAAGAAAGTATTCCCAAAATACATGGGCTATCCTCTAGATTTAGAAAATCCCAAAACTTTTAGCGAAAAGTTACAATGGCTAAAGGTTAATTACAGAGAACCTATACAAACTGTAATGGTTGATAAATATGAAGCTAAGAATTTTATTGCTCAACGTGTGGGTGAACAATATATAATTCGCACACTTGCTGTTTGGGATTCTGTAGAGGATATTGACTTTGATGCATTACCTAATCAATTTGTTTTGAAATGTACACATGATAGTGGGGGCATCGTTATTTGTAAAGATAAGTCATCCCTTGATCGAGAGGCCGCTAAAGCTAAATTAAGTGCATCCTTACAACGGGATTATTCGCGTATATCCAGAGAGTGGCCTTATAAAGATGTTCCTCATCGGATTATAGCAGAGGAATATTTATCTGAGCTAGGTAGCAATGAAATCTTAGATTATAAAATGTATTGTTTTCATGGCAAACCAAAATTGACTGTAGTATGTTCTAACCGCTTTTCTAAAACAGGAACGCGTATGAATTTTTACGATATCGATTGGAATCCTATGGGCATTCATTTTGGCCATTATCCGCCGGTATCAACTGAGTTTACAAGGCCTGAAACATATGAAGAAATGCTAAGATTGGCTACTGAACTTAGTAAAGACTGTCCGTTTTTACGTGTTGATTTTTATGAAATAAAGGGACGACTTTATATTGGAGAGTTAACATTCTTCCCGGGTGCAGGATTAGAAAAGTTTCGTCCTATGACAAAAGATTATGAATTGGGAGAGTGGTTACACCTTGAAATTGTACATCGGGGCTGATTTTGTCCCAACGGATATAAATAGAGAATTATTTGAATCTGGTAATGGAGAGGCTTTGGTTGGTAAGGAGTTACTGGGACTTCTAAAGGAATCTGATTTAAATGTATTTAATTTAGAGGTGCCTTTAACAGATGCATCTACTCCGATTAATAAATTTGGTAATAATTTAAAGTCTCCTACAAAAACAATCTATGGTTATAAGGCTTTAGAGCCTATATTTTTAACATTGGCTAATAATCACTCCTTAGATTATGGTGTAGAAGGATTAACTACTACACTGGAGTTATTAAAAAAGCATGATATTAAAAATGCAGGTGCTGGTGCTAATGTAAAAGCAGCTAAAAAGCCTTTTATCTTTGAAAAAGAAGGTATACGTATAGGATTTTACCTATGTGCAGAACATGAGTTTACCGTTGCTTCTTGTCATACAATGGGGGCTAATCCATTTGATGTATTAGAGAGCTTCGATGATGTAGAAGCTTTAAAGAAAACTTGTGATTATGTTATCGTCCTATATCATGGTGGGAAGGAGTTTTATCGCTATCCATCGCCAATGTTACAAAGATATTGCAGAAAATTTGTTGATAAAGGGGCCGACCTTGTCATTTGTCAACATAGTCATTGTATAGGTTCTCGTGAGGACTATGGTAAGGGGACTATTATTTATGGCCAAGGTAACTTTATCTTTAACTCCGAATCCTATATACATCATAAGGAGTTTGTAAAAGATTCCTTATTAATCAGTGTGGAGGCTACAAAGGATACCTTTATTGTATCTGAAGTGCCAATTCGTGGTACCGAAAGGGGCACTCGTTTGGCTACTGAATCAGAAGGCCTTGAAACATTGACGGAATATAAAAAGCGAAGTGAAAACATTAGAGATGCTCATTTTGTTGCTCAAGCATATAAGGATTTTGCTGATACTCATGTAAAGCGATATTTGCGTGAATTTTTAGGTAGATCTTTTATTATCCGCGCAATAAATGGATTATTTGGACGAAAAATTAATGCAACTTATTTTTAGGAAAAACAAGTTATTTAGCAATTCAAAAATTACTTTGGAATGTGAAGCTCACCATGAATTATTCTTGCGGGGCATTAAGAATATCAATAAAAAATAATGGATACAAAAATAGTAGCTGCTGCTAAATGGTCTGTCATAACAGAGGTTTTAGCAAAGCTTATTACACCACTAACAAATATAATATTGGCCCATATGCTAGCACTTTACGGCATTTGGGATATTGGCAACAATTATGATGGTTATATCTCTTTGCAGAAATGCTAGCTGATGCGGATTCAAAAGTTTCTTGTACAGCATGAGTTTCAAAAGTGATAAAGAGAAACAGAGGCCTACAGATGTAGCTTTTATTGCTAACTTAGTTCTTTCTCTACTTTTATGGGGAGCTATTATAGTCGGTCGTGATGAATTGGCTGTACTAGTATGTAATGATGGTTTAGGCATACCGTTGGCGTGATGGGCGCTATGATTCCGCTTTATCTGCTTTTAGTAGTGTGCAAATGGCCTTGTATCGAAGAGACTTTAATTTTAAGTTTCTTCTAAACATTCGGCTCTATAACAATTCTGTACCCTATATTGATATCTCATACCTATGGCGCTCATGGGGGATATGATTATTGGCTCTTTAATTGCTGGTATGTTAGGGGCTCAGCTATTTACGGCGTTTGGCTATTGAAGAGTCAGGAAATCAAATTCATCTCTATTCTGAGTAGTCGACGTCTTTTTATGAAACATGTTTAGTTATAGTGCATGGTCATTAGCTGAAGCATTTTCTATTTGAAACTGCACTGGGTGGATACCTTCATTATTAGTCGCTTTTCTAGATGCCTATTATTTTGGGTATATATAAGATGCCCATGGCTATTGTCTACAACTGTTATGGCTATGGCTACTGCATCGTTTAGCGCCTGTATTATTCTGCAGCCTTAAAGTCGAGTTCAGAATGATCAACAGGCATTTCTCAAATACATTCTTTACATTCCAACGCTATAGCTATTCTTAGTACCTATGGGTGTAGGCTTTATTTGTATTTCAAGACTTTGTTGTTCGAGTCTTTACTGGGTCCTCAATGGAAGTTAGCAGGTATTGTATTGAGGTTCTTGGGCATTGAGTTCGGCTATTATGAGCTGTAACAGCGAATTTCGATTTCTAGAAAGTATTTCGTGCAAAAGGATGCATAATCTATCATTTCTGGACTCAAATATTACATTTAGTTGTTTTAATACCAGTTATTTATATTTTGTATTCAATATGATTTCAGTACCTTTTGTATATGCTCGATCGTTAGTAAGAATGGAAATGCTACAGCTGCTGCTATGTTGCTACTGGCTTTATTTGTCAATATGAGTGCATTTCGCATAATATCTAATATCAGTGTATATCTCATTACAGCATCTATAGTTGGGTTGATTGCCTATAGTATTTTACATCTCTATGATGCAGTATGGTGGACCATCGTCTGTATGCTTTTTATGTGTTGTATTATATGTAGCTATTTTATACGTCATTCCATCTGAGCGCATAATTATTGCTTCTGGCTATAAAAAGTCTTAAGTAAAAGTAAAACGACATAATTAACAGAACTATGAAAGGAGTACATATGCTTTCAAAAATGTAGATTTAAACAACACGGTAATCCTTGTAACGGGTGCCGCTGGATTTGTGGGGCTAATCTAGTTATGTCTCTTACTATCTGAAGCAGAAGGAACTCAAATTATTGGCATAGATTCTGTTAATGATTACTATGATGTAGCATTGAAAGAGTATCGATTGCAACAGATTGATGAACTTAGCAAAGATAATAAGAATATATGGATTTTTAAAAAGGGAATATTGCAGATAAGGTCCTTTGTTGATGAAATTTTTGCTATCTATAAACCACGAGTTGTAGTGAATCTAGCAGCTCAAGCAGGGGTTCGTTACTCTATTACTAACCCACGACGCCTATATCGAGTCTAATATTATTGATTTTATAATATTCTAGAAGCTTGTCGTCATTCTTATGACGATGGTGAAAGAGGTGTAGAGCATTTAGTGTATGCATCATCTTCTTCTGTATATGGTGCAAATAAACAAATCCCATACTCTACAGATGATAAAGTAGATAATCCTGTATCTCTTTATGCAGCTGCAGTCAAATGAGTTATTGGCTTATTCGTATGCTAAATTATATAACATCCTCAGCACAGGGCTTCGTTTCTTCACTGTATACGGCCCTGCAGGTCGTCCAGATATGGCATACTTTGGTTTTACAAATACATTACGTAATGGTGGGACAATTAAAATTTTTAACTACGGCAATTGTAAGCGTGATTTCACCTATATCGATGATATCGTAGAAGGCGTTTCTAAGGTTATATCTACTGCACCAGAGCGTCGCAATGGTGCGGATGGCTTGCCGGTTCCACCGTACGCTATTTATAATATCGGCAATAGCAACCCAGAAAATTTACTTGATTTTTGTGCGCATTCTTTCAGAGGAAATTGGTTTCTGCTGGCGTATTGTCAGAAGATTATAATTTTTGAGAACATAGAGAATTAGTGCCATGCAACCAGGGGATGTGCCTGTTACATATGCTGATACAAGTGCGTTAGAAGCAGATTTTTGGCTTTTAAACCTAATACAACCTTACGAGAAGGGTTAAAGCGTTTTGCCATATGGTATAAAGATTTCTATATGATGGAGGGCAAATAAATGAAAATTGCAATTGCTGGTACAGGCTATGTAGGGCCTTTCAATGGTGTGTTGTTAGCTCAACACAATGAGTAGTGGCCCTCGATATCATCCTGCAGTAGATATGTTAAATCGCAAAGGACACCTATTGTAGATGCTAGAATTGCAAGAGTATTTAGCTACTAAGGAGTTAAACTTTCAAAGCTACACTTGACCCAGTAGAAGCTTTTAACAGTGCAGATTATGTATCATTTCGACACCTACAAATTATGATCCTCAAAAAACTCTTTTTCGATACATCTTCTGTTGAACAAGTCATTAAAACTGTGCTAGAGATTAATCCTGATGCAGTAATGATTATTAAATCAACTGTACCGGTAGGGCTATACGGTACAAATGCGTAAAAGAATTTAATACGGAGAATTTAATTTTTTCGCCAGAATTCTTGCGGGAAGGTAAAGCCTTATACGATAATTTATATCCATCCCGTATTGTTGTGGGCGAGGATTCTGACAGAGCACGTCGTTTTGGACAATTATTAGCGGAAGGTGCTATTAAAGAAAATATTCCACAATTATATACTGATTCTACAGGGAAGCGAAGCAATTAAATTGTTTGCTAATACGTATTTAGCATTACGTGTAGCGTATTTCAATGAGTTAGACTCTATGCTGAAGTACGTGGCCTTAGCACAAGTCAAATCATCAAGGGGTTTGTTTAGATCCTCGTATTGGAGATTTTTATAATAATCCTTCCTTTGGTTATGGTGGTTATTGCTTGCCAAAAGATACAAAGCAATTATTAGCTAACTATAATGATGTACCACAAAAACTTAATTTCTGCCATTGTCGATGCGAATAGAACACGTAAAGATCATGTGGCAGATACTATTATTGCTAAAAATCCGAAAAATTGTTGGTATCTATCGCTTGACCATGAAGATGAACTCTGATAATTTTAGAGCATCAGCCATTCAAAGGTGTTATGAAACGTATTAAGGCGAAAGGGATTGCTGTGGTAGTATATAGAACCTACACTAGATGCAGAAGATTTCTTTCAATTCGCCAGTTATCACGTAACTTTTGAAGATTTTAAGCGTGTTAGTGATGTCATTGTAGCTAATCGCTGGGATAGTAGCTAGAAGGTGTAAAAGATAAAAGTTTATACAAGAGATATTTTTGATAGAGATTGATACAGCTATATGTATTGTACGTTTAGGAGAGTAGTATGAAACGTTGGATACTATATATTGTGTTATGTCTAATTGTGTTTTTTATATGGGATAATTCCTTGCAAAATGGAGGAACCTCTGATGGGTTTAGTCTTATTTTTGCAAAGTGGATTGCCCCTATAGCTAATAAATTAGGCTTTTACGGAAATATATGGGCCTTAAATAGGATTATTCGAAAATTAGCCCACCTTACAGAGTTCACAATCCTTGGTGGTGTTTTATATGTAGTTCTACGCCGCTATATTGAATATGGCACAGTAGTAAAAACAATAGTAGTGGGTATAGTAATAGCTAGTTCTAGATGAATTTATACAATTATTTTCTCTAGGACGCAGCTCTCAACTGTCTGATGTATTGATTGATACAGTTGGTATAATCATCGGTATATCGGTAGTAAAATTAGCTTATTATATAGTCATGATAAAAGATAAAAAGTACATTTAAAAATTAAATAATTATTAATATATTAATGTGAGAAAATATGACTCATAATTGTAGAAATTATGAGTCATATTTTTATGAAGGATAAATGAATATATAAAAATTGTATTAAATGAACATATAATAATTTATTTATTTTTTATAGAAAAACCACTATACAAAGCGACTGGTCCCTTGTTATAATCGTGAATGTAAAATGAATTATAAACTTAAATGAGAAGAACATGAACTTTATAAAAGAGGTCGATTTTGAAAAGAAAATCGAAAGTAGAAGGGAAAGATTATGAGTCGCGTGGTTGATTTACATGGTTGCATTTTGCCAGCTGTGTTAGGCCCACAAGGGCCTCAAACAATGGCAGAATCAGTAAAAATGATTAAGTCCTTGTCTGAACAAGGTATTACAGATATTTTTAGTACGCCTGATGTAACAGTATCTATGGATCTGAACACATGGAATGCTATAAACTCTTTAGTTAATGAAGTAAAAGTTATGGTTAAGGAGCAACAAGTAGATATAACTATTCACAGTGGAGCTCGCGTAATGCTTTGTGATGAAATGGTTGCATATATAGCTTCTCATCGCAATCAATATACGTTGGGAGATAGCCATTTTATATTAGTTGCTCTTCCACAAAATAGCAAAGTGCATCATATTAATGCGTGGTTATTAAGTCTACTAGATATGGGGCTTGTACCTATTATTAGTGAGTAGAAACTTATGGACAATTATTTACTAAACCTGAACAATTACTAGCATGGGTTGATAGAGGTATTTTTGATTCAATGTAATATGGCATCTTTTGATCATGGTAACGCTAACTATGATAGGGCCATTGAATTATATCGAAATGGTTTAATTCATTTCTTTGGTACTGGTTACAGCGATGGCTGTGATGTTGAGGCGTACCAAGGTTATGTGGAAGCAATTTCTGAATTAGACAATACGTATAAAAAGATTTGTTGCCAAATATCCATCTTAATGAGACGCGACCTCTTAGCTAATCGCACATTTTATCCTTCTGTCCCATCTAGTTGGGTGGGGAAAAAGGGTAATTTCTTAACTCGTCTATTTGGCTTTGCATTATAATTTATATAGGTTCTTTTATCCATGTCATATTGGCATAGATAGAGGGAACCTATTTTTACTTTATATTGTATTTTAGGGTTGAAAACAACCACCATATATAGTATACTGAGAGGGCAGTAAAAAAATAGAGGGTTTTCTAATAATCTTTACATTTTTACATATAAATTTATAAAAGTGTGATTAGACATACTTTTTATACTTCTTAACATATATTTTGGCAGTAACAAGATGGGGAGGTTGCCAATATGTTGCAGGTCATTAAGCGTGATGGCACGAAGGTACCATTCGACAAAAACAAGATTGCTTTGGCTATTGAAAAAGCTGAACATAGTAGTACTGGGTTGTACGAAGAGGGCTTGGCACAGCGTATTGCAAATGAAATTGAGGAATATGCTACTAAGCTTCAAAAAGACATGACAATTTATGCTATTGAAGATCAAGTGTATTATAAGTTGATTGAGTATCATAATCCTGCAACGGCACGTGCCTATGAAGGTTACAAAGCTGTTCAAGCTTTTAAACGCCGTCAAAATACAACTGATGATGATGTAATTGGTTTATTAGATCGTAGTAATATCAGTGTTCTTGATGAAAATTCTAATAAGGATGCTGCTATTGTATCTACCCAACGGGATTTAATTGCTGGTGAAGTATCTAAGGATATTGCTCGTCGTAAATTGATTCCTACCGATATTTTGGAAGCCCATGATAGTGGAGCTATCCACTTCCATGATATGGATTATATTATTCAACCTATGTTTAACTGTTGCTTGATTAATTTGGAAGATATGCTTACAAATGGCACAGTAATCAATGGTAAGAAAATCGATACACCTAAGTCTTTCCAAGTTGCTTGTACTGTAACAACACAAATCATTGCACAAGTAGCATCTGGTCAATATGGTGGTCAAAGTATTAATGGTATTGACCGTATTTTGGCACCATTTGTACGTAAATCTTATGAAAAAATCCTCAATAATGTTATTGAAGAGCAAGTTGAGATTTATGGCATGGAGCCTAATATGGAAAAGGCTCGTGAAATAGCGTGGAAACGTACGCGTAAAGAGGTTAAAGATGGTATCCAAACTATTCAATACCAAATCAATACATTGATGACCACAAATGGTCAATCTCCATTTGTTACATTATTTATGTATTTCCAACCAGACTATGAATACGCGAAGGAAGCGGCTCTTATTACAGAAGAAATTTTGCGCCAACGTATTAAAGGTGTAAAAAACGAAGCCGATGTATATATTACACCAGCCTTTCCTAAGTTGATTTATGTTCTTGATGAGCATAATGTAACACCAGATAGTCCATACTATTACTTAACTGAATTGGCAGCACAATGTACGGCTAAGCGCATGTACCCTGACTATATTTCTGCAAAAAAAATGAAGGAAAACTACTCAGGTAATGTCTTTAGTCCTATGGGCTGTCGATCCTTCTTATCTCCTTGGAAGGATGAAAATGGTGAATACAAGTTTGATGGACGTTTTAACATTGGTGTAGTAAGTTTAAACTTACCTCAAATTGGCATTCTAGCTCGCGGTAGTGAAGAACGATATTTTGAAATTTTAGATAAACGACTTGAGTTGGCAGAAAAAGCGCTAATGCTTCGTTATGAATTACTTAAGGACGTAGTGAGTGATGTGTCACCAATCCATTGGCAACACGGTGCTATTGCAAGACTTAAAAAAGGCGAGAAAATTGCCAAATTCTTGACTGGCGGTTATGCGACTATTTCCTTGGGATATATTGGTATTTATGAAGCAACTCGCTTAATTACCGGTGAATCGAATACAGGCGAGAAAGGTCGCGTTTTTGCGATGAAGATTATGGATCGCTTAAATGCAGCTGTTGATGAATGGCGAGTTAAACATAACATGGGCTTTGCATTATATGGTACACCTGCTGAAAGTTTAACCCATCGATTCTCTTCTTTGGATCGCGCTCGTTTTGGTATTATTGAGGACATTACGGATAAGGGTTATTATACTAATAGTTATCATGTAAGCGTACGAGAAGAGATTAATGTATTTGATAAGTTCTCCTTTGAATCTGAGTTCCAAAAGAAATCTACAGGTGGCTGTATTTCCTATGCAGAAATTCCTAATATGACTAATAATATTCCAGCTGTTTTGACTATGATTCAATATATTTATGATCATATTTCTTATGCTGAATTTAATACCAAGTCTGACTATTGTCACGAATGTGGCTTTGATGGAGAAATTAAGGTAAATGAACATAACGAGTGGGAATGCCCTCGTTGCCATAATACAAATCGCGATAAATTAACTGTTATCCGTCGTACTTGTGGATACCTTGGTGAAAAACTTCTGGAATGAAGGGCGCACAAAGGAAATTAAAGATCGTGTAATGCACATTTAAGATTATTAGAGGTATAGTTTTAATAATTATCCTGTATATTAAGCATATTAAGATAAACTGTTATATAGATTAATATAATTATCATAGACATCTAATGATGTGGGTATGTTAATAGATACGATTTTAGAGTTCTAAATACGATAGTTTTAAATGGTAAAAGCTGTGCCTAAGGCACAGCTTTTTACTGTATATATGAGAAATTGAAATATATCTATATAGTGTTGATCAAAGTTGATAGGCACTACTATGGAGGTTATGATGAGATATGGGCAAATAAGACAATATGATATTGCCAATGGAGAAGGGATTCGTACATCTATATTTGTAACAGGTTGTACACATTGTTGTTATAATTGTTTTAACGAAGAATACCAAGATTTTAATGCTGGTAAGGTATGGACGCAAGCTGAGACAGATTTAGTGGTTTCCTATGTGAAGAATCCTACATGTTCAGGTTTAACATTATTAGGTGGGGAGCCATTTCAAAATGTACAAGGCTTATTACCGGTGGTGAGAGCTGTTCGAGCAGCGGCGCCAGAAAAGAAGATTTGGGCCTATTCAGGCTATGAAATAGATGATATCTTAGAAGATGAGTTGCGAAGTGCTTTATTACAAGAAATCGACATTCTCGTAGATGGTCGCTTTGTAGATGAACTTAAGGATCCTGCTTTGCGCTTCAGAGGTTCTTCAAATCAGCGTATCATTGATGTTAAAAAGACATTAGCGGCTGGGGAAATTGTATTAGCGATGGAGTAAATATGATATATGATAAACGATTTATAGGACTCATTATTATAGTTGGCTTTATAGCAGGGCTAGTAGGGGCTTCCTATACGCATTTATTACATGGAATCCAACATTTCGTATATAATTACTCCTCTGCTGATCATCTGAGCTTTGGTGCAGCTGTGGCCCGAGTATCACCGATAGAACGATTAATACCCTTAATCGTCTGTGGCGTGATAGGTGGCGTAGGTTGGGTTTTGATTCACAGATATGGTAAAGGCGTTGTAGATATAAAAACGGCAGTTTCTGGTAAAATGGATATGAATCCAATTACTACTGTTTTACATGCAACACTGCAAATAATTACGGTAGGTATTGGTTCTCCATTAGGTCGAGAAGTTGCACCACGTGAGGCTAGCGCTGGTATTACTACCTTTTTAGTTAAACATTTTGATATAAAACAAGAAGACCGTCAATTATTAATTGCATGTGCTGCAGGCGCTGGTTTAGCTGCAGTTTATAATTCACCATTATCTGCGGCAATTTTCACATTAGAAACTTTGCTTCTTACTTGGAATATACGGGCTATGAGTGCAGCCCTCTTATGTTGTGGTTTGGCTACATTTGTGACGCGACAAGCTGGTGTAGGAGATGTTATACAATATACAATGGCACAACCCAGTTTGGGAAGTCATTATGTAGAGTTTTCTATCGTTTTAGGCGCTATTATTGCAATTGGTGTTGTTTTATTTAATATTACACAAAGTAAGCTACCCGTCATTCATCGTAGTAGTCCTGTAATGATTCCCATTTCTATCGTAGCATTTACACTAATTGGTGTTTTAGCTATGTATTTTCCTGAAATTCTTGGAAATGGTAAAGCAGGCAATGAGTTGACTTTTACGAACGATATCACATGGACATATGCATTGGGTTTATTTGGATCCAAATGGGTAGCTGTTTTACTTGCTTTGGCCGCTGGTGCATATGGTGGTCGTATTACACCATCTATGATGTTAGTAGTACTTTGGGGATCGTATTTGGTACCGTATGGGCTATTGCTATAGCGCCAATATCTTTGGGGAATGTCTGCTTTTGTGGGGAGCCGTAGTATTCTTAGGGCCTTGCACAAAAATGCCTATGACATCTTGTGTATTTATGCTTGAATTATCTCGTTTCTCTGTAGAGATGTTGTTTCCTATAGCTTTAACAATGGGGACAGCTCTTATGGTAGAGCAAATCATTCAATCAAAATTAAATAGCGCTAAGTAGCAATAAATAACAGTTAATAAAAAGTTAAATATAATATATAGAAAAGAGCGGATAGTTGAGTTAATCAACTATCCGCTTTTAATGTATATGTAATTATACGATTTTTGCGTTCTTATCGTATTCCTCGCCACCCGCATCAGGAAGCATGCCATATTCTACAGTCCACAAGTGTTTATATTTTAGTGCTTGATTGTGAATACGTTCGATTTGTGTTTGCATCTGTACGAGCTATGCGAGCTGGGATTCCAACAACTAAAGAATTAGGTGGGATTACAGTGTTCTCCTTTATGACTGCACCAGCAGCAATAATAGAGCCAGAGCCAATATGACAACCGCTCAATACAATAGCGCCCATTCCAACTAATACATTATCTTCAATGGTACTAGCGTGTACTATTGCACCATGGCCAATTGTTACGTAATCTCCAAGAATGCAAGCCCTGTCGTCATCAACGTGTAATACAGAGTTATCCTGTACATTGGAATAGCGACCTACTACAATTTTATTTACATCACCGCGAAGTGCGCAGTTTTGCCAAATCGAAGCATATTCTTTTAGTTCAACATCACCTGCAAGTTCTGCACCAGGCATAACACAACTTTTGGGATCTAATTTGGGGTATTTTCCGTGAAATGGTAACATAAGGAACTCCTAATTTATTAACTATACGATTTCAATAAGACGTTGTGCTTTACGAATAGACATGATAGCTTCGTTCATTACTGTTTGTACTATAGTGTGAGCAGGTTCAATAGTAGTAAGTCGGTTTAAACCTTGTCCAACTTGTACAGCACCATTTATAACATCACCATCGATAGCAGCACGTTTGTTAGTACCTTGGGACATTTTGGTGCGTTCTTCAGGAGTAGTGACACCATCTGTTTCGGCAGCTAAGTAACGTGTAGTGAATTCGTTTTTCAAGCTACGTACTCCACCGTGACCGGAGAGGAGACCCGTTACAACAGAGTCTGTATCTGTGGCTTTGATAATTGCTTCTTTCATATTTATGTGGGCTTGGCATTCTTCAGCTAACAAAAAACGGGAACCCATTTGTACACCCTCAGCACCCATCAACAATGCTGCTGCAATACCACGACCATCTACGATAGCGCCTGCTACAACAACAGGAATGGAAATCTCAGGTAAAATATTTTCCATCAAGGACATGGTTGTTTGGCTACCAATATGTCCACCAGCTTCCATACCCTCAATAATAATTGCATCAGCACCAGCTTCTTCAATGCGTTTAGCAAGTTTTAGAGATGGGACAACAGGGATAACTTTAATGCCTGCATCTTGCAATGGTTTAATATATGGTACAGGATTGCCTGCTCCAAGTGTTACAAATGCAGGCTTTTCTTCAATGATAATATCCACTAATTCGTCTTTATTGGGAGCCATTAACATGAGATTGACTCCGAAAGGCTTATCCGTTAAGTCTTTACAGGCACGAATCTCGTTGCGCGTCCATTCTGCATCACGACCACCAAGAGCAATTACACCTGTAGCACCTGCATTAGCTACGGCAGCAACTAGTTTGTGTTCAGATACCCAAGCCATAGCACCTTGGATGATAGGGTATTCGATTTGTAAAAAGTTGTGTTAACGCTGTTCTCATAAAGCCTCCTATGATAACAATTAGATTTACTGAAACTTTTATTATACCTTTTATACGAGAATTTTTATATAAGAATGATTTTATTTTCTTATATAAAATTAGAGTATTAATAAAGTCAAGAATATTCATCAGTATATACTTATATACTAAAGAGATTAAGCGTATTATTATTTGGAGATTATATGTAGTCACATAATCTCTTCTCTATATAATAGTATAATATAGTAATTATGTACACCTTTAGATAAGGTTATTATAGTTATTTATTTAAACAATATGCTTTTCAAAAATTAATTTCCAATTATTAGATTAAAATAAAATATTCAGTAGTAGTCTAAAGATAAAAACTAAATGATAATATATTTCAAATGAGTTAAGTAGTAGAAAACCGCATAGTATCTATGATTATTAAATATTATAAAAAAATGAGAAAATAAGAAAATGAGTATTGAAAAAGTTTCGATGTCTTTGATATACTACATTACAGATAGAGTATCTGAATTAATTAAAGATAAACATTAAACAATAATTTTCAAGTGAAGGAGGAAATACACATGGAAAAATATGTATGCGTAGTATGTGGTTGGGTTTATGACGAAGCTGTTGAAGGCGTAAAATTCGAAGATCAACCAGCTGATTATGTTTGCCCAATTTGCGGTGTTGGTAAAGACCAATTCGAAAAAATGTAATTGACTTACCAAAAGGCTATCTTGAGTCCACTTGAGATAGTCTTTTTTATTTGACAAAGCACCATGTCATGTTTATAATATTATGAGTCGAGGTAAGATTATGAAACTGCAAGTAGAGCAAGCAAAAGAACATATAGGAAAGAAATTTCCTTATAGCTATACGATATCAGCCTCTGAGCTTGGTGACGTAACTGCTTTTCCTTGGAGCCGTCATGATATAACCATTAGTGGTGAGTTTTGGTTTGATGGTCAAAATTACATCGTTCAAGGTTCGATTCAGTCTAAAGGCGATTATGATTGTTCCCGTTGTTTAAATACTACAGAACATTATCGAAAAGATTTCTTTGAGGAAATCTTTAGTGATTGTCGAGATGCTGCAGATGATGTGAATTCTTTTGATGGAGAAGAAATTGACTTAACTGAACTAATTAGGGATACATTAATCATCAATGAGCCCTCTCAAGTGTTATGTCAGGATGATTGCAAAGGATTGTGCGTTCATTGCGGAGCAAATTTAAATGTTTCACCTTGTTCTTGTGAATCCTTTGTGGTGGATCCTCGATTTGCAGAGTTACGTGCTTTGCTTGATGAGAAAGATGATAGATTATCCTAATGATTGTACTAAGGAGGTGCAGATAATGGCAGTACCTAAACGTAGATTGTCTAAATGCCGTCGCGATCGTCGTCGTGCTAATTGGAAATTAAAGCTCCTGGTTATGTAGCATGTCCACAATGCCACGAACCCTAAGATGCCTCATCGTGTTTGCCCTCTACATGTGGTCACTATAAAGGTGAACAAGTAGTAGCTAATGCTTAATATGTGAGCGAGAGAGACGCCTACTTTGTAGGCGTCTTTTCTATCTTTCAAAATATACACTCATGTTTTTATATGTTTTCGTTATCAATAGCAAGTGTCACTATTTTATAGTAAGATTATTCTATAAGATGGTGACACATTTTTTTATTTTTATAAACAATAATACTAAAATATAAAAAAACAACTATATTTTGTATATGCTATGAAAATATCTTACTATATGTATGAAAAAGTCTTGCCAATAAGGGAATTATTGTATATACTTAGGATGTAATATTAATACTAGGTCATAAAAAGGTGGTCCCATGAGTCGGTTAAAGAAGCAAGAGCGCCAGAAGCAGTTACAAGAAAAACTGAATATTACGCCATTTCTTACTGATGAAGAATTGGCAACACACTTTGGTGTAAGTGTGCCAACAATTCGTCTCGATCGACTAGAATTGGGTATTCCTGAATTGCGTGAACGCATTCGTGTTATGGCTACAGGTCAATCACATGAAATGGCAGAACATGTATCATATGAAGTGGTTGGCGAATTGATTGATGTCACCGAGGGGCACCAAGCATTATCTATGTTGCGTACTACGGCTGATATGGAAGATCAATTCGGATATGTAGAACCGCAGTATTTATATGCGCAAGCAAATTCCCTTGCAAAAAGTGGTTATGGGGACGACTGTTTGCTCTGCGGAAGTTGGAAATATAAAATATAAAAACCCGGTAGGATCTGGTACTAATTTGGTAGCGAAAGCAGAAATTGTTCGTCGCCGAGGTAATAAGTTCTTTATTTGGGTTATAATAAGAGATAAAATAAAAGAAGTGTTTCGCGCAAAATTTATTATGGAATCCGTAGAGAATAGGGTGTAAATTATGAAAATTGCAATAGACGCCATGGGTGGCGACTTTGCTCCAATGGAGACTGTACTTGGATCCATTGAAGCCGTACGAGCAAATCAACACATTGAAGTGGTGCTCGTCGGCGATGAGCAGCAAATTTTTGATATATTAGAAGCTAATAATGAAGCTAAGAATCCACGTATTTCTGTACATCATGCTAGCCAGGTAATCGGCATGGATGAACATCCAGGTCAAGCATTGCGCAAGAAAAAAGATGCATCTGTTGTGGTCGCTACTTCGTTGGTTCGCGATAATCGTTGTGATGCTGTAATTGCTCCGGGGAGTACGGGAGCTGCTGTTGCAGCGGCTTTGTTTGGTCTCGGTCGCATTAAGGGCATTGATCGCCCTGTCATTGCAACTCCAATGCCAACGGTAAGTGGTATAACAGTTATGTTAGACTCTGGTGCAAATTCTAATAGTAAACCTAAACATCTTGTACAAGGTGCTTTAATGGGGTCTGAATACGCTAAGCTTTTATTAGGAAAAGAAAATCCTACTGTAGGATTGTTAAATATTGGTGAAGAGGCCACAAAGGGGAACGATGTCGTATTGGCGACGTATCCGATTTTGGAGGGTATGAAGACTATCAATTTTAAAGGAAATATTGAAGGTCGTGATATTCCTAAAGGTGCCGTTGATGTTGTCGTATGTGATGGCTTCGTAGGCAATGTGGTACTTAAATTTGCGGAAGGTTTAGTAACAGGTCTTACGCAATTAGTAAAGGATAGTATCATGGCAGGAAGTATTTTCGCCAAGATAGGAGCTATGCTTGTAAAGCCAGCTTTGAAAAAGATGGCAAAACGTTTGGATCACACAGAAAATGGTGGTGCTCCGCTCTTGGGAGTTAATGGGGTATTCATGATTGCTCATGGTAGTTCTAAAGCAAAAGAAATAAAAACTGCTATTGAAATTGCTAGTGATTTAGTAGAGCGTAAAATTATTCAACACATAAGAGAAACGATGGATATTGAAGGAGCCTTAAAGTATGACTATGATGAATAAACCTGTAGGAATCATTGGTACTGGGAGCTTCCTTCCTGACAATGTAGTAACAAACTTTGATCTTGAAAAAATGGTTGATACCAATGATCAATGGATTAGAGAGCGTACGGGTATAGAAGAACGACGCATTGCACCGGAAGGTATGAATACATCCTATATGGCGACCGAGGCAGCAAAAAAAGCTATGCAAATGGCTAATGTCTCTGCAGAGGATATCGACATGATTATCTTTGCTACTCTAACACCAGATATGATTATTCCTTCGGCAGCTTGTGTATTGCAAGCAAACTTAGAGCTAAAAACGCTGCAGCCTATGATTTACAAGCGGCATGCTCTGGGTTTGTATATGGATTGATTACTGCCGCTAGTTATATTAGCTCTGGTATTTATAAAAAAGTACTCGTTGTGGGGGCAGAAATTCTTTCTCGTCGAGTAAACTGGAATGATCGTGGTACATGTATCCTCTTTGGTGATGGTGCTGGGGCTGCAGTAGTATCTGAAGTACCTGAAGGCTATGGCATTAAAGGTATTGACATGGGCGCCGATGGCACTGGAGGATCAGCGCTTTGCATTCCTGCAGGTGGCACTGCTGTAGTAGCAAATGATCAACGCGTAGAAGAGGGCTTAACATTTATTCATATGGATGGCCCTGAAGTATATAAATTTGCCGTTAAAACGATGGGACGTACGGTTTTAAAATCCTTAGAACGTGCTGATATGGAGTTAAATGAATTAGATTACTTCATTCCTCATCAAGCGAATATTCGTATTATTGATTCGGCAGCCAAACGTTTACATCTGCCGATGGAAAAAGTTTTTGTTAATTTACATAAGTATGGTAATACATCTGCCGCGTCTGTAGCGATTGCACTTGATGAAGCTAATCGCGAGGGACGTTTCAAACGCGGTGATAATGTTGCGTTTGCAGGATTTGGTGCAGGCCTAACATGGGCAAGCCTGGTCTTGAAATGGTATTAAGGAGGACACATCAAGATGATTAAGACTGACATTTGTGATTTATTGCAGATTGAGTATCCAATCTTTCAAGGTGGCATGGCTTGGCTCGGTACTGCAGAATTAGCGGCAGCCGTTTCTGAAGCTGGTGGACTTGGGATTATTGGTGCTGGTCATATGCCTCCTGATATTTTCCGTAATGAAATCCATAAATTAAAAGAGCGCACTAGTAAGCCTTTTGGCTGTAATATCATGCTCATGTCTCCATTTGTAAAAGAGGTTATGGAAGTAGTCGTGGAAGAACGTGTTCCTGTTATCACTACAGGTGCAGGTAATCCTGGTGTTTATGTTCCCGCTTTGAAAGAAATTGGTACAAAAGTTATTCCTGTAGTTGCATCAGTATTACTAGCAAAGCGCTTATTACGTGGTGGTATTGATGCAATTATTGCTGAAGGTACAGAGTCTGGTGGTCACGTAGGTGATATTACAACTATGGCATTAATTCCTCAAGTAGTTGATGCTGTAGATGTACCAGTTATTGCTGCCGGAGGTATTGCAGATGGTCGTGGTATGGCTGCGGCATTTGCATTAGGTGCTAAAGCGGTACAAATGGGGACACGATTCGTATTATCCGAAGAATGTATTGCCCATGAAAATTATAAAAATGCTGTATTGAAAGCAAAAGATCGTGCTACAGTTATGACTGGTTTAACAACAGGTCATCCTGTACGTATTATAGATAATGCGTTAGCTCATAAATATAAATCCCTTGAATTCAGTGGTGGTTCTAAAGATGAATTGGAAGCATTAGGTGCTGGTACACTTCGTTTAGCTGCTATTGAGGGTAATGTAAAAGAAGGTTCCGTAATGATCGGTCAAATTTCTGGTATGTTAACAGATGTTAAACCATGTGAAACTATCATTAAAGATATTATGACTGAAGCTGAAACAGTAATTAAGAATCTTCAAGGTCTTAGTAAATAAGGAGGCCCCTAATGAAAACGGCATTTGTTTTTCCTGGTCAAGGTTCTCAAAAAGTAGGCATGTTACAAGATTTGTATAATGCGTATCCTATTGTGAAACAACGTTTTGAAGAAGCTGACGAAGCACTGGTTATTCCATCAGTAAATTATGCTTCGAAGGTCCTGATACAGAGCTCGTTAAAACAGCAAATACACAACCAGCTATTTTGACTGCATCCGTAGCTTGTTATGAAATTCTAAAAGAACAAGGCTTTACGCCTGACATCGTAGGCGGGCATAGTCTTGGTGAGTATAGTGCTCTAGTAGCAGCCGGTGTATTGAACTTTAAAGACGCAGTATATGTAGTTCATAAACGCGGTGAATATATGCAAGAAGCTGTGCCATTGGGTAAAGGTGCTATGGCAGCAATTTTGGCATTACCTCGTGAGCAAGTTGTAGAAATTTGTGAAGAAGTAAATGCTTCTGTAGGTTCTGTACAAGCAGTTAACTTCAATTGCCCTGGACAAATCGTTATTGCCGGTGAAACTGCAGCGGTGGAAACAGCAGCTGAAAAATTGAAAGAAGCAGGAGCAAAACGCGCAGTAATGCTTCCGGTAAGTGCTCCATTCCACAGCCGTTTGATGGAACCCGCAGCTCTTCGGTTAAAGGAAGAGTTGGATAAGATCCAAGTGTGTGATGCACAAATTCCTGTAGTTGCAAATGTTACTGGCAAGATTTTGACTAATGCAAATGACATTAAAGAGTCCTTAGTTACTCAAGCCGCTAACCCTGTCTTGTGGGAAGATTGTGTAGCTGAAATGGTAAACTTTGGTGTTACTCGCTTTGTTGAAGTGGGGCCTGGGAAAGTACTCACAGGTTTTACTAAAAAGATCAACAAAGATATGGAATTAGCTAATGTTGAAGACATTGCATCCTTAGAGAAAACGCTTGAATTTTTAAAGGGGGTTCGATAAAATGCATTTAGAGGGTAAAGTAGCCATTGTAACTGGCGCATCCCGTGGCATTGGTCGCGCTGTAGCTATCAATCTAGCACAATCTGGTGCTGATGTTGTAGTAAACTATAGCGGTAGCGAAGGTGCAGCACAAGAAACTGTTGAAGTTGTACAAGCGTTAGGCCGAAAAGCCATTAAATTTAAAGCTAATGTAGCAAATGCTGATGAAGTTGCTTCCATGGTGGAAGAAGCTCATAAAGAATTTGGTCACATTGATATTCTCGTGAATAATGCGGGTATTACACGTGACGGTTTGTTAATGCGAATGAAAGACGAAGATTTTGATGCTGTTATCGATATCAACTTAAAAGGTGTTTACTTGGTAACTAAAGCAGTATCTAAAATCATGATGAAACAACGTTCTGGTCATATTATTAACATGACATCTGTTGTTGGTGTTATAGGTAATGCTGGTCAAACTAACTATGCTGCTTCTAAAGCGGGCGTAATTGGTTTTACTAAATCCTGTGCTAAAGAATTGGCTAGCCGTGGTATTACAGTTAATGCTATTGCACCAGGCTTTATCAATACAGATATGACTGATGTATTACCAGAAAAAAAGTTAAAGAAGCTATGGTTACTCAAAATTCCGTTGGGCCGTATGGCTGATGCCGAAGAAGTAGCAACAGTAGCAACATTCCTTGCTAGCGATTTTGCTAATTATATTACGGGTCAAGTCATCAATGTTGATGGTGGCATGGTAATGTAGTTGTAAAATTAGACTATATATAAATACACTTTGAAAGGAGGTGAACCACTAATGAACACTTTCGATAAAGTTAAAAGCAATCGTTGTGGAACAATTAGGCGTTGATGAAGCTGAAGTTACCATTGATTCTACATTCATCGACGACTTAGGCGCTGACTCATGAGATATCGTTGAATTGATCATGGCATTTGAAGAAGAATTCAATGTTGAAAATCCCTGACGACGTTGCAGAAAAATTAAAAACCGTTAAGGATACAGTAGAATATATTGATTCTGCTAAATAAGCTGTAAAAGCTAACAATTCAACCGAACGGGAGGCCGAGTGGCCTCCCAACCGGTTTTTATTTACAGGAGGATTTGATGGTGAAGCTCCTGAACTTCGCATTGGGAATCTAGTGGCCAAAGTACCTATTATTCAAGGTGGTATGGCGATTAGATTGTCTACAGCTCGCTTGGCAGCAGCCGTTGCAAATGAAGGTGGTATCGGCCTTATTGCGGCATCGGGCTTGCCTTTCGATGAATTACGATACGAAATACAATTAGCTAGAAAATTATCACCTACGGGTATTATTGGTATAAATGCGATGGTAGCAGCAACTCAATTTGCTGGCTTAGTAAAGACTGCCATCGAAGAAGGCATTGATCTTGTAGTAGCAGGTGCTGGTTTTTCAAGAGATATGTTCGCAATGGGCAAAGAGTCTGGTACTCCTATTGTACCAATTGTTTCGTCCGCAAAATTAGCTCGCATTTCTGAAGGTTTAGGTGCTGCAGCTGTAATCGTAGAAGGCTGTGAAGCTGGTGGACACTTGGGGACGGATCGTTCCGCTCGAGAAATCGTTCCCGAAGTTGTAGCAGCGGTAAAAAACATTCCAGTAATTGCTGCTGGTGGTGTTCTAGATGGCCGTGATATCGTTGAAATGTTAAAAATCGGTGCTAGTGGTGTTCAAATGGGTAGCCGTTTTGCTGCTTCTGATGAATGTAATGCATCTGATGAATTGAAAAAAATGTATGTACGAGCTACAAACCCTGAGGATATAGTATTGATTCAAAGTCCTGTTGGTTTGCCTGGTCAAGCAATAAAAAACAAATTTGCTGAATCTGTTTTAGATGGTACTGTAGCGCCTCCAACGGTGTGTGATAACTGTTTAAAACATTGTTCCCATAAATTCTGCATTATCCGTGCTCTTTCTCGCGCACAACAAGGTGATGTGGAAACGGGGTTGGTGTTCTCTGGCAATAATATGAGAAAAGTCGATAGGATTATGCCAGTTAAAGATATCTTTGCTCAATTAAAACAGCAAGTAGCAGAGATTGATTAATTTAAAGGGCTGTATAGCTATAAGAGGTGGAATAATTGGAAAAACGTGTAGTAATTACTGGCTTAGGGGCAGTGACTCCTGTAGGTATCGGTAAAGAGAACTTCTACAATGCGTTATTGGCAGGTCAATCTGGTATTGGGCCGATTACACGCTTTGACGCATCTGACTATGCAACACGCATTGCGGGTGAAGTAAAAGATTTTGATATTACAAACTATGGGGTAGACAAGAAAGAAGCTCGTCGTATGGACCGTTCTGTAGAATTTGCTATCGGTGCAGCTGTTCTTGCTTGTGAAGATGCTGATCTTGATTTAGATAAAGCAGATTTAGATCGCTGTGGTACTGTAGTTGGTACAGGTATAGGCGGCATTGACTCTATCCATGAGGTGTATGAAACATTATTCGAAAAAGGTCCTGGCCGTGTAAGTCCATTTGCAGTACCTATGATGATTGCAAATATGACATCTGCACGCGTATCTATTCGCCTTGGTCTTAAAGGTCCAGTTATTACAGACGTAACTGCTTGTACTTCTGGTACAAATGCGATTGGCGATGCATTCCGTATCATCCAACGTGGAGATGCTGATGTGATGTTTGCTGGTGGTACTGAGGCTGCGGTATCTCCGGCTGCTGTAGCTGGTTTTGCGGCTATGAAAGCTATGTCTACACGCAATGATGAGCCAACAAAGGCGTCCCGTCCATTTGACCGTGACCGTGATGGTTTCGTAATGGGTGAAGGTGCTGGTATCGTAGTTCTTGAAGAATTAGAACACGCAAAAGCACGCGGTGCGCATATCTATGCTGAAGTTGTGGGCTATGGTAGCAATGGTGATGCTTACCATATCACTGCACCAGCTCCAGGTGGTGTTCAAGCTCGTAAATGTATGGAATTAGCAATTAAAGATGCAGGTATTGATCCTAAAGACGTTAACTACATCAATGCTCATGGTACATCTACTGGCCTTAATGACCAAAATGAAACATTGGCTATTAAAGAATTGTTCGGCGATCACGCTAAAAATATCGCTGTTAACTCTACTAAATCCATGACAGGTCACTTATTGGGGGCTGCTGGTGCTATTGAAACTATCGTAATGGCAATGGCGATTGAAACTGGTAAAGTTCACCCTACAATTAACTGTGACAATCCTGATGAAGGTTTGGATCTGGACTATGTTCGTGAAGGCGCACGTGAACTTCAAGTAAAATGTGCACTTTCTAACTCTTTCGGTTTTGGTGGTCATAACGGTACACTTTGCATTCGCCGTTATGAAGCTTAATGGTTACTATCGAAACGCATAAGAGTAAGATAACACAAGCTCGTGAAGAATCTCTTCATGAGCTTGTTGCTCGTTTAGACATACCTGTGTCAGATATATCCATTATAGATTGTGCTTTTACACATACTTCTTATGCGAATGAACATAAATCAAAGCATATTCATCACAATCAGCGATTAGAGTTTTTAGGCGATGCTGTTTTGGATCTTATTATTGGGGAATACCTATTTAAGACATATCCAGATATGGCTGAAGGTGATTTAACGAAAATTAAGGCCGCTACAGTGTGTGAGGATTCTTTAGCATCTGTGAGTCGTTCTTTGCAACTAGGACAATATTTATTGCTCGGTCATGGAGAACGCGCTTCCGGTGGTAACGATCGAAACTCTATATTAGCGGATACCTTTGAGTCTCTCATCGGTGCCATTTATATTTCTACAGATTATCAAACGGCTATGGCCTTTGTTTTAAAGCATTTAACTATCTATATCATGCAAGCCTTAGAAGGTAAGCGGGGCAAAGATTATAAGACATTATTACAAGAATATGTGCAACGTGATGGGGATAAACATATTGTCTATCATTTGCTCAGTGAAAGTGGTCCCGATCATGCTAAAAACCTTCCATATGGAGGTTGAAATTAATGGTGTGCCACGAGGCCGGCTCTGGTAAAAAGTAAAAATTGCAGAACAACATGCGGCTCAATTGACTTTTAGAAAAGTTGATGGCTGATAAATAGAAAAAGCGCCGAATGGCGCTTTTTAATATAATAGTAGTGAGTAATAATCTATATAATGGTAGATGAATAATGATCTATAATAATAGATGAATAATAATTTTTACATAAGAAGAGGAGGTGTCTATGAAACCATTTGGTATGATTCCCTTTTTTTATACCTCACGTAGGTTGTCCCTATGTGTGTACATTTTGTAATCAATCTCGTATTACAGGCCAATCTGGTATTAGTCACCTAACTCCAGAATATATACAACAAACAATCAAAGACTATGTAGGAACAAAGCGGAATGAAAAGTTTTGGGAGGTTGCCTTTTATGGTGGATCATTTACGGCTATTATTAAAGATTTACAACATAAATTATTAATGCCTGCCTATGAAATGCTTCAACATGGCCTCATTGATGGCATACGCTGTTCTACAAGGCCCGATGCTGTAGGAGATGAAGCGATTACATTATTACAGTCTTATGGAGTAAAAACTGTAGAACTTGGTGTGCAGTCTATGAATGATGGTATTTTAGTCGATGCTAAGAGGGGGCACACGGCACAAGAGGTAGTAGAGGCTGTTACACGATTAAAACATCGTGATATGACCGTTGGGGTTCAACTTTTACCGGGACTAAAAGGAGAGACTTGGCAAACCATAATAGAAACGGCCATTGCAGTAGCCGCATTACGACCTGATTTTGTACGTATCTATCCCGTACTAGTTATAGAAAATACAGAGCTAGCCGAACAGTATAGAGCTGGAGAATATAAACCACTAAGTACTGAGCTAGCTATACAGTATTGTTCATTTTTAAAAGATTGGTTTGAACAGCATGGCATTGAAGTCATTCGCACGGGTTTACAAAGTACAGAAGAATTAGATTCCAGGAATAGCTTAGTAGCGGGGCCATATGAGCCCGCTATGGGGGAGCTGGTTGTGAACGAACAGTATAAGCAGCGAATTGAACGTTGTATTGATGAGCATGTATCTCAGTTTAAGTACTTAATAAGTAATGATTGTTTTAGTTTAATTGAAGATGCTACTTATGGAAAGCTTAAAATTTAAGTAGAGTTAATGTTGATAATAGTGGATGTATAGATAACACTAATAATGATAGAACAAATTATATTAGGGACTAATGGTATTCCTGTAAAGCATAATATTGTTATTTCTTATCCGAGATGCTTAACATCTAAGGTGCGAGGCCTTAATAATCGAAACGTTAAATACTTTCAGATTCAGTATCCGCAGTATGCATTTGAATGGTGTGAAGAACGCACGAGAAATACCGTTCGTTGCTGTATTGATGGCCTGCAATATGTGTTATAATAAAAGATATGATTATTTAGGGTTGTTGGTAGAAAGGAGGCAGTCATGCAATTACTTCGGTTGGAATTAAAGGGCTTTAAATCGTTTGCGGATAAAACGATTGTAAAATTCTCACCAGGAATGACTGCCGTTATTGGTCCTAACGGAAGTGGTAAAAGTAATATTACGGATGCAATGAAATGGGTTTTAGGGGAATCCAATGTGCGTAATTTGCGCGGTCAAAAAGCAGAGGATATTATTTTCTCTGGTACGGAAAAGCGCAAACCTATGAGCGCTGCTGAGGTTACACTTGTGTTTGACAATAGTGACCAACAATTAGATATAGATATGGCTGAGGTAGCCATTACACGCCGTATATACCGCACTGGTGAAAGTGAGTTTCTTATCAATAAGCGATCTTGTCGTTTAAAGGACATACATCTTTTACTAGCAGATACCGGTCTTGGTAGAGATTCTATGGCCATCATTGGTCAAACCGAATTGACGCTATTTTAAATTCTAAACCTGAAGAACGTCGTCTTATCTTTGAAGATGTAGCTGGTATTTCTCGCTTTAAAATCAATAAAGAAGATGCTTTACGTCGTATTGCTAGTACAGACCGTAATATGGAGCGCGTACGCGACGTAATGGCTACCATTGAAGAGCAATTAGGACCTTTGTCTGAAAAAGCGGAAAAGACTAAAAAGTATATGACCTTAAGCCGCACAAAGCGCGATTATGATGGGGCATTAGGCTTTCACAATTATAAGACCTCTGATCGTCTTTTAACACGTTTTGAAAACGATAATATTGCCTTTAAAGATGAAGAAATTGAGCTTCAAACTGAATTGTCTAAATTAGAGGCTCGTCGTCACGAATTGCAATCGTCCTCGTCAAAAGAGCAGGAACAGCTTAAGTTGTGGGAGGCTCAGTATACTGAAAAGCAACGCGATGAAGAACGCTTATCTGGTCATTTACGTCTCTTAGAAGAGCAACTAAAAACAGCGCGCCGTGAATTAGATGAAACGTCTATGCGCATTAGCGAGCTAGAGGCTACGCAAAAGGGCGAGGAGCAACAATTGCGCATCTTAAATCAATTGATTCAAGATGAAAGTGCTCAATTAGTAGAAAAAGAGTCTAATTTAGAAGAATTAGAAGCGAGCTACAAAAAGGCTGTTGAAGATGTAAGGTCAGAACAAGCTAAGTTCCAATCCTTGCAATCCAATCGAGAGGCTTTTTGAGCAACGTCAATTAGAAGTTGTGAGTGCTATTGAAACGGCTAAGGCTAGTATTCGGAGCTTAGAAGCTCGCAAGGTGGAAAGTAAAAATCAATGTGCTATTCTAGAATCTGAAATAGCACAGGTAGATAGTGAACTACAAGTCGCTCGTTCTGAATTTGAAGCGCTAGGTCAAAAGTTTAATGCCTTATCTGCTCAACGACAAGCCCTCGTTGATGATGCTAAGGATGCGGTCATGAAAGCGCGTGAAGAGCGTAAGGAATTACAAAAGCTGCGCACTCAAGAACAACGTGCAAAAGGTCGATTAGAACTATTAGCACAGTGGGAGGAACAGCACGAAGGTTACTTAGAAGGCACAAAGAACATCCTCAATGGTAAAGGTTCTTGGCGCGAACAGATCACGGGCGCTGTTGGCGATCTCTTTACGGTAGAGGACAAATATACTACGGCTATCGAAACGGCCTTAGGCGGTAGTGTTAACCACGTTGTAACTACTACAGCTCGCGCTGCTGCGGAGGGTGTCAATTATTTGAAAATCTATCCAAGGTGGTCGCGTAACCTTCTTGCCGATGGATTCTGTTAAAGGTAAACCATATGATACACCGGCTTTACATGAAAGCTGTGTATTAGGCACTGCTGTTGATTGTATTTCTTTTGATAATAAATACGCCCATATTTTCCAATACTTATTGGGGCGCACCTTGGTAGTATCTTCCATGGATGATGCCATTGGATTACAGAAAAAATACAATCAGCAATTGCGTATCGTAACCCTTACGGGTGAACAATTTCAACCTGGTGGTTCTTTAACCGGTGGTGCCACAAAACGCAAGCGTGCTTCTGTATTGAGCCGCAAGGAAGAGGCTGCTAGTCTTGAACAAGAACTGGTACAAATTGAAGAACAAATTCGCTCCTTAACAGCTAACTTAGAAAATCTAGAAAAACGGGTTGAAGAGGCTGAAAAAGAACAAGCTGACTCTTGATGAAAGCTATCAACATACGAACTTACTCTATGTGGCTAGTGAAACAAAGGTACAAAATATACAAAATCAGCTGGATCGTAAGAAACGTGTTCTCCATGAAGAAGAGCAACGTTTAGTACAAATTGATATTGATTTGGCTACTACAACAGCTAACTTGAAAGATCAAGAAACAGCATTAGCTTCCTTGCAAGAGGATCATGGTGTGGATGGTAATCAAGGGGCGTTGATGGATCGATTGACTGTGTTGCAAAAGGTGCAACAAGAGGCGTATGAAGCTTTTACAGAAGCTCGCCTTACTTGTGATACCTTGCGACATACCATTCAGGAACGGGAAACACAACGTGAACAGCGTAATCAGTCTATTTCTAGTATTATTGAGCGTTTAACACCACTTCGTAATTTGTTAGTTAGTACTACACAACGCTATGAAGAGGATATCCCTCTGGCTCAGGAAGTTGCAGAACAAGAGTTGACCTCTGCTACGGCTGAGGTTGAACGATTACGTGCTCTTCGCGATGAAGCTTATGATAAAAACATCTACGGGGCGCGAGGAAATGGAATCTATCCTCAGTGAGCAAGACCGATTGAATCAACGCTACAAAGTGGTGCAAGGTCGCCTTGTTGATATGGAAGGTAAAATTACACGTCATCGCATGGACTGTGAGCGCTTTGTAGAAGAATTACAAGAGCTAGGCTTTACATTTGGAAGATGCTCAAGCCCTTCGCATTGAAGGCTCCGTTAACGATTGGAAGGATGAGCAAGCTCGTTTGATAGCCGAAATTGCCGAATTGGGTCCAGTCAATCCAAATGCCGTTGAGGAATACGAAGAGACTAAAGAACGCTATGATTTCTTAACCACACAATTAGCTGATTTAGATACGGCAAAGACGCAATTACAGGCGGTTATTGCCGAAATGGATAAGGCTATGAGTACACAGCTATACGATGTATTGGATGTGGTAGGCCGTAGATTCCAAGAGGTATTCAGCCAATTGTTTGGCGGTGGTACTGCGCAAATTGTACTGACTGATCCAGATAATATTTTGACGGGTGGTATCGACTTCTACATTCAACCACCAGGGAAAAAGCGTCAACAATTGACACTTTTATCGGGTGGTGAGCGTGCTCTTACGGTTATCGCTTTATTGTTCTCATTCCTCGATTATCGTCCAGCTCCGTTCTGTGTGCTTGACGAAGTTGACGCGGCGCTTGACGAAGCCAATGTTGAACGATTTAGCTCTTACTTAAATCGAATAAATAAAGAAACACAATTTATCGTTGTATCTCACCGTAAAAAGACGATGGAAGCTGCCGAAGTACTTCAAGGGGTAACCATGGTGGAACGCGGTGTATCGCGATTATTAACAGTAGCATTTGAAGATGTGAAGGAGGATCTAGCATAATGGCATTTGGATTCTTTGATAGAATTAAAGACGGTTTAGAGAAAAACTCGTAAGTCTTTTGTAAAAAATGTAGAAAGCATCGTTATTGGTTATGCGCAAATCGATGATGATTTTTTAGATGATTTAGAAGCAGTTATGCTTACTAGTGATCTAGGCCCTAAGACGACAGAATACTTGATGAAAGAAATTCGTCGTGGTGTAACAGAAGGTATCATCAATCATACAGGCGATGTAATGCCGTTTATGGAAGACCGCATCACGGAAATGCTCATCGATCAAGAAGATGAAATTACTTTGCACCATCCTGAGGTTATCCTCGTAGTTGGTGTAAATGGTGTTGGTAAAACAACGACAATCGCTAAATTGGCTAACTATTATACTAAAGAAGGTAAAAAGGTTATCATTGCTGCAGGTGATACATTCCGTGCCGCTGCAGCTGACCAATTATCCATTTGGGCTGATCGCGTTGGTGTGCCGATTGTTAAACATAAAGAAGGCGCAGACCCTGCTGCTGTTGTATATGATGCAATGGAAGCTGCGAAAGCTCGTAATGCAGACCTTGTTATCGTAGATACGGCTGGTCGTCTACATACTAAGGTTAACCTTATGGAAGAGCTTAAAAAGATGGGGCGCGTAGCGAATAACCACGTAGAAGGTGCGCCGCATCAAACATTGCTCGTTTTAGATGGTACTACGGGTCAAAATGCAGTAAGCCAAGCTAAATTATTTGGTCAAGCTGTACCAGTAAATGGTATTGTAGTAACTAAACTAGATGGTATGAGCAAAAAGGCGGCGTAGTTATCTCTATTAAAGAGGAACTGGGCGTACCCGTACGCTGGATTGGCGTTGGCGAAGGTATGGATGACTTGCGTCCATTTAATGCAAAAGAATTTGCTAATGCACTATTTAATAAAGGAATGATTCAAGGTGACAAATAAATATAACCGGGAATTCTTACTTGAATATGTAGAATCTGAAAATAAAAAATGAATGTAATGTTAGCCTAGAAAATATGAATAAGATAGTTAGCTTAATCGAGTACTTCGGTATTGAACTATATCGCCCCATTACGAGATTGCTACTTTCAAACTGGGAAGAAATTACAGAACGTATTAATAACTATACTGAATCAGATTGGATGATGGCTGATGAAATCCAGAAGACCACACCTACACTAGATCGCTTTTCTATTGCTATGCTCATCGAAGTCTTAGAAGGTGAGGATACGTTGAATCAAGCGGAAAATGTAGGTCGTCGTTTGACGGATGAAGAAATGAAAGCCATCCGTAAACATCAGGATGAACAGTAATGAAGCATAGTACATATAATTACGAGGGGGGCCAACCATTTAAAGTGGAGGCGCCCTTTACGCCTACAGGTGACCAACCTACCGCGATTCAATCTTTAACAGAAGGTATTGAACGTGGTGAATGGGCGCAAGTTTTGCTCGGTGCCACTGGTACTGGTAAGACTTTTACAATGGCTAAGGTTATTGAAGCAGTTCAAAAGCCGACCTTGATCATTGCTCATAATAAAACCTTGGCGGCTCAATTATGTAGTGAATTTAAAAGTTTCTTTCCAAATAATGCGGTAGAATACTTTGTATCTTACTACGATTTTTATCAACCGGAGGCCTATATTCCTTCTAGTGATACATATATCGAGAAGGATGCGTCTATTAATGATGAAATCGATAAACTGCGACATAGTGCTACGATGAGCCTTTTTGAGCGCCGCGATGTCATTATCGTTGCCTCTGTTAGCTGTATTTATGGCTTAGGTGACCCTGAGGACTATTCTGATCTTGTATTGTCCTTGCGCTTAGGTCAAACTAAATCGCGCGATGAAATCTTATCTAAACTCGTAGATATTCAATATACGAGAAATGATATGAACTTTATCCGCGGTACCTTCCGTGTACAAGGGGATACAATTGATATTTTCCCTGCCGCTTATAGTGAAAGAGCCATTCGTGTGGAGCTCTTTGGTGATGAAATCGACCGCCTCGTAGAGGTAGATTCCTTGACGGGTGAAGTTATTGCGGAAAGAAAACACGTTGCTGTCTATCCAGCATCTCACTATGTAACGACGAAAGAGAAGATGAATATTGCTGTAGAGCGTATTGAAGCCGAATTAGATGAGCAGTTGGCGAAGTTAAAAGCTGCTGACCGTCTATTGGAGGCTCAGCGCTTAGAACAGCGTACCCGTTACGATATAGAAATGATGCAAGAAATGGGCTATTGCTCGGGCATCGAAAACTATTCCCGTCATATGTCTGAACGTAAGGCTGGGGAAGCACCGTTTACATTGATTGATTATTTCCCAGATGATTTCCTCATCATGGTGGACGAATCGCATGTGACGATGCCTCAAATTCGTGCTATGTATAATGGTGACCGTGCCCGTAAAGAATCTCTTATCGAATACGGTTTCCGTCTTCCTTCTGCATTAGATAATAGACCTCTTCAATTCGATGAATTTGTAGAGCGTATCAATCAAATTGTATACGTATCGGCTACACCTGGCCCATACGAAATGGAAGTAGAAACGAATATTGCAGAGCAAATCATTCGTCCTACGGGCCTATTAGATCCATCTATAGAAATTCGTCCTATTAAGGGGCAAATGGATGACTTGCTTGGAGAAATTCACAAACGAGCTGCCAAGAATGAACGGGTTCTTGTTACGACATTGACGAAGAAGATGGCTGAGGACTTAACGGAATTTTTGAAGGAAATGGGCGTACGAGTTCGTTACCTTCATTCCGATATTGTTACTATTGAGCGGGCTGAAATCATTCGTGATTTGCGGGCTGGCGTATTCGATGTATTAGTTGGTATTAACTTGCTTCGTGAAGGTCTCGATATGCCAGAGGTTTCTTTGGTTGCTATCTTAGATGCGGATAAGGAAGGTTTCTTGCGTTCCGATACGGCCATGATTCAAACTATAGGTCGTGCGGCTCGTAATGTGAATGGTCATGTTATCATGTACGCAGATCGTGTAACAGGTTCCATGCAACGAGCTATCGATGAAACCGATCGTCGTCGTGCCGTGCAAGAGGCTTATAATATTGAACATAATATCACGCCTAAATCTGTATCTAAAGATGTAAAAGAGCTTATCGAATTAACGAAAATCGAAGAAGATATGGTTACCGAGGGAAAGGGACTTTCACCGAAAAAAGGAAAACAAAAAAAATCCTCAGAGGGCATGGACCATGGACACGAATCATATGTTCAAGATACATCAGCACCTAAGGTGGCAGATATAACACCGGAAGAATTGTACAATAAGATTGAAGAGCTAGATCGTCAAATGAAGGCTGCCGCCAAGCAGCTTGAATTTGAATCCGCTGCTAAATTACGTGATCAATTGGGCGTATTACGTCAACAATGGTCCGATATGCATAGTGCAGGAGATAGCAAGTTGAAGAAGCCTGCTTCTACCAAATCTAGAAAGCGGACGAGTCCAAAAAGTAAATCTTAGGAGCAATTTTAAAAGATTGTAAGAAAACACATAGATTATATAGACTATATGTGCGATAATATACATATATTATTTCATGTTAGTAATCGGAGAGATGATGCCGTTTGGTATCATCTCTTTAAATAGGAAAGATAATGAAAGATCAATTGATTGTAAAAGGTGCGCGTCAGCATAACCTAAAAAATATTGATATATCCTTGCCACGTGATCAGTTTATCGTCTTAACTGGCCTCAGTGGTTCTGGTAAATCATCCCTAGCATTTGATACGATTTACGCAGAAGGGCAACGACGTTATGTTGAGTCCCTGTCTGCGTATGCACGTCAATTTTTGGGACAAATGGATAAACCCGATGTCGATTATATTGAAGGTTTATCTCCAGCCATTTCTATCGACCAAAAGACGACGAGTCGCAACCCTCGTTCTACGGTTGGTACCGTAACGGAGATTTACGACTATTTACGTCTCTTATTTGCACGCGTAGGTCATGCACACTGTCCAGAATGTGGTAAGCCTATTACCCAGCAAACAATACAACAAATGACCGACGATGTAATGAGCTTTCCCGAAGGTTCAAAGGTTTTAGTGCTGGCCCCTATGATTCAAGGTAAAAAAGGGGAACATAAATCGGTGTTTGAACAACTTCGCAAAGAAGGCTTTGTTCGTGCTCGAGTAGACGGTGTAGTGCGTACCTTGGACGAAGAAATTGTATTAGAGAAAAATAAGAAGCATTCCATCGATATCGTTGTGGACCGTCTCGTTGTAAAAGAAGGCATTGAATCTCGGTTGGCTGACTCTATGGAGACCGCTTCAAAATGGGCAGAAGGCATCGTTGTGATTCAAGAGGTAGACGGACCTGAACACATGTATAGCCAACATTTTGCGTGCCCAGATTGTCATATTTCATTACCTAAAATTGAACCGCGTATGTTCTCTTTTAATAGTCCGTTTGGTGCGTGCCCATCTTGTTTAGGGATTGGTTCTACTATGGAGGTTGATGAGGAGCGCGTTATTCCAGATGGATCTATTAGCTTTGCCGATGGTTGCGTGCAAGCCTTGAGCTCCAATCCTAATGCTTGGTTTATGCGTCAAGTAGAAGGTCTATTAAAAGCTAATGGATATTCCTTAGACTCCACCTATGATGAATTGCCGAAAGCATTACAGAAAAAGGTGATGTACGGTACGACGGATAAGGTAAGTTTCACCTATGAAAATATGAGAGGTGAGATAAAGGAATTCTTTACTGAGTACGAAGGTATTTTACCGATGGTTAAGCGCCGTCATAGTGAAGCCTCTACAGACTCTATGCGTGAAGAATTTGAAAAGTTTATGTCTATTAAGCCGTGTACTACATGTCATGGGGCTCGTCTTAAACCTGAAGTATTAGCTATTACTGTAGGGGATAAGAATATCAACGAAGTAACGCAGTTAACTATTAAAGAAGCACTCGATTTCTTTGGTAATCTACAGTTAACTGAACGTGAACAAGTGATTGGTGCTCAAATTTTAAAGGAAATCAATGCTCGTCTAGGTTTCCTTAATAATGTAGGTCTCGATTACCTAACAATGAACCGTAGTGCAGGCACATTATCTGGTGGTGAAGCACAGCGTATTCGTCTAGCTACGCAAATCGGCTCTGGTTTGGTAGGTGTATTGTACATCCTAGACGAACCGTCCATAGGTCTACATCAACGAGATAATGATCGACTTATCGATACCTTAAAAGGCTTGCGGGACTTAGGTAATACCTTGCTCGTTGTAGAACACGACGAAGATACGATGCGTGCGGCTGACTATCTCGTGGACATTGGTCCAGGTGCAGGTGAGCATGGCGGTCAAATTATTGCCGCTGGTTCTGTTGACGAAGTTATGAAGGTAAAAGACTCTATTACTGGTCAATATTTGAGCGGCCGTAAATTTATCGCCCTTCCGGAAGAACGCCGTAAACCAGGTAAGAACTGCATTGAAATTCGCGGTGCTAAGGAAAACAATTTACAAAATGTAAATGTAAAATTCCCTATTGGCTTGTTTAATGTTGTTACTGGTGTCAGCGGTTCTGGTAAGTCTACCTTGATTAATGAAATTCTCTACAAAGGTTTAGCTAATCAATTATATCGCTCTAACCACAAAGTAGGGGCTCATAAAGAAATCCGTGGTCTTGAACATATCGATAAAATCATCAATATTGATCAAAAGCCCTATCGGACGTACACCTCGTTCCAATCCAGCTACATATACAGGTGTATTTGATGCCATACGCGAACTATATAGTCAAACACCGGAAGCAAAGATGCGCGGTTACAAACAAGGTCGCTTTTAGCTTTAACGTAAAAAGGTGGTCGATGTGAAGCTTGTCGTGGTGACGGTATCATTAAAGATTGAAATGCACTTTCTTACCAGATGTATGTACTCTTTGTGAGGTTTGTAAGGGAGCCCGTTATAACCGAGAAACCTTAGAGGTTAAATACAAAAGGTAAATCCATTGCAGATGTACTAGATATGACGGTAGATGATGCGGTTGAGTTCTTCAGTGCTATTCCCTAAAGATCAATCGTAAAATGGTTACCTTGCAAGAGGTTGGGTCTTGGCTATATTCGTTTAGGTCAAGCGGCTACAACATTATCTGGTGGTGAAGCACAACGCGTTAAATTAGCTACTGAATTAGCTCGTCGTAGCACAGGTAAAACGCTATACATCCTAGATGAGCCTACTACAGGTCTTCACGCTGAGGATATTCGTAAGTTATTACACGTATTGCAAACAACTCGTAGAGGGTGGCGATACAGTTGTCGTTATCGAACATAATTTAGATGTTATTAAGATGGCTGACTCACATTATCGATCTTGGTCCTGAAGGTGGTAATCGCGGAGGCACTATCGTGGCTACTGGTACGCCTGAGGAAATTGCTAAGGTGAAAGAAAGCTATACCGGCAAATTCTTAGGTCCTGTATTAGAACAGACTAAGAAATTTATGAAAGCAGCGAAGCATAAAAATAAGAAATATACATATATAAGTTTCATCATAAAGAGAAAAAATCTAACTCGAAGGGGAAAGGAGGAAATCATGCCGTCTGAAGAATTACTGGAAAAAGGTCAGTCATCTGCCAACGACGCCAGGTGTCTATTTATGGCGCAATCAATATAACCGCATCATCTATGTAGGTAAGGCTATTAATCTGCGCAACCGTGTGCGTTCCTATGTGCGTAACGATGCAAACCGCGCACCAAAGGTTACGGCCATGATGAAACGAGCCGTCGATGTGGAAGTCATTCAACAAAAACGGAGATGGAAGCGCTCATCTTGGAGAATACACTTATCAAGGAGCATGAACCGAAATATAACATTAGACTTCGTGATGATAAGACATACCCATATGTAAAAGTCTCTGTGCAAGAGGATTACCCACGCGTATATATGACGCGTCGTTTAGAGCGGGACGGAGCCAAGTACTTTGGCCCTTTTACAGATGTCACATCTGTTCATGTGGTACTGAAATTAATACGACAGTACTATCCATTGCGTACCTGTAAGTCTATGAAGGTAGAACGCCCATGCTTACAGTATCATATGCATTACTGCGAGGCACCGTGTTTTAATAAAATATCGGTACCCGATTATCGGAAGTATATTGACGAAATCATAGAACTTTTTGAAGGTAAACCTATACCATTGCTAAAGGAAATTAAATCAAAGATGGAGGCTGCTGCAGAAGATTTGCGCTTTGAAGATGCTGCACGTTATCGTGATCAATTGTCTAGCATTGAAAAGATACAAGAAAAGCAACGCATGGTTACTCAACGTGGCGACTTAGACGTCTTAGGATTGGCTGTAGATACATCGATGGCCTGTGTACAGTTGCTATTCATCCGCGGTGGTCGTCTGTTAGGCCGTGAGAATTACTTTGTGCAACATGATGGCGATAGTTCAGAAACCATTATGACGGACTTTATCAAGCAATACTATGGAGATACAAACTTTATCCCTAAAGAGTTACTACTACCTATGGAGAGTACAGATAGGGACTTATTAACGGAATGGTTTACACAGCTCAAAGGCCAACATGTAGATGTATCTGTGCCACAACGTGGCTATAAGATGGATATGATTAAGATGGCTCATGAAAATGCGGAAACTTTCCTTGAAGAACGTCGTCGTCAGTGGCAGCACCAAATCGATAAGACTGGCGGAGCGGTTAAGAAGCTAGCCGAGATTCTCGACTTACCACGTTTACCTGAACGTATGGAGTGTTTTGATATATCTCATACACAAGGGGCTGAAACGGTGGCTTCCATGGTTGTTTTTGAAGGTGGCAAGCCTGCGAAGAAAGGAATATCGTCGCTTTAAATTGAAAACTACACAAGGTAAATCTGATGACTTTAAATCGATGGCTGAAATTATGGAACGACGCTATGGTAATGAAACAGACTGGCCTATGCCAGATCTTATTATCATCGATGGTGGTAAAGGTCAGCTCAATGCGGCTTTGCCGTTAATCCGTGCCGTTGGTGTTACAGATGTGCCAGTTATCTCCTTGGCTAAGCGTATTGAAGAGGTCTTTGTAGAGGGACAATCTGAAAGTATCATTTTGAGTCATCACACGCCGGAACTTCAATTACTTCAACAAATTCGTGATGAAGCCCATCGTTTTGCCATTACTTATCACCGTAAGTTGCGCGGCAAGCGAAATCTTGAATCTATTCTTGATCATATTGAAGGTATCGGTCCTAAACGCCGTAAGGCCTTATGGGCTCACTTTAATAGTTTAGAGGCCATGAAAGAGGCATCTATTGATGAACTTTGCAAATGTAGAATCTATGAATTATAAGACGGCAGAAACACTATATAATTTCTTCCGTATGTCCAAAAGTAGAAAAAACAAGAGTCATACTGAAAATAAAAAAGCATCTTACATAATGATGCTACACTTGAGCGTAATCAATAGGTGATTTTATTATTCTACATAGTTCTAGGTTTGTAATGTTGTATGTACGAAGTGTAAATAATATACCCGCAACTACTACGCTAGCCAACAAACCAATCCATACGCCAAATGGTCCATAATTAGGATTTTTAGCAAGGGTATAAGCTGTTGGAAAACATACACCCCAATAGGAAATGAGTGAGATGTAAAGAACTACTTTAACATCCTTGTAGGCTCTTAGAATACCTTGTAATGGAGTACCTATGGCATCGATGGCAGCAAAAAATACGCCATACCCAAGGAAGTGATAAATAAGCTCATATACTTCATCATCATTGGTAAATAGATCAGCAATATTATCCATATGGGTGAACGTAAAGGCGCAAATGAGAACAGCTATGATGATAGCTAACACACGAGAAATATAAGAGTATTGAATGGCTTCCTTTTTTCGCCCTGCACCGAGTTCATAAGCAACGGCAATGGTAGAAGACATGGCAATGCTTAATGGTAAGCAGTAGAATACATTAGTAAAGGAAATAACCGATTGATGAGCTGCTACTACAGCAGATCCAAAGTGAACCATTAAGAGACCAGCAATGCTAAAGATACTAGCTTCAAAGAAGATGGAAAAACCTATGGGAATACCAACTTGTAATTGTTCACGGATATAGTGGAAATTAGGACTATGGAAATCTTTATAGATGCGATAGCCTTTTAACTTAGGATGCAATAGAATGACTAAGCTAAATAGAATAAGTTCGTCCAACAGGCACCAGCAATACCGTAGCCAGCTCCAACGCCACCAATTTCAGGAAAACCGTAATGTCCAAAGATGAGTGCATAGTTTAAGAATACGTTAATCACAAAGCTTGTAAAGACAATGGCCATGGAGTAATGCGTCAATCCGTGAGAATCGACTGTATTACGCAAGGTATTTACCCAGAGTAATGGGAATAAACCAAGTGCAAAGGCTTTCAGATAACTAATACATACCTCGGTGGCAGCCGGTTCAAGATTTAAATATGTCAATAAAGGGCGTAAGCCGAATATACCGATTAATAAAATTAAAAATGCTAGTCCTGTACCGATGAAAAGGCCTTGATGAAAGATTATTGGAATATCATCTGTTTTCTTAGCTCCTAATAGTTGAGAAATGATTGGCGTGATACCCATTAATGTACCTTGTGCAAAGATATAGAAGAGGAGCCACAAATTATATCCCGTAGCGACACCAGCTAAATCAGTCGTACTATATTGCCCCGTTAAAAAGATGGCGATGAAAGGTAGCCCCAATCAGGGAAAATTGAGTGATGCACATTGGAGTAAATAGTTTTATGAACAACCATAATTTTTGCAGTATAGAATATGTTTGATACATACTAACCTCCCTAGTAACGATATACTATACCATACCATAAAAGTAGCTTAATTTAATAGCCAAAACCTAAGAAAAAGGAATTAAATATATAAAGAAATAGAGCCCATATTATGATTATGTAAGGGAGAAATGAGCTTTATATAAACTATCTTATTTAATAAGATAGAGTTATGATAAAAACGTATATATATGTTGATAATTGAATTTTTACACTACCTTACTATATCGATTATAATATATACACTGTTATTTTATTCTAAGGAGGATACATTGGACATCTTAACTGTACAAGGATTATTGGCGATGCTTCAAATCATCGTTATTGATATTTTATTAGCTGGTGATAATGCCATTGTTATTGGTATGGCGGCTCGCAACTTACCCGCACATTTACAGAAGAAGGCGATTTTCTGAGGGCACTGCTAGCGCCATTATTTTTACGTCTTGTTATGGCATTCCTATTTGTAGAGGCATTGAACAATATTCCTGCTCTTTACGTTTAGTAGGGTGGTATCCTTCTTTTTTATGGATCGGTTACAAGCTTGTTGTTGATGATGATAGCGAGCACAATATTGAGGCTAAAGATAACTTGCGCGCTGCTATCATGACCATTGTTATTGCAGATGGAATTATGGGTATTGATAATGTTATTGGTGTAGTTGGTGCCGCTGGTGGTGATATGACATTAGTTGCTATCGGTATGCTTATTACAGTACCTATTATCATTTATGGTAGTACTTTTATTTGTAAAAAGTTATCGAACGCTTTCCAATCATCCTTTACGTTGGTGGCGGTATCCTTGCCTGGGTGGGTGCAGCGATGAGTGTGGAAGATAAATTAATTTCACATACCGTAGAACCGTATGCATTACTCATCAAAAGTCGGAGCTGTTATCCTCGTAGTAGGGCATCTTTGTTAGTAAAGAAAACTTAAAAATAATGTAATATATCTCTTCTTCTAGTCATAGGAGGAGATATTTTTTCGTAAAAAGTATAGTCATTATAAAGAACTTATAGGCTAATCTTAAGAATAACAGTGGTAGTCTAAGAGCTTTTCTTTTAGATGAGAAAATAGAGAATTTGTGGTATAGTTAAGGGATAGTTATAGAATTAGCTAGAGTGAATTGAGGTAAGTATAGAATGGAATTTTTAGAAGCTGCAACGTGGATAACGATTAGTAAAATTATTTTTGATCGATATTTTTATTGGCAGGAGATAATGCCGTTGTTATTGGTATGGCGGCGGGTAAATTGGCGCCAGAATTACAAAAGAAAGCCGTTATCTGGGGTACAGTAGGGGCTATTGGAATGCGCCTTGTATTTGCCACTCTTTTAGTGGAAGCACTTACTTTAATTCCTCTTATTCACTTAGGTGGTGGCCTTGTACTTGTATGGATTGCCATTCAACTCTTAAAAGGTGGAGATGAAGATGCACATATCGAAGCTAAGAATTCCTTAATGGGAGCTATTTGGACAATCATTGTGGCTGATGCGATGATGAGTATCGATAATGTAATTGGCGTAGTTGGTGCCGCTAAAGGACATTTAGAGCTCGTTATTGTTGGTATGTTGATTACTGTTCCCATCATTGTGTTCTGCTCTACACTATTTGCTCGTATCATCAATAAGTTTCCTGTCATTCTTTGGGCTGGTGGTGCTTTATTAGGTTGGGTTGCTGGTGAAATGATTGTGGAAGATCCACTTCTTATGCCATATATTCAAGGTGAAGAATTACTCGTGAAATTTGGCACTGTATTCTTTGTACTTATCGTAACTGGCATGATTAAAATTTGGAAGAAAAGAGACTCGTAATGAACGGTACAAGTTGTACATCTCGTAAAAAGAAATCTAAACAACAACGTAGAAATGGTAATCGTGCGAATACAGGTCAATCAGTTACTAGTACATTATCTAAGAAGCAACAGGCCATACTCAATGCTCCAGTTAAGTTAGGTGATGAAGTATTAGTTACTATTCATGGTATCGGTAGTAGTGGTGAAGGTGTAGGTCGTGTAGATGACTTTACAGTCTTTGTTCCCTTTGCCTTGCCTGGGGAAACCGTGAAAGTATCCATCAATATGGTGAAAAAGACCTATGCTACAGGACGACTATTAGAAATTGTTACCATGGCTCCTAATCGTATCGATCCGCGCTGTGATCTCTATGGCTTTTGTGGTGGATGTCAGTTGCAACACATTACCTATGAAGGCCAGCTTTCACTAAAAACACAAAAGGTGAAGGACGTTATCGAACGCATTGGTCATCAAAATCCAGAACTTGTAAAACCAGCATTGGGACCTAAAGAACCCTGGGCATATCAGTAACAAAAATGCAAATGCCTGTAGGAGGGACTAAAAGGCGATATTCAAATGGGTTTCTATGCGATGGGATCTCACGATATCGTGCAAGGTACGAATTGTCCCATACAATATGAAGGCAATAATATCATTGCTCAAGCTTGCTATCAAATTGCTAAAGAATTTGATATTGAGCCTTATGATGAACATACAGGCAAAGGTATGCTACGCCATGTAATCGGTCGCATTGGACAATCTGGATGGATGATTATCCTTGTAACCGCGACAGAACACTTGCCACATCAAGAGAAGTGGGTTGAAAAATTAACTGAACGAGTTCCCCAAGTGGAAACCATTGTTCATAATGTAAATGGAAGCGTACAAATGTTATATTGGGGCCTAAAAATACTGTTCTCTATGGGGATGGAACGATTACAGACCATATCAAGGATTTACGGTTTACCTTATCTCCACATTCCTTTTTCCAAGTTAATCCTGAACAAACTACGGTGCTGTATGACCAAGCGCTAGCTTATGCGGACCTAAAAGGAGATGAAACCGTTATTGATGCGTACTGTGGTACAGGCACTATTTCACTATTCTTGGCACATAAGGCAAAACATGTTATCGGTATTGAAATCGTAGAACCTGCTATTATCAATGCTCGTGAAAACGCCCAACGCAATGGCTATGATAATACAGAGTTTATCGTTGCCGATGCGGCCGTAGAAATGCCAAAACTTTACAAAGCAGGCGTACGACCTGACGTTATCGTATTCGATCCAATCCGGGCGGGCTGTAAAGAAGAAGTACTAACCTCTGCGGCGGGTATGGAACCAAAACGTATTGTCTACGTATCCTGTAATCCTGCAACCATGGCACGAGACATTGAAATACTACACACTACGGCTATGAACTACAAGAAGTACAACCTGTAGACATGTTCCCTATGACAGCGCATGTCGAAGCAGTTGCTTTGCTCACTAGGAGCAAAGCGACGCAGTGAGCATAGCACTTTCTGCCATACGATAGGCGTCCAAGAACACGAGGAAAGACGAAGGTGATTGGAAACGCCGAACTCGCTGAGCAGTGGCTTTGCTTTACCAAAAAGGTGAAGGACGCCCATATAATCAAATTTAAAATAGAAAAACACAAATTCATTTAAAATTACAATTTTAGATTTAATCTTGTGAGGATAATATGGATTTTATACATGATGAGACATAGTAATATCCTTTTCAGTCTTTATGGTAGTAAAGTAAATGAGTCAAAATTCATAATAAAACATTAACGTTAACAGTTGACGAAATGTATCAATTGGTAGATGGTGAAGAAAAGCATTCTCAGAGGAAATATGTTTTAACAGCTAGCGATTTAGATTTGGGGAATGTACTGATGTTTAATAAAACCTTGGGTAGAGGTCGCTTTTTGATCTGCACCCATTTTTCTCTGGACAGATATAATTAAGCTGTTCTTTGGGAATGAGTTCGGTATTCTACCGCTCATTCCTTTAATTTGAGCTTAATACGTTTTGTATTGTAATAATCAATATAATCTCTTTAATTTGTTGATAAAAAATCTTCATAGAAGTAGAATTCCTCTAAATATAACAACTCTGATTTTAGTAAGCCAAAGAAGTTTTCCATCACGCTATTATCCAAACAGTTTCCTTTTCGAGACATACTTTGGATGATAGCGTGATTTATTAATGTTTCTTGATAACTGCTATGCTGGTACTGCCATCCTTGATCTGAATGTAAGATGCAACCTTTGCTATGTGGCCTGTTCTTAAAGGCTTTATCCAGCATAGATAACACCTGTGTTAATACAGGTCGTTCTGATATTTCATAGGATACAATTTCTCCATTATACATATCTAAGATTGGTGATAAATAAACCTTACGCCCAAACAAGTGGAATTCGGTAATATCTGTGGTCCATTTTTGATCTGGCTTTGTTGCAGTAAAGTTTCGCTTAATAATATTAGGAGCAATTTTTCCTTCTGTACCTCTATATAAACGATACTTCTTTAGACGAACTTTGCATGTTAAGTTTTCTTCCTTCATAATACGCATCACAACTTTATGATTTATATTGAAGCCTAATTTATGTAATGCTATTGTGATTCGTCGATATCCATAACGACCCCTTGTTCATCGATACAAGGGCATGAATAGCTCTCGTTCCTCTATATATTTGTCCCCTTTATTTATGCTGGCTAGGCGCGCATAATACGTACTTCGACTAATACCAAAGTATTTGAGCATAAACTGAAGCGGATATATTTTTCTTAATCTTTCAATGGCAATTGCTTGTGCTTTTTTTTACGGCTCGATTAGGTTTAGCAATTTCACGCATTTCTTTCATAAAGTCGTCATAAAAAGATATTTCATACTTTAATCGAGCATTTTCAGCTTCCAGTTCTTTAATACGTTCCTTATCTGATTTTTGGCTTGAATCTACTTCTATTTTAATTTCTTTCTTAGTCTTCATAGGTGGTCTACCTTTAGGCTTGGGTTGCAACCCCAAAAATCCTTCTTCTAAATACTGCTTTTGCCATGCTAGCAATTAGACTAGGGTTATCTAAATTAAATACTCTGCTGTTTCTTTAAAGGATAACTTATTCTTCCACCTAGTTTCAAGAACTTTACGTTTAAAAATCTGCTGAAAATACTTGTGTACCAATTTTATGGGTCAAATTATGATTAAGGTTAAACTTTGTGTAGCTAATTTTCTATAGTACTTTCTGGCACCTCAAGCTCTTTTAGCAATTCTAAATCGACCCCATCCTTTTCAGAAAGATAAATTGCCTTTTCTTTTTACTTCTTTTGAGTATTTTTGACATACTCTGCACCTCCCAAAATTGTGTCCAATTTTTGGGGTGCAATTCACTAATATAACTTTGACATAAAAAGCAAAAGTTTGAATATTTGTCCCATAAGTATAGAATTATGTCCCAATATATGATATAATAAAAAGAAAATAGGAGGTATAGCAATATGAAAACAAATGTTTTGAATTTAATATAAGTACTATGTGAAAGGAACAATTCCTTTTAGAAATGAAGCGATAGCTAGCAAGATATTTTTGATAGCATAGAGTTATCAGTTATCCGAATATATTATGGGGATTATATATCTGAATCAAATTTATATTTCACCTACAAAGTAGTGATTTTGAAAGTGAGTTTTAAAGCAAGTTGAAATAAGAAATTTAGAGGCTTTTAAATTTACCGCTTGAAATAACAGAGGATATAAAAGGCATTATTATGCTGTAAATCATAATGTTGGTATTAATAAATTTTTATTTGAAGGATTACGGGAAGTGGAAAAACAGACAGCGAAAAAATGTTGCAAGATTGCTGGATCGCTCTCTTTTAGAGTGGACTTTTGAAAATCTGATAGATAGCAAGTTGCGGGAAGACTAATAAAAACATTATAAAAAGTCTTTAGAGAAATAAATATGCTTCCAAATGCAAATAAGGTTGTGTTTTTATTTGATGAGAAATTGATGTTATTGCTTTTGGATAGAATTAATTCTAATGATCATTAGAGATGGGAAGAGTAACATCTACGATTTTAAGAGAATTAGACAGATTAACAGATCTTAATAAAGAAATAGTGCTTGTGCAACTACTAACCTATATTCCAATTTTGATAAGGCATTAGTCGAAGGTTTGATGCAGTTATTAATTTCAACAGATATAGTGATGATGATTTAATAGAAGTAGCGGATATTATTTTTCTTCGTTTATCAAGAATTTTAAAGGAATATCCAAAGATACAAGATTATTTAAAAATATTGAAGACAGCATACTCTATCCTGGAGAATTAAAAACATTATAAAAACATCACTTGCATTTAGCGATGTTAGTTCTGAGTATGATTATTTGAAAAGATTATACAGCTTGATAGGAAGTTTAGATCAAAAGGATATAAACCAGCTTCCATGAGGAAGGATTCACTGTGAGGAGAAATAGAAAAATTAAAAGGAGTCTAAAGTGCTGTCTCAAGAAAAGTTAAAGAAGGAGGCAAAGTAGATAGTGAATGTCTTGGAATTAGAGAACGCTTTTTGCAAACCAGTAAAAATGGTATGCGTGTGGTATAGCCATGAACGGGAAAGTGGAAGTCAGTACAGAGCATTTGTTAAGATTAAAATCTCAGCTAATTCAGATTAAAAGAATTTTGGGATAAAGAAACAAAAACCATTTGAAGGATTTTTAGTTAGCGTTTATTACAATAAAATTGTTGCAAAAAGTAATCGAATCGCCGGACTTTTTAAAAGGTGCGGATTCTAATGAGCAATTGTTGAGCAAAATTTAATAGAGATAAGAGCAAACACATCATAACATATTTTTCTTGATGAGTATGATTTGACAAAAGTATGAAATTGATTTCAAATACTTTAAATATATTGTCCCAAAAATTTGCAGGCAAGATCATGCAAGAATATATTTGAAGATAAAATATTGTCAATCCACGAAGTTTTTAAAGATCTTTCTGAGAGTATGTCAATATTTAAACAGGTGATTGCAGATGTATCATACATTGATTCTTTGAAGTAGAGTTACCTACGATAGATGTAAAGCAGAGCATTATAACTTGTATGACGTGAAAAGATACCAAACTATTATTTGAAAGATTAGGGATGAGATATTTTAAGTAGCAGAATTTTAGATAATCAAACTGTTTACTTTGGACGAAAAGCAGGTAGGACTACTTTCGAAAAAGCACCTTATCTTGTTTCAATGGCAACCGTTGATTTATCAAATTTATCACCTGATGATTTTATCAATGAGTATCAAACAAAAATGGTAACTGTACCATCCCCATCTATTGAACCAACAATTGGGGTGATAGATACCTTATTTGATGAAAGTGTTTATTTTTAGTGATTGGGTTGAATATCATGATATGGTCTCAGAAGATATACCAAAAATCCAAAAAGATTATAATCATGGGACAGAGTGTCTTCCATTATTGTTGATGGAGCAAGATTAAATCCTTGGCTGGATGATGGTTGTGGAAGGTTTAAGGTTAGGCATTTGGAGTAGCAGAGGTAGATGCGAATTTTCTTCATTTTCAATAATAAAAGAAAATAAAGTATTGTAGTAAATAATTCAGATATAAAGTCTGGAATATTTCACTTGGTAGTAATCAGGAAAATGAATGACAACTTTATTTTCTGCTGAAGGCTGCAACATTAGATAAAATTCAGTTTTGAGAAAAACAATGTGATATTTGTTGTTGCAGGAACAAATAAACCAAGTGCAGACTATAGTAAAAATAGGATCTCCAATGATTCTGTTAATAGTATAGTTGTAAATTCAGTTAGTAAGAATGGTATGTCTACTAAATATGCTCGTAAAAGGATTAGTATTATCTTTCTTTGCAAAGCCAGACGTAAGTTATTATGGCGGTAGTGAAGAAGAACATTAGGTTTGTGAACCTTTAGCAGTGACAAGTGTTGCCGGTACTTCCTATGCTTGCACCTTGGATTGCAAGAAAAATTATCCTATTTAATTGATGTATTAGGGCTTAACAGGAAGTCGCAAAAAGCTATGATTACTGATGCAGCGAGAGGTTGGGATGAAAAACCAACCCTGAAGAAGTTGCCTTATATGGGCATGGAATTGTACCTATTCATATAAATGAAATTATTCAAACAAAAGATGATGAAATAAAATTTGTGGTATCAGATATTAGTGAAAAATGAATACTTATAATTATGATTTTCCTGTTCCTCTAAAGGATAATAAGTACCCTCTATATTGCAGGCTACAAATGCTATTTTCCACTGTGTGATAGATTGCAGGGGTGGACTATACAAATACGGAATTGAATGTGCACTTTGGTCGAATAGGGAGATGATAAAAATTAAGGATATTAAAGGTGATAAACAGAATACAGAAGACACATTAGATGGAGAAAGAAATTATCTTGTGGAAGGTGAAGCAAGAAAAGCAGTTTAGAAAATGGGATAATGTAAAGTATATTGCAGAGAGTGCTACAAAAAGAATGATACCAAAAAGATTCTTATAGAAATAAGAATTGGGGCATGAAATAAAAACAAATAACTGATTAGCTCCTCAAGATGGCGTAGGAGTTAGGTTTGGTGTTGTAACACTCAAAGAAATGAATGGAGTTAATAGAATTGATGAATTTATCAGAAGTTGTACATTGAATGGTTGGCTAGTAAATGTAATTGATATTGTTAATAGAGTAGATATTCACCAAAAAGTGAATGAAGAAATTGAGTGGGAGTAATAATGAAAGTGTGGGGATATAAGTGTTAGAAAATATAGGAACTAATTTGATTAGCAGTGGAATTTGGTTTTGATTGGTATATTTGCAGCTAATTATAGAAGAATAGGGTTGTTTGTAAAATCGTTGATACATTGGGGAAGATATTAGGTTTAGTATTGCGTATTTATATAAAATAAAAATAGATGATAAATATCTTTTAATTAAGGGAAGTAAATAGAACAACTGCAACCTGTTGGTGGAGTATATAAGGTTTGTAGTTCGTTTAGTACTATTGAAAGGAAATTGAATATTATTTTTGAAAATGAACGAGGTTTTTATGAAAAAGAAGATTTAAGATTTTGTATAAAAAGGAAAAATATTAGCAAAAGTTCTAAATTGGTTTGATAGTAGATAGGAAGTGGCGGTATATAGAGAGTTTTATGAAGAAATTATAAAAATAACATATTGCCTATAGAAGTCTTAAGTAGCATGAGAATAGAGTTTTTAAAGCAAATAAAACCTAAAAATGGCTTATTCTAAGCATTTTAAAAAGAATGAGTATTATTATTTGATATTTACGAGATTCATTTACCAGATGAATATACTGATATGATACGTAAATATGTAAAAGAAGAGAATGATTTAATTAAGCTATGATAGAGAAGACATTGAAAAGGAATGTGTTGATATAAGAGGAAAAATCATTTTAAAATAGGAGCTCATTCGCACATATTATTTAATAAGAGAGGGGAATAAAATGAAAATTTGAAATGTCGAAGGAGATAAAAGAGCTTATTAATGAAATTGATGTTTCTGAATCAAATTACGAAAAAGCATCAAACAGGTATAAGGCAATTGCAAACTATATAAAAAGAATCTGACCTAGCAGAATATAGTCCGGATATTTACTTACAGGTTCTATTAAATTAGGAAACAGCAATTAAACCTCTTACTGAAGACGGGGCGTATGATATAGATATTGTTTGTAATATGACGAAAAAGAAGAAATCACCAGACTCAAAGAGAATTAAAAAGACGAACTTGGAAAAGTAGTTAAAAATTACTCGTTAAAAGCATAGTATGGAAAATTTTCCAAAAAGAAAGCAATAGGTGTTGGACATTAAATTATGTAGATGAATCAAAATTTTCATATAGATATTTTACCTGCTGTTCCTTGGAATGATACGGATGATGGAAATATTGCAATTTCAGATAAAAGAAGTGATAACTATGATGATATAACATTTGACTGGGAAGTTAGTAGTCCTAAAGTATATTCCGATTGGTTCAAAAACAAAGCGATTTTTCAAATTATAAAAAGAATCCTATGCTAAACGATTTTATGCAAAATATAGAAGAAATTCAGATTATAAAATAAAAACTCCATTACAAAGAATTGTGCAATTATTAAAGAGACATGCAGAAGTTATGTTTGAAGATGATATGGAACAAAAACCGTCTTCCATTATAATTACTACTTTGATTTGCAAAAATTTATCCTGAAAGTATGATTATTAGTGATGATTTTAAAACATTATTGATTGAATGTAGTCAAAAATCTTTTGAGTGGAGTTGAATATGAAAAATGAAAAATCCTTGTATTTATAATCCGGTTAATAGAAAAGAAAAATTATCTTTGAAATGGGATAAGGATGGAAAAATACTTTGAAAATTTTTGAAGTGGTATGATCAACTTAAAGTTGACTTTAGCATAGATAATAAAGCAATGTCTTTAAATGAGAGTTTGTTTTATATGCAGAGAAGTTTGCGTAAAAATACTAATGAAATTGGAATCTCGTTAAATTCTTTAAGTTATCATCAAAAAACCTAAATGGAAATTATCAAGTATTGCTAAGACTAACGTAGAGATAAAAAGCATATTACAGTTGGCGTGGTTTCAGATTTAAGCAAATAAAAAGTGGTGAAGCTTTTGAATAGGAAAAACTTAGATTTGAAGTCAATGCACTTACACTTAATATAAAAGACTATGATATATACTGGCAAATAACCAATACTGGTTACGAAGCAATAAATGCGAATTGCTTAAGAGGAGACTTTTATAATTCTAAGCTTGAACAAGGAAAAAGAATAAGAACAGAAGAAACTTTGCTATGTGGTAGACATTATGTTGAGGCGTATTTGGTAAAAAAATGGTATTTGTTATGGGAAAAAGTAAACCTTTTGAAGTTAATATAATTGATGGTATTACTTTTGAGTGGTTTAATACCAAAAAAACTCGGAGGGTAGTGTATGTCTGATACAATTATATATTGGTTATGGTAAAAAACAATACCTGAAGATATTATTAAGGGACTAATAGCATCATTTGTAATTTTACTTATAATAAAACTTGTTAACAAAGTTAAATTTTTAAATTTTTAAATTGCAATATGAAATTGAACAGTATCCAAATCTACAATTCTATTAACTTCTTCAAGAAAGACATCCAAGGGGGTTCTATAATTTAGAAGCTTGCGTGGCAAATTATTACACCATTGAAGTGTTCGTTGAATTGTTTCCTCTGAAACGGCTTTTATTGGCATTCCTTTCGGTATACATCTACGAAGTAAACCATTATGCCTTTCGTTTGATCCACGTTCCCAAGCAGAATAAGGTCTAGCAAAATAAATAGACAAGGTTTCATTTTCTAAATTAGATATCTCTGAAAACTCTAAACCGTTATCTGCAGTTATTGTTTTACATAAGCAAGCTAGATTAACATCTTTAAACGTATTTAACCATGCATGCAGTGTTTCTTTTACATCAGTAGCACGCGCTGAGGGACATCGTAAAGCCACATACAATCTGCTTTTACGCTCAAGTAAAGAGATTAAAACATGGTCTGTCTTATCTTTTTGTTCCACGGACGGTATCTAATTCCCCAATGTCCGAATTCTCGCGCGTTTCAATAGTAGGATCGCGAAGTTCTATGGATTTACCAAGTTCTCGCTTATGTTTTCTAGAAATAGATTTTCGTTGAGAACGCCGTACTACCAATGGTAAATCAATTGCTTTTATACCTAATACACCTTTGTGAAGATAGTTATATAAAGTTTTTAGCACAAACCATTTCATTACGCACAAACAAACCCCTTATGTTTAGCATATCCAACAGCAGCATCAAATGACCAACGATCAGCTAGAGTCTTGCTTTCAATCTAATTTATAAAAGATTCTATAGCACCAATTCTCATGGTATTAGAAAGAGCCCAACACGTTGTCTTTCATATGTTGCTTGTCCAGAATCAGCTAAATATACAAGTTGAGATTTACCATGTCGAATTTGAATTACAGTACCACGTTTTAATTCTGTATAAATAGTTGTTCTAGAACGGCCCAGTGCACGTGAAATTGCAGACAATACTATCTCCTAGAACGATTCTCTTTTCTAAATAAAATCGTTCTTCGAAGTTTAAGTGTTTGTTTGTAGTGTAATGTCGTGTTATGATTATTGTAGTCCATAGTGATTACCCTCGGTTATATTTTTGATTAGTCACCTAAATCATAACACAAGGTTCACTATGGATTTTTATGTGTTCAATTTCATTCTACAATTACAAAAATAAAATATCTGATATTATCCAAAAAGTGGTTGAAGTTTTTAATATCCATAAAGAGCAACAGGAGCATATTGAAAAAGCCATTTTTTCAGTTTTAAGAAACTATAGTGAGGAGGACCTTCAAATGGTTATGAAACTGACGGATGATGTTGAACAGGTATGGCGAGAATTACCGTGGTAAAAATCACGGTAATTTTAAAAACACATTGTTAATAGCATTAACAAAAAGAGGAAGATATGACTATACAAATTGAACTTATCTCAGAGTCTGAGTTAGCAGACGAATCTTTCAATATTGTCATCAATGGCTTAAAACCAAGAGAAACATATCGAGTCGAGATGTACCTAACTGATTATTATTGTATCAATGCTCCCCATAGCTTTTAGCTCATGATGTTTTATGGAGATCAACAGGGACTTTTGTATCAGATAAGAATGGCATTATTGATATTTCACAAACTCCATCTTGTTCTGGCTCTTATGAAGGCATTTCAACAATGGGACTATTTTTTAATGCTAAGCCCTTGACCAATAAGAAAAAGAAACTCCCAAGTTCTCTTTCTAAAATTCCTTTACTGGATCAATTTTTTGTGAAAATCAAAATTATGCAAGGAAATACTGTTATTGCAGAGAGAACCTTCTCAAGACGTTACATGAGTTCGCAAATTAGTCATCAAGATATTTACGGGGAACATTTTCAAGGGAGACTATTTTATGATAAAAAGTCACTAAAAGCACCGGCATTGATTATTGTGAGCGGTAGTGAAGGAAGAATTGAAAAGGCACAGAATATGGCTCAGCTTCTATCTTCCAGAGGTTATATTTGCTTAGCAGTTGCCTACTTTGGTTTAGAGGGGTTACCAAAACATTTGGAACGTATTCCTTTAGAGTGCCTTGTGGGAGCAAAGGATTATCTACGTCAGCATCCTCAAGTAGATAGTGAAAGCATTGGAATCTATGGACGGTCTAAGGGAGCAGAATTCGTTTTAGCTGAGGAGAGCCTTTTTAATGACGTTCAATGCTTGGTACTAAATTCCCCCTCTGATGTGGTGTATGAAGGAATAAAAGGAAAATGGAACTCTCATACTTCCTCTTGGACGCATTTGCAAAAAGAACTTTCCTATCAAAAAGTTTCGACTTAGAGATTATCTGTTCAGTAAACTTTTTAGAAAAACCTTCCCTAAAGATTGCTCTGCTAGAATAGATGTTGGTCAAATTCATTCACCAATCTTATTGCTCGGAAGTACTGTTGATGAAATATGGGATGCTTCGTCAGCAATTGATGATATTGTCTCCCATTATAAAGGACACTACATTATATTTAAAAAATATCATGAAACAGGTCACATGTTGACGGTGGCCTATCAACCAAATCATCGTTATCGAAAAGATTGGCGTTTACTGATGAAAGAGAGCAAGGATTCTTGGTTGGCTACGATTCATTTTTGATAGGCATTTGAAGAAGCAATAAAAATAGATTATAAATATGCTATAATAGTCCTAACTAAGATAAAAACACAGTTCTGGTTGGTAGTCCAGACGTAGGCAAGCCTATCAGTAACCTTCCTCCTTGGTTGTCCATTCTTAGGGATAGATTTAAGGAGGTGCTGTCGTGGAAACAATTTCAATTAGATTGACAGTTTATTTTGAAGATGGATTTTGGCATGGATTGTTTGAACAAGCGTATCAGGAAACTTATCAAGTTTGTCGTGTGACATTTGGTCAGGAACCGAAAGATGATGAAATTCTTGAGATTTTACAAACTCAGTTTGCTCGCTTATCTTTTAGTTCAGAGTCAACAGTCAAACAGTATGTGAAGATTAAGAATCCGAAACGCCTACAACGTGTTGTAAAGAAGCAGGTAAAGCAGAAAGTTTCTTCTAAGTCGAAAGAACTATTGCAGTTGCAGTATGAGGAAAGGAAAAAGATTTCAAAACATCAATCTAGTGTCCAAAAAGCAATTCCTCAAACAAGAGAAATTTGAACGCAAGCAGAGAAAAACGTAGAGAGAAGCACAAAGGTCACTAGTGACTTTCTCTTTCATAAAATAGAACAGCTCTTTTCGTATAAAAAGAGCTGTTTTTACTTGTACGCCGAATAGGCATAATTCAAATCCCCAGTTAAACTGGGGGTCAGTAAAAATTCTTAGAGAAAGGGAAAAAGAACCTCCTAGTGCTAGAATGAGTTGGTCTGGCAAACCACAACATTTCAACATAGGAGGTTCACTGTCAATCGAATGACGTAAAAAGCTTATCACTATAGTAAATGGAGATGTAAATATCATATTGTTTTTGCTCCAAAAATATAGAAGATAAATAATTTATGGTCGGATAAAAAGCTGATGTAGGTAAAATTCTAAGAGATTTATGTAAGAGAAAAATGTAGAAATTATCGAGGCAGAATGCTGTCCAGATCATATCCATATGCTAGTAACGATTCCACCACATTTAAGTATATCGAGTTTTATGGGATATTTAAAAAGCAAAAGTAGCCTCATGATATTCGATAGACACGCAAATTTAAAATATAAGTATGGAAATAGACATTTCTGGTGTAGAGGATATTATGTGGATACGGTGGGACGATATGAAGGAGCGATAAAAGTATGTTCGCAATCAACTACAAGAGGATATAGCACAAGATACATTAAACTTTAAAGAATATACCGACCCGTTTACGGGTGAGCCAGTAAAATAGGCAAAATAAAAGCCCCCGAGTAGGGGGTAGCCAGTGGTAATAGAGTGGTTGTCAGATCATTCAATGCCCTCTTTAGAGGGCCACCATTAGAGAAAGACCCTATAGGGGTCAGAGACAAACCACCCGTTCTACGGGTGGTTATGATTGTGTTGGAAATTCCTTTTGTATATGATGAATTGCAATAAGTAATGCGACAAAATTAAATCAATTTTTAATCTCATGTTTTAAACATGTCAAATGGTGTTTTAAACCCTAAGGCATTTTCTAGGTCGATTATTAATCAGCACTAGTGCTTCTGTTAGTTTATCTAGTGTTACTTTAGCTAAATCGGTTTCTTAGAAAAAGCTCTCGAAGTAAAGCCATTACTATTTTTCATTAGAGCCACGTTGCCATGCTTTGCATAGGCATCAGCAAAAATACATTAGGTATCCCAAACTCGTTTTCAACCTGTTCAAAAGCACGCAAATTCTTTACCACGGTCCACTGTAAAGGTTTTTAAGTAATTTACTTGTTAATGTGTTGTATAGGAACTAATAGCTAAAAACATAGAATCCCTTAGTTCGGTCATCCATTTTTATTGCTACATAAAATCGAGTTTTACGTTCAACAAATGTAGCTAAACAACCTTTACTTTGACCTCTAGAAGACACCATTGTATCTAGTTCCCAATGACCAAAAGTCTTACGGTTTTCAACTTCTTGAGGTCGGTCCCTAATGGTCTTTTTCACATTGAACCGTCCACGCTTTTCTTGTGTACCAGGCTTTTTGCCTTTCCGGCGAAGTACTGTTTCTGTTACAGCAAGAAAACCACGATGGATCCAAGAATAAATTGTTTTAAAGCTTAGAACTCCAACTAATTCAGCACCAACTATTTCTTCTGGAGACCAAGTTTGCTGTAACCTGGATTCAATTAAAAGTAGCTAATTGAGGTGTTAACTTTGTTGGTCTGCCTTTATTAGCAGACTCACTAATTGCTAATTGTTGTGCTTTTAATCGCAGAATATTCACCTTCAACGCGATTTAATTCTCTTGCTACAGTAGAATGGTGAACCCCTGATTGCTATAGCAATCCCTACGAACAGAGTATCCTTCTCTTCGTAAAAACTTCTATTTGACTTCGTTTTTCATGGTAAGATGTATATAGTTCATATTAGAGACCTCCGTGTCATGTAGTTGTGATTAGTTTACATTTTTACACGAGATCTCCAATATGAGTCTTTTTATTTGTCGCAATATATTTTACAATTCATCAAATAAATAAAAATACACTATTTTAAGTATAGCATTGGAATATGTATCTGAATATTATCATGTTATGAATACTACTTATATTAATATGAATTTTACTAATGGGTATGGAGAGATATGTAAGTAGGTTAAAGAGTTTAATCCATCTTTTTATTGATTATGTGTTTTTCTAATATATTTGAGGTGATTACTATGGCAGTGTCTAATATGAGAGCTACATTACTATATCCAATAGATAGTGTGGGATACAGTGACGAATCTAAATGATTTTTCCTGGAGAAGTGATTTTAAAAGATGTAAGAATTATAGATGAGAATAACTTTATAGAGATTACTAAGAATGGAGTTGAAACTTATTTTTAGAATCACAGAATGTATCAAATACCAGTCATGGATATTTGAGATAGAAAATAAAAATATTAAGGGGACTTGGGTCGGAAAAGTTCTATGTGGAGGATGATAAAACGATTCTAGATTTTTACAGAAAACTGTTGTCTCTAAAAAAACTAATATTTAAGCCATTTATAAGTTTGTATTTGAAACGACAACAAAAATATATTTTAGAGATTTAAAAGCAAAACTGAATTGTGAAGAGTTTGAAGCTGTTAGATAATATTTATAAGATTAGTTTTTATCAAAAATAGAAGGTGGTGCGTTTGTGGCTGAGATTAGATTTGAAAATCTTCGAAAAGCTATTAAAGAGCATGATAGAAAAAGTGATAAAAGAGACTATCTGTCTATTTTTCTAAGCGTCATGGTAAATAGACTATCTGTGGAATGCAATTTTTAAATGTGCATGGATTAAAAATTTATTAATGTTCTTGTTATTTCGTTATGAAAAAAAGATAAATTGAGATTTTAGAATTGTATTTGGTATATGATAGCCTTTTCGCTTATACGAGGGCTTTTACTATACACTCATACTTATAAATATAATATAATGTAATTAGTGATAATCATTTAAAAAAATATAGTTCATGGGAGAGATATATGATACAGTTAAAAGATTTAGGTACGTTTGAATCTGTGCCTAAAAATAGTGACGGATATTATTGAGGGTAATCTACCTGCACTTGTGTCGGCGTTAAGCGACTGGTTGGGATATTCATGAAGTCATAGAAATTGATGAATATAGTGAGCTACACCTTTAGAATTAGCTCTTGTCATGTGTTGCTTGCCAAGTATTCAATGGTTAGTAGAACATGGTGCTAATCTTAATGATGAAGAAAATCCAAGTTTCTTATTAGCGGTACAGTATGGTAATAAAGAGAGTATAGACTATGTTGTGGCTCATGGTGCTAATATTCACGCTTTGAACCGTGTGAAAGTAGATGCTTTTTCAAGTCGCTTTATATGGCAAGAAATATGAGAACCTACAAATTATTCATGACTTAGGGTCATACGGTACAGAAGTATGGCGGTAAAGCTTTCAGAAATATCATTACAGATAGAAATTATGAGGTTCTAGATTTCTTTATTCATAATGGTGTAGATATTAATTACATAAGCCTGATTCTGTATATCCTTTAAGCCAACCCCATTGTGCGTTGCGTGACTCGTTAGTGGATTTACAGATGTGCAAATACTGGTAGAACATAATGCTGACGTTACCATCACAGAAAAGGATGGTATGCGTCCCTATAGCATTGCTGCTGAAAAGGCGATATGGAAATGGCAGAGTATTTTTAAACTTTAGAGCCTACGGAGTTCCATGATATACAGAATAAAATAGATCAGTTAAAGCCATTTAAATTACCAAAAGCATTAGTGAATTTTTAGAAGGTGAAACATCTTTACTTTGAATTACCAGACTCCGATTTTTATATCTATAGAGTTCTTCCCACTTATTGATACAATTCCATTTAAATTAGGTCGCCGTAATCTATTGCGTTTATCTCAAAGAACTAGGCGAGTATAACGATTGGCAAATTGTATGGGACACTAAAACTAAGAAGATAAGTTGCTATGATATAGAACATCAAGAGTTACGAGAACTTTGTAAATTTGATGAATTTATGGCGGATATGTCAGGTCAATTAGAAACCTTATTTTTAGTCTATATTGTAAAAGGAGAGGCGATACATATGACGACAGATTCATTTGAGAAAACATATACAAATTGGTCAATTGATATAGGTACCTATAAATATGAAGGTATTACACTGAATGAAGTTGAGCAAAATCTATATGCTATTCAGGATCAAGAAAAAGATTTTGTGATTGTATCCCATCAAATAAAATCTCAATAGATAATAAACAGTATAACTTTGTACAAGTTTGCTGTGATGAAGATACTGATTTATTACATATAGAACTTTAGTGTAACTAATGATGGCGAGCAGGGCGCTATCATATATGGTAAAAATGAATTGGGCCATCAAGAGGTATTACAGATAATAGAAGATTTTATTGCACATCATAAGGTTCCAGCATTAGATAGCTGGGAAATCGTGTTAGATTTAAGACATAATACGGAAAGCTAGTAAAGGATATTGAAAATGACTAATCCAAGATTTGTATTATTTTGCCGTAGATGGCTGATATATTCTTAATGTTTTCCCCATTATGACGTATATGTGGAGCATATCATGTTATACAGACCGAATAACCTCTTATATAAAGTATATTCGCTATCGATTTAGACGGATTCAGATTCAATACAATATGGTATATGATGTAACACCAGAGGAAGAAGATGCGATTTGCCGTGAGCTATTAAAAAGAGAGCGAAGATATTGATTCCAGTTGGTATATTATATTGTCTGATCTTTGCTGTAAGTTTTGTTTTGGCTATTAGAACTAGTGAAGAATTAAACCTCTAGTGCAATGGGAGATAAAGTCTTTGACTATGTCACACCAATTTTAAATACCATTGATTTTTAAAATGGTATGCATATTCCTTGACTTATTGAGAGTAGCACTATTTTTAGCCCTATAGCGATTATAAATGTATCTCCTTATATCATCCTATATGGTTGATACCATTTTGATACGACGCAGGGTAAAAAGCTTTAATTAAAGAATATTACAGTGATGAGAAACCATTTGGTTAAAATAATCTATTAACTAGAGTGAGTATTATGAGTAATCTAAAAAGACTTTGATTGGACCGGATTTTGGAACGATGTTGATTATCGCATTTGAATCCTATATAGGTAAACCTGTTACCGATAAGGATATTAAAGATGCTGAAACTGAGCTAGGCTATACATTACCTGCGTGACATATTGAATTACTTAACAATCATAATGGCGGTGTATTGAATAAGAACTGCTTTATTAATAATGATGGTGAGTGTGTATATGTGACAGGCATATATGGCATTGATAGAGATAAAAAGAAATCTATTTTTGGAGAATTTGGCAACGAATTTTTGGATGTCTAAATGGGAATATCCTCCTATTGGTGTCGTGGTGGCGGATACGATTTCTGGCGGTCACGATATGATTTTTCTCGATTATCATGGAGTGGTCCTACAGATGAGCCTAAGGTAGTCCGAGTAGATCAGAAGGGATTACTCTATCACTCTTTTTAGCAGATAGTTTTTGGGAGACTTTTGTTAGCAATTATATATAAGCATAGAAGACATTACGGATGAAGAGTTTCAAAGCGTTAAGTGATGAGGATAGGTAAAAACTTATTAATGAACAAGAGGACCTAGATATTGATCGTGCTATGGAACTTTTAACTCAATATAGGCATCGATAATTTATCTCCCTATATTGTTAAGTACCTTAGGACGTATCTACAACAATAATGACCGTGCGACAGAGGCTGTTGAGTTATTTGAACGTATTGATGAGTCTTACCGTGATTGGTCTTGGTATTATCGTAAGGGTTATGCGCATGCCTCTTAGCACATGGTGAAAGTTATCATTCTGAACATGTGCGACAAGCTTTTACAGTTAATTGAAACTGCTATGAAAAAGACAAAAGAAGCACACTTAGAAAAACAATTGAGCTGGTGCTGTGAAGTGGTAGAATATATTTTTATCTTTTATAAAAGCCAAGTGAGTATGAAAAGGATTATCCTATGATTTTTGAAACGATTAAAACGTTCGTTAATAAGAGCCAAAATGCTGAAATTAATAAACTTGACGCAGAGCAACTTGAAATATCAGAGGATAACTATCCTTCTTACAGTGCAGTGCATTGGGTATTCAATAAAAATCATATACTAAAGAGAATTTTTCTAAAGAGTTTAATCAAATATTAGAGGAGTATGCTGAGTATGGCGCTAAGGAAGGAGTGCATTAGCGCTATTAGAAGAGCCTGAAATTTTAGTGACTTATGAAGCATGGATAGAAAGTGAAAATCAGCTTCATAATAATGAACGTTTAAACGGTGAAGAGTTTACTAGAAGAAGAAAAAGAAGATAACATGTGGCAAGTAGAAATCATGGCCCCATATTACTGCTGATAATGGTAAATATTTTACGGGAGAAGAACTACTTTAAGTTACACTTTAATGGCCAATAAAGAATTAGGTGATCATATATTCTATGAAGGCATAGAATACGAGGACATGAGATGCGAGGACATGGCCTCATCGATAATGAAGATGGTATCCCTGTCTTTTATGTAGTTGTGGCACTAAGTAAATAACTCCCATCTTATAAATCAATCACCATTAAGTAAAGTTTATTGTTTTTGTGTGTTGGTTATGTTACTACTTTAGAATGATTTCATATACATATTAATTGGGATGAAGGGATGCGTATTGTATGTCGTTAAGTGTTGAACGTTTTTTATCTTTTTCTGAAGAGGCGCAATTACAAACTATTAAAGATCTTAATGATATAGGACAAGAGGAGCTGATTATCGAGACATTAACTGGTGTGGGCATCGAGAATTACCTGTACCTTTATTAGGTGAGCTTGGTAGAGCGTATAACAATAATGATAAACCGGAAGAAGCTATCAAGGTATTTAAACTCTATAGATGAAGAGTATAGAGATGCTAGTGTGTATTATCGCTGTGCTTACTCCTATGGCGCTATTGTTTCTAATAATCATGAGGTTTATACATCAGAGAATATGCAACAGATGCTAGCACTTTAGTAGATAATGGTATACGATTAGCTGATTAGTGAGAATCGAAATAATATAACAGGATATTTTTCTTTTGAGATCATTGATATGTGCTATATGCAGATAGATTTTTTGAAAAGGTGTGAGTCTGATTACCCAGAATTGTGCTCAAACTTATAGTAAATACGTAGCCGAGAAAAACAGAAGAATAGAGAGAGGTGTATCTCAGCATCGGACTATCACTGTTGAAGAAATTAAAGAAACTGATGATATGTGGACTATTAAATGAACCTGCCTATTGGACCATAAATATTTATGGTCTTATGATGATTATATAGAAACATCTAAAAGAGTTTACATTAGAGCAACGATATCTTAATGCAATATGTTGGTATTTTGCTGAGGTCAATAATGGTGGGTCATCAGTTTTTCTATAACTCTACAGGTATCGTATGGGAAGATACTTTAGTGGGGTTGCGTCTATTCAATATGATAGAGTTGGCAGATAATTTCCAATCAGTACTAGATTTCTTTGGTGGTACTGTACCATTTGATAGAGCGGAACGATGGTACTTATTACAACAATCTGAGAATAATCCAGAATTCTTTGATTTTCTCGATGAAAAAGATGATGCAGTATATACATATGATGGTATCTTTTGAAGATGTATTTGTACATGAGAACCCTCATACTATTTGTATTTGATGGAACCTATACTGATCTCCAGACTAATTTTGGAGATATAATTTAACTAGATATAATAGATACTTTCATGCTAGTTACTTTCACAAAGCATAACCGATGTATTAGAGGTATTACATGTTAGATAAACAAGGCGTATATGATTGTTTGCGTGACCATCATATCGATTTTGAAATTACAGATCACGCACCATTATTTAGTATGGACGATAAGCCAAATGTGCAGTTGCCATATCCTGATTGGGATGCGAAGAATCTATTTATTCGAGATCATAAACGAGAACATTACTATTTAATTACTGTTCGTGGATCAAAGCGTGTAGATTTAAAACAATTTCGTAAGGACCACAAACTTAAAAAAATTTCCTTTGGTTCTGAAGAAGAACTATGGGATATATTGAAGATTAAACCAGGTCACGTATCTCCATTTTGCTTGCTCCATGATGAGGACCGTAAGGTCCATTATTATATTGATGCGGACTACGAAAATAATGTAATCGGCATACATCCGAACCAAAATGATGCGACTGTGTGGCTTCAAGGCAAAGAACTAGTTAAACTTATTGAAGAGCATGGTACAACTATTGAATATATAACAATATAAGTTTCAACATCCTCATTTGTTGGAAACTAATATTACTCAATATAGTTTTCATAGATAGGATGTTTTTATATGCAAAAGGACCATAATCTTTTATAATAATGTAAAAGCATATGTTATATAAGAGGTTTTATATGAAAGTTAAATTGATTCAACACGTATGTTGAAGCGTCCTATGGATACAGATTTAAAAATACGTATGTCCCTCACATTTAGGTTTGTTAACTGTGCTAATATTATTCGGCATGAGTGTGAGGTCACAATTGAAAATGAAAATATTAGAGAACTAGATTTTAATGATGTACCTGATTTAGTAGGGTATGCAGTGACTGTATGATGTATAGCTCTAGAGCAATTGAAATTGCAGTCTATATAGAAAGAAAGGGCTAAGGTGATTGCTGGTGGTATACATATTACGACAGCATTCGATACCGTACCCTAAGGAGGCATTTGATAGTCTTTGTATAGGTTTTGCAGAAAAATACATGGCCTCAAATTATAGAAGATGCTAAAACATGGTCGATGCAATCTCAATATGTTTCTGCTGCCTTTAGAATCTGGAGATGATATTGCATCACCTGCATATGACTTGATAGATAAGACCGATTACTTATGGTATCAACGTTGTTTCTACTAGTCGAAGTTGTCCTCATAATGTGATTTTTGCTATAATAGTTCTGGAACACACCAATATATTAATCGCAATATAGGATGTGTTGGGAGATATCAAAACGATTAGGTACAAAACATATTATGTTTATTGATGATAATTTTATTGGTAATATTTCTTGGACTAAACAGTTTTTAGAACGTATTAAACCTTTGAAGTTAAACTGGAATGCAGTGGTTACTATGAAAATAGGTCAACACCCTGAATTGATGGATTTAATGAAAGAAACTGGTTGTCAGAGTTTATTTATTGGTTTTGAAAGTATCAGCCCTCAATCTTTATCTAGTGTTCATAAAATGCAGAATAATCGAGAAGAGTTTGAACGACTTATTAACGAATTACATAAGCGTGGTATTATGGTTAATGCTAGCTTTTGTATTTGGCTTAGATGGAGATACACCAGAGACTTTTAAAAATACGTTAGATTGGATTATTAGCCAGAAAATTGATACAATTACATCACATATTGTCACACCATACCCAGGTACTGAATTCTACAAGAGAATGGAAGCTCAAAATAGAATTTTTGATTATGATTTATCAAAATATAATACGTCTCACGTAGTTGTATCACCGTTAGGTATGTCTAAAGAAGAATTAGAAAAAGGCTATCTTTGGATCTATAAAGAGTTATATTCCATAAAAATATATTTCGTCGCTTGCCTAAAACTATCAGTACAATACCAGCATATCTAACTTTTAATTTCTTTTACCGTAGATTTGGACAATTTACATCAAGAGTATGTGAGTTGTTAACTTATAAGCGTATTGGTTTGTTTGCCGAGAAGTTATCAAGATATATGTAAAGGAGTATATATGAATAAAAATTTATTAAAACGTATTGTACTAACCTCTGCGATTGCGGTATTAGGTGTGAGCACATCCTTTGCAGCTCGTTATGGAACGTGATGAAGGTTTAGATACAGCACCCTAGTGTAGGCATGTATCGCTATCAGGTGCCTACAGAGTTACAGGACATATATAATAGTGCAAACGTTGCCAATCTAACAGCATCTATGGAGAAAGAGCCTAATACATTATCTATGAATGTAGCGCATGTAAAAGGTAATCCATCTGAGTCTTATGTAGTAGAGATTTATAAAGATTTAGCTGCTATTGAAGCACATCGCAAATCTGATCATTATCAAGCCTTTGTTAATGAAGTAGGTTCTAAATTAACAAACCGAAAATTGTACGATGTACAGTCTGTACTATTGTTTGAGAAAAAAGATGCTTTATCTATCGTAAATGATGGTAAGGCAGTAGTTACCTTAACTGAGTTTACTGTTGATAGCAATGAAATCGATACGGTACAACGACAATATCAACTGATATGGAACGTGCCGTTCGGGATGATGCGGGTTATAAGGCTGGTTATGTTCTTCGTGAAAGAAACGCAAAAAATCGCTGGTACGTTATTCAGATCTATAGCGATCAGGAAGCCCTTACTAAACATTTGAATAGCCCAGGCTATCGCTTTATGATGAGCCAAATCCAAGGTAGTCTACAAGGGGTTATTACTAAAGTATTAGATGGAGATATCCTTGTAAACCATGGTGGTCAAGCTTTTGTTAGACCTTAGTTTTTGATATAATACTAATCAGTAAAAGTTACTGCTAGCATATTATAGTGCTAGCAGTTTTTGCTATATAATAGGTTATAATCTCAGTCAATTCTATTTAGGAGTTATATATGACACAGCAAGAACGATTACGCTATCTTTTAGAGGGTTTAGTAGCAGAATACAAAGAGAAAGTATAACGAACATTTAGAAATTCTGTGAGTGAAGAAGAACAATTTTACTCTATTTAGAGCTCTATGTAATATTCGTCCTGCAGGAGCTATGCCCACTGACTGGATGAAGGTAGAGGATGAATATTTAAATACATTGGCTCATGAAAAAGGCATCGTTACGATTAATGATATGGAAGAACGAGAACCACAAATTTATTTGTGGCAAGGTGATATAACGCGTCTAGCGGTAAAGGCTATAGTCAATGCAGCTAATGAGCAGTTGCTCGGTTGTTTTCTACCGAATCACAAATGTATTGATAATGCCATTCATACTTTTGCTGGTATTGAGTTACGTATGGCCTGTGCTAGGATGACTGAGTATATGGATATGCCTGAAAAGACAGGTGTAGCTCGTATGACCTATGGTTTTAATTTACCTGCCAGTCATGTTATCCATACGGTAGGGCCTATTGTTTATGATACTGTTACAGACTTAGAAAAAGAACAATTGTCATCGTGCTATAGATCTTGTTTGGAGCTAGCTAATGCTTATAGTTTGAACTCCATTGCATTTTGCTGCATTTCTACTGGTGAGTTTTAGATTTCTAATGAATTAGTACGCAAAGTTACTATCGATACGGTACGTAGGTATTTAAAAAGAAACTAATAGTAAAATACAAGTGGTATTTAATGTATATAAGGATATAGATTATGAAATCTACAACAAATTATTGGGATAATATAGAACGTGTAAAAGATTTTTTGAATACAGCCGATGCGGTACTCGTAGGTATTGGGGCCGAGTGTCTACTGCACGGGTCTGACCTATAGTGGAGAACGTTTTTCATAAATACTGATGACTTTCAAAAAGTACAGTATCACTAGATATGTATTCTGGTGGATTCTATTCATTTGAAAGCATGGAAGAATATTGAGCGTGGTGGAGCCGTCATATCTTCTATAATCGCTATGATATTTTAGCAGGTGAACCTTATATTCGGTTGATGGAGTTATTACAAAATAAGAATTACTTTGTGATTACCACTAATGTAGATCATCAAATGCAATTTGCTGAGTGGATAAAAATAGATTTTATTATATGCAAGGTGATTATGGCTTGTGGCAATGCTCTGAGCCATGTCATCAAAAGACTTATGATAATGAAGAACAAGTGCGTCGTATGGTGAAAGAACAAAAAGGATATGAAAAATTCCTCACAGAATTAATTCCCTCACTGTCCTAGATGTGGCGAACTAATGACGATGAATTTACGTGTCGACGGTGCCTTTGTGCAAAGACTGAAGGTTGGTATGCGTACTCAAAAACGATATGCAAGTTTTATAGAGAATTATAAAGATAAGAAAACTGTATTGTTAGAACTTGGTGTTGGCTATAATACGCCGATGATTATCAAATATCCATTTATGCGGATGGCACATGACAATATAGACACACTATATGTACCAGTTAATATTGAAAACAATCGATTCCATTTGATATTCAGCAAAATACAGTATTATTTAACAAAGACATACAAAAGGTATTGAATGATTTGTTATCTTAAGAAGGAGTTAATGTACTATGAATTATAAATACACCTATGAAAGCCCATTAGGAACTATGGTTATGCTTGGTACATTATCATACTTAACAGATTTATTTTTTATTGATGAAGCTCATGCACCTAGTTATGATGATGCGGAGTATATAGAGCAACTAACAGGTCCATTTGAAGTAACAATTATGTGGCTAAATCAATACTTTAATGGTAAAAAGCCCTTTATTACACCTCCTATCCAGTTAGAAGGTACTGAGTTCCGTAAATCCGTATGGTCTATATTACAAACAATTCCTTATGGTGAAACTACAACATATGGAGATATTGGTAAACAGATTGCACAGCAACAAGGTAAAGAGAAATTCTCTGCTCAAGCCGTAGGGGGGGCTGTAGGGCACAATCCAATTTCTATCATCGTTCCTTGTCACCGTGTTATTGGTAGTAATGGCCAGTTAACAGGATATGCAGGGGGCATTGAACGTAAGAAATATATGCTAGACCCTAGAGTTGGAGCATAAATAAAGTAATAGTAAATATAAAATATAGATAATAATAAAAGAGATTACTTCTATGTATAGTTAGACATACATGAAAGTAATCTCTTTTTGTGTTTAGATATATTTAGTTGTAATGTAAATAGATATCGTAATAATTAGAATACGAGCAAAATACAATACTTTTAACAATGTACTTATTTTTAAATAAATTTGTTTTCTAAGATACCAATACCGCTTATGGAAACTGTAACAATATCTCCTGGTTTTTAACCAAGAATACTTACTTTCATTTTTACCTAATACTACACCACTAGGCGTACCTGTAAAGATAATGTCACCTTCTTGGAGTGTCATATATGTTGATAAGAAGGCAATAATGTTATAAGGCTTAAAAATCATTTGTTCTAGCTTTGCTTGTTGACGTATTTCACCATTTACTGTTGTCGTAATAGTAGCACTTTCAAAGTCAAAATCATCAGGAGATACAATATTAGGACCAATAGGAGCAAAGTGATCAAGCGATTTGCCAAGAATCCATTGAGAGCCTCTAAATTGTAATGTACGGGCAGATACGTCATTGCCAATGGTATAGCCTAAGATATGTTCCATTGCCTTTTCAGGAGATATGTTTTTACCAGATTTACCGATGATGATAACTAATTCTCCTTCATAATCGTAATGGAAAGTTTCGTCTTCAATGGTAATTGTATCATGATTACCTGCAAGAGCATTTGATGTTTTCATAAAGATTTCTGGAAAATCATGTGTAGCTAGACTAGTTTCAGCAATATGATCAGCGTAGTTAAGGCCAATACAAATGATACTTTTTAGGATTAGGAATTAAAAATGTTTATTTTCGTTCATAATAGGGACCTCTAGTAAAAATAGGATAATGTATATCTGAAATTATTATAATATAAATAGGGCGGCAGCTATACTGTAAAGAAAACAATTTTTATATTCAACGATAGTATAGCTGAGTGGCCTATTTGATAATATACATATCTATTAATATGTTACCTATGTATAGATGATATATCTTAATAGATACTATATCTGTATATATAATTTATCATCTCTATAGAATCTATTGAAAATACAAGATGATAGTGATAAGATTAAGTGTATATCAATATAAATGGAGGTTATTGTTATGAGCAAGAATATCGATTGGGATAATCTCGGTTTTGGTTATGTAGAAACCGAATACCGTTATTTGACTACATATAAAGATGGTAAATGGGACGAAGGTGGTTTAATTACTGATGCTAACGTTGTCCTTAATGAATGTGCTGGAGTATTCCAATACGCTCAAACTGTCTTTGAAGGGTTGAAAGCATACTACACAAAAGATGGTCATATCGTATGCTTCCGTCCAGATTTGAATGCAGAACGTTTGAATCAATCCTGTGAACGCCTTGTAATGCCTACATTACCTGAAGGTCGTTTCCTCGAAGCTGTAAAAGAAGTTGTAAAAGCAAATAAAGACTTTGTTCCTCCATATGGTCATGGTGCAAGCCTTTATATTCGCCCTTACATGATGGGTACAAACTCCGTTATCGGTGTAAAACCTGCTGATGAATATCAATTCCGTGTGTTTACAACACCAGTAGGCCCTTACTTCAAAGGTGGTGCTAAACCAATCAAAATTCGTATCACTGATTTTGATCGTGCAGCTCCTCATGGTACTGGGCATATTAAAGCTGGTTTGAACTATGCTATGAGTTTGTATGCTATCACTGATGCTCATAACAAAGGCTATGCAGAAAATATGTATCTTGATGCGGCTACTCGTACACATGTAGAAGAAACTGGTGGTGCTAACTTCATCTTCATTACTAAAGATGGTAAATTAGTTACACCTAAATCTGATAGTATCTTGCCATCCATTACACGTCGTTCTTTGATGTATGTAGCAGAACACTACCTTGGTATGACTGTAGAACATCGTCCTGTTCATAAAGATGAATTAAAAGACTTTGCTGAAATTGGTCTTTGTGGTACAGCGGCTGTTATTTCTCCAGTAGGTCAAATCGATACTCCAGAAGGCACTATTAATGTTCCTGCTGGCATGGATGATATGGGTCCTATCACTAAAAAATTATATGACACATTACTTGGCATTCAACATGGTGAAATCGAAGCTCCTGAAGGCTGGGTAGTTAAAATTTGCTAATTCTTTAGTAGATTATATAATTTTAATATGTAATAGAAACGGCATCTGTCATTTGATAGATGCCATTTTTGTTTTTGTATTTTATTATTTTAATAAAGTAAATAAGATATTAGCAATAAACCTATTAGTAAAATAGTAGACTATTAGTTAGATTTTGCTCTACTATGCACCTTTAGCCATAAATTTTTCGTTGTTAATAACAAATCGTTCATGTAGTGCCACGACCAATAATACCAACACCATCAGAGACTTCAATATCGAAATGTTATTTTACGACCTTCTACAGCACTTACAGTAGCTTTTGCTGTTACTGTTGCGCCTAAAGGCGTAGGGAGCCTCATGAGTAATGGATAGGGAGATACCTACTGTGCCTTCACCGTCCTCTAAAATATGGCTGTACTGCAGCTTATGCAGCTTCCTCCATAAGTGCACACATCGCTGGTGTAGCAAAAGACCTCTAAAGAACCAGACTTTCATTGTTTTTGCAATATTAGATTCAGTTACTATAACTGTTGCTGTAGCTGTTTGACCTGCTGATACCATATTATACCTTCTTTCACTAAGAAATATTCTCATTATACTAGTATTATACATCTAAAGTTAATTTTATTATGCTATTGGAATGATATATATTTTATGATATACCTTATGACACTCTAATGTCTATATACAGTAGTTTTAACCGGTCAATTAGATAAATATAGTATAAAATTGCTATTCAGATTAGATTAAAGAAATGTAACTAGTTATAACTGTTCTATAGAATACGTGATATAATGAAGCTAGTCTTTTTATACGAGGTATATATGAGTAAAAGAAATTTAAAACCTTCTGGTGAAGGTTGGGTACAGTTAATAGCAGGCATTGGTTTCATTGTTTTATTAATTGTTATAAATATTGTAGATCCTACGTTTTATCCGACTATGTGGCACTTGGCAACAAGTGGCTCTATGGAGGAGGTAGCGGAGTATATTCAAAGCTTTGGTCCTATGGCCATGGTGGTGAGTATGGTCCTCGATATTTTTTTGTTAATGCCGTAGGCTTTTTACCGTCAATCTTTATATCTACAGCTAATGGTTTAGTATTTGGTATGTGGCCTGGGATTATTATCTCTTGGCTTGCTGAGACGATTGGCGTAGTCATTAGCTTTTATATTATGCGTTACTTCTTACGTGATACAGCGGACAAGTTGATTGCTAAGAGTACAGTATTGATGAAAGTAGATGATTTTTCCGGTAAAAATGGTTTTGTGGTCATGTTATTTGCACGATCCTTACCGTATTTTTCCATCTGGGTCATTACCGCATTAGGAGCCATTAGTAAAAATCAAAACCTAGAGATTATATATTAGCAAACTTGATTGGTAAATTTCCATCTACAGCTTTTAGAAGTAGCTATCGGTACAGATATTGTAAATTTCAAGAGAATATGGGGCGATTAGGAATCATCGTAGTTGTTGCAGGGGTTGTATACTTTCATTCTTTTGGAAAGTATATAAGAACTACATCAATAAGAAAAATGCTGAACAAGAGCATGATCCTAATGCTTAACAATTTCTAATTAATTAAATGTTATTCAATTTAGTATATATGAAAGAGGCGATAGTATGAGCTTTTTCTCTTCCTGAACGTGTAACTTTAAAAGGTCCTAATTTTTATTCGTGAAGTATTTGAACGTGGTGTAGCGTGGAAGGCTTTTATTAGCTTTTGGTATTGGTAATCCTGCGCCTGAAGCGATTCCTGTAGAGATCATCGAAAAGGGCTTTTTGATGAAGTGGTTCATTCTAATCCTATGAGCCTTTTACAATATGGTCCAATGCAAGGTGATGCACATTTAGCAGAACTTACGTTAGAACGTTTAGTACAAACTCATAAGATGAATCCAGAAGGACAAGGTCTCATTATTTCCAATGGTGCAGGTCAATTATTAGGTCTTGTACCGATTACTGTATTAGAACCTGGCGATGAAGTATACATGGATGAATTCACTTTCACCAGTGCAATCAATTCTGTACGTAACATGGGTGGTAAAGCATTAGGTATTAAAACTGACGAGCACGGTATGATTCCAAGTGAGTTAGAAAAAGCGGCTCAATCTGGTAAAGGTAAATATATTTATCTAATTCCCTAACTTCCAGAATCCAACAGGCATTACTATGCCTTTTAGAACGACGTAAGGAGATTTATGCTATTGCATCTAAATATGATTTATTTATCTATGAAGATGATCCATATGGTGAAATTCGTTTTGGCTGCGAATATATCCCAACATTTAAATCCTTTGATACAGAAGACCGCGTTCTATATGCAGGTTCTTATTCTAAAACATTATCTGCAGGCTTGCGTGTGAGGCTTTTTATTTGGTCCCAGCCAAGGTAATTGAGGCTATCCAAGCATTAAAAAATAATACGGCCAGACAAATGCCATTAGTCACTCAAAAGGTGGTAGCGAAGGTTCTTGATACCATTGATTACGATGCTCATTTAGATAATGTACGAAAAGTATATAAAATGAAATGTGAAGCTTTACTTAACGCTTTTAAAAAGTATGCGAGTTCTAAAGTTCATTTGACACAACCTACAGGGGGTATGTTTGCATGGATGACGATGCCTGAGGATGTAGATTGTGATGTATTCTTTGAAACTTGTATGGATCGCAATGTAGGGATTATTAAATGTGGTGCCTTTGCAGCAGATGGGGCAGGAGAAGGTCATGCATTTCGTTTGAGCTATACGGTGCCAACAGTAGAGGAAATTACAAAGGGGATGGAAATTCTCGGCGGGTTAACTAAAGAATTTTGTGGTGAGTAATATATTGATAATTTTTGATATAACGTGATACAATGTAAGCGTAGATACATTGTGTTTACCATATAAAAAAGTTTTTAATATAGATGTGAGGTATAGCCTCAAAGAAAGTAGGTGTTTACTATGGGTTGCGGTAGCAGCAGTGATTGTGGCGGATGCCCATCTCAATCTTCTGGGTGCGGTGGTGGCGCGCCTCAACAACCTCAAGATCTTACAGCTCAATTGCACGAGCTTAGTTCTGTTAAACATGTAATTGGCGTAGTATCCGGCAAAGGCGGCGTAGGTAAATCTTCCGTTACCAGCTTGATGGCCATTACAATGGCGCGTAAAGGCTACAAAGTAGGTATCCTCGATGCGGATATTACAGGTCCTTCTATTCCTAAGATGTTTGGCATTAAGGAAAAGGCATATGCTGACGAAATCGGTATGTATCCTGTAAAATCCAAAGGCGGTATCGACGTTATGTCTGTTAACCTTCTTTTGGAAAACGATACAGATCCTGTTTTATGGCGTGGTCCTATTTTAGGCAATGTAGTAAAACAATTTTATACAGATGTTATTTGGAAAGACATCGATTATTTATTTGTTGATATGCCACCGGGAACAGGTGACGTAGCGATTACTGTATATCAATCCTTGAAATTGGACGGTATTATTATCGTTACATCTCCTCAAGACTTGGTATCCATGATTGTTGAAAAAGCAGTTAAAATGGCTGATTTAATGCAAGTGCCTATTATTGGTGTGGTGGAAAACTACTCTTACTTCCATTGCCCAGATAACGGTAAGGATTATCAAATTTTCGGTGAAAGCCACATCGAAGAAATCCTTCAAAAATACGGTCTATTATTGTTGAACCGTTTACCAATTGACCCAACTATTGCAAACCTTTGCGATAAAGGTGATATTGAGTCTATCGAAAAAACAAATTTAGAGGACGTATCTCTACCTGAATAGGATTCATATGATGAAAGCTGTGCATACTTAGTAATGCACAGCTTTTTTATCACATCTTTTATCTTGAAAGTATATTATATTTATGGTAAGAAGATAGAATATATCTTTAATTCTCATACTACAGAATATACTGAATATAGTTAGTATAGATTTTTATTTTTTTCTTAAACATGATACCATAGGGGTGTACTGGCATATATTGGTTGAATTTTAATGTTTTCCTATGTAGGAGGTATGTGTATGAAAAAACTATTGAACTGGATCATTCCAGCAGCCTTTGGTTTAGGTCTGTGGTTTGTTCCAACTCCAGAGGGATTAACTCCTCAGTCATGGCATTTTATTTGCAATCTTTGTAGCTACTATCGTAGGCTTTCATTACTCAGCCCGTTACCGATTGGTGGCGTATCTATCGTTGTTATTACTGTTGCTGCATTGACAGGTACATTAAAGATTAGTGAAGGTATTTCAGGTTTTGCTAACTCTGCGATCTGGCTAATTGTAGGTGCTTTTTTATTCTCTCGTGGCTTTATTAAAACTGGTTTGGGTAAACGTATTGCTTATAATTTGATTTCTGCTTTTGGTAGTAGTTCCTTGCGTTTGGCCTATGCATTGGCTTTGTCTGATTTGATCTTTAGCTCCCGCAACACCATCTAACACAGCTCGTGTAGGCGGTGTAATCATGCCAATTACAACTAGTTTAGCAAAAGCTTTTGGTTCTGAACCACAAGATGGACCTCGTAAAATCGGTTCTTTCTTGATGCAATCTATTTATCAAGTAAATACGATTACATCTGCTATGTTCCAAACATCCATGGCTGGTAATACATTGGTTGCTGCATTGGCACTTCAATCCTTTGGTATTGGTATTACTTGGGGTGACTGGGCTATGGCAGCTATCGTTCCTGGTATCATTGCATTGATTATTATGCCGTACTTTATTTACAAAGTGTATCCACCGGAAATTAAAGATGCTCGTGAAGCTCAACAAATGGTTCGCGAAGAGTTAAAAGGTCTTGGAAAGATGTCTTTCCAAGAATGGATAATGCTTGGCGTATTTATTTTAGCATTAGTTTTATGGGCTACGTCTCAATTCACAAAACTCGATGCTACAACTGTTGCATTTTTAGGTATTTCTATTTTACTTGCTACAGGCGTTCTAATTTGGGACGATGTTAAGAGTGAAAAAGGTGCTTGGGATACCTTGGTTTGGATGGGGACATTGATGGGCTTTGCAGGGTTCCTTTCTAAATTGGGCTTTATCAAATGGGCTACAGTTCAAGTTGGTGGTTATATTCCAGAAGGCTCTTGGGTAATTGCCTTTGTTGTAGCTGTTCTTGTTAATACATATGCTCATTATGTATTTGCATCCTTAACAGCGCATATTTCTGCGATGTTCGTAGCGTTCTCTGCAATCGCTATTTCTGCAGGTGCACCACCAATGTTGACATTGTTGATGATCGCATTCACATCTAACTTGTGTATGTCTTTGACTCACTATGCAGCAGGTCCATCTCCAGTAATCTTTAATACTGGTTATGTTCCTCAAAATACATGGTGGAAACTTGGTTTCTTCACATCTGTAATCAACTTAATTATCTTTCATGGGTCTTGGCTCTGTATGGATGAAGTTGATCGGTATGTGGTAAAAATCCATTACTGACAATTTTATAGGATTGTAATAGATGTACTTTAAAACTTATTAGACTTAGTGTACTATGCATTTATATCGATATAAAAAGCCGTCCCGATAGGGCGACTTTTTATGATAAAATATGAGTAGTTAATAGATAATTAATGTAAATATTGTAAAATAATATACATAATAAATTATTCAAGCTAATTGTACAAATTTTATATGATTTGTGTATAGGAGGGACCTATGAAGTTTGATAATGAACAATTATTAAAGTATATTGGCGCTTGTACATCTCCGTATCACACAGTAGATACGAGTTTACAAATGCTATTTGGACTCAGGTTTTACAGAGCTCAGTTTAGAAGATGCGTGGCAGTTAGACTCTGGTTCATATGTAGTTAACGTGTTCGGCACCACCTTATTTGCCTTTCATATAGGAAAGAAACCAGAACATACATTACGTATTGCGTCAGCTCATACAGATTTTCCTGCTATTCGTGTTAAACCAAACCCTATAACCTCTGTGAAAGGATACACAAAGTTAAATGTAGAAATGTATGGCGGTCTTATAGAAAATACATGGCTTGATCGTCCATTAGGTGCAGCAGGTACGGTTGTGTTAAAAGGGAAAAATGCCTTTGACGTAGATTCTGTTCTAGTCGATACAAAACGGCCTATCGCTATTGTTCCAAATCTAGCCATTCATATGAATCGCTCTGTTAATGATGGGGTTAAACTAAATCGTCAAAAAGAAATGCTTCCTATATTGACGATGGAACGTAATAATGAAGATAATCCTACAAAACTTTTAAATAATAGAAATAATCCAAGTTTATTCTCAGAATCAGATACTCAATACGATGAGTGGACAAAGTTTTTAGCTGATGAAGTAGATTGCGATCCTTCCGAAATATTATCTTATGAAATGACTTTATATCCTACGGAACAAGGCTGTGTACTCGGTACGGAAGGTGATTTCATTAGCTCACCTCGTTTAGATAATTTAACATCTTGCTTTGGTGTATTATCTGGTATTATTCAAGCTCAAAAAATGAATGTCAATGGTGTTCGCTGTGCTATACTTTTTGATAACGAAGAGGTTGGCAGTCGTACGAAACAAGGTGGGGCTGGCATGATATTACCAAATCTCGTTAAACGCGTGTATGACGCATTAGGATATTCTAATCAAGAGATGGACAGCTTTATCTCTAAAGGCTTTATGATTTCCTCCGATGTAGCTCACGGATTACACCCAAACTATCCAGAGAAAAATGATATTACGAATATTCCTGTACTTAATAAAGGGCTATCCCTCAAGATTGCATGTAGCCAATCTTACGCTGGAGATGCTAAGGCCATTGCTATCGTTAAAGGCCTTTGTGAAGAAGCGGATGCACAGTATCAGATTTATGTAAATCGTTCGGATATTCCAGGTGGATCTACAGTAGGTTCCATTTCATCAGCTATGTTACCAATGCGTACTATTGATGTAGGATTGCCTCTTTTAGCAATGCATTCAGCTAGAGAATTGATGGGGGCAGCTGATCAAGAGCAATTAAATCGATTAATGAATCATTTTCTAGGGTGGTAAGTAATATAAAATGGAATTTATTCGATGTGCATTATTGAAAAGACATATGATTTTTGTAATGAACAGTAAAAAAATATTTTTATACTTTCATAATTGGTATAATCCTTTAAATATAATGAAAATATTGTATAATAAGTATATATTATTATGAATATAAAACCTCATCATAAATTTTGATGAGGCTTTCCTCAATATTGATTTATCTATAAGTATAGGAAATATTCATATATTAATAAAAATGAAAGCTGATAGTTCACATTTGTGGAAGCTAGTAGGAGGCAATACATGAGAAAAATTAAATCCGTATTGGTTTGCCAACCGTGGAGAAATTGCGATCCGCGTGTTCCGTGCATGTAATGAAATGGGAATTAAAACTGTAGCCATTTACTCTAAAGAGGATACATTATCCTTGCACCGTAACCAAGCCGATGAAGCCTATCTCGTAGGGGAAGGTAAAAAACCAGTTGACGCATATCTTGATATTGAAGATATCATCCGTATTGCAAAAGAACATGACATCGATGCTATCCATCCAGGTTATGGCTTCTTATCTGAAAATGAAGGCTTTGCTCGTCGTTGTGAAGAAGAAGGAATTATCTTTATTGGGCCTAAAATCAAGCATTTGAATATGTTTGGTGATAAAGTAAATGCTCGTGAGCAAGCTAAATTAGCAAAAATTCCGATGATCCCAGGTTCTGATGGGGCTTTAAAAGATTATGCTCAACTAGAAGAATTTGCTGATACACATGGTTTTCCATTGATGATTAAAGCCGTTAATGGCGGCGGCGGTCGTGGTATGCGTGAAGTTCATCATAAAGAAGATCTTCGAGATGCATATGATCGTGCTAAATCTGAAGCGAAAGCTGCGTTTGGCGATGATGATGTATATGTAGAAAAACTTATCGTAGAGCCTAAACATATTGAAGTTCAAATCTTAGGTGATGAACATGGCAATGTAGTTCATTTGCATGAACGTGATTGCTCTGTTCAACGTCGTCACCAAAAAGTAGTTGAAATGGCGCCAGCCTTTGCGTTGTCATTAGAAACTCGTAAAGCTGTATGTGATGCTGCCGTTAAAATCATGAAAAATGTTGGCTACGTGAATGCAGGTACTGTAGAATTTTTGGTAACTGCTGATGGTAGCTTCTACTTTATCGAAGTTAATCCACGTATTCAAGTAGAGCATACTGTAACAGAAATGATTACAGATATTGACATTGTTCATGCTCAAATTAGAATCGCTGAAGGCTTTAGCTTTACATAGTCCCTGAAGTAGGTATTCCTGAGCAGGATAAAATTCCTTGTAAAGGCACTGCTATCCAATGTCGTATTACCACAGAAGATCCTAAAAACAACTTTATGCCTGATACCGGTAAAATCTTAGCGTACCGTAGCTCTGGTGGTTTTGGTATCCGTCTTGATTCTGGTAATGCTTTTTACAGGTGCCGTTGTAACACCTTACTATGACTCTTGCTTGTGAAAAGCGACAGCATTTGGTCCCTAACAACGAAGAAACTATTCGTAAAATGCTTCGTTGCTTAAAAGAGTTCCGTATTCGCGGTGTAAAAACAAATATTCACTTCTTGATTAATGTATTGGAACATCCTGAATTCCAAAGTGGTTCTTACAATGTAAACTTCATTGAAGAACATCCTGAATTATTCGAATTGAAACCAGATCGTGACCGTGGTACTAAATTATTACGTTACATTGCTGATGTTACAATTAATGGCTATTCTGGTGCAGGGGCTCAAGAGGTTCCTGACTTTGAACCGATTCAAATGCCATCTACTTGGATGTAAGTCCAGCATCTGGTACAAAACAAAAATTTGATGAACTTGGACCAGATAAATTCAGTAAATGGTTATCGGAACAAAAACAAGTATTCTTCACTGATACCACTTGGCGTGATGCCCATCAATCCTTGTTTGCTACACGTCTTCGTACAATCGATATGGCTCGCGTAGCTGGTCATGCTGCAAAAGGTGTACCTAACTTATTCTCCTTAGAATGTTGGGGGGGTGCTACTTTTGACGTATCATACCGATTCTTACATGAAGATCCGTGGGAGCGTTTGCGCATGTTCCGTCGTGAAGTGCCAAATACATTGCTTCAAATGCTTCTTCGTGGTGCAAATGCCGTAGGTTACACATCGTATCCAGACAACGTAGTTCGTCAATTCATTCAACGGGCTGCTGCTAATGGTATTGATGTATTCCGCGTATTTGATAGCTTGAATAGTCTTGATAATATGCATGTTGCTATCGATGAAGTGCGTGCACAAAATAAAATAGCTGAAGTTGCATTGTGCTATACTGGCGATATCCTTGATGGTGCTCGTACAAAATACAACTTGGTCTATTATGTAAATATGGCAAAAGAGCTTGAAAAAGCTGGTGCCAATATTATTGCCATTAAAGATATGGCCGGCCTTTTAAAACCACAAGCTTCTTATAACTTGGTATCTGCCTTGAAAGATGCTGTCTCTGTTCCAATTCACTTGCATACTCATGAAGGCTCCGGTAACTCTATCTATACATATGGCCGCGCTGTAGATGCTGGTGTTGATGTAATCGACTTAGCATACTCAGCATTTGCTAATGGTACTTCTCAACCTAGCATGAATTCCATGTACTATGCATTGTCTGGTCATGAACGTCAACCAGAAATGAACATTGATTACATGGAAGAAATGTCTCATTATTTTGGTAGTATCAGACCATATTACAAAGGTGTAGATAAAGCAGAAGCATATCCTAATACTGAAGTATATCAACATGAAATGCCAGGTGGACAATACTCTAACTTGCAACAACAAGCTAAAATGGTAGGGCTTGGTGATCGTTGGACAGATATTAAGAAAATGTACCACCAAGTAAACATGATGTTTGGTGATATCATTAAAGTTACACCATCCTCTAAAGTGGTAGGGGATATGACATTGTACATGGTACAAAACAACTTAACTGAAAAAGATATCTACGAAAAAGGCGATGTATTGGATTTCCCTCAATCCGTAGTTGAATTCTTTGAAGGACGTCTTGGTACTCCATATCAAGGCTTCCCTGAAAAATTACAAAAAATCATCTTGAAAGGTGCTCGCCCAATCACAGTTCGCCCTGGTGCTGTATTACCTCCAACAGATTTTGAACATATTCGTCATGAATTAAGCGAAATGGGAGCCCAAACAACTGATGAAGATATTAGTGCATATTGCTTGTATCCTAAGGTTTACCAAGATTACAATAAATTTGTAAAAGACTTTGGCGATGTATCTGTATTAGATACTCCAACATTCTTCTTTGGTATGAAACGGGGCGAAGAAATTCAAGTAACCATTGAAAAAGGTAAAACACTGATTATCAAGATGAATGGTTTCTCTGAACCTGATGAAGATGGTAACCGCATCGTATTGTTCGAGTTTAATGGTCAACCTCGTAGCATTAAGGTTCATGATAAATATGCTAAGACAACTGGTGTTGTTCGTCGCAAAGCAGATGAATCTAACCCTGGTGAAATAGGTGCTACATTGTCTGGTTCCGTTGTTAAGATCCTCATTAAGAATGGTCAATCTGTAACTAAAGGTGAACCATTGATCGTTACAGAAGCAATGAAAATGGAAACAACAATTACAGCTCCTATCGACGGTATCGTAGAAGAAATCCTTGTACGTGAAGGTAGCCGTATCGAATCTGGTGACTGCTTGCTTCGTATTGAAGATGCTTTAAAACGATAAGCTAAACAATCATTTAAAATTAAAAATATTATTTCTCAAATATTTTCATAAAATGAAAAATTGAAGAATAATGGAAGAATCCCTAGGAAATCCTAGGGATTCTTTATATTTTCAAAAGGGTTTCATGGTACTATATAATATAGAGAAAATGGGCGTATTATGCGTTATTTTAGAATGATTAGTAGAAAAGGAGTAGTAACAGATGAGATGTCCTTATTGCCAACACACAGACACGAAGGTAACAGACTCTAGAACGACTGATGAAGGTAATAGTATTCGCCGTCGCCGTGAATGTATCAATTGTGGCCGTCGCTTTACTACCTATGAAATTATAGAAGAAGTACCACTCATGGTATTGAAGAAAAATGGACGACGTGAATTATTTGACCGCGGTAAAGCTACTGAATGGGTTATTGCGCTCTTGTGATAAGCGTACAGTTCCTATGTCTGTGATGGAGCAAGTAGTTAATGATGTAGAGCGTGATATTCGGAATGAAATTAACCAAGAGGTTACAACTGATCGCATTGGTGAGCTCGTGTTACAACAACTGAAAGACATAGATCAAGTTGCATATGTTCGTTTTGCTAGTGTATATCGTAAGTTTGATAATATTGATAGCTTTATGGAAGAGTTAAAAGCTCTGAAGAAGTTAGACGCTAAAAAGCCGAAACGCAAACCTGTCGTAGAAGAATAATTGATTTCTGTATTACTGATTGGTTATACATGGTTTTGAAATTAGCAATGTGTGAGGCTTTATGATAGATTTACATTGTGATACGATGATGCAATTGCTAGATCATCCTGATAGTGGTGATTTATATCGTAATACTTGGAAAATAGATATAGAAAAATTACAAAAGGCTCATAGCAAGATACAAGACTTTGCACTCTTTATTAATATGGGTGAGACGAATGACCCTTATGGCCGCTATGAAGAGATGCGTAATTTGTGTGTATCACAAATTCATCACTATGGAGAGCACATACAACATGTGCTCTCTTATCAAGATATAGAGTCTGTATACAAGACTGGTAAGATTGGGGCACTTATGTCTATTGAGGAAGGTGGCGTACTAGGTGGCGATTTAAATAAACTTAAACAAGCTTACCAAGATGGAGTCAGACTTATAACGCTAACATGGAACTATCCAAATGGACTTGGCGAGCCACATTGTGGTGAGCAACATAAGAAATTAACATCTAAAGGTGTTGAATTTGTAGAAGCTATGCAAGAGTTAGGGATAATTGTTGATTGCTCTCATCTTAACGATGCTGGTACAGAGCAATTAGGAGATATTTTAGATGTTCCTTTTATAGCATCTCATTCAAATGCACGGGAATTACGGTCTCATACGCGAAATTTGCCAGATAATCTTATTAGACTTATCGCTAATAAGGGAGGTATTATAGGACTTAATTTTGCACAGAATTTTCTCGGCACATCGCCAATTAGTCGCATTGAAGATATTGTTAAACATGGTCTATATCTCATCGACAAGGGCGGTGAAGATGTAGTGGCATTAGGAACTGATTTTGATGGGATTCCACCCGACACAGAGATTGCAGATATGTCTCAAATGAGTCGTCTTTATGATGCATTTAAAGAGGCAGGCTTATCTGTGGAACAGTGTGAAAAGTTATTCTGGAAAAATGCAGATAGACTACTAAAGGAGATTTTATAATGACTGATTTAAATCCAATCATTGCAGATCGTTTTACAGAGCATCTTGAAGTGTTTGGTAAAACGATGGAACATATGGATACCATTCAAGAAATCGGATATCGCTGTAAAGCGGCTTTAGAAAATGGTAATAAAATTTTGTTCTGTGGTAATGGTGGCTCTGCGGCGGACTCTCAACATTTAGCAGCTGAATTGATTTGTCGCTTTAAAAAGGAACGGCGCTCTCTTGCAGGCATTGCATTAACTACTGATACATCCGCATTAACAGCTATTGCGAATGACTATGATTTTGAATCTGTTTTTGCACGTCAAGTAGAGGGCTTAGGCCGTACAGGTGATGTTCTCATCGGTATTTCTACATCTGGTAACTCCAAGAATGTTGTAAAAGCTGCAGAAATGGCCCGTTCTATTGGTATGCATACCATTGCTTTCACCGGTGAAGGTGGTGGCAAACTAGCTGAACTATGTGATATTACATTGGCGATTCCTAGCAATGTGACAGCGCATTCAAGAAATGCATATCTTAGCTGGCCACATTATGTGTGAAATCATTGAAGAAGATTACTAACCACTAGGTTATTAGATATAGGTACACATATTTCAAACAAAGGTTTATTATAAATAAGAAGACATGTATATTTTGGGTAAAGGAATAGGTGGATTATGATAAATACTACCATTAATCAATTTTTAACAAAAGCAACTACCAAACTTAAAGATTGCCGTTGTAGGTGATGTAATGGTAGATCGTTATGTTTTTGGTGATGTAAGTCGTATTTCTCCAGAAGCACCGGTTCCTGTAAACCGCGTGTCCAAGATGAAAGAGGTCCTTGGTGGAGCTGGTAATGTTGCATCTAATTTGTCTAATTTAGACTGTAAAGTGTATCTTGGTGCATTAGCAGGTAATGATGACCATGGCCGTTTATTACAACATTTACTTGATACTGATAAAATCGATACGACTGGTTTAATCACTAGTGATGACCGCTCTACTATTACTAAGATGCGCATCTTAGGTGATCGTCAACAGATGATGCGTCTTGATTTTGAAACGATTACAGATCTAACGTACCAAGAAGAGCAACAACTATCTAGTTGGCTGGAAAATCTATGTAAAGTTGGTATTGATGGTATTGTCGTATCCGACTATGGTAAAGGCGTTTGTACACCTACCTTATTGAAGACAATCTTTAGTTTGGCTAAGGAATATGGTGTGCAAACTATCGTAGATCCTAAGGGTGCAGACTGGTCTAAATACAATGGTGCTACATGTATTACACCGAATGTGAAAGAACTCGGTGAATGTGTAGGCCGTAAATTAGAAAATGATGATGCTACTATCGTAGAGGCTGCTAAGTCTGTACTCGCTACTGTAGATTTAGATTATATTGTAGCTACGCGATCTGCAAAAGGGATTACGGTTATTGCAAAGGATGGCCGTACATGGCATAATCCTGCTACTCAACAAGAGGTATTCGATGTGAGTGGTGCAGGAGATACCGTTGTATCCATGATGATGACCTGTCTTGCAAGTGGTTTATCGATGCGTTTAGCCTTGCATATCGCCAATGGTGCAGCGGGTATCGTAGTATCTAAGGTTGGTACGTATCCAATACATCGTTCTGAGCTATTAGACTTATGGCATTCCTATAAACATAGTATTCAATCTAAGCCATTATATACGAAGGAAGAAATGAAAGAACTCGTTTCACAATGGCAAAGCAAAGGTGAGACAGTAGTGTTCACAAATGGTTGTTTTGACATTCTTCATCGTGGACATATCACGTATTTACAAGAGGCTGCACAACTGGGGTGATCATTTAATCATTGGATTAAACTCTGATTCATCTGTTCAACGCTTTAAAAGGGAAAACACGGCCCATCGTAAGTGAAGAGGATAGAGCTGCCTTGTTGAGTGCGTTGCGATGCATCGATGGGGTTGTGTTATTTGAAGAAAGATACACCGGCTGAATTACTAGCGTACTTACGTCCCAATACTCTTGTTAAGGGCGGAGATTACAAAATAGAAGATATTATTGGACGCGAGTCCGTTGACAATGTAGAGGTTCTTTCATTTAAAGAAGGTTACTCTACATCAGATATTGTAGGGAAAATAGCCACTATGGCTAAGGAGGGCAAATTATGATTATCGTAACAGGTGGTGCTGGTTTTATTGGCAGTAATATTGTGAAAGCACTGAATGATCGTGGTCGTACAGATATTCTCATCGTAGATGATCTTACAGATGGTCGTAAGATTCGCAATATTCAAAATCTAGAATTTCTAGATTACATCGATTGTGATGATTTTGATTGTGCTATTGCTGATGGTACATTCGACGTTGGCCCTATTGAAGTCGTATTCCATGAAGGTGCTTGTGCAGACACAATGGAATATAATGGCAAATACATGATGAAGAACAACTATGAAGGTTCTAAAAATCTATTCCATTATTGCCAAGACCGTCGCATTCCATTCATCTATGCCTCCTCTGCATCTACCTATGGTAATGGTACAAATGGTTTCGTAGAAAAACCGGAAGCTGAAGAAGCGCTTAACCCATATGCGTATTCTAAATTGTTATTCGACCGTTATGTACGCAAATATGAAGGTGAATATACTGCGCAAGTTGTTGGGCTACGTTACTTTAATGTATATGGTCCTAATGAAGCCCATAAAGATAAAATGGCTTCTTTAGTACGTCAAATGTTCTACAAAAATAAAGAAACAGGTATTATTAATCTCTTTGAAGGTACAGATGGCTACGAAGATGGTGGTCAAACACGTGACTTTATCTATGTAAAAGACGTAGTTAATGTAAACTTCTATTTCTGGGAGCATCCTGAAATCTCTGGTACTTTCAACTGTGGTACAGGTAATGCTCATAGCTTTAACCAATTCATGCAAGCTGTTATCGACTACAATGGTCAAGGCAAAATTGAATATGTGCCATTCCCAGAGGTGTTAAAGGGTAAATACCAAAGCTTTACAGAGGCTGATACTACTAAATTGTTAGCCGCTGGCTATGACAAAGGGTTCCATAAAATGGAAGATGCCGTTAAAGAATATTGTGAACTATTAGATAATAACGAAGGGTATTTACGCTAATGCGCAAGGTATTATTTTTAGATCGCGATGGTGTTATTAACAAGGATGTTAGTTATCTATATAAAATCAGCGATTTAGAGTGGGTAGATGGTGCAAAAGAGGCCCTTGCTTATGCTCATAGTAAGGGCTATGATCTCATTGTAGTGACAAATCAGAGTGGTGTAGCTCGTGGTTATTATAAAGAATCTGATGTTCAGATTTTACATGACTATATGGCTCATGAACTAGATCGCAGTGGAGCACCGATTTTACATTTCTATTACTGTCCACATCATAAAGAAGGTATTGTTCCTCTCTATGCAGTAGAATGTGAATGTAGAAAGCCTAAACCTGGCATGATTAAGCAAGCCATTAAGGATTATGATGTAAATATATCAAATAGTTTTTCTTATCGGTGATAGTCAGCGTGATGTTGATGCAGCTGAGGCTGCTGGCATTAAGGGGTATCTATTTAAAGGCTCTAATCTATTGGATTTCATTAAAACAATAATTTAATCATTTATTCCATTTAGTTTATTTCGGAAGAATATATTTGGGTTTGTTGTGTTGTATTTGGGGAGGCTTTTATGAAAGATTACAAGAATATACTCATCATCAAGATGAGTTCCTTAGGTGATGTAATTCACGCATTGCCTACCTTGTACGCTGTGCGCAAGAATTGGCCTAATGCGCGTATTACATGGGCTATTCATGAGCAATTCGCTAGCCTCTTACCTGGTACACCATGGGTTGATGACGTGATTATCATTGACAAAAAACAACTAAAGAAGCCTACGTATTTATATCAATTGCGCAAGGAGCTACATAGTCGTCATTTTGATATGACCTTAGACCTTCAATGCATCGCAAAAAGTGCTATTGTTTCTTTATTATCTGGTGCCCCTGAAAAATATGGCTACTGGGAGCTTCGTGAGGGCAGTAATCTTGTTAATAAAGCATTAGTAGGTGAGCATAAATACGACCATGTTATTGAACGCTATCTTGATACTGTACGTGCCCTTGGTGGTGAGGTAGAGGAGATTGAATTTCCGATGCCAGCTTACGTTGAGGCTGAAAAATCCATAAAACAAAAGTTGAAATGCCATGGTGTAGATGATGAATATATTGTAGTTGTACCAGGGGCACGATGGATTGTTAAGGAGTGGCCACTTCTAAATTTTGGAGAACTTTGTATTCGTTTATGTGAATCTGGTAAGAAGGTTGTTATTGTTGGTGCTCCTGATGATGTAGATAAAGGTGCTTTCATAGAAAATTATGTAAAACATAAGAATCTCATCAATTTAGTTGGATCTACAACCATGCCTGAACTCATTGAGTTGATTCGTCATTGTCAGATTTTTATTAGTGCCGATACGGGACCATTGCATATTGCAAATGCTTTGAAGCGTCCTTTGATTGCCATGTTTGGTACAACATCACCTAAGCGTACAGGTCCTTATGGTGGTAGTCATGTACATCTCATTATTTCACCTACTTCTAAGGCTACACCTGAGCAACCACTAGTAGATGATCCAGACTGTATGGCACAAATTCCTGTAGACGCGGTATGGTCAGTGTATGAACAAGTACTTGGAAAGGAACTATAATGGAACTAGATTATAAGCGCATTGTGGTAACCTTTTTAATGCATTTAGGCGATGTTATATTAACGACTCCGTTTTTAGAAGTGCTTCGCAAAGCGGCTCCTCATAGTCATATTACGTATGTAATAGATGAAAAATTACAACAAGTAATGGAATATAATCCAAATATTGATGAACTTATTGTTGTAGATAAAAAAGGGCGCCATAATAGCATCTCAGGTCTCAATGAAGTGGCTCGTGAAATCAATGCTAAGGGAAAACCTGACATAGTCATTAATTTACATCCTAATGAGCGTACTTCATATTTAGCCTGGAAGATTCATGCACCTATTACAACTGGTATGAGCCATTTTCCTCTTTAGACCATTCATGACAAAGTATACGCGCTTAGATCGTAAAACTCGTCATGCTGCGGATATGTACATTAATGTACTAGAGCAATTAGGTGTAACAGATACTTCCAACTCTGGTTTACATATTGAAATCTGTGAAGAATGGCGTCGTCAGGCTCAAGAGTTTTACGCTACACATGGATTAACTGATACTGATATACTCATTGGTTTTAATATCGGTAGCGCCGTTCCTGAGAAACGTTGGCCAGCTGAACGATTTGCGCATGTAGCAGATTACTTTGGTCGTTTAGGTTATAAGACGGTTTTCTTTGGCGGACCTATGGACCTTGAAATGGTGCAGCCCGTAGTAGAACAAATGGAAACAAAGCCTATTGTGGCTACCGGAAAATTCCAGTTAGGTCCTTTGGCAGCGGCTATGAACCGTTGTAATCTATTAATTACTAATGACTCTGGACCAATGCATGTAGGAATCAGTCAAGGTGTGCCAATTGTGGCACTGTATGGTCCATCAAATCCATTCTTTTATGGACCTTATCAAGCTCATGCTATCGTTTTAGAAACGATGGATTCTTATGAGATTGGTAAAAGCATGAAAAAAATTATTAAAGAAGGAAATTATAAAGGTTTATCTGTAATTTCTGAAGAACAGGTTATTAAAGCAGCGGAAACATTGCTTTTTAGAATCGAAATAAACATATGAACTATATTGTATTTGATTTAGAATGGAACCAACCCTATAGCAATGACATTAGCTTTATGAAGCGCACAAAAATGCCGTTGACAGGGGAAATCATTCAAATCGGAGCGGTAAAACTGAATGAAAAGATGGACATTATAGATCATTTTACGATGTTCATCAAACCTCAATATCTGCCACGGATGCATAAACATGTGCGTGAGTTGACAGGGATAACCACCCATGAGCTCAATCATGGTGTGCCATTCAAGACAGCTATGCAGTACTTTCAAAAAAATGGTGTGGTGATGAATATATGCTGCTTTCTTGGGGATCAGACGATATTCTTATCCTTCGAGAAAATCTTATGCTTCATAAGATGAAAGCATTATCTTATGATCAATGGGTAGATGCGCAAATGATTTATTCTTATCAACGCTATGGAACAAGTCAACAGTATTCTGTGGCACATGCTATGGAGGATCTTAATATATCAACGGAGCATTTATCTGCTCATAATGCCTTGCATGATGCAGTTTTTACAGCTCACATTTGTCAGACTTTAGATATTGCACAAGGAATTTTGCATTATGATCTAATTCGCAAGGAAAGTAGTAATCCTTTCCTATATCCTCCTATTCTTACCTTTTTTATGTATGAAAATTTTTCTGAGAAAAAACGTATTGTTCATGATAGAAGAGTACGTATGTCCTTCTGTCCGTACTGTCAAACACGTTTAGAAATGACAAGAGCTGAACGATTACAAGGGGATAAGCACCTAGCCATTGGAGTATGTCCTAAACATGGTGATTTTGCGGTGCAACTTAAAGTTGGAAAGTATACGATTAAGTCCGGCAGTAGTAAATTCTATGTTACTAAGGTACTGACCCATTGTACGGATGAAATTCGTTCTCTATATACTCAGAAGTCTGAAATCAATCGCGAAAAAGAGCGAAAATATTTAGAGTATCGTAAGGCGGAACAAGAAAAAGTCCACCAAAAATAGTTATGTAAATTCAAGTTCGTTTTCTGAATTTGTACTATATATTAGGATATGAACTTTTTAGAAAGGATAGATTATGGAACGTAAATATGCATGGCATAATTATGATGATGCCACTATGGAAAAAGGTATATGCTTTAAGTGATACATATCGTCAATTTTTAGATAATGGTAAAAACAGAACGTGAATGTGTTGTGCAAGCTGTAGAATTTGCAGAAGCAAAGGGCTATATAAATCTAAATGACATTATTAAAAGCAATACGTCAATTAAAGCTGGTGATAAGATTTATTACACATATGGATAAATCTATTGCTTTTATTTAATATTGGTACTGATGATATTGAATTGGGTATGAATATTTTAGGTGCTCATATTGATTCTCCACGCATCGATGTAAAGCAAAATCCACATATGAGGATAGTAATTTAGTATTTTTGGGATACTCATTACTATGGAGGTATTAAAAATATCATTGGGTAGCTATGCCTCTTGCTATTCATGGTGTTGTGGTAAAAACAGATGGCACACGTATTAATATCAACATTGGTGATAAAGAAACAGATCCTGTGTTTCTGCATAACTGACTTGTTACCTCATTTGGGACAAGAACAAATGCAAAAGAATGCACTAAAAGTAATTGAAGGGGAAGCTCTTGATTTACTCATCGGTAGCCGTCCAGTTAAAGACGAAGAAAAAGAAGGGGTTACTAAATTTATTAATAGCCTTCTTGAAAAAGAGTATGGATTTATAGAACGCGACTTATTGTCTGCAGAACTAGAAATTGTACCAGCTGGTAAAGCACGTGATATGGGCTTTGATCGTTCCATGGTAATGGCGTATGGCCAAGATGATCGCGTGTGTGCCTACACATCCTTGGTAGCAATGCTTGAAGTGGATAATGTAAAGCGTACTACTTGTTGCTTACTTGTAGATAAAGAGGAAATTGGTTCTGTAGGTGCTACAGGTATGCAATCACGCTTCTTTGAAAATGCAGTGGCTGAAATTTTAACACTTATGGGTAAACCTAATTCTGTAAGTGTACGTCGTACGTTGGAGAAATCTCGTATGTTGTCCTCCGATGTAAGTGCAGGCTATGATCCGCTTTATGCATCGGCGTATGAAAAGAAAAATGCTTCTTACCTTGGTATGGGTGTAGTATTTAATAAATTTACTGGCTCTCGTGGTAAAGCTGGTTCTAATGATGCGAATGCTGAGTATATGGGCTTTATCCGTCGTGTCATGGAATCTAACAATGTAACATACCAAACAGCAGAGCTCGGTAAGGTTGATTTAGGTGGTGGTGGCACCATTGCGTACATCATGGCTCTTTATGGTATGAATGTCATCGACTGTGGTGTAGCCGTACTTAGTATGCATGCTCCTTGGGAGGTTACATCTAAGGCTGATATTTACGAGGCTAAACAATGCTACGTTGCATTCTTAAATGCGGCGGATGAAATCAATCTAAGATAATGGGGACTTTTGCCGATGGTGAAAAGTCCATTCTATGTGAGGTATATATGAATCAAACAGATTTAGGTGCAGCTATTGAGGCGGCGAAGGGAGAGGCGACAGAGGTTAAGACCGTAAAGGTAGATATCTTTGACATCCCCGAAACGAAGGCTGAAGAGTATATTGCTAAATCGAGAAGAGTAGCAGAAGCAGCAGCAGGTTATGAAACCATACTGTGTTACTGTAAAACGTGAAACCTTAGATCCTGAAGAAGGGAAGCAGTGGTTGGTTACTATGTAACAGGGTGAAATTCTAATGTGCGTTATCTTGGATCCCATTTTGAAGTGCCGGTTATGAAGGTCGCTCTCGACAAAGGGACTCTTAAGGACTATATTTTAGCAGCAAATGAATTGACAGAGGATATGTTAGCGTATCGTTAGATTAATAGGTGGATTTCTTTATCTTAATGTGTTCGTATATATGAAAAAATAAAATACTTTTAATCTGCTACATTGATGTAGTAGATAAATTTGTTTTATAATAAAAGTATTATAATCTTTGCAGATAGGAAGGAAATCCCCATGAACTTGAAAAAGGTATTGCCCTAGCGCTCACGGCGGCAGCACTAATGGCGTTTACAGGCTGTGGCTCAAATGGAACTACATCGAGATGGTGAATACAAAGTTGGTGTTGTACAATTGGTAGAGCATCCTGCATTAGATGCGGCAAATAAGGGTTTTGTTGATGCGCTAAAAGAAAAAGGTTTAGCAGAAAAGATTACTTTTGATCAACAAAATGCGCAAGCTGATCAATCTAATTTGAATAGCATTGCGCAGCGTTTCGTATCCGATCGGAAAAACTTGATTTTAGCAATTGCTACGCCAGCGACTCAATCCATGGCGAATGCAACTCATGATATTCCAATCTTAGGTACAGCTATTACTGATTACGAGGCAGCTAAACTTGTTAAATCTAATCAAAAACCTGGCGGTAATGTGTCTGGTACATCCGACATGAATCCAGTAGAGCAACAAGTAGATTTAATTTTACAAGTAATGCCGAATGCGAAAACAATTGGCACTATTTATAGCTCTAGCGAAGTAAATTCTCAAATTCAAGTGGAGAAGATGAAAGCTTATGCAGCTACAAAAGGAATTAAAGTTGAAGAAGTTACAGTTTCTAATGTAAATGATATTCAACAAGCGGCACAAAATCTCGTATCTCAACGTGTGGATGCAGTTATGTGCCAACAGATAATGTTAGTAGCTTCTGACGATGAGCAATCTTAGAAGCTATACCGATCCCAGCAAAAATTCCTGTGTTTGGCGGTGAAGATAATCACGTAAAAGGTGGAGCCGTTATGTCCTTGTCTGTAGATTACTACAAGCTTGGTTACCAAACAGGCTTGATGGCCGCAAAAATTTTAACTGGCGAAGCTAAAGTTGAAGATATGCCTATCGAAATGCAGAAAGAATTTAAATTAGTTGTGGGGAAAAGATAAATTAGAAAAATTGGGCATCACCTTACCAGAGGATTTGATGAACAAGGCGACTATGATTTAATACATAACTGGTAAGGAGTTATACATGAACTGGAAAAAAGGTATTGCAGTGGCACTTAGTGCCATTGCTGTTATGGCAATGGTAGCCGGTTGTGGTTCTAATACCGCAACTAATGACCAAAAGAAAATTGGTGTTATTCAATTAGTAGAACATCCATCTCTTGATGCTGCTAATAAGGGCTTCGTAGATGCTTTAGCGGCTAAAGGTTATAAAGATGGTCAAAATATTAAAATTGACCAACAAAATGCACAGGCTGACCAATCTAATTTGAACAGCATTGCACAACGTTTCGTATCTGATAAAAAAGATTTAGTATTAGCTATTGCAACACCTGCGGCTCAGACGATGGCAAATGCTTCTCATGACATGCCAATCATGGGTACAGCTATTACAGACTACGTGACAGCTAAACTCGTTCAATCTAATGAACGCCCTGGTGGTAATGTATCTGGTACATCCGATATGACACCTGTTGAAAAAGAGGTTGATCTTATCATAGCATTAGTACCGAATGTAAAGCGCATTGGTGCCATTTATACATCCTCTGAAAATCAACTCCCAATTGCAAGTTGAAAAAATGAAAGCCTATGCTGCTACAAAAGGTATTACTGTTGTAGAGGCAACTGTTTCCAACGTAAATGATATTCAACAAGCAGCTACAAATCTTGTAAACCAAGATGTGCAAGCTATTTATACACCAACAGATAATGTATTAGCATCTGCTATGGCTAACTTGGCACAAATTACAGATGCTGCTAAAAATCCCAGTATTTGCTGCTGACGAAGGCATGACAATGACTGGTGGCGTAGCAACATATTCTGTTGATTACTATCAATTGGGTTACCAAACAGGTTTAATGGCTGCAAAAGTTCTAGCTGGTGAAGCAAAAATTGCAGACTTAGCTATTGAGACACAAAAAGAGATTAAGTTAACTGTTAACGAAGAACGTGCTAAAAAATTGGGAATCACGATTCCTGAAGCTCTTCGTAAAGACATGAAACAATAGAGGAGATTTTAATGTTAGATTTAGTGGTAGGCACCATAACCACAGGCCTTTTTATGGTCTTTGTTAGCGGTCGGTGTATTCATCACCTTCCGTGTATTAGATGTGGCTGACTTAACCGTGGAAGGTACGTTCCCAATGGGGCGGCCATTTCCGCTATTTTAATTACAAGTGGTATGAATCCAATCCTTTCCATTTTACTTGCCGGTGTGGGTGGTATGATAGCAGGTGCCGTAACAGGTTGGATTCATACAAAATTAAAAATTCCTGCATTATTGGCTGGTATTTTGACAATGATTGCATTGTACTCTGTAAACCTTCACATCATGGGCAAAGCTAATGTATCTTTGCTTCGAATGGATACAATTTATACGATTCTTGGTGGATTTTTCCATACGCCGAATATGTGGTCTGCAGCCATCGTAGGTATTATCGTTGCTGTAGTTGTATGTTTGCTCTTATTTTGGTTCTTCGGTACCGAAATTGGTACAGCCTTACGTGCTACAGGTGTTAACCCTCAAATGATTCGCGCTCAAGGCGTAAATACTGATAATATGATCGTTCTTGGCCTTTTGATTTCCAATGGCTTTGTTGGTATGTCTGGGGCTCTTATCGGTCAATTCCAAGGCTTTGCTGATGTAGGTATGGGTATTGGTACCATCGTTATTGGTTTGGCTTCTGTAATCATCGGTGAAGTAGTATTTGGTACGAAATCCTTCGTACGCAGTCTCATCGCTGTAGTACTTGGTTCTATAGTATATCGTATCGTTATTGCTGCCGTTCTCTACATGGGTATGCCACCAAATGATTTGAAATTATTCACTGCAATTCTTGTTGCCATCGCGCTTTCCTTACCTACATTGAAAGCAAAATGGTTGGCTCGTTAAGGAGGACACTATGTTAGAAGTAAAAAATATGGTAAAAACCTTCTTTAAGGGCACAATTAATGAAAAGACTGCATTACAAGGCATCAACCTTCGTCTAGAAGAGGGTGATTTTTGTACTGTAATTGGTGGTAATGGTGCTGGTAAAAGTACTTTGCTAAACTCCATCGCTGGTGTATTTCCAGTAGATGAAGGATCCATTACAATTAATGAGATTGATGTGACAAAAATGCCAGAATACAAACGTGCTAAATACATTGGTCGTGTATTCCAAGACCCTATGGTTGGTACTGCTGGTAATATGCAAATCGAGGAAAACTTGATTCTTGCTATGCGCCGTGGTAAAAGCTTAGGTCTTAAATGGGCTTTTAAAGATAGTGAACAAGCATTTTTCAAGGAACGCCTTGCATTATTAGGTTTAGGCCTTGAAGAACGTTTATCTGCTCGTATGGGCCTACTATCTGGTGGTCAACGCCAATCTATAACATTGTTGATGGCCACAATGCTTCGTCCAGAGCTTTTGCTATTGGATGAGCACACTGCAAGACTTGACCCTAAAACTGCAGAAAATGTGTTGCAACTAACAGATAAAACTCGTTGCAGAACATAATCTAACAACTCTTATGATTACCCATAATATGCGTGATGCATTGCGCTTTGGTAATCGCCTTATCATGATGGACGCTGGTCGTATCATCTATGATGTTAAAAGGGGAAGAAAAGAAACAATTAACAGTTGCTGACTTTACTTCAAAAGTTCGAAGTGGCTGGGGAAAATGCATTGAGCGACCGTATGGTGCTAGGTGCAAAATAATAGAAGAGGTTCGTAGACTCTCTTTTGTGTCAATTACTGTATTTTTGCTTTACAACATAGGGCAGATACTGTATACTAAATTAGGTCGTAAGACATATCGTAAGCGAAGTATTCGATTCTCCAACGGTTACTTAAGCTTATCGGGATTATAATTTTTTAGGAGGTAACATTAATGTTAACTACAGAAGCTAAATTAGCAGTAATTAAAGAATACGCTACTCATGAAGGTGACACTGGTTCTCCAGAGTACAAGTTGCGATTTTGACAAGTCGCATTCAATACTTAACAGAACACTTGAAAGAGCACAAAAAAGACCATCATTCTCGTCGTGGTTTGTTGAAATTGGTTGGTCAACGCCGTAACATGCTTGACTACCTTCGTCGTAAAGATATCGAACGTTATCGTTCTCTTATCGAACGACTTGGTCTTCGTAAATAATAAAATTAGCCGTCCTTTAGGACGGCTTTTTATTTTGAATTGGCTATTTAGCTTTAATTGATATATAATTAGAAGGTATACATATAAGAAGATTTTTAGGAGGAATAGGAATGGAACAATTCCAAATGGACCTAGCTGGTCGTACGCTTACGATTGAGACTGGGGAACTTGCAAAACAAGCTGGCGGTGCTGTAATGGTTGGCTATGGTGATACTCGTGTACTCGTTACTGCTACAGGCTCTAAAGAGGCGAAGGACATCGATTTCTTCCCACTTACAGTAGACTATGAAGAAAAATGTATGCGGTTGGTCGTTTTACCAGGGGGCTTCATTAAACGTGAAGCGCGTCCACCTGAGTCTGCGATCTTGAATAGCCGTTTGATTGACCGTCCTATTCGTCCATTATTTGATAAAGGTGTACGCAACGAAGTACACGTAGTAGCAACAGTTATGTCTGTAGACCAAGATTGTGATCCAGCCATTTGTGGTATGATTGGCGCTTCTGCGGCATTGTCTATTTCTGATGTTCCTTGGAATGGTCCCTATTGCAGGCGTTCGTATGGGACGTATCAATGGTGAATTTGTTGTAAATCCAACGAAAGTACAATTAGAAGAAACAGATCTTAATATCGTTGTAGCTGGTACTAAAAGATGCTATCCTCATGGTTGAAGGTGGCGCTGAAGAAGTACCGGAAGATATCATTCTTGAAGTTATCATGGCAGCTCACGAAGAAATCAAAAATCGTAGCTTTCCAAGAAGATATGACGCAAAAAGTAGGTAAGGAAAAACGCGTATTTGAATGTAAAGATGTTCCTGCTGAAATCAGTGATGCAGTTCGTGCCTATGGTCATGATAAACTTGATGCTCGCAGTTCGTTGTGCAGATAAACAACAACGCGATGCACAAGAAAAGCGAAGTACGTTCAGATGTATTAGCTCACTTTGAAGAAATCTACCCAGATAACTTGGCTGATGTAAATAAAGCATTTGATGCAATGACAAAAGAAATCGTGCGTCATATGATTACTGTTGAAAAAAATCCGTCCAGATGGTCGTCAACTTGATGAAGTTCGTCCAATCTCTTGCCGTACAGGCGTATTACCTCGTACACATGGCTCTGGCTTGTTTACACGTGGCCAAACTCAAGTGTTGAATGTCACAACAGTAGCGCCTTTTATCCGAAAAAAACAAACCATCGATGGTCTTGGTGTTGAAACTGAAAAACGTTATATCCATCATTATAATTTCCCATCTTTCTCCGTTGGCGAAACTCGCTCTTCTCGCGGTCCTGGTCGTCGTGAAATCGGTCATGGTGCATTGGCTGAACGCGCGTTGGTGCCTGTGATTCCGAGCGAGGCAGACTTCCCATATGCGTTGCGTTTAGTATCTGAAGTATTGGAATCGAATGGTTCTAGCTCCATGGCTTCCGTATGTGGTTCTACATTGTCTTTGATGGATGCTGGTGTACCTATTAAAGCTCCTGTAGCAGGTATTGCTATGGGTCTTGTAACTCAAGGGGAACATTATACAATTTTAACTGACATTCAAGGCATGGAAGATGCTCTTGGAGATATGGACTTTAAAGTTGCTGGTACAGCTAAAGGCGTAACAGCAATTCAAATGGATATCAAGATTTCCGGATTATCCCGTGAAATCCTTCAAGAAGCATTAGAACAAGCTCACAAAGGGCGCATGCATATCATGGGTATCATGCTTGATACAATTGCTGAACCACGTCAAGAAATGTCTCAATACGCTCCACGTATTATTACAATGAAAATCGATCCTGATAAGATCCGTGACGTGATCGGTTCTGGCGGTAAAGTAATCCGCAGTATCATCGAAGAAACAGGCGCTAAAATTGACATCGAAGATGATGGTACAGTATTTATCGCTTCTGTAGAACAAGAAGGGGCTGCAAAAGCTCAAGAAATCATCACTAACCTTACTAAAGAGGTTGAAGTAGGTGAAGTATACCTTGGTAAAGTAACTCGTTTAATGGCCTTTGGCGCATTCGTAGAGGTATTACCAGGCAAAGAAGGTCTTGTACATATTTCCAAACTTGCAAAAGAACGCGTTGAAAATGTAGAAGACGTAGTAAGTGTAGGGGATGAAATCATGGTAAAAGTTATCGAGATCGATAAACAAGGCCGTGTAAATTTGTCCCGTAAAGATTGTTTAAAATAAGAGGTGTTACATGGATATTCGTGGCTTTGAAGTAGTTTCTGCTTTTGAAGAACAAGATATCAACTTACCAACACGTAAAACAACTGAAAGCGCAGGTTATGATATTGAATGCGCTGAAGCTATTACATTGGAACCTGGTGAAATAAAACTTGTACCTACAGGTCTTAAAGCTTTCATGGCATACGATGAATATCTTGCTATTCACATTCGTTCTAGCATGGCTATTAAACGACATCTGGCACTTGTGAATAGTACAGGTATCATTGATAGTGATTACTACAACAATGAGGATAATGAAGGTCATATTATGATTGCCCTTCTTAACTTTTGGCAAAGAAACAGTTACCCTTGATAAAGGCGAACGCGTTGCTCAAGGTATATTCTCTAAATACCTTATTACAAACGATGATGATGCTACAGGTGTAAGAACTGGTGGCATTGGAAGTACCGGGACTATGTAAACAACATATGATTCTGTATAGAATGGTAAAAACCGCTCAACTTTGTTGGGCGGTTTTTATAGAAAAAGGAATATATATGTCTAAATTTATATATATAGCAATTTTTAGAAGAACAAATAGAAGCTATTGATGTACTCTAAAAATGCATTTGCTTATTTGAATTGGTTCTTTTGAAGAACAAAAATCCAAATAATGAACCAAATGTTAATAAATATATAGATAGTCTACAATTTTTTATTATGGGAAATTCTTATATATCGATAAGCTTTAAAAATCTTTATCAATTATATACTGAAGGGAATAAGTGTAATATTGCAGATAATTTAATTTTTCCAATCTTATTCAATTTGATGCATGGATTAGAATGTTGGTTAAAATCAGGTATATTATCTATTTCAAATTTATATAATTTTGATATACATGAGTTAGGGATTTTTATATGATGAGTTTAAAAAGTAATGTTACTAATACTAAGTTAGGATCTATCGTTAATAAAAATATGGATTTTAATTTTATTGAAGATTTTATTAGTGACTTACGTTTAAATAATGTTAGGTTTGATTTCGCACGTTATTCTTCATTTGAAAGTGATGGCGTAAGCCAAAAAGTCAATTTTATTGTGGTTGTCATAATGTATGCATAGATATGTCGATGTTGCTAAATACTTAATAAAGGATTTTTAGAACATTAATATCATATATTTTAATTTGTTGTGAGTATAATGAGATTCCTGAAGAATCTCATTATACTAGTTTTATAGCTACTGGTTCAAATTTTTGATTTTGATAAAATTACTGATATTGATATTTTTATTTATCAACATATTCTTGGCACAATATAGTTAAAATAATTATAAGAAGTAATAGAAATTTATTTAAGTGTCGTATTTTTTGTCAATTTTTGCAAAAACGAAAAAGCTACTTTATTCACTACATATTATGATGTAACAAGCATTTGTAATAGAACTATATTAGTTATAAACGACTCTAAATAAAAATGGTAAAAACTACTCAACTAAGGTTTGATCTGCACCCAAAAAAATTGGAGAAAATTTTTGAGGTGCAGTTTTTATTATTATCTTTAGACTGGTTCGCGACGTAGTCATGAATCATAAAACCAACCGCTATGCGGGTGTGGCAACAAAGACACAGAGTCTTGCGCAGACAAAAATGGTTATGCAAATACAACATAGTATTTACGCCTAAATTTAGACATAAAGTTATATATAATTAAAACAGAAATAATTTACGTGAAATAGTAAGATATTTACATGCATATAAGAGCAGACAATATTAATACAATTGGACTAAATTAGTACTAATAAGAATTGTTAAATTGCAACATGAAATTGGACAATATTTAGATTCCCTATTTATTAACTTCCTCTATAAAGATTTTTATGTGGTGTTTTGTAATGTGATATCTTACGTGGTAAGTTATTATATCAGTGAAGTTTTCGGCGTAGTGTATGTTCTGAGATACTTTCTATTCGGTTTCTTTTTGGAATAAAGCGACGAAGTAAACCGTTATGTCTTTCATTAGAACCTCGTTACCAAGCTTAATAGACCTTACAAAATAGATAGATAGTATCTCGTCTTCAAAATTAGATATATTCGCAAATTCTAAATTATTAGTGGTTATTGTCTTAAATAACAATCCTACCCCCCATTTTTTTCTAAATGTACTTAACCATGTTTCTAATGTTTTTATATCATAAGGACGTGCAGAAGGACAGCGTAAAAGCTATATATAATTTACTTTTTCATCTTATTAAAGAAATTAATACATCATTTGTTTTATCTTTTGCTCCATAAACAGTGTCTATTTCCCCATGATCATACTTTTTTGAGTTTTAATTATAGCATCAGGAAGTTCTATTGGTTTTTCTTAGTTTATATTTATTCGAAAACAAACTTTTTATTGAACGACGTATTACTAAAGGTAGATTAATAGCTTTTTACCCCAAGTAGTTTTTGATAAAGATACTTATATAAAGATTTAGTACAAAGCAATCCATTACGTGTAAATACACAATGATGTTTAGCATATCTGACAGCAACATTAAAAAGACCAATGTTCTTTAAATACTTAAAGTATGAAGGACTTTATGGAACCTAACTTTATTGTATTAAATGAGCCAAGACGTTGTTGTTTATACTTTAATTGCCATGAACCTTCTAAAGATACAAAATGAGAAATTACTTTGTCGAATTTGGACCACCGAATCATATTTTAGTTTTTACATAAAAGCGTTTTTCAGGATTAAGTGTTTGTGCGTAATGTCGTGTTATGATTATTGTTGATCATAGTGATTACCTCGGTTATATTTTTGATTAGACACCCAAATCATAACACGAGGTTCAATATGGATTTTTAAGTTGTTCAATTTTACTCTATAATTAAGATTTTAATAAAAATTTAAAAATCAATAAAAAGTTATATACGAATTTAGGTGTGAAGTAATGCAGGTCTTCTTTGAGAGGAAGGTTAAGGTTTAACGAATATACGGTTAATTTATTAATTATTATTTCCTATAGATGTTATTTTTAGTAGTATAAGTCTTATTACAGAAGTGAATAGGAATAGTCAGATTTATAGTTTTCTATAACTTTATATAATAAAGTATTATGGTATTATTTAAGTAAAATACTAATTTGAATTATTATTATATGTATTATAGTTAAGATATCTATTTATTATAAAGTCATGTATAAATAAGTTAATTCTTAAAAAGGGAGATATAATCTATGGTTGATTTTAAGAAAAAGATTAATTTCAAAAATAATAAAGCCATCTAATCCAATAGAGTTATATAAAACTTTAGACCGGAAAAGTATTGTAGGACCTTTACGCCCTTCACAAGAATATACTCTAACTGAATGGTATAATAATCGAAGGCTAGAAAAAGATCTTATAATTAAACTTCATACAGGAGAAGGAAAAACATTAATTGGATTATTAATGCTTCAATCAACACTAAATATGGAAGAAGGGCCATGTATTTATGTTTGTCCTAGTAAATATTTAGCTTATCAAGTTTGTGAAGAGGCTAAAAAGTTTGGCATTCCTTATTGTGTTGTTGATAAAGATAATACAATTCCTAATGAATTTTATTTAGGAGAAAAATATTAATAAACATATGCACATAAGATATTTAATGGACGATCTATTTTTGGGGTTGAAAATAATTCTATACAAGTGGGTACAATTATATTAGATGATTCTCATACTTGTATAGATATAATAAAAAGATTCATTTACCATATCTGTAAAAAGATCAAAATGAAATTCTATCATAATATATTGACATTATTCTCAGATGATTTGAGAGAACAAAGATTAGGAAGTTTTCTTGATATTGAGTCTGGTTCTTCTGAGACATATATGTTGGTTCCTTTATTAGGGCATGGATAAATAAAAGAGAAGAGTTAGCCTCTCTTTACTAAAGATACAAAGTCTGATGAAGTAAAAATTTGTTTGGCCATTGATGAAAGATAGATTATTAGAATATTCATGCTTTATTTCAGGAAGTAAAAGTCGAAATTGCACCATATAGTATAACAGTTGAAGCTTTTGGTGTGTTTTTCAAAAAGCACAAAAGAATATTGATGTCTGCTACAACTCAAGAAGATATTTTTCTTTATAAAAGGTCTAGGATTTTCAAGCGATTCAGTTATTAATCCTATTATTTATCCAAAAACTGAAATGGTCAGGCGAAAAAAATGATTTTAATTCCATCATCTATTGATGAGAGGTGTGATAGAGAGTTAGTTGCTACTGAATTTGTTAAAAACTAAAAAGTAGTGAATTTGGTATAGGTGCTATTGTTCTAATACAAAACAAGCACGTGATTATGGAGTCGTTAGGTGAATTTTTCCCTAAAACTAATGATGAATTACGAAATGCTATTAATGATTTAAGATCAGGAAAATACCTAAACTGATAGTAATAAATAATAGATATGATGGGATTGATTTACCTGATGAAAGTTGTAGAATTTTTAATATTAGACTCATTGCCGTTTTATAATAAATATTCTGAAAGATATGCACAAGAGTGTTGTCCTAAGAGTGAAATACTAAATAAAAATAGCGCAAAAATTGAACAAGGTTTAGGTAGGCTATACGTAGTGAAAAAGATTATTGTGTAATTTTCAATAATTGGAAATGATATAGAAAAAGTTTATGAGAAGTGTTACAACAAGACAATATTTTTTCTGCTCAAACTCAAAAACAAATAAATATAGGGTTTGATGTTGCAAAAATGGCAAAAAGGAAGATATAAAAGAAGATGATATTTCATGCAACAAGTATATTTGTTGATACAGCAAATTCTTAATCGCGATGAAGGTTGGAAAGATTATTATAACAGCGAAATGAATGATCTAACTATTAATAAAATTACGAATACACTTTTATGATAGATATACTAAAGAAAGTAAATTAGAAGATTTATTTAAACAGGAGAATATGAAGAGGTGCTAAAGCATACTCAAAAATTTATAGATGAATTTATTGAAGATGAAGATGAAAAGGGTGGTATTTAGAACAAATGGCCAGATATGTATATATGTATTCAGAATCAGAATCGGAAGACTTACAAAAATTGCTTTTAAGAAAAACAATAGCTTATTAAAGCTCGAAGGGGCGTAACATATGCTAAAATCAAAAACTTAAATGAGGATAGAACTCAGAGAATAAAAAGTATTTAAAAATTTTGACGATTATTCAGAGCTTTCTCGAAGTAAATTTTATACTTAATAGTCTTACATTTGGTGTATCTGCAGAAAAGTTTGAGAGTTCACTAATGAGTTTGGGTGAATTATTAGGGTTTGTTAGTCAACGTCCTGATAAAAGCGATTAGAAAAAGGACCAGATAATTTATGGGGAATTACTGATAAAAATATATATTTTTGAGTGTAAAAGCAGAGGTTGATGTAAAAAGGAAAGAAATTAGTAAGACTGAAGTTGGTCAATTTAATAATCATTGTGGTTGGTTTAAGTCTCAATATGGTGAATTTGTAAATGTTCTACGTATAATGGTTATACCTACGAATAAGTTGAGCGTATAGTGCAAATTTTACTGATGATGTTTATGTACTTAAAGAAAGTGGTCTGAGAAAACTAAAAGATAATGTTAAAAATTTGTTAATGAATTAATAAAATATGATTTAAATACTTTTATCTGATGAGAAATTACAATCATTTTTAGATCATTGTCATTTAAATTATGATGATTTTTGAAAATATATATACTGAAAAACATAAAAATAAGTAATTAAAATCATTAAATAATATAATTATATTTAAGGATTTAAATCTTATTACTTTTGTACTGGAACTTTAATCTCATATAGTGAATCGAATGCTAAATAATAATTTAATGTGACAAAATTTTACTATAATATATATATATATATATTCATTTTCTATTTAAAATTTTGTAACTAGTATATGTAGATATGCATTGAGAACATATATATTAGTACTCTCTGTGGTATCATATTACGTATAAACAACTATGATTTTTATTAATTAACTAAGAGCTATAACAATCAAGTGAGATGAAGTTTTACGTATGATAATCAAATACACTTATGATATAGCTGATGTAAATGGTACGAAGAATAGTAGAAGATTGTTTATCATCTTTTTGGCAACGGCTATTGTAGTTAGTTACTAAAGATAATAAGATAGTTTTTAGATTTATAGAATGTATATATTTTAACCGGAAGTATTTGATAATCTTGGTAGTATTTATGCTTATGTTGATAGGGATAAAAATCTATCCTACAAAAATTAATTTACAGGGAATGAATATGTATTTCTTATTTCTTAGGGTCTACTTTTAATTATGAAATAATTATGGTAAATCTTGTTGAAAATGATAGTATTTTACATAATACTATATATAATTATTATAGTTAGTAGAAACATTTCGGGAGGCTTTATGAAACAGGAGTCTAAACAAAAAAAGAACGTAGGTACATCAGTTATGGGGTAATGATATTGAGACTACACAAAATACTATGCATGTATTGGATGAGAATAAGGTACTTAAAAAGAGTTATGAAGATGTAGTATATATTTCTCAACCCTTTGGGGCGACCTCATTGAACACTTTAGCGGCACGAGCTTTGTTATTTGGATTAAATCCAGTGCCTTTAAAAAAGGCTCGTGTCCTTGAGCTTGGATGTTCTTTTGGTGGGAACATTATTTCTCAAGCTTTATATTATCCTGAAGCGTCTTTTACGGGCATCGATTTATCATCTTCCCAGATTAAGATGGGAAACGAACTGATTACGTCGATGGGACTTACCAATATACATTTGATTGAGAAGGATATTCTAGATATTGATGAATCGTTCGGCACTTTTGACTATATTATTGTACATGGGATTTGGTCTTGGGTTCCAGATGTGGTAAAAGATAAAATTCTATCGATCTGTAATAAGAATTTATCCGATAACGGTGTAGCTTATGTATCGTATAATACCTATCCTGGATGGAAACGATTAGAGCAGTATCGAGAAATCATGCAATATGCAGAGCAAAAAAGAGTTAGAGCTGCCATTGATGGAACGGACTCTATATACGAAGAATATATTGAAGCTCGTAGCTGATACGATGGGGTTGGATAATCGGATAAGTCAAAAAGCGAGCTATAAAATTGATAACATCCAAAATGTGTTAAGCTCTAAAGATTATTATGTGGCTCATGAATATTTAGAGCCTTTTAATGATCCTGTATATATACATGAATTTATAAAACGTGCCAATGATCAAGGTTGTGTATATATTGGGGATGTATTTCTTTCACGATCTTTTATAAGTTGGCTACCAGAGGATATTCACGATAATATAGCTCAATTGGCAAATGATGATTATATTGCAAAAGAGCAATATTATGATTACATTTATGATACGCAGTTTAGAATGTCCCTATTAACGAAAGAGAAACATAGTAAAAAGATTGTTCGTAATGAACGAGTTAGTATAGATGTATTATCAAAAATTATATTATTGCAGCGTTGTTAATACAGGTATTCCTTCCAATATGACGGATAGTATCCATATTGCTATTAAAGAGGTTATGGATCGGGGTGATATATTTACTGTTCAGGATATAGTAGATCATATACATAGAAAGCTACCTGGTTATACTATAGAAATGGACAGAGTTTATTCTCGTTTACTATATTTAATCATTGTAGATAATCTTGATATGTATGCCGAACCATATGAAAGAGTTGCTTTTGAAGATAATAAGGTGTATATACCTCAACGTTTTATAGATTTTTATTTCTACTATAGTAGAAAAGGAAGGCAGCTCCTATATTGGTATAGGCGACATGTACAATAAAGTACAACAAGATATAGATAATGGATTTCTTTTTGTAATAAAGCAAATGGTGGAGCCTACAACAAGAGAAAAGATTCTTGCTATTATGGATGACAATATTACAGTTCAGCGTCATACGCGGGATAATATTGATTTTTATTGTTCCTAATAAAGTGTACTTTAGAGGAAATTTTACAACGTATAAGAAGGCTCGGGTTTTTACATAAAATAGAAGATTAGAGGTATATATGGCAATTAGTAAGGAAATACAGAAGTCTAGTGAAGTGAAATTTGATGGTAAATTGATTCAAGTTACCTATGATATTGCCGATGTAAATGGTAAAGATGCATGGCGTGAAGTGGTGCATCATCCTGGAGCTACAGCTATTGTGGCGGTAACAGAGGATAATAAGATCGTTATGGAACGTCAATTTAGATATGCTTTGCAGCAGCCATTACTGGAGGTACCTGCAGGAAAACTAGATCCAAATGAAGAACCCATTGTTTGTGCTAAACGGGAGCTTGCTGAGGAAACAGGCTATCGTGCAGCTCAATGGATCTCACTAGGGACTATTGCTACGAGTCCTGGTTTCTGTAATGAAGTATTACATTTATATCTTGCTAAGGAGCTTACCATGGGGGAAACTAATTGGGATCCTGATGAATATGTGGAGTTAGAATACTATACTTTACCGGAACTGTTGGAGGCTATCAAGAATGAGACTATTAAGGATAGCAAATCTTTGGCGGCTCTTATGCTTGCTATGCCATATCTTAAGTAAAGTTTTAGATAATTTTATCTCTCAATACTATTATGCATTTTTATTAATTCATATTGATGATTTTAACTGTAATATGATACAAAATATTTTTACATTATATGAGTAAACTAATCTCATATAGATTTAGGAGTACATATGTATAATCGAATTATTCTACTAGTAATGGATAGTGTCGGTATAGGGCATGCAGCCGATGCGATTAAATTCGGCGATGAAGGTTCGAATACATTAGGACATATCGAAGCTGTAGCAGGACCTATTCGCTGTCCAAATTTAAAATCCATAGGTTTAGCTAATATTGCCGATATTTCAGCGTTTGATGAGCCTGTTATTGGTGCTTATGGTCGTATGGCGGAAACGAGTACCGGCAAAGATACGACAAGCGCTCATTGGGAGATGATGGGGCATCCTGTAACGGTACCATTTCCGACATTTTATGAAGGATTTCCTAAGGAACTGATGGATACTTTCACAAAAGAAACTGGATATGGATTTCTTGGTAATGAGGTAGCATCTGGAACAGAAATTATTGAACGCCTCGGAGAAGAACATATAAGAACAGGTAAGCCAATCGTTTATACATCGGCGGATTCGGTCTTTCAAATTGCTGCTCATGAGGATATCATTCCTTTAGAAGAGTTGTATCGCATGTGTCAAATTACACGCGATAAGGTATGTGTCGGTGATTATTATGTGGGGACGCATCATAGCTCGGCCCTTTTGTTGGTACACCAGGGCATTTTGTACGTACTTCAAATCGTCATGATTATAGTCGCATGCCTGAAAAGAAAATGGTGCAACAAGAGTTACAAGACGCAAACATTTCGACAGTGGCAGTTGGCAAAATCGGCGATATTTATGCTCATGTTGGCTGGGATGCATCATATCCGACAAAGTCTAACGCGCATGGTATGAACGTAGTTCCTTATCTATTGGGCCAAAGCTTTGCACGGGGGTTCATGATGGTCAACCTTGTTGAATTTGATAGTCTGTACGGTCATCGGCGTAATGTAGAAGGGTATAAGCGTGCTATTGAAGACTTTGATTACCAATTAGGTGGTTTGTTGGACTTGCTTAAAGATGACGATTTACTTCTTATCACCGCAGATCATGGGAATGATCCGACTTGGAAAGGTACAGACCATACGAGAGAAATGGTGCCTTTGCTAGCTTATAGTCCAAGTATGAGTCATTCAGTAGCTTTGGGTGATAGACATAGTTTTGCAGACATAGGGTGAAACCATATTGCAAAACTTTGGATTGAAACAATGGGGGATTGGGACTTCATTTTTAGATTCTCTGAAGGGATAGATCTAGATTTTTATATTTATGTAGAGTTGAATAGCTTTACATTATTGATTTTATAAATAATTACATATATGAAATACCGCAGTATATTTACTTTAATTGAGTTAAATACATACTGCGGTATTTTTTATAGAGTAGATTTTTAATAAAAAAACAGGAAATTCTTACTTATATGTGGAAATATATAAGTATAAAAGAATACACCCATAATCGTAAGTACGAGAGGAGGAATCATTATGAGAGAACAAGTACAAGGTAGTGTATGGGACAAAGTATTCAAGATTTCAGAACGGGGCTCATCCGTATCGAGAGAGTTATTTGCGGGGGCCACTACATTTCTTTGCGTTTCTTATGTATTAGCTGTAAATCCTGCTATTCTTGGCGCTGCCGGTATGGATGTAGGCGCCGTATTCACGGCAACGGCTGTTAGTGCTATTATTATGACATTATTGCTAGCTTTATATAGCAATATGCCATTCGCCGGCTTATCTGGTATGGGTATCAATGCATTTTTGCTTACACTATTGTGGTCCAAATGGGACATAGCTTTGCCTTTGCGTTAACGGCTCAATTAATCGCAGGTTTAGCATTTTTACTAATCGCAGTTACACCGTTAAAAGAATATCTGTTTAATGCCATACCGCATACGATTAAATTGGCTGTAACAGCGGGTATCGGCTTGTTTATCGCTCTCATTGGTCTTAGTAGTGCTGGGCTTATCGTCAGCAATCCTGCTACTATTGTGAGCATTGGGGACTTACAGGCATCATCTAGCTTGATATCCATTTTTGGGAATCATATTAATCGCCGTTTTACGGGCGCAATGTAAAAGGAGGAATATTTCTAGCCGTTATCATTGCTGCGGTTGTTGGGTTCTTCTGTGGGATTACAAAGTTGCCGTCGACGATATTTTCTATGCCACCATCGTTGGCACCGATTTGGTTTCATTATGATATGAGCGAACTTTTATCTGTAGATATGGTTTTTGTGGTCTTTACGTTCTTGTTCGTTAATTTATTTAATGTAGTGGGCGTATTGATTGGTCTTACAAATCAAGCTGAAGTGCCTCAAGATAAACAGTTGGGCGCACAAAGCTCTTGTATGAAAGTATCTGCATTAGGTACTATCATTGGTAGTGCACTAGGTACATCTCCTCATATCGTAGCGGTTGAATCGGCGCGGGTATCGCAGAGGGCGGACGTACAGGCTTGACCGCTTTAACTATTGCAGGACTCTTTATAGCATCCTTATTTTTAGCGCCGTTACTCATGGTTATTCCTGTAGCGACTACTGCTCCGGTACTTATCGTAGTAGGTCTATTTATGATGGCCTCTGTTAAAGATATAGACTTCGGTGATATTTCTGAAGGATTACCAGCATTCTTAACTATAATCATGATGCCTTTTGCTTATTCCATAGGTGTAGGTATTGAATGGGGTCTCATTAGTTATGTATTAATTAAGGTTTTGACTGGGAAATATCGAGATGTTTCTGGTGTCATGTATTTCTTGGCTCTTATTTTTATTTTTGAAAGAAATCTTTATGTAAGGAGGATCCTTATATGATACAATTTAATGCAAAAATTTCTCGACAGGCACAGGGGCTGGACAAGGCTCCTGTTGTATTGAAAGGGGCATCTGTTTTAAATGTATTCACCGATGAATGGGTGAAAGCAGATATTGCCGTTCATGATGATACGATTATAGGTGTTGGTACTTATAGTGGTGAAACAGAATATGATTATAGTGGTAAATATGTCGTACCTGGCTTTATCGATAGTCATCTACATTTAGAGTCTACATTAGTAAATCCTAAGGAATTAGTCTTTGAAGCATCTCAAGTAGGGACTTTAGGTTTTATAGTAGATCCTCATGAAGCAGGCAATGTTGCAGGTATTGCAGGTATTGAGTACATGATCAATGAAACTGCATCGGCTCAAGGTGATGTGTATGTTATGGCTCCATCCTGTGTGCCCGCTGTACCAGGTGAAGATAATGGCGCTATTCTAGATGGAGATATGTTACATAAGCTACAAGCTAATCCACGTATTTTAGGATTAGGTGAAGTCATGGACTGTTATAGTGTTATCAATAGTGATCCTTACATGATGAAAAAGTTAGATTACTTTAAAGATACAATTATGGATGGACATATTATTGGACTTTCATTAGAGCAACTAGCAAGTTATCGTTTGTGCAGCATTACTACAAATCATGAATGTATTTCCTACGAAGAAGCAAAAGAGCAAGTTAAAAATGGCATCTATGTATGGATTCGTGAGGGCAGTGCGGCTCATAATCTAGACTCCATTGTGAAAGGGCTTGTAGAAGAACAAGGGAATACGGAACGTTATGGTTTCTGTACAGATGATAAACATATTGAGGATATTCGTTCAGAAGGCCATATCAGCTATAATATTCGTCGTTCTATTGAACTGGGACTGACACCAATCCAAGCTTATAAAATGGCCTCCACTCATCCGGCATCATGCTACGGTTTGAAACATTTAGGCGCTATTGCACCCGGCTATAGTGCTAATCTTGTAATTCTTAATGATGAACAACGCGTAGATATTCACGAGGTGTTTTATAAAGGAAAAATGATTGAACGTGTTCTCGTAAGAGAAGAGAAGGTTGTACCAGCTGAATTACTGCATACGATTAATATAGGTACTTTCACAAAGAATAAATTAGATGTTTTTGTTGAAGGTCCGCAAGCGATTATTAATATCGTACCTGGGCAAATAGTTACACAAAAAACTGTTGAAGAGGTTCCTGTTGAAAATGGACTGTTCAAGCCTAATGCTGAGTACAATAAAATTACTTGTATCGAGCGGTATAAAGCATCTGGTAGAAATGGTATTGGTATTTTTGAAAGGCTTCAATTTAAAAATGGTGCTATTGCGTCATCCTTTGCACATGATTCACATAATCTGATTGTTGTTGGCGACAACGATGCAGATATGATGGTTGCTATTGAGCGTATTCGCGAAATTGGCGGCAGATATGTCATTGCTAGTAAAGGCAAAGTAGTAGAGGAACTAGCTCTTGAAGTAATGGGCTTAATCACAAATCGACCTCACGAAGAAGTAGATGCAAAAAGTAGCTAAGATGAAAGATATTGCTTACGGTATGGGCGTGCCGAAAGGCCTAGATCCCTTTTATTAATTTGAGTTTTCCTTGCATTAACTGTAATTCCAGAAATTAGAATCACTACTACAGGTGTGATGGAGTTCTAGTGTTAAGTTTAATGAAAAAGCTAATATAAAAAGGGGCTGTAACAGAATGTGGTTTTACCACATTCTAGTTGCAGATCCCTTTTGCTTTTATCCTTGAAAACAGGATGAGTTTATTTAATTATAGCAAGCCTTTGATTTTCCATCATATCTTTAATATCAAGTATGGTAGATTTACATACTACATCATAATCTAATGAACCAAGGAAGTCTGCAAAAATTTAGTGTCATCTTCATTTTTACAGTTTTCCATATGGAATTTTACCAAATTTTTGATATGGCTCTAGAATGCGATTTTCGTCTGTGCTTCCACGTATTATAATAAGGACCTTTGAATTTAGTCATAAAACCATTGCTATCGACTAATACAAAGCCTTCAGATTCATGGAATGAATTTAGTTCCTTATTTATAATGCCTTGGAGTTCATCCATGGTAGAAACTTGTTGAACTGTTTTAACAATGGAAATCAAGTCAGTGTCATATTTTTGTAAAATCGTATAAAGTTCAGCTAATTTTTTTCTCTAGAGAATGGGACATCTATATGCTTACCATTTACGTCTAGAGTATTTTGAATCATATCGAGTACATAGAGATGGTCTTGGTCGTATTTAATGATATGAGTATCCTCTTGGCTGATGACCTCAAATATCATAGAGCAGTTATTACGTGCTAATAAATCTTTGATTTCTGCTTGTAAGCCTTCAGGTAATCTATGGAAGAGGTTTTTAAATAAATCCACATGTATACCCTCTGTTGTAGATTTAGAGGCAAATACTAATTCTTCGTTGATAACGCCAAGAATGGCAAGGTAACCATTTTCTTTCGTTCTAATTTCAACTGGGAAAGGATAGAGTATTAGCTAGATTATCTAACTCTGTTTCTGGGCGCTCACCAAGATTAAAGAATTTATTATAACTACGTAATTTCACATCTCCTGTAATTCGATCCACAAATAATCCACGAGCTTGTACTGTACTTTCATTCCATAATCGTTTATGAAATACACGAGAGGTAAAGTTCAAGGAATATAGGCTAGGGAAACATTGTTTTACTTTTACTAATTTTGAATTGCCAATAATATTAATATCTTCATTTTGTGTGAAGATGACATGTTGTGTCATATTTTGGAATTCATGGCGCATATAATCTTTATCATATACATCGTTTTTATTCCATTTTTATGAAAGTATTTGCTGTAATATCGATGTATTTTTAGCTCTCCACCAAACTCAACTCTCCTTCTAAACAGAAGGAGTACTTTCCATCTGGAACGCCACGATGACCGTGAATTTGAATGAAGTCCTGACACATGCCTTTGCTCGTAATTAGTATCGTAGATATTAGCGATATTTGTTTTCGTAAGCTCCAAAACCCATTAATAAATGTTGAGGTAGCTATGAAGGTCATATTAGGCACATAGGAGAGGCCACCATGGGAAACTAAATATTTTTTGCCATGGAAGCTGAATGGATAGCATTGACGAAGTGATTTATAAAAGAGTCGTAGTTCTCGTTGGAGTGATTCTACGTCTTTTTCGTCATATCTTTACGATAGGTGCTACCACATCTTTCATAAAGCGCTTTGGAACGATCTAAATTTGTATGGAATGCAAAGTTTGCAATATGTCGTTCGTGATTACCTTCTAACATAATTGTATTAGGTAATGTGCTGAGACGCATCATTTCGTACATCATTTCTTTGTTTTCAATACCGCGTTCTAAATAGTCACCGCAGAAGATGTATAATGTCTTTTCATCCCATGGTGTAATAGCTTGTTGTAATGCGGTGTAGCAACCGTGAATATCACCGATAACACGCACTCGATCATATCTATTTGTTAGATTAACCGTGAGTAATTGTTGATTTCATCAATAGAGTTAATTTTTTACAAAACTTTGGTAATGTACTTGTTTTAATCATTTTGTACATATGATGAATGACTTGCTCTGGCACTCGTTTGTAATCGGCGCGATGCCGCATTACGGACCAAGCAATCTTCTAAGGATGTATCTGGTTCATAGTAATATACAGTATATTTATATTTGTTAAGCAATTCTTTGTAAGCATTAACAGCTTTAGATGTAGTGTGGGTAGCATCTAAGACGACAAAGTCGCCATTGCTCATTCGTTTTTCTAAACAATCTAGTAGGAGCTTCCATGCTGGACCATTATCCTCTTGTGAAATATACCAGCCATTCTCACCAAGGGAAGGGCTACGTAAAAGCATACGGAAATGATCGGCTTCAAGGGTGTAAGCCTCAAGATTGTTGTCACGAATCCACTGAGACTTACCACTAGCAGGAGCACCACGCATTAATAATAGTGTTCTCATAGTAATAGTCCTCTAATCTGCCCATAGGGCGTAATAAAATATAACTGTATAACAAACGAAAAATTATTTTATGATTAAATAGGAAAAGGGCATAAAAAAACAGTCTCAACGGATATCCGAGAGACTGTCTTGCTTGCTTTTAAAATTATAAAGCGTTTACTTTAGCTGCAAGGTTAGATTTTTTGCGAGCTGCAGTGTTTTTATGAAGTACACCTTTGGAGGCTGCTTTATCAATTACGCTAGTAGCATGAACAAGTGCTTGTTTTGCTTCTTCTACTGCGCCTGCTTGAACAGCTTCAACGGTTTTACGAGCTGCTGTACGAATTTGAGATTTTACAGCGGCATTTTTCGCACGACGTTCAGCATCCGTTTTTACGCTTCTAATACTGGATTTAATGTTTGGCAATTGAGTCACCTCCTTAAAAATCGTTTCTTATACCTGAATGATTATATCATACCAAATATTGATACGCAAGGACTTTTCAGCCCAATATTTTCCTTAATGACATGATTTGTAAAACATTTTCTACTGTTTATTAAGGAAAGCATATATGTGGTTTTTAAAATCAAATTATTCTCATTTTTCTAGTGTAACAATATATTAATTTTTTTATTTATGAAAGTTAAAAGGGTCCTTATGTTATAATGAAGAATAGAATTAAGTGAGGTGTCTTATGAAAAAAATTAATGATTATAGATGGCAGCAGTTTGTTATTTCGCGCATTTTTGCATTACCACCGTTGAAATCTGCTTTAGGAACACCAACGAATGCAGTATATGGCTTCTTAACGATGCTCATTAAATTGTATGAAGAAATTAATCCTGACTATATTGCCGTAGCTTTTGATAAAGGTCGTCAAACATTCCGTACTGAAATGTATAGTGAATATAAAGGAAATCGTCCAGATGCACCTGAGGATTTGCGTCCACAATTTAGTTTAATTCAAGATGTATTAAAAGCATTGGGCATTTGTGTCATCGAAGAAGAAGGTTTTGAAGGGGATGATATTCTGGATCCTTGAGTAAAAAGTTTGGAGCTCCTGAGATGGCTGTTCAAATTATTACAGGTGACCGCGATAATTTACAGCTTGTAACAGAACATAGCCATGTGTTCTTAACTAAAAAAGGTATTTCTGATATGTTAGAGGTTACTCTAGATAATATGGAGGAACTTTATGGTTATGGTCCTGATAAGGTTATCGAAATGAAGGCGCTTATGGGTGACTCTTCCGATAATATTCCAGGTGTACCAGGCGTAGGTGAGAAAACAGCGCTTAAATTAATTACCGAATATGGCAATCTTGAATCTGTATACGAACATATTGAAGATATTTCTGGTAAGAAATTAAAAGAGCGACTCGTAGATAATAAAGAGTTAGCCTTCTTATCTCGTGAGTTGGCAACAATAAAACAGATATGGAGTTATCTTATAAAGTAGAAGATTTTGTACAAAACTTCCATACCTCTGAAGTACAGCCTTTATTTGAAACTTTAGGCTTTACTAAATTAACACCTCGCATTGTTCAAGTAATGGGGGGCGAGGAAGCAACTTTTGGAGATCCAGGCTCTTTATTTGCACCACAAGAGGAGATTTCTTTAGATGATTTAGCGGATGCTAAAGCATTAACAGCCGACTTCTATAAAGATAAAACGGTAGCAGTGCATGTTATATTAGATGGTAAACTCCATTTAGAACGGTAACGAATACGTATCTATCTAATGGTGATACTATTGTAAAAACAGACGATACTAAAGCTGTTTTAGCTGTATTACAAGGTGCTAAAGTCATTGTTACAACTCAGACCAAGGAGATTATCGAAGCCCTTTGGTGCAGATGTGCCAGCTGAGATTTCTTTATTTAATGCTGATAAAACTGCTCGTGTTCACGATATGTCTCTCATTGCGTATTTATTAGATCCTACGCGTACTAATTATGGATATCTATATCTAACTGAGCGCTTCTCTGTACCTAGCATTGCTAGCGGTAGTGCAGATGTAGAATGCGTATCCATGGTGAAAGCATTACTCGCCATGAACGAAGCAGCTTGTGAATCTGCTCGTCGTGAAGAGTTATGGTCTTTATATGAAACGATTGAGTTGCCTTTGATTCATACTTTAGTAGTGATGGAAAAGAATGGTATCTATATCGATACAGAGAAGTTGGCGAAACAACGGCTCGTTTTAAAGAGGAACTAGCTCAAGTACAACAAGAGATTTATGAACTAGCTGGAGAAACTTTTAATATCAATTCACCTAAACAATTGGGTGTAATCTTGTTTGAAAAGATGAACTTGCCAATCATCAAGAAAACTAAGACCGGCTATTCTACAGATGCGGAAGTACTGGATATGCTTCGTCACGAAAGTCCGATTGTTGAAAAAATCTTGGCATACCGTTCTGTTGCTAAATTAGTATCTACCTATTGTGAAGGTTTGGCAGTTCTTATCAATGATAAGACTCGTCGTATTCATACGACTTTCAATCAAATGGTTACGGCTACAGGTCGACTTAGCTCATCTGATCCGAACTTGCAAAATATTCCTGTTCGTACCGAAAAAGGCCGTGAAATTCGTGCTTATTCTATCCGGGTGCTGGATATGATACATTGGTGAGTGCCGATTACTCCCAAATTGAGTTGCGTATCTTAGCCCATTTATCTGGCGATGAAGCATTGATTAAAGCCTTTGTAGAAGGCAAGGATATTCACCGTTTTACTGCTGCAGAGGTGCTTGGTAAAGCTCAAGATGATGTAACTAGCGAAGAACGTTCTCATGCGAAAGGCTATTAACTTCGGTATTATTTACGGTATTTCTGACTTTGGTTTATCTCGTGACCTTGGTATTACACGTGGTGAAGCTAAAAACTATATTGATCTTTATTTTAGCCGTTACCCTAAGGTTAAAGAGTATATGGATCGAATGGTTCAAGAGGCTCATGAAACAGGCAAGGTTCGCACTATGTTTGGTCGTCAACGCGAGTTACCTGATATTAATAGTCGTAACTTTAACCGTCGTTCCTTTGCTGAACGAACCGCAATGAATACGCCAATTCAAGGTACTGCCGCAGATATTATTAAGTTAGCCATGAACCAAGTGGAGCAAAAATTAGAAGAACAAAACTTTAAGTCTCGACTTTTATTACAAGTACATGACGAACTAGTACTTGAAGTGGTGAACTCTGAATTAGAAGCTATAGAAGAATTATTACGTAGTACAATGCAATCTGTTGTAGAGCTCAAGTACCTCTTATTGTAGACGTACATCATGCAGAAAACTGGGCATTAGTAAAGTAATATGTATTTATAATTAATAGAAGGTATATATGTTTAAAATTGGCTTAACTGGTGGCATTGCATCTGGCAAAAGTACAGTTCTTACATATTTTAAGGATAAAGGTATACCATATATCGATGCTGATATTGTGGCTCGTGAAGTTGTAGAGCCTGGTACAAAAGGGCTAGAAGCAATTGTAGCTGCATTTGGAACCGATGTATTGCACGGTGATAGGACATTAAACCGAGAAGCATTAGGGGCTATTATCTTTCACAATGAAAAAAAACGCCAACAACTGAATGGTTGTTTAAAAGAGCATATTCAAAATCGAATCATGGAGCTCACAGCTCATTATGAGGCACTACATACACCAGTTTTACTATATGACATTCCCTTACTTATCGAAGGAGAGTGGTATACCATGATGGACGAGGTGTGGCTCGTATATGTGAATGAGTCAACTCAAATTGAGCGCTTAATGAATCGCAATGGATTTACCAAAAGAGGATGCATTGGCTCGTATTAAGAGTCAAATGCGTCTTGATGACAAACGGACTTATGCGGATGTAATCATTGATAATAATGGTACACCTCTGGATTTAAAGGAACAATTAGATACCATCTGGAATGAGCGTATCGAATCAGCTCTATAAGAAAATTGATAATTGCCATTTTATGTGTCAAATTTGGTATATAAATAATAGTAATAAATGGTATAATAAGCCCATAAAACTTAGCATGATATTAGTTTAGCATTTGTTATATGTTTAGATTTTGATGACTATTTTTCAGTTTGTATGTAGAAAGGGGATATATGAAACGTGCAACGGCAACGGCACTATCCTGTGTCGTACTAGGATGGTTTTTATTTTACATATCTAGATGACCATTTCGCGCGTCAAATCGCGTATCCCTTTAACTATAAAGAGGAAGTTATAGCCGCAGCTGAGAAAGAGCAGGTACCTCCGTCTTTGGTGGCCAGTGTTATCTTAGCTGAAAGCAAGTATAAAAACACAGCGGAGTCTGAAACTGGTGCGCTTGGATTGATGCAACTCATGCCAGATACAGCTCGTTGGGTGCACAACAAGTTGGGCATGGCAATTATACAGATCGTCAATTAAAAGAACCTACTATAAATATTGAGCTAGGTACTTGGTACCTAGGTCATTTGCTGAAGGAGTTTAATGGGGATCAAGTACTAGCATTAGCTGCTTATAATGCTGGTCGTGGTCATGTAGAATCGTGGATTCACGAAAATAACTGGAATGGAATGGTTGATACGATTCCGTTTCCTGAGACTCGTAGCTATGTAAAAGCAGTCTTACAGTATCAAGAAAGATATGAGGCATTATATGGAAACGATTATTGAAGCTTGTAAAGCCTTAGACTATTCCTGGTTGCCTCAATCCATTGAAGGCTTTTACACTAGTTACCTCTACTGAAAGTGACTATACAAAGTTAGCTAATCGTATTAGTGCTGGTGAAGACGTATTGAAGGTACCTATTTTCCACTATCAAAACGATTTAGGATGGTGTTGGTCTGCCTTATATGATAAAGAGGTAGAGGACTATACAGTACATATAGAAATGCCACTATTTTCCTTTGTGGACATTTCTTTTGTGCGAGCCGATTTAGAGTCTTTTTGGACAGGGCTACAAAGAACGATGTGTAAAAGGGTTAACCAATATGTTAATAGAACCTGCTAATAATTTTACCTTTACTTATCGTCGCCGAGGGATTCCTGAATGGGACTTCTCACAAGCTATGCCTGAGGAGTTAGAAGGTTTTGTACGCGATATTGATCCAGCCCACGCGATTCGCATGATTAATGGGTCTTTTATCATCGGCGAATACCGTAAGATGGACGAGTGTACAGGCTTACTATTGTATTATAATGAATTACGTGATGAATACTTTGCGGAACTTCGGTATAAAAGCTATCCAGAAATTGACCATCATTTAGATGCAAAAAATCTAGATGATTTAGCATTGTTATTGCGCGAGCATTTAGGTGCTATATTAAAAGGTTTGAATGAGCGCATTGATTAAAGTTTGGATAGATTTAACTATGCTATTTTTTTGTCATTTGTTTTGTTTTTATAAAATGACTTATGTGGGATTGGTTTCTTTAATGCCCATTAGAAAACGTAGAATTTGTATATACGCAGTAAATGTGATATACTATATATGACTTTTATATAATCTTTTTAAAAGAGTGGGCTTATGTCCACTCTTTCATTTATGATTAGCTCAATTTTATAGTGTTTATTATCAAGAGATATATACAAGATGTAGTAAGTAAGGAGGCGATGGCTATGAAAAGAGAAGCAGTGGAGGAGATTGTATCCTCTGTGGTTGAAGGTATTATAGCCGGCACCGATATGGAACTCGTCGATGTAGACTATGTACGTGAACGGGATTGGTATTTACGTGTCTACCTTGATAAACCAGGTGGTGTAGATTTGGATGACTGTCAGTTGGTGAGCGAAAAATTAAGTGCTGTCCTCGACGAAAAGGATCCAATTACGGAAAACTATTTATTGGAGGTATCTTCTCCCGGTCTTGATCGAGTTCTTAAGAAAGACAAGGACTTAGTTCGCTATAATGGCCGTGATGTAGATATTCAGTTGTTTAAGGCTATTAATGGCAGTAAACAATTTACTGGTGCATTACAAGGTTTTACGGACACAACTATCGAATTTACTATCAATGGTGAAAGCATGACATTTGAACGTTCTACCATTGCACAAATTCGATTACATCTTGATTTTTAATATATGGAGGCATACGAGTGAGTCAAGAATTAATTCAAGCGGTAATGGTGCTTACAAAGCAAAAAGGTTTTGCTCCTGAGGTTATTTTTGAATCCTTAGAGGCTGCATTGTTGCAAGCATATCGCAAAGAACCAACATCTAACCCAGATGCGTACGTTGTGATTGACCGCGAAACAGGCGTTTATAAAGTAATGGCTAAAAAACAAGTTGTGGAAACTGTTGAATTACCTGAAACAGAAATCAGCTTGTTGGATGCTCGCAAAAAAGATAAACGTTTTGAGATTGGTGATGTAGTAGAAGTAGATGTAACTCCTGCCAACTTTGGCCGTAGTGCTGCCCATACTGCTAAACAAATGCTCATTCAACGTTTAAAAGAGGCTGAGCGGAGTGTAGTATACGAAGAGTATTACAGCCGTGAAGGAGACATCATCACTGGCGTTATTACTCGCGTTGAAGGTAAAAATGTATTTATCAATCTTGGTAAAACGGAAGCGATTTTGCCTCCAACTGAGCAAATTGTTACAGAAACATACCGTGAAGGAGATCGTATTAAATGCTATATCGTAGAGGTTAAGAAAACTACGAAAGGCCCTCAAATTATGATTTCTCGCACACATCCAGGTTTATTGAAACGTCTATTTGAGCTAGAGGTTCCAGAAATCTTTGAAGGCGTAGTAGAGCTTAAGTCTGTAGCTCGTGAGCCGGGGATGCGTTCTAAAATCGCTGTATATAGTCGTGATGAAAATATTGATCCTGTAGGTGCTTGCGTAGGTCCTAAAGGGCAACGTGTACAACATATTGTTGATGAATTACACGATGAAAAAATAGACATTGTAAAATGGGATGAAGATCCAGCAATTTACATTGCTAACTCCTTAAGCCCTGCGAAGGTTGTATCGGTAGATGTAAGCGAAGAAGAAAAATCTTCATATGTAGTAGTACCTGATTACCAATTATCTTTAGCTATTGGTAAGGCTGGTCAAAATGCTCGTTTGGCGGCTAAGTTGACTAACTGGAAAATCGATATTAAAAGTGAAACTCAAGCTGCTGAAGAACCTTTTACAGGTTTCGGCAATGCTGAGGATGGTGAATAGTCATGAAACCAAAATCCCAACCTATGCGTACTTGCGTAGGATGTGGTGAACCTAAGGCAAAACGAGAATTGATTCGCTTAGCCTTGAGTCCTGACGGCAATATCACTATTGATCGCAGCGGTAAAGCACCAGGACGTGGAGCTTATTTATGTGAATCCATGTCATGTTTTGAGCAGGCCTATAAGGCAAAACGATTAGAACGGTCATTAAAAGCATAGCGTATCTAAAGAGATATATGAAGCGTTACAACGTGATTTACAAGAGAATGAGTAATCACTGATATACATGAATGAAGATAAAATTTTGAATCTCTTAGGCTTAGCACAACGAGCAGGAAAAGTTATTTCTGGTGATTTTATCGTAGAAAAAGCTATAAAGAGAAAGGAACCGAAATTAGTACTTCTCGCTAGTGATTGTGCAGCCAATAATGAAAAGAAATATACTCAATTAGCAGAAACCCATCACATTCCACTTCACAGTATTGCCGATAAAGAGGCTTTAGGAACGGCCATTGGTAAGGAAGTTCGGGTAGTAGTCGCCGTACTAGATGATGGATTTGCAAAGGCATTACTTAAAGAGATTGATCGATAATAAGGGGGTATGTAGATGTCCAAAAAACGCGTTCATGAAATCGCCAAAGAGTTCGGCGTTGAAAGTAAGCAGGTCATTTCTATCTTGCAACAACATAATATTAATGTTACTAAAGCAGTTAATTCTGTAGATGATTCAGGTTATGAAATTGTAAAAACAATTAGGTAAAAATCTGAAGCTCCTAAAGTAGCACAAAAAAAGAAAAAAAGTAGAATCAAAATCTGCTCCAACTGCAGCTCATAAACAGGAAGCTGCATCACATAAACAACAGCATTCAAATCGTTCTAACGAACAGAAAAAAGATAAACACAAACAAGCTGGTCAAAAACAAGACGATCAATCTAAACAAAAGGACCATAAAAAAGGCAATGTACGTCATGTACAAATCTCTGAGCCTACACGCAAATCCGATGGTAACCAACATGGTGGAGACCGTGCTAACAATCGCCCTAATAATACCCGCAATAATGATAACCGTAATAACGGTCGTTCTAATGATGTGCGTAACAATGACAGTCGAAACAACGATAATCGTAATAGCGACAACCGCAATAACGATAACCGCAATTCTAATAATGATCGCCGTAACAAGAAAAATAAAAAAGGTGGTAATAACCGCCCACAATCCTTGTTATCTACATCTATGCAAAAAGAAAAATCGCGTAAAACATCGTAACGAGCAGTACCTACAACAAAAAGCAGAAGCTGAACGTAAAGCTGAAGCAGCAATTGCTACAGAAATTGAATTGAGCGGGCCTCTAACTGTTAAAGACTTAGCTGAAAAAATGGGTCGCGAAGTATCTGAAATCATCAAAAAATTGATGCTTTTAGGTGTTATGGCCAGCATTAACCAAGAGGTTGATGTAGATACAGCTACTATCGTGGCTGAAGAGTTCGGTGTAACTGTAACTGAAGTAGAACCTGAAGAAGACCCTACAGATGTTATTGAAATTGAAGATGCACCAGAAACATTAAAACCACGACCTCCTGTAGTAACTATCATGGGTCACGTTGACCATGGTAAAACATCCTTGTTGGACGTAATTCGTCAAACTAATGTAACAGCTGGCGAAGCTGGTGGTATCACTCAACATATTGGTGCGTACCAAGTTCGCTACAAGGATAATAAAATCACATTCCTTGACACACCTGGTCATGAAGCATTTACTGCTATGCGTCTACGCGGTGCGAAATCTACGGATATTGCAGTTCTTGTAGTCGCTGCCGACGACGGTGTAATGCCACAAACTATCGAGGCTATTAATCATGCGAAGTCTGCAGATGTACCTATTATTGTAGCCATCAACAAAATGGATAAAACCAGGTGCTAACCCAGACCATGTTAAACAACAATTGTCTGAACATGGTCTTTTACCAGAAGAATGGGGCGGCGATGTAATCATGGTTCCAGTATCTGCTAAACAAAAACAAGGTATTGATGACTTACTTGAAAATATCTTGCTCGTAGCAGAAGTTATGGAATTGAAAGCGAACCCTAACCGTAAGGCATATGGCGTAGTTATCGAGGCTCAACTTGATAAAGGTCGTGGTGCTGTATGTACTGTCTTGGTACAAAAAGGTTCTCTTCGTGTAGGTGATACAGTACTTGCTGGTACTGCATACGGTAAAGTACGTGCCATGACAAATGAGCGCGGTGAAAAAGTAAAAGTTGCTCGTCCATCTATGCCGGTAGAAATTTTGGGCTTCTCCGAAGTTCCACAAGCCGGTGAAATTATAAATGGTATGGATGACAACGAAGCACGTGCAATTGCTGAAAAACGTATTGCTAAGCAACGGGTTCAAGAATTGCAAGCTACACATAAAGTTACATTAGATGATATTTTCAACCAAATTCAACAAGGCGAGTTGAAGGATCTTAATATTATCATCAAAGCCGATGTTCAAGGTTCTGTAGAAGCATTGCGTCAATCTTTAGAAGGCATCAAAAACCCTGAGGTTCGTATTGTTATTGTTCATGCTGCAGTAGGTGCCATTAATGAATCGGATATCATGTTGGCATCTGCATCTAATGCGATTGTAATGGGCTTTAATGTACGCCCTGATGCTAATGTTCGACGTGCAGCGGAACAAGAAAAGGTTGACTTGCGTACATATCGTGTAATTTATGATGCTATCAATGACGTTGAATCTGCTATGCGCGGTATGTTGGCGCCTCAATTTAAAGAGGTTGTCGTAGGTCGTGCAGAAGTGCGTCAGGTTATTTCCACACCAAAGGCTATTGTAGCTGGCTCTTATGTAACAGAAGGTCGTATTACTAACGACTCTGAAGTTCGTTTAATTCGTGACGGCATCGTTGTATTTGAAGGTAAGGTTGATTCTTTACGTCGATTTAAAGATGAAGTTAAGGAAGTTAAAACATCCTTTGAATGTGGTATCTCCTTAGAAGGATACCGCGACATCAAGGAAGGCGACGTTATTGAAGCTTACTTGATGGAAGAAATTGCACCTCAATTATAGGAGGTTTATATGAGTGATGTTCGTGTCAGAAAATTACAAGAATTTATCAAACAAGAGGTAAGTCAAATGTTGATGCGCGGATTGAAAGATCCGCGTATCGGCTTCACTACTATTACCGATGTTCATGTAACAGGTGATTTACGTGAAGCTACGATTTATGTCTCCTTGTTTGGTTCCGATAAGGAAAAAGAAGATACCCTTATCGCATTAAAGCATGCAGCAGGTCATATTCGTACAGAGCTTGGCAAAGTACTTAAATTACGCCATATTCCTTCTATCACATTTGATAAGGATACGTCTTTAGACTATAGCATGCATATTGAATCCCTTTTGAATGAAATCAAAAAGGATGAAGAAACAAATTAACAAAAAGGATACAGAACATGAGTAAGATTACTATTAATCAATTACATATGGCTCTGTGTGAAGCTAATTCTATTATGCTAACCGTCCATATTAGACCTGATGGTGATGCTATTGGGTCCATGGTAGCCTTTTACGAAGCCCTTGTAGGACAAGGTAAAACTGTATATATGGTAGTGGATGATGTAGTTCCTGAGAAGTACACATTCTTACGATATACGGACCACATTCATGATGTAGCGTATTTTGAAACTAATCCAGTTGATATTGATATGCTTATGGTTTTGGATGCTAGCACGTATGAGCGAATTGGCAAAGTAGGTGCACTTTGGAGTGCACCTATTTTTAATATAGATCACCATATTTCTAATACAGAATTCGCGGACCATCTATATTTAAAGCCTGACTTTGCTGCTACTGGTGAAATTGTTACCGACTTATGTACAAAATGGAATTGGCCTATCACTGAATCTATGGGTACTGCATTATATATGGCGATTGCTACAGATTGTGGTTTCTTTAAATTTAGCAATACTACAGCAAATACTCTTGAGATGGCTGCCAAATGTGTAGCTGCAGGGGCTAGACCAAATGTTATTTCTGAAACCATAGAAGCCGTATCTGCCAGTCGTTTAGAATTAACAAAACAAGTTATGCAAACTATCGAGTTTTACAAGAATGATACGATTGCTACCATCGAGTTGAATCGTGAGGCTATGACTATTCTTGGCGATGATACAGATGGTTTTGTAGATATTATTAGAAATGTTGATACTGTAGATGTGGCAATTTTATTAAAAGCAGAAGCTGATGATATAACACGTGTAAGTTTACGTTCTCAAAGGTATTGATGTGAACGTTGTAGCAAGCCATTTTGGTGGTGGTGGTCATATTCGTGCTGCTGGTTGTACTATTAATCTACCATTAGAAGAGGCAAAACAAGCTCTCATTGAGGTAATTTAATAATGGATGGATATTACCATTTTTAAAACCACCTGGCATTACAAGCCATGATGCCGTTGCTATTTGTCGTCGTATTCTAAAGGAAAAGCGCATTGGTCATAGCGGTACATTAGATCCTATGGCTTATGGTGTATTGCCTGTGTTTCTTGGCAAGGCTACGCGCCTCATAGAATACACGGATGAATTTTGATAAAACCTATGTAGCAGAATGTAAATTGGGTACTTTTACGGATACTGAAGATAGCTCAGGACAACCTGTATTGCCAGATAATGATATGCTATTGCGAGATGGTATTGTATTGAATCGAGCTATTCAATCTACAGAAATCTCGGCAACGATGGTTAAACCAGGCTTTGAAGAATTGGTTAGTATTTTGAAAAAATTTGCTGGCGTTCAGGACCAAAGACCGTCTAAGTATTCTGCCATTAAAGTAAATGGTATTCGAGCTTATGAATATGCTCGTAAAGGTATTCCTGTAGAGCTACCATTACGTCAAATTCATATTAAAAATATTGAGCTCATTGCTTATGGATTCCCTTTTTTCACGGTTCGTGTGACATGCTCAGGGGGGACTTATATTCGCTCATTATTACGCGATATTTGTATTGCTTTAGGTATTCCTGGCACTATGACTTCTTTGGCACGTACTCAAGTAGGCCCTTTTGATATCGGCTCTGCTAAGATGGCCGAAGAATTGATGCTACATGGTGAAAGTCTGTTGTTGCCAACAGATACGGCTGTTTCTCATCTTTCAAAAGTAACTGTAAATAGTGTACAATTAAGAATGATGATAGAAGGCAAGCAGTTACCGATTGGTAAAGAATTTGCTTTCACAGAAATAGGTCAGCTCTATAGAGCTTATGGACCGAATGGTTTTATTGGTATTATGAAACGAAACAACCACACATTAAAAGTGGAAAAAAATATTTTTATTGAAGGATAAGTATGAAGCAACTACATTCGTTTGATGAACTACGTCAAATCAAAGATACAAAAGTATATGCCCTTGGTACCTTTGATGGCATTCATCGAGGTCATCAACGAGTTATACATAAGGCTGTTGAAGAGGCTATATCAGTCGATGGGGTTAGTATCATCATTACCTTCGAGCATCATCCATTGACTATATTACATCCAGAACGAGTACCTAAACGAGTGATTCAAGAAGAGATTATGGATACTGTGCTAGAAGAACTCAAAGTTGACTATATTTTGCGGTTACCTATGACTGAAGCATTATTAAAAATGACTGCAGATGAATTCTTACATGAACTCTGCAATGATATGAATGTGGAAGCTATTGTAATCGGTGAGAACTTTACATTTGGTGCAAAGGGGCTTGGTAATCCAGAATATATGAAACAAGTGGTAGCGGATAAGAATATACGAGTTCTTGTACAGCCTTTATTACCTTGTGATGGTAGTAGTACACCTATTTCTAGTACAGAAATTAGAAAAGCTATTCATGAAGGGCATTTGGAGGATGCAAATCATTGGCTAGGTAGGCCATTCCAGTTTAAAGGAACTGTGATTAAAGGTGATCAACGGGGACGCACATTAGGATTTCCTACATTAAATCTATTACTTCCTAATGAAATGGCTACACCTCCAGATGGAGTCTATGCTAATCGTGTATGTATTGATGGTATTTGGTATGATGGGGTAGGCAATATTGGAGATAATCCAACCTTTAGAAATCAGTACCATAGATGTGAAGTACACGTTTTTAACTTTGACCAAGATATATATGGAAAAGAAGTAATTGTACAGTTCATTTTCTTATATTAGAGGGGAAGTTAAATTTAATAATTTACAAGATCTTATCGATCAAATGAAGGTAGATGAAGAACAGGCTCTAGCTATTTTTGGCTAATGCATAAAAAGGGGGTTCTCATGGATATTAAAGAAGCTCGAAAACAGATAGATAGTATTGATTCTGTATTAGTTACGGAGTTTGAGAAGCGACTCACACTGATTAAAGAAATTGGTAAATATAAGGATGAACATCACTTACCACTTATTGATGAAGAACGGGATGAAAGTATCATTGCTTTACATACTCAAAATTGTAAAGATAAAGTTTTAGCACCTTATGTTGAAAAATTATATAAAACCGTCGTTTCTATGAGTAATGAGTTCTTAAAAGAGCATATGCATAAGCATATTTTTTTCTCATTGGTATGCCTGGCGCAGGTAAAGACTACTGTTGGTAAGGTTCTAGCAAAAGAGTTAGGCCGCGACTTTTTCGATCTAGACCAAACGATTCAAGACAAGGTAGGTAAATCCGTTCAAAATATTTATATTTACGATGGTAAAGATGCTTTCAGTGAATATGAATATAGTACAATCAAAGAATTAATTCACAATAAACCATCTGTCATTGCTACAGGTGGCGGCACTGTTACCTATGATAAAACTGTTAAATTGATGCGCAATAATGGTCTTGTTGTATTTGTTAACCGCGATGTAAATCATATTTTAGATGATTTGGATCTAGAGATTCGTCCGCTTGTAAAAAGAAAGTATCGAATATATTTTTAATGTATATGAAGAACGTTATCCTTTATATGAAAGAAGTAGCACATATTAAAATTGGTAACGAAGGCAGTATTACCGATGCAGTGCAAGAAATTATTGAAGCTTTGCCGAATACGGAGAAATAATGGACGCCATACGAGGATTTGTATACCGAACTATATATGAGAATACACAACGTACATATTGCGTGTTTATCCTAAAAGATTATAATGAGGAATACATTACTTGTACTGGCAAATTTGAGTCTCCTAAAGAAGGGGAAGACATCGAAGTACGGGGCTGCTATGTAGAACATGAAAAGTACGGCCGCCAATTTGATGCGAGCAGTGTTGAAAAGTTAAAACCTGATAATATGGGTGCTGCCAAGACTTATTTGTTGAATCTAGGAATAAAAGGTTTTGGTGAAAAATCCGTAGAGAAGGTACTAGAATATTTCGGTATTCGTATTTTAGAAATTTTACGGGAAGAACGTCCAGAAGAGATTAAAGATGTTCCAGGTCTCCGAAAGAGTGTTAAGGATGAGCTATTCAATACCTTACTTGGCGAAGGTATTTTATCTGATTTAAATCATTTTTTTGAAAGTCATCACATTTCATCGAAATGGAGTCGTATTGTATATACCTATTATGGTGTGCAGTCTGTCGCAGTTATAGAGGATAATCCTTATACATTATTACGTGTAGCACCGGATATGCTTTTTGGTACGGCCGATACACTAGCAGAGCATCTTGGTATTAATGGTAGTGATACACGCCGTTTAGAGGCTGGTTTAGAATGGATTCTACGTAGTCTAGATAATCAAGGTCATACATGTTTACCAGTAGACCAACTTATCGGTCGACTTGACGATTTATTACAAACTGATGTAGATGATATTGCGAACTTTATTGAAAGCCTGCTGGAACAAGGTGCACTGTATAGTACGTATTATGAAGATATCTTATATATCTATCCGCCAGAGATGTATGTTTCTGAAGTGGAAGGTGTCCACTATACTCGTGAGTTTCTATTAGAAGCTGATCCAATAGCATTAGATATTTCTAGTTTTATTGAAAAGTTTGAACGAGACAACTACATTATCTTTGGTGATGCTCAAAAAGAAGCTATACAGCTCTCATTTTTTGAAAAGTTTTCTCTTATAACTGGTGGTCCTGGTACAGGTAAAACAACTATCATCAAGGCACTAGTAAAAGGTTTCCAACTCGGTGGATTGGGGCGCATTATACTTTGTGCTCCTACGGGACGTGCTGCAAAGCGTCTGACCGAGGCCACTGAGTTTGAAGCTACTACAATTCATCGTCTATTGGTACCTGTTCAAGGTAGTGACTCCTATGACTTTACAAAGAATGAAGATGATCCTCTAGATATAGATGTCATTATCATCGATGAAGCATCTATGCTTAATGTGCGTTTATTCTATTCTTTGATGGCTGCTATTCCAAAGGAAGCCCATGTCATTATTGTGGGTGACGTAGATCAATTACCACCTATAGGTGCTGGGTTCGTATTAAAAGATTTATTAGATAGTGATTGTGTGCCCTATACACGACTTAATCAGATTTATCGTCAAAGCTCTGGTAATACTATCGTTGAAAGTGCTTACGCAATTAACCGTGGTGAAATGCCTAACCTGGAAGGTGTGAGCGAAGAGTTTTCTTTTATTCCTGTTAAATCTTATGACATGATGATGAAAGCCATCATTGATGTATATAAACGTGAACAAGAGACGATAGAGGATGAATTAGATATTCAAATTATTTCTCCTATGCGCCGTGGTGAAGCAGGTAGTACATTGATATCACAATATGTACAACAAGCCGTAAACCCTCCAGATAGCTATAAGGGAGAAGTTCGTGTCAATGGCATTACGTATCGCGTTGGGGATAAGGTTATTCAAATTCTCAATGATTATGAGTTAGAAGTGTTTAATGGCGAAATTGGCGTTATCTATGCTATTACGCGGACCGATATTTGTATCCGATTTATCCATAAAGAGGTTCGTCTACCTATCGATGAAGCACATATGATTATGCCTGCTTATGCTATTACGGTCCATAAGAGTCAAGGTAGTGAGTATGGTGTAGTTATTATTCCATTTGTTCCACGTTATGGTGGTATGTTACAACGTAATTTGTTGTATACTGCTGTTACACGGGCAAAGCGTAAAGTAATCATCGTTGGTACTACGAGCGCAGTTGAACGTGCTGTGCGTACTGTTAATGCCGATGAACGTTACACATTGTTTAAAGAACGACTACAAGGGAGATGTGATTCGTAATGAGTCTTTGGGATTTCCTATTTCCACCTGTATGCCCTCACTGTGGTGCACCTGTGGCAACACAAGGGGATTGGTGTAAAGCTTGTTTTACAGATTTATTACATATTCGTCATGTACCACATAAATTTTTACACTATGTAGATGATGTATGTGTGTTGGCCGAATATCGTGGTGGTCTAAAGTCTATGATTTACGATGTAAATTTAATCGAAAAAGGAGCAGTCCAAAGGGCACTGCCCTTTTTAGTATCGTACAACTTTTACATGAAATATAATGAGTCTAATATTGTGAATAGTAATTGTAAAATTATGTATGATTATATTGTTCCTGTACCATCTAGCGAAAAGAAAAAGCTAAGAGAGGATATAATCAAGTAGATTTATTCTTTCTTGAATGGGCTCATTCTTTATGGGAGATAGATAGAAAAACTTTAAATGGTTAGATTGTATATACAAGTTTGATACTTCTCGAGATATGTGGGGATTAACGAAATAAAGAAAGACATCAAAATATTGATGATGCCTTTTGTTATATGTGCTGATTATAAGGATATTGATTTTACCAATAAGAATATATTAATTGTTGATGATATATATACTACAGGTGCCACAATTGAAGCTGTAGCAAAAGTCTTACAAAAAGCATAAAGCGCTACGCATTGATGCCCTTACGCTGGCTAGTGGTAGTTTCTAATCTTTATTACTAAAATGTAGGAATATAATATTTGATTTCATATTAGCCAAGCACATCAATAAATGCTTTAACTACATCAGGATCAAAGAGTGAGCCAGATGCACTAAAGAGTTCTTCTTTTGCTTTAGCTTTTGTTTTCGCCCAAAATTCAGTAGAAGGATTAACTGTTGTATCATAGTAATCTGCTACAGCAATAATTCGAGCTCCTAACGGAATATTGGCACCACGTAAAATGTTTGGGATAACCAGAGCCATCCCATTTTTTTCATGATGGTAACGAATATAAGGCAAAATTTGTTGGCAGCAAGGATAGTTTTCAATCATATTGGCTCCACTTGCCGCATGTTGTTTATACTTAGACATTTCTTGCTTATTAAGATATGGAGATTTTTGGATTAATGCATTAGGTACCATTAATAGACCCACGTCATGAAGTAGAGCTGCGTGACGAATCTGTTCAATTTCATTTAATGGCAAACCCATTTTAGCTGCGATGCTAACAGCATAGTTTGAAACCTGGATAGAATGTGTATAGAGATGATAGCTTTTCATTTGTATCATCTGTAAAAGTTGTGCGCTTATGGCTTCTAAACTATCTTTCTCCAGTTCATACAAACCTGATGGTTGCATCAATGATAACATAAACATAATAAACCCCTCTAACTAACAAACTGAACATATGGTACAACCCCTCGTACTTATGTTCATATCGTACAACTTTAGGCCGTTCTAATTTAACAGTATACAAATTATACACCATAAATAATTTTTTTGTGTATGATACGTATGTTCTTACAAATATGTTGTATTCATATTTGGCATACAAAAAAACTAATTGACAATTTTAAGAATCCACTAGATATGGTACTTAAAAAAATGTGATTTTTAGAAATATTAAAAATATTATGAAGAATATTTTTAGGTTTTCTATTCCAATTTTCTATACATCGAAACAAATAGGGGTTGCAAAAATTTATTCTCATTGTTCTAAGAAATTATGCGATAGTATGTTTGGTAAAAATTATGTTTTGGCTACTTAACTATATAATCAAAATTTTTAAAAATAATAGTAAAACTAGACATGAATACTGTTATTCTTTATAATACGTCTATACGGGTCTGTGGTTGAAAGTCGAGGCTAGTCGCAGGCAAAACGATCCACATAAGCAGCCCCAAAGGGTTGTGAGCATGGTGCAGCTTAGGTGTAAGTCCTGCCGATAAAATCGAGAGAGAGTAGTAGTGGGAGTCTTGGACTTATGAGCGAACCTTCCAGCAGGCGAGTGTGGGGCAAAGACCAGGTCAGCCGTATAGGGGCACATGAGGCTTTTTCTCATGTGCTTTTTATACAGTCTGTATATTATAAAAATCTATAGAAAAACCACTAACTATGGGAAAGTTTATTTATACATGAACGTAATAATTTATACAAACAATGTATAAAAATAAAATATAAATATAGAGATTTATATGATTGCATCTAAAATTATATACAAAATTATTGACATAATTATACTTAATCTATATACTAGTTATAAAAAGTAGTAGTAAGTTAAAATGATGAGGATGATAATATGTTAAATAGAAGTAAAAAAAAATAATTCATTGGTGGTTTGTATGTTAGTGATGGCGGCTACTGTAGTTGGTGGATGTGGTTCTTCTACATCAAACCCAACATCTAATAAACTTGATCGTTGGCACTAATGCTACATTTGTTCCATTTGAGTTTAAAGATGAAAAAACTCAAGATTATACAGGCTTTGATATTGATCTTATTCGTGCCATCGGTAAGCGTATCAATAAAGATGTAGAGCTTAAGAATATTGCCTTTGATGCTTTAATTCCAGCGTTAAATACACATGATATTGATGTAGCAGCATCTGGTATGACTATTACAAAAGCTAGAAGTGAAAAGGTGTTATTCTCTTCTCCATATTATGAAAATGCACTTGCTGTAGTATATAAAGATGGTGCCAATATTACATCCCTTGATGATCTTAAAGGTAAAAAGATTGCTGCTCAATTAGGTACAACTGGTGCTGATTTAGCTCATAAAATTGAAGGTACTACTGTAAAAGAGTTTGACCATAGTAATGAAGCTTTGTTAGAATTACAAAATGGCGGTGCTGATGCAACTGTAATTGACTTGCCGGTAGCTCAATATTATAGTACTAAACATCCAGACCAACATATTAAATTTATGGCATATCCAAATACGAAAGAATATTTGGGCTTAGCAATCAATAAAGACAACAAAGACTTTGCAAGAACAAATTAATAAAGCAATCGCCGATATGAAGGCCGATGGTGAATTTAATACATTATATAAAAAATGGTTTAATGTAGATGCACCAGCTGATATGCCAGTAGTGTTAGAATTTAAATAATAGGAGAGATCATGAGTTTTAATTGGGGGTTAATTGCGGATAATTTACCGCTCTTTATTACAAGGTGCTCTAGTAACTGTTGAAATTACAGCCATGTCTGTAGGCTGTGGCTTTTTTATCGGTCTATTTAGTATGCCTTTAGCAAATTTATCTAAATTTACATTAGTTAGATTATTAGCAAAATGTTATGTAGATATCATTCGTGGTACACCACTATTGGTACAAATCTTCTTGATTTACTTTGCATTGCCAATGATTACTGGCCAACGTATTGATCCATTTATTGCTGCTGTTACTGCATGTAGTATTAACTCTGGTGCTTATGTGTCTGAAATCTTCCGTGCTGGCATTCAGTCTATTGATAAAGGTCAAATGGAAGCGGGTCGATCTCTTGGTTTGACTTGGGGACAAACTATGCGCTATATCATCATGCCGCAAGCTTTCAAAGCAATTATTCCACCATTGGGTAATGAATTTATTGCTATGTTGAAAGACTCCTCATTGGTTTCTGTAATTGGTTTTGAAGAATTGACACGCCGTGGTCAACTAATCATTGCCAAAACATATGCATCATTTGAAATTTGGGGGACAGTTGCTGTTATCTACCTTATTATGACAGTAACAATTTCACAATTGGTTGGTTACCTTGAAAGGAAATATAGCATTAAATGATTAAGTTAGAAAATGTACATAAATCCTTTGGTAAAAATGAAGTATTAAAGGGCATTGATTTACATATCGAAAAAGGTCAAGTTGTAGTTATTATTGGTCCATCAGGTTCTGGTAAAAGTACAGTATTGCGTACTATGAATTACTTAGAAGAGCCTACATCTGGTAAGGTCATTGTAGATGGTATGGATCTTTCAGATAAATCTAAACTTAATGAAGTCCGTACGGAAGTAGGAATGGTATTCCAAAACTTTAATCTTTTCCCACACATGACTGTAATGGAAAATCTGACCTTAGCACAAACTAAGGTCCGCAAAACATCTAGTGATGAGGCTAAAAAAATTGGTCAAATTTTATTAGATCGAGTAGGTTTGAAAGATAAAGCAAATGCTTATCCTGACTCTTTATCTGGTGGTCAAAAGCAACGTGTTGCTATAGCTCGTGCTTTAGCAATGAAACCAAAGGTTATGCTCTTTGATGAGCCTACCTCTGCATTGGATCCAGAAATGGTTCGCGAAGTTCTGGATGTAATGAAGTCTCTAGCCGAAGAAGGTATGACGATGGTTATTGTTACTCACGAAATGGGCTTTGCAAAAGAGGTTGCGGACCGAGTATTATTTGTAGATGGTGGATTAATTCTTGAAGATGATACTCCTGAAAAAGTATTTGATGCACCAACAAATGATAGAACAAAATTGTTCTTATCGAAAATTTTATAATAATAATTTCTAACATAAAAGGAAGTAAATTCTGTTTACAGAGTTTGCTTCCTTTTTTTGACTATTTTTAAAGTTAACTGAATTTGTACATATTAGATTTTTATGATATATGAATCTATTTATATCTATTAATATATTTGATAACTTGATGTCAATTCATTCAATTAGCCCCTATAAATAAGCCATTCTAGGTATTAATTAATCTATGAAATACGATTATTGCCATAAATATTTGTGATATATAAATATTTTATACATACATATCTTATGATAATAATTTTTAATTCATATAATTTTTATGATTATAAAATTATACAATAAATTAATATGCTGTTCGTAAATATTTATAACATTGATAAATCAAGGGTTTTATGTGATTTTTGTAGGGTGGGATACAAATAAGATATCTTTGCATATTCATTAAAAGTGTTAATATTATTGTTTGATATTTTATACATGCTGTGTTATGATACAAGTGTAGTGCAAGACAGTAAGACAATATATATTTTTAGGAGGATGTTACCATGTTAGGTAAAGTAAAATGGTTCAGCGCAGAAAAAGGTTATGGTTTTATAGAACGCGAAGACGGTAGCGATGTATTCGTACATTACTCTGCAATCCAAGACGAAGGTTTCAAATCTTTGACAGAAGGTCAAAATGTAGAGTTTGATATCGTTGATGGTAACCGTGGCCCTCAAGCTGCTAACGTTGTAAAAGCGTAATTACATACCAAAAAATACATAAAAGCAACATATAGTAAAACTCTGATATCGCATGATATCAGAGTTTTTTTTGCTACTACTAAAAGTAATATTTATAATTCTACAAAAAAATATAAAAATTTTTTTGAAAAAAAGAGGAGTTTTATATGTGAATGTAGAAATACTAAATATAACACGAGAGATAAGTAAAAAATACTACACACTCGTATCTCGTGGATGATTTTTAGAAAGGGTGTTGACTTATGAAAGTAGCAATCAGAGGTAAAAACATTGAAGTGACAGATGCTTTAAGAGCATACATCGAAAAGAGATTGAGCAAATTAACTCGTTACTTCGATGATGAGTTAGATGCACAAGCGGTTTTATCCGTTGTAAAAGATAAATCTACTGTTGAACTTACATGCTTCGTTAATAAAATTGTTCTTCGTGGTGTAGAAACAAACGATGATATGTATGCTGCTATTGATTTGGTAATAGACAAAATTGTACGTCAAATTCACAAACATAAAACTCGTTTAGCTAAACGCTTTAAAAAACAAGAGGCTTTCCATCCAGAAGCTTTAGCAGCTCCTGTAGAAGAGGAAGCTATCGAAGTTGTAAAACGCAAACGCTTTGCAGTACGTCCTATGGATGTAGAAGAAGCTATTTTACAAATGAATCTTATTGGTCATGACTTCTTTATGTTCTTCAATGCTGAAACAGAAGCAATGAATGTAGTATATCGTAGACATGATGGATTCTATGGCTTGATCGAGCCAGAATTACAATAACCTATAATGTCGGCTGACAATAATCCTAACTCCTTTCTACTTTTTTAATCAGCCGATTATTATACTAAGGTGGATGACCATTTTGAGTCATCCACCTTTTTTATAAAAACCTATAAATATCAGTGAAATGCCTTGAATTCTTTGACTATTCAAGGCATTTTTCGTTATAATAAATTAGATATGAGATTTAAGCCAATAAGCCTTGATATTATAAGGCTTATTTTTGTTTCGTCACAAATTCGTCAAAAATTCATCCAAAAAAATTTTTGATACATCCTGTGCAGCGTTCTTCGCATCTCATCTGAATAATGGACGTAGACATTCATTACAGTATTGATATTGTCGCCAAGTAAACTTACTATTGTTTTTAATGTCAACACCATTTGCAAGAAGTGTTGTTGCATAGGTGTGACGGAATGCATGGATAGTTTTATTGGGAATTACTGTTCTAATAGCATAATTTACATTACCAGTACTGCTAGTATTAATATTAAATAATCGCTCGGTATTAGAAATTGATTTATACTCTAATAATATATTGATAGAATGGGAGGATAGGAAGAGTTCGAATACTATTTCTTGTTTTCGGTTCCTTTATCTCGAATGTGTTATTTGACGTCCTAGACCATTGTTTGTTAATTCGAATGGTATTATAAGCCAAGTCTATATCAAGTCACTGTTAGGGCTAAAATTTCGCCATATCTAGCCCCCTGTATATCGAGCAATGGATAGTAGGGTGTATAGTTTTTATTATCTATATATGTTTTTAACAATGATCCATTTCATCCATGGTAAAAAGTTGTTAATGATTTATATGTTTTAGTTGTGAACCGTTTGATTTCTGATACCGGGTTAGATTGTATAATTCGATACGGTTTAATGGCGAAATTAAAAACAGACTTTAGGAAGGTGATGTGCATATTCTTTGTACGATTGGCAAATTTAATGTCAGAGAGCGTTTTTAAATATCATCTGAGTGATATATCTCTAACACGTTTTTGATGCAATACAGATAGATTTTTAATGATATAATGATATACTAATTTTTGTATTTTTCTGATATGCTTGTTTTCTCACGCATATACAATTCACACAATTCAATAAATGTATTATTTTTAAGACTGTCATCAAGAGGATTGGTGACAGTCTTTTTAGGTTATCGACAATTTGTTGCCCATAGAGCTTTTGCCTCTCTGAGTAGGAAAGCCCTGCTTAGACTTTTTGTTTCCATTCGATCCCTGTCTTATAACTGACAATAATTTGGTAACCTTTTGTCTTTTCTTCCTGACTGTAAAATTATATTGCATGGTTACACATCCTTGCTATTAACCACGTGATAAAAGAATTCTTCATCTATATCTTCATATAATTTCTTTCATGAGCAATCCGTTCTATTAAATTGATATGTTCCTTAGAATGAAAGTCATCGTGTTTAATATGTCCTAATTCGTGTAGTACACTAACTCGTTGAGCATCTAATGGCTTATTTAAATTAACCAGTATTGAATGACTGCCATCTTCATTAAGACGTACTACTGCTGTTTGTGTTTTCTTTAATTGCGTATGTATCAAGTTAATAGACATAACAACACTCTCCCTGATAGAATTAATTAGATAAAGGTTCGTTAAAATACATATTATATGATTTATGAAATATATACATTGCAACTTCATAACTCGGAGAATATGCAGGAGCTTTTTACCAGAAGGTGATTTCAAATTTGAAAGAATCTATAGAGGAAATCTTATTTCCATTTAAATCATACCGAATTAAAGTATTTATTTTAAACTTTACCCCATTATCATTTGTAAATTCCTTATAAATCATTAACTCTTCAAATTTATGCTAATGTTTTAAACTTCTATCGTAATTAAAAAGAAGTCTGATTTGCTTCTACAATACTGTTTTTCATCATACCATATAGAATATACAGTAGCGTTAATAGCATAATATGGCGGATTATATCTTGATACAACAATCGTTGAATTATCAACATACGCTTCATGCATTTGGTCTGAATACACTAATGTGTATTGATTTGGATTGTTACGCAATTCATTTAAAGAAATTGCATTGCATGATAAAGGAATAAATAATATACAGATTAATATTAATAACTTCTTCATTCTACTTTCCCTCACGTTTCTTTTAATCCCTCAATTAAATTAACTACAAAATCAATATCATCTTTTGACATGTCTTCAGCTGCATCAAACAACAATCGCATGTCAGGATTGTCTTTCAATTTATTTGCGTATTCCGCTACTTCTGGATCGATGTAATATGGGTCATTTATATCTGACTTATCTTCAATTAAATCTGATTTTTTTCTACACCAAAATAATTAGCCAACTGTTCAATTTTGTTCATTCTAGGCATTTTAGTTCCATTAACCCATGTTGAAACAGTTGATTTGTTTAATTTCAAATCAGCTACTAAATCTGCTTGTGTCTTTTTTATTTGTTGTTAATAAATTGCTAAGATTTTGAGCAAAACACTCTCTTGTAATTAGAATCCATAATAAGCTCCTATTCTCCTCCTGCGTACCTATATATTAATACTTAAAGTAGTAAAACACAATACTATTTTTATAAAAAAGTTTACTTTTAGTATTGACATTCTACTTTTAGTAAACTATACTAACGATCAAAGGAAGGAGGGATAAATTGAAGCGATTAAAAATTTCTTTAAAAGCTGCGAGAGTTAATGCAAATCTATCGCAAGAAGAAGTAGCAAGGAAAATGAAGAAATCCAAGGTTACAATCAATAACTGGGAAAATGGAAAAACTGAAATTGATTATGGAATTTGAACGAATTGTGTCGATTATATTCCGTAACCATGGATGATATTCTTTTGCCTTATTAGTCTACTTTAAGTAGAAAAAAGGAGATGAAACATGCTAGTACAAAACAAACAAGATTTATCCATAGCTAATAGAGTTTATGGAAATACGGAAACTGTCTTTGGTTGGGCTGGTCGAAACGCTGAGTATGCACAATATTGGAGAAAGATTATTAGGGAATACTTTGCTAAACGACATATAAGTAAGTTATGTAGAAAGTCCATCCACGGCAAAATCAAAGAATGTCGTGAAGCAGATAGGATGGCAAAAGTAGAATCAGGGATTCCAGTATGGAACCCATAGTCTACACAATTAAAGACGTTGCTGAACTGCTCCAATGCAGTGAAAGTAGCGTCAATAATCTTAGGAGCGTGGCATCCCTACGTGAAGTAAAAGAGGGCTTTCTCGGGCGTCCGTTTCAATAAAAAAAGAAGTCGAGGCGCTAGTAGGGATTGTAGATGAATACAGTCCACTACAATACAGAAAGTTAGAAAAGGAGCGTGATGAGCTTTTACAAGAAAATGAAAAGTTAAAAATGAGTATACGAAAAATAACCAGTGATTTACTGGTTATAGTAGAAGGGGAGTTGAAGTTGTGATTATTGCTTTAAAATGGGCTGCTTTTTATATGGATTATCGGCTCCATGGGAAGCCCAGAAATTGATAAAATTGGTTTTTTTCCAGTTTCTATTACAAATCATTATTGGCGACTAGTTTGGGTGCGCTAATGTGTATGAAAGAAAACGCCCGCCAACCGGCAAGCTAAACGGGCGCAGGCAAATTATACCTAAGTTAATTATAGCATGGAGGAGAAATGAAACGCATTGAAATCTTAATAGATGAAGCTAATCCAGATGAAAAGATAGGTATTAGTTATAACAAAGACAGTTTTGAAAATAATGAAGAAGTATTAGCAGTACTCCTTGGTTCAACAATTGGATTTGTTAAAGAAAAATGTACCAAATAATAACAAAGTCTGATATCTTCAAGTTTGCATCGGAACCATGCAAACATATCAAAAAGCAAATTATCTTTGACGAACGTTATAAAGATATGGATAGTAAAGATCCATTTTATGACATCATTCAAATTTTAAAAAGTAAGGAGTAAACAAATGAATGAAAACAACAAGTCTTAAATCTAACTAATATTTGTGATGGAAAGTTAGAAGTTGAATTTGAGGAAATGTACAAAGATGCATTACGAAAAATCTCAAAAGGTCAGAAAGCTAAAATCACTATTAATATTGAAATGTTACGAGTTCCAGATACCGATACCATCGTAGAACTTGGTTACAATATTAAATCAACATTACCAGCTATCTCACGTCGTGCTATCGGGTCTTATGCGACGACTTTACAGTAAAAGTTGATGTCAACGAAAAAGCCACAATTAGAAGTTCTAACATTTAATTCAACTACTGAAAAGAGAGGTTAACACAATGGAAGAAAAAAATTTAACTTGAATGTACAAACAGAAAATGGTGAAGTAATTATTCGTCATGGTGAAGCCAATGACGTATTTCAATATAACGGATTTAGATATGAACTTAGTAGCGCTGAATCATTTGTTAAAGGTGTAAAAGCTAAGGGAGATCCTAAAACATCTGTTATTACATATTCAGACAAAAAGGTGGTAGCAGTAACAGACTGCACTGTAAATGTATCGTACGCAAGACAAAATTGTATACGCATTTCAAAAAGCGAACAGTTTAAAGAATGGTATTCCATCTTTGGTCTAAGTTTAACGCAAAAGAAATGCTTTGATTTACTCCGAATTCATGAACATGAAATCGAAGATTACGAAAAGCTTTTAATTGCTGTTAGAAATTTCAAATACGTAACACAAACGGAAGGCGATTTTACTCGAACTGATGATGATAACTATGTTATGAGCATCAAAGTAAAAGAAGCTGAAGGTACTTTTAAAGATGCCTCGCTTTATCTTTTGTAAACATGGTCATTCTTAACGAAAGTCAATTCACCCAAAAAAATTGAAGTGCAATTAGACATCATTAAACCTAAAGACGAAGGGGATAAATTATCGTTCAAGTTATCTCTGCCCAATCATGAATCGTTATGTTAAAGAAGCTATCAAATCTGAAAACCGATTCAATTAAATCTGAATTAACTAATTACTTGTTACTGTCTGGTACTCAAGAATAAGGAGCAAATGCATGGGAGAATCAATCAAAATTAACTTTTTGAATTAGAAAATGTAAAGCGTGTTAAAGCCGTTTTTATGAACCATCACCTAATGGATTAACTATTATTGGTGGAAAGAATGGACAAGGAAAAACATCTATCCTTGATGCCATTGTTGGACCCCTAGGTGGCAAAAATTTGAACCATCTAGTGCGGTACGTGATGGAAGCTACAACCCACCTAAATTAGAAGTAAAACTATCTAATGGGTTAGTGGTTACACGTAGTGGTAATAGCAGCACATTAAAAGTTGTCGATCCAGAAGGTAAAAAATCTGGTCAACGTATTTTAGATGGTTTCATTGGGCAACTAGCCTTTAGACCTTCCCTAAGTTCATTGAAATGAGCGATAAGGAAAAAGGCAAAATGAACTTTTGAAATTATTGGGCAGAAGACGAATTAAATAAACTTGAAGGTAAACACCAAGAGGTATATGCAAAACGTCATTCTATAGGGCAAATTAGAAAACCAAAAAGGATAAGTACGCTAAAGAGTTAATTGGTTATGATGATGTACCACTTGAACCAATTAGCGCATCAGAACTTATCCAACAACAACAAGCCATTTTATTAAAGAATGCGGAAAATCAAAAAAAGCGGAACAATGTTTCTGCTATTCAAGCTCAAATGGTTACTATCAACAACTTGGTTGATGAAACGCAAAAGAAGCTTGAAGAACTGCAAGCTAAGCAAGCACAATTGGCTGAAGATTATGATATTGCAACTACGGCAGCGAAAGACCTTGAGGATGAATCTACGGCTGAACTCGAGGAGCAAATCAAAAATGTAGATGCTATCAATCAAAAGGTACGTGCTAATCAAGAACGTGCTAGAGCATTACAAGAAGCTGCTGATTATAAAGCAGATTATGATAACTTGACTGGTGAACTTGAAGCCATCAGGGAAGATAAAAATAAACTGCTTGAATCTGTACAAATGCCATTATCAGGATTATCCATTCAAGATGGCGTACTTATCTACAATGATCGTCAATGGGACTGCATGTCCGGTGCGGAACAGTTAAAAGTAGCTACGGCCATTGTTAGAGCCTTAAATCCTAAGTGCGGATTTGTACTTATGGATAAACTCGAACAAATGGATGTAGACACTATGAAAGAATTTGGGGCTTGGCTTGAATCGGAAGGCCTTCAAGTCATTGCGACTCGTGTTACTAATAACCAAGATGAATGCTCCATAATTATTGAAGATGGACACATTAAAGGTGAAGAGTACAGTAATGTGGCAACACCAGTTAATGAAACTAAAATGAATGGGGTGATTTTTAATGAATATTACAACAGGTAAACGAAAAACGAGCTCAGAAGGTCGTTGTGTATGGTACTGAGGGCATTGGTAAAAACAACCTTGCCAGTCACTTTCCATCACCTGTATTTATTGATACAGAGGGCAGCACAGACCATTTAGATGTGGCTCGCACAGATAAGCTTCACATCGTGGCAAAATGCTAATTTCCTTTGTAAAGGAATTTGCAACAATGCCGGGTTTCTACCGGACTTTAGTCATTGACACTATAGACTGGGCAGAACAGTTATGTGTTGAGTACATCTGTAGCAAAACATAATAAATCGGGGATTGAAGACTTTGGGTATGGCAACGGATATGTATTTGTCCGTGAGGAAATGGGCCGTTTCTAAACCTACTTGATGAAGTTATCAACGCAGGTATGAACGTAGTACTTACTGCTCATGCTCAAATTCGTAAGTTTGAACAGCCAGATGAACTCGGAGCCCATGATCGCTTTTGAATTGAAACTTGGCAAAAAGACGGGAAGTCAAACATCTCCACTTATTAAAGAATGGGCGGACATGGTACTCTTTGCCAATTATAAAAATGAAATCATCACAACTCAAACGAACAAAAAGAAAGCAACTAATGGTAAGCGTTTAATGTACGCTACTCACAACCCCGCATGGGATGCTAAAAATCGCCATGGATTACCAGATATGATGCCATTTGAATATAGTCAAATCGCTCATGTTATTCCAGATGATGTACTACCAACTGCTGCAGCACAAGAATTAGCACAAGCCGCTAATAATGAATATGCTCCAGAAGTAATGAATGCTACCAAGGAACAAATTGGGGAAGTTACTACAACACAACCTGTAAGACCACCACAGGAAGCTGTTGATACCAACAAAAACGAAACACCATTAGTTGAAACAGCTATTCCTAAACCATTAAAAGACTTAATGGTTAAGGATGGAATTAAATTAGAACAAATTCAATCTGTAGTTATCGCTCGTGGTAAGTATCCAGCTGGTACACCATTTGAAAATTATGATCCAGAATTCGTTAATGGATGGATTATCCCATTCTGGCCAAATATTGTTGAAGCAATTAAGAAAGGAAATTAATTATTATGACAACACAAAGCAATTTTGAAACATTCGGTAAAGCAGAAGAAGTATATTTATTTGACCAACCTATTTTTAGCGAAAGAACGTGAATATACGTTACTTGAAGCTGGTTCTTATCCATTTGTAATTACTAATGTAGAAAAGAAATTTATGAACCAAAAAGAAGGTAGCAAGTTACCATCTTGTCCACAAGCTCAAATTACCTCGAAGTAGATGGTGAAAGCGATCAAGGGAAAACAAAATTAATTCACAATTTGTTTTACACAAAGTCAACCATTTGGAAAAGTTACAGAATTATTTATGGCCGTAGGTCTTACTAAGAAAGGTGAAAACTACAATCCTGACCCTGAACAATTATTGAGTAAGTCAGCCATGTGTGAATTGTCACAACAAGGCTATGTGAAAAATGATGGTAATAATGGTACTCGTAACGAAATAAAAAAATGTTTTGCAAGTCCTAATGCTCAAACCAATGGATACGGTGCATTCTAATGAAACTTAGACCGTATCAACAACAGGCTGTAGACTCGATATGGCATGAATGGGAAACGGTTAATAAAACATTGTTGGTTCTTCCTGACTGGGTACAGGGAAAAACGATTTGTTTTTGCCAAAGTTGCTGAGGAAGCGGTTCGCAGGGGTAAGCGTGTTCTTATCCTTGCGCATCGTGAAGAACTATTGCAGCAAGCCTCTGACAAAATTATGAGTGCGTCAGGGCTTACAACGGCAATGGAAAAAGCTGAACATACATGTCTTGGACAATGGGACCGCATCATAGTAGGTTCAGTTCAAACCTTATGCAAAGACAAACGATTGTCAATGTTCAGTAAAACGTACTTTGATGTCATTATCATTGATGAAGCACATCATGCTGTATCTAGTAGCTATCAAGCTATATTAAATTACTTTGACCAAGCAAAAGTCTTAGGTGTAACCGCTACACCAGATCGCTCAGATATGAAAAATTTAGGACGTGTATTTGAAAGTTTAGCATTTGAATACACCTTGCCTAAAGCTATTCAAGAGGGGTTCTTATCTAAGATTAAGGTACAAACATTACCGCTCACATTAGATATCTCATCGGTTAAGATTTCAACTGGTGATTTTGCCGTAGGTGATATCGGTAGGGTATTAGAGCCCTACTTAGAGGAAATAGCCAATAAATTAATGGAATACAAGGATAGAAAAATCGTTGTATTCTTACCATTAATTGCTACCAGTCAACGATTTTGTGAAATTCTTAATGAACGAGGATTTAAAGCAGCAGAAGTAAACGGTAAAAGCCAAGACCGTACAGAAATTACACAAGCATTTGCTGAAGGTAAATATAATGTACTTTGTAATTCCATGTTGCTCACGGAAGGATGGGATTGTCCAAGCGTTGATTGTGTTATTGTATTACGTCCTACTCGGTCTCGTGCCTTGTATTGTCAAATGATAGGACGTGCACACGGCTTTCACCGGGAAAAGATCATCTATTAATTTTAGATTTTCATGGCATGTAGAACGTCACGAATTATGTAGACCTGCTCATTTAATCGCTAAGTCAGATGATGTGGCAAAAACGCATGACGGAAATTTTGAAGAAAAAGGAATGGACCTTGAAGAATGCGAAAGGGATGCAGAATCTGAGTGTTGGCTCAACGTGAAGAAGCACTTGCAAAAGAACTTGCTGCTATGCGCAAGAAAAAAAGCGCAACTTGTCGATCCATTACAATTCGAGTTTTCATTCAAGCCGAAGACCTCATACATTATGTACCAGCTTTTTGGTTGGCAAATGACATCTATTACGGATAGCCAAAAGAAAAACTCTTGAGCAATTTGGTATCAATGGTGACAACATTGAAGATGCTGGCAAAGCATCTATGCTAATTGATAGATTGCAAAAACGTCGTGAAGAAGGATTGTCTACACCTAAACAAATTAGATTTCTTGAAAACAAAGGCTTCAAGAATGTAGGAACATGGAGCAATAACCAAGCCTCTAAGATGATTAGTCGTATTAGTGCTAGTGGTTGGCGTATTCCTAAAGGTGTAGTGCCTGCTACATATAAACCACCTGTAGAAGAATCTGTTCCTCAATGGTAAGGAGTAAAACATGGAAAGCAAAATTGATTTACGAGAATTACTCGAATATATAGACCCTGCCCAATGCTCCTATGAGGAATGGTTAAACGTAGGCCTTGCACTTCATCAAGAAGGCTATCCTATGTTCGTGTGGGAGGAATGGTCTGCAGATGATGGAGAACGATTCCATGAAGGCGAATGTGCTGCTAAATGGGAATCCTTTGGTCGATATAATGGAAAACTTGTTACCGGTGCCACGATCACTCAAATGGCAAAAGAAAACGGATGGACATCTAAAACATAAGTTTGAAAATAATGAAGCATTAAGTTTTGATTCCATGGTATTGGCCACAACTCCAGAACAATATCGTTGTTGATAAGAACTGGATTGAAGAATCTGATGTTCATATTCCTAAATCATATCCTTTAGAGCAACGTAAACAAGATATTGTTACATATCTGACTACGTTATTTGAGCCGGAGGAGTACGTTGATATGTAGTTAATACATTTGCATTACCGGACGGCAAACAGTCTCCTACGATGGGAAATTATAGCCGTACGGTACAACAAATCATAGATGGTATTAATGGTACAACACAATTAGAAAATGTGTTTGGCAGCTTTTAACAAAGAAATGGGCGCATGGATTCGCTTTAATCCAATTGATGGTAAAGGTGTTAAGAATGATAATGTAACCGCATTTCGGTATATGCTCTGGAATCTGACAATATGTCACTGGAAAACAAAAAGCCATTCTGAACAATTAGAGTTACCAATTGCAGCCATGGTATTTAGTGGCGGTAAATCAATTCATGCAATCGTTAAAGTAGATGTTATCTTATGAGGAATACAGAAAGCGTGTTGACTTTTATATATTCCATTGCTCAAAAAGAATGGCTTTAAAACCAGATAAAAAGAATCGTAATCCTAGTCGACTATCTAGAATGCCGGGTGTTATGCGTGACGGTAAACCCCAATTCCTTATGGCAACCAACATTGGCAAAGAAAAATTATATGAATGGGAAGAATGGATCGCATCCGTTAATGATGATTTACCGGAACCAGAAGAACTTGACGTATTATGGGATAACATGCCAGACCTTGCACCTCCATTAATTGAAGGAATTCTTCGTGAAGGACATAAAATGCTCATTGCTGGACCATCTAAAGCAGGTAAATCATTTGCGCTAATTCAATTATGCATTTCCATTGCTGAAGGTAAACCGTGGTTTGGATTTGACTGCACACAAGGTAAGGTTCTATACGTCAATTTGGAACTTGATAGGGCATCCTGCTTTGCATCGATTTAAAGATGTATACGAGGCCCTTTGAGCAGCAAAACCAACAAACATTGGGAATATATCCATATGGAATTTACGTGGTAAGTCATTACCAATGGACCAGTTGGCTCCTAAGTTAATCTGTAGGGCCCAAAAAGCGTAATTACAAGGCTATCATTATTGACCCTATCTATAAGGTTATTACAGGTGATGAAAATAGCGCTGATCAAATGGCGAATTTTTGTAATCAGTTTGACAAGGTATGTACTGAACTTAAATGCGCAGTTATTTATTGTCATCACCATTCAAAAGGTAGTCAAACTGGTAAGCGGTCTATGGACCGTGCATCTGGTTCTGGTGTATCTCGCTCGCATCCAGATGCATTGCTTGACTTACTGGAACTTGAACTCGAGAACATGAACGAAGATAAACTCCAAGATGCTCCTATTGATACTAGCCAATGTACTGCATGGCGAATGGAAGGAACACTCCGAGAATATCCTAAATTTAAACCAGTGGATTTATGGTTTGAATACCCTATTCATAAGGTGGATACAAATGGGTTCCTTGCAATGGCTCAATTTGATAGTCCGCAGTCTAAGGGATTAGACAAAATGAATAAACGCAAGCAAGCTATCAAAGAAAAGAAAAAGAGCAATTGGTAGATGCTTTTAATATTGCTGCTGTTGAAAATGGATTTAACGGCAGAGCAGATATTAAACGAGTAGCCGAAATTATGGAAGTTAGTGAAATGACCGTTCGTCGATATTTACGAGAAAACACCACTTTTTAATATCGATAAAGGCGAGTTATTTAAGGTTGATGATTGTTAACATATTTACATTCATAATAGGTTAATATAGTAACAACACACCTATATATATATATAGGTATGTTTGTTATTGTTTGTGTCCCATCGTAAGGTGGATTCAGCTAGTGGGTAAGGAAAAGGATTTCAAAATCATCCTTTTCACTCTCTTCTTTAGGTTGAACCCTCACATTACAAAAAGGGCTTTTTAAAATTGTTTTAGTTATTATCAATTAAATTCTCAATAAAGGAGGATTGGTTATTGATTATTGAATTTTTCATTCCTCTTAAAAAGGTCCCTACTGTTACGCATCAAACTAAGCAGGTAAATACACAACATGGTAAGCCTATCTTTTATGAATCCGATAAGTTGAAACAAGCTAAACAAATATTCTTGGCTGGTTTAGTCGATCATGTTCCTAGTGAACCATTAGAGGGACCTATTCGATTGGTTACCAAGTGGTGTTTCGGTAAAGCGAATTGTAAAGTGCCACATTGGAAAACCACTCGGCCAGATACAGATAATCTTATTAAATTATTTAAGGACTGTATGACCGTTGAATTACTGGAATGATGATGCTCAAGTCTGTAGTGAAATTACAGAAAAGTATTGGAATCCAGTAACAGGTATTTGGGTACATATTGAAACGTTGAAAGGTTGATGATATGAAGAAAAATTAGTCTATGTCGCCCATCCTTATGGGGGCAAGGAAAGCAATCGTAAAAAGATTGATGCGATCATGGAGATTTGGTTTTAAATGATACGAGTCATGTCTATATTTCCCTATTCATAACTTTGGGTATGTATATCTAACGGGTCCTGAGTATCAAAAAGGTTTAGATATCTGTTTAAGCCTGCTTGGACATTGTGACATTTTTAGTATTGTGTCCAGAGGGAGTCTCAGCTGAGGTTGCAATGGCGAATTTGAATTTGCTAAGAAACATAGTATTTCCACTTTTTACGTTAAGTGAATGGAAAGCGTTAAATCGAATTTAATAAAGGAATGCTAGTGAAGATATTGGATGCGTGTTGTGGTAGTAAAATGTTTTGGTTCAATCGGGAATGCAAAGATACTGTACACATGGATAACAGAACAGAAAAATACAACTCTTTGTGACGGTAGAAAGTTAATTGTAAAACCTGATATTGTTGCAGATTTCCGAAAGATACCTTTTTGAAGATGAGAGCTTTACACTTAGTAGTGTTCGATCCACCACATTTATTAAAAAGTAGGTGATAAATCATTCTTGGCATTGAAATATGGTCGATTAGAACAAAACATGGCAAGAGGATATTAAACAAGGATTATCTGAGTGTTGGCGAGTACTAAAAACCAAAATGGAACGATGATATTTAAATGGAATGAAGAACAAATAACATTGCCTATGGTTAAAGGGTTACTTTCTCAGTGAGCCAATATTTGGCCAACGCAGAGGTAAAACAGTATGGTTAGTATTTTTAAAGGAGACTAAAAATATGTACGAATTACAAAACAAAAAGCAATTGAAGCAGCTCGTAAAGTGTTGATTGAAAATTTAGGCTATCAAACTGTTGAACCAGAAGATATGTTCATTGTTTGGTTTTTGTAAAACCCTACAAAACTGGAAAAGCCATTGTTAGTGGTCGGACTATCGAAGAATTTATCGAAGCAACACACAATGGCGTATCGTAATGAAACATATGTTGATGTGTATTACAAAACTAAAAATGTGTATTAAAGGTGAAAGCGAATTAAAAAGCTTATTTTTAGCGGTAACAAAAATGAAAGATAAAGTGTTTTGAAACTGTAATAGTTGGACTGTTAGTGTGAAGCTTTTGTGTTGTTAGTTTGTATAACAATTATGATGTTTTTACCATTGTTTTATAAGTAAAGGATATGGGCGGTGAAACATCCGTCCTATCATAAGAGGTGAGTATGAGACTTTATAGTACGTTATTTGAAGAAGGAATAGGTAATACTATTAACCTTTTATCCTGTGCGTTAACCATTGTTAATATTAATGATGTTTTTATACCCTAAAATTAAATATGATTTTAATAGTTTTTAATCCAATATGACATTTGTGATGTGCACATTGAACACAGGATAGGTTTAATGGAAATTCAATATTCAAAGATGTCTTTAGAAGAATTTGTGTATAACATAAAAACGCCATGTTTTAGCTGAGTTTCTCTGCATATGAAAACAGAAATAAGTTAATGGGATGCAGTACATGATGAAATAAAACAAAATGTAATATCTGATACATTGAAAGCTTGTACAAAGCTAGCAGGTGATACCCATGAATGAAAATGGTTGTTATAAACATTCTAATGGCGATTTACCTTGTGGTTATTTTTAAAATGTCCTATTACTCTTATCGTGAAGCTGCTGCATTAAAACATTTTATGGTTTCTGATGCATATAAAATGCAATTGCAGAAAATTATTAGATCACAAATACGGGATATGGTGATATGTAGTATTCTGTTTGTTTTAAATATTGTCTGTGTGGTGGTCCTATGATAGAACTTAGTAAAAAAGAATATCGTGAACTGGCATATGAGTATCTACACGAAGCAAGTAAGGCAGCATTGAGGATTAAATCGTTAAAGCGTAATATCCAACGTATTAAAAGCGATATCACATCATTACGTGCAGTAAACTACGGGAAAGAACGAGTAGACGGCGGTGAACCATCAGGAATTGAAGATGATATTAATCGGCTACTAAATATGGAAATGAGGTATAAACGTCAAATCCATGAACTACTGACTAAAACGTGATGATGCTTGTCACACTGATCGATACATTAACTAATACGGTTGCCTGATTATCCTCATGCAACAATATATCAATGGTATGTTCTGCTAAGGGAGTATATTCATTTGTTGGTTACGGTGAATCGCAAGGTAAAGAATATAAGAATTTGGCACTTGTAGAGCTTTGGGTATAAACTCCGGCGGAAATCGGCGGTAAACGGCTAATATCGACCTTTTAAGCCTCCATATCTATGATATATTGTATGTGGAAGAACATGAGTTCATCTCCCAAGCATTTAGAATATTAAACGCAAAAAGGCGCATCTTAATTGATGCCTTTTTGTTACAGAAAATTATGACACAAATATACTGCATCAAGCACAAATGCTTGAATAATAAAATGAATATGTACAGCCAATGAAATATTTTTATGATGGCCTATGTCAATCCTATATTACGCATTCAAGCGCTAGCAAAAATTCATGCGGATTATGTGTAAGGAAAAATGGGAAGATGATTCGCAAGGGCGGTAATACATTAAAGTGAGGTGATGATCCATTGCGAGTAAATAGAAAAAACTGGTTGACTGACCCCTGATAATTTATTACGTGCAGAAGGTTGGGCTCGTGATGGCTTTACTGATGAGCAAATAGCAAAAAATATAGGTATTTCAATTAGAACTTTATACGACTGGAAAAAGAGTTCGCCGCAGTTTTTGCAGTCCCTTAAAAGAGGGAAGGAAGTCATTGACCTTGAAGTTGAAAATGCATTACATAAACGTGCTATAGGTTACGAATATGAAGAGAAAACATACGAGAATGGAAAGCTTGTTAAAGTTGTAAAGAAACAACAGCCTCCGGATGTTACGGCTCAAATATTCTGGCTGAAAAACCGTAATCCTGAAAAGTGGAGAGATACTAAAAATATCGATGTAAAAGGTGAGTTTACGGTGTCTGCTATGGATAAATTGAAAGCTGCACGGGAGAAAGCTAATGGAAAAACATGATGAATTAATAGAGGCATTAGGCGCCTTTACACACGCATCCGTTAGCGTTTTGTATATTTTGCTCTATCCTTGGGGAGAGCCGGGACGCTATTGAAAGATATGGAAGGCCGGATGAATGGCAAATACAAATCTTAAAAGATATAGGTGAACAATTAAAGAAGGGCAAAGACCTACAAACCGCTATTCAAGAGGCGGTAGCATCTGGCCATGGTATCGGTAAAACAGCACTGATATCATGGCTTATTCATTTTGCAATATCTACTCATGAGAATACTCGTATGCGTAGTAACTGCTAATACAGAAGGTCAGCTCAGAACAAAAACATGGCCAGAGCTTAGTAAGTGGCACAATATGTTCATTGCTAAAGATTTATTTACGTATACGGCAACAGCTATATTCAGTAGTGATAAAGACTACGAAAAACATGGCGTATTGATGCTATTCCTTGAGTAAGAATTTCGAATCATTCTGCCGGTCTTCACAATCAAGGTAATCGGATATTGGTTCTATTTGATGAAGCCTTCTGGCTATTGATGATGTCATTTGGGAAGTAACTGAAGGGGCTTTACAGATGCTAACACGGAAATTATTTGTGTGCATTTGGTAACCCTCACTCGTAATAGTAGGGCGGTTCCGTGAATGTTTTAGAAAATATAGAAAGTTCTGGAATACATATCAGATTGATAGTAGAACCGTTAAGATATCTAACAAAAGCTAAGATTGAAGAATGGTTAGAGGTTTTGACGGTGAGGATTCCGACTCTTCAAAGTTCGTGTGCGTGGTGTTCCTTCCTGCATCAGATTTTGCAATTCATCTCACTGAAATTGCTGACAAAGCACAAAAACAATCTTATAAGCCGGGAGCATCGGAACATCTACCTGTAATCATTGGTGCATCCTGCATGGACTGGTTCAGACTCTTAGAAATAGTAATGCGTCAAGGTTACTCTATGAAGTCGCTTGCATCTATTCCCTAAGAATGATGATGACTGGCGCATGGCTCAGCTGATTGCTCAGTTCGAGGACGAATACAAAGCTGATGCCGTATTCATTGATATGGGTACGGTACAGGAATATATTCTATCGGTAAGCAATTAGGGCGCAAATGGCGATTAATTGAGTTTGGCGGTAAGAGTAATGACCCTGTATACCTCAATATGAGAGCCTACATGTGGGGACAGATGAAAGAATGGCTCCGTGAGGGTGGTTCTATTCCACCAAATGACCAAGCCTTATACGATGATATCGTAGGGCCTGAAGCTATCATTGATAAGAATGGTCGCATTCAGCTTGAAAGCAAAAAGATATGAAAGACCGAGGCTGCCATCTCCGAATAAAGGGACGCTCGCCTTGACCTTTGCTGCGCGGGTCGTTAAAAAAAGCGAAACAGGCACAGGATTGTAGCATAATGTTACAGTCCTTTTAATTTGTTAGAAAGCGAGGAATAAAGATGTGTATGAAGAGTGCATCTGCTAACTATACACCACCTGCTCCAGCTCCAACTGTTCAAAACGAATATGAGTAATCAGACTGGTGAGGAAATGGCAGAAACTAAACGCAAATTCAAACGTGGCTTTGAATCTACTATCTTAGGTCCGACTGTGGGCGGCCAGAAATCAATTTTTAGGGGATAGCATGGCTGGAAATGGAATCTTACTGGCTAGACAACCCTATGGAGGGCGTTAAGCCTGTTAGGTGTGATTATGCGAAGTTGAGAAAGAAATTTCAGCTGATTTAATGCGCAGCAACGATATGTAAATATGGAAGCAGTTGCGTGACTATCAGTTGCCGTTTATTAGTCAATCTGATGGTGAAGAAGACCAATCAGAACCTATAAATGTAAAAATCCTAAATCCTGTAGCTTGGGGAAAGTTGCCAAACATTTGCCAGTGGTGTTATGAGCGACTTACTCCACCCAGCCGTAAATGGTTTAAGCTAACCATGGAGAATATCGACGTAGCAGCTAATAGCCAAGTCGCTGAATTATTGGATGAACGAGAGAAATCTTTGTATGCGGTTCTTTAAGCAATCCAATTTCTACAGCGTAGTTCACCAAGTTTACATGGAACTAACCATGGGTCAAGCTCCTATGGGGGATATTTGCTGGATAGTGAATCTGGTGTTCGTTTCACATCGTATCGATAGTACCTATGCTATTAGTACTCAACAGCAAGGAAATCGTATTTTTGGTCGTAAATACAAAATGACAGTTGATCAGATTGTCGAACAGTTCGTGTATGAAAATTGTCCGGATAACATAAAGAATATTTACGATAACGGAAATAGCTTTGCAACAATCATTTACAGTCAATTGTTGTTGAGCCTAACAAAGACCGTATGATGTTAGGACGTCGCAATATGCCGTATTCGTCCATTTATTGGGTTGAAGGTAGAACAGTGATGAAGTGTTATATCATGGTGGCTTTTGAAGAATGGGCCAATTCCAATTGTTCGGCATGTCAATGGATTTCAAAATGGCTACTGGTAAGGGTGCGCATGGTTTGCCCAACCAGATTCACAAATGCTACAAAAGTTGGAATTCGATTATCTAACAGCCGTTGAGTTAGGTGTTAAGCCTCCTATGCAAGCACCATCTGATGTTATCAGTACGGTTAACTTGTATCCGGGTGGCATTACAGAGATTGAGGGACAACATAAAAGTTGAACTGATGTTTGCAGTACAGTCTAATTTACAGGATATTCAAAATAAGATTGCAGTAACAGAGGATTCAATCAAGAGAGCCTATAGTGTGATTTATTCTGATGTTAGACCAAATCGATAAGGGCCAGATGACGGCTCGGGAGGTTGTGAGAGAACTCAAGAAAAATTACAACAATTAGGTCCTGTGGTTGAACGGTTGCTATCTGAATTCTTGAATCCAATCATTGAACGTGTGTATTCGGTATTGGGATCGTGCCGGTGTATTTCCACCTGTTGATGATGAGGAACTCTGAGATCAATTAAACGGTCAAGAAGTGAAGATTGAATATATCTCACCACTTTGCTCAGGCGCAAAAGATGAGTTCATTGGTTAACATCGAACAGTATTTTGCGTTCATTATGTCTTTTGGCACAGGCTAATCCTAACATCGTTAACAAGTTTAACTTTGAGGAAGCAGTCAATACATACGTGGTGTAAATCTCGGTGTTCCGGCTAAGATTATTCGCCCGATGATGAATATCAAGAAATCCTAGCGCAACAAGCACAGGCACAAGCTGAACAGGAACAGCAAATGCAGTTAATGCAAGCGGCCCAACTGGCACCTCAAATGGCTAGTGCGGCCAAACAAGCAACAGACGCCGCCAATGATGGCAATCCGCATTACAGCAGGCTAGGAATGGACGGTGTCTAGATGAAGAAAACAATTAAAGATTATATGCAAGAGCGAGATATGCAAGCTCTCAACCACGTACTTAGTACAGAGCTAGGTAGGTGGTTTTGCAGGCTCATGGACCGCTCTGGAATATTAAAGCACTCGTTTACTGGGCAACAGTGAAACATATTTCAACGAAGGAAAGCAAGGTAGGGCTGTTATTCCATGGGGACCCAGTTAAGTTGGGCACCAATGGAGTTAAAACAATATCACCAAGCGCAGCTCGAATATATCGGGCAACAAGAATATTTTAATAATTTAGTCGAAAAGGAGAAACAAAAATAATGGCTGAAGAAAATATGCAGTGCTAACACCATACGACTGGCAAATGAACCGCGCGAATCCGGACCAAAATAATCCTACGCCACCTACTGAACCACCTGCTAAAACCAGATGGTGAAGGTACTAACTCATCTGTACTAGGCGCGGTGATAATACGCCACCTGCTGAACCAACGGTTTATGACTTCAAGGCTGTATTTCTGAAGGTACTGAACTTGATGAAACTGTATCTGCAGACTTTAGTAAGTTACTCAACCAAGTTGGTGCAACACAGAACAGGCTATTGAATTAGCTAACTGGCAGTCAGTATGCATCAAAAATATCTTGACTGCTTATCAAGAGCAGCAAGAGCAAGAAGTTGTTGAAAAGCAAACAAGGATTATGCGAACACGCCAAAAGGAATTAGGCGGTAAAATCTGATGAAACTGTAGCGCTTGCAGGCAAAGGTATCGAAGCACTCAACTCAAAGCGGTACCGGAATTGCGTAAATTACTTTGTTGATAATCATATTGACAACAATATCAACATGATTACAGGTATTGCCGTTGGTGAAATGGTTCAGGAAGACCCGGGTAAAGGTACAAGACAATCTGGAACCGGTCAAAATTTGATGAAGAAACAGCAAAAACGAAAAATGTATCCATCTGCGTATTAAGAAATGAGGTAAACAATTAATGGCTACAATTGGAACTCAAAAATTTAACACTCAGATCTGCAAAAACGAATGATCCTAATGGTAATGTCGCTCAAATTATTGAGCAATTAGACCAATCCACTGAAATCATTCAAGATATGACGATGGTCGAATGTAACCAAGGGTCTCAGCTTTGTAACGACTGTACGTACTGGTTTGCCAGATGTTACATGGCGCAAATTATATGGCGGTGTTCAAGCGTCTAAATCCTCCACACGTCAAATTACCGACAATTGCGGTATGCTTTGAAGCTATATTCGCAAACTGATAAAGCGCTTGTTGATAAAATCCAAAGATAAAAGCATCCTCTCGTGCAACTGAAGATAAAGCATTCGCTGAATCCATGGGGCAGGAATTATGTCGCTACAATCTTCTATGGCGATGAAAATAATCGCCAGAAAAATTCATTGGCTTAGCCTCGCTTCAATACTCTTTGATATTAAGAAGGCAGCGCAGAAAACATTCTTGATGCAGGTGGCACAGGTAACTTTAGCATCTATTTGGCTTGTTGGTTGGGGTCCTTTGTCCGTTCATGGCATTTATCCTGAAGGTTCTGCAGCAGGCTTGCACCAAGAAGATAAAGGTGTTGTTACTGTTACTAAAGAAGATGCATCCATGTTCGAGGCATATCGTACACTACTTTAAAACATGATGTTGGTTTAACCGTACGGACTGGAGAAATGTCGTTCGTATTGCTAACATCGACGTTACGAAATTGACAAATGATGCCAAAAGCCGGTGCGATCTTATCAACTTAATGATTGGAAGCGAAGAACGTATTCCAATCTTGGTGGTGTTCGTCCAGTTTGGTATATGAACCGCACATTGCGCACATCTCTTACGTTTGCAAAAAGAACACAAAACATGGTTCCACTATCACTGAAGATATGGAAATGGGTAAACTTGTTACTCGTGCAAACGGTGTGCTAGTTCGTAAAATTGATAGCATGCACTGAATCTCGTGTTATTGCGTAAAGAAAGGGACATAATTCACGATTATTGATACTGCAAAAATACATTCTTTTGGAAAAAGAAATCACTGCAAATAGCAAATTCGATGTAGTGATGAATGGAACGGTGGCATGATGCTGCTGCCTTATGGTTGTAGTATTCGTTTAGATAAAGATGTTACGGGTACGCCTTTATTTAATGTTTACACTTCTGATAAAGAAAATATGGCTGATGCTGTATTGCTAACCGGAATTACATTGCACAGAACTCTAAAGCTGGCACAGAATACAAAGGTCGACTTCGCAGGTGTTAAAAGTTTATTCGCATCAATGCGAATAATATGACTGCCGCATACGATTACATCATTCTTAACAGATGGTGTGAATTTGAAATAAGAGGTGAGACTAGGATTTTTACAGTTAACGTAACGATGTACCATGGTAATCGTGGATTAATTCAAGAGGTGAAACTATTAATTTCTCTGAAGAAGAAATTAAAAGAATTTGAGTTTGATTATTTCAAACAGTTTGGTAACGAAGATGAAGTAGCAAAACCTTTAACCCAAAATCAAGGCTAAAGACAAAGAACTGTCTACTGAAACTCAGCTCCTGAAACAGAGCTGCGACAAAATCCACCAGATGAAAAATACTGAAGGTGACAATGCTGGCAATGAAAATCCACCAGATGAAAACACTGGCAATGAAAAGCCCAGAAAGACAAACAAAAAGAAAAACCGATACTACGTGAAGAATATGACAATATGAGGGTAGTTTATATCCCCCATTACCATATAGGGGAAATATGAGCACCTACTGATATTTGTAATCAAGCACTTGCATTAATTAACGCAGGATTGCTTTATTCACTTGAAGAAGAAACCGAGCAAGGTCGCCATGCGTGTATGCAACATGACCCAACCAGACAGTTGGTATTGTGACACTTGAATGGAATTTTGCCGCAAAAATGAAAGATTAGTTTTGTCCGCTCATAAAATTACGGTGAATTATGCTATACGTACCCCGAAAAAGTGTATCCGCATTTTAGGTGCGTATCTACCGCTAGCGATCGCTTTCCCATGCTGAATCGCAAACCGAATACAATATATTTAATATTGAATATAAAAATGCATAGTGAGCGATGTGCCAATTAGCATTCATTGATTATATATGACGTGACAGATTGAGACGTTTGGGATCATAGGTCCCTATATGCTGCAGTGGTAAATCTGGCTAGCGCATTAGCTATGCCACTGATCTGGTGATAGAGGATTGTTTGACCAAGCCATGTTGTACTGCTGCAGTTCAAGCTAGCTAAAGGAATGAATAAAGAACGTGTAAAGCAAGATACAGTATATATCTAGCGACGTGAAAGCGAGGGATTGGTAATGAGTAATCCGACATACATATCACAGCTAGCGTTTACAACTGGTGAAGTATCGCCAGATGTTTCAAGTCGCTTGATTTAGAGCAATCAAAAGTGCCTTATTGGAAGCGGAGAATGTGGTTATTCGTCCATATGGAGCCGTTAAAACGTCAAGGCAGCCAATACGGGGCGTTAAATATAGTGATAGCCAACACGATTATTTTGAATTTACGACAAACACCAATAACTTCATGCTCGAATTTGCGACAAACATATTCGTGTATGGAATTACGGAATTTATACCGTATTGAAGCATGACTCTTTCACTAAAGCGATATATTTGATTTAAATTGTAACCAATCTGGTGATGTTATGTTCATCTGTAGTGGCAAGTACTTATTCAAACGCTATCACGATATAGTGATACTGACTGGAGAATGAGGCTATAAGCTACACTGAACAACCTTAGTGATGAAATCAACACGGTTACACTGGGCGCATAATAGACAGTTACCGGCGACACGATCACATCCACTAAAAGACCCTTCATCACAAGATATGGTGGTAGGTAGTGTTATTCAGATTGCATATTACGTTGAGGCGGTACATACCAAGTCAGCTGGCGTAAGTGAGTAGAGAAAAAGTAAACGCTATAAGCGCAAGCACAGACTATCGAAAACCCACAACAACACTCAATTGCAAATGCGTTGGAGCATTTAGCACTGATACCGAGTCATCGCGAACTCACAACGCACGGGTACATGGGAGGGCACAGCGTCAAGTTACAGATTTCAACAATGACGGTCAGACTTGAAAGATTACAGAACGTACACCTGGAAAGAATGACTACAATGTTACTGATGCTGGCAGGAAAGATAGAGGCGAGCAAGGCTTAAATATGTATCGGATATTAAGAGTGGTTCTGTGAATTGCGACTCATCTCATTATGCCGTTCACTCAATATGGTATCGTTGAGATTAAAAGCGTAACTGATGCTAAGAAATCGCAAAGCGTTAATGTTCTGAATGGTATTAAAGAGGGTGAGCCCAGCTACCAATGGAAATTAGGCAGTTGGATTAGAGGCAAGAGGTTATCCTAAACTGTACATTCTATCAAGACCGACTTTGTAGTTACACAGTACTGGATAGCAAGCCTAACTTCACATGGTTTAGCCGTACGGTGATTATCCAAATTTTGGTGTCGAAAGGTGGAAGGCACTATCACAGATGATAGTGCAATCACCTTGCGGTTATTAATCGCAAGATGTGTGAGTCTGTCATCTCGTACCAGCTAACGATCTAATCATTCTTACAAGCGGTAATGAGTGGATTGTAAGAGGTGATAATCATTAGCCCACCAACTGCAATTTAAAAACACAAACCCAACGAGGGCCTTATCGTGTGAACCCTCAATTCATAGGTAATCGGTGCGTGTTTGTTCAAGAGCGTGGCGGTACTGTTCGTGATATGGGTTACTCTTTGGCGAGGACAACTGCTGACAGGGCAAGACCTTTATATTGCTTTAAGTTAAAACATTGCTAAAGGTCATCTGGCAGCAACAAGTGCTTATGGCACAAGACCCTGACAGCATTATTTATTACGTTCGAGATGATGGGCAACTCAACTGTTTAACTTATATCCCAGAACAAAAAGTGTATGGATGTGCTGCACTGTAACGAAATGGTAACATCGATATGTAGAGTGTAGCAGAGGGTGAGCAAGACACAATCTATTTTTGTTGTGCATCGTGATTTAATAATAAGAGTGTGAAATGCATTG